>ENA-UOYA01000005-UOYA01000005.1-activated-sludge-metagenome-genome-assembly--contig:-NODE-5-length-395777-cov-22.168538_pt1 | contig 395777 bp, 336 predicted proteins | sample MGYA00238163_ERZ764804 | MGnify/ENA primary metagenome ERZ764804 (study PRJEB28919, sample SAMN05720223) | activated sludge metagenome | isolation source: Anaerobic digester | place: Hong Kong... | reverse complement strand
TCCGGATCATGCCCGAAAGGTTCGGCACCGCCGTGATTACGGGACAAGGCCCGGAAGACAGGGTAAAGTTCACGATGGAACCGGTGGTAACAGAGATGCCTGTACCGGGGTTTTGAGAAGCCACGGTGTCCGGTGCCGCGGTGTTACTGCAGGCGGTACTTACCGATCCAACGACGAGGCCAGCGGCGGTGATGGCGCTTTCGGCCTCGCTCCGGATCATGCCCGAAAGGTTCGGCACCGCCGTGATTACGGGACAAGGCCCGGAGGATATTTCCAGATCGACCGCGGTCCCTTTTCGGACGCGGATTCCCCCCGCGGGCTGTTGCGTTACGACGCTGCCGGCGGGCACCGCGTCGTGACAGCGAAGGCTGATCTGGCCTACCTGTAAACCCGCCCCGGTAATGGCGGTTTCGGCCTCGACCCGCGCAAGCCCCATGACATCTGGGGTTTTCGGCTTACAGCCCGTGGCGATCAGTACCAGCCCGGAAAGAACGACCCATCTACCCCGCCGCGTGGTCCAGAAACTCCCCATGAATTTCATGTTTACCTCCCCGGCCTCGGAATTTCGGTCCTCGCCCTTGTTCCGTTGGCCTCTGCTCGTGCGCCCATGCGTTCAACCCCATTATACCACGTGTTCTTGACGAGGCATCCGAGGAGAGTGAACCGGGCCGGATTATCACCACAACTACAAAATGTGATAAACTACGCCGTGCCGGGGGCGGTTAGCTCAGTTGGTCAGAGCGCCTGCCTTACACGCAGGAGGTCGCAGGTTCGAGCCCTGCACCGCCCACCATTTTACTTTCAATCGAAATTCTCTATTCGTAAAACCTTGCCGGTGTGCGCGTCCATCACAATGGATCGCACACCGCCCTTTATTTACGGGCTTTTTATGATGTGCTCTCCCTGATACCGTGCCGTTTTCAACGTGCCCCGGATCACACATCTTACCCTTCTTGAACCGCAATCCGTCTCTTTTCTCTCGCCTTTTCTCTGTTTTAACGTGTCCACCCCCTTCGGCGACCCGTTGTTGCGATACAACGACTTACGAACACGGTTTTCGTTTTCCGAGTCGATTTCGCATCGAGTAGGGTCTTCATGCGGAAAATCTATCGGCCCCGCGTGTCTCCGAGAGATTCCGCATGAAGAAAGCCCCGCATCCATTTCACGAACATTTCCGGTAGTTAACCGACGGACGCCGCTTGCTTGCGGCGTCGAAGGACTCCCGGAGACATCGCATGGACACACTCACCACCGACCCTGAACTCATGACGCCGCAAGAGCGGCAGCGCGAAGTTGCGACGCTCCTTGCGCGCGGTTTCTTGCGCATGCGAATGGGGCATGTACACAACCGCGCGGGAGGCGTCTCTCCGGCGGAGAAAGAACTTGATTTTACGAGCCAACAGAGCGTTCATCGTGTCGAACCAGAGAAAGGAGACCGTGCATGGAGCACACGATGAACAGACAGGATAAGGAGAAACAGCGAACGATTTTGAGCCGCGTGGCCGCGCTCGAACGGATGCGCGAACCGGAGTTGCGCGAGCAATGGCGTACCATGTTCGGAAGCGAGCCGCCGTCGTGCCGCCCATCGGTGCTGGTCCGCCGCCTGTCCCACCGCGTTCAGGAACTGGCCTTCGGCACGCCGCTCGAAGAGGTCAAGCGCCGTATCGAAGAAAAGCGCACGGCCCTGGGCTTGGATGACATGGCGCTCAGACGTGGCCGGGGCGGCAGACGTCAGACAGGCACGCCCGTCGTGGGCACGCGCCTTGTGCGCGAGTGGAACGGGTCGCGTTGCGAAGTCACGGTGACCGCTGATGGCTTCGAGTTTCAGGGCAGGACCTACCGCAGCCTGAGCGCCGTGGCGAAAGCCATCACCGGCACGCATTGGAACGGACGCGCATTTTTCGGATTGTACAAACCCGGCACGGGGCAAGGGGGCCGCGTATGAACAACCGGCGAAACGCGACCGCCGAACCCATGGCGGCACCCCTGCGCTGTGCCATCTACACGCGCAAGTCCACCGACGAGGGTCTCGATCAGGAATTCAATTCGCTGGACGCCCAACGTGAATCCGCGGAATCGTTCATCGCCAGTCAACGACCAAACGGCTGGATACCCGTGGAAGACCGGTACGACGACGGCGGCTTCTCGGGCGGCACTCTCGAACGTCCCGCGCTCCAGCGCCTCATCCAGGACATCGAAGCGGGAAAGGTCCAGTGCGTTGTGGTGTACAAGATCGACCGCCTGTCCCGTTCCCTGTTGGACTTCACACGCTTGGTGGACCTCTTCGACCGGCACGGGGTCTCCTTCGTCTCCGTGACGCAACAATTCAACACGACGACATCGATGGGGCGGCTCACGTTGAACATCCTTCTGTCCTTCGCCCAGTTCGAGCGGGAAATCATCGGCGAGCGCATCCGGGACAAGGTGGCCGCCGCAAAACGCAAAGGCAAATACATGGGCGGACCGCCCGTTCTGGGATATGATCCCGACGCGGGCACGCGCCGTTTGCTGGTGAACTCCGAAGAGGCGTCGCTGGTTCGCCACATTTTCAGCAGGTTCGTGGAACTGGGCTCGACGCTCAAACTGGCGCACGAACTCAACCAGCAAGGGCGTCGCACGAAATCCTGGACGACGCGCGGCGGCAGAAAACACGAAGGCGGGCGTTGGGACAAGGCGTCACTGGCGCGCCTGCTGCGAAACCATCTCTACATAGGCGAGGTGGCCTACAAGGGTGAAATCTACGTGGGCGAGCACGAGGCCATCGTGAGCCGAACCGCATGGGACAAGGCACAGGCCACTCTGGACCGAAACGACCGCACCAACGGCAATCGGAACCGTAAGCGTCACGATTCGCTTCTGCGCGGCGTCCTTCGGTGTGGCCATTGTAACTGTGGCATGACGCATTCCTACGCGCGCAAGAAGGGCGCGATGTACCGATACTACGTCTGCGCCAACGCGATGAAGCACGGATATGCCTCCTGCCCCATGAAGTCCATACCTGCCGGCGAAGTGGAGCGCATGGTCATCGACCGCCTGCGGCAGGTGCTGCGTTCCCCCGCCCTGATCGCGCAGACTTATCGCGAAGCAGAGGCTGCATCACCGGGGGACGCCCCGACATTTACCGAGCGGGATGTCGTGCTTGCCTTGGAACGGCTCGATGAATTGTGGGACAACCTGTTTCCCGGAGAGCAGGCCCGGATTGCCCAACTATTGATTCAATGCGTGGTGGCGACACGCGATAGCCTGAACATCGAATTGCGAGCGCACGGGATGCTCGATCTGACCGTGGAAATGAACGCAGTCGAAGAGGACGGAAACGATGGGAAAACTGATTGACACAAATCACGCGAAGGCCACTGAATCGCGCCTGCCCAACGGGGGCATCGTCATTTCGATCCCTATTCAAATGAGGATGCGGGGCAAGCGCAAAGCGATCGTCTTGCCCCCGGACGCGCTCCCGGATGCGTGCGTGCATCTTTCGGAAAGCGAATCCCTCGTGACGGCGCTGGTGCGCGCCCACTGCTGGAACGGCCTCCTTGAAAACGGCCGCTTCCGCTCGATTCCCGAACTGGCCGCAGCAGTGAAACTCGAACGGTCGTATGTATCGAGGATTCTCGAACTGGTAAACCTCGCGCCGGATATCGCTCTGGCCGTGCTGAACGGGAAAGAACCCGAAAGCTTCACCTTGAGAAGACTGCGCCGGGGCATTCCGGCTCTCTGGGAGGAACAGCGCAAGCAGTTCGGCTTTCCCGCGCCGAACTGAGGTTCCCGTGGCGGTTCATCTTGTCGGCGCGAGCGCGCGTCCCTGGTAACCTGAAGTGGGCCGCGTCCTGCGTTCCCACTCCGCGGTCACGCGCCGGGAAAGAGCGTGCATCCGGTCCGCACGGAACACCAGGATGTCCTTCACTCCCGCGTGCGACGGGTCGGCATAGCTCCGCCTCAGAAGAAACTTCACCAGGTCCACCACGCCCTGCGCGCCAATAAGGGTGCCATGCAGCGGCCAGACCCGAATCTCGGACTGGATATGCTCGAGCAACGTTCCCAACCGGTAGTTCGGCGTGCCGAGTTCCGCCCACCTCGCCCACCGCAACGTGCTCAACACACAGCGATCTTCATCGGCATTCTCCCGTCCGCCCAGTGCGGCGTGCAGAAACCCCGCCTCGAACTCCCCGCTGTGCGCGGCAAACCACGCCTGCGGCCCCGCCCAGACAAAGAAATCCCGTACCACTTCTTCCGGCGGCCTCGCCCCGGCCACCTTCTCGTCCGTGACCCCCGTGATTTTCCGGATGTGTTCGGGGATGGATATGCCCGGGTTCACCCGCTCCCAGAAGGTATCCAGCAGGTTGCCCTCAAAGTCGAAACGGACCGCCCCTACTTCCGTGATCCGGTCCCGCAGGGGATTCAGACCGGTGGTTTCCAAGCTGACGGCCACCAGGGTTTCCGGGGCGACAAGAGCATGTTCCATGGTTCCGGCCTCCTTTCCGGGCGCGTACCGCACAAAAGTGTACACAAACCTCTTGACTGAAAATTCTTTCAGTAGTATAATTTGTGCGTTTGCGCGTTGTCAACAGGCTTGGAAAACTGTCGGCAATGCTTGGCGCTTGGGCTGTGATCCAGAAAGGAGAAATACCCTATGGCTGCATTTTCGCTTCGACGCTTCACCAAACCCGAAACCCTGCGGCTCATGTCCCGGGAGCATCTGCTGGCGCTGCTTTCCCCCTACCGGGACTACTTCGCCTCGCGGGGATTGACGGTTCCCGGTCACGGGGAGAACACCCCATTGGACTGCGACCGGCTGGTCGCCGTTTTCCTATCGCCGGACATGGCGATGCCGATGGAACTCGTGGAAAGCCTGTATCTCATCAACGAACTGGCCACGCCCAAGGGAATGGACGCCATTCTTCGGGAAGCCCGCGGTGAGGGCATCCACCTTTCACTGCCGTGGAAACCCACGGCGATGGACGTCGCCATATCCGCATTCCTGGCCGACCGGAACCTGTTGGAACGCATCCATCACCAACACGCCATGCTCAAACGGCGCACGTTCATGTACTTCCGTACGCTGGAGGCACCTCCCGCGTTGGATGCCGCGAAAATCCAAGAGGCGCTTCCCTCCCTGGAAAAGGAGCTCGACGACTACTTTTACGAGCACAACCGCGGGCGGCATTGTCACGTCTACCACTTCGAACACGACGGCGCCTTCTGGCTGACCGTCAGTCATGGCGACGTCTTCCGCCGCGAGGTGAGCGTCGAGGACGCCAAGACCGTCACCTTCGTGTTCCGTCCGGAATGTTTCAATACCGTGGTGTATGCGGTGCCCGAGGGCGAACTGCGCGTCTACGCCGGAAGCGACGAGGAGCGGGACATGTACCGCCGCGTCATCGGCGAACGGCTGTTCGGTTCGGAATTCACGTTCTGGGGGGCGGACAAGTACTCCTGCGAACCACTTCGCAGCCAAGGGCCGTCCGCGCTTGCCGTCACCGACGTGGCGGGGATCGAGTGGGCGCGTCTCACCGAAGTGAAATGCGAACAGAAACGGAAGCAACGAAGGGTTCTGCTCAGCCGCAGTTCCTCGGACCTGTTCGAGGGCGCTACGAGTTGGCGGGAATGGTTTCCCGACGATGCCCAGATCGTGCGGGCGAGCTTCAAAGTAAAATTCCGGCATGCCAGGAGTCCGCAAAGCATTTCACTTTGCCCGCCCAACGTCGCCACGTACTCACAGGACGGGGACTGTGTGCTGACCGAGCGGTGGCTTCGTGCGCGCGGGTTCATCCGCACGGGCGCGGCGACCTGAAGGACGGTGACGCGTGAACAAGACCCCGGACTATTGGCAGGCGGTTGAATCCACCTACGGCATGAAGGCGGCATCCGTCACGTGGGACAAATATCTCGGCGCGGAAAAGGCCCGGTTGTCGAAACACATCCGTCCTACGGGCCGCGTGGTGAACATGTATCCCTGTCCGGACAAGTTCGGTTGCGGTTTCGACCACGAGATTCGCATCTGGCGGGAGACGGACATTGCCGCCGTGCCGGTGGACGACGAATACGACCGCTGCCGCGTATACAAGCTCCAGCATGAAGACATTGTGGAATACGAAATGGACGCGGAGAGCATCCTGCGCGAAACCTTCCGGCTGCTGGGCATCCGGCCTGGCGAACTGCGTCCCACGGATTTCTTCGAAACCTATGCCGTCGGAACCTGCTCCCTCGACAACGGCTCCGCGATGCAGGTCTACCTCACCATTCCCGAAGAGCGGAAACAGTTCTGCCAGGCAGCGACGGGGCTGCTCGCGGTAGGCGAAACGCCGTTCGTGTTCATGTCATTGACGCCGAGATTCATGGATACCGTGGGGCTTGAAGGATTGGCCCGGCACAAGTGTCCTTTCTTCATCATGGAGGATCTGGTGGCCGTCGCCAGCCAGGGTGAGCCGGCATTGTTGCGCGGCCTGGCCGATGTCTTGCGTTCACGATGTGTAGTGGATGAAGCGCCTCGTCCGGAGAATGTGTTCCGGCTGGACGGCGCCGCCTGGACCATGAGTTACGCGGACGAGACCGTTCACTTTCCGGACACCAAGGGGTTCCGCTACATCGCCCTTCTCTTGGCGGAGGCTGGACGGCAATGGTCCGTGGAAGCCCTCTTGGCCGCGGCGGGCAACGGCGCCGCCATGACGGTGGAATCGGCCTCCATTGTGCAGGGGGCCGAACTGCGCATGGGCAATTCGTGGGCGGGTCATGTCGGCCCCGTCATCGACGAACAAGCGAAACGGCAGTACCGCGCCCGTCTCCGACAGATAGAGGAAGAAATGGAGGACGCAGGCTTCCTGCATGACGACGCCCGGCTGGTCACGCTCACGCAGGAGAGGGAGGTGTTGCAGCGCGAGATCTTCGCCGCCGTGGGAACCCAGGGCAAGATTCGCATGGCCGCCAACGGGGCCGAAAAAGCCAGCGACGCCGTATCCAAGGCCATCCGGCGGGCGACCGACGTGATCGGCGCGGAACACCCCCGCCTGGCGCGCCATTTGCGCGACGCCATCAAACGCGGATACACCCTCTCCTACGAACCAGAATCGCCCATCGTCTGGCAGACGAACTGAGACAATCGGGGCACGGATTTCTCCCCTTTGACCGTGCCCCGTTCTTTTTTTTCTTCCCTTCCTTTTGCTCGAGCCGTCGCCGGACACGAAATGTCCGGTCCTCCTTCTCGCCTTAACCCACTGCCAATAAACACTTTGCGTGCCGACTGACGTCCTTCGCGTCCCCCTCCCGGACATCAGCCGGACACGAAATGTCCGGAGCGGACAAAAAAAGTCCGCCCTATTCCGGCGAGAGGCGTGGTTCGGCGGACACGAACAAAGCCTTTGACGCCCGAACAGGGCGTTGCGTGAACCCCGAGAGGCAAGCCTTCCGCCGGACCTCCTCTCGGGGTTCTTCGTTTTTTCGGACCCGAAGGAGACCGGCATGGTTAAGACAGACACAGGAAACAGAAAGCGCAAGCGCGGAAGACAGCGCGGCAACCGCCCGCAGCGCATCCCTGGCGCGCCGAGGCAATTGCTTCTCCCCTGGCGAACGGAGATCACGGCGGACGACCTCGTTTCAATCCGTGTGGCGGCCCGGGGACTCGCCGGCCGTCATGGCTACAGCCCTTCGGACTTCGAGGATATCGCGCAGGACTTGGCCCTCCATGTCCTTGAACACATGGGCGAATACGACCCGGGCCGCGGCGCCTGGAGCACCTTCCTGAAACGGGTCCTTCGCAACAAGATCTCCCACCTCATCGAGTATCGCACCTTCCAAAAACGGGACTACCGCAAATGCATGCCGCTCCTCCCGTAAACCCAGCCTATGCCGTCGAGGATCTCCGGTGCGCCCCGGAACGCCTGTATCTCCGGATCGATCTGCAGATTGCGGTCGATGCGCTTCCCGAGGAACTCGCGGAATTCTTTACGGCGCTGGCCCGAACCGGGGAACTGCGCACGGCGGCGCGCGAAGCGGGCGTCTCCATGGTGAAGGCGCGCGAATTCCGTCTGCGTATCCAGTCCGTCTTTCTGGAAATGGGACTCGGCATGTACCGGGGACCTTAATCCTCTCCTCGCTTCCCATCCCAAGTTTTCAACCCCGGCAAACAACAAAGGAATCATCGGCCATGAAACTCACCGACGTAACGACAGGGCGCAGAGCGCGCCCACAGAAAGTCATGATCTACGGGGTCGAGGGCATCGGCAAGAGCACCCTCGCCTCACAATTCCCCAACCCTATCTTTCTCGATGTCGAGGACCGCACGGCGCACCTGGACATCCACCGTTTCATTCCCAAGAACTGGAACCAACTGCAGGCCGCGCTCCAGTCGCTGTATGACGAGGACCACGGTTACCAGACCGTCGTGGTGGACACGGCGGACTGGGCGGAGATGCTGGCGGCGCAGGACGTGTGTGAACGCTGCAACAAATCGGGCATCGAGGATTTCGGGTACGGCAAAGGCTTCCAGTATGTGCGCGAGTCCGTGCAGGGCATGCTTTGGGCGCTGCACAACCTCCAATACAAGCACGGCATGCACGTGGTCGTCGTGGCGCATGCGCGCATCCGTAAATTCGACGATCCCCAGCAGGCCGTGAGCTATGACCGGTTCACGCTCAAGTGTTCGGACGGTGTGTCGGCGATGCTGCGCGAGTGGGTCGACGCGGTGCTCTTCGCCAACTACAACACGCTCGTCGAAACCGGCCAGGACAAGGTCACCCGCGCGAAGGCCGGCAACCGCCGGATGCTGTACACGAACCACACGGCGGCCTACGACGCCAAGAATTCCTACGGGCTCCCCGACGAAATCCCCATGGATTACGAGCATCTCCGCCCGTATATCGAGGCGAGCTTCGCTGGAAAGATCACGTACAACCCCGCGCCGCAATCGCAGGAAGAACTCATCGCCAAGAAGCGGTACCAGGACATCGCCATCTCGCTGGCCGCGCCGCTCGGGGGCCTCGATTACGTCAAGTCCCTTCTCAAAGAACAGAACGCCACCTTCAAAACCATGAGCATCCCGGAATGCGAGGAGTTCGTCGAGACCGTTCGCGACCGGGTCACCGCGGAAATGAATCGCCGCGAAGGAGAAAAGAACCATGCCGAATAACGACATTCTGGATTGGAACGACCGCATCGAAGACGACGGTTCCGGGGAATTCACGATTCTGCCCGCGGGCGAATATGCCTTCAAGGTCACCGGCTTCGAGAAACAGCACAGCAACAACAGCCAGGCGCCGATGGCCAAGGTGACGCTCGAAGTCGACCATGACGGCGAACTCGTCAACGTGTACGACTACCTCGTGCTCACGAAGAAGGCGGAATGGAAGTTGTGTTCGTTCTTCCGCTGCCTGGGCCTCAAGAAGCACGGCGAGCCGTTCGTGATGCAGTGGAACCGCGTCGTGGGCGCCACGGGCCGCGCCAAGGTGTACGTCGAAAAATACACCAAGAAAGACGGCAGCTCGGGCGAATCCAACAAGGTGAAACATTACATCGACCCGCCGGGGCCGCGCGCCTCCGCGCCCGCGCCTGCGTCTCAGCCGCCGCGGCAGCCCCTGTCCTATGCCGACCGTCCCGACGAAGACGACGACGGACTGATCTGAGGAGGAACACGCCATGAAGATCATCGAACTGCACGTGGAGAATTTCAAACGCCTGAAGGCGGTCACCATCCGCCCAGGCGAGAACAATGTCGTCGAGATTTCCGGCCGCAACGCCCAGGGCAAGTCGAGCGCCATCGACGCGATCTGGGCCGCGCTGCAAGGGTCGTCTGCGCTTCGGAACACACCGGCGCCCGTCCGTAAGGGTGCGGAGAAGGCGGAGATCCGTCTCGACCTCGGCAAGTACGTGGTCACCCGGAACTGGACGGCCACGGGGAACACCTATCTCACCGTCACCACCGGCGGCGAATACAAGGCGAAGCTCAATTCACCGCAGAAACTGCTGGACAATCTCGTGGGCGATTTGTGTTTCGACCCGTTGTCCTTCACGCGTCTCGGCGACAAGGAGCAGGCGGACATGGTCATGTCCCTGCTCAAACTGGAGCTGGCCGATCTGGACCGCAGGCGCGAGGATGCCTACGAAGAACGCAAGGCGGTGAACCGGGACATTTCCCGCGCCAAGGCCGAATTGGACGGTCTGCCCAAACCCGAGGAAGGGCTGCCGGCGGAACCGGTCGATCTGAATGCGCTGCTCCGGGAACATGAGGACGCGCTCAAAGAGACGCAACGCCTGAACGGGGTCATCGCGAAAGCGGAGACGCTGCGCAAGCAACTGGCCGAGGCCGAGGAACAATTGCGCCGCGCACAGGAACGCGTCGACCGCCTCAAGGTCGATCTGGATGCTGCGGAAACCGAGACCGAGAAGGTCGTCTATCCCGACGTCGAGGCGATCAAGTGGCAGGTCGACGCCGCGGGGGAAACCAACCGCAAGATCGAATCCGCCCGCAAACGCGGCGACCTCGAATCGCGTATCGCCGCGTTCGCCAGGCAGGCGGAGGACCTCAGCCAAACCATCGACGCGACCTACAAGGCCAAACAGGATCGGATCGCCGCCGCGCAGATGCCGGTTGTGGGACTGTCCTTCGATCCGGAAACCGGACGTCTCACGCTGAACGGCGTTCCGCTCAAACAGGCGTCGCGCAGCGAGCAGTTGCGCGTGGCCGTCGTGATGGCGATGGCGCAGCACCCCGAACTGCGCGTCATGCGCATCGAGGACGCGTCCATTCTCGACGCCGAATCCATGGCGATGCTCAAACGGCTCGCCGCGGACAACGACTACCAACTCTGGATGGAGGTCGTGGACGAGTCCGGCGAGGTCGGCATCTATATCGAGGACGGCGAAGTCTGGTCGTCCAACCTGCCCGACGCACCCGATTCCGGACTCCTGCCCACTCCGCCGGTCGCTCCGCCGGTCACGGAAGAGGAGTTGCTGTAATGGAACTCCGGTCCTATCAACAACAGGCGCTCGACGCCATCGAGCGGGGCTGGGACGAGTTCCGCCGTCAACTGCTGGTGCTCCCGACAGGGACCGGGAAAACGATAGTCTTTTCCCATCTCGCCGCGCGGGAAACCCGTCAGGGACGGCACACCCTCATTCTGGCGCATCGCGACGAGTTGCTGCAGCAGGCGCAGGACAAGCTCAAGGCCGCCACGGGCTTGTCCTCCGCCCTGGAGAAGGCGGACAGCCGCGCCTATGAATTGTTCGGCGAAAGTCTGTTCGCCACCAAACCCAATGTCGTGGTCGGCAGTGTCCAGACGCTCGGAAACGGGCGTCTGGCCCGCTGGCCGAAGGACACTTTCGATCTTGTCGTCGTGGATGAGGCCCACCATGTTCTGAGCGACAGCTATCGCCGCATCGTCGATCATTTCGACGGCGCGCGTCTCCTGGGGGTGACGGCGACGCCGGACCGGGGAGACAAGAAGTCGCTGGGCGCCGTCTTCGAGAACATCGCGTTCGAGTATCCCATGCCCCTGGCCATCCGCGAGAAGTTTCTCGCGCCGATCCGCGCGAAACTGCTTCCGCTGCGCATCGACCTGAGCGCGGTGCGCACGACCGCCGGCGACTACAACGCCGCCGACCTCGACGCGGGCATCGAACCGTATCTCAAGAACGTTGCCGAAGAGGTCGCCAAGAATGTCGGCAGCCGGAAGACGCTCGTGTTCCTGCCGCTCGTGCGGACGTCGGAAATGTTCGCCTCGCTGCTGCGGGGCCAGGGCATCCGCGCCGAGCACGTGGACGGAGGGTCGTCCAATCGCGCGGACATTCTGGAACGGTACGCCCGCGGGGATTTTCAGGCGTTGTGCAACTCGTCCCTGCTGCTCGAAGGATATGATTGCCCGGACATCGCGTGCATGGTCTGTCTGCGCCCGACCAAGGTGCGGAGTCTGTACCAACAGATGATCGGACGCGGCACGCGCATCGCGCCGGGCAAGGACGACCTCCTGATTCTTGATTTCCTGTGGCAATCCACCGAACACAGCCTGTGCGTTCCCGCGACGCTCTTTGCTCGCTCGGACGAGGAATGCCGTCAGATGATGGACCTCGTGGCACAGGGCGGCGGAGGCGGCGAAGACGAGGTCGATCTGCTCGACGCCCAAGTCGACGCGCAGAAATCGCGCGAGGAGACGCTGGCGCGGCGGCTGCGGGAACAGTTGCGCAAGAAGGCCCGCATGCTCGATCCCATCGAGTATGCGCTCAGTCTTCATGACGACGATTTGATGGAATACGAACCGACGATGCCGTGGCATTTCCTCGAGGTCACGGACAAGCAGCGGACCTCACTGCAGAAATTCGGATTCGATCCGAACATGGTGACGTGCCGCGGACACGCCAGCGCCGTGCTGGATCGCGTGTTCGCACGTTCCCGTCTCAATCTGTGCACACCCAAACAGGCCGCCGTGCTGCAGAAGTACGGGTACGACGCCTCGAATCTCACCTTTGACGAAGCCAAACAATTGATTGACGCCATTGCCGCCAACGGCTGGCGCAGGACGGCGTAAGGAAGAAAACAACATGGGAACACGAAATACCTGGACAGATAAAGAAATCGCTCTGCTCGAGCGGCTGGCCCGTGAACATGTCGGAAGAGGGGGCGTCGTCGATGAGGCCTTCGCCTGCGGTGTCGTATTCCACATTCCCCGGCACTCGGACTCGGGCATCCTGCGCAGACTTCACCGGCTGGGCTACCGGGCACGGATGGGCGCCGCTCCTTTGGAGGCATCGTCCGCACCCACACCGGACGGCGCGCCGGCAACGAAACGTTTCACGGATTCCATAGACCGGCTCATCGACGCGTTGGAAGACCTGAAAAGATCCGTTACGAAACCGGTGTGAGGAGACTGGCCGCATGCATCACATCGTAATCGACCCGGAATACCAATCGCTCATTCCCGCGCTCGGTCAGCAGGAGTTCGAGGACCTGACGCAGGCCATCCTGCGCGACGGGTGCCGTGAACCATTGGCCGTGATGGAGGACGTCGACGACAGGGGCGATGTCTGTTACGTCCTGCTCGACGGGCACAATCGCCACCAGATCTGCGAGGCCCTCGGGCTGCCGTATGAAATGCGCGTCATCCACGGATTGATGTCCCGCGATGAAATCCGCCAATGGATCATCCAGAACCAACTGGGACGGCGGAATCTGACCGCCGACCAGATGGCCTACTATCGCGGAGAACAGTACCGGTTGCGAAAGACGGACATCCGAAACCCCGGTGGCAGGAACCAGCACGAGGAGGTTAGAGGTCAGAATGACCTCAAACCTCAAACGCCTGAAACAGAAGGAGTTGCAGCGGAAAAACGGATGTCCGTCTCGCCGGTTGCGACCGGTGGTGAGCACTGCGTGAACACCGGGAAACCACAGATGCCCGACGGCGACGAGCCGAGGCAAACGGTGCCCTATCAGAAAGAGGTTAGTGGACAAAATGACCTCAAACCTCAAAACAAGACAGCGCAAGGACTTGCGCGCGAACACGGCGTAGGAGAAAAGACGATTCGGCGCGACGCCCAGTACGCCGAGGCCGTGGACCGGCTGGTGTCTTTTCTCGGTCCGGACTTCCGCCGCCGGTTGCTGGCGCACAAGACGGGCCTGACCAAGAAAGATGTCCTGGCGCTGGCGCGGGGCTGGAGGACAAGAAACTCAGGCACATTGCGACTGCCAAGATGGATCTCAAGCGTTGCGCCCGCACGGTGAAGCGTCAGGAAAAACGGCAGACCTCCGGACAAATGGAATTCAGTTTCGTGGACGAATGGTATTCGCGCGTGGCCGAAGCCCGTGACGCGCTGCACAACGGAGACCGTGACGCCGTGGAAAGCATTCTCGCGGATCTCTTGGACCAGATCGAGAAAGTGAAGAACCAACATGCGGCCCGCTGAGTATCTCGACAATCCCTGCCCCAAGGGCGAACGGAACAATACGCTGTTCGCGGCGGTGATGTCCGCCCGCGAGGACGACTGGCCGGAGTCCCGCATACGGTCGGAGTTGGGAAATAAGGCTGCCCGGGACGGGTTGTCCCCGGCGGAGATCGCCAACACCATCAACAGCGCGATGTCCCGCCCTCTGTCGCCACGCAGGCCAGCGCAGAACGGTCCGGACGACTTCCTGGCCTGGGACGCCGTCATAGCGGATGAGGAATCCTCTCCGCCCGTTCCTTCCGATACGAAAGACGCCGGATTGCCCGGACCGGCTCCCGAATTCGAGCACGAGGATTTTCGCGCCTTCCTGCACGCGCTCTTCCGGCCCGAAGAGATCGTCGCGTATAACTCGGACTTTCAGATCGAGGAGGACGGCCATGTCCGCCCGCGCGGCAGGGGCGTGTACGTCCGTACCAGCGCGGATCTGGACCGGGCCTGCTCGCGCGAGTCCACGGTGGAGGCGCTCAATGTGAAGGACGCCGCCGGCGCGTGGGTCCGTCTCAATCCGATGGACGGCAAGGGCATCGCGGACGTCAATGTCGTCGAGTACCGGCATGCGCTGGTCGAGTCGGATTCATTGCCGGTCGAACAACAATGGGCCGTACTGGAACGGCTCAAGGTGCCCTGCGCCACGGTCGTCCACAGCGGAGGCAAGAGTCTGCATGCCGCCGTGCGCATCGGTGCCGGAACGGATCGCGCGGAATACGACCGGCGCGTGGCCAAGCTGTATTCGATCCTCGAACAGGAGGGGTTGCGCGTCGACCGGCAGAACCGTAACCCGTCCCGCTTGTCTCGTATGCCGGGCGTAACCCGTCTGGGACGGCCGCAATATCTGCTCGGCACGAATCTCGGCTGCCCGTCATGGGATGCGTGGATGGACAGTCTGACCACGGACGAGGACATCCCGCTGCCGGAATGCTGGCGCGACCTGCGGCGCAATCCGCCGTCACTCGCGCCGGAGATCATCCACGGGATTCTGCGCAAGGGGCACAAACTGTTGCTCGGCGGTCCATCGAAGGCGGGCAAGAGTTATGCCCTCATCCAGTTGGCCGCGGCCATCGCGGGCGGCAGTCCGTGGCTGGGCCATTCCTGCGCCAAAGGACGGGTGTTGTATGTGAACCTGGAGATCGACCGTGCCTCGTTCGTGCAGCGCGTGCTCTGGATCGAGGAGCACATGCCGTTCGCGCCGGAGAACCTGTCCGTGTGGTCTTTGCGGGGTCGCGTCATGGAATTGAAGACGCTCAAGACGAAACTCATTCACTGGCTCAAACATCAGCAGCCGTTCGACCTGCTTATCCTCGATCCCATCTACAAGACCAACGATGGCGACGAAAACAGCGCGCGGGACATGACGGCCTTCTGCAACAGCATCGAATCCATCGCCACGGACACCGGTGCGGCCATCGCCTTTGCCCATCACTTTTCCAAGGGGCAGCAGGGCGCGAAAGCCGCCATCGACCGCGCGTCGGGTTCGGGCGTGTTCGGGCGCGACCCGGACGCCGTGGCGACGTTGTCCGAACTCGAGGGCGACGATTGCGCAGGATTCCTGCTCGAATGGACGCTCCGCGAGTTCGCCGCGCCGCCGCCCGTCGCTCTGGTGTTCCAGTGGCCCGTCCATCGCGTCGAGAAACTTCTCAGCGACCGCAAGGTGAAAGGCGCGCCCGGACGTCTTCAGAAGATCACCGCTCTGGATGTCGTGAACGCGCTCGGCATCATCGAAGGAGAACCCACGGTCGCGGCCATTGCCGAACATCTCGACGTCACCGAAAAGACCGTCCGCAATTGTGTCAATCGCTCGGATTCGCTTCTCATGGATCGCGGTATCGTCCGATTCCAGGAAGCTCAGTGAAAGAATGGAAATAGCGGTTATTTCCGAAACGGAAACGGAAAACGAAATGGAAGAAACCCATATATACACTGTAACCAGTGAAAGAAACCCCTCAAAGGGGGTTTCTTTCACGGAGGCTACAGAGCATCTTCCCGCGCGCACCGGCGGCATGAACAAAGTCCTCGCACTCGACCTCGGCACGACAACCGGCTGGGCTGCCTGCATCGACGGGCGCGTGCAGTCCGGTACGTGGACATTCCGTCCGTCACGATACGAAGGCGGCGGAATGCGGTATGTGCGGTTTCGTCACCAGGTCGCGGAAGCCCACGCATTGCTCGGACCGTTCGAGGCCGTCTACTTCGAAGAGGTCCGCAGGCACGCCGGTACGGACGCCGCGCATGTCTATGGCGGGCTGCTCGCGACATTGACGGCGTGGTGTGAGGAATCGCACGTCCCGTATCAGGGCGTACCCGTAGCGACCATCAAACGGCACGGGACGGGCAAGGGCAATGCGGACAAGGCTGCCATGATCGCCGCCGCGGTCAATCGTGGTTGGAATCCCACGGACGACAATGAAGCGGATGCGTTGTGGATTCTGGATTGGGCGCGCAATCAGTATGGGCAAGACAACCCAATCGTTTCCGGTAGATGACCAGTGACAGGACCGCCCGAGGGGCCAAATCCGCCTCTCCCGCCGGTCACGTCGGATGGAGCAAAATGAAACACCGGAGATGAGTGATGCCGCGATGCGTTTCAAAAGATGACCTTGCCCGTGCGCGGGGCGAAGTTGTGCCCCATCGGCAGCCAGGGGACGCGCCGGCAAAGAAGCCTCCACATCGCTTTCAGCCGGGGAACAAGTTCGGCTATAAGCACGGCGCCTACTCCGCGGCCTTCGTTCAGCCCGAGGAAAAAGAACAGTTCCTTGCCTTGCGCCTGGAGATCTCGCGGGAATTCAAAAACGAGACCGGTCCGGATACGGCCATGCTCGATGCTGCCGCGCTCTTATTCATGAGGCACGGGCGCGCCGTCGTTGCGGGCGAGCAGGACCTGGCCAACAAGACGATGGCCTCCATCCTGGCGATGCTGGATCGGCTGAAGGCCACCAAAGTCTCCCGCGAAGGGGACAAACCCTCCCACGGCGAGACCACGCCCGCCGAGTGGGCCAGCGCACTGTTGGCGGGCAACACCGACGCTTCCCAGAAAAACGCGGGAAAAAGGTCGGATAACACCGAGACTGTCGATTCGGACACCCCGGAAAACACGGGCGATTCCGATGGCGCCGAGGCGTAGAAGGTCAACTAACTGGAGTTAGTCGACCCCGCGGCGGATCTCTTGGCTCTCCCTTCACGGGCGTATTTTCAGAATCCCGCCCCCAGAACAATGGCTCCCGGAATCTGCCATTCCCGTGCGGTTATGAATGTGTTCGTCCACGGCTCTGTGAGACGACTGTCCGAGACTGTCTGGATACTGTCTCGCGCCGTTCAGGCCGCCCAAGACCGGGCTGTGTTTCCGGTAGATAACCTCCGAATGCAAAGAGCGAATCCCAGGAGGTTACCCGTGGACATCATCGTCGATCCCGAGTTCGAGCGTCTCATTCCGCCCCTGTCTGAACAGGAACTCCGGCAACTGGAGTGCAGCCTGCTGGACGACGGCGCGTTGAGCCCCCTGGCGGTTTGGGCGTCCCACAACATCCTCCTCGACGGGCATCACCGTCTGCGCCTCTGCCGCCTGCATGGCATCCCCTTTACAACGACCTCTCTGGAGTTCGACTCCCGCGACGCCGCCCGGCTCTGGATTATCGGGCATCAGTTGGGACGCAGGAACCTGCCCCCCGAACAGGTGGCCTATTACCGGGGCCAGCAGTACGGGGAACAACGGTCCGACCCTGTAGAAAATCTGCAAAAACCCCAATGTTTCTCGAAAGGTCACTGTGACCCTTCGGGGGACTCTCAAGAAGCGACCGAAGCGCCGGATGCCACGGCGGATCGTCTCGCCAAGAAACACCGCGTTTCACCCAGCACAATCAAGCGGGATGCGCAGTTTGCCGAGGCCCTCGATGCACTGGCCGAACTCTTCGGCGCGGAATTCCGAAGTGATGTGCTCGCTGGAACGTCCGGCCTCGCCAAGAAAGACATCGTCACCCTTGCGCAAATGCCGCGCGAACGGTTGGAAGCCCTCTCTCACGACCGCGGCAATCTGCGCGAAGTCGCCGAGCTGTGGCGCAAACGGAAACAAGACCCCACGCCTTCCACAACCGAGGCGCCTCCGGCTCCCGTCGCCGACGAAGAACCGCCGGTATCCATGGCGAACGAGGCACGGGACTATCACGGCGCCTTGGTAAACATCCTCCGGGTGTTCGGGCAGAAGGAAGAAAGCCTCGAAGGACTGCGCGGCCAGTTGGAACGGATTGAAGCGATTGTGCGCGAGGCGCTGGGCGAAATGGCCGAGGACGGTGAGCCGGAAGGTGTGTCTGAAGCGCCGCTCATCACGGACGAGGACCTGCTATGAGGGGGCCGAGTCTACCGCATGAAGGCGGCAAGGTCGCGAAGAACCTCCTCGACGTGGCCGAGGTCGCCGGGGTATCCCCAGTTCTTGGAGTCCGCCGCCGCGCGCTTGGCGTGTGCGTCGAGCTTGCCGCGGAGCTCGCCCAACAGGGCGTCCACGGTCTCTCTCCGCTGACGATAGGTTTCCGCCGCCGTGGTGGGCCGTCTCTGTTTGGTTTCGCTCATTTCTTTTCTCCTGCTGTCATCTACCCGATTCATCGCTTGCATGTGGGCAGGAAGTCAAGTCTCCGCTTGGTTGCCGGAAACGGCCCCCGAAAGCCGTTTCCGGACAACCATGCCCTTCCCGGTGGCTTCGCGCCACGTGGGGCAACGTCGTCGGCCTGTTGGCCCAATGGAGGACCCGTCCATGCCTAATTTGGAGAGCGCCCGCCGCATCTGGCGGATCTGCCAGGGATGCGCCGCCACGGTACACGGCGCGAAACCACCGTCGCCGGCGTATGCGGACCGGACGGCGCACCTCTTGTTCGGCACCGCCGCCCAGGAAAGCAACCTGACGTGGGAACGGCAACGGACGCCGAGGTTCGAGGGAAAGGTCGGTGGTTTCAGTAAATGGCAGGTGGAACCCGGGTCTGTCGAGGCCTCGCTGGCGTACCTGCGCGGGCGGCCCGACGTGCTGGCCAATGCGACGCAGTGGCTGTTCGCCGACTCGCACGCGCCGCTGACCTGGCCGGACATAATTCCAACGGACGCCCTCCTGTGGGCGTTGCGCCTTGACGACAACGACAAGATCGGCGTGCTCTTCTCGCGCCTCCACTATTTCCAAGTCAGCGACCCGATCCCCGAGTCACTCGCGGACCAGGCCGCGTATTGGAAGCGCTGGTACAACACGCCCGCGGGAAGCGGCACGGTCGAGGAATACCTCGCCAACTGGGATCGCTACTGCAAGGAGGCCGTCCATGCTTAAGACATTGCTTGCCTGGATTCTGGGGAAAGGTATACGCCTGAGCTACACCATCCGGTTCCGGCCAGGAGGACGAAACAAACGCTTCCCTAATACCGAGTGACGACCCCGTATGGCAAACAAATGCAGCACGGAACAATGCCCGCTGAATTCAGTCCTGGACGGCCTGTGCGAGCAGGTCGAGTTGCAGATTAAGGTGAATGCAATGGTTTGGGACAACCTGAAGCGACTCGCAGATATGGTCACTATGCGGGGCTGTCCGGCGGACGTCTGCACGATAGCGCGTAGGGGAAAGGGATGAATGCCACGGCACAAACGAGAACGCGGGCCATTAGGCCCGGAGGTTCTCTGGTGTCCGAGTGGCCGCTACAGCCGCTCCATTGCGTCCTCCAATGCGCCGTCCACGAGGTGGGTATACACCTGGGTTGTGGACAGGCTCGCGTGGCCGAGCGCGCGCTGCACGATGAGGATGTCGCCAGACTTGGCGTAGAGGTGCGTCGCGAAGGTGTGACGCAGTGCGTGCGGGCCGAGGTGTTTGTTGATGCCCGCCACCTTCACCCACGTATCCAAACGCCGGGCGACCTGCCGTGCCGTCAGGCGCGTGTCCCGGTTGGACAGGAACAAGGCGGTGCGTTCGCCCGTCCCCATACGGCGGCGTTCGGCGAGATAGCCGCGCAGCAATGAACGGAGGTCGGTCTTGAGGAATTTCACCTGCGGCGCGTTGCCTTTACCAACGATGCGAATGTGCTTCGCATCGAGGTCCACGTCGTCTACGTCGAGGCCCACGAGTTCCTGCAGCCGGATGCCCGTGCCGAGGAACAACTCAATGATGACGCGGTCGCGCCGCGCTTCGCGCGTGTCCGTCTGCCGGAGCGTCTTGAGCAGTTGCCGCTTCTCCCGCTCGGTCAGAAAAACGGGCGGCTTAGGGTTGAGCCGCTGGAGCCGGACAAAGCGCGCGGGGTTCGAGGCGACCTTCCCGGTCTCTTCCGCCCATGCAAAGAACGAGCGGACGGACGCTTTGAGCCGGTGCAGGGTCGCCGGCGAACAGGGTTCGCTGCGAGTCCCCACGGTGATTGCCGGACTGCTCAGCACGTCGTCGAGTAGCGCGGGCGTCACATCACCCAACGCGAGTCCCGGACGCCGCGTGGCGAGTACGGACGCGATACGTTCCAGATCGCGCGTGTACGCGGACACGGTGCGCGGGGAACCGCCCTGTGCTTCGAGACGCCGGGCAAAAGCGTCCACCGCAACCCGGAGCGGCTCAGGACTCGGCAGAAGCGTCAGAGGTGTTGCCGTTGGCATCGTTGTCCTCCTTTTCCTTGTTCCGGCCCATGGGCAGATCCTTGGGCAAGGGCAGTTTGGCGATCCGGCCCGTATCCTTCGCCCACACGAGGAACATCCGCAGAACGCGGATAGTCTTCTCCACGGTGGGCTTGGCGCGCTCGCCGCCGCTCGGCAGCCGGAGCAGTTCGTCGCTCTTCAGGAACTTGCCGACGTGCGGAGGCAGGATGGCCTTAAGTTTTCTGTCCTCGCCGAAGAAGGCTTCCATCTGTTTGAAGTCCTGGCCGTAGGTGTACAACGTCCGGTCCTTCTTGCCCTGCGCTCGCAGGTGTTCAATGTAGGCTTGTGCGGCCTCGTGCAGTGTGCAGTCTTTCATGGTTCAGTTCCTTTCCGTTGCGCTGCGCAGTCTGGCGGCGGTCCTGATACGTACTTCCCGATTGGTCTTCGTGTTGACGCCGATCCATCCTCCGTAGGGACTCGTTCCCGTGACGCGGACCGGCGCGAGTTGCCCGGACACCTTGACGGTGTAGGTCTCGCCGATTCTTACTTCGCTCTTTTTCACGCTCGGTTTCCTTTCTGCGTTCCCGCGCCGGCCCTGTGCCGCCGCGCGTACACATACACGCTTCGTTCGCCCTTGGAAGTCAAGTCATTTCACGGAAAAGCAGGAGAAAGAACATGCCCCTTAAAAAGTCGGTCCTTCTCGCCCTCGTCATCGGCCTCGCCCTCGGTGGATGTGCTCACACCAGGCCGCCTGACGCCGTTGTAAAGGCCATCCATACCGTGAACCACTACACCCCCGAGTATGTGGCCGAAGCCAATAAGGCGCTCGAACAGACCAAGCATCCGGATGCCGAGCGGTTACGCGGCATCGGGGAACGTCTGGCGGATGCGCTCGATGCACTGGACCGCTGGGCCATGACACAGGAAGCCGCCGATGAACGCCGCTGATGTCCTCAAGGCCAATGAAGGCGCCGTGGTTCGCGCGGGTCTTACGCTCGTTGCGTTGGGCGCCGAACTCGTTGCGGGACGTATCGACGACGCGCTGGCGCGCGCGGATGCGGCATCCCGCAAATATCCCGAGTGGACCACACTGGAAGAAGCCGCCATCGCGGTGCGGGCGGAAACGCGCGATGAGGAACAAATGCCGGACATCGAGCGGGCAATCATGAGGTTGGTATGGGCAACGGTAAAGGTCGCGATACACGAGGCCGTGACTTGAAATCTCTGACGGCGGAGGAACAGGAACGCCTGCGCGCGGTCCTGGGGAATCCCGTGTCATGGGGCGAACACTATCTGCGCAACAGAAATGGCTCTATGCGCGGATACTGGCCGCACCAGACCGAGGACCTGCTCGCGCCTGAAAAGAACATCATCCATCTCGACGGGCGTGGCGTGGGCAAGACAATTTCTTTGTCCACGGACGCGCTGCATTTCGCGTTCACGACGATGGGCGGACAGGGTCTCATCGCGGCCCCACAGCAGGGGCATTTGGACACGGTCGTCGAGGAGATCGAGTTTCAGTTGGACGCCAACCCGCTGCTCATGAAGAGCGTTGCGATCACGCAGCAGGGAAAGCCCAAGATTCACCGGAAACCGTATTTCCGCATCGAGTTCGCCAACGGCGCGGTGTTGTATTTTCGGCCCGCGGGTCCTTACGGCGACGCATTTCGTTCACTGCACGTGGACCGTATCTGGGTCGATGAGGGCGCATGGTTGTCCGAGCGGGCATGGAAGGCGTTGCGCCAGTGCTTGAACGCCAATGGCACCTTGCGCATTTACTCCACGCCGAACGGATTGCGCGACACGACCTATTACCGGCTCACATCGTCCGCGCAGTTCCGCGTATTCCGCTGGCCCTCATGGATCAATCCGAACTGGACGGCGGACCGCGAGTCCGAGTTGCTCGAGTTCTACGGGGGCCGGGACACCGCGGGCTGGCAGCACGAGGTCGCGGGCGAACACGGCAAGCCGAGTTATGGTGCCTTCAATGTGGAGTTCCTTGGGCTGTGCCGTCAGGATGTGGTCGAGTACCGGAAGATCGAAATAACGGGCGATGAGTTGAGAGATTGTGAGACCGAGGAAGCGGCCCACGACCGCTTGGAAATGCTGCTGAACCTCATGCCGCAGACCGGCGTGTTCTGGATGGGCGGCGACCTCGGGTACACCAACGACCCGACGGAACTGGTGGTCTTCCGCGAGAGCGAGGTCGGCGAACGCAAGGTGCTGACGCTCGTCCTGCGTATCCACATGGAGCATGTAGCGTACCCGCTCATCGCACAGACGATTGCGCTGCTTGAACGGTTCTTCACGCCGTCGGGCATCGGTGTGGACAACGGCGGCAACGGTCTCGCGGTGGTGCAGGAGTTGCTCGCCTTGGATAAATACAGACCGCAGCAGTTGGAGGGGCGGTTACACGGATATGACTTCGGGGGAATGACGACCCTAGCCGTTCGGGATGGGCGCGAAGTCAAGAAACGCACGAAGGAACTGATGACGAGCCTCATCAATGGGGCGTTGCAGCGTCGGCAACTCCTCTTGCCCGCTGAAGACGCGGAAGTCGAGGACCAGTTCACGACGCACACATACACGCTGCAGAACGGAAATGTCGTCTACTCGAAGGGGAACGACCATATCGTTGATGCCGTGCGTTGCGCGATGCTGGCCCATGAGCAGAACCGGCTGGATGGCGCGCGCGAAGAGACCGTGTCCGTGATTCCCGTCATCACGGAGCCGGTATTCATATAGGCCTGCCGTCTCCAGTCGAGGTTTCCGGTACATAGCCCATAGAGAAACAACCATACCGGAGCCCCGCGCGTATGTCCCGACGCAGACACGCCCAGAAGACACAGATGTCCGCACCAACCCCTGACGGACAATCAACGCAGCCCTTGGTGGCGACCGCTGCGATTCTGGACAGCAGTGTTTTCAGCAAGATTGCCGCGATGGACGTCATCCCTCGGACCTGGGAGGAGCGGGCGCGCAAGGCGTGGGAATACTACCTCGAAGAACCGCTGGTCAAAAACTGCGTGAATTCATGGCGTTCTTTCGCCGTGGGCGATGACATCAAAATCGCGTGTGACGATACCGATGTGAAAGACGAGGTTGACGAGGCCGCTGATCGGCTCGGCCTCATGGACTTCGTCAAGGACATGGTCCTCCAGCTTCTCGTCAAAGGCGACGCCACCGGTTTCAAACGGTATGCCAAGGAAGGCAAGGATATCGAGGAACTGGTCTGCGTGAATCCCGTCTCGGTGAAGGTCAAATACGAGCAGGGGCAACTCACGGAGATCAGGCAATACCCGGAAGATAACCCTGGCGCAGGCGAAGGCATCGCGCTCCCCGTGGAACAGGTCCTGCATCTCAAATGGGATGCGCCGTCCTTCTCGCCCCGCGGTAATTCCATCGTACTGCCCGCGTTTCAATCCATCGAACTGCTTCGGGATTACCGCCGCGCCGAGCAGGCCATCGCCAAACGCTGGGCGACACCGTTCCGGCTGCTCAAAGTGGGCGGTGCCTTCGGACAGAAGATGGTGATGCCCGACCAGCGGATGCTCGAAGGCGTCCGGGACATGGTCAACAAGATGGATCTCCGCAGCGGACTGGTCGTCCCGTTCTACGTGACTGTCGAGACCCACGGCACGGATGGCCAGGTGCTCAACGTCGAGGACAAGGTCAAGGAAGTCAAAGAGGACATCATCGTCGCACTCGGTCTGTCCCGCTCGCTCGTGACAGGCGACGGTCCTAACTTCGCCACGGCGTCGGTCAGCATGCAGAAGATGATGGTCATGATACGGGAGATCAAGCAGGCCGCCCGGGCCATTCTCGCATGGGTCTTCGATGACTGGCAGGAACTCAAAGGCTACGGAGACAAGACGCTTCAGTTCGTGTTCAACGACCTTGACCCGAACGACGCGGTGGACATCAAGCGCCTTCTCGTCGAGTTGTATGACCGGAAACTCATCAGCCGGTCGAGCATGCAGATCAAAATGGACCTCGACCCGGATATCGAGGCCGCGAACCGAGAGACGGAGAAGAAGGTCGTCGACCTCTCCGACGAGAAACAGGTCAAGCCCATCGTGGACATGGTCATGGCGGGGATACTCTCTGTCGAAACGGCACAGAAGATGTTGGGAATCACCCCGGATGTAGCCTCCGCCGCTTCGGATATCCCGCCGACGCCGGATTCGCAGAATACGGATGCGGCTGTCCGTTACTGCGATGGCTGTCTTCACTTCGATGAGGACACCAACTTCTGCGCCGTGCACCGGTGCGAGCGGAGCTTCGACGCGGCGGCCTGCCGGTTCCGCGCATGATTTCCGCTGCCGCGCCGCGCCTGTCCCAAGCGGAACGCATTCGCCGGGCCGCGGAGAAATCCGTGCGCGCGCGGAATCTGTATTCGGACCAGACCGCCAGCGGCCTTGCACAATCGCTCAAGTCCGCGCAGGAAGATGTCGCGAAGGCCATCCTCCGGTACAAATCGCTCGGCTCGCTCCCGGACAACAAACTGGCCGCACTCAAAGGCTTGGACAAACTCAACGGCGAACTCGCGGACATCCTGTCCACCGTCAAGAAAGACCATACCCTCGCGTTTCGCAAGTCCACCAAGGCGGCGTTCCGGCAAGGCGTGTACGACGGCATCGGCGAATTCGCGGCAGCGCAGATGCCCTTCTATCATGACCTTACGTCCGGCGGGATAGACAAGCTCACGACGCGCGTATTCACCTTGGTGGACACCGACGCCCTGGATTTCATGGTGAACTACAACATCATTCTCGCCGGGGATGTCCATCGCGAACTGGCCGGCGGCATCAAACGCACTATCATGAGCGGCATCGCCACGGGGAAGGGCGCCGATGACATCGTCCGCGATCTTGGCCAAGTCATCGTGGACAAAGATTCCTTCCGACAGGCGGGGACGCGTGTGTTCAGCAAGGCGCAGTACCGCATGGAGATGATCGTTCGCACCGAGGTCCTGCGGGCGCACAACCAGGGGCGTCTAAAGTTCCATCAGCGGGTAGGCGTACAGAAGCTCGAATGGCTCGCGATGGGAGACGAGCGGATGTGCCCGGTCTGCGGTGGCCTGGACGGCAAGGTCTTCCTCACGGACAAGTTCCCGCAACAACCAGCGCACCCCCATTGCCGGTGTGCTCACGTCGTCGCATGGCCCATGGATATCTGTGGTCTCGCGCCCATGGCCAAAGCGGATGATGAACCCGCCGCGTGTATCCTCCCGCCGCAGACGCTGGAAAAACTCGCGGACGCCAAGGTGGAGGAGGACGCCAAACTCAAAGCGGCCTTCGACAGTGGCTCCATCGGTGATCTCAGTGGACTGACCGTGAAGCAGCTTCAGACGCTCGCCAAACAGAATGGCATCGCCATCGCGCGTACCAAGACGGACTTTATCAAGTTATTGGATACCGCCGAGCCGGGTGTCCTCCACGGTGATCTTGGCGGCGAGGCGCTTAAAGCCAAACTCGCCCAATACAAGATTGGCGCGCTACGCAGCAAGGAGGACCTCGTTGCGTTGCTGGCGCAGAAACAGGCCGCCCTCAAGCAGGCCCAGCAGGTCGCGGTACAGGTGGCGCAATTGCCGCCGTCCGGCGGGCTGCACGACCTTACGGTCAAGGAACTCCAGGAGATGGCCAAGGGGAAAGGCATCTCCCTCAACATGACCAAGCAGGATGTCATCGACCTGCTGGACCAGATGGAACCGGGTATAGATCACAGCGGCTTGTCCGGGGACTCGCTTATCGCGGCGAAACAGAAACTCGGCGTGGGCGTCCTGAAAAACAAGCAGCAACTCGTTCACGCTCTGGAGAAAGCGGCGGGTCAGGAACTGGCGGAGAAGGCCAAACAGGAAGCCGTCACCGCCGCGCTCCAGAAATCCAAAGTCTTCATCGAGGAGCAGGTAGGCAAGGTTGTCTTGCCCGCGGGGCCGGAACAGTTCGCGGCGTTCATGACCTCGGTACATGACGCCGAGGGTGCGCTCGCCATGGGTACCGGCCTGCCCCAGGAATACCTCGAATCCATGGCGAAGGAGTTGGCACTCAAAAAGAAGGTATTCCAGGACCAACTCGCGTCGATGAATGCGGCCACACTGAAGGATCTCGTCAAGGCGGCCAAGGTCAAGAATTGGCAATGGGGCAGCAAACAGGATTTCATCACCCTTCTCTCCGAAACGGACCCGGCCAAAATCCAGGCCGTCCACGAAAAACTCGCGGCGGGCTATCAGGCGCACCAGGCAAAGTACGGAAAGAAGAAGCCACATCCCGCAGTGGCGCCGTCATCGCCAAAGACGCCGTCCACTCCCCCGGCGTGGGAACCGGCCCCAAGCCCGGTTCCCGCGCCGGCGGTGTTCGCCAAGAAAGGTTCGGAGTTTGTACCCATCGATGCGTCGTGGGAAGCGACGCGGGGTAAACCTTCGAACTTCACCTATGAGAAGAGTGCCAAGGACGCCGGCGGCGTACACGCCAAGGAATTCTGGCTGGATACCGAGGGCAACCGATGGATGTTCAAACCAGCGGACAATCCACTCCTTGCCCATTCCGAAGAGATGGCTTATCGTCTGGGGCGCTTAGTGGACCCCGATGCCATCGAAGTACGGGTCATCGCGCTCAACGGACGCGTCGGCACCATCCAGAAGATGAAGACCGGCCTGCGTCGGGACTACGACTTCCGCGAACTTACGGATTTCGGCACGCTTACGCGGGAGGAGATCGAGCAACTCCAGCGCGAACATGTCGTCGACTGGTTCGTCTCCAACCATGACAATCATCCCCAACAATTCATCCGTACCGTGGACGGCCGCCTCTACGGTGTGGACAAGGGCCAAGCGGGGAAGTTTCTGGGGCGGGCCGATGAGGAACTGCGACTCGGCTACAACCCGAACAGCAATCATGGGTCGCTCGAGTCGTTGTATGACCGGTTGTTCCGAGCGGCGAAGGCTGGGCAAGTCCAGATGGACCCATCCGTTGCGCTCCGGTACATCCGGGAAATCGAACAGATTCCGGACGACGTGTATCTCGACGCCGTGCGCGCGTACGCCGACGCGAGGTTCGGACGGAACGAAGCGGCGAAGAAATCTTTCCTGGACATGTTGCTCGCGCGCAAACAACGGCTCCGGAAGGATTTCGAGCGGTACTATGGCGAAGTCCTCGGCAGGAAGGATTTCCGGTTCGAGGCAGATATCCCCGTTTCACGAAAGGGGCGGTTCGGCAAATCGGAAATGGATATTGTCGAAGATGCCAAGGTGTTGGGCTGGCAGGGCAAGACGCTTCCTATCGATGCGGACGATATCGAGGACCAGAACGCCCTTGTCTTCACGGAATCCTTCGGTGGGAAGAAGCGGACGGTCGTAAAGCTCAAGGTGCGGCCCGACGCGGATGGCCGGATTCTGGAATCCCTCAAGCAAGGCGCGATGGACCGGAGTAATATCAAGCTCGGCGAATCGCTGGCGGAGGACCGCTTCGCACAGGACATCCTGCTGGCCGTGAAAACGACGAACCATCATGCCCAAGATGGTTCATACAACCAGTCCAAGATCGACGCGGCGCGAAAACACCGCGAAGCCCTCAGAAAACTACTGAAATCCGGCGACCCGGATGTGAAGGAAATGGCGGAGACCTATTTGCAGTGGCTGGATCGCGTGGACGAGGCGGTCGCACAACGGCAGAAGGTCGGCGGCGGGAATTTCGAGGCGTATTTGCGTAAACGGTTGCCGCCGCGCGAGGACAAGAAAGCCCCTCCCTTCACCGTCCGAAAGACAAAGGTTCAGAGCACGCGCCGCGAGTTGCGCAAAAACGAGATCACCGTGCTGGACGACGCTGCCTCGAATACGACCATGTTCAGTGGGGACCGTATGAAGGACGGGGAACAGTATGAGGTCACCTTCCCAGACGGTACGCGGGTCCGGTACACGCCATGGTCGGGCGCAAACCTGTATGCTCAGCAGGGCGAACTGGAACTGGCCATCGCGGGAACGGTGGAATCGGATACCGTGGAACGCGCTTTGGAGCATCTGGGGACGCTCGGGGTCGATGCCAGCATCGCTTCCCCGCAACATGCGGAATGGATGTATCTCCGGAAGTTGGCGTACATCCGAAAGGAAGACAAAGACGGTGAATATGTCCGTCTGCTGGGCGATCTGGACAAGCGCGGCGCCGCCATGGACGAGCGTGTCCAGGCGTTGCGGGCGTTCTGGGAACGGCGTTTGGGGGTGAAGGATATAACGCGGCTTCCGGGCTATGATCCGCTCGGCGAATATCAGTACGGCCACGCCGACCCGAAACGCCGGGGCGGATACCGTCATCAATTCCGATTCGACTTGTCCGATGAAGATCTCGAACGCCAGATGAGGGGGTATTCCCTCAAGCATGGCCTGACGAACGGCGCCCACATGGGAACGTTTATCGAGACGCTCCTGGACAACAACGGCGCGATGATCAGCACCGTGGAGAAAATGCGCGCCGGCGTCACGCCCGGTGGCATGTCGCCCGAGGCGGATATGAGCACGGGCGGCGCGACCTATTTCTTCACGCGCATCAAGAAACTCGGAGCGGACGGGAAACCGAAGGAGGCGGGGCTGTATTTCAAGAAACGGTTGCTGCGCCGCATGGACGCCATCAGTTACGACGGCGACAAATACGGACGATGCACGGATGACACAGTTCGCGAACAGCGGCACAGCACGGTCGATGGTTGGAAGCAGTGCGCACGGCAGGGCAGCAACGAGACGATCTTCAAGTATTCCGTCACACTCTTGGATAACATAGAATTCATCCAGACGGCATCGGCACAGGAACGAGACCGGGTGTTGCGCGCGTTCACGTCGCGGGGTATCACGCGGCTGCCGGACGGACGGCGTATCGAGAGCGTGGTGCTGTAACGGAGGCAAGATGCAGGAGTTCATACAACAGGAGATGGCGCGGTTGCAGGAGGAATTCCGGCTTTTCAACGAGCGGGGTTCGTATGTGACGGTGTACAACGAGGACAACGGTAAACCGCTGTTTCGCGATATCGCGGACAGCTTTCTCGTGACGCGGGTGGCGCCCCAGTTCGACTCACAAGGAAAGGTGACGCACACGGATTTCTGGTTGCTGTGGAAGGTTGTAGGGTATGACCAAGGATTCCAGCATTCGCACACGATCAAGGTGGTTCGCTGGTGGCGGGACGGCGGCGACTGGGCGGAAATGGACCTCGTTGACGATGTCGGGCGGCGGCATCACATCGAGTTGATCGAGCCAACGTGCGAGGTGGCCTATGCGGCGGACTGGAATCGCTGGCAGACGTACCGGCGCGAAAATGCGAAGATGTTTGAAGAAATTGACGCCGGAATTCTGGCCGAGCATGTTGCCATTGCGGAGGGATGGTCATGAGACTGCGGTATATGATCGACCGGCGCGCGGTCATCGAGAACGGCCAGGTCGTGGATTACGATCCCATCGGAGTTTGGGTACAAGGCCCAGGGCCTATGGACATCGAGGTCTATTATCTGCCGGGCATTGTCGAGTGGGATCAGGATGGGTTCTGGGTCATCAATCGGCTTGTCGAACAGGGCGTTAGAGTATTGCCGACGGATTTCCTCGAGTATCATCGGGACACGCAGTCCCCCTACCACGGCAGCCGCGGACCGATTGTGGAAACCGACGAGTATGATACGATTGACAGGTGCGGACAGGCGTTATTGGGAACACTCTCCTAAGTCTCCAGGTCCGCAAAAAACACGAGAAAGAGACAATTACAATGGACAGTGGGAGCGATGCGTCTGATTTCTATTCAATCCAGGACGCTGAAAGGAAGGTGGACGAACTCCTTGAGATATTGGCACAGCATGGAATACAGGTGCCCCGCGATTCAGTTTTGGAAACCCTTTGCCTTGAGACTTGGCAATGGGCTGATAATGCAGAACATCTATCATCTTCTGTCGTGTCGGGAGATATCGACGATTTTCGCGAAAATCGTAGGCGATCCCTTGGTTTTCACGACCTTATTGACAAGATTGTCCGATTGAAGGATTCGCCACAGTTTGAGGTATTGGTTCCACATCTGCGGCTTCTTCCGGAGTCCGTATTCACACAGAATACCTGGGCTCCCGTTCGCGATCAGGGAAGTGACAAAGTGTTTGAGCTGCTCATTGCTTCGACGTTTGTGGAACTGGCGGAAAACGTCCAACTTGATGACCCCGACGAATCACAAGGCGACAATCCGGATGTGTTGTTTACTCTCAATGGCACCCGCTGGGGAGTTGCGTGCAAGGTAATGCATGGCAGCTCTCCGAGGACCTTTCTTGAAAGACTTGCTGAAGGACTCGATCAGATTGAACGCTCAGATGCGCAACGCGGACTGGTCTTGTTCAATATGAAGAATCTTGTTCGTCACGATGAGTTCTGGGGTGTCGTAGCTGCCGAACAGGCATATATCTTCCCTGAAGGCCGTGAAGCGGCCCTATCACTCCTTGGAAAAGAAGCGTCACGAATAGCAAACGAATTCCTTGCGCCTCAAGACGAAACGGAACTTAGGAACCTTTTTGGAGAGCACCCCAAGTCACTGGCCCTGTACGCATCTGTCGTTCAAAGTGCCACTTACGTCGGTAACATATGCTCAAGTGTGGTACCCACCCCGACAATCTTGCGGTTTTGCCTTGCCCACTCACTTCTTGGCACTCAACCCGATCAGTCAACAGTCGAAATGCTAGGAGTGTTGAACTTGGGCATACACAACAGGAAACCGACAGATAACTTGGTGCCAGTCATTGAACTATCTAGCAATTGATCCGACACTTTCCGTTCATCCCTCCTACATCTTCTCCTCGATTCCGGTAAGTAATCCTCAGACAGGCGGTAGTCGCCTGCCGGAGGACGCATGGAACTGTTCGCTACCGACCTCGACCGGTTGGGTTTCTTGTTGGAAACGGACGCCGCGCTCGGGTTGCATCTGGAATCGCTCGCTGCGCAGGGCGTCGACCTCGTCACCGAGGAACTCCCGCCCGATCAGCGCCCGAAGTACGTCACCAACTACATCGGCTCCAAGCAGAAGCTGGTGGACTGGATCTGGAAGCACACCCCGGACGACGTCGAATCGGTCGCGGACGCCTTTTCCGGTTCCGCCGCCGTCGCGTACATGTACAAGACCAAGGGCCTGCGCGTGCTGGCCAACGACCGGCTCCGGTACTGCTACCACGCGGCCCGTGCGATTGTGGAAAACTCGGATACCCGGTTCACCGAGGCGGACCTGGAAAAACTCCTGGCGCACAATTCCAAGGCGCGCACCTTTGTCCGGGACACATTCAAGGGCATCTTCTTCGCCCAGGGTGTCCATGGTCTCATAGACAACATCCGCGCGAACTGCGACCTGTTCAAAGGATTCAAGAAAGACATCGCGCTCTTCGCCTTGGGCAAGACCTGCATGTCCGGCAAGGGCGGGTTCGGCCATTTCTCCTCGTCCACGCAATATGGGAAGCGCGAGGACAGCCCGGACGAGTTTGTCGAGCGCCTCAAAGGCAATGTTGCGCGTATCAACGCCCTCATTTTCGACGGCGGAAAGCCCTGCAAAGCATCCAAAGATGATGTGAACACCTTCCTCGCGAAGGCGCAGGTGGATCTTGCGTATTTCGACCCGCCGTATGCCACGGAATTCAGCACGACCAACTACGAACGTTCCTACCACTTCGTCGAAGGTCTGATGACCTACTGGGACGGTCTGGAGATCAACGAAGACTCGAAGGTCAAGTTCTACGAAACCGATCACGAGACCGTCACGAAGGCCAATGCCAAAGGGTTCTTCGAGACCTTCCTCGGCAACGCGACACATATCCCTCATTGGCTCATCTCGTACCGCGATCACGCCTACCCCAACGAGAGCGAGATGAAAGATCTCATCGCCGCTCAGGGCCGGGAATCCAGTATGCGCTCGCATCAACACCATTACTCGATCACTTCGCGGCACGGAGAGAACTCCAACGCGCTCGAACGGCTGTTCATTTGCCGCAAGACCAAGGCCATGAAACAAGCGGCGAACCTGCGCGCGCAAGGGGTCTGGGACGAAACGGAGAATGAAATCCGTTATCGCGTTCGCGACCCCAAGGATTTTGTTCCCGAATCCTTCCGCACCAAACAACTCAAGGACGGTGTATCCATCATCGTGGGCAAACTCAAAGGCGCGGATTCGGACACGATGGTGTTGCAGGCATACCGGTTCGCCAAAAAATCCGGGGAGAACCCGGACGGCTGGACCTTGGACAAGGCAAAGGAGTGGGTCAAGAAACATCAGACCGGCTCGGCATTGCCTGACGGCCTGCGCGCGGCGGCCATGCACACGTCCGCGCCCATTGAGTTCGTGTTCCCTTCGGCGGAAGCGTTGGACGTGGCTCCCGGTTCCTCGGGCGACCCGCAGTTCACGTTCGTATTGTGCCGCGCGGGTACGAACCGGAACGGCGACCATTTCCTCGCCGAGGAACTCGCCACCCGGTACATGACGGCGGTCAACAAGAAGATCGATCTCAAGCATTCCCAGGACTTCACGGACATCGTCGGCGGCATCGCCGGGGCGGACTACATCGAGGACGCTCAGAGCCAGCGCATCGAATGCGCGGGCGAGTTGTACACGCGGGACAGCGCCAACGCTCAACTCGCATACAAGCTCATGAAACGCGGCGTGATCACCCATGTCTCTATGGAGTGCGACTACGAAGAGGGCGAGTGCTCGATCTGCGGCAAACGCGCGGCGTCCAAGAACGACTATTGCGTGCATCTGCGCAAGTACAAGGGCGGCGAAGTCCAGGGGAAACCGGTATTTGAAATTCTGCACGGCGTGACGTTCACGGGAGTCGGGCTGCTCGACCGCAAGGGCGCGGACGAGAACGCCCGGATTCTGCAAGTGGCGTCGCACCAGTGCCCATGTGAAGAAAACACAAAAGGAGAGCCAGCGATGGACGAGAAGGACAAAGACAAGACGCCCAAGGAAGAAGCCGAGGGTGCAAAGAAGAAAGACGACACCGGTGGTGGCGGAGGTGGCAATACGCCCGTTCCCGAAGATCCCGCCTCGTTGAAGGCGCGCGTCAAGGAATTGGAAAAAGAGAACAAAGACCTCAAACAGCAGGTCAGCGATCTCCAAAAGCAAATCCAGGACCTCGAGGCGGACAAGAAGGCCGCCGCCAACCGCGCGCGGGCGCAGAAACTCCTGCGCAAGATGGAAAAGCAGGGCCTGACTTTCGCCTCCGACGACGAGCGTGAACAGGAACTGTTCCGTCTGGCCAGCCTGTCCGACGACGCGTTCGTCGCGACAGAGACCGCCTACGAGCGCATGGCGGGTGTCAAACCGTCCACCGACGCGGGCAAGGACGGCGGCGTAACGAAGGCGGGCGAGGGCGCCTCGTCGCAGGAATCCGCACAGGCCTGCCGGACCTGTCCGAAGGAAACCCCGCCGATGCGAACGGACGCCGGTGTACGCCCGCTCGATGTCGATGACAAGAAAACCTCCCTTGAGGACCAGTTGCGCGACGGCTTCATGGTCGCCTACCGCACGCGGGTCGCCTCGGAAACCGGAACCTTGGCCCAGTCGGCCTAACCCATAGGAAGGAGTCAACATCATGGCTTTCATCAACGCAGCGCACCGGGGCCTCGCCTACGGCGACGGTTACCTGCAGGGCGACGGCGAACTCGGCCAACTGGTCAAAGTCGCGGGCAACGATCTGTTCGCGGTGAACACCGACCCGGCGGTTCCGTCGTTCGGCATTCTAATCAAGGGATACAAAAGCGGCGAGATGCCCGGCATCTTTTGCATGGGCGGCGTCTATGAAACCGACGTGTTCGAGGGGACCGTTCAGGCGGGCGACCTCCTGAAGGCGTCCACGAACGGCAAACTCACGGCGGGTGTCGGCGACGGCGATATCGTCGTTGCGCAGGCGATTTCCGTGTCCGGCGGTACGCTCAAGTTCCGCCTGATCGTGTAAGGAAGGAGAACACCGACCCATGAAAACCAACACAAACGTCAATATCCACAGCCAGGAATACATGGAGGCCATGGCGCGCCTGATGAACCAGGCGCTCGAGTCTCCCGACGGGATGCGCGCGCTGGCCGCCGCCATTGCGGCGCCCATCGAACAGGAAATCGACCGGAAGGAAATCTCCTCGCTGCTGCTGACGAAACACACCCTGCCCAAGGGCGAGCGTCCCATCTACCAGAAGCGGGCGAACATCGCGGCGCACTGGATCAGCACCGACGGCGACGCGCGGGCGGGCGAGGTCACGAAGGATGAGGTGGAATTCCCGACGAGCCGCATCCATTCCAACCCCATGGTCGACGTCTCCGTCCTCAAACACGGCAACATCGGCACGCTGATGGACATCCAGACCAGCGCGGCGAACGAAATCCGCAAGAAGATCGACAGCCGCACCCTGACGGTGGTGTCCGCCGCGGTGCCCGCCGCGAACGTAGTCGAGGTCACCGGCACGGCGCTTACGGAAGCGGCCCTCAACCAGGCCATCTCGATCATCGAAGACCTGGAAATGTCCGTGAAGTACATCGTCATGCGCGGACGCCGGTTCAACGACATGCGCTCGTGGAATCTGGACCCGGAGACCAAGGCCGAACTGCGCGCCAAAGGCGTCATCAAGAACTACGGCACGGGCGGCATCCTCCTGACGGCCGCCGCGGCCATGGACGAGATCATCCTTGTGCCCGACGCCGAAGTCGGCAAGATGCCGGTCCGCGAGACACTGACCACGGAGTCCATTGAGGTCAAGACCCAGTTCAAGACGGGCTGGCTCGTATGGATGGAACTGGGCCAGGGCGTCACCCGCCCGGAAATCCTGGTCAAGATCCGGATTCTCGGATAAGGGGAGTTTCAACACATGGTCCAAGTGAAGAACGTACGCGCCGGCATGCTGCTCATCACGGATGCCGGACTCGAACTCAAGCCGGGCGAGGTGGCCGGCGCCGCCTCGCTCAGCGCAGAAATGGAACGTGCGGTAGCGTCGGGACACCTTGTGGTAGTCCAGGATCACGCTCCGGGCGTTTCGCCCACAATCTCGGAAAACACGCCGCCGGAGGGACTTGTCGCGCTGCAGGCCCCTGACGCAGTGGCGCGCGTTCAGTCGGAAACGAATGTGGAATATCTGAAGTCGTGGCTCGCGACGGAGAAACGCCGGAGCGTGGTCGCGGCCATCAATACGCGTTTGCAGGAACTCGGTTCCAATACAGGGTGACCCCATGCCGCTGGCCGACCTGGTATTCCTCCTGCGCCAGGACCTCGCCGACCCGGAGAAGACGCTCTTCGCCGACGAGGTCCTGGCGCGGTGTCTCTTGAAGGGGGCGTTCCGTCTCGCGCGGGACTTACACATCACGCTTGCCGTGACGGGCGGAGAGATTGAACCGGAACTCGAGGGCGAAGCGCGGGAACTGCTCCTGCTCTTGGGACAGATCAATGCATGCCAACTCATGCGGGCGGCCACGGCGAACGCATTTTCGTTCTCCAGTGGAGACAAGAGCGTCAACAAGACAGGCCAACCCAAACAATGGGCGGACCTCGAAGAGTCGCTGACGGTTCAGTACCGGCAGCGTAGGGCCCAGATGAAGCCCGGCGTCCATGACGACGACGGATACATCCTCACACCGGAATTCCGGCCCGTCCTGTACGAACAGGGTCTCGACCTCGAACCCCTGGAGGACCCTCACCTATGGCCCTACTGAGTCCTAATGAACAAATCGAAGCGGGCGCCGATGTGTGCGCACTGATTCTCGCGTCGGGTCAGGCGGCGGCGCTGTTGCGCGCCATTGCGGGCGAGCAACTGTATGGCACAGACGATGCGCCGTATGCGGCAGCAGGCGAATCGTTCCCACTGGAGTTCATCCCGACGCCGGCGGAGGACCTGGCGCAGAAGATCGATGCCACGGCATGCGTGCTGCCTGACGCCGATATCCGTCCAGAAGACCGGTACAGGTGGGTGAAGAGATCTATCGCGTGCAGACGGTGAAGGAAGAACGGTTATTCGGCGTGGTCACGCACAAGGTGATCAGACTGGTGAAACATCATGTCGGTTGAACGGTTCGGAGACTGGGACAAGGTCAAGGCGCGGCTGGAGAACCATCCCGGCGCACGGCTGGCCAAGGCCATCCGGCAGGCCACCATCCAGAATGCCCTGCTGCTCGTCCGTGTAATCAAACGCGGCATCGTTTCTCAGGCTCCGGGCGGCGTGCCTTTCGCGCCGCTGGCGGAGAGCACCATCGAACGCAAGGGTTCGAGCAAGGCCCTCATCGATACGGGCTTCTTGCTCAATTCCGTCACGCAACGGATTCTGGCCGACCACGCCTTCGTGGGATTGCTGCGCGGTACGGTCAACAAGGACGGCGAGGACATGGTCAATATCGGGGCGATCATGGAATACGGCGCGACGATCACCATGCCGAACGGGACCACCATCGTCATCCCGCCGCGTCCCTTCCTGCATCCCACGATGGAAAAGTATCGCGATCAAGTCGCGGAGAATTATCGCAAAGCCATCCGTGCCGCGCTCGACGGCGCATAAGAGGGGCTTGTCATGTTCCCATTCCTGCTGACGGTGTGCTGTATCTGGTTGTTCGGCCCGCCCGTGCCGGTTGTCGAGGGCATGGCTTCGTATTACACTCGGGAGAGTGGAACTACCACCGCCTCCGGCGAAGCGTTCGACGAGAACGCCCTTACCTGCGCCATGCGCGAAGGAACCTTCGGTGGCCTCTATCTCGTGGTAACAGAAGATGGCCGGAGCGTCGTCTGCCGCTTGAACGACCGGGGACCGCATGTCCGAGGGCGCGTCATCGATCTTTCCAAAGGTGCCATGGAGCGGCTCGGCGCGACCGAAGAAGGTCTTGTCCGTGTCCGGGTCTATCGTCTCCAATTGGATTTCCCGCCCCGCTTCATGGACACTGTATCCATGAAAAAGAACGAGGAAACCTGATGGACCTTGAAAACAGATATCGCGGATGCCTGCTCGGACTTGCCGTGGGCGACGCCGTCGGCACGACGCTCGAGTTCAAGACTCCCGGCAGTTTCGAACCCATCGCGGACATGGCCGGTGGCGGACCGTTCGGTCTCGCACCCGGCCAATGGACCGACGATACGTCGATGGCGTTGTGTTTGGCGGAGAGCCTCGTCGAACGCCAAGGGTTCGATGCTGTCGACCAATTGGAACGGTACGTTCGCTGGTATCGTGAGGGGCATCTGAGCAGCACGAGCCGCTGCTTCGATATCGGGAACACGACCCGCGAGGCATTGCATCGTTTCGAGCGGACGCACGAACCTTGGTGCGGTTCGACCGACCTGTGGGCGGCGGGCAACGGTTCCCTCATGCGGCTTGCGCCCGTCCCGATGTCCTTTCGCTGTGCCCCGGAAAAGGCCATAGAGAAGTCCGGAGACAGTTCGCGAACGACGCACGGCGCGCCCGCGGCCATCGATGCATGCCGGTACTATGCGGGTCTGCTCGCGGGCGCATTGGAGGGCGCGTCCAAAGAGGAACTGCTTTCCGACCGGTATTGTCCCGTTTCAGATTACTGGCGTGATCATGCCCTGAGCGAAGACATCGACGCCGTGGCGCGCGGTTCGTTCCGCAGGAAGGAGCCGCCGGAGATTCGCGGCGCGGGCCATGTCGTGCGTTCCCTCGAGGCCGCGCTCTGGGCGTTCCACAAGAGCGTATCCTTCTGCGACGGCTGTCTCTTGGCGGCCAACCTCGGTGACGACGCGGATACCACCGCCGCCATCTATGGCCAGATCGCCGGTGCATTCTACGGCGAATCGGGCATACCGGGGCCTTGGCTTGACCGGCTTTCTCATCGCGAACTCATCATAGGGTTCGCGGACGCTTTGCTGGCCTTGTCCGCGATAGCCCGGTAAACAGCCCTTCCTTTCAGTCTTTCCCAACACCAACACTTCGTCTCGATTTCCGGTAGATAACCTCTGAACAAGGTTTGCCGGAGACGAACACATGACGTTGCTGCGCGAAGTGGTGGAATCCTTCATCCGTCTGGTCAAGGCGGAGATCGCCCCCAATGCCGTTCTCGTTCCCCCGGACGACGTGTTCGAAGTCACGAAGGTCCCGAGCTTCATTCTGCAGGGGCCTACCCCGTCCGAAGACGGACCGCGCCGCTGTCCGGCGCCCCTGCTTGCCGATGACCGGGCGACCATGACGTTTACCGAGACGGCGCATCCCCGGCTGTATCACCTGGATTTCGATCTCGTCGCCACTGCGGGCGCCGCCGCGTCCGTTCTGGACATGCAGGAGAAGACCACACGGTTCTTCCAGACCCATCTCCTGTTGCCTGTCGCCGACCGAGGCGATCTCAATCTCACCCTGCTTATCCCGTTGGGTGGATGGCGCCGTGTGAATCTTTCCAACCTGCGTCAGGTCTCCGGGCGATGCCGTATCGAGGACTGTCCAGTGTACGACGACGAGGTTCGTGAAGGAAAACTCATCCATACCCGCGTATTCGAGTTTCGCGACGGCGTCAATGAAAACGCCGTCTTTGGACCAACCAGATAGAGGAGAACCCCTATGATTGAAATCAAGAATCTGCTGTTCCAACCCCTTTCGCTGCACACACAGAGCGGGCGGGGGTTGCACATGGGGCCACGCGAGGTACTGCGGCTGCCCGATGACGAAATGTCCGCGGAGATGGAAGCGGCGTCCCGCCGCGGCGCCGTGAGCCTTACAACCCTAGACGACAGCGCGGCCAGCGAAGCCCCCCAACTCATCGACACACCGAACGAGCCGCAAACGGAGGCGGTACTTCGGAGTCACCTCGGGTTCGGCAGCGGCCAAGTCTCCCCGACCCCGGACGCCGCGCGGACGGCGCGCAAGAAAAGGAGTTGAGCCATGCCCACCTATCTTTCCCCCGGCGTGAACATCCGCGAAACGGATTTCAGCTACTACGTCAAGCAACTGTCCACCTCCGCGTGCGGCATGATCGGTGTCGCCGAACGCGGCCCAATCAACAAACCCACGCTCGTGACCAGTTGGGAGCAGTTCGTCCGCCGATTCGGCGGATACATCCAGGCGGGCCACTTGGCCTATGCCGCGCGCGCCTTCTTTGACAACGGCGGCGCGCAGCTTTGGGTGAACCGCATCGCCCACTACACCGACTCACTGGACAATACCACACTCGCCGCGCTACGCAGCGCAGTCACCCTCAAGAATCGGAATGCCGTCAAGGCGACGCTCGCAACCGGCGTGTCCGGTACGAACCGTATCGTCTGGCAGGCCGTGTCGGCTGGCGTTGCGGGCAACGGAATCACTGTCGCGCTCATTACTTCCGGAAATGACACGCCCTTGTCCATCGATGTAACGGGACAGGCCATCACGGTCAATCTCGCAACCGATGGAGATGGCGCGGCCACGTCGACCGTCGCTCAGGTCGTTTCAGCCGTTATCGCGAAGGCCGAAGCCGCCGCCTTGGTCTCTCTGGCCGGGACGGATACCGGCGTCGTGGCCGCCGTCACCACGACGCACCTCGCGGGCGGACTGGACCCGCAGGATGCGTTGACAGTCAAGGCCGTGGACGAGGGTGTCTGGGGCGACCGGATCGCCGTGCAACTGGAAAACGGTTCCCGTTCGCCGGACACGGAGTTCAATCTCATCGTCCGGCACAAGAACGAGATCGTCGAAGTGTTCAAGGACCTCTCCATGACGCCGACCGCCGCGAACTACGTCGAACTCGTAGTGAACGGCGACTCGGAATACATCACGGTCGAAGACAAAACCACGGGAACCGCCACCGCACAGCACCGGCCCGCCGCGGGCCAATTCACGCTTTCCGGCGGTGACGACGGTCTCACGGGTCTGGCCGACGAGGACTATATCGGGGACCATTCCCAGCACACGGGATTCGCCGCCTTCGAGGACGTGTTCGACCTGAACCTCCTGTGTATCCCCGGAGTAACCACGGGCGCGGTCCTAAATGCCGCGCTCACGTATGCGGAATTGCGCAAAGACGTGTTCTGCATCCTGGACACCCCGATGGGCTTGACGCCGCAGGAAACGCTGGATTTCCGGCGCGGCCAGGGCGGATATGCCCACGAGGCGTTCAACTCGTCCTACGGCGCGTTGTACTGGCCGTGGCTGCGTATCGAAGATCCGGTCAGCGGCCACGAGAAGCTCGTACCGCCCTCCGGTGCGGTGGCTGGCTGCTACGCGCGCAACGACCAGAAGGCTTACGTGTGGTCGGCGCCTGCGGGTATCGACCGGGGCCGTGTCTTCAACGTCCAGGGTGTGGCCTACCTCACCCAGCGCGCGGACCGCGACGTGCTCTATCCCGAAGGAATCAATGTCATTGCGGTGTTCCCGGACTCCGGCGTGAACGTCTGGGGTCAGAAAACGCTACTCCAGCAGCCCTCCGCCGCGGACCGCGTCAATGTCCGGCGCCTCATGATCTACATGGAACGCGCCGTCGGCGACTCGTCCCGCTTCGTGACCTTCGAGCCGAACCATCCCCGCACGTGGCGGGCGTTGCTCCGGCTCATCAACCCGTTCCTGCAGGACGTCAAGAGCAACGGCGGCGTCTATGACTACCGCGTCCAATGCGACGCGGAGACCAATCCGCCCGCCGTGCAGGACCGGAACGAAATCGTCGCCCGTGTGTTCGTGAAGCCCACGAAGACCGCCGAATTCGTGGAACTCAACTTCGTGATGACGGACACGGGCAGCAGCTTCAAAGAAATCTTCAACGCGTAAGGAGGTATGCCGATGAACGCAGCCGGCAACATGCCCAAGAGCCTGTACCAGAACTGGCAATTCGCCGTCGAGGTGAACGGGTTCGACGTGGCGCTGTTCAAAAAGGGCCGCGAGCCCAAGACGGAATTCGAGGAAGTGGCGTTCGCGCCGGGCGGGTCGATCTTCGACCAGAAGGTCGCGGGCCGCGTGAAATTCGAGGACATCACGCTGGAGAAGGGCGTCCTGCAGGACGGCTCGGACCAGGCCGCGCGCGAGTGGATTCAGAAGCAGGTGGACGTGAACGCCGGAACCGGCAGTCTACCCAACGACTACATGCGCGACGTGGACATCGTCCGCTACGACCGCACCGGCAACGAGACGCGCCGGTGGACGTTGCACGGCGCCTGGATCAAGACCCTCGAATACGACGACCTCGAAGGCAGCAACACGGAAAACACCATCGAAAAGATCACCATCTGCTTCCAGTATTGGACGTAGGAACCGCCGCGGGGAAGGTCCCCCCCCGAAGGGAACCTTTCCCGCGCTCTCGCTCAACAGGAAAGGAACCGGATTCATGTATTCTTTCACACTGCCCAGCGGACTCGAAGCGGAACTGCGCGAGATGACCGGCGCGGAAGAGTCCCTGCTCACGAACCGCCGTCTCATGAAGGACGGCGATTCCGTCAATCAGGTGCTTCGCAACTGCCTGGTCCGGCTCGGAGACAAGACGGAGATTACACCCAAAGACGTGCTTGACCTTCTGTCCGGCGACCGGCTGTTTCTCCTCGTGAAACTCCGCCAGATATCGTTTGGCGACGAGGTGGACCTCACGCTTACCTGCCCCGCCAAAGACTGCGGCGAACCGACCGAAGTCCATGTCGTCCTCGACGATCTCGAAGTGACACAATACGGGGCGGAACGAGAGTTCATTTTCGAGTTGCCCCGCACGAAGAAGCCCGTCATCTTCACGCTCCTGGACGGCCACATGGAGAAACGGCTGGCATCCCTCAAAGAGCCGAACCTTCATTCCGCCATGCTCATGCGCGTGAAAGAGATCGACGGCAAGGCCCCGAACAAGAACTCGCTCGCCGAACTGCCCGCCTTCGACCTGAACTCGCTTCGTGCGGAGATGCAGCGTGTGGACGGCGGTATCGATACGACCATCCACACGGTCTGTTCGTCCTGTGGCGCGCGCATCGTCACGCGGCTGGAGGCCGAACCCCCTTTCTTGTTCCCGAACGTTCGGTTGTAGCGGACGCCTTCTTCCTGGCCTACGGCGGGTTGCACTGGGGATACAACGAAATAGTGTCGCTGCCGCTCGGGGTGCGCCGCGAGTTCGTCGAGGCGCTCGAGCGGCAGCTCGCCTTTGAGAAGTCCGAAATGGAGCGGAACCGGAAATGATCAACGACCTCGGCATGGGCATCGTGGTGACGATGCGGGACATGTTCTCCCGCAACGCCGCCAAGATCGAGTCGTCCATGGAATCGCTCGACGCAAAAGTCGCCGCATCGAGTGAGCGCATGACGCGCAACCTTGACCGTATCCAGAAGGGTACGATGATGATGGGCGCGGGACTGGCTCTCATGGCCGCGCCCGCGGCGCTCGTGGCATCGACGGCCGCCACGCAGAAGGCGCTCGGAGAAATGGCCTCGCTCGGCACCAAGGATCTGCAAACCCTGGAAGACGCCGCCGAGTCGTTTTCCAACCAGTGGGCCGGGGCCAGCAAGGCGGAATTCATCGGCGCCTGTTATGACGTGAAATCCGCGCTGGCGAACTTGAGCGACGAGGCCGTCGGCACCTTCGGAGCCATGGCGGCGATCACGGCCAAAGCCACCAAAGCGACAGTCCAGGAAATGGTCGGCACGTTCACGACGGGCTACGGGATTTTCAAGCCCATCATGAAGAAGTATTCGGACATCGACTGGGCCAAGGCGTTCTCCGGGGCCATGGCGCAGACCGTCGCCGTGTTCAAGACGACCGGTCCGCAGATGGCCGAGGCCATCAAGAACGTGGGCGCGACCGCCGCGGCCTCTAACATCCCGCTCACCGAACAACTCGCCATTCTGGGGCAACTCCAGACGACCATGCCCGGTTCCGAAGCGGGCACGCTGTATAAGGCGTTCATCATGAAGGCCGCCGAGGCGGGCAAGGAACTGGGGTTGCCCTTTGTGGATGCCACGGGGCGACTCAAAGGCATCCTGCCCGTTTTGCAGGAAATCCAGAACCGGTTCCCGGACCTGTCCCAAGCGGGTGCGCAGGTCATCATCAAGAAGGCCTTCGGTTCGGACGAGGCGGTCAAATTCCTTTTGCAGATGAGCGCCGGCATGGATTCGCTGGGCCAGAACATCCGTTCCATCGATGACGCCATGAAAGGCGGCGTCGCGGTGACTGAGGAAATGGCCCGCGCCATGAACGTGGACATCGGGTCGCAGTTCGCTCTGGCGAAACAGCAGGTGCTGAACCTCTTCGAGATCATGGGGCGGACGCTCCTTCCTGTGGTGACCCCGGTCATGGCCGGGATATCCCACGTGGTTCTTTGGCTGCAGCGCATGGCCAAGGCCGCGCCGGGCGTCACAGGGGCCGTGCTGGGCCTGATGCTGGCTTTGGGCGCGGTGTTGGTGGTGGTCGGGGCGGTTATTGCCGCCGTGGGAACGATTGGCCTCATGGCGCCTGCCGTCAGCGCGGGAATCGCCGCCATTGGACCGGCGCTCGCCGGCGTGGGCGCAGCGGTGGCGACGTACTTCTGGCCCGTCACTCTGGCCGTGGCCGCCGCCATTGCCGCCGTGTACCTGTTGCGCCAGGCGTGGAACACGAATTTCGCGGGCATTCAGGACACCGTGATGGGTGTCTGGAACAGGATTAGCCTTGCCTTCCAAGGCGTGCGCGCGCTCATGGCGTCGTTCAAGGACGGCACGGGAGAAATGTCCGCCGAACTGGCGCAGAAGCTTCAGGCAGCAGGGCTGATGGGATTCGTGACGACCGCATTCCAGGTCTACACACGCGTGCGGATGTTCGTGGCCGGGTTTGCCCAAGCGCTGGGGCACGCCTTCGGGGGGGTGCGTGCGATATTGGAACCGCCGGTCCGGGCGCTGGTGGACGCCTGCATGACCTTCTGGCGCGCCCTCTTTTCCATCGTGGAAGTGTTCGGCGTCATGGGCACGGCGGCGGATGCCTCGTCGTTCCAGACCTTCGGGCAGGTACTGGGGACGGTTCTGGGCGTCATCGCCCAGGCAGGAGCTTTCATTCTGCGCGGACTCATCTATCCACTGGTTCTCGTCGCCCGTGTGCTTGCGCTGGTGGTTCGGGCGGTGGTTTGGCTCGCGAAGACAATCGTCACGGCCTTTGTGGAATCCGCGCGCTTCATCCTGAAATTCCTGCTTCCGGTTCGCCTGCTCGTAGAGGTATTCCGCCTGGCTGGACAGGTGATCTACTCGGTCTGGCAGATATTGACGGGGGACGTCTCCCTGACGGAGGGATTGAAGAATATAGGGGGCGCGGTGCTCCGATTCCTCGCAACGCCTTTCCGCTGGGCGTGGGACATCGTAACGGCGATCTGGAATGGGATCAAGGCGCTCTTTGTGGGCGCGTGGCGTCTCCTGGCAAGTATGGCATCCGCGCTCACGAGCGCTTTCTTGAATCTACCGTTGGTGAGCACGTTGGTGAATGTGTTCGGCGCGGTACGTTCGTTCCTGTCCGGCGACCTCGGATTCTTCGAAGCGGGCAAGGCCGTGCTCATGGCATTCGCGCGGGGAATCTGGGCAACGGTGACGTTCCCCTACCAGGTACTGAAGAAGGCATTGGGCTGGTTGCGGCGGTTGCTGCCGTTTTCCGACGCGGAGGAAGGGCCGTTATCCGACCTGACGGCGTCGGGTGCGGCGCTCCTGAAGACACTGACGCAGGGCATGCTGGGAGTAATCGGGTTGCCGGGCAAGGTGCTGGGACTGGCGTTGAGGACGGCGGTCGATGCGATATCCTGGGCGTGGGGCGCGCTCAAGACCGCAGGGACCGGTCTTGTATCAGTTGTTTCTTGGCCATTCCGCAAGGCGGCGGATGTTGTGCGCGGCGCATGCGACGGAATCCAAGCCGACGCAAGCGGGATTTGGGATGGAATGAAGGTCGCTGGAAGCATGGCAGCGAGCGCGGCGACGGCCCCGTTCCGCTGGATAGCAGGCGCTGCTTCCGCCGCATGGAACGGCATTGAACAAGGCGCGGCTAACGCTTGGAGCAGGGCCGCCTCTCTTGCACAATCCGCCGCTTTCGCCGTGACCGCGGCGCAGAATTGGATGACGGCAACCGGTGCGGCTGCCTGGAACACGTTTCGCGAGGGTGCGGAGACAACTTGGAACGGGATTGCGACCACCGCGAGTGAAGCGGCCGGAACGGTCACGAACATGTTTACAGGAATGGCGAACGCTGCGGGACAGGCGTGGACGACTTTGACAACGACCGCGACGGCGGCATGGGACAGAATGACGTTGCTCGCTCGAAATACTGGTGCGTGGTTGCGCGCGCCGTTCGATGGTCTGGCGTCCATCGCTTCGCGTTCGTGGGAGACGATTCGCGGTTTGGCGTCCGGCACATGGGATTGGATGAGGTCTTCGGTGACCGGTCTTGTCCAATCCGCCGCAGTTGGCGGGAAAGGCATGCTCGATTCTGCGGTCGCGGGAATCCAGAACGTTCTGGCGTCGCCGGTCGAGTCCGTGAGGAACGCGCTGAGGCAGGCGTGGAATTTGACCCCCTTTGCCGGGCGCGAAAAAGCCGCAGCGCCGGCTCCCGCACAATCCGGAAAGTTCTCCGGCGTGGTGGACAGCATCCTCCCCGAGATCGCTTCGGCGGCGGAAGCCTTTGTACTGGCGCTTCGGAACGCGGTCGACAGGGTATCCGGATTCACCGGAAACGCCTTTGCAGGCGCGGCGAAGTCTTTGTTGCTCACGAGCGCGGTTACGGGAATGTCTCTGTCTGCAGTAGCCGCGCAGCCGCACACGGTTGCACAGGAAATCCCGGCACATCTGTCGTTGACGCCGGTGCTCACATCGCCTGTTTCGCCCGTGGCGGCGGAAATGTTTTTGCGTCCTGTGATGCCCCAGTTACAGACGGCAACCAGTATGGACTTGCTGCTGAATTCATCGATGCCGGGCAGCATATCGCCCCTCGATGCAGACGTGAACCTCTCTCCGGTGATTGCCGGCAAGCCGTCGATGGCGCCGGGCGAGGTGGCGCTTCGCCCCCACGTGTCCGCTCCGGTCCCGCCTGTAGCATCCTTCCTTGAGCTGACCCCAGTGATGAAGGGGCAACCTGCCCCTAACTCCGGTGAACTGGGCCTGACGCCTGTCGTGCGGGATTCCATTCCAACGCTGGAGGCGAACGTAGCGGCCACTCCAATCGTAAGAGGCGGCCTGCCGGTGATTGCAGGCAGCGCGACTCTCACGCCGCGCATGGTCTCGCCCCTTCCATTCTTGTCCGCAGAGTTGGCCACTACGCCGGTGCTGTCCTGTACGCCACAAGTGCCGGCTCAAGAAATTGGGCTTTCGCCATACATCGTGAATCCCGTGCAGGGTTTGACGTCCAGGCTGGCCTTGTCTCCCGAGGTACATGGCTTTGTCCCGAACGTGACCAGCGACCTTGGCTTGACGCCGCGTCTTGCAGCGCCTCTTCCAAAACTCTCAACGAATGCTGCACTCCGTCCTGTCATGACGGGCGGCGTTCCTGCGGCCATGGGGCGCGTGAACCTCGCGCCGCAACTGGCAGGCAGGGTTCCCGCAACGACTGCGAATCTTGACTTTGTGCCACGCGTGGCCGCAGACATCCCTTCGTTGAGTTCGGACCTCACGCTGCGTCCCGGTTTGCGTGCGCCCTTGCCCGCGCTTACAGGCGACATGGGATTGCGTCCCCGTTTGGCCGGACCGATTCCGGAACTATCGGTGGCCGGAGCGGTGTCTCCTGCTCTTCCCAGTGGACTGCCGACATTACAGGGTGACGTGAATCTCCGGCCCGTTATGCCTGCGTCTATTTCTCCCATTCGTGTGGACGCTATGCTGTCCCCTGTACCGCCTCGCACGGCACCGACAATCTCCGAGAAGACGGAACTCGTGCCGCAAATCGCGGGTTCCGTGCCTCGTGTCACCGGTGGCTTGCCTTTGAGTCCTTACATGGCGCCGCAGATGTTGCCCGTGCCTGACGTTTACGCGGCGATGCTGTCCACTCGAACCCTCTCGCCGGAAACGGAGCCTGTACCGGCAGTTGTCCGTGAGAGCGAATTACCCCCGGAACGCGCCCGATTGCTTAGAAGCCCGCGCGGGACGTCTGTGGGAATGTCGCCGGCGTCGCAGTCCGAAGACGGCATACAGGCTATCCGGTATCTCATGGAAACGGCAATGTCCAAACTTGACGGTCTTGCGGAACGCCCGATAACGGTGTCTGTTAGCACGTATCTGGATGGACGTCAGGTCGCGCAGTCCGTGTACAAAGACCTGCGCGAACGGAAGGTGAAGAACTATGAGACGCTGTAAGGGGAGGCGCGCATGAACAGTCCGGGGCAGACGATTACGGCATATCTCGTGGACGTGGATACGGGTGAACGATTGGAGTTCCAGTACAACCCGAACGAGATCGCGGACGAGAAAAGTACCGCGTACGCGGCCATCAAGGTACCCGGCATGAGTCATCCGCGGTACCAGTTCGTGGCGGGCGAGGCGCGGAAAATCTCGTTCAAGGTCGAGTTCTTCAAGGGACCGGTGAGGGAAAAGGTCCGCTGGCTGCAAAGCCTTCAGTATCCCGAACACGACGGAACGATGCTCAAGAACGCGCCGCATCGTGTGCTGTTCATTTTCGGGGACCTGTTCCCCGGAGTGGTGTGCATCGTGCCGAACGTCAAGGCGCGGTTCTTTCACCTGTTCGACCAGAGCACGCTCGCGCCGCAGCGCGCAGAGGTGGACGTCACCCTTGAAGAGTACGTGGAGCAGTCCAAGGGACCGAGTGAAGCGAGGATGTGATCATGTCTGAATATCGATACGAGGAATGCGAGGTGCTGAAGGACGGCGGCAAGGAATACCTTGGTGTCCGACTGCCGGTTGAAGTCCCGCCCAGGCCCGACGACCGGTTTCACACGGTCGTGACGGGTGATCGGCTCGATGTGTTGGCGCACCGATATCTCGGCGATGCGAGTCTCTGGTGGATCATCTGCGACTGCAACGGTCTTTCTTTCCCGGCGTCCCTCTTGCAGGGGCTCATCATTCGTATTCCTTCAATTGATACGCTGGCCTGGCCTTTGTCACGGTAGAGCGAGAATTCGTCGTTACGTGACTATTCGCATTGGAGTTTTCAGATTCGGGCTTTCAGAGAGGATCTTTTTGACGAAAGAGAAATCATTCTTCGAAGAGAACAGAAATCGTGATGAATATGCCACCTGTAACGCGTTTAGATTGGCCAACCTTTTTTCACAAAGGTCAACCGGAGTCTGATCGCGTAACGCTCTCAGCATCGCACTGAATTCAGGCGCCATCTGCTGACAAGCATGCTCCAACTCACCGCTATCAAGTCCCAGTTCCTTCATCCGATCATCCGCCGTGAGCATTATTTCGCGATAGCTTTCGCAGAAAATTCCGAGCGTGAGTGTGCTGCTTAGGGGGAAGTAAATTTCAATTCCCCTGGCAGCTAATCCAAGATTGCCTCCTGACCCAGGAAGAAGATTCTGCCTAGTTATCGGGCTATCGGATATGAGAAAAGGGTTGTCCTGTGAAGTCCGAAAAAGCATCCATGGTCTGCAATGGATTAACGGGAAAAGATCCTCAAGCCCCATCAAGCCATTAATCGCCTGAAGTTTCATGCGCTCCGGATCAATCCCCAAAGCCTGTTCCGTCTGTTCACGATCATATCCCAGTTGGATAATCTTATCCTTGAGCGCCTCGAGTGCCTGGTTCATCATTTCTCGAATGCTCTTGACGCGAAGTATTTGTATGGTAATGAAAATTGAGAGATTGACCTTGTCCTCTTCCGATAGGCACGATAGGTTTTCCTCTTCAAGAAGTCTATGGACCAGCGGGGCCGCCGTGGCTTCTTGGGTCGCCAGTATGTCCTCTATGGTTCCTCGAGATTGCCCGACACAGAAATCGTAGAAGCCAGACTCTGCGGCTACGTTGCTGGGGCCAGTATGAAACACTCTTTCATTTGACTTGTCGCAGACATGCAACATACCTTCTGAATCTGTGAAGTTCCTCAAAAGAAACTGGGGAACATAGTGCTGAATTTTCACTCTCTGATTGTTCTCCGCCATGGAATCAACCTCCGTGTGTTCTTGAGTGTGCTTGACATTCTAACATGCTCACTTTTTCAATGCGCTTCATCCTTCCATTGTGAATCCCCAAGGGGTGTCCTTTCAGACATTGAAAGAACTTCCCGCCGTACGCGGCCTATTCTTTTCCGGTAGATAACCTCCGAGGGCGTTGTGCGCCCGACCGGAGGCCGGATGGATCTCGACGTATTCAAACCGACGTTCCTCATCCAGATCGAGGGACAACAGCTATCCCTGGACATCACCCAGGAAATCACGTCGTTCGTCTTCGAAGACAACGAGGAGGAACTGGACGTGATGGAACTGACGGTGGCGAACCGGGGGCTGCTGTTCACGGACGATCCACTGTTTCAAGAGGGCAACGAGATCGTCGCCCGCTTCGGTTATGTCGGCAACTTGTCCCCGGTCAAGAAGGCCGTCATCAAGGAAATCGACTGCGACTTTCCCGAGGACAGCGTGGCGACCATCCGCCTCAAAGCCTACGACAAGGGATACAAACTCTCCGGCAAAGAAAACCAGAAAGTCTGGCAGAAACCCGCGCCGGGCATCCTGTACTCGGAGATTGCCGAGGAAATCGCTACGGCGAACGGTCTGATTCCCGTGGTCAAGCCAACGGTTGGCTGCCACCTGCGTGTGGTCCAGTCCAACATTTCCGACGCGCAATTCCTCAAGGAACTCGCGGAAAAGGCGCGTGACCAGGAGGGCGACGGCGTCGCCGGATACATGTTCTATGTTCAGGACGACGAACTCCATTTCCATCCCCGTATGCTGGACCAACCGCCCGTCCTGACTCTTGAGTACTTCACCGATCCCAAAGGCATCCTCCGTTCGTTCAAGCCGTCCACACAGGCGCAATGGGGAAAAGGCGCGGGCGTGGAAACCAAGACCATCGGCGTCGATCCCCGGAAGAAGGAAGCCATCGAGGAGAAGGCCAACAACGACAGCACTCCCGACCGCACCTCCTTGGGGAAAAGGACGTACCTCGTCGACGGTAACAGCGGCGAGGGCCAGTTCAAAGAACAGGAAACCGGCCGTGTGGTGGCCAGCTTCGAACGTTCCGAAGGCTTCCACGAGGACCCCACACAGGAACCGGCCAAAGATGTCGCCGATGCCAAGTTCAAAGCGGCGGAACTCCAGCAGGTGGAGGCCACGGCGGTGACGCTGGGTATCCCGACGCTCCGCGCCAAACAGAACATAGAAATCAAGGGTGTCGGCAGGAAGTTCTCCGGCGTGTACTACTGCCGTTCGCTGCGGCACAGCTTCGGTGACGCGGGCTATTCCTGCGAACTCACTCTGCGAAAGAACGCGCTCGGCAAAGGCGCCGGCGCGAAATCCGATCCGTCCAAGGGCAAACCCAACGACGGGGCACCCAACCCATAGGAGACAAGGAAATGGACACCCTCAGAACCGGAATCAGTTTCGTATCGGACAACCGCGACCTGTTCATCACACTCGTGGGCAGCCTGCTGGCCATCATCAAGCTGACGGCCTGGGGCAAGGCCAAAGCCGCCGCCCTGGATACCGTGACGACCGTGGTCGAGCAGTTGCGCGCGACGGACGTCAAGAATGCCGTCGCCGCCAAGGAATCCGAACTGACTGCGGGCGCACTCGACGCATTGCAGGTGTCGGTCGCCAAAGCCGACCCGAACAAGACGGTCCCCGGCCCGGTTACGCGGCTCGTTCGCGAACTGTTCCGCGGCATCCTGCCGCGCAAATAGGACGGCGCGTTCGTGCTAGACACTCAGGACCGCCAACATGAGGAGCGGTACAAGAACCGCTGGTACGGCAAATACCGTGCATTCGTCCGGGACAACCATGACCCGGAACGGCTGGGGCGTCTCCGTTTGGAGATCCCCGCCGTTCTGGGCACGGGCAAGGAAAACTGGTCCGAGTGGGCGTCGCCGTGTTTCCCGTATGGGGGCAACGACGACATAGGCATATTCCTCGTGCCCGAAGAGGGCGCCGCGGTCTGGGCGGAATTCGAGGGAGGCCAGGTCCAGTACCCCATCTGGACCGGCGTCTGGCTGGCGAAGAGCAACCCGGGCGAACAGCCGGAAGAGGCCAAACGCGTCTGCGACGAGGCGAAGTGCCAGGACTGTGAGGACGCCAAAGAACACAACGAGGCGCCAGACAGTCTCGAGCACAAGAAATACCACGATCATCCGCCCTTTTATTGCCCCCGCCGCAAAGTGCTTCTCAAAAGCGAGACTGGGCACACCATCGTCGTGGACGATAAGGACGGCGAAGAGTTCCTGAAGATCATCGACCGGGCCGGGCAGATCATCGAAATGCTGTGCCCGGTCAAGCCGGAGTCCCAGGCGGGAAATGCCCTGCCGCGTCGGACACGCGACGCCGTTCAGGGCGACCAGTTGGACATCGATGCGGACATCGTGGACAAACACGCCAGCATCGAGATCGCCGACCTCTGCCGCCAGCAATTGCGGTTCGAGGCGTGGAAGGACGAGGAGAAGATCCACATCCAGTCTTGCGACGCGCAACGGACCCGCTGGCAGAAGATCTTACTGGACACCACGAAGGACCGGGAAAAGATCCACGTCTGGGGCCTGAACGGCGAGCAATATGTCCTCATCGACTCGACGCAAGGCGGCGAGCGTATAGAGGTGAAGGACAAGGCGGGCAGCGAAGTCATGCTCGACGCCACGTCCGGAAACATCGTAATCCGGAGCGCCAACATGGTGCTCATAAACGCATAGGAAACGAGAATCATGCAGGAAGTGACGGTAACGCAATTCCGGGAGATGATGACCATCCTGGCCATCGCCACGGGACTGATCAGCAGTTTCGTAACGCTGGTCGGTTCGTGGTTCATGCTCAAGTTCCGCATCGGGCGCCACGACGAGCAGATCGGCGAACTCAAAAAGACGATCACGAACGGCAACGGCCTCGTGCAACAGGTGGCATCGCTGCAACTGAACATGGTCGACCGTCAGCGATTCGACCACATCATGTTCAGCGATCCCAACGCCGTCATGACACAGCTTGCCGGGCTGCACGAGCGGATGACCCGGATGGAAACCACCTGCGCGGAACGCCAGGCCACCCGCCGGCGCGAGCCGACACGCAGGAAATCGTGATGGCCGCCCCGCAGGCCCGATTAGGCGACACCAGTTCCCACGGCGGAACGATTGTGTCCGCTGCGGCGCGCACCCTCGTCGATGGCATCCCTGCGGCGCGCATGGGTGACCTGCACAGTTGTCCGATTCCTTTCCACGGCGTGACACAGATCGTCCAGGGCGCGGAAAAGACCTTGATTGAAGGACAGCCCGCCGCCCGGATGGGCGACGCGGTCGGTTGCGGCGCGGTCATCGTGACCGGCAGCGACACGACGATGGTGGAGTGAACCATGGTAGCGGACATCAGATATTGGGATGTCTTCCCAAAAGGTATTCGCGGGTTCCGCACGCCGAACGATGGTCAGGACATGACCGTACCACTGGTCCTGTGCGGCGACCCGCAGGGCGTCGTGTTCGAAAGCGAAGACCCGTCCATCGCCGCGGTGACCGGCGCCGGTGTCGTGACCTTGGGCATGAAAGTCGGCTGCACAATCATCCGGGTTTGCGAACCGCCGCATCCGGAAAACACGCGCAAGGTCGAAATCGAAGTGATTCCCTGTCCGGGAACGGACATACTCACCATCGGCCTCGCGAACGCGCCCGGCGACGATACGGGCCGGTACGCGCTCGAAGGTCATGTCCACAAGAACAACCTAACCCCCGGCAGCGCGATTCAACCGGTCGGAACGGACAACTCGCCGGGGACGGACGACAGTCATTTCGCGCGCGTCGACCACGTTCACAAAGGGCTCACCCAGTTCGGGACGAACATTCAGTCGGTGGGCGCGGCCAACAGTCCCGGCACGCTCGACCAGGCCGCCCGTGTCGACCATATCCACAAAGCGCCACAGCCCGGCAGCAACATACAGCCAACGGCGCTCGCCAATTCTCCCGGCACGAGCGACGACCGGTTTGCCCGCGAAGATCATGTGCATAAGGGCACGCAAGCCGGGACCAACATACAGACCGTCAGCGCAAGCAACGTGGCAGGAACCTCGGAGAAGTTCGCGCGCGAGGACCACGTCCACAAAACGGTCTGGCTGGAGTATCACGGCACGTGAGTAACAACCCCTTCATGAATCAACCGATCTATGGCCACGACGTGACCTCGATCATGCGGGATATCAACAAGATCGAGGCGAAGATGGTCAACGATGGCGGGGACATCGATATCGTTATTGCCATCGACTGCACCGGTTCCATGAGCGGGACCATCACGAACGTCAAGACGAACGCACAACGAATCGTACAGATCATTCGCGAACGCGCCGCCACCACGTGGTTTGGCGCCATCAAATTCCGAGACTACGGAGACGAATTCATAACCACCATACTCATGCACCCTGGCGAGAGTATTTCGGCCTTTCAGTCTGCTGTAAATACCATGCAGGCAGGCGGCGGCGGAGACACCCCGGAAGCGTATGTAGAGGTTGTTTTCCAGGCTGCGCAGGATGTCTCGTGGAGGCAGAGCGCCCGAAGTCTGCTCATCATCCTGGGCGACGCGCCGCCGCACGACCCGCTTTATGGCACAGGCACGTCCGGCTCCGGCCACACATGGGCGCAGGCGGCTCAGGCTGCAAATGCCGCTGAGGTGATTGTCTCCATGATTGCGGTGGGCTATGGCGTTGGCAACGCCACTGTCCGGCGCAGCTATCAGGACATGACCGCCGCCACAAACGGCGTCTATATGGAATCCTCGGACCCCAACCAGGTGGCGGACGCCATCATTACGCTGTTCAATATCATCGCGGTGACCCAGACCCCATTCTACGGCTATGCGCTCACCTCGAAGTCCTCACTGGGCACGCCTGACGGCGGTGTTCATGTCCCGGCGGACAACGCCCTGTGCTCGGCGGGCGCGGCGCTGGTTCCCAACCACATCATGGACATGCGCGCCGCAGTGGAACGAATCGTCTCGTACCACTACTGGAAGAACCCGGCGACGACTCATCCATACAACTGGACCAGCGCCAGTGCGGACAATCTCTACTACGTCGCAATGGGTGACCGGACGCGCTACGGAGCCACGGGCGGGGCGAAATATGCCTGGACACGGACGCTTGCCCAGATGGTGAATACGCCTCCCTATGATTTGGACATCGGCGAAGTGTACGAATGCGTTCGTGTTCTCAAGATCGCGGCGGGAGTCTGACCATGCCTGAAACCAATCCACTATGCGGCCTGTTTCATTGCCAGCATCCGCTGGACCCGAATCAGACCGATGTGCAGTTCGTGAGTCCTTCGGATTCCCACTACGAGTTGATGGAGATTGCACGCCAACTCGAAGGCATTCGGCTCGTTCTCGAAGCCATGTTCAATGCGTCGCAGCAATTGCAGCTTCAGGCGCAAGCGTACCTTTTAAACCAAAAGACGCACGCGGAGAGCTTCATCGGGCGGCTGGACGTTCCGGACTACTACCCGTTCATCGCGCTGCCGCCCGGAACCACGGTCACGGATCAGCCTGACGGCGGCAGGCAGTTCATTCTGCCGGGCGGCGTCATCATCCTGGTACGCTCGGATCATTCCGTAGTGGTCATCCACGATGGACGAGCGATCAATGTGGACATTTCGCTCGGCGGGAATGTGGCTCTTCCCAACGGGCAGACGTATCAGGTGCATCAGGAATACCTCGTGGTGACACAGACCTTGGCGGGTATCGAGGGGCTACCGCAAAGCGTGCAGCCCATTTGCATCGGGCGCGGACGGTATCACGTGGAATTCGCCGATGGTGTCGTATTGACAGTGTGGCATGCCCTTCCGGCGGACGAAATACATCCCGCGCAGGAATGCATGCTTCATGTCGCCAACCCCGCGGGGGGAATCCTCGTCGTCTCCAGAAAAGGCATTCAAGGTATCGGCATCGAGGTGCAGGTGAGGCTGCTCGCGGACGGCGCGCTGGGTTTTCGTGTCTTGCCCGATGGAAACCCCGATGCGCCGCAATATCTCCATGCAGGAACGGCCCGTCCCATACGGGGCGTCGTCGAAATCGCCCTGTCCAACGGAAACACTATCACGTACCGATGCGGGCAAACCGGTGATAATGAAACGGACGGCGGTGACAATGGAGACAGTGGAACCGAGAACGGCGCTGATGGCGAACATGCCCCGGTCACATTCCACTGCGAGGAGCGCGGCCAATGCAATATCTGACGTTTCTGGGACGAGGACTACGATTCCCCTTCCGTTTTTCCGAGCGTAGCGGCGGCACGGAGGAGTCCTCGGAATTGGACCGTATCCGCGAAAGCATCGTTCATATTCTGGAAACGCGCCCCGGTGAACGGTTCATGCGGCCGGAATTCGGGGCGCGGGTGAAAGATCTCGCCTTCGAACAGAACGATGCCGTGCTCAGGGGGCTACTGCGTTTCCACATCACCGATGCCATCAAACGATGGGAAAGGAGGGTTGTGGTCACCGATGTGTCCTTTGACGATGCACCTGAAACTCTCGATGGCAATCGGTTGCTCGTGCGCGTCACGTACCGGGTTATCCAGTCCCAGGTCGAAGGGAACCTTGTCTGGCCGTTCTATCTCGAAGCCCGCTGAACATCGAATCCGCCATCGCGCTCCCGCCGAAGCATCCTCGACTCTTTTCCGGTAGATAACCCGTGAGGGCCGGACACACCGGTCTGTACAAACACGAGGTCATTTCATGGGCCGGGCTTCATTGCCATATACCACCAAGGACTACGAATCGCTCCGCCGCGAGGTCGTCGCGCGTATCCCGCAACTGACGGACCGTTGGACGGACTTCAATCCGACCGATCCCGGAATGGTGCTGTTGGAACTCTTCTGCGGTGTCGCGGACATGCTTTTCTACTATCTGGACGCCCAGACCGCGGAAGCGTTTCTCCCGACAGCCCGGCAACGGCAGAATCTCATAAACCTGTGCAAACTCATCGGATACCGGCTGGACGGCCCCGTGGCGGCCTCCACGGAACTCAGGTTTTCATTGCCCGCTGCACTGGAATCGGATATCTCCATTCCGGCGCATGCCGTCTGCCGCGCCCGTTTGTCCGACGGCGCAATCGTCGAGTTCGAGACGACCGAATCCCTGGTCATTCCCCATGGCGCGGTGACGGCTACGGTGGCCGCCCGGCAGGGCAAACGGAAAAGCGAATCGTTCAAAGCACGTGACGTGAAGAATCAGCGAATCCGCCTTGCCGGGAAAAACATCGCCCACGGCATTATCGGCGTCACCGTGGCCGGGGAAACCTGGACCGAGGTTCCCCACTTCGTGGAAAGCGCGGCGGACGCCCGTCATTACCGCACAGAGACCGATGCGCAAGGCGTGACGACGGTTCTGTTCGGAGACGGCATCAACGGGGTCGTGCCCATGAGCGGCGCATCCGTCGTCGTGGACTACCTCGAAACGCTCGGAGCGGCGGGAAACCTTGGGGTGAACACCGTCCGGGAACTCGCTTCCTTCGTCTATCTCGACGGGTCGCTCCTGCAGGTCCACGTGACGAACCCCATCCCGGCGACCGGCGGGGCGGACCCCGAAGCCCTCGACCATGCACGGTTGCACGCGCCCGTGGAACTCGCGTCACTCTGGAAAGCCGTCACCAAGACGGATTTTCAGGCGCTCGCCGAAGGGTATCCCGGAGTCGCCAAAGTGCAGGTACTGGACACCAACGACTGCGCCAACATCCGCTACTACGTCGTGAACCTCGCCGTCGCGCCCAACGGTGGAGGGTACTGTTCGCCGGGCCTCAAACAGGAACTGGCGGCCCACCTCGAGAATCGCAAAGTCATCACGACGGAGGTGAATCTGTTCGACCCGCTTTACCGGGAAATAGCCGTGGACGCCGAAGTCGTCGCATACAGCGCCGAGGACATCGCCCTGGTGAGGGGCCGCGTGGAAACCGCACTGCAGGATTTCTTTGCGTTCAACCGCATGGGGTTCGGCCAGAGCGTGTACCAAAGCGACCTCATCGCACTGCTCGACGGCGTGCGCGGCGTGAGTTATGTGCATCTGTACGCGCCGTCCGGCGACGTGCTCATACGCCCGGGCGAGATTCCCGTCTTGGGCGCACTGAACCTTGACATCAAACGAGGAGGACAATCCTGATGGCCATTCGTGTCTATTTCACCGACAGCGTGAGCGCCGACCCAGTGTCCGAGGGCGACCTCAGCAATCCCATATTCTTTCAGATCAATCCGGACTTGGACCCCGACGAGGAGAAGACGCTGTTTCTCGCGAACGAACGGGCGACACTCGCTTCGGATATCGACGCGGCGGCAACGAACATTCCCCTGACCGAGACAGGCCGTTTCGCGGACGGAGACTATCTCGTCATCGGCCAGGAAATCGTGAAGATTCTCTCGGGAGGCGGCACGACGAGCCTGACGGTGGCCCGCGCGCAGACCGGTTCCACCGCCGCCGCGCACACCGCGGGGGACATCGTCTACTCGGGGTACAACTACTCGGACATCAGTGTCGAGTATCAGGATACCGAAGGTACCGACGAAAGCGCCTGGACCCGGCTCGTCTGGGCGGGCGGCGACCTCGATCTCGTCGAGGACGGCAACGCCATCACCGCCCAGAACAAGACATACAACGAAGTGCTCGAATTCCGCATGCGGATGACCGTGCCCGGTTCGGAACCCGTTCATTACAAACACGACCTGGTCCTGCGCGTGACCGGCGTGGAAACCCAAGCCATTCCCTATTGAGGGTGAACACTCATGGCATTCCACTTCCCAATCAATAACTACCGCGCCACCCTGGCCGCTCCGCTTTCCGAATACGATTCGGAGGTGTTTCTGGACGAAGGGGACGGGGACCCGCTTACCCAGATGCCGTGTTTCCTGTCCGTCGAGGATGAGATCATCGAAGTGGAAAGCCGCCGTCGTGCGGCCGTCCAGACCGGGACGTCCGGTGTGGACATGATCACCTGGATTGCCGTCACCGGTGGAAATGAGGGCAACGGCATAACGATTACGCTCCTGGCCCCGGAAGATCCCGATTCGCCCTTGTCCGTTGAGGTCACCGGCAGCGCCGTCACGATACGGCTCGCCACCGATGGCGACGGCAATCCCGTCAGTACCGTCGACGAAGTCCTGAACGCCCTGGCGCAGCATGCGGGCGCCTCCGGCCTGTTGTTCGCCTTCTCGGGAGCCACGGGTGTCGTCGAGGCCGCCGCGGAAACGATGCTTTCCGGCGGAAACAACGACATCCTGAACCTCGGCGGAGACTACGGCGGGCGCGGCGCACAAGGAACCAATCGGGCGAGCCATCCCGTGGGGGCTTCCGTCGAGATGCGCTACACGGCGGCGCATCTTCTGGAAATCCAAAGCATGGTGGGTATCCAGACCCTTTTCCCGAGCCAATTCACGGCCCTCTCGGGAACGCCTTCTTTCGAGGACCTCCAACTGGGCGAAACGACCGGGCACAAAACGCGCGCCTGGAAATTCGCCGCCAATGATACCGGCGCCGTCTCTCTGATGTATGTCGTACTGCCGACGTTCCGGGGCCGGCGGCTCGAAGTGCTTCTCTTCTGGTACAGCAAGTCCTCGGATACGGGCAATTGCCGGTGGAGGATTCGCGCCAAGGGCCTGAACTGGATGTTCGGCCCCACCGTGGCGGGACAACCGGAGATGGTTGCCACGGGAGACTGCGGGGCGCCCGGTCCCGAACAATTGACGATGTGCGGCGCCATTCTGGAGTTCCCGGGCATGGGCATCGGAGGCGGTCCGTTGACCCTCGTCATCGAACGTGACGGCGCCTCAGCCGAGGACACCTTCGACGGTGACGCCTGGTTGCTGGAAGTGGCCACCTTGGAGGCCGAATGAGCATCGGAGTGTTCAACGAACGGGCCTTCAATGCGCCTGACCCGCCGCGGCTCAGGGATTTGCGCCTCGCCACACGTGTGGCCATCCTGGCGAGCCGCGAGTGGAACGGTGCTTCGACCGTTTCCATATCCAGGCGCAGGGAACACGACGCGGTAAACGTGACGAACCTGTGCCGCGAGCGCCGCCGCGAATATCTGACCATCGTCGGCGTATCGAGATCTGTAGCGTGCAATGCCGGAGTGACGCTCTCCATCGACCGGAACGCGACTTCATTTTCGGCGGCAAGTGTCGGCGTGCGGAAGCAAGTCCAAGAGAATTTCCATACCATCGTGGTTCTGCCCCGTCCGGTGTCGTTGCTGGTGCCCGTCGCAGTGAGCAGGGCGGCACAGCGTCTTTGGGACGGCAGGGCGTGTTTGTCTGTTGGAAAGAGCAGGACCGCTCGAACGGATACCACAGCACAAGTGACGCGGGTCCGCAGGATGGATTTCGAGACGGGTGTCTCCATTCCTGGAACCTGCAAACGGAACGCGAACGCGGTACTGTCCGTGGGGCGATGGCGGTTCCATGACGGCGCCACGGTCCTCATTCCCAAGCGCACCCGCAATACCGCAGCCGACATGGGGGTTTCCGTCGAGCGCATGCATTCGCGCTGCTTCTCCACGGACATCTTCGTGGGACGAAAACGTTTCAACCTCCAAGACACGGCGGTTTCCGTCGGCGCGCTGCGCTCGGTCGCAGCCGCCTTGTATGCGCGCATAGACCGTATTCGCCGTCACGATACGGCGACGGGAATACAGGTCGACCGCTCCTGGTTCGATACCCATCTGATCGACCTGCTTCCGTCCGTCTGGAAAGAACGGGATGAAACGGGAGACCTCGCCGCATTCCTCAAGATTCCGGCCTTCACGCTCGACGAGTTCAAGAACCGCGTGGACGCCTTTCCTTCGATATTCGATGTGGACGAGTGCAACCCCGCTTTCCTGCCGTTGCTGGCGGTGCTCCTTGGATGGTCCCTCGATCCCGCCGGGCATACGGACACGCAACGGCGCGCGCTTCGCGAGGCGGTGGAATTCTATCGCCGGAAGGGAACCATCCCGGCGATTGTCCGCAGCCTGGAGAACATCGGGTGGCGTGGACGCCTGTATGAAACGTTCCGAGGCATGGTGCGCACCAACCGGCGCGCCCGCCTGAACAGACTGCGTCTCGCGGGGACGGTTTTCAATCAAGGGGTGTATCGCGTCGAGTCGGACAACATCGTGCCGGGTGTCCGGAAGACCCTTGCGCCTCACCATCCCGCCGGCGCCCGTGTTTTCTTCCTGCAACGCATGGATATGACCGAAGACGTGGGACAGGACACGGGCGCGGGATTCCGCCACGCCTCCAGAAGAGGCGCATTCGCATCCCAGCACGAGAATTTCACTCTCAATCAGAACCATGCGAACACGCCTTTTCCTCTGACGCGCATGATCACGGCCCATGAGACCGTATGGCTCACGCGGTGTGTGTACGCGCAGCAGGAACTCACCGAGTCACACGGAATCGCCGAGCGTTGGCAACGGCCCGGTGGGGGTCTGGCGCTCAACCGCGGCTACCTGAACTGGGCCGACCTGGCCAATGTGGACCGCAGCGCGTTGCGTCTGTCGCTCGAATTGGATGTGGATGTGGCGCGGGAGTCGGGCGGAATCATCCCGCTCGTACTCGGAAACAAACGGCTCAATCGATCCGGGCTGCAGAAGGGCAGCGCGTACCGGTGGCGATTCCGGCAGAGAGAGGACAAACAGGAAATACAGGCGGCACTCGAGTCCGCGGCCAACGAATACGTCATCCGCGAATGGCCGGCGGCATAGGAGAACGAATCATGGCCCTGCATTTGTATGAAGATGCGCAACTCACGAGACCGCTTTCCGAAGGGGACATGAGCGCCCCGGACTTCGCGGTCTTCGATGGTGAGCATGGAAGCTATTCGGACAAACAACTGTATATCGCGGTCGAACGCACGCGGCTCACCGAAGCCTTGACCGACAGCGCCACCGTGGTGCGCGTTCAGGACACGCGCCGTTTCCGGAACGGCGAACTCATTCTCGTGGACAACGAGCAGATGCTCATTGTGAGCGGGGCCGGGACCCTTCAAATAACCGTTCAGCGCGGATACAACCAAACGTTTCCAGTGGGCCATGACAGCGGAAAGCTCGTCCACTCAGGATACAACTATCTCGCGTACAGTGTAGCCGCCATTGAGACCACCGACGGAGTCATGCAGCCCTGCCTGTGGTGCCAACTGTCGGAGGTCCGGGAAAACCTCGGGGGCGCGGTCTTCGGTCAAGCCCTGTCGCTCGCATCCGGAAGTCAACCCCCGATCGTCCACCAGGACGTGGCGCTGACATTCTGGCGGCGGTTCACCTGTCCGGCCAACACTCCCGTGCAATACAAACTCAACGTCAAGTTGCAGGTGATGGCGCTGGAGATCCCGTTGGCTTTCCAAATCGGCTGAGGAGGCGTGCGATGCCGGACACACCGTATGAATTTCGCTCGGATGCGGCCCTGTTGGTGATACGAATCGCGTTCGACTACGTGGACACGCTGCTCTGTGTCACGACCGGACCGCTTGTGGATAGAGAAACACAGGTGGATGTGCTGTTTGCCGTCACGCGCATTCGCTTGCGAGAAACCCACGTCATCGAGATGTAAGGAGGAAATGAACCATGCCGGCAGGACTGATTACGGATTCTGGGCGCGTGCTCATGGCGCGTCTGCTGAGGGGCGACACGCTCGAAGGCATAACGCATTGTGCTATCGGCGACGGTGACGACTCGTTCGCCAACCCGCTCGACCCGCCGTCGCCGTCACGGACACAGACGGCGCTCAAGCACGAATGCGCCCGCAAGAAATACTACAAGCGCTCGTTTCTACGGGTCGATCCGGCGGGCCAGGCCCTGCTGGTCGTGAACGGCGTTCATTATCTCGAAACGACGAGCCCCACGAACATCATCGGGGTGTCCTTCGTTTTCGACGAGACCGAAGCGAACGGCATCACGGTCAAGGAATACGGTTTCTTCGGCGGCGGGGTGACCTATATCCAGGGACACACGTCCGACTATGCCGAAGGCGGCGTGTACAACGCCGTATCCAATCCCTCGGGCAAAGTGCTCAACCCCGGCTACCTCTACGAGATAAAGAACCTGCCGGATTTCAACAAAGTCGCGGACACGCGGATCGAACTGGTCGGCGTCATCAAGGTATAAGGAGACTATCGCCATGGCGGTTTCACGCAACACATTCGACCCCAACAAGAACTACAAGAAAGTCGTCTACCACGAGGACCGGACCCTCCTCGATTCGGAATTGAACGAACAGCAGGACATCGCCCGCGAACAGGTGAAGCGTCTCGCGGACGCTCTCTTCCGCGAGGGGGCGATTCTCTCCGGTCTGACCGTGACGCGCACGAACAACGTGCTGCAGGTCGCGGCGGGCCGGGTCTATGTCGAGGGCTGCATCGAGAACGTGTCCGGGGCGACGCTCACGTATGACGCCGCAAAACACACGGGTGCGGACTACGTCTATCTCGAATTGCTCAAGTACAACTACACCTACAACCACGACGGCATCCTCGTGAACCCGGCCACCGGAGAGCCCACGGCGGAACGGGAAAAGTGGGCTACGGCGCTCAAGAATCGCGACACCTCTGGAGATGCCTTGCCCGCGAACGTAACCCAGCGCAAGGTCGTGTGCCTGTACAAATTCGAGCGGGATACGGGCGACGTGCTGCCGACGGTCCAGCAGAAATCCAATATCTCGCTGGAGGATTTCGCGGGCACTCTGGCGGGGGCACGCATCACGGTCGGGTCGGTGACGGAGAATCAGCTCGCCTTCGCCGCGGCGGAAGGGCTGAGTTCGCTCCTGAACAACCTCGCCGAACGGACTTTCGATCAGGCGGGCAACTATCTCGTGAACGGCCTGAGCAGCTTCACGAACGGCGACGACGGCCAGAACGTGAAACTGGTCACCAACGCGGGACGCGCCTATATTCAAGGCTATCGCCTGCAGAAGGACCTGCCCACCACGACCCTGATTCCAAAGTCCGTCTCCACTAAATTCGTGCGCGGGGAACAGAAGACCTTTCTGGAAGGCGTGCGTCGTTACGCTCTGAACTCCGCCCCGCTCAAGGCGACCTCGCAGGTGGAAGCCATCGTCGAAACCACTTCGACCATCACCCGGGGTTCCGTATCCGGCGGTGAAGACCTCCTCGAGCCGAATCCTGTCGTGGATATTATCGCCGTCAGCCAGGGCGCCACGGTGTTTCAGGAAGGCGTAGACTGGCAGCAATCCGGCAATTATGTGGACTGGCTCGGTCAGAACGAGCCCGCCATCGGGACTTCGTACACGGTGCGCTGGACCTATACCCGGCAGATGGCGAAGGGAACGGACTATTGCGATGGCGGATTGTTCGGGCAGAACGGCTACCCAGCCGCCGGTCTCTATCATTACCTCGTGACCGTGGTGACGCCCTACGGGGAAAGCGAATACCACTCCGGCTTCGTCGTTTCCCGACAGACGGCGGCGGGGGAAATAAACAAACTGTCCTGGACCGCCGTGCCCAGCGCCGTCCATTACCGGGTCTATCGGGGCGTTTCCAACACGCGGCCCGGCCTGCAATTGCTCTGCGAATGCGCGGCCTCGGCCCTGTCTTACGAGGACGACGGCGTGGATACCGTTTCCACCGCCAATCCGCCCGCGAGCAGGAGTTCGGTCTATGCGATGTCCGTGGTAACTATCGCGCTGGGCAACATCAACGTCGTGAACTTCGGGAAGCCCGGCGAGGGAATACAACCGGTCGCCGGCTCGAATTGCAGCATCGACTACGATTTCTATATCGGGCGGCGGGACGTCATCTGCGCCACGGCCTCGGACCTTATCCGGATTCCCGGCGCGGCGGCGGAGTTCCCGAAGGACCCGGTCGTTCCGGACAACGCACTGGCGTTGTGTTCGGTGACCTGTCCACCGAACTCGACGGCCATGACGGTACGGAATTTCGGGCTCACGCGCGTCACCATGGATCAGTTGCACCGGCTGATGAACGATATCGAGTCCCTCAAGTACAACGACGCCATCTCACAGATGAACACGCAACTCCAGAATCGGACCGCGGAAACCAAGAAAGGCGTGTATTCCGACGACTTCTCCAACACCGCACAGTCCGATGTGACGCATCCGGACTGGGGCGCGCGTGTGGACACGCTCAACAAATTCGCCGCGCCCGGACGGTCCGTGACTCCCTATCCTCTGGAAGTTGACCCCGCGCATACAACGCTGCGGCTGGGGGAAAGCATCGCCATGCTGCCCGCCACGGAAGCGGTGCTGGCCGAACAGTTGGACTGGTCCGAGGAACGGAACGTGAACCCCTGGTCCGCCTTCGACAAACCGCCCGCCTCGATCACGCTCAATCCCACCATGGGGCGCAGGGGGCAAACGACCATCGGCGTGAACGGCGTGAATTTCTCCCGGAACGCCTCCAACGTCACCATCCGCTGCGATGGGCAGGTAGTGGCCACGGGTCTCACGACGGACTGGTTCGGGCGGTTCTCCGGGACATTCATGATTCCGAACAGCGCCGAACTGGGCAACCGCGTCGTGAGCGCCACCGACGGTGCCTACGGCGCGGATGCCGTCATCCAGGTCCAGGACCCGATTGTCGTCACACGCATTCAGACCATCGTCGAACAGCGCGTGGTGCGCGTGCCCGCGTGGGACTGGGTCTGGTGGTGGAGACAGGTCCAGCGGCCCGTCGACCCTCTGGCGCAGACGTTCAATTTCACGGAGAACAGAATCGTCTCCTCGGTGGGCCTGTATTTCACCCGAAAGGATACGGAAAAGCCGGTGACGGTGCAGATTCGCGGGGTGACCACAGGATTTCCGAACTCGACGGTCTATGCCGAGACGACGCTCGTGCCGGATGACGTGACGGTCAATGCGGAAACGAAAGTGGTGTTTCCGAACCCGGTGTATATCGAGGCGAACACGAGTTATGCCGTCGTCGTCCTGACGGATAGCAACGAGTATTATCTGCGGATCGCCATGATCGGCGCCATCGGACAGAACGGGGTCATCACGAAACAAGTCTATCCGCAGGGCGTTCTGCTCGAGAGTTCCAACGCGGAAACCTGGAATGCGCGACAAGGCGCCGATCTCGCGATGCGCATTTACGGATTGAACTTCGCTTCTTCCGGTGTGATCCAGTTCATGCCGACGCCCGCGAACGGATACGGACTCACGGAAATAAACCTGGACGAGTATTCCGTCATCCCCGAAGGCACAAGCATCGTATGGGAGTACTCCCAGAACGGCGGTTACTCCTGGGATACCTTCGTCCCCGCGGAGGAGGAAAAAGTCCCTTGGTACAATACCCAATACACCATCCGGGCGCGATTGACCAGTACTCTGACGAACGAATCCCCGGTGCTCAATTTCCGCAACGTGACGATGATCGGGTATGTGAACACTTGGTATTGCGCCTATGTGACGCGCCAGATCGAACTCACCCAGGGCGTGGCCGCCACCACGATCTACACCGAGATGAACGTGCCGAGCAACACTTCCGTCACGTGGTATGCATCGAACGATGGTGGCGCCACGTGGGAAACGATGACGCTCGATTCGACGCGGCAGATTTCCCAGGAATGGACCGAGTACACGTACAAGCGCACGTTCTACAACGCCACCGGTACGAAGATCCGGTACAAGGCGCAGTTCTGGGCGGGATGGGCGAATATCTACGCGCGTATCCATCGGCTCGGCGCGACGTTGAGTTGAGGAGGCCTCTGCCATGCTGACAAGACGTGACGGCGGGTTTGTCGAGTTCATCCCGACGCCGGCGGAAAAACGCGACGGCATTCTGCGCGACCACTGCTTGGCCCTGGTCGGCAATCTGCACACACGGTTGCGCCGTCTGGAAGATGAGTTGGGTCTGGACGTCTCGCTTGCCGAGGAATTCGAGGCGCGGATGGCGCGAATCGACACGGAAGAAATGGAGGCGAGCCGGGTTCACTCAGAGACGATAAACCGTTCTTGATCGGCCTGTTCTTACGGAACACCGGCTGGAGGTTTCCGGCAAGGGAATCCCCGCCGGTGTTCTCGTTTCTAACCCGTTATTTCTGAATGGGTTACGCGGAAGAATGGACTTGACTTCTCCCGCCCCGCCAAGCGTGAATGTGTTCAGAAACGACGTAACCAGTTGATGCGGAACACCTTAGAAAGGAGACCGGCGGATGGACATGCGGGAGTTTAGTTACGGGATCGAGATCGAGACGGTCGGTCGGACGCGCGAGGCGGTCGCCCGGGCGATCCAGACAGTAGTGGGCGGGGAAGTGCGGTATCTGGGTGCCCCCCAGGCATTCGACCCATGGCAGGTGACGGATAATCAGGGGCGAATCTGGAAGGTCGTCAAGGACGCCTCCCTCAATAACGTGCCCGAACATCTGAGGGCGGAGATCGTGTCTCCGATTCTGAACTACGGGGACATGGAGGCGCTGCAACAGGTAATCCGGGCGGTGCGCGCGGGGGGCGCACGCGTGGACGCCACGACGGCCATCCACATCCACGTCGGGGCGGAACCCTTCGACGGGCGGTCGCTCTCCCGGCTGGCGAAACTGGTGTACAAACAGGAGCCGCTCATCCTCACCGCGCTCGGCATCCGGCAGGAACGGCTCAGCCGCTACACAAAGCCGATGAGCCCTGACTTCATCGCAAAGCTCGAACGCTACCGGCCTTGTACGAAAGACCAGTTGAACCGCATTTGGTACGGGCAACGGAACACCTGCCCGCAGCACTATGATTCGACCCGCTACTACGGCGTGAACTTCCACAATGTCTGGTACCGCGGGACGGTCGAGTTCCGCTGGTTCGAAGGGACGTTGCACGCGGGCAAGGTCAAATCCTACGTACAGTTCGTGCTGGCGCTGGCGGCCAAGGGACTCAATGGGCGCGCCGCGTCGAGCCGGAAGCGCGAGTTCAAGCCCGAGAGCGCCAAGTACGACTTCCGGGTCTTTTTGCTGCACCTTGGGCTTATTGGGGACGAGTTCAAAACGGCGCGCAAGCACCTGCTGAGCGCAATGCCGGGTGACGCGGCCTTCAAACGGGGCAGACCGCAACCGAAACCACAGACGACCGAAATGGCCAACGTGACGGTGTTGGAGGGATGACCCATGAGAATCCTGCTGAGGAACACGAGTCTGGACGGCAAGCCGTTCGAGGGAGACGGCGAGGTGTTTGCGGGTGAAAGCCCGTTGGAGGTCGTCTTGGCCATGAAAGGGGCAGCCTTGTTCTCCGACCATGGAGGTATGGGCGAGTACGTGGACATGGTCATGCGAAACGCGAAGATGCTCGCAGGCATCGAATTGACCGTCTCCGGGGATACCCCGGGAGCCTTGGCGGAATCGCTGCTGGCCGCGCTGCTCGAACACGGGCTGGCGCAAGTGATCGAAGAGAAGCCTGTCTCGCCATCCGGGCAGCCCATGCCGGTGCCTATTCCCGAGAAGGTGTTCCGGGTGATAGACAGCATCCGGCGGTCGGGCGTCACGAACATGCTGGACCGTCCGATGGTCCAGCGGGTTGCGCGGGAACTGGGCTTCGAGGATGAGGCGGCGTGGCTCGAGACCAACAAGAAGGAATACGCCGAGGGAGTTTTCCGGGGATTCCTGCCGGTCGGCGAGCGGAGGGGACGCTGATGTGCGGACTGGCGGGAGTCATCCTTGGCGGGAAGCCGAGGACCGGGCGGGAACTGAATCGTCTGGCCGGTATCTTCACGCGCCTGCTGATAGCCAGCGAAGCACGCGGGCCGCATGCCACGGGCGCGGCATGGGTGAATACGGACGGCGAGTACGGACTGTTCAAGCAGCCGATGCCAGCATCGCGGTTCGTGAAGAGGCCCGAATACGCTCGGTTGCTCGCGGGGATGGACGCTCGGGTGACCGTCCTTATGGGGCATGCGCGCTGGCGCACGTGCGGCGACGAGCGGAACGACGCCAACAACCATCCCATCCTGGCCGGGGACGTCTTCGGCACGCACAACGGAACGATTCTCAATGCGGACGATCTGTTCCGACGGCTGCGCTACCGGCGGGAAGCGGAGGTGGACTCCGAGATTCTCTGCCGGATCGTCAACGGCGCAACGAGGTCCGGCTCGCTGGACGTGTCCTACCTGCGGCAGCGTCTTGCGCTGTGCCGCGGGCAGATGGCTGCGGTGTTTGCCTCACGGCGGATTCCCGGCACGGTGCTCGTCCTGAAAGGCGACAAACCGCTGAAGTTCCGCTGTCACAGGCAGCGGCAGGTCGTCCTGTATGCCACGGACGGAACGTATCTGGACGAGGCGCTCGCAGGAGAACGGGGATGGCTGCAGATGATCGTGCCGCCGATGACGCTCCTCGTGTTCCAGCGCCCCAACGTGTGCCCGCCCTTCGCGGGGACCTTCTCGTTCACTGCGCAAGCGAGGGTAAAGAAACCGCAGGAGACCGAGCAATGATGCACCAAGAGGACGCGAAGCGGAATACGCGGAGCTTGTTGCACATTTTCGTCTACGGCACCCTGAAGCGCGGCATGTGGAACCACACGCGGTTCTGCGCCGGCGCGCGCTCCATCAAGGAAGCCGTAGTGCGCGGAAGGCTTTACGAGATGGACTGCAGCCTTCCGGTGCTCCAGGTGCCGGAGGCGGATATCCTCGTCCACGGGACCGCCGACCCGCGCGCCGACGTGGGCACACAGGCGCGCTTCGAGGCAGAGATGGCCCAACACCCCGACCTGCGTGGCAAAGGCCTCACACGGCGCGGATGGGGGCTTGTCCACGGCGAACTTATGACCTTCGATGACCCCGAGGAACGCCTCCCGCGCCTGGACCGGCTGGAAGGATTCCACCCGGGTTGGCACAGCCTCTACAGGCGTGTTTTGCTGCCCGTCTTGACTCGCGAAAAGGCAGAACCTGCATGGGCGTATGTCGCGGGTAAACGCGCAAATTTGATGAACGCACGCCTAAATTCTTATGATGAGTATGTTGGATAGCGATAGACATCCGGTAGGGAATCGCCGTCAGGTCGTTTGTTCGTCTTTGCTGGAGCAAAACCACGGAACGTTGGGAGTCGAATCATGCCCGGTCACCATGACCATGCCAATCTCATTTGGCAGATCGCCGATCTGCTGCGCGGACCGTATCGTCCGCCGCAATACGAACGCGTGATGCTGCCCATGACCGTTTTGCGCCGTTTTGATTGCGTGCTTGCGCCCACGAAGGCAAAGGTGTTGGCCGAAGTCGAGAAACGCAAAGGCGGAAAACTCACCGATGACGCCCTGGATAGAATGCTCAACAAAGCCTCCGGCCAACGTTTTCATAACCATTCGCCGCTCACCTTTGAAAAGCTCAAAGGCGACCCCGACAACATAGACAAGCACTTGGTCAGCTACATCAACGGATTCTCGGCCAATGTCCGCCGGATCTTCGAATATTTCGAATTCACGAACGAGATCGAGAAGATGCGCGAAGCCAATATCCTCTACCTCGTCGTATCGAAGTTCTGCGAGGTCGACCTGCACCCGGATCGCGTTCCCAACGAGGCAATGGGGCTAATCTTCGAGAACCTCATCCGCCGTTTCAATGAATTGGCGAACGAAACCGCCGGCGATCACTTCACGCCGCGCGAAGTCATCCGGTTGATGGTAAACGTCTTGTTCATTAACGATGACGCCCTTCTCGCAACACCCGGCACCGTTCGCAAAATGCTCGATCCGGCATGCGGCACGGGCGGCATGCTGGCCGAATCGCAAAACTATCTGCGCGAACACCATTCGGCGGCGCGGCTCTATGTCTACGGCCAGGATTACAACAAGCGCGCCTACGCCACCGCCGCCTCCGACATGCTCATGAAGCAGGTGGACCACAACGGCGGCGGCGAAAACGTTCAGTACGGCGATATCTTCGACGACGACAAGTTCGCAGGCCAGCGGTTCGATTACCTCATCGCCAATCCGCCCTTTGGCGTGGATTGGAAGAAACAGCAGAAGGACATTGAACGGGAACACGAGAAGCTCGGATTCGCCGGACGGTTTGGCGCGGGGCTGCCGCGTGTCAATGACGGCGCGTTGTTGTTCCTTCAGCACATGATCAGCAAGTTCGAACCGGTCTTGCCGGACCAACACAAGCACGGCTCCCGGCTGGCCATCGTGTTCAATGGTTCGCCGCTGTTCACCGGTGGCGCAGGGTCCGGAGAGAGTGACATCCGTAAATGGGTGATCGAGAATGATTGGCTGGAAGCCATCATCGCCCTGCCGGAACAGATGTTTTACAACACCGGCATCGGCACGTATATCTGGGTCGTCACCAACCGCAAGGACAAACGCCGCAAAGGCAAGATTCAATTGATCGACGCGCGCGAGCGATACGTCCCCATGCGCCGGAGCCTGGGCGATAAGCGCCGCAAGATCGGCGAAGGCAAGGACGGCGAACCGGACCAAATTGCCATCACGGTCAAAGAGTATGGCCGGTTCAAAGCTTCCGAGACCACGAAGTTATTCGACAACGCCGATTTCGGGTACACGCGCGTCACGGTCGAGCGGCCTTTGCGGCTGCGGTTCGAGATGACCGCCGAAGCCAAGGCCCGATTCCTCGCGGCCTATCCGCATTTGCGCGGGGATATCGCCGCTCTCGAAAAGGCGCTGGGCCGCGGACCGCTCAGGGATTGGAATACCGTCCACGCCAGTGTCCTCGATCTGTTGCACGAACGCAAGTCCACATGGAAGAAGCCGGAGTACAAGCTCTTCCGCGATACATTCACGCAATCCGATCCCGTTGCCGAACCCGTGCTCAAAGGAAAGCGCGGCGAGGGGTACGAACCCGACTCGGCTCTCCGCGATTGCGAAAATGTCCCGCTCAAGGAAGACATCGACGAATACTTCCGCCGCGAGGTGCTGCCGCACGTCCCCGATGCCTGGATGGATCGCAGCAAAGACAAGGTCGGTTACGAGATCAATTTCAACCGCCACTTCTACCGCTACACGCCGCCGCGTCCCCTGGAAGAGATTGATGCCGACCTGAAACGAGCCGAGGACGAGATCATGCGGCTGCTCCGGGAGGTGACGGAATGAGCGGCAAAGACAAAGCACCAAGTGGGGAGATTGTCGTCTACCGGACCGAAGACGGCCGGAATCGGATTCGCGTTTTGCTCGAAGACGAGACCGTCTGGCTGGCACAAGCCGCTTTGGCTGAATTGTTCGAGACCACCAAGCAAAACATAAGTCTCCATATCAAGAACATTTACGAGGAGGGAGAACTTACCCCGGAGGCAACTGTCAAGGAATACTTGACAGTTCGCCAAGAGGGTGAACGCAGCGTCAGGCGAATGGTCGAGTACTACAACCTCGACATGATCATCGCCGTCGGCTACCGCGTGCGCTCGCCCCGGGGTACGCAATTCCGGCAATGGGCCACCGAGCATCTGCGCGAGTATCTCGTCAAGGGCTTCACCATTGACGATGAACGCCTGAAGGGCGGCGGCGGACTGGCGGACTACTTCGACGAACTGCTTGCCCGCATTCGCAGATTCGCGCCAGCGAGGCCCGCGTCTACCAACGCATCCGCGATATCTTCGCCCTGGCCAGCGACTACGTCGAAGACGAACATGAGACCCAGCGGTTCTTCGCCGCCATGCAGAACAAGATGCACTATGCTGCCGCGGGCATGACCGCCGCCGAGATCATCCGCGACCGCGCCGACGCGGCCAAGCCCAACATGGGCCTCATGGCCTGGAAAGGCGGCCATGTGCTCAAACGCGACGTGAGCACCGCGAAGAACTATCTGGACGCCAAAGAAATAGACACGCTCAACCGCATCACGGTTATGTTCCTCGACCAGGCCGAATTCCGCGCCCAGCGACGCCAGGACATTCGCATACGCGACTGGGAAACCTTCCTCGACAAGTTCTTGCGCGACACGGAGCTTCCGGTACTGGAAAACGCGGGAACCGTCAGCAGGGAACAGGCGCTCGCCTGGGCAAACGATCAATACGACGCGTTCGCGGAGCGCCGCAGGCTCGCGGCCGAAGCCGAAGCAGAAAGGCGATACCTGGACGACCTGCGCAGCTCGGCGCAAAGCCTGGAGACCGAAAGAACGGTCAAGAAAAAGACAACCAAACGCAAAGCCCCAAAGACGCAAAGGGGAAAACCATGAGGAACGCTCTTGGCAGCTTCGCGGCTTTGTGTGGGCTAACGGGCGCAAGCCGACCGGCGGGACGGGAGGTGGCTGGATGAACTCGGGCGTACGGTGCAAATGGCCGGCGCGACGCTTGCGCTTTCTCGTGCGACGTTCGCTGACTGGCGTTCAACGCCAAGCGCTCGCCCAGGCCTCCCAGGTGAGTTTTCTGCCGATGGAAGCCATAGGTGAACAAGGTGAACTGGACCTGTCTTCCATTCGCGATAGCGATCAAGTTAATACCGGCTATACACTGTTCTTTGAGGGAGACGTTGTTGTTGCGAAGATTACGCCCTGCTTTGAGAATGGCAAGGGCGCGCTCATCAAAGGGCTAACGAATGGCGTTGGATTCGGTACAACCGAACTTCATGTCCTGAGTCCGGGACCTGAACTGTACGCTCGGTTCCTCTACTATGTGACGGCAAGCCACTCGTTTCGCAAACTGGGCGAGGCAGGGATGACCGGCGCGGCAGGGCAGAAACGCGTGCCAGAAGATTTCGTGCGTGACTACCGGATTCTTTGCCCTCCTTTATCCATGCAGCGCGCGATTGCCGATTATCTGGACCGGGAGACGGGGCGGTTGGATGCGTTGGTGACGGCGAAGGAACGAGTGCTGGAACTGTTGGCGGAGAAACGCCGCGCGCTCATCACCCGCGCCGTTACCCGTGGCCTGAACCCCAACGCCCCCCTCCGCGATTCCGGCCTCCCCTGGCTCGGACAAATCCCGATGCATTGGGAAACTTGGAAAGTTGCCCATTTCGGCAAGGTGGGGAACGGTTCGACTCCCAGTCGTGAGCATGCTGAATACTGGAGCGGCGGTACTTTTCCATGGCTCAATAGCTCCGTCGTCAATCTTGACGAGGTGACCGAAGCCGACCAGTTCGTCACCGAATTGGCGCTTAGCGAATGCCACCTGCCCTTGGTACAGCCCGGGAGTGTACTGGTAGGTATCACGGGCCAAGGCAAGACGCGCGGCCAGGCGGCGGTGTTAACCTTCCTAGCCACGATCAACCAGCACATAGCCTACATAACACCGGCTCTGGATCGTGTCGAGTCGAAGTTCCTGTGGCTGTGGTTGATAGCGGGTTACGACTACCTGCGCAGCGTCAGTGATGATGCTGGGGGAACGAAGGGGGCGATAACCTGCGAACTGCTGGCAGAATTGCGCGTTCCTCTTCCGCCTCTGGTCGAACAACGTGCCATCGTGACGCACATCGAGCGCGAGACTGGCAAGCTGGATGCGTTGCGTTTGGCCACGGAACGGACGGTAGCGTTGTTAAAGGAACGCCGGGCGGCGCTGATCGCGGCGGCGGTGACGGGACAGTTAGATTCGGCGGATTCAGGTAAGTTGATGTAAACTAAACAATCTGCGAGATAGTATTCCCGCCTTGGCATGCAGCCAGGGCAGACGAAAAATGAACATGGTGTGATGGAACAGAATCGAGTCAACATAGCGGCGCGGATGCTTCGCTGGGCGCGCGAGCGCTCGGGAAGGCCGGACACGTATTTCGCCGAGCATTTCCCGAAGTTCGACGCGTGGGAACGCGGCGAGACGCTTCCGACGTTGAAACAGATGGAGGCGCTCGCCAAGGCGACGTACACGCCGGTCGGCTATCTGTTCCTGTCCGCCCCGCCGGATGATGCATTACCGATTCCGGATTTCCGGACCTTGGGCGACCGGCCCATGGCGCAGCCCAGCCCACACCTGCTGGAAACGGTGTACGCCTGCCAGCAACGTCAGGCGTGGTACCAGGAATTCGCGCGGGTCACGGGCGAAGCGCCGCGCGCCTTTGTGGGGTCCGTCAGCACCGCCGATTCCGTGGAATCCGTGGCAAACGCCATGCGGACCGCGCTGGGATTCGATCTGGAGGCACGGCGGGTCTGTCCGACATGGACGGACGCCTTGCGCCGTTTCATCGAACAGGCAGACGAACTCGGCGTGCTCGTGATGTGCAGCGGCGTGGTCCGCAACAACACGCACCGTCCGCTCGACCCGGAAGAGTTTCGGGGTTTCGCGCTGGCCGATCCATTGGCGCCGCTGGTCTTCATCAACGGGAAAGACACCAAGGCGGCGCAGATGTTCACGCTCGCGCATGAACTGGCGCACATCTGGATCGGCCAATCCGCCTTGTCGGACGCGGGGGCGTATGCCGTTCCCGATCATGCGGTGGAAGCGTGGTGCAACCGCGTCGCGGCGGAATTGCTCGCGCCCCTGCAATTGGTTCGTGACGAATTCCGCCGGGATGAGGAACTCGACGCCGAGGTCAGGCGCTTGGCGCGCCGTTTCAAGGTGAGCACGCTGGTCGTCCTGCGGCGGGTTTTCGATGCCGGAGGAATCACGCGCCCCGAGTTCCAGGAGGCATATAGCGAGGAGATCGCGCGGCTGCGCGCCGTCATGTCGAAGAGCAGCGGCGGCGGCGATTTCTACCTCACACAGGCGGCCCGGGTCAGCAAACGCTTTGCCCGCGCGCTCGTCGTGAGCACGCTGGAAGGCCACACGCTGTATCGCGACGCGTTTCAGATGCTGGGCGTGGCGAAGGTGGAGACGTTCAACGAAATGGGCCGCAACGTGGGGGTATACGCCTGATGGCTTACCTCCTTGATGCCAACGTATTCATCCAGGCGAAGAATCTGCATTACGGTCTCGATTTCTGTCCGGCGTTTTGGGAATGGCTCGAAGTGGAGAACCGGAACGGCAATGTGTTCAGCATCGAAAAAGTAGGTGACGAGATTGAAGCGGGCGAGGACGAATTGGCCGAATGGGCAACTCTGCACGGTGTGGAATTCTTCTTGCCTGCCGATGCGGCGCTTTTGACAACCCTTGGCCGCGTGAGCAACTGGGTTACCCAGCAGCACTACGATCCCGCTGCCGTAAACACGTTCTTGCAGGTGGCCGATTACTACCTCGTGGCCCATGCGCTGGCGCACGGGCATACGGTGGTAACGCATGAGGTTCCTTCGCCAATCAGCGCGCAAGGTGAAGATTCCGAACGTATGCATCGGCCTGGGCGTTCGCTGCATCACTCCTTTCGAGATGCTTCGCATCGAGCGCGCTCGTTTCCTACTCGAACGGCGCACGGGAAACGCACAGATGCTTCTGAGCGGAGCCACTTCATGACCCAAACCAGCGAGAAAGCGTTCGAGACGGTCATCGAGTCATGCTTGTTGTCGCATGGCTACGTCAGTGTGCCGCCGGAAGGCTTTGACAGGGAGCGAGCGGTATTTCCCGAGACAGCCTTGACATTCATCCGGGAAACGCAGCCAAGGGAATGGGCGAAGCTGGAGGCATTGCACGGGGCGGCCACCGGGGAACAGGTGCTTGCGGACCTGTGCAAGTGGATGGACACGAATGGGTCGTTGGCCACGCTGCGGCACGGGTTCAAGTGCTATGGGCGGACGTTGCGCGTTGCATTTTCTAAAGCCGCGCATGAACTGAACCCGGAGTTGGAGGAACGGTATGCCGCGAACCGGGTTGGGATTACTAGGCAGTTGCGTTTCTCGCCGCGCTCCGAGCACTCCCTCGACGTCGCCCTGAGCTTGAACGGCATTCCAATCGCCACGGCGGAACTGAAGAACCCGCTCACGGGGCAGACCGTAGAAAACGCCCTGTGGCAGTACCGGCATGACCGCGATCCGCGCGAGCCGATTTTCGAGTTTAGGCGGCGGACGCTGGTGCATTTCGCGGTGGACACCGAGGCCGTGTTCATGACCACGCGCTTGGCCGGAACCGCGACGCACTTTTTGCCCTTCAACAAGGGGTGTGATGGCGGCGCGGGTAACCCGCCCGACCCCAATGGCCGCACTTACCGCACGGGATACTTGTGGGAAGAGGTCCTCCAGCGCGACAGCTTGCTGGACATGCTGGCCCGATTTCTTCACCTGCAAGTCGAGGAAAAGCGGACCGACGATGGGCGGAAGGTCAAGAAAGAGACCATTATCTTCCCGCGATACCACCAGCTTCAGGCGGTACGAACACTGGTGGATGCGGCGCGGCGTGAGGGCGTGGGCAACAATTACCTCATAGAGCATTCCGCGGGCAGCGGGAAGAGCAATACTATCGGCTGGGTCGCCCATCGGCTGGCGTCGTTGCATGACGCCGGGAACCATCGCGTATTTGATTCGGTGATAGTCATCACCGACCGGGTCGTCCTGGACAAGCAATTGCAGGACACGATCTACCAGTTTGAGCACAAGAGGGGCGTGGTACAGAAGATTGATGAACGGTCACGCCAACTGGCCGAAGCGCTGGAAAACGCCGTGCCCGTTATCATCACGACGTTGCAGAAGTTTCCGTTTGTTTCACGCCAATTGCTCAAGATGGCCGAGGAACGGGGCGAGGATGGCACGGGCGCGCTGCCGACGCGGCGTTGCGCTGTCATCATCGACGAGGCGCACAGCTCGCAGGGCGGCGAATCCGCGACCGACCTCAAGGAAGTCTTGGGCGGCGAAGCCTTGCGCGAGGCGGCCAAACGCAAGGCCGCTGAAGAGGGACAGGAGCATTTGGAGAAGCTGTTCCGCAGCATGGCCAAGCGCGGGCGTCAGGCCAATATCAGCTTCTTCGCGTTTACGGCAACGCCCAAGCACAAGACCTTGGCCGTGTTCGGGCGACACGGAACCCCCTTCCATCGCTACACGATGCGGCAAGCCATCGAAGAGGGCTTCATCCTTGACGTGCTGAAGAACTACACATCTTACGCGACCTACTTCAGGCTGCTCAAGGCATGCGAAGATGATCCGAATGTCGAACGCAAGAAAGCGGCCAAGGCGCTGGCGCGGTTTCTCAAACTGCACCCCCACAACATTGCGCAAAAAACCGAAGTCATGGTGGAGCACTTCAATGCCGTAACGCGCCACAAAATCGGCGGCAGGGCAAAGGCGATGGTGGTGACGGGTTCGCGCTTGGAAGCGGTGCGCTACAAGCAATCCTTTGACCACTATATCCGGCAGAGAGCCTATCCCATCAAGACGCTGGTGGCCTTTTCCGGCGCGGTGCAGGACGACAAGCTGCCCGATGTCACGTATACGGAAGCAGGGATGAATGACGGAATCAGGGAAAAGGAACTTCCGGAGAGGTTCGGCACGGCCGAGTATCAGGTCCTCTTAGTTGCCGAAAAGTACCAGACCGGGTTCGATCAGCCCTTATTGCACACGATGTATGTGGACAAACGCCTGGCAGGACTCCAGGCGGTGCAGACGTTGTCGCGGCTGAACCGGACTCATCCGTTGAAGGAAGATACATTCATCCTCGATTTCGTAAACGACCCCGAAGAGATCCGCGAGGCGTTCAAGGTCTATTATGAAGGCGCGGAGATGGGCGAGCAGGTGGACCCGGCGAGGATGTACCAAATCAAGGGAGAACTGGATGCTTCCGGCATCTATCTTGCCGAGGAAGTCCAGCGATTTTGCGGAATATACTTCAAACCCAGGCAGCGCCAAAGCCCCTCCGACCACGAGGCGATGAATGCGGCGCTCGATCCGGCCGTCGAACGGTTCCAGCATCTGCAGCAAGAGGACGAGGATGAGGCGGAACTCTGGCGCGGTAAAACGCAAGCATTCCGGAACCTCTACGGGTTTCTGAGCCAGGTCATTCCGTATCAGGACTCTGACCTTGAACGACTCTACGTGTTCCTCCGGCACCTTGCGGCGAAACTGCCGCGACGCGCCACGGGACCAGGCTATGACTTCGACGACGAAGTACGGTTGGAATACTACCGGCTTCAGAAGATCAGCGAAGGCTCCATCAGTCTCAAGGACGGCATCGCGAAACCGTTGGACGGCCCTACCGAAGTGGGTAGTGGAATGGTGCGCGAAGAGGCAGTCCCCTTGTCGCGCCTGATTGATATTGTCAACGAGCGGTTCGGCACCGATTTCAATCAGGCGGATCAGTTATTCTTTGACCAAATCGTCGAGGCCGCGATTGCCGATGAGGCGCTCAAGCAGGCGGCGGCGGTGAACCCCGGCGACAAGTTCGAACTGGTGTTCAAGAACCTGCTCGAAACCCTGTTCGTGGAACGCATGGACCAGAACGAAGACATCTTCGCGCGCTTCATGAACGACAAGTCATTCCAACGCGTGGTTACGGGCTGGCTTTCCTCCGAAGCCTATAAACGGTTGCGTGCCGTAAAGGTCTTGTCCGAGACGTAGTAAATTCAGTCCTCCGTGACGCTGCTGCTGACGACCTTTGAGATCGCGGGAATATAGGCAATTTGAAAAAGGTTAAGTTAGTCGTTTAGAATTAGGATATTGGAAAGGTTTACTTGTATGTTTTCGCGATTGAGCAGAGTGATGTTTTCGGTCCTGAGCATAGTGGCTATCGTTCTTACGATGGTCGTGGGTGTGTCGGGTACCGTGCTCTGCATCGCAAGCGACCACACCGCAATAGAGACGGCGCAGGCTGGGAACTGCACTCCCTGCCCGGACATGCCTGCGGGTAAAACGGAATCACCAGTTGGCAGAAATGCCGATTCTTCTGGATGTGGTTCCTGCGTTGACATTCCGCTCAGTGGTGCGATGACCTCTCAATCTGCACCTGCACGTCACGCCAGTACGCTTAAGGTTCTGGTCTCTGCCATGCCAGCGAATGCAGATTCGACAGCCATGTCGGATTTTGCTTCTGCGAATTCATTTCGCTTCGAGGGTTGCGCCAATAGCGCCCTGCGCGTGGTTTCCACAACCATCCTGCGCATCTGATTCCTCATTCTTCCCTCCCTGCACGGTAACGGTGTGTCTGTCAGAATTCCTTCTTTCTGGGAAATATTGAAGCCAGATCCAAAGTTTCTAATAATATCCTCATTATTTTGTGTTTAAGCATTAGTCGCATCCTCAACGAAGTCCACGGACAAGGAGACAGACCATGAAAAGTCCGTATATCACGAAGAAGAAAGGTGTCGGATGGGCGCTCCGTCCACTTGCCGTCTTGGCGGTCGGCGCTCTGCTATCCGCGTCCCCGCTACCCGCTTTCGCGAGTGCCGTCATCACAGGAGACGAAGTATCAATGAATCCCGTGTTGCTCGTGGCGAGTAATGCCTCCGACTCCGGTCACATCCATTCAGACCACGAAGCCGTACTCGAGCTCTACCGTCAGGAGGCGGAAAACGTGACGGCAACAATCAAGGCCGAGATCGACCGGCAGAGAGCATCGACGGAAACGACTCTCGGCCAGATCAATGCCTCGGCAACGCGCATCGCGCAACAATCACCGCAGGAAACGGGCGTGAAAAACAGCCTGGCGCTGTGGCGCTTGGAGGAGGAATCAAGATCGATCAAAGCCCAGTTGCCAAGACAGGCACGTGCGTTACGCGATCAGTGGGACAGGGCGATCAAAAGTGCCGTGGCTGAGGCCGCCGCTGCTTTGGAGAAGGCCGAGGCGCAGCACGCCGAACCGGACAACCAGAAGGCCAAGCACCGTAAGGAAGCAAGAAAGTTGCTCCACAAGCAGCGCAAGGAAACGCTGGCGCTCTTGGATGACATATGGAAAGACAACGCCAGTCAAATCCGCACACGCATCGCTCAGGCCATTGAGAGTCTGGATAAGGCGATTGTGGCGGAACAGGCGAAAGAAAGAGGTCCGATTCTCGGCTATAGGTATGTTCATCACAAAGGCCATTCCCACAGGGAACCCATCTACCAAAATGAAAAACACGGGTCCAGATGATAGGAAAGGAGAAGTGTACATGATGTTCAGGAACGTACTATGGCGTTCGTTCGGCGTATGCCTTGTCACCGGCATCGGCTGCGTGGGCGTCATGTCACAGGCATTCAGCGAAGGAGCGGACACGGCTGCAACTGCTGCCGTCGCCGCGTCGGCAGATGCGAGCGAAAGTACCATCAAAGACACTCCCGCAGTCGGGACGGAGTTGGGCGCCCTAACTCTGCCCGACGCCCTATCGTTGGCCCTTCGGAAGAGCCCGATTCTAGCCGCCTTCACATGGGATATTCGGGCCGCAGACGCAATGGTGCAGCAGGCCGGCCTGAGACCAAACCCAGAACTCTCGGTGGAAATCGAGGAGGTGCGTTGGACCTCAGGGCCATCCGAGAGAACGCGCTCGACCTCGGTATCTGGTGCTATTGAGTCAGGAACCCTGAGCATGCCCGTTGCCTGGGAACGGGAAGAGGTACAGGGAGCTCGTTCCGGATTCAGCGAATCCGAGTTGACCATCAGCATTGCCCAGCCTATTCAATTTGGGAAGAAGCGCGCAAAGCGCATCGCGGTTGCCGAACGGGAAAAGGAACTGGTCCTCTGGGATTACCAGGCGGCACGGGCCGACGTGCTGGCTCAAACGGCGTCGGACTTCGTTGAGGTGCTCGCCGCCCAGGAGCACGTGGCCCTAGATAGGGAACTGGTCGAGCTGGCCGAAGAGATTGTTCGAACGTTTTCACTCCGCGTAAAGGCAGGCCAGATATCTCCGCTGGAGCTCTCTCGGGCGGAAGTAGCGCTTGCCACTACTCGCGCCACTCTTGAAGAAAGCCTTACGAGGCTTGAAGCAGCGCGTGCGGTCCTTGCTTCGAACTGGGGAAGCAAACGCGCTACGTTCGCGCGAGCCGTCGGGCGATTGGACGAAACTAGCCCTGTGCCCGGGATCGAAGAATTGGAAGCCAGAGTGAATCGAAATCCAGATATGGCACGCTGGTCTTCTGAATTGGCGGCTCGCAGGGCGGACTTCACGCTTGAGCGGGCTCAGCGTATTCCGGACCTTACGGTCGAGCTTGGGTTCCGCAGCGCGGGCCTGGCCGACCGCAAGGCAACACAGTACGGGTTCGGTTCTGCCGGAGATTTCGGCTTCACGCGAAGGGAGACCGGATACAGCGCCGACCGCGATAACAGCCTGGTTCTCGGGTTCTCGCTTCCCCTGCCCATATTCGACCGTAACCAAGGCCGGATTGCGGCCGCTGAAGCCATGATCTCAAAGGTGAGTGAGCAGCGGCGCGGCACAGAAGCGGCGGTGCACGCGGAACTGTCGTCGGCCCAGCAAGCTGCGTCTGGGGCCTACGCCAAGGCCCACACGCTGCAAAAGGAAGTCATGCCGAAGGTCGACGAGACATTCCAGAAGATCCAACGAGGCTATCAGCAAGGCAAGTTCAGCTACCTGGAGGTGCTGGACGCCCAGCGCACGCTCTTTGATGCGCGAAAATCATTCCTCGATGCACTGACCCGGTACCATCAGAGCATCGTGCGGTTGGAGCGTCTGACGGGGCAAGTACTCGAAGAAAGAGACACTGAACTCGAACTCGACATGGAAGGAATAAGCCATGAGAAATAGAAATCTAGCTTTCCCCGGCCGTCTACAGCTTGGCGCCATCGCGTTGTTGGCCATTGGCATAGCAACAGTGGCGGCCTTTTCGGTATTCCCCGTCAATCTGACAGGAATCGTTCAAGCTGCGGGAACAGCGGAAGAACTCCACGACGACGATCATTCAGCAGGCCCGAGTGACGGGCAGGAAGAAGCCGGCCATGAGGACCACGAATCTGGTCAAGAAGAAGGGAGGGGAGAGGAAGACCACGACGGCCACGCTCACGGCGACAATGAAGAGGATGAGCATTCCGAGGCGATGACCCTGACCCGGGCGGAGATGAATGAACTCTCCATCACACTCGCTGAAGCAGGACCGGGAAAGTTGGATATTCAAGTGAGTTTACCAGGGGAAGTGCGGCTGAATCAGGATCGGCTGGCGCACGTCGTTCCGAAGCTCTCCGGGATTGTGAGGGAGGTTCACGCGGCCTTGGGAGACAAAGTTCAAGAAGGCGACGTGATGGCTGTCCTGGAGAGCCGAGACTTGGCCACGTTGAAGGCGGCCTACCTTGCGGCCCGTGAACGGGTCAACTTGGCACAGGCAACCTACGCCCGAGAGAAGGGACTTTGGGAAGAGAAGATCTCGGCGGAGAAAGACTACCTCGAGGCCAAGAACTCCTTGGCGGAAGCGCATATTGCCTTGAAAGCGGCCCAGCAACAGCTGGAGGCTCTGGGGCTGCCAGACTCGGACATCGCAGGGCTGACTCAACAGTCCGGCCGTTTGCTGACGCAGTACGAGATTCTCGCACCCTTCGAAGGTACCGTCATCGATAGGCACATCGCTTTGGGTGAGTTCGTCGAGGCGAATGCGGAAGTCTTTACTCTGGCGGATCTCAGCACCGTCTGGGTGGACCTCAGTGTCTATCAGAAGGACCTGTTAGCGGTGCGGGAGGGGCAGGAAGTAGTCATATCGGCCTCCGGCGCCCTACCCGATGAATCGGGGAGAATCGCATACATTAGTCCCCTTGTTGGAGAAGACACGCGCACCGCTCTCGCTCGCATTGTGCTACCCAATCCCGAAGGTCTATGGCGCCCAGGTCTTTTTGTCACCGCTCGAGTTGCCATCGACGAGCTATCGGTTCCCTTGCGGGTTCCAAAGACGGCGCTCCACACCATCGACGGGAAGCCCAAAGTTTTTGTCCAACATGACGGAGCGTTCGAGGCAGTGCCTGTGGAGGTCGGCCGTGTCGATGCGAATGCCGCGGAGATTCTGAGTGGACTCGACGCTGGGCAGACCTATGTGGCGACCGGTGGCTTCCATCTCAAAGCCGAGATGGAAAAAGAAGCGTTTGCAGGCGATGGAGATGGACATTAACAGCCGATTTGAAGGAGAAAACACATGATAGACAAGTTGATTAATTTTTCTCTCCGGAATCGTCTGCTGACCATCGTGCTCGCGGTTCTTGTGATGGCTGCTGGTTACTACAGCTACACGCGTTTGCCGGTAGACGCTTTTCCGGACGTATCGCCTAATCTGGTTCAAGTCTTCACGGAAACGGAAGGTCTTGCGCCAGAGGAGGTCGAAAAGTTCATCACCTATCCCGTTGAGGCCTCTATGAACGGGCTTCCCGGTGTCGTAAACATCCGCTCCGTGTCGAATTTTGGATTGTCTGTCGTCAATGTGTACTTCAAAGATGGCATGGACATCTATTTCGCCCGGCAGCTTGTTGGCGAGCGACTCCAGGAAGCGCGCGAGCAGATCCCGGAAGGCTTCGGTGAGCCCGCGATGGGACCCATTTCAACCGGAATGGGGCTAGTGCTCTTCTACTACCTGGAGGATACGACAGGCAAGTACTCACTCACCGAACTGCGGTCAATGCAAGACTGGATCATCAAGCCCAACCTGCAGACCGTACCTGGCGTGACAGAGGTTCTGGGCATAGGCGGTTATGAAAAGCAGTATCATGTCGTCGTCGACCCGACGGCCCTTCTGCGTTACGACCTCACAATAAACGAGGTCATCGATGCGCTGGAGGCGAACAACGTGAACGTGGGCGCCCAGTTCATTGAGAAGAACTCCGAGGAGTACGTCGTGCGGTCGGTCGGGCTTGCCACATCCATAGAGGACATTGAGGAGATCGTCCTGAAATCCACGGATGGCACGCCCGTTCACGTGCGTGACGTTGCCAATGTGGAGATCGGCGGCGCTATACGACGAGGCCTGCAGACGCGCAACGGCATGATGGAAGTAGTCTCCGGACAGGTCATCAAGCTCTTCGGGACTAATTCGTCTACCGTGATTCAGGCAGTAGAGCAACGCCTCGCCGAAATCAACAAGTCCCTTCCGGAAGGCGTCTACATCCGGCCCTACTACGACCAGAAGACACTGGTGGCGGCCTGCGTAGCCACGGTTACCAGCGCGCTGATACAAGGCATCGTTCTGGTAGTGGCAGTTCTACTTGTCTTCATGGGCGGCTTCCGTCCCAGTCTTGTTGTCGGAATGGCCATTCCTTTCTCGGTCCTGTTTGCCTGTATTGCCATGGGCTATTGGGGAATCTCGGCCAATCTGATGTCCCTAGGCGGATTGGCCATCGCTATTGGAATGTTGGTTGATGCCACCATTGTGGTCGTGGAGAACGTGGATCGCGTGATGCACGAAGACGAAACGGGCGAACGCCGAATCCATCTCGTACGGCGCGCCTGCGCCGAGGTGGGCCGACCTATCGCCTTTGCCATTGCCATCATCATCCTCGTTTTTCTGCCCCTATTCACGCTTCAGGGAGTCGAGGGAAAGACTTTCCGGCCGTTGGCGTACACGGTGTCTCTCGCCATGCTGGGGTCATTGGTATATGCGATAGTCATAGCACCGACCATGAGCGACCTCCTTATGCGGAGAAGGAAGGCGAGAGGCGCAGGCAAGTCGCGAGCGTCTCTTTTTCGTAGGGTCTTAGGCATTGCGTTTCCGCGTCTTAGACACGCATCCTCCCACAGGGGGGAAATCGAGAGCCGTGAGGCCCCGCGCGAGGTCTTACCGGTCCGGGTGATTCTGTTCTTCTATCGCCCAGTGGTCGATCTGTTCGTTCGAGCACGGATCCTGGCGGTGGCTCTGTCCCTGGCACTTGTCGTTCTTGGCGTACTTGTCTTTCCGCGTCTAGGTTCGGAATTCACCCCCGAATTGGAGGAGGGCACTATCGTGGTTCGCCTGACAATGGCGCCATCAATCTCCCTTCGCCAGAGTATCGAGACCACCCAGATGATTGAACGTCGCATCTTGAAGGTCCCCGATGTGGTGGAGGTGGTGAGCCGTATTGGGCGTGGTGAGGTGGGAGCGCACACGGACCCCATCAACTCGGCGGAAATGTATGTTCTGTTGAAACCTAAACGTGAGTGGATTTCGGCGTCGAGCCAAGAGGGGCTTGAGGACGTTCTCCGTGAAGCTATCGGAGAGGTGCCCGGAGTAGTCGCCAACTTCACGCAACCCATCGCGATGACTATTGACGAGCTTCTGGAAGGAGTCCGGGCTGAACTGGCCATCAAGCTCTTTGGTGATGAACTCGACGAGCTGAAGAAAAGTGCCGATGATATTGCGGCCTTGGTTCAGAAAGTGCGGGGCGCGACCGACGTACAAGTGGACCAGGTCTCGGGGACGCCTCAACTCCTGATTCGCGTTGACCGCAAGGCCATCGCACGGTATGGCATCAACGTTAACGACGTGCAGCAGGTCATCAGGGCTGCGGTTGGTGGTGCGGAGGCAGGTCAGATCTTCGAGGGAATCCAGCGCTATGACATACTCGTTCGCTACGCGCCTCAGTATCGGGAGACCGCCGAGGCAATTAGGGATGTGCTGGTCACCTCGCCTACGGGCGTCAAGGTGCCCCTTGCGGAAGTGGCCCTTGTGGAAGAAATTGTCGGGCCCCGCCAGATTACGCGCGAAAAAAACCAACGATTCATAACAATTCAGTGCAATGTCGTGGGCCGCGACATCGTTTCGTTTGTGGAAGAGGCTCAAGCGGCCATAGATGCAGAGATCGATCTGCCTCCTGGTTACTTTGTGACGTGGGGAGGACAGTTCAAGCTGCAGCAGGAAGCCAACAAGCGTCTTGCGGTCGTAGTGCCGGTCACGCTTGCCTTGGTGTTCTTGCTGTTGTACAGCAACTTCCGATCCCTGAAGAACGCCTTTCTCATAGTCCTGAACATCCCCTTGGCCTTGGTAGGTGGCGTGGTCGCGTTGTGGCTCAGTGGGCAGAACCTATCCGTACCCTCTAGCGTGGGCTTCATTGCGCTCTTCGGCATCGCGCTGGAAAACGGCATGGTCCTGGTGGCGTACTTGAACCAGCTTCTCCGTGACGGAGTGCCGATAAATGAAGCGTCCGTTCGGGGTGCATGTCTTCGCGTGCGGCCAGTCCTTATGACTGCTGTTACCACCGGCCTTGGGCTCTTCCCGCTGCTGTTTTCAACTGGGACCGGTAGCGAGGTCCAACGCCCCTTGGCGACGGTGGTCGTTGGAGGCCTTATAACATCCACGGTACTTACACTCCTCGTCTTGCCAGCCTTGTATAAATGGTTCGCCGTTGCGATTGAGCCAGAAAATGCAGGAAGTCAACCCGGAAAGGACTTGCCATGAAGGAAGTACGAGCATACATAAAGCCCCACAAACTGCCTGAGGTGACCCTTGCGCTGCATCATGTTGAGGGTCTAACTGGAATGAGTGTTGTCGATGCACGGGGATTCGGCCGCGAATCAAGATCAGGTCATCACGAAACTGGTGAAGATGCATTCGATTTTGTTCCATGCGTCAGGGTGGAGATCGTGTGCACCGATGAGCTGGTAGATCCCATTGTAGAGGCCATTCAGGAGCATGCGCACACGGGGCTCAAAGGCGATGGGAAGATCTACGTTCACGAGATCCAGGATGCCATCCGCATCGGGACCGGTGAACGCGGTAAGGATGCTGTTTAGCGAATCAACTGTGAACGCTGTTCGGTTTTGGCCTCCAAAGATCAATGACAAAGGAGCAAAGCTAGAATATGCGATCAATGAAATCTCGGACCACAACCAGGAACACGAGGCCGCCAAAAGAGGCTCTGCGGCGCCAGAGGGTAAAAAGCGCCCTCATTTGAACTTCGGCTGCCCTGACAGCAGTCGGACTTACGGGATTCTGGGTGTTCCATGGTCTGAAGTCGCAAGGACATGTTCATTTGCCGATAATTGCACTTTATCCCGTTCTGTTCTTGGTTTCCATTGCCATTTGGAAAATAGTCGCAATCTGGTGGCGATGACCAAGGAAATACTCTCACGAGGAGACCGGCATGGCAGAGTTGAGCTTTAAGATTCGCGGAATGGATTGCGCTGAAGAGGTGGCTATCCTCAAGCGCGAGGTGGGACCCGTTGTACAAAGTGAGAACCAATTGCTGTTTGACGTGCTGAACGGCAAGATGACCGTGGTCCTTGACGGTGAAGGCACAGGACAAGAGGATATTGTGGCCGCTGTCGCCAGGACCGGAATGCAGGCCATTCCCTGGCAGGACCATGTCCAGCGAGAGACAGAAGCAAGAACCCCATGGGCGCAGCATGGCCGGCAGATTATGACGGCCGTGAGTGGGTTGGCGCTGACACTAGGATTCTCATCGCATGCGTACGTACATGGTTTCGTCGATGCTCTGTCGGGAGGTGAGGCAACAGGCCACATCTTCCCGTGGTTCTCCGCCTTGTTCTACGTCGGCGCGATCCTAACCGGCGGCTGGTTCATATTCCCCAAGGCGCTCTACGCCGCAAAACGGCTACGGCCGGACATGAACCTTCTAATGACAGTGGCCGCTGTAGGAGCCATGGCGATTGGCGAATGGTTCGAGGCCGCCACGGTGACGTTCCTGTTTGCCATCGCGCTCCTGCTGGAATCGTGGAGCGTGGAACGGGCGCGGTGCGCCATCAGTGCACTGTTGGACCTCTCGCCCCCGCGCGCGCGGATCATCTGCCCCACGGAAGGCGCCATCGAAGAGAAGCCCGTGGAGGATGTGCCGCTGGGCGCGACAGTCGTGGTCCGGCCCGGTGAACGAGTCCCGCTTGACGGGGTGGTTACAAAAGGGTCCACCTCCATCAATCAGGCCCCCATCACGGGAGAATCGATGCCCGTCTCAAAGACCATGGGGCAGGAAGTCTTCGCGGGAACCATCAACGAGGATGGAGCCATCGAGTTCAAGACGACGAAAACGGCAACAGACACAACCCTTGCCCGCATTATCCGCATGGTCGAAGAGGCCCAGTCCCGGCGGGCGTCCTCGGAACAGTGGGTCGAGAAGTTTGCGCGGTACTACACGCCCGCCATGATGCTCTTGGCCCTGGCCATAGCACTAATGCCGCCGCTGCTGTTCGGAGGTGTTTGGACAAGGTGGATCTATGAGGCCCTTGTCATCCTGGTTATCGCATGCCCGTGTGCGCTCGTTATCTCTACGCCTGTAAGCATCGTGGCAGGACTCAGTGCGGCGGCGCGCGCGGGAGTTCTAATCAAGGGAGGGATGTACCTGGAGGCGCCTGCCCGGCTCAGGGTGATCGCCTTCGACAAGACGGGAACCCTGACACGCGGACAACCGGAAGTGCAGCGGATTGTCCCGTTGAATGACCATTCTGAAGATGAATTACTGCAACGGGCGGCATCGTTGGAAACACTGAGTGACCATCCGCTGGCGCGGGCCATCGTGCGAAAGGCGATGGAGCGGAATCTGAAGGCACTTCCCGTCGATGGTTTTCAGTCGATCAAAGGAAAGGGTGCCGAAGGCTATATCGAGGGCCGTCTGTTCTGGCTGGGTAGTCACCGGATGCTTCACGAAAAGGGGGCGGAATCTTCGGAGATGCATGAGAAGGCGCTGGCCCTGGAGGATGCAGGACATTCGGTGGTGATTGTCGGGAACGACCGTCATGTCTGTGGCATGCTCAGTGTCGGCGATGCATTGAGGCCGGAAAGCCTTGCGGCCTTACGCGATTTGAAGGCGGTGGGTATTGAGCGGACCATTATGCTGACCGGAGACAACGAGGGCACGGCGCGGGCTGTGGCCGATGCCTGCGGCGTGGACGAGTTCCGGGCCGAATTGCTGCCGGAAGACAAGGTGAAGGCCGTCGAGTCTCTGACGCGTCAGTATCAACACGTTGCCATGGTCGGCGATGGCGTCAATGACGCCCCAGCGATGGCGGCGGCCAGCTTGGCTATCGCCATGGGTGCGGCCGGTACCGATGCCGCCATCGAAACGGCGGACATCGCGCTCATGTCCGACGACCTGAGCAGGATTCCCTGGCTGGTCCGGCATTCCCGCCGCACGCTTTTGGTCATTAAGCAGAACATCATATTCGCGCTCGGCTTGAAACTGTTGTTCATTATTCTTGCCTTGAGCGGCCTCGCAACCCTCTGGATGGCCATCGCCGCAGACATGGGAGCGTCGCTACTTGTTATCTTCAATGGACTGCGGTTACTTGGTGGAGGAAGGCAGTTGTCGACTAGGCCGATGATCGCTTCCGCCTCGTCCGAGGCTGGCTAACTGACCGCACGTAGCCGACAAGACTGGCGGTTGTCAAATAACAGATGAAACGTGACAGGATCGGAGGAAAGATGAAACGATACATCGGAATGATCGTTTGCCTCGGGCTGTTGACCGGTTGCGCGGAGTTCCGGGCGAACGACACGAGCGAAATGGGAACGACGAAAGTACTGAAGATTCGCTGGCAGCGCCTCGTGGACGAAAGCGGCAAAACCTGTGACCGCTGTGGTCTGACCGAAACAGCGGTAGGGGACGCAGTCGGGAAGCTCAAGCGTTCCCTCAAAGAACTGGACATAGATGTCGTCTTCGAGAAAGAGGCACTCAGTCCTGCCATGTTCATCAAGGGGCCGCTCGAATCAAATCGTATTTGGATCGGTGGAGAGCCGCTCGAAAAGTGGCTCTCGGCTAAGAGTGGTCAGAGCGTGTGTGGTTCCGTTTGCGGAGGCTCGGAATGCAGAACGGTAACGGTTGATGGCAAGACTTACGAAGCTATTCCTGCCGAACTCATCATCAAAGCGGGGCTCCTTGCGGGTGCGCAGTTGCTCACTGGAGAGTCCGGTACTGCTTGCTGTCCAACTGGAAGAACGCCACAAGGAAATCCTGCCTGTTCTCCATCTTCTCAGTGTGGCGAGAGCAGCGGAAACGATGCGGATAGTTGGGAGAAGTCAGTTCTGCCGCACCTAAAGTACTTTGGAAAATAGACCCACAACAGCAAGACACGCCAACCGCCGAGACGGATGGCCGGAAAGGAACTCGTATGCTGTACGTGAAAGAAAGTGAAAAGAATCTCGAAGATGTATGCAAGCGACTTGAAGCCGCTGCACAAGCCAACAACTTTGGTGTACTTGCCGTTCATGACCTGAAGGAGAGAATGGCCGCCAAAGGAGTGACTTTCGATGCCGCATGTCGGATTTTTGAGGTCTGCAATCCAGTCAAAGCCAAGGCCGTGCTGGAGACGAATATGTCCATAGCCAATGCCTTGCCATGCCGCATCTGCGTTTATGAAGAACATGGGAAGGTAAAGGTCAGCACGCTCAAACCAACCGAACTTATCGCCCTGTTCAATTCCCCGTCACTTCAGGAAGTCGCTCGCGAAGTTGAGGACGCACTAATCAGAATTATCGACGCATCAGTGTGACGACGTTGCGTGTCCTTTGCCGCCGAGATCGGCCCGCTGACTGAAGCTCCCTTGCCGATCAGCCTTATGAACGTTGTTTTGTGTTTTCCGCGCAAGTACGCGCAAGTACTTTCCGGGGAGCTGCGCAAGTCGAAATTCATCCTCCTGTTGTCCATCGTCAAACTGTGGCGATGGCGGGGGCAACAATACAGGCTGCAACAATACAAGCGATTGGGAGAAGTTAGTTATCCCGCACCTGAAAATGCTTGGAGAAGTCGGCGAACAACAGCACCCCGTGCTGAATGTTCCAGGGATGAAACGACGACTCGGACCTCAAGCACTCCCCAATTAACCGCCGCAATTAACCGCAAACGCTCCTCTGTTCTGTCCAAATGATCGGTACGTCCTTTAGGGAGAACCAACGACAATCCTGGCAGCTACGAAAATATCGGCATCGTCGCCATACGCCTCAAGCTCATTCTTGGTCGCTTGGTCAATGTTTCCTGCCTATGATGTTTCCAGCGCCGTTGCGTCCACGATCTTCTGAAACTCCGCCAGGATATCCCCGTAGTGGCCGGACAGGTAGCGCAGAACCCGGTTGTTGGACAGCAGTTTTGACAGGTATCCGCGGGCCAGAACCAGATTGAGCATGTTCTTGCCGTAGCTCTGTTCGATAAGCCGAAAATCCCGTTCAAGGGCGGCCATCTCCTTTTCCATCTTGGCCAGGTCCTCTGGTTTCACGCCGAACGAAGGCTTGCCGTCGGCACCGGGAACGCATTGCTCTTTGGGACTCGCCGCAACGAGCGCCTTGATATACGGGGTCGTATAGTTTCCGACGGCGTTCACGAGTTCCGCGATCTCAATCTGACGGATAGGCTTGACCTTTCGCAACGACCGCAACCCATTCGGTGTCACGGGCTTGTCGCGGAGGAGGTCGACAGCTTCGCTACAGATGCCTTCCAGCATCGTGCGCTGCTTTCGTATGCGCGCCACGTCCACATTGAGCGCTTTCGCAATCCGGTCCTCGGCGACGCCGCTGTCGATGGCCCGCATGATCATGAAGTGTTCCTGGATGGGCGGCAGACGGCTGACCTTGTGATTGTAGGTGAATGCCTCGTCGTCGGTGGAAATCAGGCAAAAGACTTCGTTTTGCCCCAATTGCTTGAGGATATCGAGCCGGACGTGGCCGTCTACGACGACATAACTTTCCGGCGCGGTTTTGCTCTTCTTGGAACGGTAGACGATGGGCGGTTCAATCAGCCCCACCTCCTGGATGGATGCCAGAATGGTGGCGTACTTTCGGCTCTTCCGAATGGCGGGGTTCATCTGTTTGGATGGGAGGATGGAATCCAAAGGAAGGGTCACGCCATCCATTTCGAAGGCAAGATGGACCTTGTCCGTACTCAATGGCACTACCTCCCCATCTGCTCGGCCAAGTAGGCCGGAAGAGCGTCGAGACCTTCGGCGCGCAACAGATTCACGAAATTCTCGTCCTCGAAAAGGGATTTCAGCGCGTTGACGACGAAAAGCAGCCGGGTGTCGCACAGTTCGGCCTTCTTGATGGTGAGCCGCTGGCGTTTGGACTCGTTGTTGTATGCGCGGACGATGGCGTCCGGCGAGACGGGCTTGGGCGCCTCTTTCTTCGTTCCCCGGAAGGACTTGCCAAAGGAGCGCCGTTGCTCGACTATGCGCTTTGCCCGCAAAATCGCCTTTCCCCGAAGCTGTTTGTTCTCATAGGCTTCCGCTAGGGCCTTCTGCAACTCCACATCATTGGCGGTGGCTATCGTCATCGCCACCGTCACGGGAATGCGGTCACATTCCACGGCCTGTAACAAACGCTCCTCGCCTTGGTCCAGAAGGAGGATCACGCCGCTCACCATCGTTTCGTCGATATCGATTTTTCGGGCGATCTCCACATTCTTGTATCCCTTGTCACGCAGGGCGCCGATCTGGCGGACCATCTCGATCATGCGCGGCGTGCGCCGCGCGCAGTTCTCCACGAGGCTGCCGAGCAACCGGTCGTCGCGTGAAACATCCGTGACGATGGCCGGAATCTCGGTCTGTCCGAGCTTCTGGAAAGCTTCCAGACGGCCTTGGCCGCAGACCAGGTCGTAACCGTCATCCCCCTCGATCTCCCCCCGGCGGCTGACGACGATTGGGCGCTTGAGGCCGAGGTGCGAGATGTTGCTGACGATTTCGCCGAACTTTCGTTTGTCACGGTTTCGGGGGTTCAGAATGTGGACCTTATCAATCGGAATCATCTGTATGTTCTGGGGCTTGTCCATCAGGCCACCTCGATGCACGCCCGGCGCGCCATTCCGTACAGGTAGTCGAGCGTGTCGAAGCGATATGCGTCGAAATAGGGACCATTCTGTTCGGCCAGCCGCAGCTTGGGCAGGGTCATATCGATGGTCGGCAACAGGTAGTAATCCATGGGCGACTGGTTGACCTCGTCCATCCGAACCGCAACCGTGATATCCGGACGGAGCACGCGGTCGAGTCGGATGCCCCAGCGATACGCGCCGGCGGGAGTTCGCTGGCAACGGGCGATTATCAAGGACACCGAGAATTCCTCGTTCACCTGGAACAGTTCCGTCTCTTTGTCCTGGACGACCGAACCGCCCAGATCCAACATCGCCGCGACGACTTCCTGCACGACACGGGGATGCATTTCCCGCAGCCTCTTGTTCACTTCCAAGTATTCATAGTCCCGGTCCGGCTCGTATCCCACGAGCTGATACGCCCTCAAGAGACTGCCGAACCGATGCCTGTAGACGGAACTCGAAGGGATGCCTTCACACTCGTCGATGATTATGGAGGAAAGCCAGCCGGTCTTCTCGAAGAGACCTTTCAGGCCATCGATCAATTCCTCGTTGGAGTAGGCCCGTGCCCGCTGCAGGATGATCCCGCGCGCCGTCCAGAAAAGCGCGGGGTCGACAATCGGTTCGAAGACATCGTCAGCCCGTATCCACATGTCCTCCGGGTTACGGACCCGTTTCATCTTCAATTTGAAGCTCATCCGATTGTAGACGTTGTTACCGATGTATTTTTCGTTCGTCAGAACCTGGTTCACGGTACTCCGGGTCCATTCCCGCCCAAGGTCGGTCTTGATACCGCGAGCGTTGAGAGCGGTGGCAATCTCGCCTTCGCTTCTCTGTTCCTGTACGAACGCCGCGAACATCCACTGGACGATTTCCTGTTCTTCCGAAGGACCGGGCACGAGAATGACCCTGTCCGTCTGGATGCTCTTCATCTCCCCGAAGTGGAGTTCACCCTTGGGATTGCCCTGCTGGTCAATCAACATCCGCCGCAACCCGAATCCTGCATGCCCGCCTTGCCGGTAACCGAGTTGGATGAGTCTGCACTGCCCCTTGAACACTTTAGACGAGAGTTCCCGGCTGTACTCCCCGGCCATGGCCCGTTTCACACCCTTGACGATGGTGGACACCGGGCTGCCGTCGTTCTCGAACTGCTCGGCGCAGTATGTGACCGTGATTCCGGCGCGCCGGCAGATGTACTCGTAGTAGGCGCTTTCATCGGCGTCCTGGAACCGGCCCCAGCGGCTGACGTCGTAAACGAGAATGGCCACAAAGTCGGCGTGGCCGCTCTGCACATCCTCGATCAGTTGTTTCAGCGCGTCACGCCCGTCCAGACGCAGGCCGCTCTTGCCCTCGTCCGCGTAGGTGCGGACAATTTCCATGTTGTGCTTGGCCGCATATTCCCGAATGACGTCGGACTGATTCTCCGTCGAATACTGCTGATGTTCGGTAGACATTCGCGCGTAGATGGCGGCGCGGATCGGCGGCCCTGATTCTCCTGACAGTATGATTTCGTACATTGCGCTTCGACTCCTATTCCGTTGCACGGAGAACCGGAAAGGGGCCTGAAACGGTTCCTCGGCGAACTCGGTGTCGCCATTCCCGTGCCACTATTGACGTTGGAAACGCGCTTCGGGTTCGGGCTTCCTGATTCTCCTGACTTTTGTTCCGGCAGAATTCTACCCCGCCTGCGCTCGATTCCTGTTGCCAACTCGGGGATGGATTCCGTGAGCACAGGACCGACTTCAAGACGGGTCTCCGCAGAACAGCTTCAGGCACGCTTCAAGAATCCGGCGACGTTCTTCGCTCCGAAACTTGTTGGGCGACACCGGCCCTTCCGAAGGTAGAGCTTCCGAAGAAGTGCGATGCACACCATCAAGGCTTGCAAGGGTTGTCAGCCAACGATAGAGAGCGGTATGCGATAGGGCGGGCGCGTCGGTGTCTGGGTCGACTTCATCTTCTCCGGCCTTATTCCACCACGAAGGCTCCGGCTCCTTTTCCGGATAGAACAACGGCATTCCGTTGTCCGAGACGGCATCACGATAGGTGGTCCATTCCAGCTTCAAGTATTTTTCGCAGAGCGCAATGATTTTCTGACGGGTATAGCGTTTGTAGGGGAGGGCAAAATCAGGGTAGACCGTAAACGTCTTCTTGCAGAGAGGGCATTTCCATCGGGCAAGGTGCCCGGTAGTCTTGCAAACCATTCCGTCGATAAGAACAAGGAATACACGTTCCCGCGTGCCGTTTCGAGCAAACCGTTTCGGGATACCACGGCAGCATGGGCAGGAACGATAAGGACATACTCGACCGTCACGCGCCAGCGCGCTATCGTGATCGGCGATTGCTGCCTTGGTTCGCTCATCCGACATGGGTACCTTTTCTGGGTCGTTCTTACGGAAGTCATGCCTAAGCCCTTTGGCTGCTCGGTCTTGTGACGGTGGCTCCGACACATGATCTTTTCACCACGCATTGATTAACGGGTACGTTTGGTGAAACAATGGAGTAGGTCAGTCTGAGATCCTTGCCGAATTGTTCCGGGGAGACTCGGCGTCAGGCTTGTTTGAGCTGTCAGCCCCAGCAACTATTGTCCGGTCTCCCAGGATGTAGATTGAATGGAGCGCCCGAAGATGTGGTCTGACAACGAAACAAACCGTGACTTTCTCAACTTCAGGATAGTTGCCGACACGGCAGCCGAGATGATTGTCCAGGCTCAAGGGCAGCCCGTATCGCTTGGGGTGTGCGGTAGCTGGGGCGTCGGCAAATCAAGCATGTTGGAGTTGATCAAAGACGCGCTGTCTGAACGCGGAGACGGCTCGTTTCTGTTCGTCGATTTCGACGCGTGGCTCTACCAAGGTTATGACGACGCACGCGCTGCCCTCATGGATGTCATCGCTCAATGCCTGCTCAAACACGCCGAAGAGAACAAAACATCAACACAGAAAGTGGTCTCCTTGCTTCGGCGCGTAAACTGGCTGCGCGCGGCAGGTATGATATTGAGGCCAGCCGCGGAGATTGCGCTTGGACTTCCGCCTGCAGGGATCATAAGCGCCGGTCTGAGTCTCGCGCAGAAAATCACACAGGGAAACGTGGATTCCGACTCCGTGGAGACCGTTGTCGAAGACGGAAAGAAAGTGGCAGAGGAAGCCAAGGGGCTTATCAACTCTCCTGTCGAGACTTCCCCGCCGAAAGAAATCCACAACCTGCGGCATCAGTTCAAGGAAGTACTGGAAGAACAGAAAGTGACGCTGGTTGTCTTCATCGACGACCTCGACCGGTGTCTGCCTAACACGGCGGTCACCACGCTGGAAGCAATCAGACTGTTCTTGTTCCTCGACCATACGGCGTTTATCATTGCCGCCGATGACAGGATGATACGAGAGGCCGTCCGTACACACTTCAAAGGAGTCTCGTTGGACGACGACCTCGTCACCAACTACTTCGACAAACTCATCCAGATTCCCATACGCATCCCCCCGCTTGGGACACAGGACGTTCGCGCTTACATGATGCTGTTGTTCATTGAGAACAGCGGTCTGCCCGCGGACAAGCGCGAGGACATACGAAAGCAGATCTGCAAGCAGTTGGGCGAATCATGGCGGGGCAAACGCGTGGACGGCACCTTTGTGATTCCGTTGATTGGTGAATGTTCGCCGGAACTCAGAACCCAACTGGGCATAGCGGATCGTCTGGCTCCGATCATGGCCACAGCGACCAAGATCGCAGGCAATCCCCGCCTCATCAAACGTTTCCTCAACACGGTGTCCATCAGGATGTCAATCGCCAAATTGCAGGGCGTGACCGTCGACGAAGAAGTCTTGGCAAAATTGCTCCTCTTCGAACGTTGCGCGGATGAGTCGGCCTATCGCGAACTCGTGAAAGCCGTGAATGAGGACGACGAAGGCAAGGCTCGCTTCATAAAGAAACTGGAAGAAGCTGTGGCGGCAGGAGAGGAATGTGACGATCCGCCAACGGGTTGGAAGACTGATTTCGTTCGCGATTGGTTGGCATTGGAGCCGTCTTTTGCGGATTTGGACCTGCGTCCTGCCATGTACGTCAGTCGGGAACACTTGCCTCTGATAACCCCTGCCGACCAGATGTCGCCCGAAGCCGTGGCGCTGCTTGCGGCTCTATTGGACACCAGGCAGGTCCTCGACCCAATCGTCGCTCAGGTTGGCGCGTTGTCTAAGGCTCAGGGTCAGCAGATAATGGAACGCCTGCTCGCGCGCGCGCGTCAGGAGCAGCAGTGGGGAACTCCTCAGATCCTCTACGGATGTCTCACCGTCGCCGCCGCCCAGCAGGAACAGGGGCAGCGACTTGCTGATTTTCTGGCCGGAATTCCCGGTCAACAACTTACCGCTGCGATAGTGCCACTTATTGCGGACAAACCATGGGGAAAGGCAGTCCTGCAAAAATGGTCATCGCAACAAGGGATTTCAGGACCAGTCAAGAATGCAATCAATAACACACTGAAGGAAGATCGCTAATGGGAACGTCTGCATCCAGCGGAGGTCCCGGAGGCGGCGTGCCGATGATTCCGCCTTGGGTATCACCCATTCCCGCTCAAGGGGATGCGCCTGATGGCGGCATGCAGACGCAGGGTTCGCCAAACCCTGCTGCTCCCGACGGAGCCCCACAGCCGAACGCGCCACTCCTCGCCCCACCGGGGCGTTTTAGGGCAACACGTACAAGTCTGGGAAGATTCGCTCGGACTGGCTCGCAGGACGATATGCGCGCCGGTATCGCTCGTTATGTCCGCACTGGGCTTGGCGGTGCCCGTCGCGCCTCGCAAAGGATGTCGACGACATCCAAGACGGTTGGCTCGCTCTATGGCGTTCTTGACACCCTGAGTAGCGGACAAGCATTTGCCCCAGGGCATCCCTTGGAAACCGCGAGGTTTGTGGGACGGTCCTCGGAGGAGATCAGGGATCTCATTATCGATTTCATCCGCCCTGTTGATGGAACGCAGGACGCGGAGGCAAGCAGAGATTCAATGGCGAGGGCATTCAGCGAACTTCTCACTACGGACCCTGCCACAGACCTCACCGCGTTGTCGCAAGATCAGATTGATTCGGTGACCCAAGCTTATGTCGCTCATGACATATGGCACAGAATGCAGTTGGATGTCGGGAAGGCGGTAATGGAGAAGGCTCCCGACTACAGGGCCGCCGTTAATCGGCTTCAGGAAATGAGCGATTACGTCAGGGAAAAGGTGGGCGCTTGCTTCAGAAAGCGAGCCGACTCGGGAACGAGATTGACGCGCGAGAATGCAGCCTCACTTACAAATGAGGTGATGCGAGATACGTTCGGCGTGTTCGAGGAGTATTTGTGATGCGGATAGTATGCGCCCCCCAGAATGCTCTGCCGTCGCCGCCGCCCGCAGACACATTGTGCTTCGTCCTGTATGGCAACTCAAACCAGGTGCAAGTAGGGTCGGTGGGTGGGTCGCTCCTTGGAATGATCTCTCGGAGCGGACTAACTCCGAACACCCGTGCCTGGGATTTGTTATCCATAGCACTTGGTGTTGTGGCCGCGGATTCCGCCGTCATCCGTTCTCAGAGTTCTGACGGATGGACGAGAGTGATTGATCTGTCCGTCTCGCTCATTGACCCTGATTTCTGGGCTCCGCAGGCAACGGCTCTCGCAAGTGCCCTGAGATTTCTCACCGGCGACATCTGGAGTTTGTCGTTTACGGCCGACAATTCCACGCCGCCGCTACCGCGCAGGCCCGTTATTCCACAAGAGGATTCCGTTTGCCTTTTGTCTGGTGGCATGGACAGCCTGGTCGGAGCCCTGGATTTGTCGGCTCAGAATCGGCATCCGATTCTCGTCAGTCAAGTGTCCAGAGGCGACAAGAACTGTCAGAGAAACTTCGCACGTCAGATTGGTGGCGGTTTACGTCATCTGCAACTCAACCATTGCGCCAATCCGCCTGACGGCATCGAACATTCACAGAGGTCCCGTTCGCTGGTATTCATTGCATACGGAGTGTTGGCAGCGACATCACTCGACAGGCATGTCCGAGGAGAGGCCATAGATCTGTTCATTCCTGAGAATGGTTTCATCAGCATGAACGTTCCCTTGACCCCGTTGCGCTTGGGAAGTCTCAGCACTCGAACCACGCATCCGTTCTTCCTGAAGTCATTGCAGGCGGTGTTGGACGCGGCTGAATGCCGCGTGAATCTGACCAACCCCTATCAATTCAAAACAAAGGGCGAGATGCTGTCCGGTTGTCAGAATCAACAGATGCTGTTACGGAACGCTTTCGAGGCAACCAGTTGCGGGCGATTTTCCCGGATGGGATATGTCCATTGTGGCCGATGCGTGCCGTGCCTTGTGCGCCGCGCCGCCGTCCACCTTTGGGGCCAAGCCGATGGAACGGTCTATCGATACAGCAACCTTTCGATTGCCAATTCGTCACATAAGAACTTCGATGACGTACGCGCGGCTGCCATGGCTGTGGAGCAAGTCAGGCGCTATGGCTTGGAAGGCTGGACCGGAGGGGCGTTGAACTATGCCCAGATTGGGGACACAACACCCTACAAGGCGGTCATCCAGCGGGGTCTTGACGAGATCGAAGGGTTCCTTCAGTTTTCGGGGGTCCTGTGATCGATTTCCACTGTCATCTTGACTTGTATCCCGACCCCGTATCGATTACGCGGAGAGTGGACGCCGAGGGCATGTATCTTCTCGCAGTCACCACAACACCGAGGGCGTGGCAAGGAACCTGCAGTGTCGTTGCGGGGGTTCGCAGGATCAAGGTGGCACTTGGGCTTCACCCGGAGCTTGTTGCGGAGCGGCACTCCGAGATATCGCTCTTTCGTGAACTTCTGGATGATGCCAGCTATGTCGGCGAAATCGGACTTGATGGGTCTGCAAAGCTGAAAAGCACGCTCCCACTGCAGCGCCGTGTTCTGGAAGAGATTCTTGTGGCCTGTGCGCAGAAAGGCGGGCGTATCATGAGCGTTCACTCGAGAAACGCGGCATCCGATGTACTGGATGCCCTCGGCGACAGCCTACGCGCAGGAACGCCGGTGCTGCATTGGTTTTCGGGAACACTCAAAGAGCTTGAAAGAGCGGTCGAATGCGGATGTTGGTTCAGCGTTGGGATGGCAATGTTGTCTGGTCAGAAGGGACAGAAACTCGTTGCGGCCATGCCCAGAGAACGAATTCTGACAGAGACTGACGGGCCTTTCGTTCGGGGGAAATCAGGCCCAATGATGCCATGGGACGTTCCGGAGGCAGAGTCCACACTTGGGCGTTTGTGGAATGAATCGCCGGAGGCCGTCAGGAGCATACTACTTGGCAATCTTCGACAACTTGTTTCGCGCCATTCACACAACGGAGCGGCATAGGCTGAAATGGAGATTTTCCGAGTCCAAGACGGAATCCTCCACCATTTAACCAATGCTCTATTCGTAAAACCTTACCGGTGTACGCGTCCATCACCATGGATCGCACACCGTTCTTTATTGATGTGGGCTTCTTATGATGTGTCTTACCTGGTACCGTGCCGTATTCAACAAGTTTCTGATCATATATTCTGTTTTTTCAAATTCCGGTCCGTCTCTGTTCTCGCGCCCTTTTATTCGCTGTTAACCACAATAGGCAGGGGTGGATGGAGCCAGGTAAATGCCCGGAATGATTTTTTCCAAAGGATCTGGACGCACCGGACAAGGAGGACGGCAGGCACGACGGATGTCCTGTTGGTCCTTGCGCGGCAAGGCCTGACCGGATAGAATGACTTTCACGCACAGCCCGCCCGGGCTGCAAAAAGCGCGGCGCCGTGGTGGAGATAATCGAACCAGGCGCGACGGCACGTGTAAAAGGAATCTGGACCATGGAAGACGACGCAGTCGTTTCACGTCGGACGATGCTTGCGGCGGGCGCGGCAGGATTGGCGGGGGTGTCTGCCTTCGGCGCGGAGGTTCCGCCCGCCGTCGCGCCGGTGTTCTCCGTGCGGGAGTTTGGTGCGCGGGGGGACGGCGTCGCCGATGATACGGAATCGGTTCAGGCAGCGGTGGATGCCGCCGTGAAGGCCAAGGGGGGCCGGGTGCATTTCCCCTCCGGCTCCTACCGGCTCACCAAGACCATCACCATTGCTTCGTCGGACCGCCTGGACCTCACGGGAGACGGTTTCAGTTCTGTGCTGCTGCACGCGGGGCCGGAGCACTGTCTGGCGTGGCAGGAAGGAAGTGCCTGCCGCGAGTCGTCCGTGCGCGACCTGTGCATCGCCGCCGCCGGGCAGAGCAAGGACCCCGGGACCGCTGCCATCGCGTGTCTCGGTGGCGTGGAGCGGTCTCTCTTCTCCCACCTGCTGCTCACCGGCGGGGATATCCGCATGGGCAGCGGTATCCTCACGCGCGGGGTGGCTGACACGACGACCCTGATCCAGTGCGTCATGTGGGGCGTCACCGGAACGGGCCTCGAGGTGGCCCGGGGCAGCGAGGTACGCATCCTCGGAGGCCGGATCATCGGGTTTACGCGGGACGAGCACCACAGCGTGGGCGTGGCCATCACGGGGAACAACGGCGGGGTCCACATCCTCACCACGGACATCATCGGCCTGGGCACGGCGGTGAAAATCGGCGGCGGGCCGGGCGCGCCGTCCAACCGGGAGATATTCATCACCCACGCGACAATAGACAGCTGCACCCACGGCATTCACCAGACGGACAATGCCTACACCAGCATCGCGGGATGCTGGGCGGCCTCCTGCGACGAGGAACAGATCCTCGTGGAGGGAAGGGGCGCAATCCTCGCCGTGGCCGGGGGGACCATCTTCAACGGCGGCGCCTACGGCAAACCGGGTGGGCACCACGGCATGGTCGTACGCGGCGGCTCCTTCACCCTATCCGGGCTCACCATCCGCCACAACAAGGGGACGGGTCTCCTCGTTGAGGGGAACGTGCGCGACTACGCGGTCACCGGCTGCCGCATCGCCGACAACGGCCGCGGCGTGGTCCTGGGTGGGAATAACTTTGTCTTCGCCAACAACACCCTCGCCCGTAACGGCGTCCAGATCGAGGACAACGGCGGTTCCAACAAAAACATATCGGGAAACATCCTGGCCGATAGGTAAGACGTTTCCTTTCGTACGGGCCAGAAGGCGGGTGACGCCGCGCCTTTTTTTTCGAGGCATGAGCGTATCCGCATTGCTCCGCCCGTGTTGCGGCGACGGTTCGGAAAGCGCGTCGTGGGGAAGGAACGTTGTCTGAACAGAAGCCGATAGGGGTATTTACTTGATTCCTCCCCCGAAGAAGTAGTGGTTACGTCATGGGTAAGGATTACCCACGCTCCTGGATAAATTTCCGGTGTCGACTCATTGACGAGATCCCATGCGTCTACGTATGACCGGGTGAAGGCCCCCTCTTCAGCAATGTACTCAAGAATGCGTTTCCGCAATTGCGGCAAGTCTTCGCGCAAAGACTTTCCCCAGGGCTGCAAATATTCGCGTCCACGCCAGACCATGCAAGGTCCCAGACGTGCCCCTTTCTCTTTGAGGCATTTCAGTGCCGTAAGGGTCTTTTCGCGCGTGAAACCCGGACCATAAGCGCCATGCCAGGCGATCCACTTCAAGTCTTTTTCAAGAACAGCACAATGGACAATTTGCGCACGTTTTCCTGGTAGCGATGTGGTCCGGTTCCTTTCCGGTAATGCGGTCCGCCGTCAGCCAGGCGCCCCACAGAAAAGCGTGTCGCGTCATCTCGACATGTACAGACACATTGGACAAGGGCTTTCCACCGGCATCTTCGACACGCGCCACGAGATCGGCTTTGCGAAGCCGTTCTATCCGTTGTTCCGCCTTCCGACAGGTATCCTCTAATCCAACCGCCTCCGCTGTCGCGCTCCCTGGAGCGACATAAGAACGATCAAGCCCAAGCCTTTCCGAAAAAGACCGGATGGGCCATCTGTCTTATTTCCCGTACAAATATCCGCGTGCGGCAGCCCGTTCTCTCAGGGTACGATCTTCAACTCACCGTCTAATTCCAGGACCACGGTGGATGAAATGGGGTCGGGAGCGTTCTTTCCCACCTTTACCAGCACGCCCTCTCGCCCGGACTTTACCTTCAGGCTCTTGTTTGGGTCGGCCAGCAGGTATGCCTTCGCCACGGGCGTCCGCAGCCCCGGCACCACGAGTTTTCCGTTAGCCGGCCAGTCAAACACGTGCAGGTAGAGCGTTGTGCCGTTCGGGGTGACTTTCTTCGTGCATCGTCCCCACGGCAGTTTTTCAAAGGGGCTCGCCGTTGTGCCGTAAATGGCGTCGCCGTTCACTTTCATCCATTGGCCCATCTCTCGCAGTCGCTGGACGGACGCCTCGGGGATCAGGCCTTCCGAGGTCGGCCCCACGTTGAGCAGGTAGTTTCCGCCCTTGGACGCGATGTCCACCAGATTTCGGATGAGCGTTTTCGTGCTCTTCCATCTGTTGTCGAAGGATTTGTACCCCCAGGTATCGTTCATGGTCATGCACACTTCAAAGTCTTGTCCGGGCGTGCCCGTGGCGGGGATATGCTGCTCGGGCGTGCCAAAGTCGCCCTCGTAGCCCCCGCCGAGCCGGTTGTTGGTAATGATGCCCGGTTGCAGTCTGGTGAGCGGGTAAAGCAGGTCCGCCCGCTCCTTGGTCATGTTGACCGGGGTGTCCCACCACAGCACCGCTATCGGTCCGTAGTTCGTCAATAATTCGCGCACTTGCGGCACGGCGACATTCTTGATGTACTCATCCATGTCACCGTCCTGCTTGGGGTCCCAGTGCCCGTCCCTTGCGGCTGCCCCACCCGGATTGACCCAGTCCTGCGCCTGGGAATAGTAGAATCCGAGTTTCATGCCGTGCCTCTGGCATGCCTCCGCCAGCGGTTTCAGCAGGTCTTTCCCGTACGGGGTGCTGTCAACGACATTCCAGTCGCTGGCCTTGGTTTCGAACAGGGCGAAGCCGTCGTGGTGTTTCGCGGTGATGACGATGTATTTCATGCCGGCCTCTTTGGCCAGCCGCACCCACTCGTCCGGGTCATACTTGACGGGGTTGAACTCCCTGGCAAGCGCCCTGTACTCGTCCACGGGAATCCTGAGCGACAGCATAATCCACTCCCCAATTTCCGGCGTTCGCTTTCCCTTGTACTCGCCCGCCGGAACGCTGTACACGCCCCAGTGGATGAACATCCCAAAGCGCGCCTCCCGCCACCACTGCATCCGCGCGTCCCGCTGCGCGGGCGTTTCTTCGTCCGCCGAGGCGGTGACTGGGACTGACATCAGGACCGTCAGGGCAACCAGGCTGATCGAAAGCAACTTAGTGATGTGCATGGCCATTCTCCGTGTTGAATGTTTTTGTGAGGGGTAGCCTGTCCCCAGGCACTCCACCAGGTGGGCTCCCCGGTCCTCCGAATCCTTGCGATTGATGTTCCTGAGCAGTGCCTACTGATCTTTATACAGTGTAAATAAATACTCGGTGGTCTGGGCAATGTTCTCAGGGTAACCACCTCATGACCGTCACGCGCGAACATCTCGCGCGCGCCATCCACAATTCGTTCAGGGCTTCACGCTTCCGCTCGCGGCGCGCCTTGGACCTGCTTCCCCTTTTATGTTTGAAACATCTTTTACAGTATGACACAGGTTATAGCAGTTTTCAATCCATTTGCCAATTACGACTATTTCGGCTGGGATTCTGGTCGCCTCGACCTGCAATATGGCACCATACCCGTCGCGCCGTGGTCGTCGATCCCAGTACCGCCGGCTTGAACGTGACGGCCGGGGATGCTTCGGAGGAGGATCCCAATTGCCAGGAGATGTCCGGTACGGATATAAATGCAAGTGAGCAGTGTTGACATCAACGGTCACTTTCTGGTATGTTATACCGACCTGACCGCGCCGGGCGCGGGGAGGTATTTTTTTCGGGCCGCTGGCGTAGCTCAGTTGGCAGAGCAGCTGACTTGTAATCAGCAGGTCGGGGGTTCGATTCCCTTCGCCAGCTCCAGCGGACGAACCAGTTGAAACATGAAGTCAATCCGCCAGGGCGGTTGGCGCGTGGTGGGATGCCCGAGTGGCTAAAGGGGACGGGCTGTAAACCCGTTGGCTAGCGCCTACGTTGGTTCGAATCCAACTCCCACCACCATGCACATAGAACATAGCGCGTGGCGAGCGTGCGACGCGATTGCCCGCGACGCGGGAGTAGCTCAGTTGGTAGAGCGTCAGCCTTCCAAGCTGAGGGTCGCGAGTTCGAGCCTCGTCTCCCGCTCCATAACCGGATACCTCCCGTAAAGGGTTCGGGCCCGCGTAGCTCAGTAGGTAGAGCACTTCCATGGTAAGGAAGGGGTCACCAGTTCGAATCTGGTCGTGGGCTCCAGTTTGCCGAGAGAAATCGCGGCGGCCGTGACACGGCGGCGCGGGGCGTGTGAAACAACGAAGGAAGGAAGACGAAACCATGGCGAAGGAAAAATTCGAGCGAACCAAACCGCATGTGAACGTGGGAACCATCGGCCACGTGGACCATGGCAAGACTACCCTCACCAGCGCGATTACCAAGGCGCTGAGCAAGCGGGGACGGGCCAAGGCCATCGAGTTCGATCAGATCGACAAGGCGCCCGAAGAGAAAGAGCGCGGCATCACGATCTCGATCGCTCACGTGGAATATGAATCCGACAAGCGCCACTACGCCCACGTGGACTGCCCGGGTCACGCGGACTACATCAAGAACATGATCACCGGCGCGGCCCAGATGGACGGCGCGATCCTGGTGGTGGCCGCCGACGACGGTCCGATGGCCCAGACCCGCGAGCACATCCTGCTGGCCCGCCAGGTGAACGTCCCTGCCATCGTCGTGTGGATGAACAAGGTGGACATGGTGGACGATCCCGAACTGCTGGACCTCGTGGAACTGGACATCCGGGAATTGCTGAACAAGTACAATTTCCCGGGCGACGACACCCCGATCATCCGCGGTTCCGCGCTGAAGGCCATGCAGGGCGATCCCGAGCATGAGGAAAAGGTCGTTGAGTTGATCAACGCGGTGGACGAGTTTATTCCCACGCCCATGCGTCCGCTGGACAAGCCCTTCCTGATGCCGATCGAAGACGTGTTCACCATCACCGGTCGCGGCACGGTGGTGACCGGCCGTATCGAGCAGGGCATCGTGCACGTGGGGGACAAGGTGGAAGTGGTGGGATTCCGCGCTGAGCCGCTCGAAACCACGGTGACGGGCGTGGAAATGTTCCGCAAACTGCTGGACGAAGGCCAGGCCGGTGACAACGTGGGCCTGCTGTTGCGCGGCGTGGACCGCAAGGAAGTGGAGCGCGGCATGGTCGTGGCCAAGCCGAAATCTATCACGCCACACACCAAGTTCATGTGCGAAGTGTACGTGCTGACCAAGGAAGAAGGAGGGCGCCACAAGCCGTTCTTCAACGGGTACAGGCCCCAGTTCTACTTCCGTACCACCGACGTGACCGGCACGCTGAACCTGCCGGAGGGCGTGGAAATGGTCATGCCCGGCGACAACGTGACGATGACGGTCGAGTTGATCACCCCGATCGCCATGAACGAGGAGTTGCGCTTCGCTATCCGAGAAGGTGGCCGCACGGTCGGCGCGGGCGTGGTAACAAAGATTCTCGAGTGATTTCCGCGGACAGCCCGTCGCGGGACGGGCAACTGCCGAGACGATATCGGCAGGGGTGTAGCACAATGGCTAGTGCAGCGGCCTCCAAAGCCGAAGGTTGGGGGTTCGAGTCCCTCCACCCCTGCCATTCCGTTATTTAAGCGCGCCACGGGGCGACGAAAGACGAGGATGTCATGGCCAAAGCGGGTGTGGTCGAACATAGCGAAACGCCGGGACTGGTCCAGCGCGTCAAGAACTTTTACGAAGACGTGATGGTGGAACTGAAGAAAGTGACGTGGCCGACCCGGGATGACCTGATGGCGTCCACCAAGGTGACCCTGGTGTTGATTGCCATTCTGGCGGTCCTGATCTTCCTGTACGATCAGGTTCTGGGATGGGTTATCCTGCAGATTCTTCAGGTTTCCACGTGGCTGTGACCAGCCCTCGTCAGGTGAGGAAACCATACCAGGAGCGGTAAGTGGTGGTCAAAAAGCAGAAACAGCGGGCGGCCGATACCGGCGAGGACCTTGTGGACCAGGAGATCGCGTACGAATTCGAACTGCGCGTGCCTCCGGAAGATGGTATCCGCCGCCGTTGGTATGCCATTCACGTTCACACGGGTCAGGAAATGTCGGTTTGCCGCAACCTTATGAAAAAAGCGGCGGAGTTGGATAACCCGGACCTGATTACCAACGTCTTCGTACCCATGGAACGGGTAAACGAGGTGCGGGAGGGCAAGAAGCGCGCGGTGCAGCGCAAGTACTGTCCCGGTTACGTGCTGGCCCAGTTGCCCGAAAATCCGCAACAGTACCCCGAGTTGTGGCGGGCCATTCACGAAGTGTCGGGCGTGACGGGTTTCGTCGGGGCCAGCCGGATGCGGCCCGTTCCCGCCGAAGACGCCGAGGTGGAGAGCCTCATTCAGGTCATGCGCGGTGAAAAGGAAGCGCCAAGACCGAAGATCGACCTTGAAGTGGGCGCGAAGGTCCGGATTATTGAGGGCCCCTTCGCCAATTTCGTCGGCGCGGTGGCGGACATCAATCCGGAACGGGGCATCGTCAAGGTGCAGGTGGAGATTTTCGAACGCTTCACGAGCGTTGAAGTGGAATTGTGGCAGATCGAGCAACTCTGACGGAGATACGGGCATATGCCTCCCAAGAAAAAGACCCTCAAGGCCATTGTGAAACTCCAGTGTCCCGCCGGACAGGCCAACCCGGCCCCGCCGGTTGGTCCGGCCCTCGGCCAGCACGGCGTGAATATTATGGAATTCTGCAAGCAGTTCAATGAGCGGACCAAGGACCAGGCCGGCCTGATTATTCCGGTGCTGATCAGCGTTTTCGACGACCGTAGTTTCACGTTCGTGGTGAAAACGCCGCCAGCGGCGGTACTGCTCAAGCGGGCCGCCCAGATCGCCAAGGCATCCAAGGCCCCCAACCGGGAAAAGGTCGGCAAAGTAACGGACGCCCAGGTCGAAGAGATTGCCAAACTGAAGATGCCCGACCTGAACGCGGCCAGCCTCGAAGCGGCAAAAAGCATGATCCGGGGTACGGCCCGGAGCATGGGGCTTGTGGTGGAAGGCTGACGCGTCCCGTTCGGACGTTTGGTGACAGCGTAAACCTATCAACCAATGTGGGAGGAGGATTATCGGGTCCTCCGTTACGACCACGGGAGACACATCATGGCGAAAAAGAGCAAACGCTACAGGGCTCTCCTTGAGAAGTTCGACACCAAAAAGGTGTACGACCTGAAGGAGGCCGTGGCCGCGGTCAAGGCGGGGGCCACGGCAAAGTTCGTGGAATCGGTGGATCTGGCGTTTCTGCTGGGCGTCGATCCCCGACACGCCGACCAGATGGTCCGCGGCGCGGTGACCTTGCCTCACGGCACGGGTAAAACGGTGCGCGTGGTTGTTTTCTGCGCGCAGGAAGAGCAGGCCAGGGCGGCCAGGGAAGCGGGGGCTGATTACGTGGGTGGTGAAGACCTCGTGGAAAAAATCCTCGGGGGATGGACGGATTTCGACGCCACCGTGGCCACGCCGGACATGATGCGGCATGTCGGCAAGCTGGGGAAGGTGCTGGGTCCTCGTGGCCTTATGCCCAGCCCGAAGGCCGGAACGGTTACGCCGAACGTGGCCCAGGCCGTGAAGGAAATCAAGGCTGGTAAGATCGAGTTCCGGGTGGACAAGAACGCCAATATCCACGTGCCCATCGGGAAGGCCAGTTTCACGGAAGAACAACTCCTTGAGAACGCGGAGGCGGTGATTGAGGCGATTGTGAAGGCCCGTCCTTCCGCGGTCAAGGGTACGTATCTCAAGAGCGTGTGTATCAGCAGCACCATGGGCTTGGGGTTCCGCCTGGACGCCCCAGCCCTGGTCTCCCGTTACCGCTGAGAGAGGCAGCCGGAATTTTGAATATAGACCCGCGGTGCCGACATGGTTTCGGGACCGCGGGTTTCAGTTTGTTACGGCCTTGGTGAGGATTACGGTCGCAACGCGTGGACGCGCTCGATAAGGTACCGCACCGCCTCGTCCGTGAGGCGGGGATGTATGGGAAGCGTTACGAGTCGTTCACCGGCCATGTCCGCTACGGGGAACTGCCCCGGCGCGTAGCCTCGTTTTTGAAAGGCCGTGGTCCAGGTGAGGGGGATGTAATGGGTGCCCACGCGGATCCCGTGTTCGTGCAGCATCCGGTACACGAAATCTTCCTTCGTGACGCCGAACCGCTCGGGATCAATGAGCACGGGATAAAGATGGAACACGTGGGTACGATCTGGACGGACCACAGGCAGGCGCAGGCCGGGAATGTCAGACAGGCCATCGGTGTATTGCCGCGCGATTTCCACGCGTCTATGGTTCATGGCATCCAGTTTTTCCAGTTGGGTCAGTCCTACCGCGGCCTGGATATCCGTCATGCGGAAGTTGTAGCCCACGTCGTCGAAGTCCTGCCACCAGAACCGCTTGCCCATGGGGAATTGCGACGCGTCCAGGGAGCAGTACTTGGTGCTTTTGCCGTACACCCGAGTACAGTGAGAGCGGTACAGCGCGATCCGCTCGAACAGGTCGGAGTCGTTGGTGGTAACCATGCCTCCCTCACCAAGGGTGGACATGTTTTTCTGTTCGTGGAAACTGAAGCACCCCACGGTACCGAGACTGCCGGTTTTGCGTCCCTGCCACGTCGCGCCCACGGCATGACAGGCGTCTTCCACGACCGCGAGCCGATGCCGTTCGGCGATTTCCAAAATCGCATCCATGTCGCACGGTTGACCGTAGAGGTGAACCGGCACAATGGCCCGCGTGCGGGGCGTGACGCGGGCTTCGATGAGATCCGGATTGATGTTCCATGTTTCGGGGTCCACGTCCACGAAATCGATCTCCGCGCCAAGGGTAGCCGCGGCGGCAGCGGTCGCGATCCATGTCAGGGGCGTGGTGATCACGCGGTCGCCTGGCCGGATGCCGATACCGACCATGGCCAGAAACAGCGCGGCCGTGCCGTTGGTGACGCAACGGGCGTGCCGGACGCCGCAGTAGGCCGCGAAGGCTTCCTCAAATCGCGCGCAAGCCTCCCCGCTGGTTGGCGCGTGACGGGCCAGGGTGTCCAGCGCGGCTTTTTCGTCCTCTGGGCCATACACGTTGCCAAACTGTATGACAAGGTCGTGGCGGATTTTCGGGGCAGTCATGTCAGCACATCTCCTCAGCGGTTTTCATGGCAAGATCCAGCCCGTCCTCCAGGGCGAGCATGGGGGTCGTCAGCACGGACCGGGCCAGCGTGTTGTCCAGGGAAACGTCGGCGGGTCGGGGCGCCCGACCAGGCATCGTGGACGAATCAACCGGTTCGATCAGCCTGTCTGAATAGCCGAGATGCCGGGCGATCTGGCAGGCCATGTCATATCGGCTTAACCTTGTGTTGCCGGCGAGATGCAGAAAGCCCTGGTAGTCGGATGCCGCCACTTCCAGCAGCGCGCCGCCCAGCGTGACCACGTCCACGGGAGTGCGAATTTCATTCACCGGGAACGGCGCTTTTTCTCCGGCCCGTAACCGGCGCAGCAGGCCGGGCAGGAACGCGTTACCCGCTCCCAGCAGGGGAATCCCGAGCACCAGCGAAAGCCGCGCGATCACCGTGTTTCCCCCTCGGGCCGCTACCCGGGCCTCCGCTTCGGCCTTGGATCGGGCGTAAATGTTCACGGGCCCGGGACGATCTGATTCGGTGTACATGCCACGCCTGCCGTCAAACACGGTGTCCGTGGAGCAGTAGACCAGGCGCGCGCCGTGTTCCGCGCAACAGGCTGCCAGGGTATCCGTGGCCATCGTGTTGACCGCGAAGGCCTCTTCGGGGTGACCTTCGCAATAGTCGATATCCGCCAGGGCCGCGGTGTGAATCACTACGTCCGGACGGAACTCAACCAATAACGCGCGCGTTAGGTCTCTGTCGGTGATGTCGCGAACGACAACGCGAGAGGCGATTTTTTCCAGTGCCGGCCGGGATGTTCTCGTAACGGCCAAGGTTTCCCACCGGTCGCGGGCCTGGACAAGCACACTACCAGCCACGAAACCACCGGCCCCCGTGATCATGATCCGTTTCATGACAAGATCTCCCACTCCACGCGCGCGAGTACTTCACGGCGGCCGGGCCCGCGAGGCGATGTTACCATGGGGCCGCCACGGTCAAGAACCAGACTAAAGCATACCAGACCGCGCGGGAGCCGGGGCTATCTTTTCCCGGCGTGTTTCAGGGTGCACGCTTTACGAGATAGAAGGGCACCCCTGGCGGTCGTGGGTTACGTGGCTTTCGCTTGCCCTCGGGATGGAGGGAGAAACGGGGGAATGCTCGAGGCAGCCATTTCTGTTGCCTTTTGGGGCTTCTGAACGTTTTGAGACCGACCCAATACCGGGATAAGATCTTGCCTTCGAAGTACGCCATACCCGCGGACGCGTACTGGCAAGGCATGTATCTGGCGCAAATTGCCGGGAAAATGGGAAAGGCCCATCAGAAGGACTGGACCCTTATTCCGAAGATGCAGTACCCGGGGTGGAAGGGAGCGGCCGCGCGTTGCCGGCAAGCACGGCCGCGCACGCGTCCACCCATCGGTTGAGGGTTTCCAGCCCCAGCCCGAGGGCGTACCAGAACGGCGCGTACGTCAGCGTGATCTGGCCGCGGAAGTTCAGGGGCAGGTGGCTGTAATTCCAGATACGCAATCCGGCCGCGGTGAAGATCTCGCCGGACACGTACTCCACCAGGAAAATACCCAGCATGTACACGAACGCGCGCAGAAGTAAGGGCACGCGCCGATGGATCAACCACCCTGAAATAGGGTACACCGCCACGCCAAGTATGCCGTAGTCGAGCATCATCCACGGTGACGTATGCCCGCGCATGTTCCAGTCCCCGTGCGCGAGTCCGCCGAACGCGGTGAAAAAAACCTCCATCAGCAAACCCAGCAGGGCGAACAGCAACACGCGTATGATGGTCTGCCGTTTTCCTCCCATTGCATACTCCCTTCCGCGCGAAATCCAATCCTGATCGCGGACCATTGTGAACGTATCGCCCAGGAAAAAGCAACAGGTGCCTATGGGTTAGAATCCAACGGTGCCAAGGTTCAACGCGCCACCCGGCGGAAGCAGCAAGTCGGGCAGTCGCGTGATGCGGTCGTCCGTCCTGAATTCAAGGTCAAATCGTCCCGGCGGAAGCTGGGGAAAGAGTACCGTTCCTTCCGGAGAAGAAGTCTGGCGTGCTGGCCACCACGGGCCATGCCGCGGGTGACTCAGCATGACTTCAACCGGACGATTGGCCAGGGGCGTGCCCGCCGCGTCCGTGACCATGCAGGCGATCGCGCTGGCAGGAGCCATTACAATGGTCCCATCCATGCCAGCGTCTTCTTCTGAGGGAGCCACCTCCAGGAAATTGTTGGCGAACCACTTGAGTTCGGGATCCCATGCCCGCAGGCACCACTTCCGGTCCGCCGGAAACACGAACCGGCTCCGGCCCCGCGCGTCGGTGGGTTCGCCCCGGAAGGGGGGGGGATCGAAAGCGTTGGGCCGTTCCGTGACGATGGGAATCATGCCCTGGAGGGGGGCATTGTCCAGCGATACTACCAGGAGGTCGGCGATGATCCGGGGAGGAGCGGACCCGGCAACCGGCGCGCCGGATGGTTCCGCTCCGGATGTCGCCGGGGGAGGAGGAGCGACCGGACGAGAAGGCTCGGCGGCTTCCTGGCGGGGCCTGCAGAAGCAGCCGCTCAGCCCCAGCAACGCCATGCCCGCCAGGACAACCGTAAACCCGGCGCGCGGGAATGCAGCGAGACCGGCCGAACCCACGTCACGCTTCCCCTTCCGTGTAGAACTGGGTTTCATACAGCCGCCGGTAGAGACCATTGCGGGCCAGCAGGGTGTCGTGGTCGCCCATTTCCGCGATCCGGCCGCTGTCCAGCACCACAATCCGGTCCGCCCGCCGGATGGTGGAGAGACGGTGCGCGATCACGATCGTGGTGCGCCCCTTCATGAACCGGTCCAGCGCGTCCTGTATCAGTCGCTCGCTTTCGCTGTCCAGGTTCGAGGTGGCTTCGTCCAGGATGAGAATGGCCGGGTCCTTGATGATGGCCCGGGCGATGGCGAGGCGCTGGCGCTGACCACCGGAAAGGGTCGCGCCCTGTTCGCCAATGATTGTGTCGTAGCCGTCGGGCAGGGCCAGGATAAAGCCTTCGGCGTTGGCCGCCCGCGCGGCGGCCCGGATCTGCTCGTCGGAGAAGTCCCGGCGCCCGAACGCGATGTTATCCCGTACGGTACCCGCGAACAGGAAGGTGTCCTGCGTGACCAGGCCGATCTGTTCACGCAGGCCGCGGAAGGTGAGACGGCGGATGTCCACGCCGTCCAGGGTGATGGCGCCATCGCTGACGTCATAGAACCGGGGGATCAACTTGGCAAGGGTGGTCTTGCCGGAACCGCTGTAGCCCACGATGGCCGTCACGGATCCCCGGGGAAAGTCCAGGGTCAGGTCGTCCAGCACGGTGATGCCGGGGATATACGAGAACGATACCCGCTCGAACCGCAACGCCTCGCGCAGCGGCGGCGCGTCCACGGCGTCCGGCGCCTCCTGGATGCTCGGCTCCGCGTCTACCATCTCGAAGCATCGTTCCGCGCTGGCCACGCTGGTCTGCACGAGGTTGTTCACGTCGGACATCTTCCGCACGGGATCCAGCATCATGCCCAGCGCGAAGTACAGTTGCACGAGATCCCCCGCGTCCAGAATGCCCGCCTCCACGCGGCGGGCGCTGAACAGCACGAATCCCGCCACCCCCAGGATCAGGATGAACTCGGTAACCGGTCCGGTGGCCGCCTGCAACCGGGCCATCTGGTACAGGAAACGGCGCAGGCGCGTCAGTTCCTCGTCCACCCGGGCGATCTGCCGCGCTTCCATGGTGTACGCCTTGATGATGGCCATGCCCCGCACCGTCTCGTTAACCACGGACGTCATGGACGCGATCTTCTGCAGGGATCGCCGCACGCTCTTGCGCATTTTTTTGCCGATGTAGACCAGCGTGTACAGTACCATCGGCATGACGCACACCCCTACCACCGTGAGTTCCCAGTCGATGCGCAACGCGACGCCCAGGAAGACCAGGACCTTGAAGGGTTCCCGGAGCAACTTGACGAACACCCCCTCCAGGCCCCGGCTGACCAGGAAGATATCATTATTGAACCGGGCCAGAATCTCGCCCGAAGGACGCCCCTCCACGAAATCCAGGGACTGCCGCGTCAGGTTTTCGTACATCTGCCGGGCGAGGTCCGTAATGACCCGCGCGCCCACGCTGGTCGCCAGGAACTCCTGGAAAAAGCGGGCCACGCCAACCAGGAAAGCCAGGACAACCACGATCACGGCGGCCAGGGCTACCGCCCGCATCCGGTTTTCCCGCATCTTTCGCACCAGGTCGAGAAATTTCGTGTCGAGGTCCCGGGGCGCCCAGCCGGTGAAGTTCCGGATCGCCTGGGTGTAGTTGGCAATGTCCCTTGCCATGGACAGGGCGGGATCCTCGTGACGCGGGCTTTTCTCCTGGGTCTGGTCCGTGGAGGCCGGGGCGATGCCCGGCTGGTAAAAGGTTAACCGGATGACGGTGCCCACCCCCACCAGCATGGCCCCGAAGGACGCCGCAATGAAAATGGCCAGGATGACGGAGACGACCAGTCGGCCACGGTAAACGAGCGCCATGCCCAGTAACCGCCGGTATACCTGCCAGGCGGATTTACCGGGACGTTGCGGGGAAGGCACCAGGGGAAGGCCCATACCTGTGGCGTTCGTGTCCATGTCGTCTCAGTTGAAACATTAAAAATAATAAAAACTCGATAACATACGGTACCCGCGGAAAAGTTTCCTGGTCGGGAAGCGGACCGCGTGAACCCAAGTGAATCGTATCACAGCGACGATTGTTTACTCAATCCCGTGTTGGGTGTAGCCAGGGATAGTTGTGCCCGTATCGTGGGGACACCGGTTGTCCCGCGGCGGGCCAATATGGGAAAATAAGCGTATAGTCCCGTAAAACCGGAAACTTTTCCGGCGTTTTTCATATTACTGAAATATGGAGTTTGTCAGATGGCCTTCTGGAAATCCCAACAGCGCGCGAACCGCCTTCCCGGAACCGGGCAACCGGATTCGTTCCGGGACGTTCCGCTGTCGTCGCTGTCGGACGAAGAATTGATGCTGCTGTTCGGCAACGGCCGGCAGGAGGCGTTCGAGGAACTGGTTCGCAGGCATCACAAGCCAGTTTACGGCTATATCTACCGCATGGTGCAGAACCGGCACATCGCCGAGGAGTTGACCCAGGACGTTTTCCTGGGCCTGGTGCAGAACGCCCAGCGTTATACCCCCACGGCCAAGTTCACGCATTACCTGTATTCCATCGCCTCGAGGCTGGTGTACCGGGAGTGGAACCAGCGCAAGCGTCGTCCCCTGCTGTTCAGTCTTTTCAGGGGGCGTTCAGAAGACGAAGATGGCGACGAATTCGTGGACACGCTGCCCGATGGACGGGCTTCCATCCGCGAAAAACTGGAACGGGATGAAATCGTCTCGGCCATCACCGAGGCCCTCGCAAAGATCCCTCCCGTGTACCGGGAACCTTATATTCTGCACCGGTTCCAGGACCTGTCGTACGAAGAAATCGTGGAAATACTCGGGTGTCCGCTGGGCACCGTGAAATCGCGCATCTTCCGGGCTGAAAAAATGCTCCAGCCATTGCTGGAGCCCTATCGGGCGTACCTGCGGGAGGAATGAACCGGGCATGTTCGGGCTGTCGCGCCAGAAAGCGTCTCGAGACCGTCACCTGACGGACGCGGAAGTATTCGAGTTTGCCGAGGCCCTCAGCCGACGCGGAGCGAGTGTTTCGGTTACGTGGGCGGCCCATGTCGCGTCCTGTCCCCGTTGCGCCCGCAAGGTGAAAGCGGCCCGCACCACGCTGAAGATTACCGAACTGTCCCGGGAGATCGATCCGCCCGCGGACCTGGCGGATCGGATTATCCGGGCGGCCCGTGAACGGATGCCCCGGGTCGACCGTCGGGCGGAGCGTCGCGTGATGCCGTTGCTGGGACGCCTGGCGGTGTCCACGCTGGCCGCTGCCTGCGCGGTGTTGCTTCTTTTCCCGGCGGCGCTTCGACTGGCGGAGGTTCCTACGGTCTCGGCGCAGGATCCCGATTCCGCCTTGGTGGCGGTGGACCCCGCGCGGCATACCAATGAACCAGCCGGAGGATCCGTGGGTGGTGAAATGGAGCGACTCCGGCGGTCCATGGACCGGGCCACGTTGCTGGTGGAAGCCATGCGCAGGCACGCTCCGGAAGGGCCGAACTGGCGCGAGCGGGAACAGGCCCGGCTGGTGAACCTGGCTTCCGATGAACTGGCCACGGCGCGGTTGCTCATGGAACGGGCCGCGGGCAATCCCCGGGCGGCGGCCCGGCTGGCTGAACAACTGGAACGCCGCGCCGAGCACCTGAAACGCCTGTATATCGGCCAGGCATTGTGAAAGGATGGCCATGCGTCGCGGTGGGCTCGTCCGGCGGGGAGACGCGCGGCGCGCGGGGTGGGTGATGCGGGCGTGCGTCGTGTTCACGCTCATTTCGGGGGCAGCCCTGGCGGACGCGAATCCCATCAGGGCCCTGCCGCGGCTGGTTGATTCCCTGGATGACATGGCGCGGGATGCCGTGAGTGGCATCCTGGGACGACGGGATAACGCGTCGGTGGCCCAGAATGCGGATGAAGTTTCTTCCGGTCCGTTCACCGAGAAGCGCGAAAGCGAAAACCTGTATCCGACCGGTGCCACGCCGGTGGTATCCATTTCGTCCGTCTTCACGAACCTGGCGGTAGATGTCTGGGACGAACGGCTGGTGCGGGTCCGGGCGGAAATTACGACCGAGGCCGGCGACGCCGCCCAGGCGAAGCAACTGGCGGATGCCGTTTCCATTTCGACCCAGGCCGCCGAAAATCTCGTGGAGATTCGGGTTACCGTGCCGTCTGTCGCGAATATTCCAAGGGGTGCCGTGGGCGTGGTCTGCCAGGTCACCGTGCCCCGGCAGGCCAGCGTGATCCTGGAAAATCAGTTCGGAGACGCGCGGGTGACGGATGTGCAGGGCATGGCAGGGCTTGACGTCAGTTACGGGGCGGTTACGCTGGAACGGATTGGCGGCGATGTCCGGGCCCGCGCCCTTGGGGAAGTGCCATTTACGGGTACCGACCTTGCCCGGGGCGGCACCTTTGAGTTGAAAGGGGCCCGGGTGGACCTTCGCCGGATCTCGGGGACGGTGAAACTGTCCAATTTCGGCGGCAGTGTCCGGATAGCGGAACCGGGAGACGCCCTGAACGCGGACCTGACGGTGGACGGTGGCGAAGTCGAACTGGTCGTGGATCCAGCCAGCCCCGGGGATATCGGTATTTCGGGGGTCTGCAGCAGCCTCGACAGCGCGATTCCCCTGGATCGATCGGAACAGGGAGACCGGCTGGTGGCGCGGCGGGCGCAACCGGATGCCGCCAGGCGATGGAGCGTCAACGCGTCATTTTCAAAGATCCGGATCACGGAAGCCGCGTCCCGGGAACCGCGTCCGGAACCATTATCCAGTCTATCGCCTCCCGTGACCGATACCCTCAGCCAGTCGGGGGTGGTGCCCCCCATGCCCGTGGTGATGGTGGAACTCGCGCCGGGGGACCTGATGGTCGAGCCCGCCGAGGAAGGACAGGTAAGCGTGACGGTAACCCGGTCGGTCCGGGACGTTTCGGCCGCGGACGCCGCCCGGATCCTGGAAGACATTCGCCTGGAGATGACTCCCCTGGAGAATGGGGTCAGGATTCGGACCACCGGACCTGCCGATGTCACGTCGGGCGCGTCGGGGATGTGGCGCGCCGACGTGCTGTTGCGGATACCGCGGGACGCGACTCTGGACGTCAACGCGAGCGAAGGCAACCTTGCCGTGACGGCCCTGGAGAAGTCCTTGCGGGTACGGTTGGGCCGTGGTGAAGCGCGCATCACCCGGTGCGCGGGGCCGGTGGAACTGGATACCATCGCCGGGGACGCGCGGGTGACGGAATGTTCCGGTCCCGTGAAGATTACCGCGGAGCGGGGCAATCTCCGGCTGGAACGCGTCAGCGGGACCATCGCCGTGAACGCCGGTTCCGGAAGTGTCCTGGTCGACGCGCCCAGGAGTGCCACGCGGGTGGAGACCGAATCGGGAGAGGTTCGACTGATCTCTCTGGATCCTCTCGCGGGGGATGTCGTGATCCGGGGCGGAACGGGCAATGTGACCCTGGTGATCGCGCCCGAATCCTCGGCAACCATCACGCTGAGGGCCCTCGGTGGACGGGTGGACAGCCGGGTCCCCCTGACCGGCTTCATTGACCAGGATCGGCAGGAGTTTACCGGGAAACTGGGCGACGGAACTTTTACCCTCATGGTCGAAACCCGGGGCGGAAACATTATCCTGAACTGAGGGCGCGGGAATCCCCGAAAAGCGGCCAATGTTTCCCGATGAGATATCCCTTACACCCTCCGGCTTGCGGGGAAAGCGCGCGTTTACCCCGCCGGAAAACTGGTAGACTGTCCAGGGAGATCAAGGAGCAAGGCATGGTATCTGGTAGTGAGCACGGAGCGTATCCATGGATCGATGACAGCAACTTCGCGGACTGGCGCGACGCCCTGGACGCCCTGATCGACGAGGGCGGTCCGGAAACGGGCGGTGCCATGCTGGCCCGGTTGCGGGCGTACGCCCACGCCAGGGGCGTGCGGGAACCCCTGGTGACCACCACTCCCTACGTGAATACCATCCCGCCCGAACTGGATCCCCCTTACCCTGGGGATCGTGAACTGGAACGGATCTGCAAGTCCATCATTCGATGGAACGCGATGGCCATGGTGGTCCGGGCCAACCGCGTGAGCGACGGTATCGGCGGCCATATTTCCACCTATGCTTCGGCGGCCACCCTGTACGAAGTGGGATTCAACCATTTCTTCCGGGGACCGGACAAGGACTATGGCGGCGATTTCCTGTATATCCAGGGACATGCCACGCCGGGCATCTACGCCCGCGCGTATCTCGAGGGGCGCCTTACCGAGGAGCAATTAAACCATTTCCGCCGGGAACTGGCCAAGGGCGGGGGCCTCTCGTCCTATCCCCATCCCTGGCTGATGCCCCAGTTCTGGAATTTCCCCACGGTAAGCATGGGGCTCGGTCCGATCATGGCCATCTACCAGGCCCGATTCATGCGCTACCTGGAAGACCGGGGGCTGAAGCCCCGGAACGGCGGCCGGGTCTGGGCCTTCCTGGGGGACGGCGAATGCGATGAACCGGAAACGCTGGGCGCGATTTCCCTGGCTTCCCGTGAACGCCTGGACAATCTCATCTTCGTGATCAACTGCAATCTCCAGCGGCTGGACGGTCCCGTCCGGGGCAATGGCAAGATCATCCAGGAACTGGAAGCGGTTTTCCGGGGTGCGGGCTGGAACGTCATCAAGGTCATCTGGGGCAGCGAGTGGGATCCCGTCTTCGCCGAAGACACGGAAGGAATCCTCGTTCACACCCTTGAACGCCTGGTGGATGGAGAGTACCAGAAATTCTCGGTGTCATCAGGCGCGTATATCCGCCAGCGGATGCTCGAGATCGAACCCCGACTGAAACCCCTGCTCGACCGCCTGACGGATGAACAACTCCGGAAGATCAAGCGGGGCGGACACGACCCCGTCAAGGTCTACTCGGCCTACTACCATGCCACCCGGCACACGGGATCCCCCACGGTCATCCTGGCCAAGACCATCAAGGGCTATGGTCTAGGTGAAAGCGGTGAAGGGAAAAACATCACCCATCAGCAGAAGAAATTGAACGAGGAGGAGCTCTGGGAGTTCCGGGGCCGTTTCGGCATTCCCATTTCCGACGAGCAGGTCGCCTTTGCGCCGTTCTATAAACCGCCGGAGGACAGCCCCGCGATTCAATACCTGAAGGCCCGCCGGGAAGCGCTGGGCGGCTTCCTGCCGCGCCGGGAGATCCGGGCCGCCAGCCTCTCCGCGCCTGGAACCGAGGTGTTCGAGGAGTTTCATGAAGGTTCAGACCGGCCGGTCTCCACGACCATGGCCTTCGTCCGCATCCTGCTGAAATTACTCCGGGACAAGGAAGTCGGCAGACTGATCGTGCCGATTGTTCCCGATGAGGCGCGTACCTTCGGCATGGACGGCCTGTTCCGGCAGGTGGGTATCTACGCGTCCCAGGGACAGCGATACGAACCGGTGGACGCGGACAACCTGCTGTACTACAAGGAAGCGAAAGACGGGCAGATCCTGGAAGAGGGAATAACCGAGGCCGGTTCCATGTCTTCCTTCGTGGCGGCGGGAACGGCCTACGCCAACTACGGCATTAACACCATTCCCTTCTTCATTTACTACTCCATGTTCGGCATGCAGCGGATTGGCGACCTGGTCTGGGCCGCCGCGGACATGCGCACGCGGGGGTTTCTCGTGGGCGGGACCGCCGGCCGCACCACCCTCGCGGGTGAAGGGCTCCAGCACCAGGATGGCCACAGCCACGTGCTCGCCCTGCCGGTGCCCAACCTGAAATGCTACGATCCCGCGTGGGCTTACGAAATCGCCGTGATCATCCAGGATGGCATCCGCCGGATGTACCAGGAAGGAGAAGACATTTTTTACTACATCACGGTGGGGAACGAGAACTACCCCATGCCGCCCCGCCCCCGGGGACGCGAGGTGATCGACGGTATTTTGAAGGGCATGTACCTTTTCCAGCCCGCGCCTAGAAAGGGCAGATTCCGTCATCGCGCCCAGGTGCTGGGCAGCGGCGCGATCCTGAACGAATGCCTGAAGGCGCAACAGGTACTCGCCGAGGAATTCGAGACGGCGGTGGATGTCTGGAGCGTGACCAGTTACAAGGAACTGCGGGTGGATGCCCTCGAGGCGGATCGCTGGAACATGCTGCATCCGGGCAACCGGCCCCGCAAGCCGTACGTGACCCGGCAACTCGAGAAGACGGAAGGGCCCGTGGTGGCCGCCTCGGATTACATGAAAATCCTGCCGGACGGGCTGGCACGCTGGATCCCGCGAACGCTGGTCAGCCTCGGCACGGATGGCTTCGGCCGTAGTGAGTGCCGCGAGGCCTTGCGGGATTTCTTCGAGGTCGACGCGCGATTTATCACCCTGGCCGTTTTGACGGGATTGTATCGGGATGGAAAACTTTCCGCCGACAAGGTACGCGACGCGATGCGCCACCTCAAGATTCCGGCGTCCAAGCCCGATCCCTGGCTGAGTTGACGATGAAGATGTGCGTTCCTTGCACCGAACGCAAACCGGAAACAAGGCAGCAGTGAGGAATCGATATGAAGCGTGAATTCAGGTTACCGGAACTGGGCGAGAACGTCAGCCAGGGAACGGTTGGCCGTGTGCTGGTCAAGCCTGGCGATGTCGTGTCGTCAGGCCAGAACGTGCTGGAGATCGAGACGGACAAGGCGGTCGCCGAAATCCCCGTTCCATTTGCCGGTACGGTGGTGGAGGTCCGGGTAAAAGAAGGCGCCACGGTGAAAACGGGCGACGTGGTCATGGTCCTCGAGGAATCCGCGGTGGACGCGACCGCCTCGCCCGCAGTCCAGCAACCGCCGGAGGCTCCCGCGGTAACGGAAGCCCCCGTGCCGGTCGCGGCGACCGAAAAGCCACCGGTTTCCCCCGCCGAGTCACGGACGCAAGGTCCAGCACCGGTTGCGCCTCCAGTCGCGCGGACGCCGGTGGTTACGGAAGTGCCTGTTACGGGGGCGGGTTTACGAAAAGGACCGGTCCGTGCCGCGCCCTCGGTGCGCGCCCTTGCCCGGGAGTTGGGAGTTAACCTAGAAGATGTCCCCACGGCGGATCCCACGGGGCGGATTATGGCCGCGGATGTGATGGCGTGGCATCAGCGTCTTCAGCAGGGCGCGGTCGTGCCGCCTCCCGCCGTTTCGGAATCGGCCGGAATTTCCGTGACTGCCGCGCCGCAAGCCACGCCGGAGGTCTCGTTGGACACGGTAGTTCGGCCCGATGACGGTATGGCTTCGCTGCCCGGCGAGGCGGTGGAGGACCGTTGGGGACCGGCCTCGGCTGAACCGATGAATGCCGTGCGCCGGAAAACCGCCGAACACATGACCGCGTGCTGGGAAACCATCCCCCACGTCACGCATTTCGACAAGGCCGACATCACGGCGCTCGATGCCCTGCGGTTGAAATACGCCAGGGCTGTCGAAAAGGCGGGAGGCCGATTGACGATTACCAGTTTCGTGCTCAAGGCGTTGCCTTTCGTACTGAAACAGTTTCCGAAATTTAACGCGTCCGTGGACATGGCCGGCCAGCGGGTGATCTACAAGGGCTACTACCACATCGGCGTGGCGGTGGACACGCCGACGGGGCTGCTGGTGCCCGTGCTGCGCGACGTCGACCGGAAGAGTATCACCCAGTTGTCCGTGGAACTCCCCGCCGTGGCGGCGCGCGCCCGGGAACGAAAACTGTCGCTGGAAGACATGCAGGGCGGCACGTTCACGGTAAGCAACCTGGGCGGGCTGGGTGGATACGCCTTCACGCCCATTATTAACGCGCCGGAAGTGGCAATCCTGGGCATGTCGCGCGCCCAGTACGAACCCGTTTGGTCGGGTGGGCAGTTCGCGCCTCGCCTGATGCTGCCGTTCTCCCTGTCGTATGATCACCGGCTGATTGATGGCGCGGACGCCGCGCGTTTTCTACGTCGACTCATCGAGATCCTGGAGAATCCGTGGGTCCTGTTCATGGAGGCATGAGTGTCATGGCTGCCGAAGATTTCGATTCACGCCAGCGATCCCGTTCCCTGCAGCGGTATGAGAATCACCGGCGGATCGATTACCTGTATTCCGCGCAAGGCCTGGTGCTGCTGGGCGCTCTCGCGTGCGGCATGGCCGCGTTTTTCGCGTCAGCCTCGGCGGTAAAATGGCTGGCCGCTGCCGTGACCCTAAACACGCTGGCTTCGCTGGTCCTCATGATCAAGATCCGGCAGTATCCACTTATCCTTCAGGACCGGATCATCCGCCTGGAGATGCAGACCCGTCTTCGCCGGATCCTGCCCGAGGATCGTCACTGGGAGATCAATGGCCTGACCCTTGACCAGTTGATCGGCCTGCGGTTCGCCTCCGACGGGGAATTGCCCGACCTGGTCCGTAAAGTGCTCGACGAGAACATAACCAGCCGGGATACCATCAAGCGGATGGTGAAGCACTGGGAGTCGGACGAACTGCGGGTATAACGGCCGCGCGCGCAGGCGATACTTCCCCGCGCGCGACCACTCGTGGTATGGTACCGCGTGGAAGGAGCCCTGCCATGAATGGTGCCATGAACGCGCGTCGACATTCCGGGTACGCGCTCAGGATGTGTGCCTTTGTCCTTACCTGTTGCGCGGCACTGGGGGTTCCCGCCCAGTGCTGGTGCCAGCATTCTCCGGACGCGTCCCTGCCCGAGACTCCGCCGACGCCACCCCCGGATCCCGCGACACCGTCAACAGGCCCCGTTCCGGGTAACGTAACGCTGTCCAACGCGTCGTTCGTGGTCCAGGTTCCCGTGCACCTGGTTGGCAAGGTAACGCGCGTTCAGGCGATCAACGAAAAAGGGGAACCCCTTGCTGACTCGGTACCTGATGGATCAGGCCTTGCCATGTTCAACGCGGGACACCTGGGTCCTGGCTGGTATCGCCTGAGGTTTCTGGATGATACCGGCACGGTGCTTGGGGATACCACCGCCGCCGTGCTGGAGCCCTTCGACAGGCCCTGGGATCCCGCGCGAAATCCCATAGCGGTGGACCTTGCCGTGTCGTGGCTGGCACCGGCGGATATGCCCGATGCCATGGCGCAACTCACGCGCCTGGCCCGACTGGCTGGTGTGGGCTGGACCCGCGACCGTCTGCGCTGGCGAGACCTGCAACCAGAAGCAGGCGCGTGGGTGGAAACGTCCACCCGGTACGACGAGGCGGCCAGCCTCCAACGCCAGGCTGGCCTGGAAGTGCTTTCGGTTTTTCATGATCTTCCGCCCTGGGCCCGGACTCCAGATGGATCCCCCGCGGACCTGCGCCTGGTATACCGTTTCTGTGCCCGTGTCGCGGAACGGTTCCGGGGAAAGATCAGTGCCTGGGAACCCTGGAACGAGGCCAACGCCGGTAACTTCGGCGGCTGGCCTATCCACCAGATGTGCGCGTGGCAGAAGGCGGCCTTCCTGGGGTTCAAGTCGGGGGATCCTGGCCTCACGGTATGCTGGCAACCTATAGCGGGGGCGAATACCGCCGCCCAAGCCCGCGGCGTACTGGACAGCGGCATGGCGCGCTACTTCGACGTGTACACGATCCATAACTACGACTGGGCCCACAGTTTCGCGGACCTGTGGGTTCACAGCAGCCTTGCCGCTTCGGGAAAACCGGTGTGGGTGACCGAAAGTGACCGGGGCGTGGCCGGTGACGGCTCCAATGATTTTGACGACCTGCCCGAGACCCTGGCACTGCTCAAGGCCCAGTACCTCCCCCAGCAGTTCGCCTTGGCGATGGCTTCGGGTGCATCCAGAATCTTTCATTTCATTCTCGCCGATTATTCGGAAACCCACGGAGACCGGCCCATCCGTTTCGGCCTGTTGCGCGGGGACCTGACGCCTCGACCCGCTTACGTGGCCCTTGCGGTGGCAGCCCGGGAACTGGTGGGCGCGCGGTGCCTGGGACGCAAGCGATTCGAGGACGCGCCCGACCTGTGGGCGGTGGGATTTCGGGACCGTGACCCGGGCCGGGGTGACACGCTGGTCATGTGGGCCGAGCGGGAAGTGGACTGGCCGGAACGGGGGAACACCAGCGTGGGATACACGCTGCCCGATGCCCTGCGTGAACCGGCCCGATGCGTGGATTATCTCGGCAGGAGTATCCCCACGCCGAAGGTGTTTACCGGTGGGCCGGTATACCTCGTTTATCCGCGGGGTGCCTTGTCCGCCTGGTTTGATGATCCCAGTGAACGGGCGCAGTCTTCCGACTCGGACCTGACGACGTGGTCTCGGGGCGTGGTGCTCGAGGCCTGGTTTCCGGGCGATCCGCCGCGGTCGTTTCCGGCCGGGTGGACGCCGGAGTACTATCCAGCCCTGAAGCCCGGGGAGACCCACGCCATGCGGCTCGCCGTCTATCATCTTGGCGATGGCCAGCCCATTCGTTGCGGGCTCAAAGTAATATCCCATCCGGCAAACTGGCAGGTGGCGTTCGAGTCGACGGAACTTACCCTGGAACCCATGGGCCGCGTGGAGGTCGGCGCGACCGTGACCGTTCCATGGGATCCCGGCCCCGCGGACGCGGACAAGGCCTGGTGGATCAGGCTGGAAGTTGGGGGAGAAGACGGCACTTCCCTCGACACGCTGGCGGTCGCGGTCCAGGCCATCGAATAGCGCCGCGGATCTTCAGCACTGCGCGCCTGCCGTTCGCTGGCGTCCACCGGGGCCGGTGCCGATTTCCCGGCCCAGCCGGCGGATCCGGGTGGTCAGGCAGGTATAGCATTGATCTGCCGTTTCCGCGATGCAAGCCTTGGCCGGGTAGATTTCATACAGGCGGCGGTACTGCACCGGCGTAAGGTTGGGCATCACGACATTCGCGCCCCGCTGGAGGCCGAGTTCCCGTCCCTGGGCAAGGTTCAGGGTGGCCAGGGCGGTGGTGCTCGGAATGTTTGCTTCGGGACAGGCCAGCCGCGTCAGGGCCAGGACCTTGTAGGTCATCAGTTCACTGTTGGGAACCTGCTCCTGTTCCGGGGCCGGCATGGGCAGGCTCACCTGTTCCGCGGCCAGGGGATCCGCGGGCTCCAGGCGGGCAAGGGGCGTGGCCGGATGACTGATATAGGGGCCCACGCCGATCATATCCAGGTCCAGTTCCCGGAACAGCAGGATATCCTGGGCCACCATGGCATAGGTCTGGCCTGGAATACCGATCATGATGCCGCTGCCGATTTCGTACCCCATTTCGCGCATGCGTCGCAACTGGGAGACGCGATCGGACAGGGTTCGTCCGGGGCCCGGGGGATGAATCAGGGCGTACAGGCCGGGATCCGAAGTCTCAAAGCGCAGAAGATAGCGGTCCGCGCCGGCCTGTTTCCACGCCAGCAGATCCTCGTCGGGACGTTCACCCAGGCTCAGGGTGACCGCGAGTCCCGTTTCCCCCTTGATGCCCCGGATGAGATCGGCCATCCAGGACCGGGTGATGCCGTAATCTTCACCCGCCTGCAATACCACGGTACCGTAACCCAGCTCATGGGCCAGTCGCGCGCATTGCAGGATTTCCTCGCGGCTCATCCGATACCGTTCCAGCCCACGGTTGTCCGCCCGCAGGCCACAGTATCCGCACAGGCGGCAGCAGTAGTTGGATATTTCGATCAGCCCCCGCAGGTGCACTGCATCACCCACGTGCGCGCGACGCGTCTCGTCCGCCGCGCACCACAGGTCATCCAGTCTGCGCGTGTCGGTTTCCCGAAGCCAGTTTTCAAGGGTCTGGGGATCCAGCGAAAAAGGCATGTTTCATTTTTCCATGGTCGTGAGAAAAAAAGTCCGTATAAATTTGCATTGTACCGGAAAAGTTTATATTGTCTTATACAATCCCGCGCGCGGGATGATTCCTGGTGGGAAGCCGTCCACCCGTCAGCGAACGCGCACTTGCGATCCCGCGCGCGGGAGGTCCCCGCTGATTACGCGGACGCGAACAACCGGTAGCGGCACGTGCCAAACAGAGGAGGTAACTTATGACCGCCTATTTCCCCGAAGTGAAAGACAAGGTGAAGTACGAGGGACCGGATTCGAAAAATCCGCTGGCCTTCAAGCATTACAACCCGGAAGAGAAGGTCCTCGGCAAGAAGATGAAGGATCACTTCCGTTTCGCCGTGTGTTACTGGCACACCTTCAAGTCCGGCGGCGCGGACATGTTCGGCGCGCCCGTGTACAAGCGGCTGTACAACCAGGGCGACGATCCGATGAAAATCGCCGAACAGACCATGGAAGCGGCGTTCGAGTTCTTCACGAAACTCGGCGTCGAGTTCTGGTGTTTCCATGACACGGACATTTCCCCGGAGGCCGATGACCTGGTGGAAACCAACCGCCGGCTGGATCACATGGTCAAAAAGGCCAAAAAACTTCAGAAAGAAACGGGAGTCAAGTTGCTCTGGGGTACCTGCAACCTGTTCTCTCACCCCCGGTTCATGTCCGGCGCGGCGACCAGTCCAAATCCGGACGTGTTCGCCTTCGCGGCGACCAAGGTGAAAAAGGCCCTGGAAATCACCAAGGAACTGAAGGGCGCGGGCTACGTCTTCTGGGGCGGTCGTGAGGGCTATGAAACCCTGCTCAACACCGACATGGGCCGCGAACTCGATCATCTCGGCATCTTCCTGAACATGGCCGTGGACTACAAGAAAAAGATCGGCTTTGACGGCCAGTTCTACATCGAACCCAAGCCGAAGGAGCCCACCAAGCACCAGTACGACTTCGATGCCGCCAGTTGCCACGCGTTTCTGCAGAAGTACGGCCTGATGGAGCACTTCAAACTGAACATCGAGGCCAATCATGCCACGCTGGCCGGTCACACCCTGCACCACGAACTGGCCTACGCGGGGGCCAACGGGATCCTGGGCTCGGTAGACGCCAACCGGGGAGACGAACTGCTCGGCTGGGACACCGACCAGTTCCCCACCAACATCTATGACACCGCCCTGGCCATGTACATCATTACCAGGTACGGCGGGTTCAAAACGGGGGGCCTCAATTTCGACGCGAAAATCCGCCGCCAGTCCACCGACCCGGTGGACCTGTTCTACGCCCACATCGGCGCGATGGACGCGTTCGCCCGCGGCCTCAAGATCGCGGCGCGCCTGCTGAAGGACAAGGCCCTCGATAACTTCATCAAGCGGCGCTACGCGGGTTGGGACACCGGTATCGGTAAGAAGATCGAAAACCGCGCGGTTACCTTCGAGGATCTCGAAGCCTACACCCTGAAGAAAGCTGAGCCCGAGGTGCCCAGCGGTCGCCAGGAACTGCTCGAAAACATCATCAACGACTATATCTGCTGACGCGTTCCAGCATCCGCGATGACCGCCCCGGATATTCCCTCGTGGCATGTCCGGGGCGTTTTGCCAGGTGGCCGCCAGCCCTTTAGAATAAGCAGGTACATCGTGGCAGGAGTCTGGATGGCATGCAGTATCGTCAGTTGGGCGAAAAGGGTCCGGAAGTTTCCGTGATCGCGTTCGGGGCGTGGCAGATCGGCGATGAAGCCTTCTGGGGACCGAAGGACGAAACGGACGCCGAACGCGCCGTGGCCATTGCCCTGGATTACGGCGTTAACCTGTTTGATACCGCGGAAGTTTACGGAAATGGCGAGTCCGAACGGATCCTGGGTCGGGTTTTAGGGTCCCGGCGGGACGGGGTGTTCATCGCGTCCAAGGTTTCTCCGGATCATTGCGCGCCCGATGCCCTGCGGCAAGCCTGTGAGAACAGCCTGCGTCGCCTGAACACGGACCACATCGATCTTTACCAGGTACACTGGCCATTCCGGCACGTGCCGTTTGAAGAGGCCTGGAACACGTTGAATCGTTTACGGGAGGAAGGGAAAATCCGGTGGATTGGCCTGTCCAACTTTGGCCCCATGGATATTGCCGACTGGTTTGACGCGGAAGGCGAAGCCCTGTCCGACCAGATCGGATACAACCTCTTGTTCCGGGCGCCGGAATACGAGATCATCCCCGCGTGTCGCCGGTATAACCTTGGCGTGCTGGCTTACATGCCCCTGATGCAGGGACTGCTGGCCGATCGATGGGCGTCGATCGAGGAGATTCCCATGCCCCGCCGGCGCACCCGTCATTTCTCTGGCCACAGGGAAGGCACCCGTCACGGGGAAGAGGGGTACGAGCGTCTGCTCCAGGAGACCCTGGAAGACCTGCGTGAAGTGGCGCGCCTGTTGGAACTACCCATGGCCGTCATGTCGCTCGCGTGGCTGTTGCGCCAGCCGGCGGTAACGTCGGTGATTCTGGGAGCCCGCGATCCCGCCCAGTTGGAATCCAACCTGCGGGCTGCCGACGTGGACATCGGGCCCGCGGCCGTGGCCCAGTTGAACGAGATTACCTTTCCCCTCAAACGGGCCATGGGCCGGAACTGTGACATGTGGCAGAACGAGGCCACGTCCCGGATCCGGTAAGGCCCTTCGTAGGGGATGTTATCCCCCCCAGCGGGCCTTGCTGGATTGTTCCGCCAGCCACCGGGTCTGAATGTCCAGGATGGCCATCCATTGCGCCGGCGTGTAGCCTGCCACCCGTCCTCCCTGCTGTGGGGTCTGGTAGGACACCGTGGTGATGTGCTTGATCCCCACCGCGTAGTACAAGGCTACCCGTTCAGCGTAGGACAGCGTGCGGTGGCGTTCATAGGCGTTCAGTAGCGTCTGGGTGCGAAACGCCATTTTTTCCACGCTCGTGGTTGTGCGGATGCACAGGTTGGATACGGCGTACGAGATGTCTTCCAGGTAACACCCGTCACCGGCGAACTCCAGGTCGATAATGGCTTTCAATTCGTCGCCCTGGAAAAGCAGGTTACCGCCGTGCCAGTCACCGTGAATCAGGCCCGTTTCGAAAGCATACCGCTTGTCGATGTCCAGGGCCTCGCTGGCCTGCCGGAGAAACAGGTTCAGGTTTTCGTAGTGGCCCTTGATGATCGCGTCGTTACGTTCCTGCAGGGCCATGGCGTAAAACCGTTCGAACGTGTCCTGGGGCACCTCGCTGAACCGCCATTTTCGGGTGTCACGGGGTGGCACGGGAATGCCCTGGCAGACCTGGTGAAAACGGCCGAGGGCCGATCCGGAGACCTCCAGGGTGACCGAGTTGACGAACATGCAGTGGCCGTCGATGAACTCCTGCAACTCCAGGCACCAGGTGTCCAGGACCACGAAGGTGTGTCCATCCCGGGTGGGCTGTATGCGGGCCACGGGAAGGCCATTCTTGTCCAGGTGACGGGACAGGTTATGCTGGAAATACAGGGCGTCTATCGTGATCGGGTCATTCTTGTAGGTCTTGGCGACGAATGGACCGGACGAGGTTTCGACGACCATCTTGCGATGCCGGCGCTGGTGCGTGCCTTCAAGGGGACGCGGCGTCTGCACCTCTCCGAGATCGTAATGTTCCCGGATGATCTCTCCCACAATTTCCAGGCCTGTCAACTGCGTGGACAATACGGTCATTCCTTCAGGATCGTTACGGTCTCCGCTCATTCAACACACCCCCTTATGCCCCTTTGACGACCGCGCGCCCCGTTGTGTTTCGTCAACAATTATATCACTGACCGGGGACGTTATGCCGCCAGCGCGCGGGCTTGTTTCCTGCAGTAATTGCCGGAAAATGGGAAAAGTTCCCGGGAAAACTACCAGTGCCAGGGCAGGTTACAGGCCCTCCACGATGCGTTCCAGGATAGCCGGCACGTCCGCCTCAGTCACGCCGTGAAACCAGAGGTTATCCGGAAAGACCATCACGTTCGGTCCTTTGGCGCACCGGTCCAGGCATCCCGACTTGCATACCCTTACTTTCGCGGCCTTGCCGAGAGACTTGACCCCCTCCTTCAGCAGTCGGTGTATTTCCACGCCATTCCGGGGGCCGCAGGATACCCCAAGACCGGGATCCCGCTCGTTCACGCACACGAAAACCATCCGCTGAAACGGTACCGTCTCCTCTTGCATCGCGCAATCCTCCATGAACCAGCCGGTTACATGACGGCGTCGAGGTCCTGGACCGGTTCCTCAAAAAAACGGTGAAATGGTGCCGGTAATGCCCGCCAGGAAGCGTGGGCGTTCTCAGGTTCATTTCCATACGCGTCCTGGCGACTGTTGTACGTATTCCAGAAAACGACCCGTTTTCCGGTGATTTTACCCTCGCGCGAGTCCCAGAGGCATGCCGCCATCGTCTTACCCGTGTAAGTTCCTTCCAGGCGGAGTCCCCACCGGTTCCACGCTTCTCCGACGGCAGAGGCAGATTCGGGCGTGTGCAGGGCGTATTCTCCACCGAAAAAATCGTCCCGTAACCGGAACCGGTCGTCCTTCCACGCGGGCAGGCGAACGCCCGCCTCGCGCAAGAGGGTACCAATACCCCGGTACATCGCCCGCGCGCGGATCATGCTGGTAAACGGCGCGACCGTTACCCGCACCGCTTCTACCCGCGTGGGCCACCCGGCAAGGGCCAGCCCGGCCACAAGGCCCACGCAGGTACCCATGGTTCCCGAGGCCACGTAAACCACGTCGGGCGGCGGGCCTCCCGGGTGCCTGGCCCACTGGTCGGCCAGTTCCAGTGCCGCGTTCACGAACCCCAGCGCTCCCAGCGGAGAAGATCCACCTGGGGGGATCACCGATGGGGCGCGACCGTCTTCTCTCCACAGGCGCAGGAATTGCCGAGCCGTCACCAGGGGCGTGTCCCGCCATGCCGCGTACACCAGTTCCGTTCCAGCCCGGAAGGAGGCCATCAGGTTTCGTCTCACGGCCTCCGAATTGACCTGGGGCCCCAGGATATTCACGCGCCGCAAGCCCAGTTCCCGGGCCGCCAGAGCGGTAGCCAGGGCGTGATTCGATCCCGCTGCACCGAAGGTGATGACGGATCTGGCGTCGCGGGCCATGGCCGCGGCCATCAGCAGTTCGAGTTTCCTGACCTTGTTGCCACCGTACCGTTGCCCACTCAGGTCATCCCGCTTGATCCACAACTCCGTGTTTCCCGGAAGGTTCACCTGTTCCAGGGGCGTCGGAAACTGTCCCAGGGGCACCGTCGGAAAACGCGCCGCCGCGGTAGCCCCAAAACGCTGCCGCAGGTATGGCAGAGAAGACGTGGTCATAGGGACACGCGGTTACTCCTTCAGCAGGGGCAGCAGGGCCTTGAACTCGGGTGTTCCGGCCCGTCCCAGCAGTTCGAATACCGCCATGTGCGCCGTCACGGGACGCGCGCCCGACAGGATCATCCGTTCCATGCCGGCCTTGTAGCCCTCGGCCGTGGAAGACACGATGGCGTCCCGTACGGGATACACCTCGTATCCCGTTTCCAGACCGGCCAGAGCGGTCTGGCAGACGCACACGTGGGACTCCATACCCACCAGCAGCAGTTGCCGCCGGGCGGTTCGGGCCAGTTCCCCGGCGAACCGGTCATTACCGAAACACCCGAATTCCATCTTGGGGATCCGGGATATGCCTTCGATTTCCGGGGCGATCCGTGGATGAGTTCCGCCCAGCCGTTCGGGATTCTGCTCGGTGACAAGGATCGGCAGACCCAGTGCCCGGGCGGCCCGGATCATCAGCGCACAGCGGGAAAGGTATCGGTCCACCACTTCCGAATCTTTGGGCAGCAGTACCTCCTGAATATCGATGACCACCAGAGCGGCGGCATCCTTTCTGAGCATGTTCAGGCTCCTCAATCGACTAGCGATGGCCGGCCGGTTATGGTTTTCCGCTCACCACGGCGTTGCGACTCATACCCCCATACGGTTGGTCCAGCGCATTTCCTGGGGCGTGCGCGGGGTCACGGGCGTATATCCCGGCAACGGTCTGATCTGCTGGTGATACGCGTCCAGGAAACTGAACACCTGCGGGAAATACGCTTCTTCCAGTTCCGCGGGCGGCACGATCCAGTTCGGCGCCCCCACCACGCATACCGGCGCGTCCAGTTCGTCGAAGGCGATCTGGGACAACTGTCCGGCGATGGTGTGGAGGTAACTTCCCCGTTCACAGGCGTCACTCGCGACGATGATTTTTCCCGTTTTGCGGACCGACTCAATGATCGGGTCGTAGTTGAAAGGCACCAGGGTCTGGCCGTCGAAGACCTCCACCGAGACGCCGAATTCCTTTTCGAACCGTTCCGCCGCTTCAACCGCCCGGTAAAGGGTAGCCCCGAACGTCAGGATGGTCAGGTCTTTACCTTCGCGTATCAGGGCTGGTTCACCCAGTGGAACGCGATAGTATTCCCTGGGAACGCCGCCCGGATGAAACAGTTCAACCTGGTTGTAGAGCCGCTGGCTTTCGAAAAAAACCACCGGATCGTTGCCGGCAAGGGCCGAAGCCATCAGCCCCTTCGCGCTGTAGGGGGTCGCGGGAAAGACCACCTTCAGTCCCGGAACATGGGCGCAAAGGGCGGTCCAGTCCTGTGAATGCTGCGCGCCGTACTTGCTGCCCACCGAAACCCGCAACACGATCGGCAGTTTTAGCAGTCCGGCGGACATGGCCTGCCACTTGGGCATCTGGTTGAACACCTCGTCGCCCGCCCGGCCCATGAAATCGCAGTACATCAACTCCGCGACGGGACGTCCGCCTTCCATGGCAAAGCCCACGGCCGCGCCCACGATCGCTCCCTCCGAGATGGGCGAGTTGAACAGCCGGTAGTAGGGCAACGCTTCGGTCAGTCCCTGGTAAACGGCAAAAGCCCCGCCCCAGTCCCGGTTCTCTTCGCCCCAGGCGGTCACGCGCCAGTCGTGGTGGAAATGGAACAGGATCGCCTCGAAGATGGCTTCGCCGTAGGTAACCGCCTTGTTGGCCTTGAGCATCGTGCCATCCTCGGCGATCCCATGACGGGATTTCTGGGCGATCTTCTGAACCCGCGGGTTTTCCTCCATCGGTAGCAGCACGTCGCCGGGCCGTTTCAGGCCGGGCAACGGATCTTCCACGGTGTTGTTGAACATCAACTGGGAAAGGCCTTCCCGGCTGGTTAACCGCATGCGCGGTGACACGGTTTCATCAACGGCCAGGCGGCACGCCTTGGTAACCTTGCGCCGGGCGTACTCCCGGATCGTCTCCAGTTGCGTTTCGGTGGAAAGGCCCGCGTCCACCAGTTTGGCGGCGAACTCGGTCAGCGGATCTACGGCCTTCCAGCGTTCGAGTTCTTCCCGGTCCCGGTAGGAAGACTGGTCGCTGGGTGAGTGCCCCGATTGCCGGTAACACAGCACGTCGAGGAGAACCGGTCCCCGGCCTTCGCGGATCAGGGACAGTTTGCGCCGGTAGGCCTCGGCCACCGCCAGGGGATTGTTACCGTCCACCGTTTCGGCGTGCATGTTTTCCGGGTTGCATCCCGCGCCTATGCGGGCCAGCCGGTCGTATCCCATCGTCTCGCCGATGGGCTGGCCGCCCATGCCGTAGAAGTTATCCATGAAGTTGAAGATCATGGGCAGGCCGCCCCGGAAGGGTTCCGGCCACAACGTGCGGAACTGGGCCATGTTGGCCATGCACAGGGCCTCCCAGACGGGACCGCAACTGGAGGAGGCGTCCCCGATATTGGCGATGGCCACGCCCTCAGCCTGGGCTACCTTCTTGAACAGGGCCGCCCCCACGGCGATGTCCGCGCTGCCCCCCACGATCGCGTTGGCCGGATATACCCCGAAGGGCAGGCAGAACGCGTGCATGGACCCACCCATGCCTCGGCTGAACCCGGTTTCCCGTCCAAAGATTTCCGCCAGCAGGCCATACAACAGGAAGTCGATTCCCCGCTCTTCGGCTTCGCCCGTGGCGAGTACCGTTTTTTTCTTTCCGGGAGGCGTGAGGGAGAGTCCCGTCCAGTCCGGTTCGTTGGACTCCACGACGCGCAGGATCTTCCCGCCGTCATAGTTGGTCATGATGTCTTCAAGCGAGCCCCCGGCGAGGTCTTCCACCGCGCGCAATCCCTTGGCGATAATTTCCCCGTGGCTGCGGTGACTGCCGAAAATGTGGTCCTTCACGCTCAGGTGAATGCACTGTCCCACCGCGGCCCCTTCCTGGCCAATGGACAGGTGCGCCGGGCCGGCATGGTTATACGCGATGCCCTGGTAACTGCCCAGTTTCTTGATGTTGTCCAGCATGGTTTCGAATTCGCGGATCAGGGCCATGTCCCGGTAAATCCGCAGGCAACGCTCCGGCGTGATGCCTTCTCCCGCGGCCAGTTCTTCTTTGAGCGACCGCTGGTACTGATTGACGGGAATCGCGCCCAACCGCAGCAGGTCGGGCTTACGCATTTCTTCAGGAAGGATTGGGATTTGCTTTGTCATGTGTTGACCTTTCTCGTGTTCCCCTGACCGGGATCATTTTCGGGATTCCTGCTGACCGTCGCGTCCCACGCGGAAAGAACAGCCTTTCTGCCAACGCTGTAATACGTAAATCCCACGCGCCCCATCAGGTCTGGATCGAAGACGTTCCGGCCGTCGAAGATCACGGGGTGTTTCAGGGCGGTCCGCAGCCGTTCGAAATCCGGGTTGCGGAATTCGTTCCATTCCGTGAAAATCACCAGGGCGTCCGCGTCTTGCGCGGCGGCGTACATGGTGGGCGCGTAGGCAATCTCGTTGCCGAAGTAACGGGTTTTCGCCTGTTCCATGGCGGCAGGATCGAAGGCCTTTACCTGGGCGCCCCGTTCCAGCAGCATCCGGATGACGGTCACGGATGGCGCGTCGCGCATGTCGTCCGTGTTGGGCTTGAAGGAGAGCCCCCATACGCCGAACATCCGCCCTGACAGGTTGCCCCCGAAATGCGCCTCCATTTTGCGGAAGAACCGGATGCGCTGCTCCGCGTTCAGGGTATCTACGGTTTCCAGCAATCGCAGGGGGATACCCGCGTCCCGCGCGGAGCGGATTAATGCCTTCACGTCCTTTGGAAAACACGATCCCCCATACCCGATGCCCGGAAAGAGGAACCGCCGGCCGATGCGATTGTCCGCGCCCATTCCCTTGCGAACAAGGTCCACGTTGGCGCCTACCTGTTCGCAGAAGTTGGCCAGTTCGTTCATGAAGGTGATGCGCGTGGCCAGGTAGCAGTTTGCCGCGTACTTGGTGACCTCCGCACTCCGGGTGTCCATCTCCAGGATCGGGTTGCCCTGCCGCACGAATGGTTCGTACAGGGATCGCAGGAGTGCCAGGGCGCTTTCGCCTTCCGCACCCAGCACCACGCGGTCCGGCTTCATGAAATCTTCCACCGCGAAGCCTTCCCGGAGGAATTCCGGGTTGCTTGCCACCTCCACGTTTCGCGCGCCCCGCTGTCGCAGAATGGCCCGCATGCGTTCGGCCGTGCCCACGGGGACCGTGCTCTTGTTGACGATCAGCCGATAGGTCTCATTCTCCCGGGTGAGGTCTCCCAGTTGTTCGGTAACCTCCAGCACGTGTCGCAGGTCTGCCGCGCCATCCGCGCCGGCCGGCGTGGGGAGGCAAAGGAAAATCACCTGGCTTTCCCCGGTGGCTTCCGCGAGGTTGTCCGTGAACCGCAATCGTCCCTGCTCAAGATTCCTCCGGAAGAGCACCTCCAGTCCCGGCTCGTAGATGGGTACGCGGCCCGACCGCAGCGAGGCTAACTTTTCGGGATCCTTGTCTACGCCGATAACCGTATTGCCCATTTCAGCGAAGCAGACCGCTGAAACAAGTCCCACGTACCCCGTGCCTATTACGGAAAGACGCATAACGGAAACACCCGCTGAACCGGGCTCTGAATGATGGTTGACCGATCAGGATGACCGGAGTTACGGAACGGCGGTATTTTACCAGAGGAGCGGGGTAAAGTGCTAAAAACCATGCGTGACACCCGGCCAGAAAAAAAAGGGACGCCCGGATGAGGGAGGGTCATAAGGGCATCCGGGCGTCATGCATGGAGTGGATTGGAGCGAAAACTGTTTCACGGCCATGCTGTGGCGTCTGCTGTTCAAGTGGTTCTATTGTACCATACACCCGGTAAGAAATCAACAATTATTTTAAAAGAAACGATGACGAATAAATTGTATACATGACGCCAAGCGTGTTGAGTACAAGGTTGGTTCATGGAAATATTATTTACAAAAGTTCTGGATTTTGGTTCTTTTCAGTGCATGGTTTACAAGGGTTCCTCCGCATGGACCGTACCAGTAAACGGGTAAAACTCGAAACGTCTAGAGATGCGCGGAGGTAGGCCGGCATAACGTACCTACGAATACGTCCATGTTTTCCTGATTTTCATCCGATGTCAATCTGGCATGAAACGGACCATTTATCCACACGTTTTCCACAAAACGGTCCCGGTTTTCCATGTGATGCGTTAACAAAAAATTAACATATAAGTCATTATTTTTCAGTAATTTAAGGTGTATTCAAGCCATATGACCGATCCTAGAGGCAGGGAAAACGCCCGGATTTCGGGAATATTTCCAGAGTTTTCCACAGCCTTATGAGCATGTAATACAGGCTACATTATGGCTCCACGCGTGGCAGTGTCCGGCGGGTGCAATCGCTTAAGAAAAGGCCGTACAATGAAGACCACCAACGGATAAAGGGAGCCTCATGCGTGTCATCGCGGGATTACTGAAAGGCCGACGCCTGAAAGCCCCCCCGGGCATGGATATCCGTCCCACGTCGGACCGGGTCCGGGAAAGTCTGTTCAACATTCTGGGACCACGGGTGACGGGTTGCGCGTTTCTGGACCTGTTTGCCGGAACGGGAGCCGTGGGACTGGAAGCGCTCAGCCGTGGGGCGGCCCGGGTGGTGTGGGTGGATGAGTCGCCGATGTCCCTGGCCGCGATTGTCCATAACCTGCGGACGTGTGGGATCAGCGGGGAGGGCGGCGTGATCCCCGGGCGATTACCGGAAGCCCTGGCCGGGATTACCGGGACCTTTGACCTGGTCTTCGTGGACCCGCCTTATGCCTATACCGGTGAAGCAGACCTGCTGGCCCATCCGGCCTGGGACCGGTTGACGCATCCGGAATCGCTGCTGATTTTCGAGCGGGACATCCGCCGTGATCCCCCCGGGCGGGCCGGGCTATGGACGTCGTACCGGTCGGTCCGCTACGGAGATACGACGCTCCATTTCTACAGGAGGCAGGTAGCGGCTGATGAACCGGCATGACCTTCTCGTGATCCTGGGGCCTACCGCGTCCGGAAAAACCCGGCTTGGGGTATTCCTCGCGAGAGCCCTGGGCGGAGAAATCATCTCCGTCGATTCGCGGCAGGTATACCGGGGACTGGACCTGGCCTCGGGCAAGGACCTTGAAGAGTACGCGCGCGATGGAGCGCCGGTCCCGTTTCACCTGGTTGATATCGTGGATCTCGCGGAGGAATACCATCTCTTCGCGTTTATCCGTGATTTTTACCGGGCTGTTGAATCGATCCGGGAAAGGGGGCGCCTGCCGGTTGCGGTGGGCGGGACGGGACTGTATCTCGACGCGCTGCTGCGGGGCTATGGCATGACAGCCGTCCCGGAAAACCCGGCGTTACGCGAGGCATTGCAGGCCCTTGACATGAACGCGTTGCGGGAACGCCTGCTACGGCTACGGCCGAATCCCCATAACACCACGGATCTTGAGGATCGGGATCGGTGTATCCGGGCCATTGAAATCGCGGAATATGAACAGGCGCATCCACCCACGCGGCGGAAGCCTCCCCGGGCGCTGGTGCTGGGGGTTCGGCCCGACCGGGGGGAGTTGAAGAGAAGGATCGCGGCGCGGTTGCGCGAACGCCTGGATGCCGGCATGGTCGAGGAAATCGAGGCGGTTCACGCCAGCGGCGTTTCATGGGATCGGTTGGATCAACTGGGGCTCGAGTGCCGGTACGTGGCGCGATACCTGACAGGCAGCATTCGCAACCGGAACGACCTGTTTCAGAAACTGGCCGCCGCGATATACCAGTTCGCCCGCAGGCAGGAAGCGTGGTTCCGCCGCATGGAACGCCAGGGCCTGGTGATTCACTGGCTCGAACGGGCCGATCCCGCCGCGGCCATGGCGGTACTTCGGGAAACGGGGAGATGAAACATCCAGGCTCGACCCTGGCCGCGTACCTGTCCCGACGGGTAATCCGGGGAGCGTCCGCGCGGCTTCCCGAAGGCCCCTTGCCGCGGTTGGTGGTGGTTATCCCCGCGATGGCGGAGTGGCCGGGGCTTCTGGATACCTTGGCGGACCTGGATCGGGGGGCACATGGCGACCTCGCGCGCCAGGTTCTGGTTCTGGTGGTGGTCAACCAGCCGGCGAATGCCCCGGATCCAGTCCGGGAGAATAACCGCCTGACCCTGGAAGCCCTGGCGGATCCCCGGAACATCGGCCTGGTCCGCCTGCGGGTCGGGGTGATCGACGCGGCGTCGGTTCCCGTGATACCGGAGGGAGAAGGCGTGGGGACGGCCCGGAAACTGGGCATGGACGCCGCCGCAGCCCTGCTCGAATCGAGCGGTAATCTCTGGGGCGGGATTGTCTGTCTGGACGCCGACACGCGGGTTGACCAGGATTACCTGGAGCGGTGGTATACCTGTTTCGCGGAAGGTCACCGGTGGGGCCTGGTGTGCGAGGCCTGGCATCGGCCAGACGTTTCCATGCCTTCGGATGACGCGATGGTTGCCTATGAGTGCCGGTTGCGGTGCCATGAACTGGGCCTGTGGCTCGCGGGCAGTCCATACGGGTATCCCGTGATCGGTTCGGCCATGGCGTGTTCCGCCGTGGCCTATGCCGCGGCCGGCGGCATGAACCGGCGGTCAGCGGGGGAAGATTTTTATTTTCTGCAGGCCCTGGCCAAAACGGGCAGGATCGAAAAGGTGCCCGGTATCCGGGTGTATCCCGCGGGACGGGTTTCGGACCGGGTACCCTTCGGAACCGGACGGACCATGAAACACGCGCGGGATGATCCCGGCCAAAGGCCGCGGGCCTATCATCCCGGGATATACCGTCTGATCCGGCACGTCGTGGACACGGTGCCGTACCTCGAAACCGGTGATCCGCGCGGATTCATGGAAACCCTGAACCGGGAATCAGCCCCCCTCGCGGCGTTCTTTGACTCGGCGTCCTTTCCCCAGGCCTGGGAACGGATCGCGGTGAACCATCGTCATACCACTGCCCGCCGCAGGGCGTTTCATGAATGGTTCGACGGATTCCGGACGCTGAAACTGGTTCATTTTCTGCGGGATGCCGGATGGGGAACGATGACCCCTGAAGCGGCGGCTATCGATCTACTGGAACAGGCCGTCCGGACTCAACCGGCTTACGGATCGGTGATCCAGAAACAGGACGGTTCCTCGGAGACCGTTTCGGTGCTTGAACGTCTTCGTCGGGCATGCCAGGCCTGGTGCCGGGGGCCCTGGGGACTTGAAGCCCTGTAACCGGGAAACCGCTCAGGTATCGGGAAACATGTCCGGTCGCAGGCCGATGTTCACGATGCTGCACGCCTGCACGGGCTCGAGGCCGAGCGCGCAGGCCTTTTCCAGCAGTTCCACGCTTTCCGCCCCCGGATTCAGAAAAAATTCCCGGGGCTTCAGGGCGGCAATATCTTCGATCAGCGTGATGCCCACGGCAGGGGGGACATACATGGACACCCGGTCCACGGGTCCCGGCAGGGATTTCAGGTCGGGATAGGCGGGCACGCCCTCGATTTCGCGTGCCGTCGGATGAATCGGATACACGGTCCATCCGCCCTTGAGGAAGGCCCGAACCGCCTTGTTTCCGTACTTTTTCCGGTCTGGTGACGCGCCTACGATCGCGATGGCCGGCATGGCATGTCCTCCACCAGTTACGAGAGAGATAACACCTGCGTGTAACGGGATATTTTCACCGGACGAGTGGCTCACGTGTGCCATCCGTCACGTTCTGGGGGTGCCTGGTGCTGATAGCGACGCAACATTTCCACGTGGCGTTTCAGTTGGGCGGATTCTTTCCGGAACGTGTCCGCCATCCGGGCGAGCAGGCGTTCCCGTTCCTGGTCGAAAGCCTGAGCCAGTTCAGCGATGCGGCGCAGGGCCGCCCGTGGTTCAGCCCGGGCAATAACCGCGTCCAGGGAAGCCCCGTCGGCCAGTCGTTCCAGTACGCGGGTGACCAGGTCCATTTCCCGGGAAATATCTGCCAGGGCCCTGCTCCAGGTGGCCTCCATGGCCCGCATTTTGTCTCCCAGGTCGATGTTCGTGACCGGTAGCCCCGCCGAAGCGGTTTCGGCAAGGGCATTTCGCAGCAGCGTTTCCAGTTTGTCCAGGTGGCGGGTGAGATCGGCCGCGATTCCCTCGAAGGCTGGAGGGTATGTTCCCGCGGATTCGGGATGGGGGGGACTGGTTTCCGTCATGGAGCGGGCCTTTCCGCGACCATGGCGGGAGGGTTACTGCCGCCGCCCCGTACCTGGTTTTCGATCCGGAGCCGCGCGGCCTTGATGCCGGCGTCGGCTGCCCAGGGACCGTTTCCCCGCGCGATGGTATCGTACAGGGCCAGAGCCCCGTTTATGTCGCCCGCCGCGGCGAGCGCGTTGGCCTGCTGGAATTCCGCCCATGCCGGACCTGTCCGACCGGTAGGGGTCATGCCCGTGTGTTCCGGTTTGACCGACGCGGCCAGCCGGTAGGCCTCAGCCGCCTCGCGGAACTGTCGGCGTTGATAAAGGTAATCTCCCCACGCCAGGGCGGACCGCAGCAACCAGGGGCCCGTGCTGGCCGGATCCGCCTGGTATCGGTCGGCGAATTCCAGCACGACCCGTTGAGCCTGGGGGGCCATGTCCACCGCCAGGTAGGCTTCCAGAAGTTTCAGGTCCATTTCCGGTTCGCGCAAGGATGGATGGGTGTTCTGGGCCGTTTCCAGCAGTTCGAGGCCCCGCCGCGGGTCCACGCCCAGCAGTTTCGCCCCCAGGGACGCCCGCAGTCGGTAGGCGGTACGCTGCTGAACCCGGGAAAAATCGAGGGCGCTGACAATCTCCTGGGCCCGGGCCAGTTCGCCGGTATCTACCAGGTCGATCGCCGCGCGGGCAATCGTCTCGGGGCTCGTGGCTTCCCGGCTGATGGCGTCGGCCGTTTCGGCCAGGCGTTTATCCAGTCCCAGGTCCCGCAGGATGTCCGCCAGGGCCAGCAGGGTCTGGAGATGCTGGGGCTTGGTACGCGTGGCTTGCAGCAGGTCTTCGAGCTGGGCGACCGCTTCGCGCACTTCTCCATCCGCGTACATCAGCCGGGCTTCCTCAACGGCTCCCGTCAGGGCCTGGTCGGACCACGAATACTTTCTGCGCAACCGCGCGTAGACTTTCCGGGCTTCCCGGGACATGCCTGCCGCCTGGTAATACCGCGCGGCCCGCAACAGCAGGGCGGGGTCACCCTCTCCCAGGGCCTCCACTTCCATGAGCGCGCCCGCCGCGCCGTACGGACTGCCGGTCAGCCCCAGGAATTCCGCCTTGTTTTTGAGCGTTACGGCGGACTTCGGAAACCGCGCGGCGGCCCGCATGGCCAGTGCGACGGCCTCGTCCCGTTTACCCAGTCGTTCCAGGGTCTGGCTGAGTTCCACCGTGGCTTCCGGGGCCAGGGGAGAATCAGGGAAGAAAGCCACGAGGTCCGTGAAGGTTTTCCGGGCTTCTTCCAGCCGGTCGGCCCGGGCCAGGGCGCGGCCGAGCAGCAGGTGAGTTTCGTCGTTGTCCCGGGTGGTGAGCGAAGTGGCCAGGCGCAACCGCAAGGTTTCTATGGCTTCATTCACCCGGCCACGGTCCAGGTTGAGTTTGCCCAGGTGCAGCAGGGCGTCCGCCCGGGCCTCGGGATCCCGATCATCGGCCGCGCGCAGGTACAGCGCGCGGGCTTCGTCGTCCATGCCAGCCAGGGCGTACGCGTCCCCCAGGATAACCCGAACCCGCGCGCGTCGGGAAGAATCGGGAAATTCTTTCAGTAGCGTCTGGGCGTAGTTGGCGGCCAGTTGGGCCTCGCCCATGTCCAGGGCCACGCTGGCGGCTTCGGCCAGCACGTATTCCCGCCCCGCGTAGTCCGGGTAATGCTCAATGATTTTGGCGAACTGTTCATGGGCCGCGTAAGGGATATCCTGCAGCAGGTATACCCGTCCCCGGGCATACAGCGTGGCCGGCACGGCGGGATGATGGGGGTCAGCCTTTACCGTGTCTTCAGCCAACTGGTGCAGTTCCCGGATTTCATCCTCCGTGCCGCCCGCTAGGATCGCGTGAAACAGGGCGTCAATGAGCATGTGCGCGGCATCCAACCTTTCGGGAGAAGGCGGCGCGCCTTCCATGGCGGTCTTCAGTTCGCGGATGGCCGGGGCGTACTGGCCTTTTTCCATGAGGGGACGGGCCCGCTCGATCGCCAGGGTCAGGGATGCCGGGGTTCCCGCGAGCAGTTCATCCACGGAGGGTACCCGTTCCCGGTGTTGCTGGAGCCAGGTGGAAGCGCCCCACCCGGCAAGGGCGGCCACGACCAGGGAAGCCGCGAAGCGCGAGAGCCCGGCCCATGGAATCCGCGGCAGCCTGAACGAGGTTTTTTTTCTACCTCGCGGGGCCGGGGGAGACGCGGACGCGTCCTGTTCTGCCGCGGCCCGCGTTGGGTCGGCGCCCGTACCGGCACCGGCGAGGGTGGCTTCAATAGCCCGTCGCCGGGCCTCCCGGGCGGCTTTTTCCTGTTCTTTCGCGAGGGCCAGCAACTGGTCCAGTTCTTCCTGGTTCAGCAGGCCCTTGTCTTCCCGGTGAACGGGAGCAGGCTTTCCGGAACCTTCGGGGGATGAAGTTGCTCCACTGGCCTCGGCGATGAGCGCGTCGATCATGTCCTGGGTGATCACCGGGGCGTCGGCTTCATCGGATGGGGGGGTGTCGGCTGACATCGCGCTGGGAGAAGCAGGAACGGGGACCTCGTTCGTGACATCGGGATCGGACTTGGCGCCCTGTGCCTCGGCAATCAGCCGGTCAATATCAGACTGGTCCAGGCTGAGGTCGTCGGGAACCGGCCCATGTTCCGCCGATTCAAATTTTTCGGCCAGCCCAGCGGCGGGGGATTCCCGGACCGGGGCCGAAGCGATCAGGGCGTCCAGTTCTTCCTGGTTCAGGACAACCGCTTCACCCTTCTCCATGGAAGACGGAGCGGCGCCGGATATCTCCGCGAGATAAGCATCCAGTTCTTTCTGGGTCATCAAGGGCGTTTCAGCCGGCGGGGGCGAAACGGGTTCGGGTATTTCCGTCCGTTCGATTCGGTTCCGCGCGGCCGCGCGCGCGATGGGACTCGCCGCCACCGCGTCCAGCACTCGCAGACCTGCCAGGTACTCATCGGTCAGGGGAATTTCTTCCGGCGCGCCCCCTGGCAGGGTATTCCAGGGCGCGAACGGGGGATCCCCAGGCGCGGGTAATTCCTCGCCCAGGGGTGACTCTGGCGCCGCGACCCGCTCGGGACTGGCTACCTGTTGCGGCGCGGCCACCGGATCCTCCCCGGTCAGCGTGCCGTCAGAAAGGGGAGGTCGTCCCACCACCGTCTGGTCCGACAGGCGTTCTTCGGGGGACAGGTTTTCCGGCATCGCGCCGTTCTGTTCCGTGCCGCCGGGTGTCATGTGCTGATGATCTGGCTGCTCTTCCACGTGAACACGTAGCGAAACCGTCTTTCCTTATCGTAACGCCATCAGGGCATCCCGTGAAAACACGGTTCTCACGGGAAATTATCGGAAAAACCGGAAAAAACTGAACCACGGCAATTCCGAGGGGTCATGCTTCGGCCGCCAGGCCCGGGACAGGTGGAAACGGTAAAGACTGTATTTCCTCTTCCCGGCGCAACAGGACCAGGCGTTCCCCCGTCCAGACCGCGGCAGAAAATTCCCTGAGCCAGTCCCCCGTGTTGAGGTAGACGCCCTGTCCCGTCGGGGTGGGCCATGCTTCCAGGGCCGGGGCGTGGGCGTGTCCGCAGGCGACCAGGTCGGCCCGGCCTTCCGCGAGCAGGGATCGCGCGTGATCCCGAAGTACCCGTGCCTGGCGTCCCATCGCGGGGTTCGTGTCACTGAACAGTTTACGGCTGCCGCCACTGACCCCGCGCGCGATCGCCATGGCGAGATCCGGGTGGATCAGGCGGAAAAGGCCGGTAGCCAGGGGATGGCGAGCCACGGTCCGGTACAGGCGGTAGCCCCGGTCGGCGGGGTCCACGCCGTCGCCATGGAACAGGAAGGCCTTCGCCGGTCCGAAAGGCAGGGTGAACGGGTCCCGATGGGTGGAGAAGCCGATTTCCCGCTCCAGAAAATCCCCGGTCCAGAAATCGTGGTTTCCGCAGGCCAGGTAAAGTTCCACGCCGTCGTCGCGCAGGCTGGCGAAGGCGCGGAGCACGTCGAAATATCCCGAGAAACAGGCGTGGCGGTACTCGAACCAGAAATCGAACAGGTCACCGAGACAGACCAGCCGTTTCCATCCGTAGCGCTGCCGCGACCGGCGCAGAAAGTCGACCAGGCCCTCGCGGTGGGACCGGCCCGCGTCCCCGGGCTTCAGGTGGGCATCGGAAAAGAGAAGGGTCATCGCACCCTTCCGAACCTGGAGAGTGGCCAGAAGCGGAACACGGCCTTGCCAACGATCCGGTCGTCGGGCACGGCGCGAAAACTGCGGCTGTCTTTACTCATGCTGCGGTGATCACCAAGCACGTAACATTCGCCGGGTTTAAGCAGGCAGAGATCCCAGTCGGGCGACTCCCGTTCCCGTTCCGGCAGGTAAGGCTCCTCCACCTGCCAGTTGTTAACCCGCAGTTTACCGTGATCATACTCTACCCGGACCACGTTATCCGATGCGTCATCTCGGGTACGGGCATTGACCGTGTTAGACCGGCGCTCCGGATGGGCGGCAACGACCCGCTTCACGTAGCGCTTGTTGTCCGCCCCGTCGAACACGATGATGTCGCCTTCCCGGAACGGAACGATCTCGGAAAACAGGGAAAGGCGGGTCAACTGCATGGGTAATTTGAAGACGAGTATACGTTCACCGTCCAGCAGGGTGGGAGCCATGGAATCCCCCTGCACTTCGTACCCCTCGACCACGAAGGTCTTGATTCCCCAGAAAAGCACGAGAAACACCAGGACGACGCGCAACAGGTCCACAAAATCCCGAAGGGTGTTACGTTCCTCCGGGCACGATGCCGTCGCTTCCGCGTCGGGATCGATATCGACCTGTTCCCGCGACAAGTCATTCACGGACGTCATCCTTCCTCGGCAACCTGTTGATCATTATACATGGCCTGGCGTCTCCCGTGACGCGTTCTCCGCCAGGCCGATCATGGCGGGCAGGGGACTGTCACCCCGGTAACAGGGTAACAGCACCTCGCGGTTGCCCACCACCACCGCGCGGGTGACAAACAGGGCCCCCGCGGGATGAGAAGCCGCCAGTTCCTTCAGGCATTGCCACCATTCCAGGTTGTCGGCCTGGCGGCCGGAGAGCAGTACCTGCGCCCGGACCGGCAGCGATGCCGTTTCCTCGTCCAGGGCCATTTCCACGGCATGGGGTCCCGATTTTTCGATGATTTCCCGGACCCGCCGGTTGTATGCCTCTGCCAGGCGCAGGGCCTCCCGGTAGCGGGCGGCGAAGGCGGGCCAGTCGGTATCGGCCGAGCGGATCCATTCGGCCAGGATTTCCCGCCGGGTTTCATGATCGAAGGCGTCCAGGCGGCCGGCGATTTCGGCGTTCCCCGCGAGGTAGACCAGGCCCGTTCGAACGAATTCCGGCTCGGGACGCAACGGCACGGACTGCTCCAGGGTTTCGGGAAAGTCACCGTGCAGGATCAGGGCGGTATGCTGGTAGTTGGGCACGGCGGGCAGGGGTTCCGGAAACGCGGCATAGTCATAATCCAGGCCGCAGGCCACCCGGTAGGCCAGCACGCCCCGGGGAATATTGCCCTGGCGGAAGGCCTCATCCCCCAGTTCCAGGTACTGCTCCTGGATCCGTCGACGCACGCGGAGTAATTCGTAGGCCTGGGAGGCCATGGTGAACTTGCCCAGCCGCGTCGCGTTGTCCGCCAGCATCAGCAGGGGTTGCCAGGGGTACTGGGGCGGCCCTTTTCTGTCCAGCTGGGCCATGACGTGATCAAGGATTTCCGGCTTGGAGATGGCTTCCAGGGCGGACAGGTAAAGGGGATCCGATGTGTCCTCGGGCAACAGGTAGGCGTACTTTGGAGAGTCCAGGTTTTCGGTGGAGTCGTTCCGCAGGGGGGAGAAGGGCGCGAAGATGAACCTGAAATTCACGAAATCACCGGTGGCCACGCAATGGGCCATCACCTGGGCAACCCGTTCCGGCGTTACCGGTTGTTTCTGGACGGTATCAGCATGACGGTTCACGACGCGTGCCCCCCGGCGACGGAATGTTGCCCGGCCTCGGACAGGAAATCCAGGGTTTTCCGGGCGACGTCCATTCGCTCTTCCCAGTCGATACGCGGTGGCGTAATGTCATAGTAGGGCAGCCGCTCGTGGATCACCTGGTAGAGCCGCTGCCGGTAGTGGCGCAATACCCGGCTGGCATGGCGTTCGTGGGCGGCGTCCCAGTGGCTGCACTCCACACATTCCGGATCCCGGCCGGCCTCGAGCATCAGTTCTTCCAGGTAGGTGGAAAGGAAAGCCCTCAGGGTCTGGTCAAAACGCCGGCGTAACTGGTCACTTTTTTCCGGATCGTCCGCGTGAGTCCGCCATTCCTCTTCCAGGTCCATGACCTCCTTGCGGTCGGCCAGGTATTTTTCGCCCCGTTCCCGGTCGCGGAGGATGTAAAACGCCGCGTTCAACTGGGCGATCTGCAGCAGGTAGTGGTTTTTACGCTCCTCGGTGATTTCCGCGCGGCTGATTTCGACCATCAGGTCCTTCATTTTCTTGCGGTATACCCGCCGGACATCCCCCGGCTTGAAGTCCGGGGGCAATCCCAGCAGGGCGACGTAGTCCACGTATCCGGTTTCCCGGGGCGTGTCGTTCATGCGCGGTATTCCTCAGGGGTTGACGCCGGCTGTCGCGAATGGACGGATCCGGCAACATAATATTGTACTCCATGGCGGAAGGCTTGCCCAATGGGTGAGGACGCGTTAAGATTTCTTCGTACTTACTGCTTCGAAATGGCCACACGGTGGGGAGTGGTGCCGCTATTTGACGTTTCGGGTTTCGTTCGAAGGGTGTTGTTTGTCAGAACCCCGCGCTTTCCGTGGTAGCGGGCCGTTCGCGCCAACTGTTGTCATTTCGAGCGAAGCGAGAAATCTTATTCTCCTCCAAACTCAAACCGCTTGTTCAGAGGCGGCCTCAGCGTCCGATGGCCTTGCGCAGACGCTGGAGAGCGGCGATTGAACTGTCCGGAATCAGTCCGCGCCGGTCGGGAGGCACGTCCAACAGGAGGTTGACGCCCCGATGACGACAGGCTTCAAACTGGGCGGCCAGGACCTCGTCGGGACGAGGGAGGTCGCCCTCCACCCAGAACCATTCTTTTCCGATAGGATCACATACTTCACCGGGCATGTAACAGGGTTTGCCCTCGATGGTCCGCCACTTGGGGAATCCTTCCTCGGGGGGCAGGCGCCGTTCGATGGCGACCAGGTCCGCGGGCCAGTTGGCCTCCACGTCATATTCCCGCTGCTCGGAGATGCCGCTGTTCATCATGATCACGGTGTCCGGCTGCAGGGCCGCGATATGCTGGTACAGGAAGGTCCGGTATCCCCGTCCCAGCACGGAAGGGATATCGATCCAGACCTCGGCGATGGGACCATACTGGGTGAGCAGTTCCGTGAGTTGCGCGGTCTGGAAGGTCTGGTACAGCGAGGTGGTAAAGGGTTGACCCCCATCGGAGGGAGTCCGGCTGCCGAAACGATGGTGATTATCCCACGAGCAGTAATAGAGCCCCGGCAGCACACCGCGGGATTCGCATGCCCGGACGAATTGCTCCACCACGTCCACTTTTACGGGACTGTTGGCGACCGTGTAATCGGTGTGACGGGATGGCCACAGGCAGTGTCCGGCCACGTGTTTGGCGGTCAGGACGGCATACCGCATGCCGGCATCCCGGGCCACGGAGATCCACTGGGCCACGTCCAGGGATTCGGGCGCGTACGCAGACAGGGGATCATTGCCGGACGGCAGTTCCTGTCCGACAAAAGTGCTCATCCCGAAATGGATGAACATCCCATATTCCAGAGATTCCCAGGCGCGCAGTTTTTCCAGGGATAGCCGCTGGTATCCCCGTTTTTCGGAAGGTTCCGCGGGGGCGGCGGGCTGAACTGGATCCGCGCCGGAGGTGAACGCGGCAAGGCCGGCGAAGGAGATGGCGACCGTCGGCGCGGCTTCCAGGAAACGACGTCTGGTCCAGTCAGACGTGTTTTTCATGGCAATATCCTTTACCAGGGTCTGCTGTTCAGGATCGTGTCGCGTAGGGCAGCGTCCATGGCGCGCGGTACGCACAGGCCACGAGTTTGTCCGCGTCAGGGTTATTGGTTACCCGTTCTCCGTCCACGTCCCAGTGCACTTCCGCGCCCGAGCGGAAGGCCAGGTTGCCCAGGTGAGCGATGGTAGACACGTAGTGTCCAACTTCCAGGTTCTCGACGGGATTTTCCCGGGACTTGACACAGTCCAGAAAGTTGCGCACGTGGGCGGGGCGGGCGTCTTTTCCGGCTGGCGCATTGTACGGCTCCAGGGTCTTCTTTTTCGGTTCGGGGATGACTTCCCAGCCGCCATCGTCGATGCTGAGGGTGCCTTCCGACCCGCAGAACAGCATGCCATGGGGTTTATTGCCAGGCCCGATGCCGCCGACCATCTGGTGTTCGTAAATCAGGGTGTAGGAGGGAAAGTCGAATACCGTGACCTGTGTGTCCGGGGTTTCGGTATTGTCCTCAACCACGTGGCGTCCGCCCATGGAACTGACCCGGCGGGGTGGTTCGGGCCCCATGCCCCACAGGCAGATATTCAACAGGTGCACGCCCCAGTCCGTCATCAGGCCGCCGGCGTAGTCCCAGAACCAGCGGAAATTGAAGTGGAAACGGTTGGGGTTGAAGGGACGTTCCGGGGCGGGCCCCAGCCACAGGTCATAATCCACGCCTTCGGGCGGTTCGCCATCCGGCGGATTGCCGATACCGCCTACCCAGTCCAGGTAAGCCCATGCCCGGACCATGCGGATTTTACCCAGCCGGCCTGAATGCACGTATTCGATCGCGTCCCGGTAATGCTCGCCGCTACGCCACTGCGTGCCCATCTGGACCACCCGGTTATGGCGACGAGCCGCCTCGAGCATGGCCCGGCCTTCGTGAATGCTTTTGCCCAGCGGCTTTTCCACGTAGACGTCCTTGCCCGCCTGGCAGGCCAGGATCGTGGGCAGGGCATGCCAATGATCGGGGGTACAGACAAGCACGACGTCGATGTCCTTCCGGTCGATCACCTTGCGAAAATCCCGTACCATTTCGGGTTTCCGGCCCCGCCGGGCTTCGACCAGGCCGGCCATCCGGGCGGCATGGCTGTCGTCCACGTCGCAGACGATCGGGCAGTCTACTTCCGGATTCAGCAGGAAACAGGAAAGGTCTGCCTCGGCAATGCCCCCGCAACCGATCAGGCCCAGCCGGATTTTTTCACTCGGAGGTACGTTTTTAGGATCCTGCTGGGCAACCGCGCGCCGGGCGACAGGTACCGCGGCCATGCCCAGCGCGGCGGTAGTCAGGAACTGGCGTCGGGATACGTTCAAGCCTGCGTGCGTGTTCATGCGTTGTTCTCCTTGGACCCGGCGGTTAGCAATCGTGTTCACAGGGCCGCGACGGGCGACATCAGGCGGCTGCGCAGGGAGCGGAACCCTGCCTGTTCCGAACCCACGCGCGTGTCGTCCAGCAGCACGTAATTTGACCCCACTTTCTTGACCAGGAACCGATCCTGGAGCAACTCCCCTTCACTGACGACCTGTTCACGCTCAGTTCTTGATGGATTGTTGAGCAGAAAGCGGGCCTTACCGGTCGCGGTATCTACGTCCGCGAGCACGAACTTGTAATAGGACAGGTCTTCGTTGACCCGCTGGAGCAACGCCTGGGATTCCTGGCAGGTGTCTTTTTCCACGAAACGCAAGGCCATTTCGGAGGCTTCGGCCATCAGCCGGGGATCGTAGGGAATGCAGTTCAGCCGCTTCAGGATTTCTTCGCTGACCCGCGCCCGGACCTGCTGCAGGATCTGCTGATTTTCCGGGGAGCTGTTTTCGCGCTGGGCGCGCAGGGCCTCTTCCAGGGCTTGCAGGGGGGAATCTCCACGGGCGAGCATGTCCAGTGCCCTGTTGGGTATGATGACTGCCTGATTCCCCGGGTGCCGCAATTCCCGGATTTTTGCCACGGCCAGGCTACCCCCGAAATACAACAGGACGCATCCCGCGATGGCCATGGCCCCATAGACCAGCAGGGACGGCAGCACCGACCGCCGTTTTTTCTTCTTTTCCCTGGTCGGATCAGGTAGTTCGAGGTGCATCAGGGACAATTCCCGCAACTTTGGATCGAGTTGCGGAAAACTGGGCTGCTTATGCTCCGGGGATTTGGCGGGTTCTGCCGGCGGAGCAGGGGCCGTCGCGGAATCCGACCTGGTGGACTTAACCGGCGACGGCGAAGGCATGGCTGATACCGGGGCTGCCGACACCTTGGCCTCGGTGGGGGGGGCGGGTTTTGGCGTGGACAGGGTGAACGGGTCCTTACCCTCCCGCAGGGCCAGGATGATGGGCTTGATCGCGTCCCGCAACGCCCGGGCCGACGTATACCGCTTGTCCCGGTCTTCGTCCACGCATTTCGCAATGATTTCGTCGATGAGCAGGGGGACCTTGGCGAGTTCGGACGCTGGCTTGGGAATGCCCGTGGGGCGGTTGCCGGTCAGCATCTCGTAGAGGATCACGCCCACGCTGAAAATATCGGCCCTGCCATCCACATCATGGCTGTCGCGCAACTGTTCCGGGGACATGTAGAACGGCGTGCCCATGACCGCGGCCGCCTGGGTGACCTGGGGCGAGTTGACCAGCTTGGAAATGCCGAAGTCCATCAATTTCACGTGACCTTCCCGGGTCAGCATGATATTTTCCGGCTTGATGTCCCGGTGCACCGTGATCTGGTGGGCGTATTCCAGGGCGCGACACAGATCGTGGGTGATCATGAGGGCGTCGAGCAGGGGCAGACGGCCCGGTGGAGGCAACGACTTGAGGTAGTCCCGCAAGGTAACCCCCTCCAGGAACTCCATGGAAATGTACACCACGCCTTCGGTGCTGCCGATGTCGTGTACCCGAATGATGTTGTCGTGGGTGAGTTTACGGGCTACCCGCGCTTCGTTGAAAAAACGTTCCACGATCTCCGGATCGTTCGCCAGCGAAGGACGCAGGGTTTTAAGAACGACGTCTTCATTCAGGACCCGGTCCCAAACCCGGTAAATGAACCCCATGCCGCCCTGGCCGATGCAGGTCCGTACCTCGTACCGGTTGCCTAACACCCGCCCTGCTTCCAGGGGGGCCTCGCCAGGACGAGCAAGCCTGGTGGGTGTGCTATGGCTTGGTAACGGCGTGTTACAAGCCGCGCACACGGCCGCGCCTTCTTCGACCGTTGCCCCGCAGTAGGGACAGGATTTCACATTGCGTCTCCCGCTTGCCTGTCAGTAATCTTATACGCTGTTTGGGTCAGAAAGTTCAACCATTTTCAGGAATTTACCCGTAACTTGGGCGCAAGGCAAGGTATCATGTGAAAAAAATGTCCTGGTTTTAATAGACAACTCTCAATAGGCGGTATCCAATGGATCGGCAGGGAATAGCCATTAAATGGATCCTGATCATGGGAATTGGGACCCTTGTGTTCCTGGCCGGGACCGCCACATTGATGCGTCGGGCCGGGCTGGGTAGTGGCCCCGTTCGAGTCCATGCCGACGCGTCTCCCTTTTCAGGGGATGAAGCTATCCGGGTCTACGAAAAGATCGGCAGGAACAACGATCGGGGCAACCTGGCAGGAATATTCCATGCGCTGCGTGAAAATGGTCCCCGGCCCCGGCTGTTGGGAACCATGGAGCAGCCCGACATGATCTGGACCGTTACCGAAGGACAAGCAGACGCGCCGGGGCTGCTGATTACTACTTCCTTGTCGGGGGAAAACGGCCTTCTGGCCGCCGCGTGGCTGGCGGAACTGGCCCGCGTGGTACCCAGACGGGGAACGCGCCACCGGATAGTGATGGTATGGAGGGCCGCGGGCGAAGAATCGGGTGGGTTTCGGATGAAGCTCGAGGCGTTGCGCGCGGCCGAGTCCTGGCGGGGTCGTATCGCGGGCGCGATAGCGGTTTCCATCCGTCGGGGGTCGACCCCGTGGATTGCCCGGGACGCCCGGACGCCGACGACAGTATGGGATACCCTTCTGGACGCGTCCCGTCGCGCGGGATATGTTGGCCTTTCGCGTCCCCTGCCGGTGGAGAGCATTCGATCCGACGGTTGGCAGATGGATTCTATGTCCGTGGCGGGGATCGAAATCGGGATTCCGGAAGCATCCGATCGCGACGCTTTCCGGGATGGTCTCAAGGTGACGGGGGATGCGTTTTACCACGCCCTGGTGACGCTGGGATACGACATGATCGTGCGGCTTGGCATGCCGTGATAGGGGGGGCGAGCGAAGTCGTGCTTGCGTGAGGGGATCATTACGACGAACGGGGAGAATACCCATAAGCAAGCACAATCATTTCGACGAACGGGGGGGAATGCCCAGCCGCGTGTAACGTTTGAACACTTAAATGTGGCGCTATCACTCAGTTGAGGAGACTTGTCATTTCGACGAACGAAGTGAGGAGAAATCTTTAAATAGGGGAAAACAAAGATTTCTCGCTGCGCTCGAAATGACAAGGATCAGGATTATGAGTGACACGTGGCTCTCGCGCGCGTTTGCCGGTATTCATCGAGCGGGTATCTGTCATTTCGGCGAACGGGGGGAATGCCCAGCCGCATGTAACGTTTGAACACTTAAATGTGGCGCTATCACTCAGTTGAGGAGACGTGTCATTTCGACGAACGAAGTGAGGAGAAATCTTTAAATAGGGGAAAACAAAGATTTCTCGCTGCGCTCGAAATGACAAGGATCAGGATTATGAGTGACACGTGGCTCTCGCGCGCGTTTGCCGGTATTCATCGAGCGGGTTTCTGTCATTTCGACGAACGGGAGGGAATGCCCAGCTGCGTGTAACACTTAAACACTTAAGTGTGTTTCTATCACTTAATTAAGGAACATGTGTAATTTCGACTAACGAAGTGAGGAGAAATCTTTCTGGGGTTCACGGAAAGGACCAAAGATTTCTCGCTGCGCTCGAAATGACAGGATTGTGGCTTTTATCAGTTGGGACGCGCGGACCAGGAAAATCGGGCCACTGAATAACACAGCCAATAACAAAGATTAAATAAACAGCCGATCATAATGTCATTTCGACGAACGAAGTGAGGAGAAATCTTTCTGGGGTTCACAGAAAGAACCAAAGATTTCTCGCTTCGCTCGAAATGACAAGGATCAGGAATAAGAATGACAAGGATCAGGAATAAGCATGACACCTCGATGTCGGAGAAAAATGGATTGCTCGAAACGACAACGTCCAATGAAAACACAGGTTCATACCATCCCGGACGAGGGCCTGAACCTCGAATCATTCCTGGTGGTGTTTCATGCAATCCGGTATACAAGAACCATGCAACCTGATAATACATGTGGTTGTGTCGGCCGGGTTGCGGCGTGACTGATCGGTTCATTATGATGGAACCGGGTCGAAGGAATTAGCAGGGAATGGCATGAACGATCACGCGCGCGATTCCGGTGCTGAACCGCTTTCCTGGCTGGAATCCGCCTCCCAGGGTGATATGTTACGGGCGGTAGAGGCACTGTACCGCGTGCATACCCTGCTGGGCGCGCTTTCCGACCTGGACGCCCTGCTGGAAAAAATTGGCCAGGAATGCCGGAACCTGGCCGGGGCGGAAGCAGCGTCGGTCATGCTCTACGACGAGCGGAACGACGAACTGTATTTCCGCGTGGCCATGGGGGACAGCGGGGACCAGGAACGCCTGAAGAAACTGGTTCGACTGCGGCGGGGCCAGGGGCTGGCATGGGCGGCTGCCGACAGCCGGCAGTCCGTGGTATCCCGGAACGCCCAGGCGGATCCCCGTTTCTTCAGCGTGGCGGATACCATTACCGCCTTTCAGACCCGGAACGTGCTGGCCGTGCCCATGCTGGACGGTGGTCGGCTGGTAGGCGTGCTCGAGGTGATCAACAAGCAGAACGGCGCGGCCTTCACGCCCCTCGATGTCCATGTCATCGAGATGTTTTCCAGCGTGGCTGCCACGGCGGTCGTTAACGCGCGGCTCATCGAACGGCAGATCGAAACGGAACGGCTGGCCGCGATCGGCAAGGCCATCGCCGGGCTGGCCCACCACATCAAAAATATCGTCACGGGACTTTCCAGCAGTTCCGAACTCATCGGTATGGCCCTGGAACAGCGCAACCTGGATCTTGCCGCGCAGTCCTGGCCGGTGCTGCGTCGGAGCGTGCAACGGGTCGCCAGCCTGGTGCAGGACCTGCTGACCTTTTCCAAGGAACGCGCGCCGGTGCGACGGCCCTGTGATCCCGCGGCCCTGGTCCGGGATGTCTGCGATACCACGCGGGACCTGCTGACGGGCCGTAATATCCGGATCAGCCATGACGTGGAACGGTGCCAGGGGCTGATCCTGGCGGACATGGACGGCCTGTACCAGTGCCTGCTGAACCTGGTGCAGAACGCCGCGGATGCCGTAACGCCTGGCGAAGGGGAGGTCGTGGTTACCGCCATGACGCGGGGTGACGGCATGGCGGTGTTCGAGGTTTCGGACAACGGGCCCGGGGTGCCGGACGCCGTGCTGCCGCACCTGTTCGAGCCGTTTTTTTCAACGAAAGGCGGCGCGGGAACCGGGCTGGGCCTGGCAACCACCGCGAAAATTGTTCGGGAGCATGGCGGCGAAATAGAGTTGGTCCGCCAGTCCCCTGGGGCGTGTTTCCGGATAACGATTCCATCAATGGCTTCCGGGAAACCGGAAGTCCCGGCCGAGGAGAACGCGCCGTGAAGTCTGTCGCGAAGTGGAAAAAGTGGATGAATAATCCCGACGTGGTGGGATGGGTGTTATGGGGTGGCCTGACCTGCCTGTTGCTGGGGCCGTTCCTGTATCTCATCCGCCGCCTGACGTACGACAGCACTACGCCCCTGCCCACGCGTATTTTCATGGCCCTGTTCGCGTCGGCCATCGTGGCGGGGATCGTTACCTGGGCGATCAACGAGACGTGGTACCGGATCAAGTTGCGGCGGACGGCCCGGAAACACCGGGAAAAGGGCGGTAAGAAAAAGAACCGGGGCTGATTTCTTCCGGGAAAGGACCGCATGGCGGAAATCTGGGATATCGAGGAACACCTTGCCGCGCAGCCGCGGGATGATGCCGCCCGGTGGAGCCTTGCCAAGCGGTACTACGCCGCGGCGGAATACCGGAAGGCCCTGGAACACCTGGAGATCCTGCGGGGGCAACGACCTTTACGTATCAACGAATACCGTTACCTGGCGGCGTCGCTGTATCGACTGGGCCGGTTTCCCGAAGCGGAAAAAGCGCTGACGGAAGCCATATCCCGCTGGCCTGATGAAGTCCAGTTGTACGAACAACTCTCCCGCGTTCAGGAGGCGGGGGGACAATTCGAGGCCGCCATGGAAACCTGGCAGCGGATCCTGAAACGACAGCCGGATCATCCGCTGGGTGAACGGGCCCTCCGTCGCCTGAAAAAAAAGATGGACCAGGACCTCAAAAAGGAGGTTACCCGTTCCCGGCGGTTGTTTACCACCACGCTGGAAACCCGCAACTGCCCCAGGTGCGGGGTGATCAACACGGAGATCGCGCTCCGCTGCTGGCAGTGTGGCGCCCGCCTGCGGGATCCCGAACCCGGAGGATCCTCGGAAACCGACACGGAAGAGGAGACTCCCCTGCCCCGATCGACCGATTCCCGGGCCGTGCCACCCGAAACGGCCGGTTCCCTGCTGATGCTGCTGGCCGCGGGACTGGCGCTGGCATGCGCGCTGCTCATGGTGCTGGTGTTCGGCCTCTGGCATGAAGCTACCCCGGAATGGGTGCCGCTGTCCGTGTCGGACGTGTTTCAGTGGCGGGCCCGGGGCGGGCGACTGGCGTTGTACCTGGCCCTGTTGATCGGCTGGCCCGCGGCGTTGCGCGCCGGTATGGCCGCGTTTGCGTTGCGACCAAGGTTTCTGCCGATGGGGATTGCCTACCTGTTCGGCGTGGTGATGGCGGAACTGTTCTGCGTGATTTCGTTTCTTCCAGGCCAGGGTCTTGTGCTGGCCGGGGTGATCACCGGGGTCTTCTCGCTGCTGGGCCTGGTGCTGCTGCTGGAACTGCCGCTGGCCAGAGCCGTGGGTGCCTGGGCGATTCACCTGATCCTGGTGATGCTGATCGGCTGGGGCTCCTTTTTCCTCACGGAATCCTATATCGTTGGGGAATGGCTGAACCCCGTCCGGGAAACGGTGGCCGTCTTTCAGGCCAGTCGCGCGGGGGGAGCGTATGAAACGCTGGCCGGAACAACCCCCCTGGAATCCGGGGTGACCTGGACCAGTACCGGTTCGGCGTGGCTGGATCGCCGGGCGCCTGAGACGCGCCTGACCGTCTTGTGTGAAAACCCCGCACGCGACACGTCCCTGCAGGTCTATGATGAAACGGGAGCGAAATTGTTTGACTATATCCGGGACACGCGCCATGAAACGCGGTTCGCGCCGATACCGGGCCGCCCTTATCGCGTGGTGCTGGGCGGGACTGCGGGCAAGAGGGTTTCGCTGGTGCTGGAAAGCCTGATGGGCGTGTCGTTTCGGGGTGTGCCTGCCGGCCAAGCGTCCGGCGTGCCGCAATAAATGGTTGAACAATTTGCGCGGAAACGCAACGCTCCATATACTTTGTGGAAATCAACCCACGGCGCAGGCGCGCCTGACAGAAGGAGGTACGTGAAATGACCACGCTCAAGTCTCTCATTGCCTCGACACTGGTATTGACGTTGCTGGTGGTGGCCGGGTGTGCTTCGGCTCCCCAGAAGAGCCCGGAAGAGCAGATCCGGGACACCATCGCCAAGTGGACGGCCACGCTCAAGGCCCAGGACGTGGACGGCTGCATGACCTACTTCTCGGACCAGTTCACCAATTACAGTTGGGGGGACAAGGAAGGAGCCCGGGAGTTTATCCAGGACGCCAAGGATACCGGGTTGCTCGAAGACCTCGACATCAGCACGGATGCCATGGAAATCACGTTCGACGGACCGGACCGGGCCCGGCTGTACCCGATCGATATTACCGGTTCCTTCGGAACCCTGACTTTCGACGTCACCGTAGTGAAGGAAAAGGACGGCTGGAAGGTGATCGGACTGAGCGCGCCGGGGCTGTAATACCGCGCGCTTGCCGCCTCGCGGCCGGTGTGTCTACAATGACCGGAATGGAAGGAATCTGCAAACTTCCGTTCCGGTTTTTGCGTGGTCAACCCCAACCTGGCAGGAATGACACAGATGCGAGGGCATATCGAGCAGGTCCGGCAACAGGTCGCCGGGAAACGGGACGCCTTTCTGGCTGGTTTCCAGGAAGCGATCCGTATACCGAGCGTTTCTACCCTGAGTGAACGCCGGGAAGATGTACGCCGCATGGCGTTATGGCTCGCGGGACGCCTCAGGGCCCTGGGCATGAACCGGGTGGATCTCGTGGAAACCCCGGGGCACCCGGTAGTGTTGGCGGAATGGCTGGACGCGCCCGGCAGGCCAACCGTGCTTGTGTACGGGCATTACGACGTGCAGCCCGTGGATCCAATCGGTGAGTGGGGCCTGAAAGATTCCAGCGGCAATATGACCCGGGACATCGATCCCTTCGGGGCTGAAATCGCAGGGGATTACGTGTACGGTCGCGGGGCGTCTGACATGAAAGGGCAACTGGTGGCCCTGTTGTGCGCGCTGGAAGCCTGGCAAACCGTGGAGGGCGCTTACCCGGTCAATCTCCGTTTCCTGGTCGAGGGCGAAGAAGAGATCGGTTCCGTCCACCTGGAAGAAGTCATCGAGGCCCATCGGGACCGCCTGGCCTGCGATATCGTACTGAACTGCGACGGGGGAATACTGGGGCCTGACCTGCCTTCTATCGTGTATGGCCTGCGGGGACTGGCGTACTTCGAACTCGAGGTGCGGGGACCCGGACACGACCTGCACAGCGGCATGTTCGGCGGGTCGGTACGCAACCCCATCCATGTGCTGGTGGAGTTTCTCGCGGGTTTGCACGACGCGGATGGCCGGGTCAATATTCCCGGCTTTTACGATGCCGTCCGGGAACTGACCCCCGCCGAACGGGAACTGATGGCCCGGCTGCCGTACAGCGACGAAAGGTGGCTGGCGCTGACCGGTGCGAAGGGCATGTACGGCGAGGCTGGATATACCACTCTGGAGCGGGTAGGCGCCCGCCCGACCCTGGAAATTAACGGCATCTGGGGCGGTTTCATCGGTGAAGGCGCCAAGACCGTGCTTCCGGCAAAGGCCCACTGTAAATTTTCCACGAGACTGGTGCCCGATCAGACCCCGGACGACGTGGAAAAGATGGTCCGCCAGGTGATCGAGGAGCGAATGCCCCCCGACGTTACCTGGGAACTGACGGTCCATTCCAAGGGCCCTGGCGCGGTCATGCGGATAGACACGCCTTTCATGCGGGCGGCGTCCGATGCCCTGGAAGCCGTGTTCGGCAAGCCGCCGCTGTTTGTGCGCGAGGGCGGCAGCGTGCCGGTGGTGGCGGTGTTGCGCGAAAAGATCGGCGTGGAGTCGGTCATGCTCGGGTTTGGCCTGCCAGACGACAATATTCACGGGCCCAACGAACACCAGCACCTGCCGACCTGGTTCAGGGGTATCGAGACCTATATCACGTTTCTGGGTAAACTGGGCGTGGATAACGTGGAGTAAACGTGTCCCGGCTGGGTATCCGGGACTGGGGAGATGACCAATGCGCATGGAAATCCGGAGTGACCGGGACCTGTTCCAGGTCCGCGTGGCCCTTGTTCGGGCTTTCCTGGTGGAAAGGGGGCTGGATGGCGTGCTGCTGACCCGGGCGGATAACTTTGCCATGGCTACCGGGGGCAGGCGAAACTACATCTGGACGTATACCGATGCCGGGGCGAACGCCCTGTTCGTTCATCGGGACGGTCGGGTGTTTTTCGTGGGCGATACCATTGAAAAACCCCGGATCATGGCGGAAGAACTGGCGGGGTTTGGCTGCGATGCCGTGGATTACCTCTGGTTCGCGTCGCATCCCGCTGAAGCCGTGGGGCGGGCCTTTGCCGACGCGATCGCGTCCGATGACGGATCCATCGGCCCGAACGTCCACGGGGAACTGGCCGTGTTGAGGGCGCTGCTGACCCCCATGGAACTGGAGAAATACCGCGAACTGGGGCGTCGGGCCGCCGAGGCCATGACGGCCACCCTGCTGGATATCCGCCCGGGAGACCGGGAAAACGACATTGCCGCCCGGCTGGTATACGAGGGACAGCGGCGGGAATGCCAGGTGCCTGTCGCGCTCATCGCCGCTGATGAACGGATCCGGTTCCGGCATCCGTTACCCTCTCAGGGGGCCCTGCTGTCGGCGGAAACCGGCGTGACCCGCGTCCGGGGATATGTCATGGTGGTCGGCTGTTTCCTGAAAGAAGGCCTGGTGGTATCCCTGACCCGGTTCAAGCGGGTGGGCATCCTGCCCGAAGGGGTGGCGGATGCCTACGCGCGGATCTGCGGCGTGGACGCGATAGCCCAGGAGGCTACCCGTCCCGGGCGTACCCTTGGCGAGGTGTTCGATGACCTGGCCGCGGCCTACGGGCGACTCGGCTTCGCGCCGGATGAATGGCATAACCATCACCAGGGGGGATCCACGGGGTACGCCGGCCGCACCTGCAAGGGGAAACCGGGAGAAACCTTCCCGGTGCTCGACACCTTCTGGCCGGAACGGCTGAAAGTCCATACCGGGCTGGAGGTGCCTTTTGGGAGCGCTTTCGCCTGGAATCCTTCCGGTGGGGGCGCGAAATCTGAGGATACCTTCCTGTTGTGGCCGGACGGCACGAAGGAAATCGTGTCCCGGACGCCGGCCCTGCCGACAGTGAACCTCGAGGCCGTCCTGGGACGGCCAGTGGACATCGTGAAATCGGCGATGGCCGAGTGACGCCGGACTGCCATGCGCCCGCCACTGCTTACCCTGACCACGGATTTCGGCACGGCGGACGGGTACGTGGCCCAGGTAAAGGGCGTGTTGCGCGCGCTGGTGCCCGAGGCCATGGTGGACGACCTGGCCCACGATCTGCCTCCCCATGACGTCATGGCGGCGGCCCTGTTTCTGGAAGGGGCGATACCCCGGTATCCCGAGGGCAGCGTGCACGTCGTGGTGGTGGATCCCGGCGTCGGAACCAGCCGTCGCCCGATCGTGGTGGACTGGCAGGGCCGGCTTATCGTCGGCCCCGACAATGGCCTCATTTCCCTGCTCGCGCGAGAGTATCCGCCCGGGGCCGTCTACGCGATTCGTCTGCCCTGTCCCTTGCCCGGGGTTCCCCAGCGACTGAGCCATACCTTTCACGGCAGGGACCTGTTTGCCCCGGTAGCGGCGTACCTTGCCAGGGGAGGGGATCCCAGCCGCCTGGGGCCGCCCGTGGCGGATCCGGTCTGCCTGGCTTTTCCGGAGCCGGTGACGCTCGCGACGGGGGAGGTGATTGGCGAGGTGATTCACGTTGATCGATTTGGCAACGCGGTCACCAGCATTGATGGCGCCATGATTCCGGACACGTCTTTGTGGAGTACATTGCAGGTGGTGGTGGATCCGCCGGATCACGAGCCGGTTCAGGCCCGGTTTGTCCGGGTTTACGGGGACGGAAAAGGGGAGGAACTGCTGGCCCTGGTCAACAGCGGCAACCGCCTGGAACTGGCGGTATCGTCCGGCAGCGCGTCCCATCGATGGAACCTGGTCCCGGGCGCGCGGGTCAGGGTGTTACCGATTACCGGCTGATGGTTACCGGGGCAGTCGCGCCGCGACGCCGATGAGGTTACGATAGTCGGTCAGTTGTTCGTAAGGGGCCAGGGTACTCATCGCCGTGCCGGTTATGGGAATGCCGGCCTCGGCCACCGCGGCGATGGGATTCAGCCCACCCGCGAGGGCCAGGCCGACCCGGCCGTGGGGCACGGGCACGTCCAGCAGGGGCTGATTCGGATGGCCGAATGCCAGTATGCCGCCCAGGCCGACCTGTTCGGCCTGTCGGGCGACGCGCCGTGCCTCGGCGAGGGCTATGGCCGGAATCTCGCGGAAACCGGCCCCGATGATGCCGTTGCCCGTGGATGCCGCGTGCTGCACGGTGGTCATGTGGCTCCGGATGAACACTTCGAGGGGGTCCAGCGTTGACCCGTCGTAGGTGATGATCTGGGTGAATCGTTTTGGGGTGCCCTGTTCCACTTCCAGCAGGCCCCCGAAGCGGGCGTGGGCCACGATGCCGGCCTTGAGGAGGATACCGTTGATCGTCACGCTGCACACCGTGCCGATGGCCATGGTGTGCGGGGGGGTGGTGAAGGTTCCGATCGTCTCGCCCGGAAGGGCCACGCAGGCCAGGGACCCCATGCCCAGTCCGGCCCGAAAAATATCCTGGACGATCTTCAGGGCGGGGTAGGCGTCGCGCAGGGAAACGGTGGCGATGTTCATGACGACGCGGCCCTTTTTGCGGGCGGGGTCAAAATCCATCTGGTAGGCCAGGGCGTCGACTTTCGCGGCGATAAATCCCACCTTGTCGACCGCCAGGGCGCTTTCGATTTCCCGGAGACCTTCCGGGGTAAGACGGCGTCCCCTGCGTCCCAGGTTGACGGTCCATCCCAGGGTATCCGCTTGGGCGAGGTAATTGCGTACCGCCCGTTCGCTCATCTCGATACCTGACAGGGCCAGGGCGGAAGCGATGGCCTTGCTGCCCTGGCTCTTCGGGCTGTTACGCAGGGCCTCGAGGATGGCGATCATGCGGCGTTTGGTTTTGATGTCCACGGGATCGATCCCTGTTTTCCACCAGTATACCGGCAGAATTGCCGTATCAATCAAGAAAAATTCCTCGATATCGGCAGATTTTCGAAAAAACAGGCAGGCAATATCGCAATATAACGGCAAATTTGCCGGTTCAGCACCATAAAATCCCCCTGAACAATCTTGAATATCCCCGTTTTCCATGGTTATGATGTATCCAGTTACGGAATGCGGATTCCGATTGCGTGCGGGGCGATTGCCCGCGGATAACCCTCAACCTGCAACAGGAGTCAGGACATGTCATATGTGAGCGATGTGTTCGAAGGCGTGGTGCGGCGTAATCCGGGCGAACCGGAATTTCACCAGGCCGTCAAGGAAGTGCTGGAAAGCCTTGAACCGGTACTGCAACGCCATCCGGAATACCAGGAAAACCGGATCCTGGAACGTCTGGTCGAGCCGGAACGGGTCGTGATGTTCCGCGTGCCCTGGCAGGATGACAAGGGCCGGTACCAGATTAACCGGGGGTTCCGGATCCAGTTCAACAGCGCTATCGGGCCCTACAAGGGCGGGTTGCGCTTTCATCCGACCGTGTACCTCGGCATCCTTAAGTTCCTTGCTTTCGAACAGATTTTCAAGAACGCCCTGACTACCCTGCCCATGGGTGGCGGCAAGGGCGGGTCGGACTTCGATCCGAAGGGTAAATCAGACAACGAGGTCATGCGGTTCTGCCAGTCCTTCATGACGGAACTGTGCCGCCACATTGGCGCGGACACGGACGTTCCCGCCGGGGACATTGGCGTGGGCGGCCGGGAGATTGGCTTCCTGTTTGGACAATACAAGCGGTTGCGCAACGAGTTCACCGGCGTGCTGACCGGCAAGGCTCTGAACTGGGGCGGATCCCTCATCCGTCCTGAAGCTACCGGTTACGGCGCGGTGTACTTCGCGCAGAACATGCTGGCTACCCGCAACGACGATATCCAGGGCAAGACCTGCGTGGTATCGGGTTCGGGTAACGTGGCCCAGTACACCGTGGAGAAATTGAACCAGTTGGGAGCCAAGGCGGTTACCCTGTCCGACTCGTCGGGCTTCATCCACGATCCGGACGGCATCGATGAAGAAAAACTGGCATTCGTGATGGAACTGAAAAACGTGCACCGCGGGCGGATCAGCCAGTACGCCGAACGGTATCCCTCCGCCAAGTTCTACGCCGGCCAGAAGCCGTGGGGCGTGCCATGCCAGTGCGCGTTTCCCAGCGCGACCCAGAACGAGATCGACGGGGAAGATGCCCGGACACTGGTCAAGAACGGCTGCAAGCTCGTGGCCGAAGGCGCCAACATGCCGACCGATCCCGAAGGCGTGGACGTCTTCCTGGAAGCCGGTATCCTGTATGGCCCCGGCAAGGCGGCGAATGCCGGGGGCGTGGCAGTGTCCGGCCTGGAGATGGCCCAGAACGCGCAGCACACCAATTGGACCCGGGATTACGTGGATCAGCGGTTGCGGGAAATCATGAAGGCCATCCACGAGCAGGCCTACACCGCGGCGGCCGATTACGGCAAACCGGGCAATTACGTCATGGGCGCCAACATCGCCGGTTTCGTGAAGGTGGCCGACGCGATGCTGGACCAGGGCCTGGTCTGATCATCTGACTGACGTGACGTCTTGGCGCGCCCGGCGACGTGAGTTTTGTCGGGCGCGTTTTGTCGTTATACCCTGACGTGGACAGCAGCGACATTGCCGGAAGGATCGCGTTACCCATGAACCCAGGATTCAGCACGGGCGTACCGGAAATCGACCGGATGCTTCGGGGCATACTGCCTGGTGACAACGTGGTATGGCGGGTGGACCGGGTGGTGGATTACGCGCAGTTCCTCACGCCATACTGCCGGTATGGACTGGCCTCGGATCGCCCGGTGGTGTATTTCCGGTTCGCGGCGCATCCCCCCTGATCCCCCAGGGCACGCGGGGGGTTCAGGTGGTGTCGCTGAATCCATCCAGCGGATTCGAACCGTTTTTGGACGCGGTGCATGACGCGATTGAAGCCACGCCGAAAGGGGGCTACTACGTCTTCGATATCCTGTCCGAACTGGCGGCGGCGTGGTACAGCGACCAGATGCTCTGCAATTTCTTCCTGCTTACCTGTCCGTACCTGTACGACCGGGGTGACCTGGCGTATTTTGCCCTCCTGCGCGATCGGCATTCCAACGAGGCGGTGTTTCCCATCCGGGAGACCTGCCAGGTCATGATTGACGTGTACCGCCGCGATAGCGAGGTGTACCTGCGTCCGATCAAGACGCAGTTCCGTCACTCGCCGACGATGCACCTGTTACACCAGTGGCAGGAAGACGCGCTGATTCCCATTACCTCCAGTCACCGGGTAGCATCAGTCCTGCGGCCAACCCCTCCTTCCGCCGTGGGATGCGCGGTTCCTCCCCTGGACGACTGGAATCGGACCTTCCTGCTCGCCCGGGATATCATTTCCGGCCCGCCGGAGAGAAGCCAGACCGAGCAGGCCGCGATCGTCAAGGAACGGCTGCTGCGGATGATCATTTCCCGGGATGAGCGCGTGCTGGAACTGGCCCGGCGCTTTTTCACGCTGGAAGATCTGCTGGATGTTGGACGACGGACGATCGGCACGGGGCAGATCGGGGGGAAGGCCGTGGGGATGCTGTTGGCCCACGCCATCCTGCGTGACCAGTTGCCGGCGTGGCGGGACCTGCTCGAGTTGCACGACAGTTTTTACATCGGGGCGGACCTGTTCAATACCTACCTCGTGCAGAATGGATGCTGGTGGCTGCGGCGGCGCAGAAAGGTTGGGGAGGATTACCTGGAAAGCGCGGAGTTTATCCGGCGGCGCATTCTCACCGGGACGTTTCCCCGGGACGCCGAAGAAGAAATGGCCCGACTGCTGGATTATTTCGGCACATCGCCCATCATCGTGAGGTCCAGTTCCGTGCTGGAAGACAGTTTCGGATATTCCTTTGCCGGCAAATACGAAAGCGTGTTCTGCGCGAACCAGGGAGCGTTCCAGAAACGGTTGGAAGACTTCAAGTCGGCCATCCGAACGGTCTACGCCAGCGCCCTCAGTCCTCAGGCCCTCGCGTACCGTAAGCGATACGGCCTGCTGGACCGGGAGGAACAGATGGCCCTCCTCGTGCAGCGGGTTTCGGGATCACAGCGGGGCGACCTGTTCTTTCCCGACCTGGCGGGCGTGGGGTTCTCCTACAATCCCTATGTCTGGCACCGGGATATCGATCCCCGGGCGGGACTGCTTAGATTGGTGGTAGGACTGGGAACCCGGGCCGTGGATCGGCGGGACGACGATTACACCCGGATCGTGGCCCTGAACGAACCCCTGTTACGGCCAGAGAAGGGCGGGCGCCTGTATACCCAGCGGGGGGTGGACGTGCTGGACCTGGACGCCAACCAGTTGATTTCCATGGACTATGAAGCGTTGACGGACCGTTTGCCGGCATCCTGCCGGGAATCCTTGCGGCGATTCGAAGGCAGGGATGCCGCGGCCGAACGGGAAGCACGGCAGCGGGGGCTGCCCACGCCGTTGCCCCATATTTCCATGGATGCCGTGTTGCGGGACGAGACGTTCACCCGGAACATGCGCGATGCCCTTGGGGTGCTGGAATCGATCTATGGATGTCCAGTGGACACGGAATTCACGGTGAATTTCAACGAGGACGGTACTTTCCGGGTGAATTTCGTGCAGTGTCGCCCGTTCCAGGTCCGGAGGGAGACGCCGGTGATTCCGGATACGGGGGAAAAGCCTGCCCGGGTCATCATGGCCGGGTCGGGACCGGTTATTGGTACCAGCCGGTTGCTCCAGGTTGACTGGGTGATTTTTGTGCATCCCGCGAAGTATGGCCTGTTGCCCCTGAGTGACCGGCATCGCGTGGCGCGCGTTATCGGGCGGATCGCGCACCATCCCGCGCTGGAAGGCAAAACCGTCCTGCTCGCGGGCCCCGGTCGCTGGGGAACCTCGTCGCCCGAACTGGGCGTGCCGGTGACGTTCTCGGAGATCGACCGGGTGGCCGTCACCTGTGAGATTGTGGCCATGCGGGAAGGCCTGATCCCGGAAGTTTCGCTGGGCACGCACTTTTTCAGCGAACTGGTCGAGGCAGACATGCTGTACCTCGTGCTGTATCCCGATCACCAGGATACGGTGCTGGATACGGCGTGGCTGGAGAGTCTTCCTAACCGGCTGGGGGAACTCTGCCCGGAAGGCAGTTTTTTCAGCGAGGTGCTCCTGGTGTGCGGACTGGACGACCTGGACCAGGAACTGGCCCTGCTGCGGGCGGATACGCTGTCCCAGGAGACGCGGTTTTACCTGGTTTCCAAAGCATCGGAAAAGCCGTCACGCGGCGGGAGATTGCGATGACCGATCCGAAAGTACTATACTTTTATTCGGAAACTATGCAGGGGGGATGTGAACCGCGGGATTCCGCGAACGAAGGACGGGGCGGCAAGTAAGGAGTAACGGAGTGCTGGCTAAACGGATTATCCCCTGCCTGGACGTGGCCGACGGGCGCGTGGTGAAAGGCGTGAAATTTCTGGGGTTGCGGGACGCGGGGGACCCCGTTGAAATCGCCCGACGGTATGACGAAGAAGGGGCGGATGAAATCGTGTTCCTGGACATTCGCGCTTCCACGGACGATCGTGAAACCATGGTGGACGTGGTGCGGCGCACGGCGGAACAGGTATACATGCCGCTGTGCGTGGGCGGGGGAATCCGTACCATCGATGATATCCGCCGGATGCTGCAGGCCGGAGCGGACAAGGTGTCCATCAACACGCCGGCCATAGAAAACCCCGACTTCATCAATGAAGCGGCCCGGCGTTTCGGGTCCCAGTGCATCGTGGTAGCCATTGATGCCAAGCGCCTGCCCGACGGTTCCTACCAGGTGAAAAGCCACGGAGGTCGGGACGGCGGACGGCCCACGCCCCTGGAACCGGTGGCCTGGGCACGGGAAGTGGAACAGCGCGGGGCGGGTGAAATCCTGCTGACCTGCATGGACTGCGACGGCACGAAAAACGGGTATGACATTCCACTGACCCGTGCGGTGGCCGACGCCGTGAGCATACCCGTGATCGCCAGCGGGGGAGCGGGCACCCTGGATCATCTCCGCGCGGCCCTGCAGGAAGGCGGTGCGGACGCGGCGCTTGCCGCCTCCATCTTTCACTACAGGGAATATTCCATCAGGGAGGCCAAGGAATACTGCGCCCGTCACGGCGTGCCCATGCGGTTGTGACACGATGGAACTTGACAGGCGCGAGGTCCTTTTTTGTGCTGGAGTGAACGACGAAGACGGTGAATCTGAAACGTACCGGGAGAACGCGACAGGATCGGACGCGAACGAAAGGAATGGCAATGCCCCCTGAACAGGCCAGAGGTGACCAGGAAAAGAAAGGTATTCCTGAACCTACGTTGCGTCGTTTGCCGCTGTATCACCACCTGCTGCTGCAGCGCCTGGCGGACGGCATGGACACTATTTCCTGCAGCCAGATCGCCGAAGCCCTGAAACTGGACGCCACCCAGATCCGCAAGGACTTGGCGGTGACGGGGATCAAGGGCCGGCCCAAGGTGGGATATGACTTGGCCGCCCTGATCCAGGCGGTGGAAACCTTTCTTGGGTGGAATAACATCCGGAAAGGGTTCCTGGTGGGGGCCGGGAACCTCGGCTCCGCGCTGCTGGGCTACAGCCGGTTTCACCGGTACGGGCTGGATATCGTCGCCGCTTTCGACCGGCATCCCGACGTGATAGGCAGGGTAATTCACGGGAGGGAAGTGTTGCACATTTCCAAACTGCCCCACCTGGCCCGGAGAATGCGCGTGCACGTGGGCATCATCACAGTGCCCGCCGACGCCGCCCAGGAGGTGGCTAACCTCATGGTGTCCGGCGGGATTCGGGCCATCTGGAACTTTGCCCCCACGCCGGTGGACGTTCCCGAGGGCGTAATTGTCCAGCGGGAAGACCTGTATTCCTCGCTGGGCGTGCTGCTTCAGCGGCTGAACACCGTGCTGGATCCCCTGGAGCATCGCTGATCGCGCGTTTGCCCTTGGTTGTCGCGAGTTTCCGGGGGACGTGACGCTTTTCGCGGAGGGAGAGGGTATCTTCAGGAGCATGGGTTCCGGAGGGATTTCTCCTCACTTCGTTCGTCGAAATGACAGGACGGGTTACGATAGAGACAGGGGTGTAACGACAACAGATGGTTGGGGCACATGATTTTATTGAAAGGTCAAGGGGGAGACAACATTCTTTGAAATGACATGGACTATTGTCATTTCGAGCGAAGCCAGCGAAATCTTTCCCCTAACCCCCATCCGCCTATCCAGCATTCATCCCCATTACCAACGGGTCCTTCTTTTCCCTCCGCCATTTGCCAGTTTCTCTGCCCTGGCGAGGGCAGCCCACCAGCCTTCCGCAATCTTTAAAAAAGTTTCCCCCTGGGCTCCCGTATCAATTTTCCATAAAAATATTGACCGTCTGTTTCAGAAAGTGTAGTATAGCGAGAGGCGCGCATAATGCTTCGGTTACAAGGGGACAGCCATGAAATGGTTGAACGCATCGCTCAGGACCCAGGTAGTGACGATTGTATGCGGTATTGTGTCCATTTTTCTGGTTATGACCCTGGTGCTCGGCTGGCAAACCCACCGGAGTTTTTCCGCGCTCGAACGGGATAATGTCACTTTATACCTGAAGCAGGTTCAGTCGGCGTTTCATCGGGAGATTGCCCGCCTGGAAAGCCTTACCGCGGACTGGGCCCCGTGGGATGATACCGTTCGGTATGTGGAAGGCCAGGATCCGGACTTCATCGAAGTGAACCTGCCCGATGATCTGTACACTGGCATTAAGGTCAACGTATTCATCATTACGGACAGTGATGGAAACATCAAGTATGCCAAAAATTTTGACCTGGATAAGGAAGAAATAGTCGAACTTCCAGGGGAAGTATTTTCCCTGGTCGGGAAGGGAGGCCGGTTCAGCCAGTTCAAAGATGAGCGGGACTGCGTGAGCGGCATTTACGTTTTTCCTGACCGGGTCCTGCTGGCCGCGTCGCGCCCCATCGTCACGACCTCTTACGAGGGACCCATTCGTGGAACCCTGCTGGCAGGCGTCTGGCTGGATGATCACCTGGTTGAGGGATTGCGGGATATCACGGAACTGGCATTTACGGTTGAACGGCGGGACCAGCCGGATGCCGCGGGCCGTTCGGTGCCTCCCCTGCGTTCCGGGGATTCCCCCCGCATCACGCCGCTTTCCATGGACGAGATACGGGGTGAGGCCCTGTTAGCCGACATGGAGAACCGGGACGCACTGGTCGTCACGCTCACGCTGCCCCGGGACGTGTATCGGCAGGGGATGTATCTTTACATGTGGTTCCTGGTGGTCGGGACGATCAGTGCCCTTGCGGTGATTCTGCTGCTCGCGTGGTTCATGCGGCGGCGCGTGCTCGAACGTCTGGACCGGTTTGAGCGGGCCATTCAGCGGATTGAAGAATCCAGGGACTTCACGCTGCGCGCCCCGGAGTCCCGGTACCATGATGAAATGGGTCGAATCGTGGGCCAGTTCAATCGCATGATGGAACGGTTACAAGAACAGGAACTGGCCATCTGCGAGAAAGAGGCCCTGTTGTCGGGGGTATTGCGCACGGCGGCGGACGGGATCATCCTGATTGATGAAAAGGGCAAAATCATCGAGTACAACGGATCAGCCGCGGTGATCTTCGGCTACGCGCCGGAAGAAGCCATCGGGAAATCGGTGGGGATACTCATGCCCGAGCCCCACAGCCGTCAGCATGATCAATATATCCGGAAATACCTGGAGACGGGCGAAGCCCAGATTATCGGTAGCACCCGGGAGGTGCTGGGACGCCGCAAAGACGGGACCATTTTCCCCATGACCCTGGCCGTGAGCGAAGTGAAACGCCCAGGCAAGCCTCCCGTGTTCGCCGGGATCGTGCGCGACATCACCGAGCACAAGCGCAACGAGGAATTATTGCGTCACGCGGCGACCCACGACGGGCTGACCCAGTTGCTCAATCGCCGCCGGTTCGAGGAACGTTTGAGCGTGGAGGTCCATTCCGCGCACCGCTATGGGCATGCCCTGTCGCTGGCCATGATCGACATCGATTATTTCAAGCAGATCAACGATACGTATGGGCACCAGGCGGGGGATGCCGTGCTGATGGCCATCGCCCGGATTATCCGGGAAGACATCCGACTGGATGACTTCGCCGGACGGTACGGCGGAGACGAGTTATGCGTGGGATTTCCGCATACGCCTTCGATCAGCGCGGTAAACTGCGTGGAACGTATCCGGTCTCGGGTCAAGGACCTGGCCTTCAACGCCGAGAACGGCCAGACATTCAAGGTCACGCTGTCCATTGGTATCGCGCAGTTGACCTTCGAGCATAAAGACACCCGCATGCTGTTCATGGCCGCGGATGAAGCCCTCTACGAGGCCAAGAAAAACGGTCGGGACCAGATTGTGACCCGCTGACTGTTCCGGAACACGGGGAAGGGTGCGAGGATCGGGGGCGTATAAATTGGGCATGTCACGGCGCACGGTAACAAGAGAACGCACAACCTGAAAGGCCGTGCGTTCCCGTAATCTCGGTGGTCGTATTCTTGAAGCGGATCAGTCTTCTTCCTCGCCACTCCGCGTCTTTTCGTAGGCGGTGATGATTTCCTTGGCGATGTGTTCGGGCACTTCTTCGTAGTGGCTGAACTTGAGTTCGTAACTACCCCGGCCCTGGGTCATGCTGCGAAGATCCGTGGAGTACCGCAGGATTTCCGCCTCCGGTACCAGGGCCCGGATGACCTGGCGTCCGCCGCCGATCGCGTCCATGCCCAGCAGTCGGCCGCGACGGCTGTTCAGATCGCCGCTGATGTCGCCCATGAATTCCGAGGGCACAGTCACGGCGATTTCCATGATGGGTTCGAGCAGGCAGGGCCGGGCGTCTTTCACGCCCTTGATGATCGCCTTGCGGGCTGCCAGTTTGAAGGCCAGTTCGGAAGAGTCCACCGCGTGGTAGGAGCCGTAGAACAGTTCCACGATGATGTCTACCACGGGGTGACCACTGATGACCCCTTGGGCGAGTGTTTCCTGACATCCCTTGTCCACGTGAGGGATGTACTGCCTCGGGACCACGCCGCCGACGATGCTGTCGATGAACTGGTATCCCGCGCCGCGCTCATTGGGCTTGAGCCGGAGGTGCACGTCACCGTACTGGCCGTGTCCGCCGGTCTGTTTCTTATGTTTGCCCTGCACTTCCACCTGGGCCCGGATCGTTTCGCGGTAGGCCACCTTGGGCAGGCGGGTTTCGGCTTCCACCTTGTACTTGCGCTGCATGCGCTTGAGCAGGATGTCGAGTTGCAGGTCACCCATGCCGCGGATGACGTGTTCGTTGGTATCCGTGTCCCGGTAGTGGCAGAAGGTGGGATCTTCTTCGGCCAGTCGGTTGAGGGCCTCGCCGATCTTATCCTCGTCGGCCCGGGACTTGGGCACGATCGCCAGTTTTACCATGGCAGGCGGCAGTTCAATGGCCGGCATGACCAGTTCACACCCCGGCACGGACAGCGTGTCGCCGAAATGGGTGTTCTTGAGTTTGGTCATCGCGGCCAGGTCGCCGGGGACCACTTCGTCCACGGGGATCTGCTCTTTTCCGCGCAGGAGGAAAATCTTGCCCGTGCGTTCCTTGGTGTTGGTGGTGACGTTGTAGAACTCGGAATCGGTTTTCAGGGTTCCACTCAGCACCCGGAAGAGGGTGAGGTGTCCCACGTATGGGTCGACCACCTGCCGGAAGACCTGCGCGAAGAAGGGTTCATTCACGCCGATCTTGACGGTGACTTCTTCCCCGGCGGGATTGCGCGCGATGACCTTGCGGCTGAGCGGCGTGGGGAAGGATTCGGCCACCAGGTCCAGCAGTTCTTCGATGCCGATGTTCATGGTCACGCTGCCGGCGATGATCGGCACGATCTTGCCGGTGGTGATACCAACCTGCAGTCCCTGGATGAGTTCTTCCTCGGAAAGTTCCAGGGTTTCCAGGTATTTCATGGTGAGTTCTTCATCCGTTTCCGCGACGGCTTCCACCAGGGCTTCCTTGAGGGATTCGCCGTTTTCCACCGCCGAGACATCCCCCTTGGCCAGGTTTACCACGCCCTTGAGTCCGGTTCCACTTCCGACCGGCGCGATCACCGGCACGCAATGCTTGCCGTAACTTTCCTGGATTCCCTTGACCACTTCGGCGAAGTTCGTGTGTTCCCGGTCCATCTTGTTCACGAAGAACGCCCGGGGCACGGCGTACCGCTCGGCATACTTCATGGCGTTGTCCGTGCCGACCTGCACGCCCGTGGACGCGTCCACCACGATGATCAGGCCATCCAGCAGGGGAGAAGAAGACGCCAGTTCACCCAGAAAGTCCACGTAACCCGGGTGATCCACCATGTGAATCCGGCTGCCCTTCCACTCGAAATGGACCAGTTTCATCGCGATCGAACACTTCCGGTCGATCTCTTCCTCCAGGTAATCGCAGACGGTGTTACCGTCTTCCACGCTGCCCAGGCGGCTGGTGATGCCCAGGTTGTGCAGAATACGCTCGACCAGCATGGTTTTCCCCACGCCGCCGTGTCCCGCGAGCCCCACGTTGCGTACCTTGTCCGGATTGAAACTGGCCATGAATGAACCTCCGAGAATCGTTGCCTGTGCCTTATCCGCCGCGCGCGGCAAAAACCGCCCCGCCCTCCGACCAGACGGACCGTGCGGATTGCCATACAGGGAGCATTAGTATAACGACACTCGCCCCTCTCCCGCAACCGGCAGCCCGGCCCTGTTCATGGGCGAGGCCGGAACAAATAAATACTTGACGAAAACGGGTCGCGGGGTGTATGCTGTAGATGTGTAAAGGATTTTCCTGCCGGGAGTCCCGGAGAGGAGCATCGGTCCATGTGTAAAAAATGCCTGATCATCGCGGTTATGGGTCTGCTGGCGGCAGGGTGGGCGGTCTGCGTGCCCCCGGCCTCCACGGACCAGTTAGGGAACCCCGAGGAACCCGCCATGCGGCCGGTGAAGTGGGCCGGGTGGGGCGTGTATTCCCTGATGGATGAGACCCGAAAGGGCTTCATGAAGGGTGCGCAATGTTCGCCGGCCGCCATGGTATACGAGACGGGGGCAGGCATTGTGCGGGGAACGGCCTCCCTGATCGCGCACGTGGCGAAGGGATCCGTGTACGCTCCCCTGCCCGAGCGGTCCGCCCAGTCCATGAGTTACGAAGAGGCCGCCATGGCCTTTATTCAGGCCAGCGCGCCTTCGGAACAGGCGGCTCAACCGGCTGAATCCGAAAAACCGGTCGAAACGGCACAGCAGGCAGAAGACCCGGGCGCGAAATACCGCCAGCCGGCCCCTTCATTAGCCGCGCCGCCCCTCCGGGAGGCCCTGAAGGACAAGGGCGTAACCACCCGGGACAACGTGGTTACCGCGGCCCAGCGCAAGTACGTGCCGCACCTGCTGGTCAATTACCGGACCCAGGTGCGCACGGGACGCGGTGACCTGACCAAGCTGGCCGACTGACCCGTTCTTTCGCGAAAAAGGGCTGATCAATTCTGGTTATCCGGTTCACCCGGGGCGAGGAGGATCTCCCAGGCCAGCAGCATGGCCAATCCTCCCATGATCGCGAGATCCGCGATGTTGAAAATCCCCGTACGCAGCGAAAACCATGACGTGGTGATGCCCATGTTCATGAAGTCCACCACCACGTGACCGGGACGAAACACGCGGTCCAACAGGTTCCCCAGCCCACCTGACAGCACGAGGGACAGGGCTATCACCGGCCAGAGGGCGATGTGCCGGCGGCATGCCAGCCAGAGCGCGATCCCGGTCAGAATTACCGCGTTTAACCCGATCATGATCGCCAGGCGCCAGGGATCCGGCAGATTTCCGCCAAGGCTGAGGAAGGCCCCCGTGTTTTCGGCGTAAACGATCCGAAATATTTTTCCCGGAGCGTCCCAGGTGTAGTGGCCATCCCGCAGGTAGACCACGGCCCACCACTTGGTGGCATGGTCCAGAACAAGACAGGCCACGATGATGGCCAGCACGAGCCTGACGCGGCGGGACCGGGGCAGGAACAGGCGGCAGGTTTTCAGGAATGGGGATGGTTCCACGGAAACTGGGGCGTCCGGTTTCGGCTGATCGGCATGTCTGTTGGGGGATGGGGTCATGCGGGACTTCCATGCAGCAGGGCTTCCAGTTCTTCCTGTTCCCGGGGGCGCAGGTGTTCGTGGCGCGGGACGTGGGTAATCCCCTGGCCCTGCCAGGCGGCCTGGCGCAACAGAACTCCCGCCAGGGCCAGGATGTTGAGTGCCACCAGGTGTGCTTCGCGCCGATCGGGGGATGCCATGAAGGATCCGCGGGTCCACTCGTTGAACGCGCCGATGCCCGGGCCACACCACACCTGGTAGTCTTCCTTCCGGTCGGGTACGCCCTGGTTTGCCCAGTGGGAAGACAGCCCCAGGTACCAGCGAAACAGCAAGGCCAGTTTCCGCCTGGGATCCTGTTCCGCCTTCGCGATCATGGCCGGATCCCGCCGGTTGAAGAACGCCCGGGTTTCCTCCCATATGTCCGCGATCGGACCACGGAAAATGACGGTTTCCAGCCATTGCCGCTCTTTTTCCGGGATCTCCTCCAGGGCGCCGTACGTTTTATACAGGTCATACAGTTTCGCGGCCCGTTCGGCGAAACGGGTACCCTTTTTCAACACCTGGACGGTAACCCCCATTTCAAACATGTCCGCGGCCGGAGCCTTGGCCACGTCCACCTGGGAGGCTTCGGCCAGCATGGCGCGCGTGGTATCCGAGGAGCCGGATTCAACGCACGCCTGGTTGACAGTGCCCGTGACCACGTAATCCGCCCCCATGGCGAACGCGGCTGCCGCGGCATGGGGCGTGGCGATGCCGCCGGCGAGGCCCACCCGCAACGAAGTTCCCGGCGGGAAAGACGCCATCGCCCGGTCGCGCAGTGCCAGCATGCCCGGCAACAGGGCCAGAGCCGCGCGATGATCCGTGTGTCCGCCGGAATCGGCCTCGACGGTCAGGTCTTCCGCCAGGGGAACGAGGGCCGCCAGTTCCGCTTCTTCCGGCGATATCGCCCCGGATTCAACCAGCCTCCGCAGGATTTTCTCGGGGGGCGGCGCGAAGAACCTTTCGGCGATTTCCGCTCGGGATACCTTGGCGATGACCCGGTTTGGCGCGATGACTTGGCCATCCGCTCTGCGGTATATGCCCTTGACGCGGTACCGGACGAGGGCGGGACTCGGCTGGATGTACGCGGAGGCTTCCACCAGCCGCAACCCGTGCCGAAGATAAATGTCCACCACCGCTTCTTCCCACGCGGAGGCCCCGGGACTGCTGATCAGGTTGAATCCGAAAGGAATATCCCCCAGTTCCGCTTTCAGGTGGGCCAGCACGGCTTCAATCCGGTCCGGGGGTTCGCCCGCCGCGCCGAAAAATCCGAGAAAACCGGCCCGGCCCATCGCCGCCACGAGCCGTTCCGAGGCGATGCCATGGGCCATGGATCCGGCGTAGAGGGCGTAGCGCGTGCCATGGGCCTTTCGAAACGCGGGGGCACCCAGGGATTCCGGCGGGGCCGGTGGGGCCGCGGCGAGGATGAGGGGGCCGGCGACGCGTTCTCGGTCGGCCGGGGGTACCGGGACGCCACCCATGGCGGCGGATGGCTCACGACTATCCTGGGGGTCCAGGGCCCAGGCCCATTTCCGGGTCGCGAGCAGGGCGGTAACCGGATCCACGCGGCGGGCGGAAGGATCCCCCCCGGTGGACCAGGTCCATCCCGGCATCCAGCCGGTATGTTCATGCCCGGCTGGCATTTCCTGCTTCCTTCAGGGCGCGGATGGCCGTTTCACGATCGGGGTGGCTGAACACGTATGAGCCCGCGACGAGCACGTTTGCCCCGGCCGCGACGACCTGCCGCGCGGTGTGACCGTCGATGCCGCCATCCACTTCCAGGTCTTTATCCGGGCCGATCATTTCGCGGATCCGACGGATCTTGTCCAGCATGTCCGGAATGAACGACTGGCCACCGAAGCCGGGATTGACGGTCATGACCAGGACCATGTCCAGGGAGGAAACCAGGTAACGGATCGATTCCTCGGGCGTGCCCGGGTTGAGCGACACGCCGGCCCGGCAGCCCAGGTCCCGGATCCGGTGCAACAGGCGGTGGGGATGGCGGCAGGCCTCCACCTGGAACGTGATGATATCCGCGCCCGCCGAAGCGAAATCGTCCACGTACCGCTCGGGATCCACGATCATGAGGTGCACGTCCATGGGGGCGGCGCAGCGGGACCGCAACCTGGCGAGCACGGGGGGGCCGAAGGTGATGTTCGGCACGAACTGGCCGTCCATGATGTCGAAATGCACCAGGTCGGCTCCCGCCTGGACGACGCTTTCGATCTCTTCGCCCATGCGGGCGAAATCACAGGACAATACGGAAGGGGATACCTGTATTGGGCTCATCTGTTTCACTCCGCGCCTTTCCGCCGCGCGTCAGGGAGTGGCGTAGGCAATCATTTCCGGGGGATTGCCATCTTTCAGCCGGTACGCGGCGTGCAGGGTGTTGTTCAGGTAGATTTCGACCGTCGTCTCCCGCACGTAATTGACGGGGATCCGCATGGCGGTTCCGGCCACGTAGGTGGCGCGGTCGGTGTCCGTGAAAGAGGGTTCCCGGCTCCACACGGTAGTTCGTTCGCCCATGGCGTCAATCACGTCCACACGGACGGATTTATCGTACCAGTCCACCGGCATTTCATGGCGCAAGACGGCCTCGTAGCGTTCGGAAGGTACCGATTCCACGCCGGAGGGACGGTAGTCATAAGTGACCACCTGGCTGGGATAGATCAGGGCGTCCGGCGGCGGACTCTGGTCCAGCACGACGTCCGTGGGTACGCCGGGCACGTCCACGGGGTTTCCCACTAGGATGACCCCGAAGGGGGCCATCACCGGGGGAATGTCCGTCACTTTCATGCCGCGCAGGTCGGGCATGACGCCCGTGGCGGAGGCCGCGCCCGCGCTCAGGAGCAGGTTGATCTCTCCCTGGGCGTCCAGGGTTTCGCCGGCCGGCGGATCTTGGGAAAGCACCATGTCGCGCGCGGCGTCGGAGGGGACCCGCGCCAGGGATCCGATCCGGAACCGAGACTGAGCGATGGCCTGGCGCGCTTCGTCCAGGAACATGCCGCGCAGGTCGGGCACTTTCAGGTAATCCCGACCCATGCTGACCACGACATCCACCCGCCTGCCCGATCGGACGACGCGGTCGGCCTCGGGACGCTGGGATACCACGTGGTATTTCGGGATGGTGGGATGGGCCACGGAAGTCTGCCGGCCGAGTTCCAGGCCCTGCTCGGCGAGCAGCGCGGTGGCATCGGGCAGGGGCAGGTTGACCAGTTGGGGCACACGGGTGTACTGGTTGCCTTCAAGGGCGAAGGCGAACACGTAATACCCGGCTCCCGCCATGACCAGCACGAACACGGCCATGGCCACGGACCAGCGGATGCACCACCCGATGAAGCCAAGGGCGAACAGTACGGTTCCTAAGACCGCTTTCGAAAACGCGTCAAAAAGAAACCGTCCAGCGCTTCGTCGAGCGGATGGATCTGGTAGTGTCCCGTCCCAGTTTTCCAAGGTTCCAGTAACTCCGGCCCCGCTTCCGGCTCCAGGGACAGTTCCGACACGGCGTAGGCCGCGATGTCCCGGGTTTCCTGGGGGGTAAAGGTACAAACGGAGTAAACAATCCGTCCACCATTCTTGCAAAGGGCGGCGGCCGAGCGCAACAGGCTTCGCTGCAGACCAGCCATGCGGTCGAGGTCGCTGGCCTGCAGCCGGTCCCGGATATCGGGGTTGTGACGCAGGGTACCCAGCCCGGAACAGGGCGCGTCCACCAGCACCGCGTCAAAAGATCGCGGAGGGAAGGGCGGGAAAATTCCGTCTCCGAGCACCGCTATCGCGCGGGCTTCCCCCGTGAGTTCCAGGACGGACCGGACCCGGTTCAGCCGACCCGGGTCGGGATCCAGCGCGACGACCGACAGGTCTCCGTCGCCCAGGTCGCACAGTTCCAGGGTTTTGGTGCCCGGGGCCGCGCACAGGTCGAGGATCCGTTCCCCGGGCCTGGGATCCAGCAGCCGGGGGGGCAGGGAGGACGCGGGATTCTGCACCCGGCACGCGCCCGCGCGCAGGGGGGGTAACGCGGCCAGGTCGCGCGCGGTTTCCACCCGAAGGAATCCCGGCAGTACCGGCCACGGCGTGACCCGGCATCCGTGCCGTTCCAGTTGCCGAACCAGGGATTCTTCCGTCGAAGAGCCCGGCCGGATTCTTAGAAACAGCGGGGCTTCCCGGTTGACCTGCTCGCACAGCCGTGCCGCGGTTTCCTGCCCGAACTGTTCCACCCACAGCCGGACCATCCAACGCGGCAGCGACCACCGCAGGCGGAGATATTCCACGGGTTGCCGTTCGGCGTCGGGAAACGATACGGACGCCAGGTCGGGCGGTACCCGGCGCAACACGGCGTTGACCAGCCGCGCCAGGCCGGCATGACCCCGTTTCCGGGCGAGGTCCACCGACGTGGACACGGCGGCCGCGCGATGCACGGTACCCGAAAAATACATCTGGATCACCGCCAGCCGCAGAATGATCAGGATAGGGACCGGCAGGCGGTCCAATGGCTGTTCACAGGCCGCGCTCAGCACGTAGTCGGCCAGGCGGCGCCATCGGCAGGCCTGGTAACAGAGGTGAGAGAGGAAACGTTTGCCCCGGGCGCTGAACCCGGCGCCTCGCCGTCGCAGGGTGATATCGAGGGACACGTCGAGGTGGGCGCCTTTTTCCCAGACCCGCGACAGCACGTCGATGGCGGCATCCCGAACAGGATCGATGGCGTTCACCGGAAGGCATCTCCATCGGTGTTCCCGGGCACGGGCGCCTCGAGGAATCGTTCTCCCGGCTGAATCCGTGCGCCGGGCAGGAAAGCCGCCATGTCCAGGGGCTTGCGGCCGGGCAACTGGGCCCGCCGTATGGCGAGGGTGCCTTCACCCGTGGCTACCAGCAACCGGTCTTTTTCCACGGCCGTGATCACGCCGGGTTCAGCCGTGGCCGGCACGGCTTCGACGGAACTTTTCAGGATCTTGAACAGTTCGTTCCGGAACAGGCAGAACGCCGTTGGCCAGGGATTCGCCGCCCGGACCAGGTTGTGGATCCGCGTTGCCGGATCTGACCACACGATCCGCCCGTCCTTTTTCTCGAACAGGCGGCAGTACACGACCTTCCCGGGATCCTGGGGAATGGCGGGAAGGGGGCCCTGTTCGGCCATGCGGATGGCCCGCTCCAGCAGGTCCGCGCCCAGCGCGGCCAGTCGCCCGGTCAACTCGCCCGCGGTTTCCTCGGGGCCGATGGACACGGACTCCTGCAGCACGATATCCCCGGCGTCCATCTCCAGCGTGACCCGCATGATCGTGACGCCGGTGACGGTATCGCCTGCCAGGATGGCGCTCTGGATCGGCGACGGTCCTCGCCACCTGGGCAACAGGCTGGGATGCACGTTAAGCCAGCCCAGCGGCGGAATGTCCAGGATGGGCTGTTTCAGCAACCGGCCATAAGCCGCCATCAGGCACAGGTCTGGCCGCTGGTCCTTCAGCCAGGTCTCGAAGGTACCGTCGTTGAGTTTCTCGGGTTGCGTCACCGGGACGTCGTGGGCCTCGGCCCAGCGTTTAACGGGAGGGGGTTCGGGCTTCAGGCCCCGGCCCCGGGGGCGGTCCGGCCGCGTAACGACCGCCAGCAGGCGTGACACCGACGCCGCCCGCTCCAGCGAGGGGATGGCAAGTTCCGGCGTGCCGAAAAAGACGGTGCGCAGCATTGTTCAGACCAGACCGGGCAGATCCGCGATGCCGGCGATCTCGGTCATCCGTTCCTTGATATGGGCCTGCATCTTGCGGATAGCGTCATTGACCGCCCCCGTAACCATTTCTTCCAGCAGGGGAAGGTCGTCCGGATTGCACAGTTCGGGTTCGATCCTGAGGGACTGAATTTCCAGCGCGCCGTTGACTACCACCCGCACTGCCCCCCCACCGGCCGAGCCTTCCATGGTCTCCTGGGCCAGTTGGGCGCGCAATTCCTCGATGCGCTGTTTCATTTCCATGGCCTGTTTCAGTACCGCGCCCAGTTTTCCCAGGTCACCCAGTCCTTTGAGCATGTATGGATCCTCCCGGTGTCGGTTAAGATCGGATTGCGCGCGTACCAGTATACCCGTTCGGGCGCCGCGGCCGCTTACTCGAACAGGGGCTGGGAGCAGTGACGCATGCCCAGCAGGTAGTCCGGCAGCCCGGCGTACAGGGACAAGGTAAGGGACAGCGTGTCAGCGGTGATTTTTCTGCCACGGCGAAGGGGCCTGGGTATCAGCCACCAGGTCTCCGGGTCGCGCCAGGTCCACCACAGGTCGCGCAGTCCCAGCCACGCCAGGCGGGCCGCCGCGGGGAACCGTTCAATCAGGACGGCGTGGCTTATGGTGGTTTCCAGTTCGGCCACGCACCACGGGAACGCGGTCCGCGCGTCGCGGCAGGCCTGTTTCAGTCGGATGGGATCGTTCAGCGGGGCCGTATCGTCGCGGAACCGGCGGTACAGCATGGGCAGCGATTCGGCGATGTCGAAGCCGGCCAGGCAGGTATCTGCTTCCAGCAGGGCGCGCAACAGCCGGGCTGACGCGACGATACCCGGTAGATCGGGGGATCCAGCGGTCCCCCCGGTCGCGATGGGCCGGATATCCTCTGATCCCATTGCCGCGAGTTCCCGGGCCACCTGTTCCCCGGCCCAGGCCAGAAGTTCATCGTCTCCCTGGCTGGCGGCGGTCTGGGCCAGGCGGGCCGCCGCCACGATCCGTTCTGCGCGGGGAATGGGGGTTCCGGGCTCCGACGTGGATTCCAGGCGTGTTTTCAGGATTTCGGTAAGGCCCCGCGCGGGCTCATGCCAGGCGCTTTCCCGGGAGCGTGTCCAGGCGAGGCTGAAGGCCTGTTGTATGTCCGCGAGGTCCGCCAACGGCATCGCGGAGAGATCCGCCGGAAGGGTTGCCCTCAGGGTGGTCGCAAACCGTGTGCCCCGCTCCAGCCAGGCTGGCGCTTCACTGAACGCGTGGGCCCGCAGGGCACCCCGGACAAGCCGCGCGACATGTACCGGATCGGGAGATCCGGGATCAGGGCCCTCCTGGCCCGATGTCAGCGTCGCCAGGAAGTGATCTTCCCTGAGTAGTTCGCCCTCGTCCAGCCAGGACAGCCACTCTTCGGCCAGGGCACGTTCCGGTTCGTTATGCAGGGGAAGCCAGGCCATGCTCCTCTTCTCCGGCGGGCAGTTCTCCAGCGGCTTCCCGCAGCGCGCGATGAAAACGCGACAGGTAAGCCTCGATGGAGTAGCAGCGGCTGACCCGTTCCCGGGCGTTCCGGCCCATTTCCACCCGAAGGTCCGCGGACGCGCACAGGAGCGTTACGTATTGTTCCCATTCCTCGGGGGTAGCCGCCAGGAATCCGCTCTTGCCGTGTTCCACCACGTCCCGATTCATCCCCACCGGCGAGAGGATCACGGGCATGGCCGCGGCCATGCAGAGCAGGGCCTTGAAGGCGCATTTCCCCCGGGCCCGTGGGGTGTCATCCAGTGGCATGATGCCGATATCCATTTCATGGAGGTCATCCGCTTCCCGATCCAGGGACCAGGGGCGGTTTTCCACGTCCAGGCCGGGCCACTCAAAGGCACCGTTGCTGACCACCAGTAACCGGAGAGGGGTGTGACGTCCCGCCCGGACAAGGGCATCGGCCACGCCGCGCAGGTAGCCCTGGTTGTCCCGGCTGCCGATCCATCCTACCACGACCGGCTCTCCGGGAGGCTTGGGCGGACGATCCCGCAAGGGAAACCGGTCCATGTCCACGCACGTGGGAATGATCCGCACGTTCCGTCCGCCGTGGGTCCGCAGGTATTCCGCGATCAGGGGGTTTCCCGCCACGGCTACCCGGGCCATCCCGCACATTTTCCGGGCCCAGCCACGGTCCTGAAAGCGGACGAAAGGACTGGACACGAACGCGGGAGGCTCCCACACGGCGTCATCCACGTCGAACATGATGGCCGGGTTGAGCAGGCGTGCCAGCCGCTCCAGGATCGGCGGTCCGTAGGGAAACAACCTCCCCCGAATGAACACGGCCCTGGCCCGCGGCACGTGCCGGAGCGCGCGCAACAGCCGCGTCCCGCAGCGCGCCAGGTAGAGGGCTTTCCGGAAACGGTTCCCCTGTTCCCACAGGCGGATTCGTTCCTCCGGTGACGCCGGCAGGCACAGTACGCACCGTTCTCCGGATTTTTCGAGTTCCCGCGCGAACAGCCATGCCCGGTGGCGGATACCCGCGTTGCGCAGGGTATCGCCGCAGAGGAATACCCATGGCGCGTCAGGCCGGGGTGTGCCGTTCATGATTCGGGGTTCCCCCGGTTGTCCGGAGACACGGGAACCAGGGAGACGAGGATGTCCGTGCCCTCCACCCGACAGGCATGTTCCCGAAGGGGCGCGGGCGAGCCCCACAGGCATTGTCCCGTGCGCAGATCGTATTTCCATCCGTGCCGGGGACAGACCGCCACGCCATTGATCATCTGTCCCCCGCTCAGGTCCGCGTTCTGGTGACGGCACCCCATTTCCATGGCCCGGAACCGGCCGTCCGTTTCCCGGAACACGCCGATGTGCCGTCCCATGACGTGGAAGACTTTCATCGATACCTGTCGAAAATCGTCGACGCTGGCTACCCGGATCATTTTCATGGGGTTTATTATATGTGAAGTCGTTTCCCGGCGGGTTGCGCCCGTCGGAATATCACTTACGGGGACAATGTTGTTACAAGCAACCCAAAGAAGGATGCTTTCCATGAGTGAAACAAAGGCGGAAAAGCATTTCAGGCCGGACATGGCCGTGGCCGACGCGATGGCGGTACATCCCCGAGTGGGGGAAGTATTCGCGGCGTTTCACCTGGGTGGATGCGCCCATTGCGGTATCAGCCACTTCGAGACGATCGAGCAGGTGTGCGCGGCGTACGGTGTGGAGGTGGACATGCTCCTTGAGGTGCTCGAGGACGTGGTGGCCCGCGCGGAGGGTGAGGAGAAGTGAACGGAACGGAAAGCACGAAACAGGCTGTCCGCCCGTTGATTGAGGTGACCCCTGAGGCCCTGGCCCAATTCCGGACGCTGCTGGATGATCCCGCTCACGCGGGGCGTTGCGTGCGGCTGGGCGTGCGGGGCGGCGGATGTTCCGGGTTTTCGTACGTGATGGATTTCGACGAGGAGCGTCCCGGCGATCATCGCGTGGAAATCGACGGGGTGACGTTCCTGCTGGACCGGAAATCAGTCATATACCTGAAGAACATCCGGGTGTGCTACGAGGGTGGATTGCGGGGCCGGGGATTCGTGTTTGAAAATCCGAACGCCCGGAACACCTGCGGTTGCGGGGAGTCCTTTTCGATCTGAGGCATGATGAGCATGCGTGTCCGACGGAAGCCGGGCACGCCATCTTTTTTTCTTTCTGCCCATGCAGGGAAGCGAGGCTATGCGGTTCGCTGAATCCTGGAACTCGGGGTATCACGTTGCCAGCGGATGGACCGTGTTCGAGCTCGAAGGCCGTGACGTGTCTGACTGGCTGCAGCGCCAGGGAACCCAGGATATCCGGAAACTGGATAACGTCGGCGTATTGTGGAATGCCTTTCTGAACCGACGGGGCGAAATTGAATGTCTTTTCATGATGGCCCGCGCGGGAGATGCCCTGCTGATCCTCACGCCGCCGGGATTCCGCGACGCGTTTCTGGACCGGGTGGAACAATACGTCATCCTTGACGACACGGCTGCCCGGGTGCTGTTTGACCAGGCGCCGGTGGTGGCGCTGGCTGGAAACGACGCGGCCGCGGCGCTCGCGGCTGTTTTCTCCTTAACCCCGGAGGCAGTACCCCTGTTGACGGATCGGGCGGCCGGGGTTGTGCCGGTTTCGCTGGCCGGCGAGGAGGTACTTTTATGGCGGTTCACCTGGGGAGGATTGCCCGTTTTATTCTTGTTCCCCCCCGAACCGGATGCTCATCACGCGGAACGGCTTGCCGGGCGATTGAACGAGGCCGGCGTGGTTTCCCTGTCCCCCGAAGGATGGGAGGTGCTGACCACCCTCGCCGGCTATCCCCTTCCCGATGAACCCGGTATCCTGTTGCCGGAAACGCCCTGGGACCTGTCCGCCCTGGGCGAAAACAAGGGATGCTACCCCGGCCAGGAAGTGGTTGCCCGGTTGCGGGCATATGGGGCCGTGCGTCGCCGCCTGATGGCCCTGAAGTGGCTGCCCGGGGCCTTACCACGCGGGGACTTGCTGGTTCCGGGAGCCCGCTTGCGCCAGCCGGACGGCTCCGCCGTGGGCCGGGTGTACCGGCATGTTCCGGTTCCCGCCGCGCTGGAGCGGCTGGCGGGTCGGCAGCCCGCGGCGGTCACGCTGTGCTGGATGGATAAATCCTGCCGGGAGCCCGGGGTCCGGTTATGCCTGGAGGACGGCTCATCCGGAACGCCACTGGGGGAGGCGGAACTGCTGGACCTGCCGGTATGGTCCCTGCCGGACGCCCGCGGGGACGCCCGATTGCTCGTCGACCAGGCGCGTCGGTGGTTCGAGGAAGATCCCGCAGACACGGACGCCCGTCCGCTGGAAGCGATGATCCAGGCCCTGCTGATGGATCCAGGCTGTTCGGAATACTACGAGACCCTGACGGTGATGCTGATCCGCCGGAAACGGTACGCGGACGCCCTGCCCGTCGCGAGGGCCTGGGTTTCCCGGTTTCCAGATGAGATTATGGCCCACGGCAATCTATCTCTTATCCTGGCCAACCTCGGGCATATCCGGGAAGCCGAAGCGGAAAAAGATATCGCCCGTCGCCTGGAAACCGCGCGGGACCTGGAACACCGGAAACAGGATCCCGTGTCGGAAGAAGAACGCCGGCGGCAGGCGCGCGCCGAGGCGGAAGAACGGATCGCGCTGTTCCGGGAGGCCCTGGCCTATGATCCGGATGACCCGGTGGCCCTGATGGGACTCGGTGTGGCCCTGCAGGCCCTGGACTGCGTGGAAGAGGCCGTCGGTTGTTTTCGACGGGCCGTCGAGGTGGATCCGGGATATTCCGTGGCGTGGTTGCGCCTGGGAGAATGCCTTGAAGCGGCGGGTGACCGGAATGGCGCGCTCGAAGCCTGGAGGGAAGGCGCGCGCGTCGCCCGTCAGCGGGGGGACATGATGCCTGCCCGGGCCATGGAAAGCCGCGCGCGGGAACTTTCCGCCGCGGCAGGCAACGCCAACTGATCCCGCTTATTTCCCGTATTTCGCCCGGAAGGTTTCGACTTTCGGGTAATTGCCCGCCTCGGTCTCCCGTTCGAATTCCTCGAGCAGGCGGCGTTGCGCGGGGGTGAGCCGACGGGGCAGTTCCACGTTGAACCGGACTACCTGGTCGCCCTGGCGGTAGCCCCGGATATCCGGCATGCCGCAGGCCCGGAGTACCACCTGGTCGCCCGAAGATGTTCCCGCCGGGATTTTTACTTCCCGGGGACCAAAGAGGGTGGGTACCGTTACCGTTCCACCCAGGATGGCCTGGGTCATGGTGATGGGCACGGTACAGTAAACGGTCGTGCCTTCCCGCTGGAAGACCGGATGTTCCGCGAGGCGCACCAGGACGAACAGATCGCCCCTGGGTCCCCCGTTGACGCCTTCTTCCCCCTCACCGGGGATCCGTAACCGCTGCCCGTCATCCACGCCGGCGGGGATGTCCACTTCCAGTTCGCGGCGGCGCATTACCATGCCCGATCCCGAGCAGGTCCGGCAGGGATTGGGAATGATCCGTCCCGTGCCCCGACACCGGGGGCAGGTCTGGGTGATACTGAAGAAACCATGGGTCGCGCGCACCTGGCCGGTGCCCCCGCAGGCGGGACAGGTTTCCGGCCTGCTGCCCCGGGCCGCGCCCGTGCCGTTACAGTCTCCGCACCGTTCCTTGCGGTTGAAAGCGATCTTGCGACGCGCGCCCCGGGCCGCGTCTTCCAGCGATATGGTGATGCCGTATTCCAGGTCGGCGCCCGGGCGGGCCGCGCTGGCGGTCCGTCTCCCCCCGGCACGGCCACCACCGAAAAAGATGTCGAACAGATCCTCGAAGGGGCTTCCGCCTCCGAAATCCTCTCCGAAGCCGCTGAAACCACCAAAGCCACTGAAACCACCGCCGCCCCCTCCTCCGAATCCCATGCCTTCGGCGGTGCCCATCCGGTCGTACTGGGCCCGCTTTTCCGGATTTTTCAGGATGTCATAGGCGGCGTTGATTTCCTTCAGTTTTTCCTCGGCTTCCTTGTCGCCGCCGGTTTTATCCGGATGATACTTGTGCGCCAGTTTCAGGTAGGCCTTGCGGATTTCCTCCTGCGTGGCGTTTCGGGGAACCCCCAGAATTTCGTATAAATCCTTATGGCCGGGCATGGTCGCCTCCACTACGCTATAGTCTATAACAAGCTATTTTCAATCTAAGTTGTATGCCTGGAACGCCGGGGAAGACCGGGCGGTTCCCGGTCCTCCCCGGCCAGGTCTGGACCAGTCAGTTGTTTTTCGGCTCGTCGTCGACAACCTTGTAATTGGCGTCGATGGTGTCGTCGCCGGCAGCACTGCCCTGGGACGCGGTGTTACCCGTTCCGCCGGTGCCAGCCGCGCCGGCCGCCTGCTGTTTCTTCACGGCCTCGGCATACATGATTTCCCCGATTTTCTGGGTAGCCCGTCCGAGGTCGGTGATGGCCCGTTCGATGGCGTCCGCGTCTTCACCTTTCGCGACTTCACGAACCCGTTCGATGGCGGTTTCGATTTCTTTCCGATCGGATTCGCCGATCTTATCGCCGAATTCTTTCAGGCTTTTTTCAGCGCTGTAGATGGCCGTATCGGCGGTGTTGCGGGCGTCGACCAGCCGCTTGCGCTTCTTGTCCTCTTCGGCGTGCTGCTCGGCTTCGCGGATCATCCGCTGGATTTCCTGCTCGGACAGGCCGCTGGACGCCTCAATGCGGATTTCCTGCTCTTTCCCCGTGCCAAGGTCTTTGGCGGACACGTGCAGGATGCCGTTCGCGTCGATGTCGAAAGATACCTCGATCTGCGGCACGCCCCGGGGCGCGGGCGGAATCCCCACCAGGTCGAACTTGGCCAGGGTGCGGTTGTCGGCCGCCATTTCGCGTTCGCCCTGCAGGACGTGGATGGTCACCGCCGTCTGGTTATCCGTGGCGGTGGAGAAGATCTGGCGCTTGGTGACCGGTATGGTCGTGTTGCGCTCGATCAGTTTCGTGCACACGCCGCCAAGGGTTTCGATGCCCAGGGAAAGGGGTGTCACGTCCAGCAGCAGCACGTCCTTCACCTCACCGGCCAGCACGCCACCCTGGATGGCCGCGCCCACCGCGACCACCTCGTCGGGGTTCACGCCCCGGTGCGGTTCCTTGCCGAAGATTTCCTTCACCACGCGGCCGACCGCCGGCATCCGGGTCATGCCGCCCACCAGGATCACCTCGTCGATTTCGGACGCTTTCAGCCCGGCATCTTCGAGGGCCCGGTAGCACGGGTTCTTGGTCCGTTGCAGCAGGTCATCGCACAACTGCTCCAGTTTCGCCCGGGTCAGCGTGTAGTTCAGGTGCTTGGGCCCGGACGCGTCCGCCGTGATAAACGGCAGGTTGATGTCGGTGGTCGTGGTCGAGGACAACTCGCATTTCGCCTTTTCGGCGGCTTCCTTGAGCCGCTGCAGCGCCATGGGATCCTTGCGCAGGTCGATGCCCTGGTCACGTATGAATTCTTCCGCCAGCCAGTCGATGATCCGCTGGTCGAAGTCATCGCCGCCCAGGTGGGTGTCGCCGTTGGTGCTCAGCACCTCGAAACTGTCGTCGCCGATGGCCAGGATCGAAATGTCGAAGGTACCGCCGCCCAGGTCGTACACGGCCACCTTTTCGTTCTTTTTCTTGTCCAGGCCGTAGGCCAGCGCCGCGGCGGTGGGCTCGTTGATGATGCGCAGCACTTCCAGGCCGGCGATGCGACCGGCATCCTTGGTGGCCTGGCGCTGCGAGTCGTTGAAATACGCAGGCACGGTGATGACCGCCTGCTTGACCTCGTGGCCGAGATAGGCCTCAGCGGTTTCCTTCATTTTCTGCAGGATCATCGCGCTGATTTCAGGCGGACGGTAGGTCTTACCCATAATTTCCACCTGGCAGTCTCCGTTCACGCTCGCGCTGACTTTATACGGGACCAGGCGTATTTCTTCGCCGACTTCATTGAAGCGGCGGCCCATGAACCGCTTGATTGAAAAAATCGTATTCTGGGGATTCGTCACCGCCTGGCGTTTGGCCACCATGCCCACCAGGCGCTCCCCGTCTTTCGTGAACGCGACCACGGAGGGGGTTGTCCGGTTGCCTTCCGCGTTCGGAATGACCACCGGTTCGCCGCCTTCCATTACCGCCACGCAAGAGTTGGTTGTTCCCAGGTCGATACCAATTACTTTAGCCATAACGTAATCTCCTTTCTGCGCTCTCTGTTTTATACGTCAATTTTCGGTTTGTTCTGACCTTGTTTCCGTCTTCAGGTCCGTGTCGGGGTTATTTTTCTCGTCGGTTCCGTCGCCCGTAACGGAGCCGTCTCCACCGGGCGGGCCGCTGCTGACGACCACCTTGGCTGGCCGCAACAGTACTCCGCCGATGCGGTAACCCCGTTCGTAGACCGTGGCGATCCGTCCCGCCGGTACCGTGTCGGAGGGCGCGTACGTCAGTGCCTCGTGCACGTTCGGATCGAATTCCTGGCCGTCCGCCTCGATAGATTCGAGACCCTGGGCGGCCAGGGTATCGTCGAATTGCCGCAGGATCATCCGCACGCCTTCGGCAAAAGCCGCGCCATCCGCCGGATCGTGGGCCAGGGCCCGTTCCAGGTTGTCCCGGACGGGCAGCAGGTTCCGGATGGTTTCCCGGGCGGCGGTTGCCCGCAACGCCTCCGTTTCCCGCAGGACGCGCTTGCGGAAATTGTCGAAGTCCGCGCGCAACCGCAACAACTGGTCTTTCAGCAGGTCCCGTTCCGCCGTCAGCGCGGCGATCACGGTTTCGGGATCGGGCGGCGTCTCGACCTGTTCCGCCTCGCCGACCGCCTCGTCCGCGGTCACCCGCTCATCCGGGCCAGCCTCCATTTCCCCGGCTGGCATGGTGTCCACCGCTTCGACGGTTTCGTTCCCGGCTTCGCCGGTGCCTTGATCGCCCTTATCCGGCCTGGTTGACTCAAAATTATTTACACTATCATTTCTTTCTTCCATATTTTTCATTTTCCTTATTTCTATAACGAGTGCGGGTTGACGCGGGGTTTACCCCAGCAACCGCGTAATCGCCCTGCCCACCATGTCTGCCGTGGCGTTCACCAGGGACATCAGCCGGGAATAGGGCATCCGCCGGGGTCCCAGCACGCCGATGACGCCGATGGTTTCGTTGTTGACCCGGTAAGGTGAAGCCACCAGGCTGATGCTGTCCAGCGCGGCATCGCCCAGTTCTTCCGACCCGATCAGCACCAGGGCGCCAAGGTCCGGATCGTTCCGTACCGCCTTGCGTAACACCTCCAGCAGACGATCCCGTTCCTCCACGAGGTTGAGCACCGTTCGGGCGTTGTCCACCGAGTGAAATTCCGGCTGGTTCATCAGGTTCGGCATGCCTTCCAGGTACAGCCGGTCCGTGGAAGGAAGGGGCAGTCCACTCAGCAACGCCATGGCCTGCTGCGCGAGTTGACGCTGTTCCTCGAGGTAGGCCATCACCCGTTCACGCAGGACGTCGCCCAGCCGGCTGACGGGTTGTCCATTCAACTGCTCGTTGAGAAACACGTTGAGCCGCTGCATCAGGTCGAAGTCCATCGGGCCTGCCAGTTCCAGGGACACCGACCTGGCCCGGCCGAAGTTATCGACCAGCAGCGCGGCCACCCGGCGTTCGCCCAGGGGAACCAGTTCCAGCCGTCGCAACACCGACGAGTCATCCCCCGGTGCTTCGGCCAGTCCCGCCTGGTGGGAGGCCAGGGCCAGCAGGTGGGATGCCTGGCGCAACACGTCGTCCACCCCGCTCAACCGGGAGAAGTATTCCTTTTCCAGTTTGCGGCGTTCGGCCAGGCCGAGTTCCTGCACCCTGCTGAGTTTCTGGACGTAATAGCGGTATCCGAGGGTGGTGGGAACGCGTCCCGCGCTGGTGTGGGGCTGGGTCAGCAGTCCCATGTCTTCCAGGTCCGCCATGACGTTACGGACCGTGGCCGGGCTGAGTTCCATGCTGAATCGCTTGACCACGACCCGGGCGCCGACCGGTTCGGCCGTGGTGATATACAGGTGCACCACGGCGTCCAGTACCTGCTCTTCGCGCGGATTCAGTTGTGGTAATCCTTCCACCACGCCAATACCCTTTTAGCGCTCGACACAATGGAGTGCTAACAACCCTCTAAAGTGTACCACATGGCGGACTACAGGTCAAGTGCCCTGAAAATGTTGAGCGCGGCTGCTATCGCGCTGTGCCGGTTTTCTGAATTGCGGGGCCCCCCGGTCATGTTTTCGGCGCAACACTTTCCAGCTGGGTGGGTGAGTCTTTTCGATATGGCCTCGTTTTTGCGGCGAAGCGTAGTCCATTGGGTCGAATCGTTATTCTTCTTCCCGGCAGAAGGTCATTTCGAGCGAAGCGAGCAATCTTCCTCCATCCAGGCACCAGCCGTGTTGCAAACGGACGGCCCCGTCCCCTGGTATCCGTGCCAGCCGTGTGCTGAAGCCACCCCCAACCGGATTGCCTGGTCGGTGGGTCGGGGATCCGGAAGGATCGGGTGCCGGAAAAGTTACTTGCCTGGGCTCCCAGCCGCTGACCCGGAGGTCGTGGCCGTGTCTTCCGGAGGGGACATCGGGGCCATGCCGCCCGCATGAACCGATTCCCGCAGGTGCCGTATCCACGCTTCGCGGGTTTCCCCGGATTCCAGGAAGAACATGACGCCCAGCGCGCGATGCAGGCCGATCACATCGCGCAGGAACTGGTGCTCCGCGGCGGCCGCGCCGAGGTCCGCCACGTGGGCCGCGGTCTGGGCGTCCACGAACTGGGCGATGCCCAGCAGTCCCCGGTCATATCCGCTTTCAACGAGTTTGAGGTTTTTCTGGGCAGCATCCGCGGCCCGTCGGGATTCGTCCATGGCAACCAGGGAGGCCCGGGCCTGGGCCGCTGCCATTCGGGCCCGCTGTTCCAGTTTCTGGGCTGCCGCGCGCCGGGTCAGTTTCAGTTGTTCCAGTTGATCCCGGCTCTGCGCCGCTTCCGCGCGGCGTTTACCCCCGGCGTACAATGGCAGGGTGGCGTTCAGGCCAAAGGTCCACGCGTCTTCGGGATAGCCTGGAATGAAAAGGGTCTGGAGTCCCCCGGTTCCAGAATATTTCCCCGACGTGTCCAGTTTGTGACGGAATTCCGTCTGGAAACCGACGGTAGGAATGAAGTACCGTCGCCGCAGGGCAACGAAGGCTTTCCCCTGCGCGGCGATCAGTTCATCCAGTTGCCGCAGTTCGGGGGCTTCGGCCAGGGCTTTGTCGGCCAGCGCGGCACATAGCGGTTCAAACAGGGCCTGGTCCAGCATCAGGTCCGGCAGTTCCCCTGGGCCGGTGAGCAGTTCCGGGGCCAGGGCCGGTTGCTCAATGACCCGGAAGGTTTCCCCCTGGTCCCGGTTCAGGACGCGGTTGAACTGCCAGTTGGCGGCCAGGCGGGCCTTGTCAGCATTGATGTTTTCGATCCGGGCCTGGGCGAGGGCGGCCTCCCATCGGTGCACGTCGGCCTCTGGACCTATTCCCAGCGCGTAGCGCCGCCGCGCGAGTTCGAGGTACGTCCGGATCTGTCGCAGGTTGGTCCGCTGGATTCGTTGGAGTGCCCGCGCCAGTTGCACGTTGACATACGCCTCGGCGGAAAGTTCAATAATGTCGAGTTCCTGTCCCGCGTAAGCCTGCTCCGCCGCCGCCTGCAGCCGCTTCTGAATGGCCACGTTCGCGCGGGCCATCTCATCGTAGATCAACTGGGTTACCTTGAGTGAGGCGCTCCACGTGCGCTCCGGGTTGGCCACGTTGGCCAGTTCTTCGTCCACGGCCACGTAGGAGGAAGACAGGTCCACTTGGGGCAGAAAGTTGGCCTTGGCCATGGGAATGTTCCAGGACGAGGCCCGCACCTTGCGCTGCTCGGCGGACAGGTCCAGGTTACCCTCCGCTGCGGTTCGGGCGGCGGATACCAGGGTGTACTCCCGCTGGGGGTTAAGGGGTTCTTCGGCCACGAGGGTTGCTTCCCGCAGCAAATCCTCCGGCAGGGCAACTCGAAGGGTCCGCGCCGTTTCCAGGTTGAGGGTGAGTTGTCCCGGGAACGGCAGGGAACCGCGCAGGGTGTCCGGCAAGGGGGTGTTCAGGGCGGCCCGGGCCAGGATGTTGGCGGCCCGGCGGGCGAGTCCCCGCGGGGCGTCTTCCCCGCACAGCGTGGCCAGGACCCCGGCCTCGGCGTCCCTGGGATCACGACAGGACAGCGTGGCCACGCCGGCCGAAGCCGCTTCCCCCGCGAGGCGTTCCGTGGTTTCCTGGGTCAGTCCTGACCAGGGGTGAAGCAGAATTGCCGCGCCGGCGTTTCGCGCGGTTTCGAGCAGGGCCGCCGGTTCCGTGTCCGCGTCGACAAGGCGTGGCGTGATGCCGTCGGGAATTCCCGGCAGGACCCCGGGAAGTGTGCCGGAGAGCAGATCAAAGAGGGCATGGCGCACCGGTACGATCCAGGTCCGGGAGACGGTCAGCCCTTTCGCGATCGTGTTCAGGGACGCCACGGGTTCCCAGGTCACGACGAGGTTTTTCTCCGAAAGCGGTCGCCGGGAATGATCGGTTCCGACAGCCGGCAGCAGGAGGATCAGCCATTTTTTCACCGGGTTGGATGGTTCGAGTGCCACGGTGGCCGTGAAAGGATCGACCGCTACCACGCCGTTTACCGAGGTATCTTTTTCGAGTTGCCGGAGCAGGTCCCGCGCCTGGTCCGCGGTGCCGTCGTGAGACCGGATGCTGACCTGGATCCGCCCATTTTTGGCCCCCCCCACGTCCTCGATTTCCCGCGCGCACAGGGCCGCCAGGTCGGCGTCTGCCGGCGTGTTCGCGTGGAGCAGGACCACGTGAAACGACGCATGGGCTTGATCCGGAGCTGCCGGCTTGGCGGGAGACGTTTCGGAATCGTTGGGCTCAGCCATGGTCCATGCCCCAGGCCCCGAGAGATACAGACACAGGAGTACCATGGAAGGAAGGAATACACCGTGCCAGGGCACTTTTTTCCCATTATTCGCTTTTTGACGGGTCAGCATGATAGGGTCCAGCCATTTTTTCGGGGTCAAAGCCCTTTTTTCCTGATGGAGAACATGATAAACGAGGCCCGAGGAAAAATAAAACAAACATTTGTTTTATTTTTTTGCGACGAAAAAAGGATGGCCGTGTTTCCAGCAAAACGTTTTTTTGCGGTAGAGTATACGAAGGATCGGGACAGGATGGACGACCAGGTTGTGGGGGCTGGCGATGGGGAAAACACGAAGGGTTTCAGGAGCATTGAGTAAAGTTGAAACAGGACCATGGTGGACCGCGTGAAACCTGTACGGGGAAATATCGATGGTTCTGAGCCCCGGGAGATGGCCAGCAGCCGTGACCCGGAAAGCCCGCAATCGGAGTCACCGGGAAGTTCCGGAACTTCCGGGGCGCCCATCAAGGCGCCGCCGTTGCGCGAACTCTGCCGGAAATACGGCATTCAGTTCAAAAAGGGCCTTGGCCAGAACCTGCTGCTGGACGACAACATTAACGCCATCATGGTAGCCGCCGCGGATCTCCGGGCCGGGGACCGGGTGGTGGAAGTGGGCGCGGGACTGGGGGCACTGACCCGCCGACTGGTGACCGCGCCGGTATCCGTTCTGGCGGTGGAGATTGACCGGGCGTTCATGCCCTGCCTGGAGGATCAGTTCGGTCACCTGTCCAACCTGCGATTGTTCCGGGGAGACATTCTGAACCACGACCTGGGGGAACTTGTGGCCGAGTACCTGCCCGGAACGGGACCGCTGAAGATGGTGGCCAACCTGCCGTATTACATCACCACGCCGATCCTGTTTCATTTTCTCGAGGCTCCGGTGACTTTTTCCCGGATCGTGGTAATGGTGCAGTTGGAGGTGGGGCAGCGGCTGGTGGCCGCTCCGGGCACGGCGGATTACGGGGCCCTGACGCTGGCAGCCCGGTTGTACGCCGAGGCGGACATGGTGCGACGGGTTCCGGCCAGCTGCTTTGTGCCCCGGCCCAAGGTGGACAGTTGCATAGTACGGTTGCGGCTGCGGGAGCGTCCCCTGTATGAGGATCTGCCGCCAAAACGGGTCATGCGGGTGGTCCGGGCGGCTTTCAGCCGGCGTCGTAAAACGCTGCGCAACGCGCTCGCGGCACTGGATCCGCGCCTGGACCGGTTGGCCATCGCGCGGGGGATCGAAGCGGCGGGCATAGACCCTGAACGCCGCCCCGAAACCCTCACGCTGGACGAGTTCGCCGCGCTTGCCCGACAATTCGTTACGAGCATGACGGGTGAAGAGGAAGACCAGTAACGGGATGGTGAACATGGAGAGCACGGAAGTGAACGGACCCCTGAACGAGGTGGGATCGGGCCCGGGATTTCCTCCCAGCGAGGCATCCTGTTGCACCATGGTTGTGCACGCGTTACCCAGCGGCGTGGTGGCCCTCGATCGCCATGGCCTCGTGCTGACGGCAAACCCGGCTGCGGAACGGTTTCTCGGGCTGGCCGCGGGATCCCTGCGCCGGGGCATACCCTTCTGGTCCTTCTGGCAGACGGAACCTTTCCGGGAGATGGTGGAAGCGTTGTGGAGCGCGGGTAAGGCCCTCACGCGCAGGGAACTTACCCTGGAACAGGGGGAGGAAGCACGGATCCTGGGGGCCTCGGTGTCGTTTCTCATGGAAGGCGGACGGCCCGGGGGCGTCATCCTGATTTTCACGGACCTGACGCGGGTCCGGGAACTGGAAGCCGTGGCCGAAACGAACCGGCAACTGGCCCAGATCGGCGAGTTGACGGCCGGGGTGGCCCATGAACTGCGGAATCCCTTGGGCGTGATCGGGGGCATGGCCGAACTGATCGCGCGGCGTGCCGCGGGCCAGCCCGTCCTGGAGGAACCAGCCCGGGGCATCGTGGCCGAGGTGCGCCAGATGGAGCGGCTGATTGCCCATTTCCTCGATTTTGCCAAGCCCTTTTCGCTGGAAACGCGCCGATGCTCGGTCGAAGAGGTCGCGGAGCATGCCGTTAAACTGGTACAGCCTGTCGCCACGAAAGCGGGGGTAGTCGTGCGACTGGAGCGGGCGGAGATTGTCGCGCCCCTGCTTGCCGACGAGGCCCGCCTGGCCCAGTCGCTGTGCAACCTGATCCAGAACGCCGTCGATGTAACGCCCAGGGGAGAAGAAGTGCGGGTGCGCTTTGGCGCGACGGAGGAACACGCGTTTTTCCAGGTGTTCGATCGGGGTCCCGGCGTGCGCGTGCCAAAAGGAAAGAACATCTTCGCGCCGTTTTACTCGAACAAGGAAGGCGGCACGGGACTGGGACTGCCGATCGCCATGCGGATCGCGGACGCCCATGGCGGGCGGATTACCTACACCAATCTGCCCAACCGGGGCGCCTGTTTCGAATTACGAGTACCCGTGGCGCCGCCGCGTCCGCCGGAGATCTTTCCGGAGATGGCCTGAGCATGATAGAGTGTTTTACCGGAGACGCATTATGGATGGGATAACGGGAAAACGCGCGCTGGTGGTTGATGACGATCCGGATATCCGGTGCGCGGTACGGGTGGTGCTGGAAAGCGCGGGCATGGACACGCGGGAAGCGGCCTCGGCCGAAGAAGGGCTGGCGATTGCCCGGCAGTGGCATCCCGACGTGGTGATCGCGGATCTGATGATGGAAGATATCAATGCCGGGGCGGAGTTGTCCTGCCGGATATGCCAGGAACTGCCGGTATGTCCGGTCATCCTGCTGAGCGCGATCGGAAACCACCTCTCCCAGTCGCTTGATATCCGGGCGTACGGGTTGCGCGCGGTGCTGCAGAAGCCGGTAAAGCCGAGGGAATTGCTGGAAACCGTCGCGGGAGTTCTCGGAACGGAACCCGGGCGCGCTCCCACAGGCGCTTCCGCGACTTCATAAGGGGTGAATCCCGAGGATGGCCGCGTATCCCTACCTTGCGGTTGCCAGCGTGGATGACGCGCTGGATTTTTATCGTCGGGCTTTCGGCGGGGCATGCCTGAAACGATCCGAGACCAGGGATGGGCGCATCGTGTACGCGGAGGTGGGGTTTGAACGAGACGCGCGCGTACTGATCGGTGCCGCCGGAAACAGTTCCCTCGCCCCGGCCCTTGTGCAGGGGCAGGGAGCCGTGTACCTGTACACGCCGGACCTGGACGGGCTGGTTTCCCGGGCCCTGTTTGCCGGAGCGGAACTGATCCGGGCCGCCCGGATGGAAGACTGGGGGGAACGCGTGGCCGTGCTACGGGACCTGGACGGCAACCGGTGGTTCTGGGCGGAACCTCCGCGGGACGCCTTGGGGGATGCAACCGGTGGCTGATTGGCTGCCGGAACCGGAACCGGTAGTGCTACCGGCGCCGTGGGGCTCCCTTTACCTGTGGATATACGGAGACACGGGACCCGCCCTCTTGTGGTGCCACGGCGCGGGCCTGTGTGGGCGGGCCTTTGAACCGGTGTTTGCCCGGATGGCTCCCCTGCCGGTCCGGGTGGCGGCGATCGATCTGAATGGCCATGGCTGTTCCTCGCCGCGTCCGGACCTGCGAAAAGCGCCCTGGGAAGCCTTCCGGCAGGATGTGGCGGAAGCCGCGCGGTTGCTGGGACGGCGGTTTGGTCTCGCCGGAGGCGTCGGGCATTCCGGGGGTGGCGCCGTGCTGGCCATGGAGCAGATTCGACGAAACCGGTTCCCCAGGCTGGTATTGCTGGATCCCATCCTCGCGCCGGACTGTTTTTTTCCCGCTGCCAGTTCCCTGGCAGACCGGGCCCGGCGACGTAAGCATCATTTCCCGGACCGGGAAGGGGTCCGCGCGCGGTTAAGAACGAAATCTCCGTTCAACCGTTGGGAAAACGACCTGTTCGAAGCCTACCTGAAGTATGGATTCCGTACCGCGGAAGACGGCGGCGTAACCCTGTGCTGTCCCGGAGAAGTGGAAGCGGCGTTTTACGAAGGCGGATCCACCGGGGAGACGCTGCGACGTCTCGCGGCGATGAGATGTCCGACCCTGATCGTCACGGGCGCGGACAGTTACATGGCGCCGTACGCGAGGGAACAATGGGCCCACGCGCCAGCCGGCTCACGCTTGGAAATCCTGCCGGACTGTGGTCATTTCATCGCGCAGGAAAAACCGGATGAAACGGCCCGACTCATCCGGGAATGGTTTGGGTTTTCGTAAGGGCGGGCGTTCAGGCGTCCACGTCCACCACGGTGATCCGTTCCCAGCAGGGTCTGAACGTGGCCACGAAGGCCTGGTGAACGGGATGTTCCTGGTAAGCGTCGTGGGCGGCGGTATCTCCCAGGCACACCACGAGCCCGATATCGTAATCCCGAATGACCACGGGGCGTGGGGGCGTGGCAGCCGGCGGTCCCATCCACAACTGGACCACGCCGGGAATGTCTCGAAGGGACTCCAGCCCCTTTCGGAAGGCGTTTCGTTCCTCCGGGGACAAATCAGGGCGTAACTTGAACAGCACCAGGTGGATCAGCATGGGTTAACTCCGGCGACGGGTACTGCTGGACAGGATGCCCATCTGTTCCCGATACTTGGTCACGGTGCGCCGGGCGATGTTCACGCCCTCCTTTTTCAGCATTTCGGCGATGGCCTGATCGCTGAGGGGATGGAGAGGATCTTCCTGGTCGACCAGTTCACGGATGCGTTGCTGAATGGCCCGGGCGGATTGTTCCTCCCCGGTGTCGGTGACAAGGCCCCCCCCGAAAAACCATCGCAACTCGTAGATACCCTGGGGCGTCTGGGCGTATTTTTCCTTCACGGTACGGCTGACGGTAGCCTCGTGGATGCCGAGTTTTTCGGCGACGTCCCGTAGCCGGAGGGGCTTGAGCCGGGCGGGATCGCCGGTGTCGAAAAATTCTTCCTGGGTTTCGGCGATGACACCGGCCACGCGGGTCAGCGTCTGCTCGCGGCGGCTGAGATTGTGCAACAGTTCCAGGGCAGCCCTCCGTTTTTCCTTGAGGAATTTTTTCGTGTTGTCATCCAGTTCGCCCCGGGTGGATTGGCGCACCTCGTCGATGTAGGCGTCATTAAGCCGGATCTTGAAGACGCTGTCGGACGCGGGCACCGCTTCGTATTTCGGATCGCCGGGAACACGGCAACCCTCCGGTATCTCCTGGATGATGACCTCCGGCGTAACAATAGGGGGAGGCGAGGGCTGAAACTCCCTTCCGGGCCAGGGGTCCAGGGTTTTAACTTTCCGGAAGACCTCTTCCACCTCGTTTTCGCTGATGTTCAGGTCCTGGGCGATGGACCGGAACTGGAGTTTACACAGGGCCGTGAAGTGATTGGCCAGCACGGTCTCCAGCAGGCTATCCCCCGGATACAGGCGTCGGGCCTGTAAGACCAGGCATTCCTGTATGGAAGTCGCGCCCACGCCCGCCGGTTCCAGGCCGCGGATGATTTCCAGCGCGCGATCCAGGGAGTCCCGGGGAATGCCGGACTCTTCGGCAAGTTCTTCCAGGGGATGAGAGAGGTAGCCGTTGTCGTCCAGTTGCATGACCAGGAACTCGCACAGGGTCAGCAGGTCGGCGTCGGACACCTGGGCCCGCAACTGGGCCATGAGATGGCTGTGCAGCGAGGTTTCCTGGGTGACGGAGTTGTAACGGTAATCCCAGACTTTTCCCAGGTCGGGATCAAAACTGAAGTCCGGCCCGTTCCAGGCGGGCGTGAAAGGGGTTTCCTCCAGCATCTGGCCATATTCCGGACTATCCGGGTCATCGTCGACCTGGGCTTCGGCCTCGGTGGTTTCGATGGGAGCCGGTTCCGGACGTTCCAGTTCAAGCAGGGGGTTCTGCTCCACCTGTTGCGCCAGGAACTGCTCCAGTTCCAGGGCATTCATCTGGAGCATGTGCAGGCCCAGGATCTGCTGCTGGCTCAGGGTAAGGGTCTGAACCTGTTTCTGGCTGAGTTGCTGTTCCAGTCTGAGCATGATGAACCTACTCTATATATTCCTGCTTCCACCGGTTTAATTGTACGGGATTTCCCCGGATTTCTCAACCCTGCGTCCCAGAATCGCGGGGAAACAGCCAGGCTGGAAAAATGGAATTGCCAGGCGCGAGTGTGTTATGATTACGGCGATGGGGCGGTGTAGCTCAGTCGGTAGAGCAGCGGAATCATAATCCGCCTGTCGGGGGTTCGATTCCCTCCGCCGCCACCAGCGACATACGCGTGCCCGCAGGCATCATCCAGCAACGCGGCACGGAACCGTTGATCGGTTACCATTCAGATCTTACCCGTGAATAATTTCGTTCTCCCCATCCCGCCGGGAATCGTTATTCCATGGATTCCGTTAACTTTGAAGTACTGAGGTAACCCGCGCCATGACTCACCGGACGAAACACTATTCCCTGCCGGAGGAGATCGCCAACAGCCTTACCCACGGGGTGGGGGCGGTGCTCAGCGCGGGATTCATGGCCGTGCTGGTGTATACCGCCTGGCGCACGGGGGATCCCTGGCGGGTCGCGGCGGCCCTGATTTTCGGCCTGTCTCTCCTGTTCATGTACCTGGCCTCGACGCTGTACCACGCCGTTCCGTCGATTTCCCTCAAACACCTGTTCCGCACGCTCGACCATTGCGCCATCTACGTGCTGATCGCGGGCACGTACACGCCTTTTCTGCTCGTGTCGATGCGGGGTACCCTGGGGTGGACGTTGTTCTGCCTGGTCTGGGGGCTGGCGGTGCTGGGATGCGCGTGGAAAGCCTTTTTCGTGGGACGCTGGGACCGGTTGTCCACGCTCCTGTACGTGGGGATGGGATGGATCGTGCTGGTCGCGCTGAAGCCCGCTGTCATGGCGATACCTCCCGGCGCGATCCTGCTGATGCTGTTCGGCGGCCTGGCCTACACGGGCGGGGTGGTGTTCTACGTGTGGGACCGCTTACCCTTCAACCACGCCGTGTGGCACGGTTTTGTGCTGACCGGCAGCGCGCTGCATGCCGCCAGCGTGTTCGCGTACGTCATCCGGTAAGGACCCTGTTCAGGCACCCTGCCGGGCAGTGGTGACGTAGGCCCGGGCGGTATCCCGAAAAGCCGCGAGCGGCCGGGCAAGGGCCTCACACAGATCCTTCACGGCTTCTTCACCCTGTTCCCCTGCTACCCGTTCGTTCAGGCTGAACCGTTCCGGGAGGTCTCCCACTTCCACGTCGGGTTCCCGGGTGTATTCCCTGGGAAAATACCGGACGATGAGGCGATCGACCTTGCGGGAAACGTTATGGGCTTCCCGGGCAACCCGTTCCCGGGGAAGGGTGTCCGCGTAGGCGGGGGGACTGGTCGTGTCCGCCAGGGTGACAAGGACTGGGTTCGCGTAAGGGGGGCCTTGTTCCAGGGCGTTGGTGACAATGGGCGCCATGAACACCTCCAGGGCGAGGTGACGGTTGGAAGCCAGTTGCACCGCGCGGGCTTTCGGGCCCGGAATGCCGATCATGTCCAGCAGGTTGATGAAGATCATGCGAATCGCGCTGTAGCCGGCCAGGGCGGTCGCGTGGTACGGCATGGAGAGGTCCCCGATGTAATGCACTCCCCATCCCGTGAACCGCCACCCCCAGTAGTCATGCCCGGTCCGAAACGCGAAAGCCGCCAGTCGCCGGTACAGGCCGATACGATACTCGATCAGGCTCTTGCGCAGGAAGGGCGCGGCAAGGTTCACAATGGGGGATTCATGGAAAAAGGCCATGTGAAAGGGGGCCTGCGATCCGTACAGCAGGTTGGGATTGCCGTAGGGCTGGTTGCCAAGGCCGTATTCATTGCCCGCGGGCGTGTTGTTGTCGGCGAACAGCCCGATGTCCAGGCCGTAATCCGGTTCATCGCTGGCGGAGACCAGGATTTCCAGGGGGGTGACGGGTTCCCCGGCGGTGAGGGCGCGAAACTGGAGAAAAGCCAGTTCATCGTAATTGCCCGCGACTGACACGTCCTCGGAGGACAGCAGGATTTTGGCGGCTGGCGTGGGCTGGCCGTATTCCGTGACATAGAGGGGTGTTTTCACATCCGGGTTGACCCGGATGGCGCGGAGAAACCGCTGGCGCAGAGTGGATGGGTCACCGGTCGCAGTGAATGCCAGGCTATCCGGGCAGGGGGGATAACTGGGCACATTATCCCGGGCCCAGGCCTCGATTTCGGCCAGGGCCGCGCCCAGTTCGGGCTCGGTGGCTGCCAGAAAGTCTTCAAGGGTTTCCGCGCTGGCCAGCGGTGCCCCCGTCACGGCGGGCAGGTTTTGTACCACCGGCCGGGTATACACCTGGTGCCGCAGCCAGGCTGAAGCGTTGAACTGAAAGATCATGACGCACCCCGCGGCAAGCGCCACGGCCGGGTTGAGAACGCGCGCGTTCGACTTCATCGTTTTTCCTCTCCTCGCGGTAACAAGGGCTTCGCAAACCAGCATATCACACGCCGCGCCTGCCATGGGTAATCGTTTTTCGCTTGACAATTCCCAGGAAACATGATATGATTATAAAAAGAGTGTGGAGTGTACGTGAACGCGAAACTGACCTGACGAAGATCAAGGAGGCAGCAAGATGGCTAATCGGTGGTGGATAATCATGTTCGCCTGCGCGCTGGCATTGGCTATGGGCGCGAACGCGGCCGTCTGCCCGTTACCCCAGGATCCGCTCGCATTGCTGGGGGTGATTTTCCCCCTGGTCGACGCGAATGGGGATGGCGGCCTCTCCCCCGCGGAGGCGGACCTGTTATACCCCGGCGTGTCCACGTACTGGTCGTATGTCTCCTTTCTGGATGCGAATCGTGACGGGAAGTTGTCTCCCGCCGAATTGTCCGTAGCGCTTCAAATGCTCGGCACCGATCCCTTGAGCCTGATCGACGCCAACGGTGACCGCGCTATTCAATACGCCGAAGTGGCGTCTTACGTTACAGCCGCGCAGTTCGCGCTGGTGGACGTGAACGGCGACGGGGTGGTGGATTGCGCGGATCTTGGCGGGAATTCAGATCCGGGGTCCGGTACGGATCCTGAACCCGAGCCTGAACCTGAACCTGAACCGGTGGAGCCATGTCCAATTCCTGACCTGTACGCGGCGGCGATTGACTTGCTCCTCCAGTTGCTGGATGTGGACGGGAGCGGGGGACTGTCCCTGGCTGAAATCGCGGCGGTATACCCGGACGTGAACCAGTACGCGGCGTATTTTGGCATTCTGGACAGCAACCGGAACGGCCAGGTGGATCCCGCTGAACTTCAGGCCATCGTTCCATTGCTGGCGTCCGTGGTGGGTGCTGACCCGGCGGCCATGATCGATCCGAATGGGGACGGCATCATCGAGTATGCCGAGGTCGCATCCATGGTGACGCCGGAACAGTTTGCCCTGGTCGATCGTAACGGGGACGGCATGGTGGACTGCCGGGATCTTGGGGAGACGCCTGAACCAGATCCGGATCCAGAACCGGATCCAGAACCTGAGACGCCCTGTCCGCTTCCGGATCTATACGCTGCGGTAGCCAACCTTGCCGTTCGGTTCCTGGATACCAACGGGGATGGAGGGGTGTCGCTGCAGGAAATCGCGGTCATCTACCCGGATATTAACCAGTACGCCACGTATTTCACCCTCGCGGACGCGAACCGCGACGGCCGCATCGACGCGACGGAACTGGTAGTGCTACGTCCCTTGTTGTCGTCAGTGCTGGGGATGGATCCGGTGGCGTACGTCGATCCCAATGGCGACGGCCTGATCGCCTGGGAAGAAGTTTCATCCCTTGTTGACGCGTCCATATTCAATTTCCTGGACCGGAACGGAAACGGCGTCATCGACTGCGAAGATCTGGACCTGTTGATCACGCCGCCGACTCCCGTGGACCCGGGAGATCCCGGTGATCCGGCTGAGGGGTGTCCATTGCCGGACGTAATGGGCGTGATCGGATATCTGGCCCCGCGTTTCCTTGACGCGAACCAGGACGGGGGTATCTCGCTGTCGGAAATCGCGGCAGTGTATCCGGCTATCGAGCAGTACACGGGCTATTTCAACGTGCTGGACGCGAACCGTGACGGAAAACTGGATGCCACGGAGCTGGCGGCCCTGCAGTCCGTGCTGTCCGGGGTGCTGCACGAAAATGTCCTTCCGTACGTGGATCCCAACGGCGACGGGATCATCTCCTACGAAGAGGTGTCGTGGTTTGTTTCGCCCGGGATATTCGCCCTCGTGGACGTGAACGGCGATGGCGTGTTCGATTGCGAAGATCTCGCGGCACTGGAGCCCCCGGTTGTGGTGGATCCGCCGGCTCCCGGAGATCCGTGCCCGCTTCCAGTGGATCAGGTCATTGCCTACCTGGTGTTCGTGGCGGACACGAACAAGGATGGCAAGATCTGCCTGGACGAGGTGATGGCTGTCCTGCCGCCGGTAACCATTATGGGAGCGGACCTGGTCATGCCGGCGGTTTACCCGTCTCCCCGGGACCTGTTAACCAGCGTGTTCAATTTCGTGGATGTGAACCAGGATGGCTGCGTGGACGCGACGGAACTGCAGGCGGTCCTGGCGACCGTCGATGTTAACGGTGACCTGGTGATCACGCCGGGCGAAATCCCGGTTCCGGGCGTATTTGCCTACCTGGACCGGAACGGCGACGGTGTGGTCGATTGCCAGGATGTTGCCGGGCTGACGACACCGGGTGATGGCGGAGAGGGTGACGGCGGGGGTACCGGGGACAATGGCGGCGGCGAGGGTGGTGACGGAGGCGGTGATCCCGTGACACCGCCGGTGATCGGTCCGGTTCCCGTGGACATGGCCCGGCTGCTGGGTCGGCTGTTTACCGCGGCGGACGCCAATGGGAATGGCGCCCTGGAGTTCAGCGAAATCCTGGCGGTGGTCAACGTGCCAGCGGCGGTCCTTGAATCGCTGGATCTGAACCACGATGGCGCGATTGATACGTCGGAAGCCGGGGCGGTTCTGGCCACGGCGGCGGCCGGTAACGTGGAACAGGTGTTGCAGGTGCTGCGGGAGGTCCGTGGCGCGTATGCGGGTCGGTTCTATCGGCCAGGTGAGTCGGTGGAAGTGATCATTCGGATTACCCGTCGCCTGGCGCGGGAGATCCAGGGCCTGAGCCTGGACGAGGTATTGCCGGACGGATGGACCCTGGGAACTGTTACCGACAGTTCCGGAAAGGCCGTGGTGGCAAAAGCGGACGGTAACCGCCTGCGCCTGAACTGGCCGGCCGATGTGACCTTCCCGATTGAGGTTCGTTACACGATGCTGGCCCCAGCGGTGACGGGCGCGCGGTTCGCCCTGGTGGGTGAGGTACTGTACAACGTGGCCAGCAGTTTGCTGAGTGAAAGCGTGCCCGCCGCGGTAATCGCCGAGGCCCTGGATCCGGGCCTGTGTCATACGGCGGACACGGATCGCGATTGGCGGATTTCACTGAGCGAAGTGCTGCGGGTAGTCCAGTTGTTCAACTCTGGCGCGTATGGCGTGGCGGGAAGTTCAGAAGATGGATTCCTGCCGGGCGGCACGGATCATAACGGCAGCCCGCACCGGGGAGACCTGAACGGGAACTGGCAGTTCGAACTGTCTGAGTTGCTGCGACTGGTGCAGTTGTACAACACGGACAATGGCTGGTATTACGCCGGTAGCGGCACGGAGGACGGCTTCCTGGCCGGCCTGCTGTAAGTCGTTGTGCTGAAGAAAGATGATCCGGCGGTGGCCATGATGGTCACCGCCGGTCGTGTTTTGGAACGATGTGATGGCAGAAAAATGGGGGACTTGCGTCCGAAGGAAAGAGGATTTCTCTCTTCGTTCGAAAGGACATCGCCTGTCATTTCGACGAACGAAGTGAGGAGAAATCTTAAAAAAGTTATGCGACGACTTTCCGTGAGCATTGCCAGGGGAAGGGCATTCAAAAATAACGGTGAAAAAGAAGGACACGCGGGGAAGGGCATTAACCCTGTTTACGCGCGTGAACCATAATAAAAGCGGGAATCCCCATGGTGTGAGGATTCCCGCATAACACGCGGATTCAGGCGCTCAGGCGTGATAGGGGGGCTCGAGACTCCAGCCGTTCTGGTAAGGACGGTACCCGAAGTTGTTGGCCCGCTTGACCGCTTCGGCATCACCCCCCGTGAATCGCTGGGTTTCGGCGTTCCATTCGAGCGTGCAGCCTCCATGCGTGGGGGCCTCGTCGGGAAGGCTGGTGCCGTCGAAGGCGAAACCTGAAGCGAAATGGGCGCCAGCCACGTAGGCGCAGGTGCCGATGTGGCATACCCGGGTAGTGTTGAAGAGCACATCGATAGATGAGGCAGGCGTCGCCAGCCCGCGAATACTGTCCGCGAAATTCTGCCAGTGGGGCTTGTTCAGGGCCTGTTCGGGATCGGGCACCTCGGGATCGATGTGGGCCGATTCCGTTTTGGCGGTATCCGTCTGGTTCTGCGGAGAGGCGTAGACGTCCAGGCCCATCCGGCTGACCCGGATAATACCCCGTTCTCCGTAGAACACGATGCCATGATCCGGCTGGTTCCCGTCAAAGGTAAGGGGATTCCACACGCGGTTGGTGAAGGACAGGATAAAATCATCGAACCGGTACAGCACTTCCAGGGTGTCCGGGGTGGTGCGGCTGTCCTGCATGAGGTACTTGCCGCCCATGGCCGTGACACTCTTCGGCTGCAGCGTGTCTCCCATGGCCATCAGGGCGATATCCATGAGGTGGGTGCCCCAGTCGGTGATTTTACCGCCGGAATAGTCCAGGTACCACCGAAAGTTGTAAACCCACCGGTTCGTGTTGAAGGGTTTATGTTCTACCCATCCCTGGTGAAAATCCCAGTCCAGGCCCTTCTCGATATATTTCGACGCGTCCGTGTCGCCGGGACCTATGCCCGTGATGGGCGTGTTGTCCAGGGAGAACGTTTCGATGCGGGCGACCTTGCCGATTGCCCCGGACCGTACCATCTCCACGGCCTGCTGGAAATGCTTTCCGCTGCGTTGCATGGTGCCGCCCTGGAAGACCACTCCTTTTTCCTTGACTTTTTTCAGCATGGCGTGGGCTTCGGCGAGGGTGGTGCACAGCGGTTTCTCGCAATAAATGGCCTTGCCGGCATCCGCCGCGTGCAGTACCGGCAGGCAGTGCCAGTGGTCCGGCGTGGCGATGACCACGGCGTCCACGTCGGGATTGTCTATGACTTCCCGGAAGTCCTTGACGATTTTGGCGCCTTCGAGGCGGCTGCCGAACATCTTCATGACCCGCTGTTCCACGTGGGGGATCCGCAGGTCGCACAGCATGATCGGCGCGAAACTGCCATTCATGATGGTGAATTTCAGGTCGGCGGAGCCCATGCCGCCAAGGCCGATGTGGCCGGTGCGGATCTTTTCATTCGCGCCGAGGATCGCGCCCGTGAAGAAAGATTTCGCGTAGGGCTCGGTGGCGGACGCGGTTTTCATGGCGACCGCGGCCGCGCCCGTGGCGGCCCCTGCCATGGCCGCCCGCCGGATAAACTCACGACGGGTCTGTTTTTCCTTTTGTGGTTCCTGTCGCATTTCAATGTTCTCCTCTCCCCAGGTGGGGGTTCTGGCCTGCCGACCCATGGGCCGGGTTGTTTTATGGACACGACATTCCGGTGACACGTTTCAAAAGTGTATCCACGGCGCCATGTCACGGTCAATGGTTCGGTCTATCGTCCCCGGCTTTCTGGATTTCGCGGCGTATCCGCCGGTAGGTGAGTTCCCCGCGGACACGGTCGCGCAGGGCGGCAAGGATATCCAGGAAAGGACGGGCGTCCAAGGGGCGCAACAGGACATCCGGGGGCATGACCCATCGGTGTCGCGCGCCCGCCAGGTAAGCGAAAAGCGTCAATCGGGGGGAGGGAAACATGACCACGAAATGGTCCGGCCGATATCGCCGGATCTGGAACAGCAACCGCCAGGCATCGATTAACCCTTTCGACGGGGGAACTGGAACGTGATAATCCGCGAGGGCGGCTATCTCGCCGGGAAAACCCGCCGGCGCGAACAGGTAGAGTTCGGCGTCCGGAAAAGACTCCCGTAACTGGCGCAGGGCCATACGGATATGAGGTCCCCGGCTGTATAACAGGGCAACGCGCGGCATACGGATTTCCTGGACGGTTTCGCCAAACGCCGGATGCCTATCATACCGATTGTTGTCTTCAGGGGGCTAATGGACTTGCAGGGTACGGAGTTTCTACCCCCTTAGCGCGGCAGGCAGGCGGCCAGGATCGGGACATAATGCCGGTTGATAATAACATCCCAGTCGTAATGTTGTTCGGCGCGGAGACGTCCCGCGGCTCCCATTCGGGCCCGGGTTTCCGGTTCCGAAAGCAACTTCGCAATGGCGTCAGCGAGGGCTTCGGGGTCGCCGGGCGACACCAGGAGGCCCGTTTCACCATCGACGATGATATCAGCCAGCCCCCCGGTCCTGGACGCCACCACGGGCCTGCCCGTCGCCATGGCCTCGACGGCGACCAGCCCGAAGGGTTCATGCCACACGCTGGGCACCACGATCACGCTGGACGCGGCGCAGGCGCGCAGGGTCTCTTCCGGGGTCAGCCAACCCATGGAGCGAACCGGCGGCCCTTCCCAGAATGGATCGGGATGCGTGCAGCGGAAATCCGCTGGAAGTTTTTTTTCAGTCAGCAGTTCCGCCGCTTGACGGAAAATATCCAGCCCTTTCGCGGGATCGTCGCATCGTCCTGGCATGAAAACCACGGGGGACGCCGGAGATGTCCTGTCCTGTTCAGGTTTCCATGGAACCTGGTGGACCCGCGCGCCCCCTGGAATGATGTACACGTTCGGGTTGAACGCGCGGGCTTCCTGGGCCAGGGCTGAGTTCGAAACGATGACACCGGCGGCGCGCCCAATGCCTTGCCTGGCGGTGGAAGTCCAGGCATCCCGCCAGGCCCCGGAAACGATGAATTCCTCAATCCACGCGTTCCATCGACCGGATCGGATGGCCGGGGTTAACGTTTCGATCGCGCACTGCCGGCATGGTTCGATGTCCAGAAGGCAGTTCCGGGGACAGGGAAGACCATCCTTGAACCGGCGCGCGTCCCTGAGGCAGGCCATTTCGTGCGCGTAATAGCGAATAAGCACCGGCCAATGTCGCGCCAGCCGGTCCAGCAGCAGCGGTTTCAGCGTGAAACCATGGGCCATGAAGACAAGGTGCGGCGTCCATTCCTGGAGATGCCGTTCCAGCGCCTGGCTGAAATCATCGACGCTCAGCGTGTCGATCGAGTATTCAAAACAGCGCGCCGGACAGGGGAGGGTTTCGGGCCGGGGTATTCGCCCGCGTTCCCAGGATCCTGCCACGCGCAACGTGAACAGCCGCGCGTCTACCCCCGCCCGGACCAGGCCATCCATGACGTGGAACAGGTCCACGTCAGCGCCACCGTTCGGCGGCCACGAGAACAGCAGGTCGACGATGGCCACGCGTAAACCTGCCAGGGGACGGGGTAGCGTCTCGTCAGCCATGGGAGGATTCCCGCGCCGGCGCGAGTTCACGCCAGAGAGGCAGGTAATGGCGTGCCATGATGGTTTCCCAGGCGTACGCCCGTGCCCGCTCGACACCCCGCGCGCCCATGTGCCGGGCCTTGTCCGGATGAGCCAGCAGCGACCGGATCGCTTCCGCGAGAGCCGACACGTCCCCAGGTGGTACCAGGAGTCCCGTCTCGCCGTGCAGCACGGTTTCCTGGAGACCGCCCGTGGCCGAGGCTACCACGGGACGTCCCGACGCCATCGCTTCCAGGGCGGTCAGGCCAAAGGGCTCTTCCCAGACTGATGGCACCGCGACGACGGAAGCCGTGGCGTATCGATCGGACAGTTCCTTGTGACTCAGCCAGCCAAGGGGCTTGACCCACCCGGGTAAGTCGGACGATGGGGCGAGGGTAACCTGGAGTTCCAGTGGAATTCCCTGGTCGACCAGCATCTCGCAAGCGCGCAGTAAGATCGGAAAGCCCTTCACGGGATCTTCCGCGCGGCCAGGCATGAAAACGACCGGCGGATTTCGCGGAGGCAGGTTCCAGGATTGTGGGGGAAAGCTCTTCAGGTCGATACCGGATGGCGTCACGCGGCAGGGTATGCCCAACGGCGCGAGGGTCTCGACCATGGACTGGTTATTAACCATGGCCATCGTTACCCGTTTCCAGGCCTCACGCAATTGCCGCCGGCGTTCGGGCAACCAGGGCCGCACTGCCAGGAGTTCCCGCAACCAGGGAACCATCGCGTTATGCCGGATCGCGGAGGACCAGGCATCCAGGGCGCACCGGACGCACGCGTCAGGCGTGGAGAACCAGGATTTCGGGCAGGGCGCGCCGTCGCGGAATCGGGTGATGTCTTTCAGGCAGGCGGCTTCGTGCGCGTGAAGGCGGGAGATCACCGGCACGCTGTCCGGTACCGCCAGGGACAGGAAAGGCTTAAGGAGAAATCCCTGGCCCAGGAATACGAAACACGGCCTTACTCCTGATATGACTTCCTTCAGGGCCTGGGTCAGGTGTTCCGGCGTGTAGTAGTCCGATCGAAAGGTACGCGCCTGGACCTCGAAAGGCAGGTCATCCTGGACGTGTCCCCGCTCCCACGCGTCATCCCGGAAGATAACCAGCAGCGGATCGTACCCCGCGTCGGCGGTTCCCTTGACCACGTGGTAGATATCCACGTCTCCGCCGCCGTGGGGCGGCCATGAAAACAGGAGATCTACGAAAATGGGTCGCATGAGAGGCCATCCGGATCCTTTATCTTAGCAGAGCGGGCGGAGGCTTCAACGATATTCCCGTAGCCATCGGGCGGCCTGTGGAGCCCAGTAAGTAAGGATAATGGATGCCCCGGCCCGGCGGATGGCCAGCAGGGATTCCAAGGCGCTTGCCCGTTCGTCGAGCCACCCACGTTCGGCGGCGGCCTTGAGCATGGCGTATTCGCCGGAAACATTGTAGGCGGCGATGGGGACATCGAAACGTTCCGCGGCGTCCCGGATGAGATCCAGGCAAGGCAGGGCGGGTTTTACCATGAGGATGTCCGCGCCTTCTTCGGCGTCCATCCGCATTTCCCGGAGGGCTTCTTTCCGATTTGCCGGGTCCATCTGGTAAGACCGTCGGTCTCCGAACCGTGGGGCAGAACCAGCGGCTTCGCGGAAAGGCCCGTAAAAAGCCGAAGCATGCTTGGCGGAATAAGCCATGACAGGGATGCTGGAAAAACCGTGGGTGTCCAGGGCGCGGCGGATCACGGCGACCCGGCCATCCATCATGTCCGATGGGGCAACCATGTCCGCGCCCGCGTTGACATGTGCCAGGGCTTCGCGGGCTAGCAGGGGAAGGGTGGCGTCGTTGTCGATTTCCCAGGCGTCTCCGGCACCCTGGCGGACGATGCCGCAATGCCCGTGATCGGTGTACTCGCACAGGCAGACGTCCGTGATAACGCACAGGTCGGGCAGGGTGTTTTTAACGCGCTCGACGGCCCGGCAGATCACGCCGGCCGGGTTCCATGCTTCGGACCCGCAGGCGTCCCGGCGATCCGGTATGCCGAAAAATATGACGGCTGGAATGCCAAGGTCGAATACTTCCCCGCAGCAGTCCACCACCGTGTCCGGTGAATACCGGAACTGGCCAGGCATCGACGCAATGGGTTCCCGCACCCGTTCTCCTTCCCGGATGAAAATGGGGTATACCAGGTTATCCGGCGTAAGCACCGTTTCGCGCGCCAGGCGACGCAACGCCGGTGTTTTCCGAAGGCGACGGGGGCGGTTTTCCGGGTAGAAGGCCACGAGAACGGATTCCTCGCGTCAGTTGTTCAGGGAGATGAGGCCATGCTGATGAATGTCCTCGTAAACTTTCAGGAGATCGTCGAGGATACCTGTCCGGGCCTTTTTCTGCAACTTGGCAATGGCGCGGGTTTCAATCTGGCGTACCCGCTCGCGGGTCAGGTTGAACTTACTGCCGACTTCTTCCAGCGTACGGCTATGCGCGTCTTCCAGGCCCCAGCGCAACATGATGACTTCGTATTCCCGCTGCGATAGCATGCCCTGGAGGGTGCGCAACAACTTTTCCCGGAACAAGTTGGCGTCGGTGATATCATCGGGAGATGGGGCGTTGTCGTCTGGAATGATCTTGCCAAGGTCGCTTCCATCCTCTTCCTGCATGGGCTTGTCCAGGCTCACGATGTCCTGGCTGACCAGTTCAATTTCCCGGATCTTGGCGATGGGCAGGCCCATCTCGGTGGCAATTTCGTCCATGCGGGGGCGTCGACCTAACTTCTGGGAAAGTTCCCGCTTGACCCGATGAACCTTGTTGGTCAGTTCAATCATGTGCACGGGAACGCGGATGGTCCGCGCCTGGTCAGCGATGGCCCGGGTTATGGCCTGGCGGATCCACCACGTGGCGTAGGTACTGAACTTGTAACCGCGGCGGTATTCATACTTGTCTACCGCTTTCATCAGGCCGATGTTGCCTTCCTGGATCAGGTCGAGGAAAGCCATGCCCCGGTTCAGGTAGCGCTTGGCGATGCTGACCACGAGGCGCAGGTTGGCCTCCACGAGTTTACGCTTGGCCGCCTCGATGGCGGCTTCCCTCGTGCGGATTTCTGACAGGAGCCTGGTCAGTCCCGCCCGGTCCAGCCGGGTGTCCTGCTGAATCTGTTCCATCTTGCGCCATGCCCGGGCAATCTGCTTTTCCGCTTCGAACAGTTTGTGCCGCTCGATCCGGGTGGTTTCGAGCACCTTCGCGTTGCGGCGCGCCCGCGCGCTGAGTTGCCGGATTTCTTCCGCGTCCATGCCCAGTTTTGCGGTGATATCCCGGATTTCCGCCTCGGCGGCGGTCCATCGGCGGTCCAGACTTTTGAGGCGTTTACCGATTTCGAAAATGATTCGCCGGTGCAGATTGAAGCAGGCGATCACGTCCGCTTGGTTCCGGTGGAGTTCGGTGATCTTTTTGTGGATGTTCCGGATACTCCGTTCCGGGAGATTTTTCCGCCGTAACCGTTTTTCCTGGGCTTCCAGGGCCACTTCGATCCGGTTCAGGTTATCCAGCAGGTCGGGCAGTGTGTTCAGGAAGGCCGCTTTCTGTTCCGCATCTACCGGGTCGTTGGCCACGGAGGCGTAATCCCGTTTGCCCGCGAGCATGCGCGCGCCCAGTTGCCTGATTTCGCGGACCGCGTACGGCGTGTTGAGGATGAGGGATACCAGGGAATCTTCCGCCTTTTCGATTTCCTTGGCGATGATGATTTCCTGTTCCTTCGTAAGCAGGGGCACCCGGCCCATCTCCCGCATGAACAACTGGATCAGGTCGGTATCTTCGTTGCGGATTTCCGGCGGCAGCAGTTTATCCGGGTTGGCCGGAAGCGCCTCGGCGTCGGAGAGCGCGCGGGCATCCGTGTTTTCGCCCACCTCCACGTTCACCTCGTCTCCGAGATCCAGCATCAACTCGAGCACCGTTTCGTCGTCGGCCTTATCGGGAAGCAGTCGATCCAGATCATCCAGGGTAACCGTTCCCCGGGATTTGGCCGACTGGAGCCGGTCCTGCCGGGAGATTTCGCCGGAGGGCGTGCCGGTCGTCTGCTTGCCGTTTCGGGACGCGCTGCAATCCGTATTGTTTTGGTAAACAGCCACGGTAGATCTCCTTATGCATCGGATGCCTTTGTATATAAACGCCTCAGCCGGAAATAGACTGACGCGCGCGTGTCTGGTTTCTGACTCCCCCGGATCAGCCGGTAGGCGGGCGTTGTGCCGTGAAGGGGAACGGCCTGTTCATGGGTGTTAATCCGCGCCCGCGCGGCCTATAGACCAGTCGAAAAAGGGTTTCAGTTTCGAGGAACGCTTGATATGTCGCAGTTTTCGCAAGGCCTTGGTCTCGATCTGCCGGACCCGTTCCCGGGTGACGTTGAACACGCTGCCCACTTCTTCCAGGGTTCGGGGGTGACCGTCGGCCAGTCCAAAACGCAGGCGGATGACCTTTTCTTCCCGCTCCGTCAGCGTGGATAGCACCCGGTCCAGTTCTTCCTTGAACGTCGTGAAGGCGGCAATAATGTCCGGCATATCGGCTCGGGGATCCTGGATGAAATCGACCAGCGTGGAACTGGAACCCTGGTCCTCGCCGATCGGCGATTCCAGGCTGATGGTTTCCTGGGCGACGCGGTCGATGGCCCGGACTTTTTCCTCGGGCATCTCCATTTCTTCGGCGATTTCGTCGATCCGGGGCTCCCGGCCCAGTTGCTGCAGCAAGGCACGTTTCACGCGGATCAGCCGATTGATGGATTCGGTCATGTGGACGGGAACGCGAATAGTGCGGGCCTGGTCGGCAATCGCCCGGGAGATGGCCTGGCGGATCCACCACGTGGCGTACGTGCTGAACTTGTATCCCCGCTGGTATTCGTACTTGTCCACCGCCTTCATCAGGCCGATGTTGCCTTCCTGGATCAGGTCCAGAAAAGACATGCCGCGGTTCAGGTATTTCTTGCCGATGCTGACCACGAGCCGCAGGTTGGCTTTCACCAGTTCCATCTTGGCCTCGTATATTTTTTCTTCCTTTCGATCGATTTCCCGGATCAGTTCCAGCAGGCCGGTCTTATCCAATCGCGCGTCCTGCTGAATCTGGGCAATCTTCCGCTGGGCCAGCAGGAGGCGACGCTCCACCTCGAACAACTTCTGACGGTCGACGCGCAGTTCCGTCAGCATCCGGGGGCGCCTGCGCGCTTCGACGCACAACCGCCGGATTTCATCCGCCTCCAACCCGATCTCGCGGACCACCCGGTCGATTTCGTCTTCCGCGGCCAGGTACCTGCGCTTGAGACTTTTGATGCGCCGGCCGATCTTGAAAATTTCCGAACGTCGCAGGTTGAACATGCGGATGATAGCCTGTTGTCGCCGCCTCGCTTCCGCGATTTTTTTCCGGATGTTCCGTGTGCTTTTCTCCGGCAGGTTTTTGCGGCGCAACCTTTTTTCCAGGTCTTCAATCTTCAGTGCCCATTCCCCCAGTTCTTCCTTGAGGCGGGGCAGGGTTTCCATGAATGTTTCGCGGGCAGCCGCGTCCATGCCGACGCATACGTCCTCGTAGTGTAGACGTCCCGCGAGCAGCCGGGCGGCCAGCATGTTTACCTCGCGGATGGTGTAGGGTGTGCTCAGAATCACGTCGACCAGTTCTTCTTCGGCCGCCTCGATTTTTTTCGCGATGATAATTTCCTTGTCCTTGGTCAGCAGGGGAACCCGGCCCATTTCCCGCAGGTACAGGCGCACCGGGTCGTCGGACCGCTCCATGACGGGGAGATCTGCCGCGCGCCGGGACTCGGGGGGCCTGGCCGGGCTGGGGGGCATATTCACGGGAACGGGTTCGTCCAAACGGTCATCGAATTCGACATCCGGGCCGATGAAAAGCATCAGGCTGTCGATGGCCTCGTCATCCGCGTTCGGAGGCAGCAGGTGTTCCATGTCGTCGGGAGTCATGGTTCCCCGGGACTTCACTTCGACCAGCGTCGTGAAAACGTCCTTACCGGCCTTGCCGGCAGGCGGGTTCGCGCGACGCGTCGAACGCGCGTTCCCCGGCGTCTCGCCGGAGGGAACGCGTCCGTTGTGGCCTGTTCCCCGGACACGGGGAGTGTCGTTGATGACCATGGTTGTCAACGTGCCATTTACCTTGGATGGTTGGCTGGCGATCAGGGCCCTAGTGTTTCGGGTTCGGGAAGACGATTCACTGCCGGGGACCACCTTTTTTCGCGCCATGAATGTTGAAAACTCCCTGTTACTGCACAGCCGAAGTTGTTCCACCGCGCGGCGCGCGGACCAGTTCGTCCATTTGCCGGCGAATGTCGGCGATGGTTTCGAGCAGTTCCACGACCTGTCTTTCGTCGCGGTTGCGCTCGGCGGTTCTCAGGGTTTCCGTCAATCGCCTGCTTTCGCTTTCCAGGTGCTTCACTCTCAGCGCGCGGACCCGCTCCCGAACGAACGCGTCCGCCATGAGTCTCGCGTGAGGATCCTGGAGCATGGCGGCCGAAACCATTTCCATGACGTCCGGATTCAGGCGCAGGGCGGCCGCGGCATTTTGTGCCGCCGCGTCGCCGTCTTCCGGCGATTCGGGCTGTTCCAGCACCCACTCCAACGCGCTGGCAAAAGCGGAACGATCCACGTTCATGTCCGTCAGGGCCATGGCCGCTTCCCGCCGCAGATCCGGGTACGCCAGCAGGTCGGCCAGCAACATCAGGTCATCCCGGGAAGATGTCCGGGAGGTTGTCCGGACCCCGTCTGTCTCCCGGCGGGCGCTGCCCTGCTGTTTTCTGGACGTGATGAACCGCTCGTATTCCCGCTTGCAGACCCACACGCTGATCTCCAGGGCGTCCGCGATCCGGGCGAGGTATTCCTCCACGAGGATGGTGCTGTCCACGCCCGCGAGCATCTCGAACATTTCTCTCGCGGCGGCGGACTTGGCTTCCGGCGTGGTCAACCGGTCGCGCCGGATGCCGGCGTAAAACGTGACGAAGTCCGGGGCGGTATCCAGCAGGTCCCGGAAGGCCGCCGCGCCGTCCCGCCGGACAAAATCGTCCGGATCCAGGCCGTCCGGCAGCGCGAGGGCCCGGACGCGAAGCCCCGCGCTGGTCAGGACGCCCGCGCCCCGTACCGCTGCCTTGAGTCCGGCTTCGTCCCCGTCGTACACCACGATGATTTCCGGGACGTACCTCCGGATCAGCGTGGCCTGCTGCTCGGTCAGGGCCGTGCCGCACGTGGCCACCACGTATTCCACCCCGGCCGCGTGACACCGGATCAGGTCCACGTAGCCCTCGACCAGCACGGCCCGTCCGGCTTTGCGCAGGGCTTCCCGGGCCTCGTACAGGCCATACAGCACGCGACTTTTGCGGTAGACAGGGGTTTCCGGGGAATTGATGTATTTCGCCGGACTATCTCCGCTCAGGTCTCGACCGCCAAAAGCCACCACGCGCCCTTGAAGGTCGCGAATGGGGAACGTGAGGCGATCCCGGAAAAAGTCGTACCAGCCGCTATCGTTGCGTCGGAACAATCCGGATATTTCCAGCACTTCCCGGGGGAACTGTTTCTGTCGGGCAGCCTGGATCAGGTCATTACCATCGGGAGGCGCGTAGCCCAGTCCAAACCGCCGGACGAGTTCGTCCGGAATGTCTCGTTGAGCCAGGCACGCGCGGGCCTTTTCTCCGCGGGCCCGGTCGGCCAGGTGCTGCCTGAATCGCTTGTTCACCCAGTCATTGAGTTCGAGCAGGCTGTTTCGCAGAAATTCTTCACGGTCTTCGGACGCCGTGGCGGGGGCGAGACGAATGCCCGCCTGGGCGGCCAGCAGACGCAGGGCTTCGCCAAAACTCAGCCCTTCGTATTCCATGAGGAACCGGATGGCGTCTCCCCCTTTGCCACTGCTGAAACAGTGGAACATCTGGCGATCGCGGCTGACCATGAACGAGGGGTCACGTTCATTGGTAAATGGCGACAGCGCCTTGAACCGGTTCGGTCCGGCGGGTTTCAGGGTAAGACGCGCCCCGATGACATCCACGATGTCGACCGAGGCAAGCACCTTTTCAATGATATCCCGGGAATATTTCAGCACCGGCTGGTTTCCGTCGAACCTTTTGCCCTGGATCGATTACACCGCCATTGCCGCCCTGTGAAGCACCCCTGCTCAGACATCTTGTCGCGCGTTCCGCGTCACGAGATACATTTCCCCACTATGCGCCTGTCAACACCAGAACTATACCATGCCCCGGCATGATTTGTCAAATTTTCAGAATTTTTTTTTGCAGAAGAATTCTGGAATTAGCAGTTGACGCAGTTTACAGGTTTGTGGTTTAGTATGTAGGTAAAGGATTCAACCGGCGCGATTCCTGTGATCGCGGCCCAGGAGGATGTGGCATGTCGGACGTGAAAAGTTTCTTCAGTGGACTGGCGGAACGGGTGGACAAGAGCAAGATTGCCGGGATGAACAAAAGTTTTCTGTTCAACCTCAGCGGCGAAAATGGCGGCACGTTCCTGGTGAAGGTCGCCGATGGTTCGGTGACCGTGGAAGAAGGGGCCACGGAAGGCGGCGACGTGGAACTGGGCATGACGGCCGAGGATTTCCTGGGACTCGTGAACGGAACGCTCAACAGCCAGATGGCGTTTCTGAGCGGTAAACTCAAGATCAAGGGCGACATGACCCTGGCCCTCAAGCTGCAGAGTATCTTCAACATTTCCTGATACTTGGTTTCGGGCATTGATCTGGGCGCGTCCGCACAGTGGGCGCGCCCTGTTTTTTGCGTGGCCCGCCAAGACGGGAACTGGGGCCCGGTGCCTGGAAATGGATTGCGATGGCTGGGATTTCCCATAGACTCGTGGTGATCATGATTGGCGTGGTATGCCTGGCCTGCCTCGGCGGGTGTGGATCCGCGCGTCATGGAGCACCGGAAAGGGTGTACCTGGATGCGGCGGGGGAACAGGACGCGGCCATGTTCGCCCGGGGGCGGACGGGAGCGGCTGGAATCGTCGTGCTGGCCGAGTCCGATCTGTCGTTCTGGACTCCCCTGCTGAGTCGCTGGGCGGCGAGAGGATGGTTCGGGATCGTGGTGAACCATAAAGGCGGTCCGTTCAGGCGGCACGACGTTTCGCGGTGGAAAGCCTTGTGCGACGCGGCGGTCCGGCAATTGACCGGGGCGGGGGCCGATCCGGAAAACCTTGCCCTGGTGGGGGAGAGAACCCTTGGCGCGTTCGCCTTGACCATGGCGGTCAGGTTACCGGCCGTGCAGGCGACGGTACTGGTGTCACCCGTTTCCGTTGGGATGGAATGGGCCCCCGAACAGGTTATCCGGAATATCCGGGACTGTCCAACCCTCGTGATTTCCAGCGAAAACGACATGGTCTCGGATACCCTTGCCGGCCGCGTGAAGGAAGCGGCCCCGGTATTCTGCGAATGGCGGCGTTACCAGGGGTCGGATCGGGGCGTCGACCTGTTGCTCTCCAAACCGGTGGCCACCCAGGAACTGGAAGACTGGCTGACCTCCGTGATTGAGTCGCCCAAACCTGGGAACGGGGATCACACGACACGATGAGCGAACGCCCGGGCATGGCCTCGACAGACCTTTCCGATCGGACCGGGATGGTCACCGAACACGTGAAAGCCGTCGCCCGGGCCGCCGGGTTTGACGCTTGCGGTATCGCGTCGGTGGATGCCGAAAGGGACGATGGTTTCGACGCGTGGCTCGATGCCGGCATGCATGCCGGCATGACCTGGATGGCAGTAACCCGCCAGGTTCGCCAGCGTGTCACGCTTTTCCTGGAAGGCGCGCGATCCGTGGTCGTGCTGGCTGCCAACTACCACGCGCCCTCGCCTCCCCTGCCGGGTGGTTTACGGGGAAAGGTTGCCCGTTACGCGCGGTTCCGGGATTATCACCGGGCCTTGCGCCGGGCGGTGCTTCGGGTGGCTGAAGCCATCCGCGAAGGGATGCCGGAGGCGCAGGTCCGGATCTCGATCGACAGCGCGCCGGTCCGCGAGCGGGCATGGGCGGCCAGGGCCGGGGTGGGATGGATCGGGAAGAACAGCCTGGTTATCGTGCCCGGCCTGGGTTCCTGGTGTTTCCTGGCAACGGTGGTAACCACGGCGGCGTTGCGCCCGGACGCGCCCATTCCGGACCGATGCGGTTCCTGCCGGGCCTGCCTGGATGCCTGCCCGACCGGGGCAATCGTGGCGCCCCGCGTCGTGGACGCCCGGTTATGCGTCGCCTATCACACGATCGAAAACCGGGACGCGATTCCTCCGGAAATCGCCGTGAAGATGGGGAACCTCGTGTTCGGCTGCGATATCTGCCAGGAGGTATGCCCGTGGAACCGTCGAGCCCCGATGACCCGCCATCCAGATTTTCAGCCACGGTCGGTAGACACCGTGTGGCCCCCTCTTGATCCGCTCATGGCCGGAGACGCGCGCTGGTTCGACGAGGTATTCACCGGCACGCCGGTCCGGCGCGCGAAACTGGAGGGCATGCGCCGTAACGCGTGGATCGCGATGGAAAACGCGCGGGCCGCGGATTCGCGCCTGCCCCCGGACACGGCCGAAACGGATTAACGCCCGCTGTGCAACTTCTGGCGGTATTTCTCCAGCACCTCGGCATAAAGGGCTTCGTAAAGGGGAATAATTTTCTCGGGCGTGAAGCGTTCCTGTACGCGCTGGCGGGCCAGGCGCCCCATGGTCTTCCCCCGGTCAGGGTCGGAAAGGAGCTCAATGGCGCGGGCGGCCATGGTCTCAATGTCGCCTACCTCGACCAGGTATCCCGTCACGCCGTCTTCGATCACTTCCACGATGCCCCCGCTCGCCGTGGCCAGCACGGGCACTTCACAGGCCATGGCCTCCAGCGGCACCAGTCCGAAGCTTTCATGTTCGCTGGGCTGAAAGACCAGGTCCGCCGCGGGCAGCAATTCTTCGATGTTGGTGATGTTGCCCAGGTGGGAGATCCGGTCTGCCACGCCCAGTTGACGGGCCACGCTGACAGCCGAGATCCGCTCCGGGCCATCCCCGACGAATATCAGCCGGGCCTCGATCCGGTCCAGGATTTTCCGGAAAGCCCGCACCACGTCCGTGACCCGCTTCACGGGCCGGAAGTTGGAAATATGCATGATGATTTTTTCGTGGTCGGCGGCCAGAATCCGCCGGTTGACGGGCCGCGGGTAAAACTTCCGGGGATCAAAAAAGTTGTGGATGACTCGAGGTTGCCGGGAGAGCTCGAACAGGGTGGCTGTTTCCCGGGCCAGCCATGCCGAAACCGCGGTGATTTCACAGGAACGTTCCATGACGTGGCGGGTCACGCTGAAGAAGGATGGATCGCTACCCACCAGGGTGATATCCGTGCCGTGCAGGGTGGTCACCAGGCAGAACCGTTTCGGTTCTGGAAGCATGTCCCGGGCCAGCAGGGCGGAGGCCGCGTTCGGAATGGCATAGTGGGCGTGCCAGATTTCGATGCCGTGTTCGGACGCGACCTCGTAGATCTTCGCGGCCAGCGCCAGCGTGTACGGCGGCGTGCGGAACAGCGGGTAGGTAATGGTGTCTACCACGTGGGCAAACACGTTCTCCCGGAAATGTTCCAGCCGGAACGGCGTCTCCACGGTGACAAAGTGGACTTCATGTCCCCGTTCCGCCAGCGCGAGGCCCAGTTCCGTGGCCAGAACACCGCTGCCGCCCGCCGATGGCATGCAGGTTATACCGATTTTCATGCGGTAACTCCGGAAATGGTCGATTCAGGGGATCAGGTACTGGGCGGGTCGCCTGGGGCCGGCCACAACGGTGATGGCACGCGAGCCTCAGAGAACAGGCGCAGCGCCTCTTCCCGGAGATCTGGACGGGATGCCGCGATGTTCGTCGTTTCGGCCGGGTCCCCATTCAGGTCGAAGATTTCGAAATCCTCAGCAAGGTTAACCCTTACGGCTTTCCATTGATTCCACCGGACCGCCTGGGCAAACCCCCGCTCGTGAAATTCCCAGTAAAAATAGGGGTGCCGTTCCGGAGGCCGTGTCGCGCCCCGTAGCAATGGCGCGAAGGACAGGCCGTCGCAGGGTGGACACTCGGTCCCGGCCAGTTCGGCAAAGGTGGGCAGGACGTCCCAGAAGGCCCAGGGATGGTCACTGGTGGAGCCCGGGCTGATCTTCCCCGGCCACCACGCGATGGCGGGCACCCGGATACCGCCTTCGTACAGGTCCCGCTTGATGCCTCTCAGGCCTCCTGAACTGTTGAAGAAAGCGGGATTGGCTCCGCTCTCCTTGTGAGGACCGTTGTCGCTGGTGAACATGACGAGCGTGTCGCGGTCGATCTCCAGTTCGCGCAGCAGTGCCAGGATAGCGCCGACGTCCCGGTCCATCCGGGTGATCATGGCCGCGAACCGCTTGAGGGGATCGGGCCACTCCCGGTCGGTGTAAGGGGCGTCGGAAGGCACTTCGAGACCGTCTGCTCCCCGCTCGTTGTTGGTGTGGGGCAGGGTATAGGCAAGGTAGAGGAAAAAGGGTTCCCGCTGGTGACGCGTGATGAAATCGCGGGCTTCGCGGGTGAACAGGTCGTGGGCGTACGTGTTGCACACGTCGCACACGCCGGGGCGCGCGAGGTGGTTCTCGGGAATAGGCTCGACGGTTTCGTTTCGCCATAGGTAGTCCGGGTAGTGATTGTGCGCGTGGACCTGGTTCAGGAAACCGTAAAACTCATCGAATCCCTTTCGGTTGGGCACGCCGGTAGAGCCAGGGTCACCCAGCCCCCATTTACCGATGAGTCCCGTGACGTAGCCCGCGTCCCGAAGTACTTCCGCCACGGTGCGGTCTTCCGGCCGCAGGGGCACGATATTACCCTGGCGGTCCGCGTTACCCCGCACCCGGGCGTGCCCCATGTGCATGCCGGTCATCAGGGCGCAACGGGATGGCGCGCACACGGTGCTTCCCGCGTAGGCCTGGGTGAATCGTAGGCCCTCGGCGGCCATGCGGTCCAGGCATGGGGTCTGGATCAGTTGCTGGCCGTAGCAGCCAAGGTCACCATATCCCAGGTCGTCCGCGAGAATGAAGATGATGTTGGGACGTTTACCGCCGCCTGACGCGCAACTGTTTATGGATCGGGCTCCTGCCGCCAGGGCTGCCAGGGCGCCGCTCACCCGGCTCAGAAACGATCTGCGACCTATCGCGGGCATGGTTGTTTCTCTCCCTTTACGCGTTATCCAGGGGCTCAAAGTGATCCCGGGCCCGGGCCAGGCAGGCCCGAAGACCCTGCTTCAGTTGATTCCGGGTCTCTTCCAGTGCCGGGGCATGGCCAAGGTCGTTCTCCTGGTACGGATCCACCTGGTTGTCGAACAGGTGTTCCCGTCCGTCCGCCGTGATGAAATAGGTGTGACGGCGGTGGCGGATCCCCCGGAACAGGGGAGCAGGATGGTTTGTTCCGCCTGACGCGTTGTCCTTGGAAACGTGCATGATGAACTGGCTGTCCGGGTCGGGGCCGCATCCCGTCGTAATCCACGAGGAAAAGTCCTGGCCGGCGCACGATCCGGGTATTTCCAGCCCCGCCAGGCCGCACAGGGTGGGGAAGACATCGATCGATCCGAACAGGGCGCCCGTTTCTCCAGGTCGCACATACTGTGCGGGCCCCCACACCAGGAAGGGTACCCGGATGGATTCCTCGTAAGGTTGCCGTTTACTGCCTACCCCGTGGGAACCGAACATGCTGCCGTGATCCGAGGTATATATCACGATGGTCCGGTTGGCCTGTGGGGATGCCGCCACGGCACCGAGAATCCGGCCCAGTTGCTCGTCCACGGCGGTGATATGGGCGTGGTAGCCCTCGTAGTAGGGAGAACCGTTCTGGTGATAGATTGCCGTGCCGTCACCTGTTTCCCGGTAGTTGGGGCGACGGGGTAATGAACCCGGCGGATACAGGGCGAGTTGCTTAGGTGGCGCGTCGGTAAAGTTCGCGTGAGGTGGGTCCAGCGACAGCATGAGCAGGTAGGGCGTGTCTCCGGACGAGGCGGCTTCGATGAACGCGAGGGCCTGGTCGGTCATGATGGCCGCGTTGTATCCTTTCGGTTTCACGGGTTGCCCATCCGCGGGATAGTACACGGATCCCTCCATGTGGGAATGCGTATTTTCCCAGATCAGGGAATGATCGAAGCCGAAAGGCTCAGCCCGGGTGCCGCCCAGATGCCACTTGCCGATGTAACCCGTTTTCCATCCCGTCGCGCGGAATACTTTGCCGACCGTGATTTCCTGGTCCGACAGGGGCAGGCCATTATCGATCAGGCCGGTTTCCCGGGGCCAGCGTCCCGTCATGAGCATGCCCCGGTGCGGCGTGCACACGGGGTAATTGCTGATCGCGCGGGAAAACTGAAAACCTTCCCGGGCCATGCGGGCCATGTGCGGCGTGTGGACCGCGGGCATTTCCGTGAACGACATGGACTGCCAGCGGTGTTCGTCACTGAACACATAAACAATACTGGGAGACGTCCCGCTTCGCGTGGTCGCCGCGCAATGGTTTACGCGATAAAGACAGGGGAGAAATAACCCTCCCGCTATCCGGGATAGAGCGGAACGCCTGGAACAGGTACGCATGTGGAATCTCCAGTTTTCCGAAGTTCGATTATATCCCATGGTTCGGGGTTCTGATATGGTGAGAGACAATGCGACGGAGAGGAACTGGCCATGGTCAGCGGAGATCAAACGCGAGGGATGTCACGTCCTGGTGCCGTATTTCACCCCGGCCCGCGCCGGGTGATCGGCGTGCTGTTGATGCTCGCCGCGGGAATTCCCGGGATGGCGGAAGATACGTCACCCCCCCGCGCGATCACGCTGGATGAAGACGGCGGGTGGTGCTGGTTTGAAGGGCCCCGGGCGGTAGTTCATGGTGACCTGCTACTGGTGGGCTCGGTGGCTTCGGGCTACCGGGATCCCGACCGGAAAGGGGATATTAATCTCATCGTGCTGGACCTTCAGAAAGAAAAGGCTACCCGGGTGGAACTCTACGACCGATTCCAGTTGGACGATCATGATTCCCCCGCGTTGCTTCGACTGGCGGATGGCCGATGGCTGGCCGTGTTTGCCCGGCATGGAAACGATCCACATTTCTATTACCGGTTTTCCCTGCCGGACGATCCCCTGCGGTGGTCTGAGGTCAGGCAGTACGCGCCCAGTTCCACCACGCGGCTGACCTACTCAAACGTGTTTCAACTGCCGGAGGAAGGTGGAAGAATCTACAACTTTTTCAGGGGACTCGACGATTCGTTCAAGCCCTCCTGGGTCTATTCCGAGGATAACGGGGAGACCTGGCACACCGGGAACGTGTTTATCAACGTGCCCTCCAGGGAAAAACACCGCCCCTATGTCCGGTATGTTTCCGACGGACGGGGGACAGTGCACATGGCCTACACGGAAGGCCATCCCCGGGACTGGGATAATAGCATCTACCATATTTTCTACCGGGGAGGCATACTTCATGACAGCGCGGGAAAGCCTGTCGCGCCCTTGGACCAGGGCCTGCCGCGTCCCGAGGCAGGCACAAGGGTATTCGCGGGGACGCCGGATGCCGTGGCCTGGTGCAACGACATCGTGCTGGACGGGGATGGCTTACCGGTGATTGCCTATTCCGTCCAGATGAATTCGGCTGGCTTGCCGCCGGGATCGGGGGGGCAGGATATCCGGTATCGGTGGGCGCGCTGGGATGGACAGGCCTGGCGCGATTACTTTCTGGCCTACGCGGGTGAGCGACTGTATGCCGGGGAAGACGACTATGCCGGGCTGGTCGCGCTGGTACCTGGAATGCCCCGGATCGTGTGCTGTGCCACGAACAGCAATCCGGTCACCGGGGAACCGCTTATCAGCCAGGCGGACGGAAAGCGGCATTACGAAATCTTTCTCGGCGTTACCCGGGATGGAGGTGAACACTGGACCTGGCAGGCACTGACCCACGATAGCGACCGGGACAACCTGCGACCGATCATCCTGCGGCGGGAGACGGAAATCCTGATGCTGTACCTGGGCGGAACCTATCGCGCCTATAGCAATTACGCCCAGGAAATCCGCCTGCTCCGCGTTCCCCTGGCGAACCTTGCCCATTGAAGCCGAAAAGACCACAAGGATGGCGGTTCCTGTTTCAGGGGTAAGGTGCTATATCATGAAGTTTCCCGGAGGATGCCGGGGTTTAATCCTTTCCGGAAAAATCGAACCATTCAAAGGGTCTTGTTGCCATGTTTGGCAATACTGAGTGCGGGAGCGCGGCCTGATGGGTAACGCGGAAAATACCAGGGAATTTTCGTGGCTGGAAGGGCTTGCCATCTGTCTGTCCATGATCGGCGTGCAGTTGTGCAGCGAAGTGATCAACCAGTGGGGCCTGTATTTTTACTCCCCGTCGGCGGGAGTGGGCCGGACCATTTATGTTCCGGTGTACCTGGTGGGAATCATTTTCATCGTGGGCACGATATGGGATGCCTTCAGCAGCCCGGTGGTGGGCCTGATCTCCGACAAAACGCCGACCCGGCCGGGACGCTGGCGTTTTCCCCGGATTCAGGGACGCCGCCGCCCTTATATTTTCTGGGGGGGTATCCTGATGTGTTTTACCCTGACGGCCTTCTGGTATCCCCCCGTGGATGGGCCTTCCCTGGTGAACCTGCTGTACGGTTCCGTGCTGCTGTGCGCCCACTGGACCCTGTTCTCCATGGCGGTGGTCCCGCTGACGGCCCTGGGACCGGAGATCGCGCGATCTGAACGGGCCCGGGTAGCGGTTGGCACATGGACGGCGGTGGGCATGATCCTGGGACTGGCCCTGGCCAATGCCCTGCCGGGGGTACTCATCGCCGCGCTGGATCCCAGCCGCGTGGACAGCGGGATTACCCTTGTCGCCCGGGATGGCAAGGCCGATGTCCGCGCCGCCCTGAAAAACCTGCTGGAACAGGCGCGCGAGGTCCTGCCGGGCCAGGAGGTTCCGAGAGAAGCCATGCGTGTAACCGCTGATGGCATGCGGGCGGAAATCGCGGGAGAGGCGTATGAAATCGTGACGCGCGCGGCGGGACGCCGGGCGGTTCGGGCCCTTCTGGAAGGACAGGTATCGACGGATAGTCTCCGGTACGTGAACCGTCGCGCGTGGTTCGGCGTCACGTTTCCCCGGGACGCGGATCTCGAGGCGATACGACGGGACATGGCCCGAAAGGGCGCGGTCCTGGTTGCCGACGTGCCCGGGTACGTGCCCCAGGAAGGCGGTGCCTTGCTGGTGGAAACACCCCTGGCGGAACGATTGGATGTCGATGCGTTTTCTTTGACGCGCGGGGACCTGCTGAACGGCTGGAAACTGAAACGGGTCGAGGGGGGTATCCTGCTCGAACCGGAAGGAGGAAAGGGGACAGGGTGGTCCGACGCCATGAAAACGGCCCTTGCCGAGGGGTTGACGGAGGCCAACCTTGTGGTGATCAGTGATATGCCCGGCACGCTGGCCTGTTCCCGCGCGCTGTTCGACACGCTGGCCAGGGCGGAACTGAAAGCGTGGGGCAGTAGCCTTCCGACCCCCGTGGACGTGACGATGACCACGGAATCCTTCTCCGCCACGGGATACCGCAGGGTGGCCCTGATTTTCGCCCTGATATCGCTGGTACTTTTCATGATTCCCGTGCTGGTGATCCGCGAACGCTACGATTCGGAGGCCGTGACGAGTGAACCCCTGCCCTGGGGCCAGGGCGTCGTGGACGCCTTCCGAAACGGCCCGTTTCTCAGTTACGCCTTCGCGTTTTTCTTTTTTACCGTGGGGTTCCTGGCGGTGCAGCGGGTGCTGCCGTACTGGGCCGAACTGGGCCTGGATGGCGATGAAAGCACCATAACGTTCCTGCTGATTCCCTTCATCCTGACGGCCATCGTGTTCTACGGGGTCATTCCCCTGCTGGCCCGGCGGCTGCACATGAAGTGGATGATGTTTCTGGCGCTGGCCGTGATTGCCACGGGCATGCCTTTCCTGTACATCGTGGGCAAACTGGATGTTTCATTCACCGCGCGGGTGTACATGGGCATGGCGCTGTTTGCCTATTGCGGTATTGGCCAGGCCATCATCTACGTCATGATCGTGCCCATGCTGGGGGATATCATCGATTACGATGAGACCCTGTCGGGTGAACGCCGGGAAGCGCTGTATAACGGCTTGAGCGCGTTTATCTGGAAGGCGTCCATGGCGGGATCCGTGTTGCTGGCGTCCCAATCGATGAGCTGGTGGGGCAACCGGATCGAAAAATACGACGGGGTACTGCTGGTCGGGCCGTTTGCCGCGCTTTTCGCCGTGGTCGGGATGGTCATCATCAGCCTGTATCCGAGGTGGCGGGACAGGGATTCAGGCGGTGTGAAAGCATCGGAATCGTGATCGGTGATTGCCAGGGGGGAGCCGGGCCTGTGGTACGATAATCCTTCAGGGAGGGCTGCGGCCCGAAACGAAAGGAGCGAAACATGGGAACCAAGGGTCGTGAAATCGTGTCCATGGACCTGAACGTCCTGCTGGACCTGCTGAACCGGGCCTACGCCGATGAGTGGCTGGCGTATTACCAGTACTGGCTGGGCGCGAAGCTCGCCAAGGGCCCCATGAAGGAAGCGGTCATCGCCGAGTTGACCCAACACGCGGCAGATGAACTGCGTCACGCAGACATGGTGTCCAATCGGATTATCCAACTGGGAGGCACGCCGGTGCTCGATCCTTCCGCCTGGAAAGAACGGGCGAACTGCGCGTACGATCCGCCCGAAGATCCCAACGTCGAGGTGCTGCTCCGGCAGAACATTGCGGGGGAACAGTGCGCGATTTCGGTGTACCGGGCCCTGCTGGACGCGACCCGGGAAGGGGATCCGGTGACCTATAACATGGTGTTGCAGATTCTCTCGGACGAAGTGGAACACGAAGAAGACCTGCAGGCGTTGCAGGAAGATATCCAAATCATGCTCGGTCGGGCTTGACCCCCGGCCAGGTAAATCGGGGCCCGCGGGCGGAGCGCGTTAGGCGGATGCTTGAAGCGATCAGGCTGGGAAAGGTGTTTCGCGGGCGGAGAGGATCGCCCCTCTGGGCGGTAAGGGGGGTGACATTGTCAGTCCGGAAGGGGGAGGTGTATGGCCTGATCGGCCCCAATGGCGCGGGAAAAACCACGCTGCTCCGGATGATTGCCCTGATGATGCGGCCGGATGAAGGGGAGATCCGCCTGGCGGGCCAGGCCACGGGAGACGCACCGGACGCACTGCGGCGCAAGATCGGCTTCGCGTCGGGAAACACCCGGCTGTACGGGCGGCTGACACCCCGGGAGATCCTGTCCTTTTTCGGGAGGCTGTACGGGATGTCCCGGCGGCTGATCGAACGCAGAACCGTCGAACTGAGCGGGATCTTCGGGCTCGACGCCTTTCTGGACGCGCGATGCGAGACCCTGTCCACCGGCCAGTTGCAGCGGGTATCCATTGCCCGCGTGGTGTTGCACGATCCCCCCTTGCTGGTGCTTGATGAACCCGCCAATGGGCTGGACGTGCTGACCAGCGAGGCCCTGTTCCAGTTTATCCGGCACGCGGGAGAGCGGGGGGTGGCCGTGGTGCTTTCCATGCACCAGGTAAGCGCGATCGAAACCTTGTGTCACCGGGTGGGCCTGATGCACCAGGGACGCCTGGTGGCCCAGGGTGAGCCGGAGGCCATCTGCCGGCAGGCGGACGCTCCCGATCTGCGGTCCGCGTTCATTCGGCTGGTTTCTGGTTCGGTCGATGGGACCGGGGAGTCCGTCCCGTGAACTGGCGCGTGCTCATAACCCTGCTGGGCAAGGAACTGCTTGAAACCGCGCGGGACCGTCGCACCCTGTTCATGATGATTGGCCTGCCCGTGCTGCTGTATCCCTCGGTGCTGCTGATCGGCACCCAGGTGGCGGTGTTACGACAGGAACGCGTTGAAAAGGGCGTGTCCCGGGTACACCTGGAAACCGCCAGCCTGCTGGACGTGCCGCTCATCCGGCCCTGGCTGGAAGCGACCGGGAAAATCATGGTCGTCTATTCGACCGATCCACGGCGGGACCTGCGGGAGGGCAAAATCGACCTGATCGCCACGACCAAGGCGCCCTTGTCAGAAAGTTTTTTCGCGGGAAAATCCCTTCCGGTGGAACTGCTGTACGACGTTACGGAACAGCGTTCGCTGGAAGCGCTGGACCGGGTGGACAAGCTCCTCAAGGATGTGGCCGAACGGGAACAGCGGCGGCGTCTTGAAAACCGGGGAATCGATCCCGCCGAGTTTATGCCCCTGAAGGTTACCCGGGTGGATCTCGCGGGCAACGTCAAGGTAGCCGGGGCGATACTGGGGGCGTTACTGCCGGCGCTGTTGATCATCATTACGGCCTTGGGCGCGTTTTATCCCGCCGTGGACCTGACGGCCGGGGAAAAGGAACGGGGCACCCTGGAAACCCTGCTGTCCACGCCGGTGACCCGATCCGAACTGGTGACGGGGAAATTCCTGGCGGTCTTCTGCCTTGCCCTGGTAACGGCGGTGGTGAACCTGCTGGCCCAGTTGGGCACGATGTACGTCTTTTTTGGCCAGATCTCTGACACGCTCCCAGGTGCGTTTGCGTCGCTGCTACGGAATCCCCTGCCCCTTTTGACGGTGATCGGCGTCATCATGGTTCCCATGGCCCTTTTCCTGTCGTCCCTGATGATAGCCGTGTGCCTGTTTGCCCGCGGCTTTCGTGAGGCCCAGACCTACCTAACCCCGGTCATGCTGCTGATCGCCGCGCCCGCCCTGATCGCGGGCATGCCCGGGATCCGGCTGACGCCGTTCTGGACGTTTGTGCCCGTGGTCAACGCCGTGCTGGTCGTCAAGGAGGTCATGCTTGGCGGCGTATCCGCCCAGGCCCTGTTCTCGGTGTTTGTCAGTATTCTCGCGGCCGCCCTGTTCGCTATCGCCTGCGCCGCCTGGCTGTTCCAGCGGGAGGAGGTAACCCTCGCCGACGAACCCGTGCTTCCCCTGTCGTTGCGCAGAAAGGATTATCCTCCCCGGGATTTCCTGACGCCGTCTCACGGGCTGGCCATTTTCGGGGTGGTCATGGCCCTGATTTTCTACTTGGGTTCGGTGTTGCAGGCCCGCTGGCCCCTGCCGGGCCTGTTTGTGACGGAATGGCTGCTGGTGCTGTTTCCGGCGCTGGCCGTGTTGTGGCTGGTCCGGGCGGATTTCCGGGCGGTGCTTGGCGCGAAGCGCGCGTCCCCGGCTGCTTTTCTCGCTGGTGTCCTGCTGGGAACCGGCACGTTCCTGGTCACGGCCGCGTTCGGCGCGGTGCAGGAGCGTTTTCTACCCATGCCCGAAGCCTTCCGGGAAGCCTACCAGCGCTTCTTTGACACGGACGGCTCGGTACTTTCGGGGGCGTGGCTGTTCCTGGTAGTCGCGGTGAGCCCGGCGGTCTGCGAAGAGGTACTGTTCCGGGGTATCCTGCTGCGGGGCTTCACGCGACGGTTCCGTCCGTGGATTGCCGCGCTGGCCGTGTCGGTGCTGTTCGGCCTGTTTCACCTGAGTATCTTCCGGTTTCTCCCTACGGCGTTGCTGGGGATACCCCTGGCCTACCTGGCCCTGCGGACGGGTTCCCTATTTCCCTCCATGCTGACGCACGCGCTGGTCAACAGTCTCGCGCTGGCCTTGTCCATGGGGCTGGTACCGGCCCCGGTCACGTACTGGCTGTTTCCGGCGGGGCCCGATGTGGCCAGGGTCTCCGAAGGCGCGCTTTTCCTGGGTATTGGGCTTGTGCTTCCCGGGGTGGTGATCCTGGAGCGCCGTTTCAGGGGAACGTCGCCCTGATTTCTGGGCGGAATTCATGTAACAGGGGTGGCGTCACCATGGGACCGGTAATGGTGTATAATATCCACGGCGGGGCAGTGGAGACGTTTCGTGAAATCCGGTGAGTTGCATCTTCAGTATCGTTACGCGATCCAGTTGATCAAGGGGCAGCGTTTCGCCGAGGCGTATGATGTGCTCAAGGTGATCGACCAGGAACGGCCGAATACGAAAAACGTGTTGTACGCGCTGGCTATCGCTGCTGACGCTATGGGACTCACGGATGAGGCGTTGCAACTCTGTGATCGGCTGATCATGGAATTCGATCACGAGAAGGCTAAAGTGATCCGGGACCGCATCCTCCAGGGACAGACCATCCGGTTGAAAACCCTGGGGGATGATTCGGAATTGCTGGGGGTTCCATCCTCTATTACGGGGTTGTCTTCGGGGCTGAACGCTCCACCTTCCCCACCCCGGGAACCGCGCACGGAAACCCTGTGGCAGGCTTTTGAAGAAGGCAAGAAAGCGGTTGCTCCGGTTGCCGGGGGTGAAGCCGTTCCATCCGGGGACGATAACCAGGAAACGGTGGAACTTCCCGATTCCGCCAGGGAAGAGCAAGACACGGACAGCCGGGCCCGGAAAAAGTGGAACTTTTTCTCCTGGGGCAACAAGTGACCGCGCGGATTATCCGGGGAAAAAGGTTTCCGGAAACGGTTCCGTCTCCAGCGTGTCGGGTCCCAGCACGCCTACGGATAACAGTACGCGCAAGGCTTCGTCCGGCGCGAGTAGGCATTTCCGGATATGTTTAGGATGAATCAGGAGGAGGATGCCCACGGAAACGTTGGGCGTGGTGGGACAGAAAATCCGGACCAGGGGGCCATCCGCGCCGCGCGAGATACCACTGACGAAACCTATACCCTTGACCCCGGGACTCGGGAAATCAATCAAAACCGGCATTTTCCGCAGGGAGTCGGCTTCCGTTTCGTCGGCGAGGGCTTCCACAACCTGCTTGGAGACCTTGTACACCTCCGCCACGAGGGGTATCCGTTGAAGGGCCGATTCGATCCACTGGAGCAGTTTGCGGAAAATGAACAGGGACACGGCCACCCCGACTAGCCACAGCACGGCCAGCAACAGCCCGGCGGCCACAATGGCGTGGGCCCAGGGGGGCACCGGCATGGGCAGCAGGGCGATCAGGGGTTTGACCTTTCCTACCGTGAGGTTGAACAGGAATTCCAGTACCATCACCGTAATCACGAGGGGCACAATCAGCAGGATACCGGACACGAAACGGGTCTTGAAGAACCCGCCTTTTTTTCCCTTTTCCTTGGGACGCATTTCGGGCGTCGATGTCCCGGAAAGCGGGGAGATTTCCCCCTGAACAGGCGCCGCGGGTCCCGGATCGGTAGCCAGTTCTTCAGGAAACAGCACCCCACCGGAAGTGACCGACTCGACCACTTCATCCACGGACATCCTGAGCGGGAGGACCTGCTCAGGAGGATAAAAACACAGGTAACCGCTGGTGGGGTTGGGGGTGGTAACCACGAAGACCTTGTATCGCTCGATACCGTCTCCAATGCGGATGGTTCCCGTAACCAGCCCGATCGCGTAAGATCCCTGGTCAGGGAAAGGCACCAGGACGGCCGACTGGTATTTCGGCGCGGCGCTGTCAGACGGCGCGATGATTTCCATGAGTTGCCGGGTCGCGCCGTAAATGCTCTTGATGATCGGAATTTTCCGGAGCATCCACTCGAAAAGTTCGATCACCCGACGGCCAACCGTGACCGTGGCCAGTGACCCCAGCAGGAATACCCCGGCGAGAAAGATGGCCATGGCCAGCAAGGGTACTTGCCATTCGGGTACGTCCACCAGAAACCGGCGTAGAAATGGGGCCAGGTGCGCTGCCGTGATCCGGTAGCAGAACATCACCGCGTACACCGTGATGCCGGCGGGCACCACGACCGCCAGTCCCCGAAGGATGTACCGTTGCATGCTGATCCTGGCGCGATGGGCAAGGGTGGGTTTCAAGGCGGGAGAGGTCATGTCAAGGTTCCATTCCCGGCCATCAGGCCATCAGAATTCCGGAGGATAATGATACTGCTCTGCCCACTGGGGATTCAGCCGGGCCTGGATCTCCATCGCGTCGAGCAGTACCAGGGCAGTCATGTGTTCGATAACGGGTACCGCCCGGGGAACGATACAGGGATCGTGACGGCCCAGTACCTCCACATCCACGTTGTCGCCGTTGAGGTCGATGGTGCGCTGTTTTTTGGCGATGGACGCAGTGGGCTTGACCGCGGCGCGGAGAATTACCGGAGCCCCGCTGGAGATGCCGCCGAGAATCCCTCCGTGGTGGTTGCTGACGAACCGGCCGTTTTTCATGGGATCGTTGGCTTCACTTCCCCGCATGCGGGTTATGGCAAAGCCGTCCCCGATTTCCACGGCCTTGATGGCGCCTATGGTCATGATGGCCGACGCCAGGCGCGCGTCCAGCTTGGCGAAAACGGGGTCGCCCAGCCCGGGCGGTAGTCCCTCGATTTCCAGTTGAATAATGCCGCCCACGGAATCCCGGTCGCTCCGGGCGTCCAGGATAGCCTGTTCCATCAGGGGCGCCACGTCTGGATCGGCGCATCGCACGGGGTTCTGTTCAATGAACTCCCGCACGAAACGTTTCGCGCGAATACCCGCCACTTCGATCGCGTGGCCGACGATGGATACCCCCATCGCGCGGAGCATTTTCATGGCCACCGCGCCGGCGGCAACCCGGCAGGCCGTTTCCCGCCCCGACTGGCGTCCACCGCCCCGGTGATCCCTGTGACCGTACTTCGCGTAAAACGTGAAATCGCCATGTCCCGGGCGGAACAGATCTTTCAGGTTGTCGTAGTTCCGCGAACGCTGGTCTTCGTTAAAGATGACCATCGCGATGGGCGCGCCCGTCGTTTTCCCCTCGTAGATGCCGGAGAGAATTCGCACGGTATCCGACTCCCGACGCTGGGTAACCACCTTGCTCTGTCCCGGCCGCCGCCGGTCCAGTTCCCGCTGGATATCCTCCTCGCTGATCGGAACGCCCGGGCGGATACCGTCGAGCACGGCCCCAATGGCGGGACCATGGCTTTCCCCGAACGTGGTGACCCGGATGATATCTCCCCACGTGTTGGGGGAACCCTGGCGTAAGGACAATTCCCGGGACACCAGTTCTTCCAGTTCCGCGGCCAGCGCGTCGGGATCACGATCTTCCGCGTACAGGACAATATCCGCGAAGGGGCGCAGCACCTCCCTCCGGTGGGCGCACTGCGCGGCGAATCGAGCGGCCCCGTCCGGACCTTCCAGCCAGGGAGGCAAGCCCCCCCGGGTCACTCGCGCCCACAACACCGCGTCGTCGGCGTCTATCCATACCAGCAGCGCGTTGCCGCGCAACCGGCTCCGGGATTCCGGATCCATCATCAGCCCGCCTCCGGTGATGATGATGGTGTAATCTGTCTCGGTTGCCCGCGCCGCGGCCTCTTTTTCCAGTTCCCGGAAAACCTGTTCGCCGTCCGTCCGGAAGATGTCCCGGCAGGAACGGCGTTCACCGCCGCGGCGGCAGGCGTCCAGGTCTTCGATGAGCCGGTCGGTTTCCAGCCAGGGCAGGCCTGCCCGTTCCGCGAAACGTTGCCCAACAGTTGACTTTCCGGCCCCCTTGGGCCCCATGATCACGATGTTCATGCGCGGTTCCAGCCTTTCAGGGGGAATTCCCTTCGATACAAAACAATACCATACAGGAAAAGATGCCGGGGGAGGGGAACTCGCTGTCACGGGTCCAGGATTTCCACGCGCCCGCCAACCCCCGCCAGGTGGGTCATGAATTCGGGATAGGTTACCGCGGTGGCTTCCATCCCCTCGATGGTGACCGGGCCGTGGGCCGCGGTGGCGGCAATGGCCAGGGCCATTGCCACCCGGTGGTCGCCGTGGCTGAACACGGTGCCACTTTCCAGGGACGATTCCCGGATCACCAGTCCATCTTCCCGCTCCGTGACATGCGCACCCAGCCTGGACAGTTCTTCCCGCATGACCCGGATGCGGTCGGTTTCCTTGAGACGGGCCTGGGCCACGTTGACCAGCCAGGTTTCGCCCTTGGCGTGACACGCGAGCGCCGCCATCATGGGCAGGGCGTCGGGTGTGGCGTTCAGATCGAATTCCCCACCTTCCAGGGTGTCACCTTCCAGGGTGATGGCGTGTTTTTCCACGCTTACGCGGGCCCCCATGGCCCGCAGGTAATCCACTACGGCCTTGTCCCCCTGGGTGTCGTCCATGTCCAGGCCAAGACAGGTGACGCGATTTCCCGGAAGAGCGCCCGCCGCCAGGAAGAAAGTGGCGGTGGAAAAATCGCCCGGGATCGCCCGGTCGAAGGAAATGTATCGCTGGCCGCCCGGTACGCGGAAGTATTCCAGGGCATCGTCATGCTCCACGTGAATCCCCTGTTTCCGCAACCAGTCCAGGGTCATTTCCACGTAGGGTTTCTCGAACAGTACCGGAACCCGGAGTTCGGTGTCCCGTTCGGCCATGGGCGCGTGGATGAGCAGGGAGGACACGTACTGGCTGTTTCTGGCCTCCAGGGTGGCGGAGCCACCATGAATGCGGCCCTGGACCACGAAAGGCGGCGTGCCCGTCCCACGGGTGGAAACGACCCGCGCGCCTAGGGCGTTGAGCGCGTCGGCCAGGGGGGCATTCGGGCGGCGGCGTACCTGCGCGTCTCCCGTGAGCACCGCGATGCCTTCCCGCAGCAGTGACGCGGTCCCCAGGGCCATGTTCATGGTAGTTCCCGAGTTGCCCACGTCCACGCAGTTTTCCGGGACCTGCGGCGTATCCCCAAACCCAAGCACTCGCCAAGCGTCCGATTCTTCCGTGATCACGGCGCTGAACGCCCGATAGGTCTCCCTGGCGGAAAGGGCATCCAGGGAAATAAGGGGCCGGCGGATGACGCTCTCGCCATCAGCCAGGGAAGCGATCGTTACCGCCCGGATCGTATGCGACTTGGAACCCGGGATAAGGACAGATCCAGACAGCCTGGACGGATAGACTTTGACTTTCATGATGAAGGCCCTGATATTGAGGCAACCGGAATGATCGAAAAAGTCCCCCTCATGACACCATGCCCCCGGATGCTCGCTTAAGCGAATGCTCAGTCGCTGAATTTGTCGGCCTGGGGCTCTTCGTACCAGATGGTTACCACGATGATTGGCTCGTTGCCCCGGCCATCATGATGAATGTCGTTACCGAAGGACTGTCCAATATGGATGACCTTCACTTTCGACCTCTTGAGCCAGTCGTTGATCTGGGTGTCCATCTGGGCCAGACCTGCGATGCTGACTTTCCCAATGAAACTTTGGACCTTCATCTCGGCTCCCTTTGCCAGTAGTTCCACCATTTCCTCCATAGCGCTAACAACTCCTTTAACGCCATTATTTCATAATGCGCGTTTTTAGCATTGATCTTGCTCTAGTTTATGTTCCAGAACCGCTCGCATCACGTCGATTGGGGCAGGGATGCCCGTCCACGTTTCAAACTGCAGGGCTGCCTGGTACAGGAGCATTTCCAATCCCGGTATGACCACGCACTCCAATGCCAGGGCGTCCCGCAATAAGCGGGTCCACCGGGGCCGATACACCATGTCCAACACTACCTGTCCCGGTTGCAGCAGGTCCCAAGGTACCACGCTTTCTTCCGGGTGGTTGCCGTACATGCCGACCGGCGTGCCATGAATCAGGATGTCATGTTCTGGAACCACCCGGTTCAGGTCTTCCGGTAACATCGCCGTACGCGCGGGGATGGTCGTGACCTTCGCGATATCCTCGATGAGGCGGTCTACCCGTTCCCGGGTACGTCCCGCGATGGTCAGGGCGGCAGGCTGGGCGCGCGTTACCAGGGCGAACGCGACGGCCCGTACCGCCCCCCCAGCCCCGAAGAACAGCACCCGTTTACCCGTCAGGTCCACCCCGTGGGCCTCGAATGCCCGTAACACCCCTGCTCCATCCGTGAGGCTCCCGAACAGCCGGTTTTCCCGGCAGGTCACCGTGTTGACGCATCCGGCCAGCCGGGCTTGGTCGTCGACTTCGTCCACGAGGGACATCACGGCGATTTTGTGGGGAATGGTGACACTCAGTCCCACCACGTTTTCGCACGCCCGGATGCCAGCCATGAAAGAGATTACGTCTGCCACGTCAAAGGCCACGTAGGCGTAATCCAGACCCGTCGCGGCAAACGCGGCATTGTGCATGGGAGGCGATAGCGAATGCTTAACCGGGTGTCCAATAACGGCGCAGATTTTCGTGCCGCCGGTTATTTCCGTGAGCAGTTTCAAGGCGCGACTCCCCGGATGAGCGTGGAGACAGGTTTATGTCACCCTGGCGGCCAGCCCAGTGGCCGCCCGGCCAGAATATGCAGGTGGACATGGGGCACTTCCTGGCCGCCGTCCCGACCATAATTGATAACGTAGCGGAACCCGGTCATTTCCAGGTTGAACTTGCGCGCGATGCGGTTTGCCGCCAGCACCAGCCCCGCGATAATCCGTTCATGCTGCCCCGCGTCGCTCAGGATGTCGGGGATGGGTTCGATAGGCACCACCAGGAAATGAATCGGCGCGGCCGGGTGAATGTCCCGGAAGGCGCAGTATTCGTTGTCCTGGTACACGACATCCGCCTGGATCTCGCCGCGCGCGATTTTCGCGAAGATCGTATCTTCAGCCATGCGTGCTACTCCTCGTCCCATGTAATTATAAACGAACCTGTTCACCAGGAGGGCCTTTTTTCAGGTTATGATCCGCCATGCTGCCTCGCCAGGGCATCCGCGGCTTCAGGGTGGGCTGCCCATTCCAGCAGGGCCCGCAGGATGATCGGCACCACGATCGTCGCGTCGGATTCGATGACAAACATCGGGGTGTCTTCGGTGAGTTTGTCCCAGGTGATCTTTTCATTGGGTGTCGCGCCGCTGTAGGAGCCATAGGACGTGGTGGAATCCGAGATCTGGCAGAAATAACTCCACGGGCGGACCGGCTGTTGCAGGTCATACTTGATGGATGGCACCACGCAGATGGGAAAATCTCCCGCGATGCCGCCACCTATCTGGAAAAACCCGACACCCGGTTCGGTGGACAGGTCCTGGTAAACGTCGTAGAACCACGCCATGTATTCGATACCAGACTTTACGATATCGGCCCGGCATTCTCCGGTTTTGACGTACGAGGCGAAGATGTTTCCAAAGGTGGAGTCCTCGTGGCCGGGGACCACAATGGGCAGGTTGCGTTCCGCGGCGGCCAGCAGCCAGCATTCTTCCCTCGGTCCTGTGCAAAGGGAGGCATCCAGGCTCAGAATGAGTTCGTAGAAATACTCGTGCCAGAAACGCCGTTCCCCCCGTTCCATGGCCCGTTTCCACATCGGAACGATAAGGTGTTCCACCGCGCGGAAAGCTTCATCTTCCGGGATCGTGGTGTCCGTGACCCGCCGCAGGCGCTGGTTCAGGATGCGGGTATCGTCCTCCTTGCGGAAATATCGATAATCGGGGAAATCGTGGTAGTGTTCATGAGCGACTAGCCGGAACAACGATTCTTCCAGGTTGGCTCCGGTCACGGACAGGCCATGAACGAGTCCCGCCCGGATCGCGGGGGCCAGTGAAATGCCGAGCCGGGCGGAAGACATGGCCCCGGCCACGGCCCAGAACATCCGGCCGCCAGCAGCGATGTGACGACGGTAAGCCAGCAGGGCATCCCGCAGGGCCCGGGCGTTGAAATGATGGTAATTGGACAGTACAAACTCCAGCATCGGGGTCTGGTTGGCGGACATGGTTCCTCCTTGTGGGGCCAGGGAAGTATGAATCGTTGCTGGGGGCGCATTATATCACGGGGATCGGATCTTCCGGAGAAAACGCCGATGGAACCCGGGATTCGAATGCGGTTTGCGGTAGGATGAGGGAAATTCAGGCATGGTCTCCACTGTTTCTTCAGCGGGAGGAGACAACCTTGGACTAAAAGGTGGGTTTCATGGTGACGTCGATAATCAGGCAGGCACGAAACAGTTGGCGGGTTGGGCGGGTGATCTGGTCCCGGTTCATGGGCGGTGATCCGCCGTATCTGCCCGTGTTGCTGCTTTTTCTGACCGACCGCTGCAACCTTCGTTGCGTCATGTGCGGGGTATGTGACCGGGAATCCCGTCGGGAGGTTCCCGAACTGACCGCGGCCGAATGGCTGGAGGTGCTGGACAGCGCGAAACGGCTGGGAACTATGCTCGTGTCCATCAGTGGCGGCGAACCCATGTTGCGACGCGACCTCGAGGAGATTATCGCCGGGGCCGCGGAACGGGGTATGCGGGTGCACATGTGCTCGAACGGCCTGCTGATGACGCCGAAACGGGTTCGAGCACTGGCGGACGCGGGGCTGCGCGCGGTGTCCATTTCCATTGATCACCTCGAGCCGGAAGGCCACGAGGCGTTACGCGGACGGGGAACATGGGCCCGGACCCTGAAAGGGGTTCAGACCCTCCGGGAGCATGCCCCTGAAATCCGGGTCAGTATCAATACCCTGATTACCCGGGAAAACTATGAGATACTACCGGAGATGCTGACTTTCGCTAAGGAACTGGGCGTGCACCAGGTGAAGTTCATGCCGGTTCACGCGCACATGTTGCACAAGGGCATGCCTCCCGGCTCGGAAGAGCGCCTCTTTTTCCAGCCCGAGGATCTGCCCGCGCTGGAAAAGGCCATGGTTCGGTTGCGCGAGGCCTGCGCGAGAAGCGGCATGCTGACCACTTCACCCGGATTTCTCAAAAAAGTCGCGCGGGTCTACGAGGGCCCGATTCCGCATTCCTGTTTCGCGGGGTACGCCGTGGCCGCGGTAACGGCCACGGGGGACGTGTCCGCCTGCCTGGACAAGGCGGGCGTGTTTAATGTCCGGAACGCGCCGCTCCATGAGATGTGGCGCAGCCGGGCGTTTCACGAGGCGCGCCGCGAGGTGCGCGCCTGTTCCACGCCCTGCTGGGATACCACCAACGCCGAATTGAGCCTGAAGTTGAACCCGGTAACGGCGGTGGCGGACTGGCGGCATTTGTGGTGGGCGTTCCGTTTCTACCTGGGAGGGCTGGAGTGAATGTGGCTGGTGCCAAGGCGGAGGGTAGGGCTGGACCGGGCTGAAAAGCGGATGGTTCGAGGGGCGCGCGGGCAGGTAGAGCCGGCTGCGTTTTCCCTGGTCACGGAGTGGGAACGTCGCGTGGCCCGTTATCTCGACGTGCCCCACGCGGCAGCCGTCAATTCAGGCCGCCAGGGAATGCGACTCATTCTGGAATACCTCGGCCTGGGCCGGGGAGATGAGGTGATCATTCCCGCGTATACCCTGGGATCACTGGTTCCCCTGATCCGGGAGACGGGGGCCGAGCCGGTTCCCGCCGATATCGATTCTGGGACATTGAACGTGACACCGGATACCGTGGCACGCAGGCTGTCTTCCCGGACCCGCGCGGTCATGGTACTGCATGCTTTCGGCTCCCCCGCGCCAGTGCCGGAGATCGCCGCGTTATGTGCCTGCCGGGGTATCCCCGTGATCGAAGACTGTGCCCATGCCCTTGGCGCGCGGTTGAATGGGGAAAGCGTGGGGGGGATGGGATACGCCGGTTTTTTTTCCTTTGAGCCCAACAAGCCCCTGGCAGGCCTTGGAGGAGGCATGGTAGTCAGCCGGGACCCGGCGCTCACCGGTTTCGTCCGGGCCCGGATGGAGCGTTTGCCCCTGGATCCCCAGACGCTTCGGTTCAAGGCACGGGCCGTTGCCAGGGAACGCTGGCTGACCGCCTCGGGCCTTGCATGGTTACCGCTGATGCTGCTGGCTTCGCCCGTGACCGCGTCCTGGATACAGCGGATTTATCGGGGCGCGCAGCCGGTCCCTTCCGGGGAGGCCCGTTTTCACCCTGTCCAAGCAGCCTTGGGCATGCGTCGCCTGGACAGGCTTGACGCGTCATTGCGCGATCGCCGCAGGGTGGCCACGTTGCTGACGAAGGCCCTTCCCGTGGAGGTAACGCCCCAGGCCGTCCTGCCCGGCGCGGAACCTGCCTGGTATTTCTACGTGGTTCGCTTGCCAGTTTCCGCGGGGGCCGTTCGCTGGAGAATGCTGGTACGATACGGGGTGGACGCCGCGGTGGAAGGAGAAGTGGCCGATGACTGCGCGCGGCTGCTGGATGATCACGATTGCCCGGTAACGGCAAGCGCGTACGCGCGTTGCCTGGCATTGCCATTGTGGGAAGGCATGTCCGAAGTGATCGTGAACAGGGTCGTTCGGGCATTAACATGGAGCCTGGTGTGCACGCCGAAATCGTAAGAACCCTGTCTGTCGTGCTGGTTGCGGCATGCGTGGTGTCGATCTTATTTCACCGCGCGCGACTGCCGGTGATATCCGGATATATCGTGGCGGGCATCCTAATAGGCCCCTTTGCTCCCTGGTTCCGGGTGGTGGGGGATGTCAGCGTCGTCGAAAAAATGGCGGAACTGGGATTGGTGTTCCTGTTGTTCAGCCTGGGCCTGGAATTCAGCCTGCGTAAGCTGGCCGGGGTTGGGCTGGGGGCGGGCATGGCCGCCGTGCTGGAAATGGCCCTGATGTTCTGGATCGGCAACCACGTCGGGCATTGGCTGGGCTGGACCGGCATGAACAGCCTTTTTCTGGGGGCCATGCTGACCATTTCCTCCAGCGTGGTGATTTTCAAGACCCTGGAACACATCCGGGCGACACGCAGCGCGTTCGGCGAATTCATGATGGGCATTCTGGTTTTTGAAGATATTCTGGGCGTGTGCATGCTGGGCCTGCTTTCCGGTATCGCCATAACCCGGCAGGTGGACGTCACGGGCGTGCTGGTATCACTGGGCAAAGTCAGCGTGTTCATGACCAGCGTAGTGGTAATCGGCCTGTTATTGGTACCTCCTTTCACGCGGTATCTCCGCCGGTATCACAGCGCGGAAATGCTGCTGATCGGGATGCTGGGCGTCTGTTTCACGGTTTGCCTGCTGGCGATAGAAACCGGCCTAAGCGTGGCCCTCGGCGCGTTCCTGTCGGGCGCGGTCGTGGCCGAATCGGGCTCGCGACGAACCGTTGTCCGCCTAATTGAACCTGTCCGGGATCTGTTCAGCGCGGTCTTTTTCGTGACCATTGGGATGCTGACGGATCCCGCGGCAATCTTCGAGTATGCCATGCCGATCGCGGTGATTACCGGTTGCGTGATGCTGTTCAAAAGCGCGGCGTGCGCGCTGGGCGCGCTCCTGGCGGGGCATGGCCTGGGTTCGGCCATTGCCGTGGGTCTTGGCATGGGGCAGGTGGGGGAGTTTTCCTTCATCATCGCGTCGTTGGGCCTTTCCCTGGGGGTGATCGATCCCGCCCTGTTTCCCATCGCCGTGAGCGTGGCCATTCTGACCGTGACGCTTGCGCCCCTGCTGCTGGAACGGCACGAGGCGATAGCCGCCCGGGTAGAACGCCGGGCCCCCGCGCCGCTGCTGACAGCCCTGATCGCCTATGGCCAGTGGATTTCATCGTTGCGGGGGAGCCGTCCTGAATACGCGCCGGTCCGGGCGGTACTGCGGCGATCCCTGCTGCAGATGCTGGTGAATCTGCTGCTGTGCACGGGATTTTTCCTGGTGGCCATCTCGGTGGCCCGGCGTCTCGACGCGCGCGTCGCCGCGCTGGAAGCGTTGCCCGCGTTCACGGGACGCGTCAACGCGGTATGCTGGTTTGGCGCGGTGCTGGTGTCTTTGCCGTTCCTGGTGGCCATCGTGCGCAAGGCCCAGGCAGTCGCCATGATCCTTGCCGAGATGGCCACGCCCGCGTCGATCGCGCCGCTCCAGGTGCAGTCCTTTCGGAGTATCGTGACCACGGTAATTCGGACCACCGCGTTGACCCTGGTGTTCGGGTGGCTGCTGATGGTCAGCGCGCTGATCCTTCCGCCATGGCCCATGCTGGCGGTGCTCACCGCGCTGGCCCTCCTGTTGGCGCTGCTGCTGCGTGATCAACTGGTGCGCCTGTATTCGCGCGGCCAGATCATGATCCGGGAGATTTTCGAGACCCCCCTGGATGTCACGCTGACGGGTGGTGTCCCGGTGACGCGGGAAGAAACCGATAAAGAGGCCGTCATGCCCCCGGTGCTGGCGCGCGCCTCGCTGGAAGTGGTGGTAATCGACAACCAGGATGTGGCAGGGAAACGTATCGGGGACCTGAACCTCCGGGCTGTTACCGGAGCGACCATCGTGGGCATCGAACGCCAGGACGGTGAAAGCATGGTAAACCCCGGACCGGACATGGTCCTGAACCGGGGGGATCATCTGTTGCTGCTCGGTCGCCCCGAGCAGATTCGCGCGGCCCGGGCGTTCTTGTCCGCCGGCGGTACTGCGACGACCGCGCCGGTCGGGTAAAAAAGAAATCCCCGGCACGTGGCCAGGGACTGGATACAAGGATACGGGGTTATCAAGGATTAACGGCCGGGTACCTGCTTGGGCGGCCTTGTCAGCGCGGCAATGACCGCGGCGGCGGCGCAGGCGGCGGCCGCGATCATGAAGGGGGTTAACCACGCGTTCACGCCGGCCCCGGACGCTTTCGCCGCGTCCTTGAAATACCCCGCGATGTAGGGGCCAACGATGCCGGCCACGCCGTAGGAAAGGAAAACGTAACCGTAATTGCGCCCCACGTTGGCATTGCCGAAAAAGTCGGCGGTAATGGCGGGGAAGAGGGCGAAGTTCCCGCCAAAATTGAAACCGATCACGCACGCGGCAAGCGTCAGGCCGAGATTGGAACGACCCAGGTAGAACAGAACGGCCATCATGACGGCCTGGGAGGCGCACATCAAGACAATCGAAGTCTTGCGGCCGATCCGGTCGGAAATCGCGCCCCACGCGATGCGTCCCAATCCATTCAGGATCGCGTACATGGCCATGGCCGTTCCAGCGGTGGCTGTCGCCGTGGCCACGTCGGCCGCTGCCTTGCTGGCCTGGAGTGCGTCAATGCCGAACAACTGGATACAACCGATAACCATCAGCCCCGCCATTGCCGATCCCGCGAACGTCAGGAAGATCATGTAAAACTGCGGCGTCCCCAGCATCTGGGACTCGTTGAAATTCAACGCGCCGCTGGCGGCCGGGGTTCCGGCCACGGGGGCCTTCCAGCCGGGCGGCGAATAGCCGGCGGGAGGATTGATCATCACGAGGCTGCCCAGGACGACCAGTACCAGGAACGCGATGCCATAAACGATGAAAACGCTTTGCACGCCGGGCAGTCCGGCCAGGCTCACGGTCTTGAGCAATCCATCAAAGGGCATGGGCACCAGCCAGAGAATGGTCTTGAATCCGCCCGCCAGTTTTACCCAGATGGTCGCTCCGAACCCGAACCCCGCCACGGCCAGCCCCGTGATAAGGCCCTTCTTGTCGGGGAACCATTTCACGCACACGGCGATGGGCACCACGTAGGCCATGCCGATGCCCGCGCCGCCAATCAGGCCGATGCAGAGCAGTTGCATGGGGAAGGTTTTTCCCAGCAACCCGCCAAGGATGTATCCCAGGCCGAGAATGACGCCTCCCGACAGGGCCAGTGTCCGGGGAGTGTATTTCGTGGTCAGCCGGCCGCTCACGACCGTCATGATGGCGAACACGGCCAGTCCCACGGAAAAGATCCACTGGGTCTGGCTGGCGGTGAAACCGTAACCGCCTTCCGCCACGGGCTTGGCCAGCGCGCCGGTGAAGGCACTCCACGCGTAAATCGCCCCGAGACACAACTGGATCAGGATGGCCCCGATTACGATCACCCAGCGGTTCATACCGCTCTGTTCTGATGACATAAACCCATTCCTCCCTGCGCGACACGCGCTGTTTGTTGTGAACACGGGGCGCCAGCCGGCCACCGGCCGGAACTGGCGCCCCGGTTGATATTCCTCAGGTCATGGACTATTTTTTGGTCAGGCGATGGTGTTCGGCCACCAGCGCGTCCACCACGGCCGGATCGGCCAGGGTAGTCGTGTCGCCGATCTGGTCCACCGCGTCTTCGGCGATTTTGCGCAGGATGCGGCGCATGATCTTACCCGAGCGGGTCTTGGGCAGTGCGGGCGCGAACTGGATCACGTCCGGCGCGGCGATCGGCCCGATCTCCTTGCGGACGTGGTTGATCAGTTCCTTGCGCAGTTCGTCACTGGGTTCCACGCCTTCCACCAGCGTGACGTACGCGTACAGGGCCTGCCCCTTGATCTCGTGGGGCATCGGGGCCACGGCGGCCTCGGCGACCTTGGGATGGCTCACCAGCGCGCTTTCCACCTCGGCGGTGCCGATGCGGTGACCGGACACGTTCACCACGTCGTCGATGCGTCCCATCAGCCAGTAGTCGCCGTCCTCGTCCTTGCGGCAACCATCACCGGTGAAGTACAGGTTCTTGTACATGGTGAAGTAGGTGTCGATGAACCGGTCATGATCGCCCCACGTGGTGCGCATCATGCCGGGCCACGGCCGACGGATGCAGAGTTTGCCCCCTTCGTTGGGACCGCACTCGGTTCCGTCATCCCGCAGGATGACCGGATCCACGCCGAAAAATGGCCGGCTCGCGCTGCCGGGTTTCAGGGTCATCGCGCCGGGCAGCGGGGTAATCAGGAAACCGCCGGTTTCCGTCTGCCACCAGGTGTCCACAATCGGGCAACGGCTCTTGCCCACCACCGTGTAATACCACATCCACGCTTCGGGGTTGATCGGTTCGCCCACCGACCCCAGGATCCGCAGGGAACTGAGGTCGTACTTGTTGACCCATTCATCCCCCTTCTGAATCAGGGCGCGGATTGCCGTCGGGGCCGTGTAGAACTGGTTCACCTTGAACTTTTCGCAGATCTGCCAGAAACGGCCCGGATCCGGATAGGTCGGCACGCCTTCGAACATAAGCGAAATGGCCCCGTTCGCCAGCGGCCCGTAGACGATGTAGGAATGGCCCGTGACCCAGCCGATGTCCGCGGTGCACCAGTAAATGTCATCGTCCTTGTAATCGAACACCAGCTTGTGGGTCAGCGAAACGTGCAGCAGGTAACCGGCCGTCGTGTGCACCACGCCCTTGGGTTTGCCGGTGGATCCCGAGGTGTACAGGATAAAAAGCGGATCTTCGGCATTCATGACCTCGGGTTCGCAGACATCGGATGCTTCCGCCATGAGTTCGTCATACCACAGGTCCCGGCCGGGCGTCATGGGACAGGGATCATCGGTGCGCTTGACTACCACGACCTTTTCGATGGAAGCGCAACCCGGCTTGGCCAGGGCTTCGTCCGCGATGGCTTTCAGGCCAATGTGCTTGCCGGAACGGAGCGACACGTTGCTGGTGATCAGCAGTTTGCAGGTTGCGTCTTCCACGCGGCTGGCGATGGCGTCCGCGCTGAAACCGCCGAACACGATGGAGTGAATCGCGCCAATGCGGGTGCAGGCGAGCATCACGATCGGCAACTCCAGGATCATGGGCAGGTAGATGCACACCCGGTCGCCCTTCTTCACGCCCAGTTTCTTGAGCACGTTCGCGAATTTGCACACTTCGCGGTGCAGTTCCCCGTACGTGATTTTCCGGACGTCCTCTTCCGGCTCACCCTGCCAGATCAGGGCCACCTGGTTTTCCTTGGGCGTGCCCAGGTGACGATCCAGGCAGTTGACCGACACGTTCAACTGGCCGTCCTTGAACCACGTGTGCTCAATAACCCGCTTTTCGGTGTCCCAGGTGTACTCCAGGGACTTGGTGGGGAACTTGAACCACGCCAGGCTCTTGGCCTGTTCCAGCCAGAAGCCGTCCGGATCATCCAGCGACTGCCGCCACAGTTTCTCGTACTCTTCCATGGACTTGATGTACGCCTGGGCGGACAGGGCAGGCGGCGGCGGGAAAGTCCGGCTTTCCGTCATCAACGAACTGATGGCTTTCTTCTCGTCGCTCATGGCATCTCCCTTTCCTGTTGTGTATGCTGGCGGACGCCCGACTTTGGGCGCCCTGCCCGTCCGGGGACCACCCCCGCTTGTACCGGTAAAAACGGGAAAAAGCCGATGCTTTTTTGAATCCCGATCTTGTCCCGTCATTACCAGAACACAAGGTATTTTAGTACAGTTCTCTCTTCATTTTCAAACCTACCGGTAGATAAGTTGCGCATTATTGAAAAAACTGTTTATCTACCGGTCGTTAAATAGACTGGAAAACCCATCACTTATTCAGGATTTACGGTTCTCGCGTTGCATGCTGTAACAAACGGTTTATACTGGATTAAGACAAGGGTTTTTTGTGTCGTTAAACCAGGACAGCGATTCCTTGGTCTATCATGGGGAACGAGAACGAGTTATGCGCTGGATTATCAGGATTGCGGCCGTGATCCTGGGGATTGCGGTACTGCTGCCTCTGGGGTTGTTTCTCGCAGCATACATAATAGCCTCCCCAAGGCCGGACATGATTCCGCCCGGGGATCCTCAACAGTTCGCCGGGGGATCCGGTTCCCAAGGGAATCCCTTCGAATTACGGCTGGCCACCTTCAACGTGCAGTTGACCCGGGTGGTCGGGCGACATCGCGCCGCGCGGGCCCGCGCCATCGCCGAAGAATTGCGACAACTGGATCCGGACGTGGTCGCTTTTCAGGAGGCCTTTGTCGACGCGGATGTCCAGTTGCTGACCGACCTGTTGCGTAAAATAACCCGATTGATCCATCACCAGCGGTATCCCAGCAGCCGGGCGGGTAGCGGCCTGCTGATCTCCAGTGCTTTTCCCATTCATAAAATCGCTTTTGAACCTTACGCGGATCATGCGCCGATCTGGCGATTCTGGGAGGCCGATGGCCTTGCCCGAAAAGGCGTGGCGATGGCAAGGCTGACACTGCCTTCCGGCGTGTTGGTCGATATTTTTAATACCCATGTCCAGGCGGCGTATTCTTGGAACCGTTATGAAGAGATCCGGAACCGCCAGTTGGCGCAGGCCAGGCGATTCGTGGAGCATCGGACACATCCATCCATTCCGGCGTTTTTCCTGGGAGACATCAATAGCGGGGAACAGAGTCCACCCTTCTCTACCCTTACAGGTGGTGGATTCATGGAACGGGCCATGGCCATTCCCAGTGGCATAGACCACATCTTTCACGTCCTTCAACAGGGAGGATCCCGGGTCGAAGTCCTGTATACCCAGCGGATCGAGAAGCACTGGGAGGAAGATGGGGTATCCCTCGAATTGAGCGACCACCCCGGTTTTTTCACGATCGTGAAGGTGTACCCGGGAGAGGCACGGCAGGCCATTTCTGGCCAGTAAAAAAAGCCGGCCCTCACCTTCCTGAGAGCCGGCCCGCGTTCAGACCGCGGCCTCAGCCGCGCTGGTCGAACAATCGTTGCTGCAGTTCGCGGAACCGCAGGGAAAACTGGACCAGGGCCTCCGGCGGATACTGGCGTATCACCTGCCGGTTCTCATCCAGGAACTGGATGATCGGGCGGTTCAGCGTTTCCTCGAACCGGATGCGCGCGCTGACCTGGGGCAATTGCGGGTTACGCCTTTCTTCCGTCCGCGCGGCTTCGCGCTGGTCCTGCTTTTCCGGTTCCGGTTCCACTTGCGGCTTGCGAAGGGATTCAACCTGACGCGTCACCTCTCCGGACCGGGCGGGATCTGGAGAGGATTCAGGCCGCGGAGCAGGCGCACGCCCCGACGGGACCGCATCCGCCGGTCGCGGCGCGCCCATGCCGGTTATGCGCGAGATGTCCATGCTCCGCCTCCTTCAGATCAGCCTAACAGAGACAGTGCCGTTCGGGGCACCACGTTCGCCTGCGCCAGGATGGACGTGCCCGCGTTGACCAGGATCTGGTTCCGGGTGAACCGGATGGTTTCCTGGGCGATGTCCGCGTCCCGGATCGCGCTCTCAGAGGCCGCCGCGTTTTCTTCCTGGATTGCCAGGGTGTTGATGGTGAACTCCAGGCGGTTCTGGTATGCGCCCAGCGTGGCCCGCAGGTTGTTGACGCTCCGCAACGCCACGTCTACCGTGCTGATGGCCGACACGGCTAGGGCCATGCTGGACACGGAGACGTTGTTCACGCCCAGGTCGTTCGTTTTGGCTCCGGACACCACGACAGAGAGGGTCTGGCTGGTGTACGCGCCGACCTGGAGCGTGATGGTCTGCGACGCGCTGAGCACGGCCACGCCGTTGAAGTCGGTCTGCAGGGCGATGGCGTCGATCTGGCCCAGCAACTGGGTCACTTCCGTGTTGATCGCGGCGCGGTTGGCGTCGCTCTGGGTGCCGTTGGCCGACTGCACCGCCAGTTCGCGGATGCGCTGCAGGATGTTCGTGGTCTCGGTCAGTCCGCCTTCCGCGGTCTGCACGATGTTGATGCCGTCCTGGGCGTTCCGCTGCGACACCTGGGTACCCCGCACCTGGGCGCGGAACCCTTCGGCGACGGCCAGTCCCGCCGCGTCATCACGAGCGCGGTTGATCCGCAACCCGCTCGACAGGCGTTCCAGGCTCCGGTTCAGGTCGGCGGTCGACGTCCGCAGGTTGCGGTTCGAATTCAGAGCCGCGATGTTGGTGTTAATGCGCAGTCCCATGGTCTTACCTCCTTGCGTGTTTCAGGCCGGGCATCCCTCCCAGCCTTTGGTTGCCGTTCTTGCCGTCCCGGCGGTTATCCCAAGCCGCCAGGATCCCGTTCTTACCACCTCCTTTCCATCATGGGGTTACCCCGGACCCGCGGGAACGGCGGGTCCGGGGAAAAAATCACGGTTCAACTGTGTCAACTGCTTATCGCAGCAACTGCAGGGCCGTCTGTGGAAGCACGTTCGCCTGGGCCAGCACCGACGTGCCCGCGTTGACCAGGATCTGGTTCCGGGTGAACCGGATGGTTTCCTGGGCGATGTCCGCGTCCCGGATCGCGCTCTCAGAGGCCGCCGCGTTTTCTTCCTGGATTGCCAGGGTGTTGATGGTGAACTCCAGGCGGTTCTGGTATGCGCCCAGCGTGGCCCGCAGGTTGTTGACGCTCCGCAACGCCACGTCTACCGTGCTGATGGCCGACACGGCTAGGGCCATGCTGGACACGGAGACGTTGTTCACGCCCAGGTCGTTCGTTTTGGCTCCGGACACCACGACAGAGAGGGTCTGGCTGGTGTACGCGCCGACCTGGAGCGTGATGGTCTGCGACGCGCTGAGCACGGCCACGCCGTTGAAGTCGGTCTGCAGGGCGATGGCGTCGATCTGGCCCAGCAACTGGGTCACTTCCGTGTTGATCGCGGCGCGGTTGGCGTCGCTCTGGGTGCCGTTGGCCGACTGCACCGCCAGTTCGCGGATGCGCTGCAGGATGTTCGTGGTCTCGGTCAGTCCGCCTTCCGCGGTCTGCACGATGTTGATGCCGTCCTGGGCGTTCCGCTGCGACACCTGGGTACCCCGCACCTGGGCGCGGAACCCTTCGGCGACGGCCAGTCCCGCCGCGTCATCACGAGCGCGGTTGATCCGCAACCCGCTCGACAGGCGTTCCAGGCTCCGGTTCAGGTCGGCGGTCGACGTCCGCAGGTTACGCCCCGCGTTCAACGCCGAGATGTTGGTGTTGATCCTCAGTCCCATGGTTCGATCCTCCTTGAGTGTGCCTGGCGCGTCCCTGCGCCGATCCCAGCGAAATCCGGCGGCACCAGTCCCGTTGGTACCTCCGGGGTGGCACCCAGCCTGTTCCCGGGGCTGGATGCCGCAAAACAGGCCGCTTATTGGGATGTCCCTGCCCCGCGGCCCGCATTGCTTCAACTTTCTTTTGGGTGCCTTCCCGGCCACCCGTCTTAGTTATCGGCAACTTTAGTTAAAACTTTAGCGGGATTTTAGACTTTTTTTTCAGGCTATGCCATGTATTAAGCTCTTACCATGGAAACAGCTGGAAACGGACTTTTTTCATAAACTCTTTATTTTCAATAATTTAAAATAAAAACCCTATTGAGAATTTCCCAATAGGCCTTTCCATACGGTATTTTCGGGGTAAAAAATTTTTTTTGTAATGGGTCTGTCCCGCGCGACGCCAGGGAAACTTCCCCATGAAGTCCGTACCGTTTGGTTTCCGGGATGGAAGATAACATATAATATCCCTGTTGCCGGGATGGCGAAATTGGCAGACGCAGCGGACTCAAAATCCGCCGGTGGCGACACCGTGAGGGTTCGACTCCCTCTCCCGGCACCACTCGTTTTTACGGGGGAAATCGGCGGCGGGGATTGGTGGGGTGGACGTCTTTACTGTATAATCCATTCGCCTTGCTGTGGGGCCATCGCGTGGACGGGTAGCTCAGCAGGTAGAGCATCGGACTTTTAATCCGGTGGCCGCGGGTTCGAATCCCGCCCCGTTCACCATCTTTTTTCGCGTCGGTCGCTGATCCGGAAGCCTCGCGAGATACCCAGGAGTATCCTCTGGAATACCCAGAGGATACTGATACCGATCGTCGCCAACCCAAGGATGAGCCCTGCCAGGCATCCCGGAAGACATCCCGCGCAACCTGGGCCCGTCCAAACCACCTGCCGTTCCAGGACCACGTACCGGGGCGGTTCTTCCGCCGGTTCGGCAGAATCCCCGGCTTGTTCCGCGGGCCGTAGATCAATCCAGGAATCGGGCTTGTTATATAGCCGTCTCGGCGTTTCCGGGTCCGGGGATTCGGTGTGGATGTCCTGGTCCGTCATTGGAGAGAGGTGCCCCGTGGATAATCATTCATCGGGCGGGGTGTCATCCGAGGGAACGTTCGCGTCCTCGTCCAGTTCATCGAATCCCGCGACATCGACGGATGTTCCCTGGCCGTAAATGCTGTTGTCCGCGGCAAATTCCTCGAACAGCGGTTGATCTTTCGGCAGTGGGCCGGAAAAATCGAATCGCAGCAAGGGTCCGAACGCGGCGAAGGGAATGGATCTGCCCGAGGCGGACCGGACGTCGATCCAGTATCCCGCCGTGCCCGCGTCTTCCTGGATGGAGAGTTGCCAGTCGCCGATCAGGCCGTCATCGGCCGTCTGCACGAGACTGGTCTGAAAGGGAAAACGACTGTATACGTAGAACCGCATCCGTTGCAGGAAGCGGGGAATATAGTTAGCCCGAAGCACGGCGGCGGTGCTGGCGGCCGAGGAGGCATTGGACAACTGCAGTTTTGCCTGCAGTACATCCCCTTTGTAACTTCGCACGGAAAATTTCTTTTTGGACTCGTAAATCACCCGACCGTTACCCAGCCGGATGGAGAAGGATGGAATGAATGAACTCTCATCCCGTCGTTGCAACGTGGCCCAGCGCAGAATGTATTGCCCGTTAAGGTTATTGATGATCTCGTTGATGGCCGTGGGAAGGGTCTCCACATCCGTCGCGGCGTAATACTCGCCCTCCGTGCGCGAAGCCAGGTCGAGCAAGACCGGCAGATTGGCTTCCGGGCCAAAGCCGATGGTCAGCAGGCGGATCCCCTTGTCAGACGCGGCGTCCACCGCTTCATCAAGGTAGTACCGGCTGGAGGTATCCACGCCCGCGGTAAACACGATCGCGTAGCGGGACTCCTGCAGGGCGGAATCCTTGTCGAACTGCTGGGAGGAAAACACGATGGCGTCGTAGAGCCTGGAACCGGAATACCATCCTCCTACCATGTCGGATTGAATTGCCCGGATGCGTTCCCGGATGAAGGGCTGATCCATGGTGAAATCGGCAATCCTCGCGGGCGGCTGGTCGTCCCGGTGAAATTCCGTGATGCCGACCTGCGTCTCCGGTCCCAGTGCGGGCAGCAGGGTATTGATGACGAGATCTTCCATGGCGGGAATCGCGCCGAACAGGTCCTGCATGGGCGCGCTGTAGTCCATGACCAGGTCTACTTTCAGTTGCCGCGACTTGGCCCGCCGCAACTGGATGCCCGACTCGGGCCGCACCGGTTCATCGTCTTCCAGTCCCTCGACGAGAAAGAGGGCGGGATCGGCCACCACGGGCCGATTCTTGGCGTCCCGTAAACCAAAGACGAAGTCGATGAGATATGGCTTAGAGAAGGTGACGGCCACGTCTATGGCGTTCAGCGGATCCAGTCGACCGTCGTAATCCATGAGAACCCGGACATCGACCGTCTTGGTCTTTACCCCCTTGGAGGTGATCTTGATTTTACCCTTGTGTTCCCCCTTGTCCAGTTGGTATCGATCCACGCGCACGAAAACCACCTGCTTGTCGAAAGGCCCCTTTTGGGGATCTTCTGGCGCTTTACTCGTTAACTTGGTCCGGCTCAGCAGGATCCAGTCTTCCGTGGGCTCCAGTTCCACGGTCAGATCGGAAATATAGGGGTTCAGGTTCCAGACGTAAAGCGGAAAGGGCGTATCGTTCCGGCTGAAGTCAATGGTCCAGTTGGACAGTCCGATGGCTTCCTGCCTGAAATCGCAGGAAGTCAACCATACCCCGCACAGCAGGGCCGTCAAGCAGTACCATCGTGTTTTCATGCATGCGCCACGCGTCATATGCTTGCCAAGGGCGCGCCCGCCCGCCATCAGCATGGCCTAATAACGGAACCGGATGCAAACATTATGACCGTTCTGCCGGGCTTTTCGGATTCAGTGGCCCGCGAAAGGCGACCCTTGGGTTCAGAAGTACTTGAGCAGAAAGAAACTGCCGATCAGCAAAACCACGAAGACGATGGTTAACAGGTTGAACCATCGATCGATGAAGCCACGTATGGGTTCGCCGAAAATTCGCAGCAGCAGGCTTACCGCGGTAAATCGCGCGCCCCGTCCCACGATCGCCGCGACCAGGAACATGGGGAAATTGATGCCGCACACGCCGGCCGCGATGGTAAACACCTTGAAGGGAATCGGGGTGAACGCGGCGATAAACACTACCCAGAAATTCCACGCTTCGTACTTGTCCGCCACCCGTTGAAAGGCTTCCTCGGTGAACCCTGGGACGTAGGTGAAAAAGAACTGGTCGACCGCGGTCCACAATCCCCAGCCAATCAGGTAACCCGCCGCTCCCCCCAGGACGGATGCCGCCGTGCACAGCCCCGCGAAACGCCACCAGCGTTTCGGGCTGCCCAGGCACAGGGCGATCAGCAGCACGTCCGGCGGTATGGGGAAAAAACTGGCCTCCGCGAAGGCCAGCACCACGAGCGCCGCCGCTCCATAAGGGGTATCCGCCCAGGAGAGCACCCAGTCGTACAGTTTCCGGATCCAGCCCATCAGCGGAGTCTCCGGGTGGTCCGGTTGTTAAGGCTTACCCGGGCGGACGGGGCCGCCATGGCCGGTCGGATGGTCATGACGCCTGCCCTTGCAGATGCTGTTCCGCCAAGGTCGTGACCTGGTCGGGATCCAGTTTCGGGAAAAGGGCCCGGGGTTCACCGAAGGGGGTTCCCGGTTCCACGGGTTCCAGCGCGAGATTCCAGCCGTCGGGACCACCTTCCGGACCACCCTTGGGCAGGCTTAGCCCCAGGATTTCAGCAAGACGGGCTGAAGCGTGGGGCAGAAAAGGCGTCATGAAGACGCCCAGCGCCCTGACCGCCCGGAAACACACGTGCAGCGTGGTGGCCGTCCGAACCGGATCCGTTTTCCGGGTCACCCATGGTTTCATCGCGTCAAAGTACACGTTGCCGCGACGGCCAAGATCGATGAACCGTTCGATGGCCAGGCGGAACCGGAAAGTTTCCAGCGCATCGGCGATGTCCGTGGCATAGGTGGATATGGCGTCCACCATGGCGACGTCTTCCGCTTCGAGTTCACCGGGACGCGGAACCCGGCCTTCAAAGTTTTTCCAGGTCATGGTTAGCGAACGGTGAATGAAGTTTCCCACCACGTCGCATAACTCGCCGTTGTACCGGTTCATCAGGTCGTCCCAGTCAAAATCGGCGTCCTTGGATTCCGGGGCGATCGCGCACAGGTAGTACCGGATGGCATCCACGGGCAGGTGATCCAGGGCCCAGCGGACGCTGATCATGTTGCCCTTGGACTTGGACCCTTTTTCGGACTGTCCCGTCCGCCGGTTGAAAATATTCAGGTACTCGTTACCCACGACCTGGTCAGGCAGGATGAAATCGCGCTGTCCCATGAGCATGGCGGGGAAAATGACCGCGTGGAACGGTACGTTGTCCTTGCCAATGAAATGCACGAGTCGGGTGGCGGGATCCTTCCACCATGTCTGCCACGCGTCGGGATCATTGAGGCGTTCGATCCCCCACTGCCGGGTATTGGTTACGTATCCTATGGGCGCGTCGAACCACACGTAAATGCGTTTTCTGGTCGCGTCGGGATCATTCAGGGGGATCGGTACGCCCCAGTCCAGGTCGCGGGTGATACACCGGGGACGCAGGTCGTTGACCCAGCCATAGGCGATTCCCCGCACGTTCGGCCGCCATTCGGGGTGGGTATCCAGCCAGTCGCGCAGACGGTCCGCGAACTTGGGTAGATCCAGGAACCAGTGACTGGAAGGCCGCAGTTCCGGGGTGGAATCGTCTCCGGGCACATTACTGCGAGGACTGATCAGGTCGCGGGCGGTGTACTGCGCCCCGCATTTCTCGCATTCGTCGCCATTGGCATCCGGATACCCGCACCGGGGGCAGGTTCCTTTAACGTAACGGTCCGGCAGGAAACGGTCGAGTTTCCGTGAATACCACAACTCCATGGTCTGCCGGGAGATGTACCCCCCTTCGTGCAGGTTGCGGAAAAACGACTGGGTGGTGTCGGTGTGCAGGGGCCAGGAGGTGCGACCGTAAAGGTCATAGGAAATGCCCAGTTCCTCGAAGGCTGCCGCGTTGGCGAAATGATACCGGTCGATGATCTCCTGGGGGGAAACCCCTTCTTTCAGGGCGGACAGGGTAATGGCGACGCCGTACTCATCCGACCCCCCGATGTAAAGGACTTTCCGGCCCCGCAGCCGCAGGTACCTGGTGTAAATGTCCGCGGGAAGGTAGGCGCCCGCGATGTGTCCCAGGTGAATGGGGCCGTTCGCGTACGGTAGCGCGCTGGTCACCAGGGTTCGTTCGAAAGATGCTGTATCACCCATCCCAATACTCCGGATCAATGGCCAAGGCAGGTGGCCGTTACGCGGCCTGTAGTGGAAACGTGGAATCTATTGTACCGAACCTGTCCGGATTGCCGCATATCGGGATGCGCCCGACGATCACGGCATGGGGTTCCGGCGGATGATTTCCAGCCGGTCACCCATGACGATCAGCGGCTCCGCGCAGAACGCCCGGAAATCGTCCGCGAAGCAGTCGTCAGGCCGGGGGACCCAGTAATGGTGCTCATGGGCGTTTCGCCACACGAGCAGCCACGCGATCCGGCGGGCCACCGGATCCCCCCGCAGGGGCTCCAGGATGGACCCGGTGAACGGCGCGTCACGGCGGCACGCGCTCAAGCCATCCGGATACCCCGTTTCCGTCAGGGCGGGGATCTTCCGCCGGGTTTCGGCTTCCTGGACCACGTTCCGGATCTCCGGCAGTACCGTTTTCAGGGACGGGGCGTACGCGTCCAGCCCGAGGATGTCCACGTGGGCGTCGCCGGGATAACCGGTGAAATACCCGGATGTTTTCCCGGTCGACTTGTTCGGAGACCACGCGAAAAGCAGGTTGTGGACGGATTTTTCCTGGCACAGGTATGCCACGGTGAACCGCCAGAGATCTGCGAACTGTTCGGGCGCGCAGAAAAAGGGCGTTCCCCACCAGAACCAGTTGCCATTGTGTTCGTGCCATGGTCGAAAGACAACCGGTATGGGGCGTCCCTCCGGGTCCTTCAGGGCGAGGAAGAAGTCCGCCAGGATGTCCAGTTTTTCGCGGAACCAGGCATGATGGTCCCCTCCGGGTAGCAGGGCTGTCACGGCGGGGGTGGTGTCGTAAAAATTGCCGCCCGACACGGGGTTGGGGCAATGCCAACTGAAGGTATTGATCCCGCCGCGGCCGTGGGCCGCGAGGACGTGTTCGCGCAACGCGTCCAGGTGATCGGGCGACAGGTTCCCCAGTTCCCAGCCGAACACGGCCGGGAATTTTCCGGTCACCCGTTTCACGTCGGAATCATCGGTTCCCGTGGCAGTCCACCCCACGCCGTAAAGGGTGGTCTCCTGGTGACCAAAGAGGATGTACGCTTGCCGCGCGGCGTCTAGGAACAGCAGTAACGCGCGCGTTTCCGGGGTGGCATGCCGGTCCACCGGCTCCGGGGGAGTCGCGGAGATACCGCACTGGCTGAACAGTGCCGCGCACGTGAGCAGAAGAGGGTACATGCTCCGGTCCTTTACGGCAGGGACCCCGGTTGCACGAGGACGGTTTCAACGGGTGTGGTGGCGCGACGCCCGGTTAAAAATGTAATTCCCCCCGGAACACGAAATACACGGCGGCTACCATGCACAGCGCGGCCCACAGGTAATCCAGTTTGAAAGGCTGCCGGAAATAGAACACCATGAAGGGGATGAACACCGACAGGGTGATAACTTCCTGCAGGATTTTCAATTGTCCCACATTGTAAGCGGTGAACCCGATCCGGTTGGCGGGCACCTGGATCAGGTACTCGAACAGCGCGATACCCCAACTGGCGACCGCCGCGATGATCCACGGCCGGTTGTTCAGTTCCTTCAGGTGCGCGTACCAGGCGAAGGTCATGAACACGTTGGAAAGTATAAGCAGGCCCACCGTTTGAGCGAGTATCGGAATCCGCATGACCGGTACAATTCCACTTGGACGAAAACGGAAAATTTCAGCAGCGCGGGTATTCATAACTGCCCCGAACGGGGCAGTCGACGATAACGATATTATACGATGGAATATTCCGGAGTCGCAAAATCCCGTGTCCGCGGAAATTGATCAGCGCAGGCCATGAAGATACAATAATGGTCAGGGGCTACCAGGGTAACGTGTTATGGGACTGCTCGATAAACTCAAGGGATTCCGGGTGGTACAGGGGAGCCGTCTGAACCCGGATGCTGACAACGGGGGACAGGACGGTGAACACCAGTTTGAGTTGACCTGGGTGGGGCCGTACAAAATTATCGCCCCCATTGGCTCAGGCGGCATGGGAACGGTGTACAAGGCCATCGACCCCGTCAAGGACGTCACCGTGGCCATCAAGGTGCTGGACCGCCGTTTCGACCTCGACCGGAAACGCCGTCGTCGCGATTACATCGGCCGCGAGGTCATGATCGCATCGTCACTTAATCACCCGAACATCATCCGGATGAGCAAGGACATCATCGTTCAGGAGGACAACGAGGGGAATCTCCGGCGGTGCATTGTCATGGAGTACGTGGACGGGTATAACCTGCGTTATTTCATTGAAAACCGGGTGCTTAACATCAGGCAGATGATGCACATCTGCATCAAGTTGTGCGAAGGTCTCGACTTTCTGCACCAGAAGGGGATTGTGCACCGGGACATCAAGCCGGCCAATTTCCTGTTCTCGAAAGACGGAAAACAGATCAAGATTTGCGACTTCGGCCTGTCCAAGTCCAGCCAGAACTGGTGGTTGCGGTGGGTAAAAGAGAGCGGTGGTACCAAGTTGTACATGTCTCCCGAGCAGTTGCGGAAAAAGAGCCTTGACGCCCGCTCCGATATTTTTTCTTTCGGCATCACCATGTTCGAATTTTTTACCGGCAAACACCCCTGTAACGGTCTGGATATGCGCCAGCGGGTGAAACAGATCGTGAGTCCCTCCTACACGTGGCCCATCCCATCGTCCCTCAACCGGGAAATCCCGGAGAGACTGGATCGGGTCATTCTCAAGTGTTTACGGCGCGATCTTCGGGAACGTTACCAGACCTGCACGGAAGTATTACTCGATCTCAACCGGGTGTTCGAATCCTCCACGCGGATATGACCGGTCTGGGGAGCCCCCGGACAACGGAGTTACCTGATGAAAAGATCCGGCAAACGCTATTTTTCCCGTTCCCGCCGGGGAACCAGCCTGCTGTTGAAGATCCTGGCGATCCTGCTTGCGTCCGGCCTGGTACTGCTGGGCGTGTTTTACCTGTACACGATGTGGACGCGCCATGACGGCGGAGGCCTGCGCCTGTTGAGTGGGGCTCCCAGCCCGGAAGAAGCTGCCGCGCTGCTGTCCCGCGCTGAAGGTGCCCTGAAGAACGGGAACGCCGCGGAGGCGGAACAACTGCTCACGCCCCTGCGCGGCGCGACGCATCCCGAGTATGGTCCCCGGGCGGCGATGCTGCTGGCGGAGACCAGCCTGCGGCGGGGCGTCCCGGACCAGGCCGTCGTCCTGCTGGAAGAGGCCCTGAACCGGTTCCGGCAGCATGCCGCCTATCCGGATCTGCTGGCCCGGTACGGCAAAACGCTGGAAACGGTCGGAAAGACCGACCAGGCCATGGAGACATTCAACCAGTTACGGGAGCATGGCTGGGGCGACCCGCGGGCCATGGCGTTGTCCGGGCTGGCCAGGGCGCGGGAACGGGCGGGCGATACCTGGGGAGCCCTCCAGTTGTACCAGGAAGCGGTTGCCTCGGCTTCATGGGGAGGTGAAGCCTGGATGGAGGCGGCCGAGCCCCTGGGCCGGCTGAACGTGGCCTCGGTGCTTGAACCGGTGGATACCCCGAAAAGCCGCTGGTACACGGTGGAACGGGGGGATACCCTCATCCGGATTGGCGTCAAGCTGAACGTCCCGGTGGGCATGCTGACCCGGGCCAACAACCTTGCCGAGGACGCGCAACTGCGTCCCGGTCAGCGGTTGCGGTACACCCCCAAGGATTTCCGGATCGTGATCGAGCGGAGCACCTGCCGACTCTACCTGCTGGACGCCCAGGGGCTGTTCAAGTTTTACCGGGTCGGCCTGGGCATGCCGGGGCACGAAACCACCCTTGGCCGGTACACCATCGGCAACAAGCAGAAAGACCCCGTCTGGCACAAGCCTGGCGTGGGCCCCATCCCCGCCGGGGATCCCGCCAACGAACTGGGAACCCGGTGGATGCCGCTGGTGCCGGTGGAATCGGGATTGCCCACCGACCTGGGGATTCACGGCACGATCGCGCCCGAATCCATCGGCAAGTACAGTTCTCACGGGTGCGCCCGCATGCTGAAGGAGGACGTGGAAGAACTCTACGACCTTGTGGTGCGTTCCACGCCCGTGGACATTGTGGAGGTTTACACGCCGGAATCGGACGGCCTGGTTCCCCTGACTCCCGAAAACCCGCCCGATTCCCAGCGTCCCGCCGAGACGTCTACCCCGGATAAAAACGTCGGGTCCGGAGCGGTGTAATGCTCGCCTGGCCCAGGGCTTAAAATGAAACGGGCGGCGATGTTTCCATCGCCGCCCGCTGTCGTTTCGCGGAGACTGGCGCTTGCTTCTTACTTCGCGTGCTTGGCAAGGTATTCGGCCACGCCTTCAGCCGAGGGTTTCATGGCTTCTTCGCCCTTGCGCCAGTTGGCCGGGCACACTTCACCGTGTTTCTCGAAGTGCTGCAGCGCGTCAACCACGCGAATGGCTTCATCGACGCTGCGACCAAGGGGCAGATCGTTGACCAGCGCGTGGCGCACGATGCCTTCCTTGTCAATCAGGAACAGCCCGCGCAGGGCTACGGCCTCGTTGAACAGCACGCCATAATCCCGGGAAATCTGCTTGGTGATGTCCGCCACTAGGGGGAACTGGACGTTGCCAATGCCGCCCTTTTCCACCGGGGTGTTCCGCCACGCCCAGTGGCAGAAATGGGAATCCACCGAAACGCCGATGACCTGCGTGTTCCGCTCTTCGAACTCCTTGACCTTTTTGTCAAAGGCAAGGATTTCCGAAGGACACACGAAGGTGAAATCCAGGGGGTAGAAAAACAGGACGACGTACTTTTTCCCCTTGTAGTCGGACAGGCGGAACTTCTCGTTGAAGGAACCGTCGGGCATGACGGCAGTCGCCTCGAAATCAGGGGCGGGTTGGGTTACGATCACGGCCATAGGTCAATCCTCCTTCTAGGTGGTTTCTATTGACAAACATCTCCCGTTGATTCGACGATGGGTCAAATCAGGGTTTATTCGCGATCCAACGCACAGGCACGGATCAGGTGGCACTGGCCTCGCCCGTGCCCGCGGCCGCTGGAGCGGGACGATTCGCCAGTTCCCGGTCCACCAGGAACAGTCCGCCGGGGGCGTTCTGAACCATCTTGACCTGGGCCAGAATGTCCTGGGCGTTAGCCTCCTCTTCGACCTGCTCGTTGAGGTACCAGTCGAGGAAGGACTGTGCCGCCGGATCTTTCAGGGCCTGGGCCTTGGCGTACAGTTTTTCGATGCACTGGGTGATGTGGCATTCGTGTTTGTAGGTGGTTTCCCACACGTCCACGGGACTCTTCCAGTTGGCCTTGGGAGCCGGAATGGCCTTCAGCGCGACGCTACCACCCCGGGTCAGCACGTACTCGAAGAGTTTGTGGGCATGGATCAGTTCTTCCTGCACCTGGATGCGCATCCAGTGGGCCATGCCCTTCAGGTTGATCTCTTCGAAGTAAGCCACCATGGCCGCGTAAATGTAGGCGGAAGACAGTTCTTCGTTGATCTGGTCGTTCAGGGCGTCCTGCATTTCCTTCTTCAGCATGGATCTTCTCCTCCTTTTTGGTTTATCGAAAGAACGCCATACAATCAGTAATTATTCCTGATTAGTTTCTCCCTTCCTGGTCCACCCGTTCCGCGCAGTCCGGGCAGATGCCTTCGAACAGCAACGCCCAGCCCAGTACCCGATAGGATGGATTGTGAACCTGGGGGAAGGATATTCCGCTGACCTCCGCCGGGTAAAGATCTTCGATCCTGCCGCATTCCACGCAACGGATGTGGTAATGCCGTCCCACGTCCCCGTCGTAATGAGCCTGCTGCCCCGCGTTATCCAGTTTCAGCACCTGGCCGGAACGGCACAGCACGTCAAGGTTTCGGTATACCGTGCCCAGGCTGATGCGCGGCATTTTCTGGCGGACCACCTGGAACAGTTCTTCCGCGGTGGGGTGGGTACGCATTGACCGCAGCGTTTCGAGGATAATCCGTCTCTGGCGGGTCATCCGACGTCTGACCGGGGCCTCTTTCATGGGTTATTCCTTCTCAACAGGTTTACACTATCATTATAAGGGATTCATTACAACTTAACCGTTTTCGAAAAAAAAGAACACGCGCGTATCATACACTTCAACAGGTAACCATCCCCATTCATTTCGTGATGCGCCTTCAACGGCAACCATGCAAAGGAGATCCCATGCGATTTGTCCAGCAGAAGTCCGGTTTAACCCTCACTCGCAGGGGATTCCTGGGAACCGTCATGGCATCCACGGGACTGTGGATGTCCGGGGCGGCCCGCGCTGCGGAGGCAGGCCCGACTGGCGCCCTGGCGGACGGCGTGAAATGCGCCAGGATCACCCTCAGCCCGGGGGGAGACGCCTCCCGGGAAATGGGCTTGGCGTGGCGGATGGACGGGCCCGTCGAGACCGCGGCGGTTCAATGGGCGCCGTCCGTCAACGCGGCTATCAAGGACCTTGCCTGTCAAACGACGGAGGCCGCGGTGCGTGAAATCACCGTGGAATCGGGGGTAATCCGGCAGGCCCGCGCGCGCCTGGCCGGACTGGAACCCGGGAAAACCTACCTATACCGCGTGGGGGACGGGTCGAACTGGAGTCCCTGGTATACGTTTCAAACGGCCGGATCCGCCGATGCCCCGTTCAGTTTCCTGTACGTGGGGGATATCCAGAACGACATCCGGAACCAGTGCGCGGCCGCGTTCCAGGCGGCCTGGCGACTGGATTCAGGCGCGCGGTTCCTGGTCAGTGCGGGGGACGTGGTGGAAAACGGCTACGATGATGCCCTCTGGAGCGAGGTATACGACGCCATGGGGTACACGCCCTCGTGGCTGCCCGTTCTGGCTACCCCGGGTAACCACGATACCCGCCGCCACCGTAAAGATGAGGCGGGCTGGGGAGAGAACACGGCTCACCCGCTCTTCAACGCCCACTTTACCCACCCGGAAAATGGCCCGACGGACGTGCCGGAACTGGGTAACGAAGCATACTTCGTGGATTACCAGGGCACCCGGCTGGTTTCACTCAACGCCAACCATCTCGAAGAGTCCCGGCCGGATACCCTGTCTGCCCGGTGCATCGACGCGCAACTGGCATGGCTCGACCGCGTCCTGGCCGAGGCCGGGAACGCCTGGAAAATGGTTTTTTTCCACCAGCCCGTGTATTCGGTGGCCAAGGGCCGGGACAACGCCGCGCTCAGGGAACGCCTCAGGCCGTTATTTGAAAAGCACGGCGTCCACCTGGTACTCCAGGGACATGACCATTGTTATGGGCGCACCTTCAAGTGCGTGGGAGATCGCGTGGTGGATGGAGACGCTCCGGGCGTGATTTACGTGACCACCGTGCTGGGACCGAAACTGTATGACCTGGGTCCGAAGTTCGCCGGGCTGATGGCGAAACAGTACGACAAGACCCGCTCGGTGCAGGCGATCCGGGTCACGCAGGAAACGCTGGAATACCGTTCCGTCGGGCTGGACGGGACACCCCTGGACCACTTCGTGTTACGCCGTGGTGAACAGGGCGCGCTGGAACTGCGGGAAGCGTGACGGGCCCCGGACGTGTTCTCCCCGGGTGATTGGATGAGAAAGGAATGCGGTATACCGACGGCCTGAATCCCGTGGAAACCGTGCCAGCGGCGGTAGTGATCGCCGTGGATGGACGGGGGCGCATCCTGCTGGCCCGACGGCATGAAGGTCTCGCGTTTCTCGGCGGACATCACGCCTTTCCCGGCGGGCGCCTCGACGAGGATGATAACCAGGTGGTCGTGGAGCACGCGCCACCCGACGCCGCGCCGTTTGTCGCGGCGGCCTGCCGGGAATTTTTCGAGGAGACCGGCATTCTCCTGGGGGTGGAGGGCATTCCCCAGCGGGAGTGGCCCGGATTACGGGCGGGACTGCTTTCCGGGCAATTACGGTTTTCCCGGGTGCTGGCGGACCGGAACGCGCGCGTCGACGGCCGTTTTTTTCGCCTGACTGCCCGGTGGGTGACCCCGGTATTCGTGCCGCGCCGATTTGACACGGCCTATTTCCTGGTGCGGCAGGAATCCTTTCCGCCGGTATCGCCTCCCGCGGTGGATCCCCCCGAACTGACCGCGCTGGAGTGGTGTGACCCATCCGACGCGCTGGACAGGTGGCGTCGGGATGAAATCCGCCTGACCACGCCGGTGTCTTTCGTGTTGCGCGCTTTCGCCAGGCTGCCGGAATCGGACGTCCTGGACCGGATCGAACATCCGCCCCAGGGGGATGACGGGCGCGCGCCCTTCATCGAGCCGCGCCCGGGGATAGCCGTGATTCCCCTTCGTACCGACACGTTGCCCCCGGCCACCCATACCAACTGCGTCACCGTGGGGTGGGAATGCCTGGCCATTATCGATCCCGGGCCGTCGGACGCGGAACAGCAGGCCCTGTTGCGTGGACGCCTTGAAGATTTTCTGGCCCTGGGTGCCCACCCGGCCATGGTCCTGCTCACCCATGGTCACGGGGATCACACGGGAGCGGTGGAACCGCTGGCGCGGACCTGGGGTATTCCGGTGTATGGGCATCCCCTGTTGACCGCCCGGTTTTCAGGGCTCGATTTCCGGCCGTTGCGGGATGGAGACGTGATCGAGGTGCCTCATCCGTTTCGACCCTGGCGGGTTCGCGCGCTTCACGCACCGGGACATTGTCCCGATCACGTGGCCTTTCTGGAAGAAACCACGGGGACCCTGGTGGCCGGTGACCTCGTGAGCAATCCCGGCACTATCCTCATCTCTCCTGAACATGGCGGAGACATGACCGCCTACCTGGACAGCCTGAATAAGCTGCTGGAAATTCCCGGGTTTACCATGCTGGTGCCCGCCCACGGCTGGCCATTGAATGAAACCGAGGGCCGGGAATTGATCGTCCGGACCCGGGACCACAGGCTGGAACGGGAGAACCGTATCCGGGTCGCCCTGGAGCGGGGCGCGCGTTCCATGACCGAGTTGCTCGCCCACGCCTACGCGGATGTGGCTCCCCAGGCATGGCCCCTGGCGAGGTTACAGGCGCGGGCTCACCTGGCGCGCCTTGGCGTAACCCTGGACGATTGACGTGGGGCTCATACCCCCGCCCTGGCGATGACCTCGAGCAGTTTTTCCTTGCCCCGCGCGGCCACTTCTTCGGGCGGCATGGCCCAGTATTCCCGCTTGAATATTTCCAGCGACAGGGTACGGCGATAGCCGATAGCCTTGAGGTCCCGGAACAGTTGTTCCAACGGCAGGATGCCGTCGCCGGTGTACAGTCGATGTTCGTCGCCCTGTTCTTCCCGGGGCACATCGCCGGGCACGTCGTTGACATGGAAATTGGCGATGAAATCGCCCTGGACGAGCCGCACGCAGTTGAAGCCGGAACCACCCCGGAACAGGTGAAAGGTATCCATGATCAGGCAGGCTTGGTCATCGTTGGTGTCCAGGGCGATGCCCGCCGCTTCGCCGAATCGGTAGATCCCCTTCATGAACCCCACGAATTCGAAAGCCACCCGCAGGTTGTAATCCTCCCGGCCGATGCGCATCAATTCCCGGTAGCAATGAATGGCCCACTTGGGGTCAAAGTCTGGACGGTCGGGTGCGGGGATGGCCGCCACGAACCGGGATCCCGCTTCGGCACACCGCCGCATGCGTTCCCGGGTGGCCGGCAACGAGGCCTGGAAAGCCTCTTCGCCCTCTGGCATGCAGTCCCACAGTCCGATCACGTTGTTGATAAACAGGCCCAGGTCCTCGGCGCGGCGGGCGAATTCCTTGAGGGAACCGTGCTCCGCCTCGTACGTTTCCAGGTCATTAATCCAGGGTTCGAAAGCGTCCCAGCCGGTTTTTGCCGCGATTTCCAGTTTTTCGGCTATGGGGGTGGGACGAATGGTGCTCGCGTTCAGCGCGAGGGGCCATGGCGACGCGCCCCCCTGCCAGCGTTTTTCTCCCGGGGCATCCGACGCCGCCGGCTCCGCATGGCCGTCCGTCGCGGTCCACATGCCACCCGCGGCCGCCAGGCCGCTCATTCCCGTCAGAAACCCACGTCGTGAAAGTTCATGCCGCTCCATGTTACGCTCCTTGCGCTGGGTCGTGTCTCCAGGTATCCGGGGGAGCCCCGATGATCCGCACTTCCGGTTCCAGTTCGATGCCGAAACGTTCCCGTACCGTTCCGCGGACCAGGCGGATGAGGTACAGTACGTCTTCGAAGGTTGCGTTCTGGTCGTTCATGATGAAGTTTGCGTGAAGGGGGCTGATGAGGGCCCCCCCGTACCGGACGCCCTTGAGGCCGCAGGCCTCGATCAGTCGTCCGGCATGGTCCCCCGGGGGATTTTTGAACACGCTGCCGCAGCACCAGCCCGCGGGCTGTTTTTCCCGCCGGCGCTGGATGTAGTGATTGTAGATCTTCTGCTGGTCCTCTTCGGCCGGCTGAAAGCGGAACAGCCCTTCCGCGATGACTTCGTCCGGCGCCAGGAAAACCTGGTGACGGTAACCGTAGAGGAAGGGGTCCATGCGGACCTCTCGGGGGCCTTCCGATCCAAATACCAGCACCGATTCCAGGAAATCACAGATCGCGCCGTTTACGGTGCCGGCGTTCATGAACATGGCGCCGCCCACGGTGCCCGGGATGCCGGTCAGGGCGCCAACCCCCGCGTAATTATGGGCTAACATGATTTCCCGTACCAGGCGGTCCAGGGGTTCCCCCGCCGCCACGCGGTATCGATGATCGCCCAGCGCGCGCATGCCCCTGAGTTCCGTGGTAACCAGAACAATTCCATCAAAACCCGCGTCAGATACCAGCACGTTGGATCCCCCGCCAAGGACCAGGCGTGGGAGATGCTGCCGCGCGGCCCACCTCCAGGCCGCATCCAGTTCCTCCTTTGAACGGGGAAACAGGGCGATCCGCGCGGGACCGCCAATGCGGTAGCGGGTGGCCGGCGCGATGGGCCAGTTTTCCCGGAAAGGACACGGGATATCCGCCGTGAAGTCGGGTTGCGTGGAGACGGGGATTATGGGGCGCGTGTTCATACGAAACTCAGTATGACATAGCCGCGGAAAGGCCATCAAACCTTCACAAGGCGCGGGGCCGTATGGACATTTCCGATACGGCCCCGCGCGCAGGAGGAAGAGGAAGAAAGAGGGGGCACGAAGTTAGTTGCCGGACGGTTTTTTGTGCAGGAAACCTTCCGACCAGTCTCCCGGCTTGGGTGGATCATTGGGCAGGGTATCGGGAACCACCTGGGTGGGGGTGGTGACCACGAAGGTTTCCTCGCCCGGGCCGGGGAAGGTCAGTTCGACCAGGAAGGCCGTCCAGCCTTTTTCGGGGGTTTCCACCCGTGCTCGCCAGGAACCGTCCGGTTCCGGTTGCAGGTCCGTGCTGGTCCAGTTCCGCCCGAAGGTATCCACCTTGAAATCCCGTCGTTCGGGGTTGGTGGCCTGCCAGAGTTTCACGGCCAGGGGTTTCGTGTCGGCCGTCACGCGGACGGTGTTGGCGTCTTCGAAGGTCCACTGGTAGGTGGGAACGGGCTTATTTTCCGCGATAAACCGCAGAAAAGCGGTGGCTGCCTCGTAGGGCTTCGCGTTCTCCAGGCCATGTCCCGAGTTGGGGCAGTACCGGATCCATGTCGGTCCCTGCAGGTCATGCAGGTAGAACTTCCAGGAATCGTTCAGGAAGAACTGGTCCCCCGCTGCGTTCACGATGTACTTGGGCATGGTCAACCGGTCCCGGTAACTGTAGGGTTCCACGATGCGGCACAGCGCATCCATTTCCGGGGAATTCATCCACCCCATGACGCCTTCCTTCACGTAGTCGAAGACGGCCGGAGCCCAGTTCCCGTATGCCTGGTAATGGTGAATGAACGAGGGCACCATGTTCAGCAGGTCGATGACGGCGGGCATGCAGGCTACCACCCGGTTATCCACTGCCGCGGTGGTCCAGGTGGTCCAGCCCCGTTTCGACCCCCCTACCACCACGAAACCGTTGATGGGGACGGGACGCGGTTCCAACTTGGCGCACATGTCCTGGATGGTATCCATCGCGCGCACGGCGGCCTTGGTCATGGGCAGGCGCAACAGCCACAGGGGATCCCCCGAGCGCATGAACTTCGCCCAGCCGTACGCGATGATGGCATCTTCCGAGCGTTTCCGGCCGTCCGATTCGAACACCGTGGGCTGGTTGGGGACCTGGCCCAGTTCCGCGCATACCGCGCCACTGGATAAAGCGGCCTGCCGGACAACGGCCGAGGCCGCCTTGGGGGCATCGGATTTATTGCTCCCACCGCCAATGAGCAGTAACGCCTTGTCGGACTTAACTTCTTTCGGTACCACCACGGTTAGCCAGTGTTTCCATATGGTGGGATCCACCTTCTCGGGCGGCTGCCAGGCCTGGGAGGTCAGATCAATCGTGTAACTGGTGAAATTGTCCCCTTCGAAGGTGGTCACGATTTCCCACGCGTAGTGGGGATCGGGCTGGGCCACGTACTCGTCCAGCGGCGTGCGCGCGCCCTCCGGGGCCCGGAGGTGGTCCGCTCCAAATCCCGTCACCGAAATCGCGAGCGCGCAAATCGCCAACGCTATCCACCGAAACTGGTAAAACCCGCGCATTTTACGTTCCTCTCAGGGTTAAAGAACTCCACTCCACGGGCACACCTGTACCCGATTCGTTGGACCATCGATGTCGCCACCGGGTTTCAGGGGAGGCCTCTTGCCGGAACAAAAAAAGCGGCCTGGAAAACATTTTCCAGGCCGCGTTACCACCTCGCGGGAATGTTCACAGGAGGGGTTTCACGAGATCCTGAAGTTCTTTCTTGCTGATGCCGCCCACCCAGGGCTTGGAGGGTTTACCTTCCCGGTTGTAGACGATGGTGGTGGGGATCGCGCCTTCCAGTTCAACACCCAGTTTCTTGGACAGCGCCTCCAGGTCGGGATCCTTCAGGATATGGACGGGAAACGCCAGTTGCTGCTTTGCGACAAAAGGACGTACCGTCTTTTCCAGTTCCTCCGGATCATCCACGGATAAAGACAGGAACACGACCTTGTCTTTATCCGACTCCTTGTAGAACGCGTTCAGGTCTGGTAATTCCGCCCGGCAGGGAGGACACCACGTCGCCCACAGGTTGACTACCACGACCTTACCCTTCGCGTCTTTGAGCAGTTGCTCGGCGGCGGCGACGGTAATGGCATCCACCCTGGCGTTTTTCAGTTCCTCCGGCGTGGGTGGCTGGGCGGAGCAGGAAAAGGACGGTAACAAGCCGGCCAGACCTGCCAGCAGTACCAAGCGTAAGCATGGTTTCTTCATCTGATTTCCTTATTTTCGTTTAATGGTGCAACCCCACGCCTTGGCGGTAGGCGTGGCCACGGGTTTGCCCTCCAGCAGGGCTTTCACGGCGTTTTCCACGTAGGGCGTTTCGCCCGGTTTCTCGGGGTTCTTCCGGTCATCGAACGCCCCATGATACGCTACTTTTCCTTCCTTGTCGACCACGAATACTTCCGGCGTGCGGGTCGCGCCCACCTTGTCCGCGTAGACGTTATCCACGTCCTTCAGGATGGGGTACTTCTTCCCTTTTTCCTCGGCATACTTCCTGATCGATTCCACGTCGTTCGGCGTGTTGGAGTCGATCCCCAGAACGACCACTCCTTTTTCCGCGTACTTGTTCGCCAGTTCGATCAATTGGGGGTCGGTACCCCGGGAATACGGGCAATTGTGGGAACAGAACTCAATGACCACGATCTTGCCCTTGAAATCGGTCAGGCTGTGTGACTTGCCGTCAAGGTCATTCAAGGTGAAATTGGGCATGGCCTGTCCCGGTTCCATCTGGGCGGTAGCGGTTCCCCCGCAACCCAGTGTTACCAGGGATAACACGGCAAGAACCACGGTGCCCATACCTACGCCAGACATGTACCACTGTCGCGTCATGCGCATACTGGATCCTCCTTTCGGTTTGATCGTCCTACTCTGAAATAACCCCTTCAGGGTGTCCAGTCATTCCTTGTTACCAGGCGATGCGTTGTCTCCGCCATTCCGGCGCGTGAAAATCTGGTAGAAACAGAACACGTTCAGGCCGATGATGGCCGCCCAGGTGAGCAGCATGTAACACCAGGAGATGAGGCTCATGGCTCAATGGGTTCCTTCTCGATGGTTTCAAAAAACTTCGGATGGGTGCGCCACGCGTGGCGGATGCCTGCCAGCAGGAATACGAGCATGCCGATCATCATGATCCGGGCCAGCCAGAGGAACGGCCTGCTTTCCGGCGGAACCCCCACCATCAGCAGTTTATCTCGAAAACTGCCGCCCAGCCACCACATGACGATCACGACCACGAAAGTCGGCGTGACCCACTGGATGATGTAATAGAAAATCTTAGGCAGGCGGATGTCCGCGCCCCGGTGCATTTCCTCCCAGCCCTGCCTGAGCCCGAAAATCCAGGCAAACACGACGGATTCGATGGCCACGAAAAGCACGAGGCACGCTTCCCCCATCCAGTAATCCAGTTCGTCCACCATGCCGTGTTTCATGAACAGGATCACGGGTTGCATCATGATGAATACCATGGTGCCCACCAGCAGGACACCCTTGCGGCGGGGCAGTTGCAGTTCGTCTTCCAGAAACACCAGCAGGGGCGTGAACATCGCCATCGACGAGGTCAGCCCCGCTAGGAACAGCAGCAGAAACCACAGGGTGCCGAAAAACTGCCCGCCCGGCATCTGCTGGAAAATGACCGGCAGGGCAAAGAAGCCGATGGAAAAGGTTCCCCCCGCGGCGATTTCCTGGGCCTGGGCAACGCCGAAAAACAACACCGCCGCCGGGATGGCGATGCTGGCCCCGATGACCACTTCCACCAGTTCGTTGGCGGCGCAGGCGGTCAGGCCACTGAGCACGACGTCCTCGTGTTTGCGCAGGTAACTCGCGTAGGTGTGGATCATGCCAAGGCCCACGCTCAGGGTAAAGAAAATCTGTCCCGATGCCGCCAGCCAGATGTCCGGCTTGAGCAGCACGGACCAGTCCCGCACGGACCAGATCTGCGCCAGGCCGTCGCCGATGGTGCGGCCATCGACAGGTGGCAGCGTGAGCACGCGGACCATCAGCACCACGCCCAGCACCACCAGCGTCGGCATGCAGTACTTGGCGACCACTTCGATGCCTTTTGAAATACCCAGGGCGAAAATCGTGATATTGATCGCGAACGTTACCAGGAAAAACAGGTAAGCCAGGGGGGAGAAGGATACCGGCCCGTTGCCGTCTAGGCCAAGATAATGGTTAAACACGTCCCGCATGGCGTCGTTGGAGGTCTGGCCCCAGTAATGGCCGGTGGCGGTCAGCCAGGCGTATCCCAGGGACCACGACTCGATGTACACGTAGTACACGCCCACCATGGCCGGGATCAGCACGCCGAAGACACCCAGGTACTTCGAGAGGGGATGTTTCCACAACCGGTGGAACATGCCGGGCGTGGTACCGTGACCGAATCCCCCGCCGTGACGGCCAATGGTCCATTCCACCCACATCAGGGGAATCCCGACCAGCAGCAACGTCAGAAAATAGGGAATCATGAAAGCCCCGCCGTAGGGGGCCGCCTTGCCAGGAAACCGAAGAAAGTTACCCAGGCCCACCGCGTTGCCCGCCATGGCCATGATCAGTCCGAATCGCGTTACCCACCCGTCGCTGCGGGATCCTTTCATTGTGAAATCCTGCGTTGTTTCTGAAAATCTTTACCGGTAATCTTGAAGTTCACAGTATTATAGGATTCTGGCCGGTCCGGATGTTAACCGGCAGGTTCCGCGTACAGTTCGCGCTTTTCGCGGGCGTGGTTATCGGTGGCCATTTCAATCACGCTTCGGGCGAAATGGGCTGAAACGTCCTTGGAGGGTAGCCCGACAACCAGCGGTCCAACAGCACGTGTCATTTCGACGAATGCGGAGAGGACAAATCCTTGGTAAACCCACGCTCGCCAGGGAATACCTGCTTCCCGCGAAAAACACGACGTTACATATTCCATGCATAGATGTCCTGAATCCGGGGTTTGGCGTGCCAGGGGCATATCTGTTATGATTTCTTCCCCCCGATGGTAGCAGCCGGAGGCCTTTGACGCTTCGGCGGGGGTGTTTTCTGTTCGCTGCCGGATAAAACCCGAGAGGATGCCATCATGAGAAAACCGATTGTGGCCGGTAACTGGAAGATGAACAATACGATCAGGGAATCCGTGGCGCTGGCCGAAGGCGTGAAGGCGCTTCTGGGCGATGTCACGGCAGTGGACGTGGTGGTGTGTCCCACGTATGTTTCCCTGCGCGCGGTGGCGGAAACGCTCAAGGGTTCCAGCGTGGCCGTTGGGGCCCAGGACGCCTACGTGAAGGCCAGCGGGGCCTACACCGGCGAGGTCTCTCCCCAGATGATCCTGGACGCGGGGGCCACGTGGACCATCATTGGTCACAGTGAACGGCGGCATATCATTGGCGAGACCGACGCCCTGCTCAACGAGAAATGCCGTTTCGCCCTGGAAAGTGGCCTGAGCGTGATGTTCTGCATCGGCGAACTGCTCGAGGAACGCAAGGCCGGCAAGATGCATGACGTGCTGCGTCGGCAGGTGGAAGAGGGATTGAAAAATCTTCCCGGTAACCTGCTGGACCGGCTCGTGATCGCTTACGAACCCGTGTGGGCCATTGGCACCGGCGAAACCGCCACGCCTGAACAGGCGGAAGAAGCCCACGTGTTTACCAGGGAGGTTTTTGCCGGCATGTTTGGCCAGGCCGCGGCCAATGCCGTCCGGATTCAGTATGGCGGCAGCGTGAAACCGGATAACGCGGCGGAATTGTTCGCGAAAGAAAACGTGGACGGTTTCCTGGTGGGCGGCGCGTCCCTGAAGGCGGAAAGTTTCGCGGCTATCGTGAAAGCGGCGTGCTGACCTGAAAACAAGACAAGGTGACAGGCTATGATCTGGACAGTGATCTGGTGGTTCATCCTGATTCCCTACCTGCTGGCCTGCGTGGGGCTGATCGTGATCGTGCTGCTCCAGCGGGGCAAAGGGGTAGGATTTGCGGGGGCCTTTGGCGTGGGATCCGGTAGCGATACCATTTTTGGGCCTCGGTCATCGAAGAGTCTTCCCCAGAAAATCACCTATGTTTCGGCGGGGCTGTTCATGGGACTGGCCCTGGTGATGTCCATGATTTCCGGCCGGGTGGGTCGCGCGGCCGCCCCGGAACTGGTTAAGGAAGAAGTGCCCACTGCTTCGGAGTTGAACACGCTGTTTGACCAGTCCGGGGCCCAGCAGCCCGAGGGCCAGCCGGCCGAGAGCGTGACCACGCCCCCGGTAGAAACCGGCGTGGCGACGGAACCCGTGACCGTCACGCCCACCCAGGTGCAGACGGAATCGGGACCGGTCAACGTGATCACCCTGGATCCCGCGACGGGCAAGCCCATGGAGCAGCCGCCCACGGGCGTGGCCGCTCCGCCCGCCGGGGACGCGAATACCCCGCCGTCACAGTAATACGTGGAAAACCTTGAGGCCCGCGGGTTGTGTCGAACCCCGGGCCTTTCGTGTATACAAAATGCCGGCGACCCAAAGCAGGTCGGGGGTACCGCATGGACAGGATCATCATACGTGGCGGCCGGCCGTTGACCGGCACGGTCCCGGTGCGGGGCGCGAAGAACGCGGCGTTGCCCCTGATGGCCGCGTCCATCCTGGCGGAAAGCCCCTGCACCCTGCACAACGTGCCCTGCCTGCACGACGTGTTCTCCATGGACAAGTTGCTGTCCTGGATGGGCATGTCCATCGAGTTCACCGGCCGTTACATGACGCTGGACGCCACCACCCTGAACCGGCCCGAGGCACCGTATGACCTGGTCCGCAAGATGCGCGCGTCCTTCTTCGTGCTGGGCCCCCTGCTGGCCCGCCATGGCCGCGCGCGGGTGTCGCTGCCGGGAGGATGCGCCATCGGGGCGCGACCGGTGGATATCCACCTGAAGGGCCTGGCCGCGCTCGGGGCGGAAATCAACCTTGTCGAAGGGTACGTGGAGGCCCAGGGACCGCTGACCGGCGCCACGATTACCCTGGATTTTCCCAGCGTTGGCGCCACAGAAAACATCATGATGGCCGCGACGCGGGCCCGGGGTCTGACCCGCATCGTGAACGCCGCCCGGGAACCCGAAATCGAAGACCTTGCGGCGTTTCTGAACGCCATGGGCGCGCGGATTTCGGGGGCGGGCTCGGACCTGATCACCATCGTGGGTGTGGACAGTTTACAGGGCGTGGAACACGAGACCATTCCCGATCGCATTGAAGCGGGAACCTTCCTCGCGGCCGGGGCAGCCACGGGCGGCGACGTGACGGTGACCGACGTTCGACCCCACCACCTGGCCGCGTTCCTGGAAAAGATGCACGAGGCCGGCGCGCTGGTTGAAATCGGTGAGCGGCGGGTCCGCGTGGCCGCGCCGGAAGGCCTGCGCGCGGTGGATATCACCACCCATCCCTACCCCGGTTTTGCCACCGATCTACAGGCCCAGACCATGGCCTGCCTGACCTGCGCCCGCGGCACGAGCGTCATCCGGGAAACCGTCTTCGAAAACCGCTTCATGCAAGCCGCTGAATTGTGCCGCATGGGCGCGGACATCGAGGTGGACGGCAATACCGCGGTCGTGCGGGGGGTGAGTGAACTAACCGGGGCGCCGGTCATGGCGTCGGATCTGCGGGCAAGTGCCGCCCTCGTCATCGCGGGGCTGATGGCCCGGCGGGGAGAAACCATGGTGTCCCGGGTATATCACATTGACCGGGGCTACGAGCGTATAGAGGATCGCCTGGCCATGCTGGGGGCGGATATCGTCCGCGTGCGGGACTAATGGATTCCATGCCCGCGGTTTCAGATGACGGCCTGGACAAGGTCGTGAGGAACGGATGACTATGCTGCAGCGAATCGATGTCACGGATGACGGCAAATTGCAATCGTTGCTCCGGGCCTACCGGACCCGGGGCATTACCCACCGTTCGGAGCAGGACGCCCGACGCGCCGCGGTCACGGAAATCGTGGATGCCGTGCGCGACCGGGGCGACGAGGCCGTCGCGGAATTTACCCGGCGTTTCGACGGTGTGGACCTGTCCCCGGACGCCTTTGAGGTGTCCAGAAACGAAATGGAGCAGGCCAGCCGGGACCTCCCCAGGGAAACCTACAACCTGCTCCAGAAGGCCCACGAACAGATCCGGGCCTTCCATGCCCGGGGATTGCGCGAGTCCTGGCAGATCGAGTATGACGACGGTTCCTTCGTGGGACAGAGGGTGTTGCCGCTGGATCGCGTCGGTGTCTACGTGCCCGGCGGCAAGGCTTTTTACCCCTCTTCCGTGCTCATGAACATCGTGCCCGCCAAGGTGGCCGGCGTGGGCGAGGTGATCATGGTATCGCCACCGTCCTGGAACGGCACGATTCATCCCGCCGTGCTCGCGGCGGCGTACATCGCGGGCGCGGACCGGGTATTCCGGGTCGGCGGCGCGCAGTCGGTGGCCGCGCTGGCCTACGGCACGGAGAAGATTCCCGCCGTGTCCAAGATCACCGGTCCCGGAAACGCCTATGTCACGCTGGCCAAGGCGATGGTGCGCGGTATGGTGGAGATTGACAGCGAGGCAGGGCCTTCCGAGGTCGTCGTGCTGGCGGACGATGACGCCCATCCCGAGCAGGTCGCGGCGGAACTGTTCGCCCAGGCTGAACATGATGAAGAAGCCGTCTGTGTGCTGATTACGCCGTCGGAGCGGCTGCTTACGGAGGTCATGAACGTGGTGGCCACCCAGGCACCGAAACTGGCTCGCGCGGCGATCGCCGTTGCGGCCCTCACGCGTTTCGGCCAGGCCGTGCTGACCCGGTCCCTGGAAGATGCCGTGCTGCTCGTGAACGCCTTCGCGCCCGAGCATCTCAGCGTGCAGACGCGGTATCCCAACCGCCTGCTTGACCAGATTCGCAACGCCGGGGCCGTCATGCTGGGCGCGATGACCCCGGTGGCTCTGGGTGATTACGGCGCGGGGCCCAACCATATTCTGCCTACCATGGGTCGCGCCCGGTTCGCGTCGCCCCTGACGGCCGAGGATTTCAGGAAGGTTTCGAGCGTGCTGTGTTTTTCCCGCCCGCGACTGGCCGCCGAGGCGGATTACTACGCTTCTTTCGCGGATCTTGAAGGACTCGAGGCGCATGCGCGATCGATCCGGATCCGGGTAAACAGGGAAGGGCGGAACCCATGAAATACCAGCGGCGTTTACTGGCCGGCGTGAGCGGCTATGTGCCGGGGGAACAGCCGGAAAACCCCCATGTCGTGAAACTGAATACCAACGAAAACCCCTATCCACCTTCGCCGGCGGTGCTGGAAGCCTTGCGGGCGCTGGACACCGAGAGTATCCGGAGATATCCCGACCCGGTGTGTTCCCGGTTGCGGAAGGCCTGGGCCGAGCGGTTCGGGCTGCCCGGGCCGGAATGGGTAATCGTCGGCAATGGCATGGACGACATTCTTTCCCTGGCGGTGCGCGCCTTCGTGGATCCGGGGGACGACGTGGTAGCCACGTATCCCACCTACTCGCTGTACGAAGTGCTCTGCGCCCTGCACGGCGCGCGGCTTGTCTACCATGACCTGGATGAAAGGTTCGCCCTGCCGGAGTCGCTGTACCAGGCGACCGGCCGGCTGTGTTTTTTGACCCGGCCGAACGCGCCCACGGGCGTTGCCGCGACCCGGGAGGAAACCGCCGCGCTCTGCGAACGCTTTCCCGGCGTGATGTTCATCGACGAGGCCTACGTCGATTTCGCCGACGATCACTGCATGGATTACGCCGTCCGCTATGAAAACACGCTGGTGGCGCGCACCTTTTCCAAGTCTTTCAGCATGGCGGGGCTGCGCGTGGGAGTGGCCGCCGGTCACCCGGACCTGATCGCCGAGATGATGAAGGTGAAGGATTCCTACAACGTCAACGCCTTCAGCCAGGCTGCCGCCCTGGCCGCGCTGGCAGACTGGGACTACACACGCGCCTGTGTCGAGCGGGTCCGCGCGTCCCGGGAACGCCTGCGTCAGCAACTGATGGAACTCGGTTTCCGCGTGCCCGTTTCCCAGGCCAACTTTTTGCTGGCCATTCGCGACGGTGAACCTTCCGCGCGCGCGCTGTTCGAGGCACTCCGCGAACGGAACATCTTCGTGCGGTATTTCCCGGTCCGGCGGCTGGAGAACGCCCTGCGCGTGACCGTCGGGGACGACGCCCAGTGTGACGCGCTGGTAGCCGCGCTCAGGGACCTGCTGCGAGGATGAGCCTCGCGATCCGGGCAAGGGAATGGTGGTGGGGAATCCGGAAAAATCCGGATCCCGATGCCCCGCGCCTGCTGATGTTCGATTTCGACGGCGTGATCGCCGACAGTCTGGAAATCTACCTGGAGACCTTCCTGGAGGCCTGCGGCGAAATCGGCGCGCGCCATATCCAGTCCCGGGAAGCCTTTTTGTCCCTGATGGATGGCAATTTCGCGGTGCAGCTCATGCGGCAGGGGTTTCCGTTGCGGAAATTACGCGCCCTCGCGGCCCACTATGAGCCCCGTATCCGCGAAGTGTTCGCCCGGGTTCGGCCTTTTCCGACGATGCCCGGTATTGTTAACCATCTCGCGGATAAGCATAGCGTTTACATCATTACCAGCAACCGTTCGGACTTTGTGCTGGAATTTCTGGAGCGGTTCGGCTTGAAAGGAATCCGCGGCGTGATCGGTTCCGACGCGCACACCAGTAAGATCCGAAAGATCCTCCAGGTGCGACGCGCGGAACAGGGACGCGTACCCTGGTACATTGGGGACACCCTTGGCGACATGCTGGAGGGCAAACGGGCCGGCGCCCGGGTTGCCGCCGTTACGTGGGGATGGCACGATGAAGCCCGCCTGCGCAGGGGCGATCCCGACCACGTTTTCCGGGATCCAGGCGAACTCACGGGGTTTCCGTGGTGAACAATCCAGTCCTTACGCAGCGGGGTGAGCCATCGTGGACCGATACGAACAGGGATTGAACGAGGCACAGCAGGGCGCCGTCAACCACGTGTCGGGACCTCTCCTGGTTATCGCGGGGGCGGGCAGCGGAAAGACCCGCGTGATCACCCATCGCGTGGCCGCGCTGATTGGCCGGGGATACGCCCGACCGGATGAAGTGCTCGCCGTGACCTTTACCAATAAGGCCGCGACCGAAATGCGGGACCGGATTTTCGCCCTTGTCGGTGATGACGCCCGGCGCGTCTGCGTGGAAACCTTTCATGCCTATTGCGTCCGGGAGTTGCGCCGGTTCGCGGATCGCCTGGGCTGGAGGAAGGATTTCTCCATCGCGTCCGAAAGCGATACCCGGGCGCTCATTCGCCGGGCCGCGGAGGATATCGCCCTGGGCGGAGACGGGCTGAGCCTCGATATCGTGCGGGATTGTTTCAGCCGCATGAAGAACAACGGCGCGGACGACACCCTGGAAGGAGCGCCCGAACTACCCGATACCCTGGCTGCCAGCGCGCGGGGCGAAAAGTACCGGCAGCACCTGCGCCTGATCTTTGACCGGTACCAGTCCGCCCTGCGCGCGGCCAACAGCATGGATTTCGACGACCTGCTCGTCATGACCCTGCGCCTCTGGAAGTCCTGCCCAGATGTGCTCGGAGACGCCCGACGCCGGGCCCGGTTCATCCTCGTGGACGAGTACCAGGACACCAACCGCGTCCAGTTCGAGTTGATCCGGACCCTGGCCGGCCCGGACCGGAACGTCTGCGTCGTGGGCGATGACGACCAGGCTATCTACGGGTGGCGCGGCGCGGACGTGCGCAACATTCTCCAGTTTGAGCGGCATTTCCCGGGCGCGCGCGTGATCACGCTGGACGTCAACTATCGCTCCACCGGCATGATCATCGAGGCAGCCAACCACGTGGTTGCCCACAACCGTCAGCGACGCGAAAAGACGCTCAGGGCCGTGATCGCCCCGGGAAGGAAACTGGACCTGTTCACCGTGGCGGATGAAGACCACGAGGCGCTCGAGGCGATACGCTGGCTCCTGCACATCCGGCGCAAAACCGGCGCGCCCTGGTCGGCTTTCGCCATGCTGTACCGGACCGGTGCCCAGTCGCGTCCTCTGGAAATGGCGCTGCGCGCGGCCGATATTCCCTACGAGGTGTTCGGTAGCCAGGATTTCTTTGAACGAATCGAGGTGCGGGATATCATCGCCTATCTCCGGCTGATGGTGAATCCCAGGGACGAGCAAGCCTTTCTGCGGGTGGTGAACGTTCCCCGCCGGGGGATCGGTGACGCCACGCTGGAACTGGCGCACCGGATCTGCCAGCAGGAAAATAAAACGCTCGGCATGGCCCTTGCCGCCATCCTCGAGCGGGACGCGGCACCAAGGCCCGCCGTGGCGGGCATCCGTTCCTTCCTGCGGATCGTGATGACCTACCGGAAACGGTTCCATGAAGCCGGGCGAAACCTGGCGGGTGTAGCCCGCGATCTCGTGGCGGAGATCGGGTACCTCGAAGCCCTACGGTCCTCCAGCAGGAGCCAGGCCCAGTATGATACCCGGGCCGAGGGCGTTAACCTCGTGCTGAACGCCATCGAAAAATACGCCGCGGCGGCGGAATTTCCATCCCTGCGTGATTTTCTCGATCGAACCCACCTGAACGCCGACCGTTTTGGCAACGGTCGGGACGATCGCCCCATCGACGCGGTTTCCCTCATGACGGCCCATAGCGCGAAAGGGCTGGAGTTTCCCTACGTGTTCATCCTGGGCATGGAAGAGGGGTTGTTTCCGCATGCCCGAAGCGTGGAAGAAAACGGTATCGAAGAAGAACGGCGATTGTTTTATGTCGCCCTGACCCGTGGCATGAAAATGGTCAGCCTGTTCCACGCGCTGGAGCGTCGACAGGGAGAGAAGACGCGCCCTGCCGAACCCAGCCGGTTTCTTGCGGAGATCCCCGAAGCCCTGCTTGTGCGCCAGGCGCGGGTGGCCCCGCCGGCAAGGGCGAAGACACCCGCCGTTGACAGAAACGGCAAGCGTCGACGGCAATCCTGATGCGTTTCCGGGAGGTTCAGGCGCGCGACTGCGGGTCAGCCGCGGCGTTTCCGGGGACCCCGGCGGGTGGCATGTGGCCGTTTTTTCCGGGAAGGATTCCGGCGGGTGGTGGAATCGTCCGGGACAAATTCCTCCGCGTCGTCACCTTGTTCCCGGCGCGACGACTGTTCCTTCTGCCGGCTGACCAGCGGATCCTGTCCCTCGGCGGGCACGTTGATGCTGCCGCAACGGGGACAGGTGGAATGGGTGATTACGCCATCGTCGAGGTAGATGTATCCGCAGTAGGCGCAACGCCAGCAGGACTGTTTTTCCAGGGTCCGACGCACGCGTCCGCTGGTCCATTCCGTGTACAGCCACAGCGCGGCCGCCCCCACCAGGATTACCGTTCCGTACAGCCAGAGGGCCGTTGTCAGGGTGATGGTAATCATGATCCACCGTCCCGGGCGCGCCGCAGGATCAGCGTGCCCATCCGGCTGGCCGCGATGCCACCGTCCGGAAGGGGCTCAAACCGGTACTGCAGCAGTTTCAACTGGAGCGGTTCGAGAATATCCGCGGGTTCGGCGTCCGGTGTCCAGGCGTCTGTGACCCGCCCCGAGTTATCCACGGTGATCGTGAATTCAAATCGGGAAGGACCATTTTCCGGAATGTTCCACAAGGGCTCCAGGGGCGGGGTGAACAGGAGCCCCCGTCTGTCTCCCGGCTCTTTCCAGAAGACCGCGCCTTCCCAGCCTGGCGCGGGGCGGTGGATCGCGGCCGGGACAGGATCCGAGACGTCCGGCGACGACGGGTTGCCCGTGAGGCGATCGCGCAGGCGGGCCCCCAGTTCCTGCAGGCCGCCGGTGAACCGGCTCCAGCTGTCTTCGGGATAACCCCCGGACAGGGTATCCAGGGCTTCGAAATCTTCCGGAAGGGCGCGCCGGATCCGCAGTCGATCGATTTCCGCGAAATCCAGCACGGGCAGGTCCACGTCCTGCCTGCCGGCGTAAAGGTCGGCCGAGCCCAGTCGCAGGCTGGGCCGCCCGTTTCCCGCGGCGGGAGGGGTATCCGGCACGATCTGGAGCAGGTAGTAGTCTACCGGTCCTTGCGGAAACATCACCACGATCCGGAACACGGTGATCATGGAAAGATGAAACAGGGCGGACACCAGCAGGGCCCACCTGAATCGCCGGTGGACGCGCTGTAGACTGGCCTGCGCGTGCCCCGCCGGCAAGCCCGCGGGATTCGTCAAGCCGTTATCCCGCGTTGCCGTCCGCATGGTGCCTCAGGGTCCCTGGCCGGGCGCGGCCGGTGTGCCCGGGGCGCCACCCGCCGGGGACGCGGGAACCCCGGGCGAGCCGGGTAGCGTCTCCGGCAGGGGAGATTCCGCGGCCACGCCGTAGTGCGACAAGCCGCAAGCGTTAGCCATACCCATCACGTAGAGCAGGCGTTCGGTGGGCACGGCGCGATCCGGCCGGATCAGCACCAGGGCCTCCGGATCCCGTTCCTTAAGGGCCAGCAGAATGCCCCGCAACTCCGTCCACGTCTTGATGGGCGTGTCGTCCACGTACACGCCGCCCTTGTTGTCCGGGCCACCTTCACCGGTCTGCAGGGTGATGGTCAGTTGCTTCTTTTCGTGGGTGACGGCACCCTCCGGTACCTGGGACAACTCTACCGGCACCGAACTCTGTACCACGAATGTGGAAGAGAGCAGGAAAAAGATAATCAACTGGAACGTGACGTCGATCATCGGCGTCATGTCCAGCGTGGCCCTGACTTTTTTGGTCGTGGATCGCCGTAATTGCATGTCAGATCTCGGTATCGCCGCGGTAGCGGGTCAGCATGTCCACCAGTTCCGACGAACAGGCCTCCATTTCCACGATCATGTTCTCGACCCGGCTCGTAAAATAGTTGTACAGGATCAGCACGGGAATGGCCACGGCCAGCCCGGCGGCGGTCGTGATCAGCGCGTTGCCGATACCCTCGGCCAGGTCGGATGGATTCACCTGACCCCGCTTGTTCTGGATCTGGGCGAACGCCAGGATCATGCCCTGCACCGTTCCAAGCAGGCCCAGCATGGGCGCGACGGTGGCGCAGGTTGCCAGGCCCGCGAGGTAACGCTCGAGCCGCGGAATCTCGAACCGGCCCGCGTCTTCGATGGCTTCCCGGATGATTTCCCGGGATTGCCGGTGCTTGAGCAGCCCCGCCTTGATGATCCGGGCCACGGGCACATCCGTTTCGTCGCAGATGTTGATCGCTTCCTGGATCCGGTTCTGTCGGATGACCTGCCGCATGGTATCCATGAATTCCCGGGTATCGATGTCCGCCCGGCGCAGGGCCAGCCAGCGCTCGATGATGATCGCGAGGGCCACCACCGACGTGAACATGATGGGCCACATCAGGATGCCGCCCTGGCGGATGATATCGATGATGTTCAGGCTCATGCTTCGTCTCCCATGCCTGCCGGCACGTCGTGACTGACCAGCGTGCCCAGTCCTTTGCGCGTGAAAATCTCGAGCAGCAGGCTATGCGGCACCCGTCCGTCGATGATGTGCGTCCGCCGCACGCCAAAGTCCAGCGCTTTAAGGCAGGCGTCGATTTTCGGGGCCATGCCGCCCGTAATGATACCCTTGGCCTTCAAATCTTCCACGTCTTTCGAATGCAGGCGGTGAATCAGGGACTCAGGGTCATTCTTGTCCCGCAGCAGCCCCGGCGTGTCGGTCAGGAAGACCAGTTTTTCCGCCTGCAGGGCGGCGGCGATATCACCTGCCGCGGTGTCGGCGTTGATGTTCCACGCGCCACCGTCCCGGTCCGTGGCGACCGGCGCGATCACGGGAATCATTCCCGCGTCGCACACCGCCTTGAGCACCTTCACGTTCACGCTGACGATTTGTCCCACGCGGCCGATGTCTTCCCCATCCTGCGCGTCGATCTTGCGCGCCATCAGCAGGTTGCCATCCTTCCCGCTCAGGCCCACCGCCTCGCCCCCCGCCCGGTTGAGCAGCGCGACAATATCCTTGTTGACCTGGCCACACAGCATCATCTCCACCACTTCCATGGTGGCGTCATCCGTGATCCGCAGGCCGTTCCGGGTGAACTTCGATTCCAGGTTCAGGCGCTTCAGCATCTGGTTGATGGCCGGTCCGCCCCCGTGTACCACCACCGGGTTCATGCCCACGTACCGCATGAGCACGATATCCTGCGCCGTAAGCGCCCGCAACCCGGCGTCCAGCATGGCCGCCCCGCCATACTTGATGACTACCGTTTTTCCCTCGAAGGCGCGGATGTAGGGCAGGGCCTCGATCAGGACTTCCGCTTTTTCAATCAGTTGCCGCATTTTCCTTTACGCTCCCAACGGGTTCCGCCGCTCAACTGCGGTAATCCGCGTTGATCCGCACGTATTCCGCGCTCAGGTCCGACGTCCAGCACACCGCGCGGCCCGGACCATCTCCCAGGGAGATCCCGATGTAAATATCCCGTTCTTTCATGGCTGCCGCGGCCTCATCCTCCCGGTAATCGGTCGGCAGGCCTTCCGCCATCACCGTCACGTTGCCGATGCGCACGCGCAGCCGGCTCGGTTCGAAATCCACGCCCGAATAACCCACCGCGCAGGCAATGCGGCCCCAGTTGGGATCCCCGCCGTGAAACGCCGCTTTGCACAGCATGGACCGGGCGACGGACTGGGCCGCGGTCCGCGCGGACCGGTCGTCCGCGGCGCCGGACACCTCGATGGTGACGAATCGGGTCGCGCCTTCCCCGTCCCGGACCAGGGCCCGCGCCATCTCCGCGCAGACGTGTCGCAAGCCATCCTCGAAAATCCGCGTGCTTTCCGGGTCCCGGTCAATCGTCACGCCGGATGCCCCGTTGGCCAGCATCAGCACCGTGTCGTTCGTGCTCATGTCGTTGTCCACGCAGATGCAGTTGAACGACTGTTCCACCGCGCGCCCCAGCATGGCTTTTAGACATTCCGGCTCGATGGCCCCGTCGGTGGTGATGAAACAGAGCATGGTCGCCATGTTCGGCGCGATCATGCCCGCGCCCTTGGCGATGGCCCCGATCCGGACTGTGCCGCCGGGCATCGCCAGCGCAATGGCCATTTCCTTGGGAACCGTGTCGGTAGTCATGATGGCCCGCGCCGCTTCGCTGCTGCCGGACGTGGAAAGGGCAGCCGCGCACGCGTCCACGCCCGCGAGGATCCGGTCCATGGGCAACGGGACGCCGATGACCCCCGTGCTGGCCACGCAGGCTTCGGTGACGGCAATGTCCAGGCGCGCTGCCACCCGGGCCGCCGTTTCCCGGGCGTCCGCGATGCCCCGTTCCCCGGTGCAGGCGTTGGCGTTACCGCTGTTGGCGAAGATGGCCCTCGCCACCCCCCGCACGCACACCCCCTGGTCCCACAGCACGGGCGCGGCCTTTACCCTGTTCGTGGTGAACACCCCGGCGACCGTCGCCGGACGTTCGCTGTAAATCAGGGCGCAGTCCAGCCGTCGCGCGGCCGGGTTTTTAATGCCCATCGCGGCGGCCGCGGCTTGAAAACCCCGCGGGGCGCATACCCCGCCGTCCACCGGTGTCCATGGGTTCATGGCGCCATGCCTCCAAACCAGATGCCCGCCCGCTCCTCGAAACCGAACATCACGTTCAGGCACTGGATGGCCATGCCTGCCGTGCCCCCCATGAGATTATCTATGGCGCTGACGATGATCAGGTTCCCGGTACGCCGGTCCCTGACCCACCCGAAGTCGCAGAAATTGGACGCCCGGACATGCTTGATTTCGGGCAGGATCCCTTCGCCCAGTACCCGGATAAAGGGCTCCCGCTGCCACGCGGCATACCATGGCATGGGATCGAAATCTTCCCGGACCCGGAGCGTGATGGTGGTCAGGATCCCGCGGGTCAGTGGCGCGACATGGGGGGTGAACTGTACCCGGGTCCGGCCTTCCAGTTCCTGCTCGATCTCGGGAATATGCTGGTGTCCACCCACCCGGTAGGCCTTCATGTTTTCGTTCATTTCCGGGAAGTGATAGGCCTCGCTGGGCGTGCGCCCCGCGCCGGAAATACCGGAAACGCTGTCAATCACGGGGGGTACGGACCAGTCCACCGGCGCGTCCAGCAGGGGAATAAGGGGAATCAGCGCGCTGATCGGGTAACATCCGGGAACCGCCACCAGCTTGGCGTCGCGGATGGCCTCCCGGTATCGGGGAACCAGGCCGTACACGCTTTCCCCAAGCAGGGCCGCGGCCGCGTGGTCCACGCCGTAATACGTCCGGAATGCCCCCGGATCCTTCAACCTGAAGTCCGGACCAATATCCAGCACGGTGGCCCCGGCCGCCCGCAGGGCCGCCACGGGTTCCATCGACGCCTTGCCCGGAACCCCGACAAAGACCGCGTCGCAGGATACCGCCAGGTGATCAGGATCAAAGGGCTCAAATTGCAGGTCAAAGATGCCCCGGAACGCGGGTAGCACGTCACTGACGTGCCCGCCCGCCGCGCTGGTCGACGCCAGGGCAGTCACTGTCACGCCCGGGTGCGACGCGAGCAACCGCAGGAGTTCCCGGCCACCGTAGCCGGTGGCCCCAACCAGTCCAACCCGTATGCGCTTCACCGGAATACCCCCGTAAATAAAGCGTTGCTGAGTCCAGGGATATAAAAAGAGCGGACACCGCCGCGTCCGCGACACGCATTGTATCATATGCCGCCTTCCTCAGGTCCCGCAACCTACCGTAATCCATGAAAAAGGCCGCGGCTGTCCGGAAGACAGCCGCGGCGCAAGCGCCCGAAGGGGCTTACCCTGTTGTCATGGTTGCATCAGGAGGCGAACAGCGCGCCCAGGAAGGTCGCCACCGTGGGCAGGATCGGGGCTTCGCAGCCGTACATTTTCTGGGTAGCCGTGGCGGCGTCCAGGTTCTCGATACCCGGGACCGCGACGTAACGCTTGAATTCCACGTGGCCATCCATGTACAGCACGTTCGAGCCGCCAGGGATATGGTTGAACAGGTTGGCCGAAGATCCCGTTCCGAAACCGTCGAACATGATGAACACGGTGCTCTGCGCCATGTTGCTGGCGGCCGGGTTGTTGATATCCGTGATCAGGAAGCGTTCGATACCTTCCCGCAACCGGTAAATCGTGTTACCCCCGCCATTACCATAGCCCGCGAACGCGCTGTCCAGTTGAATATCGCTCTGGGCGGCGTTCTGCACGCTGCTTAACTGTGAGGCATCGTTGCTGGCGATAAGCGGCACCACGCCCGGCGTGGCGGCAAATTTCTCCAGGGCCGCGCCAACCTGGGCGGGCATGGGAGCCGTCGCCGGAATCGTGCTGAAATTACCGATGGTCAGCAACTGGACGAAGGGGAAGGTGTTCAGGGGAAGGCAGATTTCCGGCCGGTCGATTACCCAACCCAGGTAGAAATAGGAATTATCTATTTCTTTCGGATAGCAGGGCATCCGGGGGTTGCCTTCCGGTTGTCCTTCCGGGTTCCCGGCCTGGTAGTACATGGCCCGCTGGTGCGTGCTCAGTTCCGGATCGGAGGGGCACAAAACGATATTCAGATCCGTCAGGTATTCAGGGTAGATGGCCGCCAGTTGCGGACCGGCTGCCAGGCCATTCCCGATCTGCGGACTGCGGAACACGCAGTCGTAGTACACCTGCAGGGGCGGGAAGGCGCCTTTCGCCTCGTTGGAGTACATCTTGTAAACCAGGCCCCACTGCTTCAGGTTGTTCTGGCAGGACGAACGACGGGCCGCTTCCCGCGCGCGGGCCAGCGCCGGCAACAGGATGGCCGCCAGGATGCCGATGATGGCGATGACGACGAGCAGTTCGATGAGTGTGAAACCTTTTTTGCGCATCTGCAGTCTCCTTTTAGTTGAAGATGCCAAAGACCTAATGTTTACCACCGCTGGTAATCTAGCAGAAATGCGGTCCAGATTCAAGTCTTTTTTTTGTACTTTACAACTTCAGGCCTATTCATTTTATTTCCTGAAGTTGTATACTGGATTGCCATAACATGGATCGGGTGGAATCGCATGGGTTTCCGGTTCTGGCGACGCGTGCATATCCTGCCGGGAATTTCCCTGAATTTCAGTGGTTCCGGCGTCTCCGTTTCCGTGGGACCCCGCGGGGCTAAACTCACTTGGGGCCCCCGCGGCATCCGGGCCACCGCGGGCATACCGGGCACTGGGCTTTTCTATACTACCCGGCTCGATCAGCCCCGTTACACCCGCCGCGCCCGGAACGCTTCGCTCGCGGATGAAGCGCTTTCCGACACGCCCCCCGAGGTGGACTACGACACCCTGCTCGCGCCCCAGCCCGGAGCAACGGGTCCGGAACAGGCCTACCTCAAGGGGCTTCGGGCCGTGCTGGCGGACCAGATCGACGAGGCGGCGAAGTGGTTTTCCCTGGCAGATTCGCTGACGGATGGGGCATTCATGGCCGGGATGGTGGCCATGAAGCAGAAACGCTTCCGGGACGCGGCGACCCTCCTGGAATGGGCGCGCGCCCGACAGGACGAACTTGGGGCGCTCGCGCGAAAATACGGGGTGACCCCAACGGCGCAACTGCCCGTTACGCCCCAGGTTTACGCGGAGATCCGGCCGGATGTCCGGGGACTGCTCCTGGCCCTCTCCGAGTCCTGGCAGCATGCCGGCGAGCCCGATCGGGCCTTGGAATACCTGCGGATGCTGCATCGCATGTACCCGGCGGATCCGGTGCTGCGGCTGGGCATCGTGGAACTGTTGCTGGATGCCCGCCCAGACCATCCGGATATCCGGAAAAAAGTCCTGGAACTGACCGAGAACATCCGTAACGAATCGACGATACACGCCGCCCTCCTGCTGTACCGTGCCCGGGCCCTCAGGCTGTCGGGCCTCGTGGACGCGGCGATGCAGGTGTTGAAAGAGGTTGGCCGTTACCGTCGGGATCGGCCGGACGCGCTCTTTCAGGGCATCCGGTACGAAAGGGGGCTGTGCTGGGAGGCACTGGGTAAACCCGGGCGGGCCCGCTCAGAGTTCGAAAAGATCTACGCGGAAGAGCCCGACTATGAAGATGTGGCACAGCGCCTGGGCATGGGTTAAACGGCAGAAAAAAAGGCTTCTTCGTAAGCCCAGGCCGGCGGTAGTGATCACGCTGGGGGTGCGGATCCTGCTCACCGCGCTCGCCGGGGCCGTGGTATACGAGGCCGTGCCGGGAGACGACGCCCGCTTTTCTCTGGCCATCATGGCGGGCGGCGTGATGTTCATGCTGTTTTCCTGGTGGCTGTTACTGCCCGCCGTGGTCGTGCTGACCTGCCTGTGGCTGAACGTGATGTTCACGAGCGCGGGGCAGGATGATCTACTCGACATCCTGTTCCGTGACCCATTTTTGCGGGTAGCCTGTTCCGGGATGGTTATCGGGATGATGATCGGCATCCCGCCGTTTTTAGCCATCTTGTTCCACGACCGCAAGCCTTTCTGGAAACGGTGGCGGGGCGGGGAAAGCGAGAAAACGCCCCGGTAGTTACCGCCACAGGGAAAGGGCGCTCGCGAGAACCTGTTCCACCCGGCGGCGGGGCTGGTGAAAATAGGACAGGCCGTGCCCCGCAAGCATGATGTCCGTGTCCACCCGGGCGAAACGACGAAGCGATTCGATATACGTCGGCTTGTCGAAATCAATCGAGCCGTCCCAGCCGAAATCTCCACGCATCAGGGTGCCAATCACGTCACCGCACGCCACGATTTTCCGGTTTTCCAGGGTGAACAGCCACGCCGTGCATCCCCGGGTATGGCCCGGCAGGTGCATGGCCGTGAACGCCACATCCCCGATATGAATATGGTCCCCGTCGTGCACGATCACGTCGATTTCACACGGGACAAAGGGCTTGTGGTAGAGAAACCCGCAACAGCGTTCATCTCCCGCGGCCACGGCAAGGGCCGTTTCCCGGTGGGCGTGCAACGTGACGTTCCGCTGTTTCAGCAGGTGGGCTGCCCCCGCGTGGTCCCGGTGGGCGTGGGTGAGAAAACACGCGCGGATATCGCCAGGATCCAGTTCCCAGTAGCGCATGTTCTCGAAAATCTGGGGCAGGGTCTCCCCATTACCGCAATCGATCAGGACGATACCGTCTCCCGTCCGCACGGCGTAGGTGTTGGCGTCTTCGAAGGACGCGTCCACGCCGCACCACGTGATGCCGTTCAGGTCTCCGCCGACCTGGTAAAGATTTTGGAGCAGTCGCATGGGAATATCCTTTCCGTTGGCTGAAACGGGGTTATGGTACCGCATCCGTAGTCCCGGCGCGCGGAACTTTTTGTAGACGGTACCACGGATTCCGTGTCTGGCTGGGGGCCTTGGCGCGCGGGCATTATGTGATAGGCGCTTGTCCTCGCACATGGCCCCACGTAGGGGGCTGGCGCGTGGGCATTATGCGGGCTCCAGGTGAACGGGGGTGTTTCGCGGGAAACAGTTGCCTGTCATCCGGCAGACCACGGCCGGTCATTGCGACCCGCGGAGTAACGGGTGCGGTGAAGCGTTGGTCCGTTCTTCTCCTTGGTGCCGGCCTTCTCCGGGGATAACGGCCGCTGTCATTTCGACGAACGAAGTGAGGAGAAATCTTTCCCCCAATCTGGCGGAGAAGATTTCTCGCTTCGCTCGAAATGACAACATTAATGACATATTCATGATTGGGTTAAAGTGGGGTCAGTCGGGAAAAAAACAGTCTTTGCGACGCACGAAGTAATGTTATGGCCACGCCTCATGACCATTGTAATGGCACCGTACTTCGCGTACGCCCCCCAGGTTTCTTAACACGTCATCCCCGCATGTGTCGCGTTCTCTGTCATTTCGACGAACGAAGTGAGGAGAAATCTTGACGGGACATATACCCGTCCCATCCATGACACGCCCACAACGAGGTTGCGATGAAATTCATGTTTCGCTCGAAAAATCGGCGTTCTCATCGAAAGAGCACATCCAGGATACCCCTTCAGTGCTTCCCCGAAGTCCTGCCCAAAACAACACAGCGCGCCTTAAACGCGCCCGCACGTTTCCCGGGGATGTTTCAGGACAGTTGCCGGATCAACTGGAAATGTGAAATAATGACCTTGCGCGGAGGTAGTCTGCTCGCGTTGGGCGTATATGGGTCAGGGTTCAGGGCAACGTCTGCGGCAACGGATAGCGGGGAAGCGTCATGGAACGTCAGTTCAGAAAAACACGCGCCAAGCGGCCCAAAACGCGTCTGACCATTTTTGACGTGGCGCGGGAGGCAGGGGTTTCCACCAAGACTGTCAGCAAGGTGATGAACCATCAGCCCGGGGTTAGTGATGAAACCCGAAACCGGGTGCTCAAGGTTGTCCGGGAACTGGGCTATTACCCCCACTATGGGGCCCGATCGCTCCGGGCGACCCGGAGGAACTGTATAGGCGTGGCGGTGGCGCCGCCGTTGAGCATGGTGCCCTTGCGCGAGGATTTCCTGGTCTGGCTGCTGGCCAAGTTGTCCACTACCTTTTCGGCCAGCGGGGCGTACCTGACCTTTGACACCAGCCGGCTGAGCGAAGGCCTGATGATCGACTATGGGCGCGGGGTCTGGGAACGCATGTACGACCTGTGTTTCATCATCGGGCCTTTTCCCATGGATGATAACACGATCACCCGTATTCACTTCTCCGGCATTCCCTATCTCGCGCTGGGACGTCCCATTCCCTGTGAATCCTGCAATTACGCCGCGGTGGACCTCGAACGGGCGTCCTACGAAAGCGCGAAATTCTTCCTGTCCCGGGGGCACCGCCGGATACTGCTGGTTTCGGCGTTCGAAGGGTACAGCGCGGACTGGGAACGCCGCGAGGGCTTCTGCCGGGCCATGGCCGAGACCGGCGTGGACCGCGAGGAAGCCATGAACATGATCATCGACGCCGGCACCCGCCCCGAACACCTGGCGGACGCGCTCGGTGATGCCCTGCTGACCGGAACCTATACGGCGATCATCGATTCCACGGCCTACGAAGACGCGGGAGCGATCCGGTCCGCCTGCGCCCGGGCGAGCCGGGTGCCGGGGAAAGATCTGGAGGTTGTTGTCTGGACCTACGAGGAGGATGGGGTCATCCTGCCGGAAGCCTCGGCACATGTGTGGATTCCCGTGCGTAAAGCGGTCGTTCGCGGCATCGACGAGGTTGCCCGTCTCGTGGGCAAGCCACCCGAAGTGGACAAACAACCCGGTGAGCCCCGCTTGTCCCGGCCGTCCCCCGTTCCAATTATCCAGCATCTGGAGCCCCCGATCCTGAGCACCCGGCGTCAGCCCGCGAAACGGCCTCATCGGGTCATTCGTATCGTGGACCTGCTCTGACCCCTATGGCCGTTTCTTGTTTTTGAACTTTTCCGGGGTGACCATGCGGTGTCCGCTTTTCGTTTCCGGTTCCGGCGCGGATTTGCGGGGATCGAGGAGCCGGGCGACCGGTGTCATGCCCCGTCGGGACTCCAGCGATTCGTGCACGTCGCTGATCCGCACCCCGGGCCTGGGATTCAGGGTTTCCCGCATGTTCCGGATGGTTTCCGCCCATTCCTGGTCCAGTTTCATCAGGCATGCCTGGCACAAGCGCTTACTCTTGCTGATAGCCGGCTTGCCGCACCGTCCACACGCGTATTGCTGTTCCTGGTCCTGTTTTTCCAGGCGTCCGCTGTCCAGCATCCGCAATACTACCGCCGTGGGCACACCGGCCAGTGCCGCCACCGCTTCCATTCCCATGCCGGGATGTTGCGCCAGCACGTCGGACACCTTTTCGTAATCCGCCAGTTCCAGCGGTTCGCACGCCGGACATACCAACTGGTGCCCGCTTTTCGTGAACATCTTCCTGCAGCGCGGACACTTGGAAATTTTTCCAATGGGTGACTTCTCGTCCTGTGTCATGTCTCAGCCCCGTTTCTTGTGACGCGCGGTCACGACCTTCCGAATGGCCGCTGCCACCGCGTCCACCTGTTCATCGGTTATTCCCGGCCAGAGCGGCAGGGAGATGACCTCGCGCGACGCGGCCGTGGCTTCGGGTAGGCGATCCGTCCAGTCTCCGAACTGCTCGCGGAACCAGGGATGAAGGTGCATGCCATAGAAATGAATTCCCGTGCCGATGTTTTCGTGGCGCAGGTCGTCGCAGAACTGGTCCCGGTCCACTGTCAGGCGGTCAAGCCGCAGCCGGATGATGAACAGGTGCCACGCCGAACGCGCGTAAGGTTTTTCCCTGGGCAGGACGATCTCTTCCACGTCCGCCAGTTTTTCCAGGTAGCGTGCCGCCACTTCGCGCCGCCGCCGCTGAAACCGCTCCAGTTTCCGTAACTGGCAGATACCCATCGCGGCCGACACGTTGCCCATGGCGTACTTGAATCCCGGCCCCGTGACCACCGCTGGACCGGGTACCGCGCTACGGCCGTAGCGATCCCAGGCGGTCGCGCTCATGCCGTTGGCCGCGATGTGCTTCAGTTCCGCGGCAGTCTCGGGCCGGTCCGTGGTGATCATCCCCCCCTCCATGGTGGTGATGTTCTTGATCGCGTAAAAACTGAAACAGACGTAAGAACCCCGCGTGCCGATCGGATCCCCGTGGTAGGAGGCGCCCAGCGCGTGAGCGGCGTCCTCGATCACCGGCACGCCATGCCGGTCAGCCAGCGCGCGGATTTCTTCCATGCGGCAGGGATGACCGGCCATGTGCACGGGGATCACGGCCCGGACCCCGGCCCGCAGGGCTTCCTCAAGCAGGTCCGGGTTCAGGTTCAGGGTGTCCGGTTCAATATCCACGAACCAGGGTTTTACGCCCATCTGCCACAGGGTATTCCCCGTGGATGCCCACGTGATGGGGGAGGTGGCTACCATGTCGCCGGCCTTGACCCCGGCGTGAACCAGGCAGGCGTGGATGGCCGCCGTGCAGGAGACCAGGGCTACCGCGCCCCGGGCCCCCACGGTCTCGCTGAAAAGCCGTTCGAAGGCTGGCACGTGGGGACCCGAGGTCATCCAGCCTGAACGTATGGCTTCCACCACGGCCTGTTCCTCTTCTGCTCCCACGCAGGGACGGGCCAGCGGAATGAACCGGGGCGCGACCGGTTCGCCGCCATCCCGGGCCGCGACCGCGCGCAACCTTTCCCAGACGCGGCGGTTATGGTGTGCCGCCGCATCCGGGTTCCATCGTCCCGTCCGCAGTCCCTCCACGAGTGCTTCAAGGGCCGCGCGCATGTCCGTTTCGGATGGCTTGGGCGGGTACAGGGTTTTCGTGTCGGAATCCCCCGCGCCATTGGCGCTGGACACGCCGGTTCCTGCCTCTTCCGTTTCATCCAGGGCCGCGTCCGTAACGTGGGCGGCCACGTGGCCGACGGGCATGCCGCCCGCCTCGAGGATTGCCCGCAGAAGCGTTTTGACCGGCGTGTTTTCCTCCAGCGATTGTCGCGCCAGCCGGTGCATGGGCAGGTCGAACCGCATGCGATGGGAAACGCCAAACAGGGGCCCCGACCGGATGATCACCGGCATCATGCCGGTATCGGCGAAGGAGAGCACGGCGGTTTCCGCTTCCCGGTGAAGCGCGTCGACTACCGGGTTCGCGGATTCCGGGGAGTCCGTGACCAGCACGAAACGCCGCGCCCCCGCCCGGGACGCCGCCGCGGCCAGTTCCCGGGTTGTCTCCACGCAGAGGTCCCGTAGCGTTTCCTCGCCCAGTGCTTCCAGGTCCTCCGGGCCCGGCATGACGAGATGAATAACCCGGTCTACCTCACGCGTGGCTTCCGGAACGGCCTGCAGCCGTCGGACATCCCCCCGGACCGGAAGAACGCTCCCCCGTGATCGCGAAAGCAGGCCCGAAAAGGTATCCGGATCCAGGAAGCAGAAGCGATCCAGGACCACCGCGTCATGTCCCCGGCGAGCAACCTGCTCGGTGACCAGCGATCCAAGAAATCCTCCGCCGCCGGTGATCAGCACGCGCATAACAAACTCCTGCTCAACGCCCCATCGGTATTATAACAGGCTGGGTGTTGAGGGTTCGGGCTCGTGAAGGGGTTACCGGGAAATGTGAATCAGGGGTCAGAACGTGTCGTGCTTGCTACTGATTGCGTGGAAATTTCGAATAGGGTGGTGATCACGGGCAGATAGAAGGCTGTTTTGCGGGGGTTCCCGGAAGGCCTTGAATGGGGCGATGGTGGCGGGCAAAATATGAGTGACACGGTTCTCTTCTGCAGATTCGCGACAGGTCTCGGTGGAACGTTGTGGTTCAGGTTCTTTTCTGGGAATCTGGGGCGTTCTGGCGCGCGAATCCTGCGCTTTCAAGCGAAGCGTTTCATCACCATGGCGATATCCTTTCCCCCAAAACACTATTCTTCCCCCAAAACACTATCCTTTCCCTCAAAGCACGGTCCTTTCCCTCAAAGTACTGCCCTCTCCCACAAAACACCGTTCTTTCCCTCAGAGCACTGTCCTTTGCCCCAAAACAATGTCCTTTCCCATACAACACGGTCCTTTCCCATACAACACTGTCATTTCGAGCGAAGCGAGAAATCTTACCCCTGCTCCCAACTCTAGACCTCGCGGGAGAACAAGGTCTATAATCCTGACATGCGACGCGTGTCAACAGCCGCGTCGTGGAAAGCGGAAACCATGCTGTGGAGAAAAAAAGACCATACGCCTGACAGGGAGGAGGAGCCATCCTCTCCGGATCGGGCTTCCAGTCCCTCGACCGGGTCTGCCCCAACCGATTCCGGGAGTGTGGGTCCCTCTCCCGCCAGTCCTTCCCAGCCGCTTTCACTGGATGCCCTGCCCCGGATGCTCTTTCAGCAGGGCAAGGTGGGCCGGGACGCCATCAAGCGCGCGATGCTCCTGCAGCGGGAAACGGGAGAATTCATTGGAGATATCCTGGTGCGGGAAGGGCTGATTGATGAGGATTCCCTGCTGACCTTCCTGTCGCGGAGTTGCCGAATTCCACATGTCAGTATTTTGAACTATGTAATTGATGAATCTTTGTTGCGGCTCGTTCCGCCCGACGTCTGCCGGAAGCACCGCGTCCTGCCGCTTGACCGCATTGGGCGCAATCTCACGGTGGCCATGGTGAATCCCCTCGACGGCGCGGCCCACCATGCCCTCCGGGAATGTTGTCCAGATGTGCGAATCAAGCCGATTCTCTGTTCCTCCGCCCAGTTCGAAGAGGTCGCCCGGCGTTTCCTCGAAGGGGAAAAGAAGAAAAGCGTCATCCCCACCTATATCCGCCGCCTGAGCGCGGAGGGATCCGTGCCGTCCGGACCGGGAGTAGACGCCTCGATCGAGGGGGCCCCGGACGTTTCTCCCGCTGCATCCCTGTCGGATACCGCGTCCCTGCCGCCGCTGTCCGGGGAAGCGCGGGCGGTTTTGGAACAGGCCGGGGAGGTCTCTCCTCCGGAGGGCGCGGCCGAGATCCTCTCCACGGTGTTTACGCCCCACGAGGAGGAAGACGAAGAAATCGGGGAAGACTTGGGACGCCTGGCCGAGGCACCTGAACCGGATGCCGAGGACCTGAACGCCACGGCTCAACGGCTGGCGCACGTGCTCGTCGACAGCATGCGCAACGCCTACGGGGTGCTCGCCCGTAGACTTGAACTTCTGCGGGGGATTCCGCCCCAGGAGGTTGCCCGGATATTCGCCATGGGCAAGGTGCATGAATACCAGCCGGGCCAGGTAATCTTCGAAAAAGGCGCGCCCGGCGAGAGCGTTTTTGCCATCCTGACCGGACAGGTCGAGGTAATGGATGGAGATCACCGGCTCGCCCTGTTAGGCCAGGGCGAAACCGTCGGGGAAATGGCGCTGGCCGATGAGCGCTGCCGGTCTGCCGCCGTCCGGGCGGTGGAACAGACCGCGCTGCTGGAGTTTACCCTGGAAGACATTCGCGGCCGTTTCGATCCCGTGGTTTCCATCCAGTTGCTGTTGAACGTGATTACGATTCTCTGTGCCCGCCTGTACCAGGCCAACCGGCGTCGGCTGGCCGCGGGATCGGGCGAGTAGCGAAAACCCCGTCGCGGGGGGATAAGTCCAATACGAAAATGAACCGCGCGGACGCCCGGTCCGGGTGGCCCGCGAACGTGGGAGTACTGCCATGCGACGCTACGGGTTCCGGATCCTCGTGATACAGGCTGTCCTCGGTTTGTTTGTTTCCTGGCTTCCCGTGTTCGCTGAGGACGCCAATGAAGCGACCCCTCCGAATGAATCCCTGGTGACGCGCCTGGGATTTCCTCCGGATGCCCGGGTCCTGATTATCAACGGCGACGATTTCGGCATGAATCACGCCACCAACGAGGGCACCATCAAGGCACTGAAGAGCGGGGGAATTACCTCGACGACGGTGATGGTGCCCTGTCCGTGGTTCCTGGAAGCCGCGGAATTCGCCCGGAAGAATCCCCGGGCCAACGTGGGCGTGCACACCACGCTGACCAGCGAATGGGGTAAATACAAGTGGGGGCCCGTGCTGGGCTGGAAGGCGGTACCCGGCCTGTGCGATCCCCAGGGATATTTCTGGGATGACGTTCCCCTGGTGTACTTGAGCGCGAACCTCGAGGAGGTGGAGAAGGAGGTGAGGGCCCAGGTAGACAAGGCGTTGCAGGCGGGGATTGACGTCACCCACATCGATTCCCACATGGGCACGATGCAGTACATGCCCGCCTATCACGAGTTGTATATTCGCGTCGCCAAGGACTACAACCTGCCTTGCCGCATGGCGGGTCACGACCTCATGGACCGGTTTGGGGGTGGGTACCTGATTGAAATGGCGGACAGGATGGGCGTGCTGCATCCCGACGTGCTGTACATGGACGATCCGCCTTCCATCGAGGCCACCGAGTCCTTCTGGAAAGAGCGGATCAGCCAGTTACAACCCGGCAAGGTTTCCGAAATCTACATTCATTGCGCAGTGGAGTCTCCGGAAATCCGCGCCACCACCGGCTCGGCAGCGCGACGGATCGCCGATACCGATTTTTTCAGCAATCCGGAGACCCGTAAATGGATCCTGGGACAGGGCGTGGAACTGATCAGTTATCGTGAATTACGCTATCTGCAGCGCGAAGGCAAACCCATGCCCCGTACCCCGATCGAACCTTGGGATTAAACGGAACGTCCAGTCCTTGGGGAGTGGATGGGACCGAGTCGTGTCGTTGTTACGAGGCCGTAACATAACCGTGAAGGAGGTTTCCGTCATGCGCGAGACGCGTTTCGTGTGGCTGATGATCTGTCTGCTGGTGTTAGGCGGGATGCTTTCGCAGTTCCCCGCGTATACCGGGGAAAACGGGGCATCTCCCGCCGTGACCCCCATGCCTCGACAGGACGCGTGGTGGATGGAACGGCATAACAGTTTCAATGAACGGGTCAGGCAGGGCAACGTGGATATCGTTTTTATAGGTGATTCCATTACCCACGGGTGGGAAGGCGAGGGCCGGGAAATCTGGGACGCGGTATACGCGCCCCGCAACGCGGTCAACCTGGGCATCGGCGGTGACCAGACCTGCCACGTGCTCTGGCGGCTGCAGAACGGCAACCTCGAAGGCATTCACCCGAAGGTGGCCGTGATCATGATCGGTACCAACAACGGCCCCACCGATCAGACGGCCGAAGAAATCGCCGATGGCGTCAAGGCCATCGTGAACCTGATCCGGGAAAAAACGCCGAATACCCGGATTCTCCTGCTGGCCATTTTTCCGCGTAACGATCAGCCGGAACCCGTGCAGCAAAAATTGCGCGAGGCCACGGCGTTATTCGCCACGCTGGACGCCGATCCCATGGTTGAATTCGTGGACATCAACTGGACGTTCCTGGACGAGAGCGGAAAAATCCCGAAGGACATCATGCCTGACCTGCTGCATCCCAACAGGAAGGGATATGCCCTGTGGGCCGAAGCCCTCGAACCCTGGCTGGGTAAAACCCTTGGCGAGGCGGATGGATGGACTCCCTTGTTCAATGGCCGGGACCTGACCGGGCTGGAAGAGGTTGGGGGCGGTCCCTCCTCCTGGCGGGTGGAACACGGAATGCTCGTGACCGTGGGCGGCGGGGGAAACTGGATTTCCACCACCCGGGAGTTCGGGGACTTCGAACTGAGCGTGGAATTCAAGTCGCCGCCGGGCGGTAACAGCGGCGTGTTCATCCGCGCCCCCCGGGAGGGCAACCCCGCTTTCGAGGGCTCCGAGATCCAGATCCTCGACGACTACTCCGATCGGTACAAGGAATTGAAACCCTACCAGTACTGCGGCAGCGTGTATGCCACCATTGCCCCGGCGAAACGGGCCACGAAACCTGCCGGGGAATGGCAGAAAATGGTGATCCGGGTACAGGGCCAGAAGATCCAGGTGACCTTGAACGGGGAGCAGATTGTCAACGGCGACCTGTCGGAACACCTGGACAAGGTCAAGGATCATCCGGGACTCCAGCGGCTGAAGGGATACATCGGCCTGCAGAACCACGACACGCCCATGTATTTCCGGAACATCCTGGTCCGGGAATTGTGACATCTTTCCGCGTAACCACCGGTCAACCGGGAGGAGGAAACCATACGATGCCCAGGATCGCCATGATCGGTGCGGGCAGCATCGTGTTCACCCGCACCCTGCTGATGGATCTGCTGGCGGTACCCGCGTTCCGGAACGGTGAATTCCGGTTCATGAGCCGCACCATGCCCAAGCTCGAACGGCTGGACCGGTATGTGCAGCGGGTGATCGGGGACAACCGGCTGGACGTCACCACCATGGTTACCACCGACCGCGGCGAGGCGATCGACGGAGCCGATTACGTCATCGCCATGCTGCAGGTGGGGGGACTCGACGCGTTCCGTCTGGATTACGAAATTCCCATGAAGCACGGCGTGGACCAGTGTATCGGCGACACGATGGGCCCGGGGGGCATTTTCCGCGCGCTGCGCACCATCCCCGTCATGCTGGACCTTGCCCGGGACATGCGCCAGCGCTGTCCACGCGCGGTACTGCTCAATTACGTCAACCCCATGGCCATGGTCTGCTGGGCCCTGGGCACCGTGCCCGGTCTGTCCTTCGTGGGCCTGTGCCACGGCGTGCAGACTACCCTGGACCTGATCGCGGGGTATCTCGGTCTGCCCAAGCAGGATATTGACTTCGTGGCCGCGGGCATCAATCACATGGCCTGGTTCCTCCGGCTCGAACATCGCGGCGAGGATCTCTACCCCAGGTTCCGGGCCATCTGCGAGAAGCCTGAGTACTACATCAATGAAAAGGTCCGGATTGAAGTGATGCGCCATTTCGGGTATTTCATGACCGAGAGCACGGGCCATCTTTCCGAGTACGTGCCGTGGTTCCGTTCCAGTCCGCGCGCCCTGGAACGCTATTGTGACGAGCCCGCCTTCGGCGGGGAGTCCGGTGCCTACTACAAGTGGTGCAGGCTGGTCGCGGAACAACTGGAACAGAAAGACCTGCTTGCCGAGGAATCCTCGGCCCTCCCGCCCCGCAGCGTGGAGTACTGCTCCTACATTCTGGAAGCGCTCGAAACCGGCGTGCCCTTCAAGTTCCAGGGGAACGTGCGCAACGAGGGATACATCGCCAACCTGCCCGCTGGTTGCTGCGTGGAGGTACCGGTCTTCGCGGACCGCGCGGGATTACATCCCACGGTGGTGGGTCCGTTGCCCAGCCAGTGCGCCGCGTTGAACATGAGCAATGTCACGGTCCAGGGACTGGCCGTGGAAGCGGCCATCACGGGTGACCCGGAACTGGTGGTGGCGGCATGCGCCCTCGATCCCCTGACCTCGGCCTGCCTGACCCTCAAGGAAATCCGGGACATGGTGACCGAAATGCTGGAGGCCGAACGCGAATGGTTGCCGCAGTTCGAAGGCCGTAAACCCAGGCCTACGCCCCATATCGACACGCCTCCCGGCACGGCTCACGCCCCCGTACCTCTTGACCCGGCACTGGCCGTGGTGCACCGTTTCGGCGAATTGGCCCGCAGGGCGGAATCGGAACAGCACGCGGGCTGACCGCGCGGGAGAATCGCTGATGACTACTCCAGGAAAACGAAAACCAGTGACTCGCCGACGCTTCCTGGCGTCGGTGGCGGGGGCCGGCCTGTTCGCCATTCTGCCGGCGCGCGGCCATGCCGTCCAGGCGGTGCGCCGAGTCAGTCCCAATGATCGCGTGCGGGTGGTGGTGATTGGAAACGGGGGCATGGGGACCCGTCATACCGAGGCCCTGTGCGCCAATCCCCAGTGTGAACTGGTGGGGCTGTGCGACGTGGCCAAGGGACGGAGCATGCCCCTGCTGGAAAAGGTCAGGACCTGGCTCGGCCAGCCCGTGCCCGTGTACCAGGATTTCCGGGAGGTGCTGGATCGTCCCGACGTGGACGCCGTGTTCGTGGTGACGCCGGACCACTGGCATCCCCTGCTGACCATCATGGCCTGCGAGGCGGGCAAGGACGTCTACGTCGAAAAACCAGTGTGCACCACCATAGAAGAAGGCCGCGCCATGGTGGAAGCCGCGCGGCGCTACGGCCGGGTGGTCCAGGTCGGCACGCAGCAACGGTCAATGCCCGTGTTTCAGAAGGCCATCTCCCTCGTGCGCGGTGGACGGATCGGCCAGGTGACCCACGCCACCGCCTGGGTAGGCGTGAACGGCTGGCAGGTTCGACAGGAAAATTACACCGATCCGCCCAAGGGGCTGGACTGGGACATGTGGCTGGGACCCGCGCCATGGGTGCCGTTTTCCATGGAACGGTACATGGACTGGATGGGATGGCACGATTACGCCCGCGGTGGACAGTTGACCAACTGGGGCGTGCACCTCGTGGACGTCGTGCAGTGGGGGATTGGCCATGATCGTCCCCTTGCGGTCCAGGCCCTTGGCGGCAGTTACCGCGGCCATGCCGGACAGGACAACTACGAAACCATCGAGGCCATCCTTGAGTACCCCGGCGTAACCGTCACGTGGGAGCAGCGTCACAGCAATACCCACGGTGGAAAAGGATATGGCATCGCTTTTTACGGCACCGATGGCGCGTTGTTCGTGGACCGGGGCAGTTTCGTGGTCGAGACCGCCGACGGCCGCCGGGAATGGGTCGGTGAACCCGAGAAAAGCTGGGCCTACCCGCCGCATCATAACAACTTCTTCGAATGCGTCCGTTCGCGCCTTCGTCCCGTGGCCGATATCGAGCAGGGATTCCGTTCCACCTCGGCCGTGCTGCTCGCCGGCATTGCCCTGAAAACCGGCGGAAAACTGCTGTGGGATGGCGATCGGGAACAGTTCATCGGAAACGGGCAAGCCGACCGCCTGCTCCGGCGCGCCTACCGCGCGCCCTGGCACCTTTGACTCGGGAGGAACACGGGATGTGGACGCGTAACGGTCTGGTGACGGCCCTGGTGACGGCCTGCTGCATGGCAGCGGCCGTGGCGGTGGCCGGAGAAACCATTCCTTCCGGGGCGGACCGGATCACGGTGACCCTGGACGTGCTGCTGGATCGCCTGGCGGGGCCCGATGACCAGGCCCGCGCCATGGCCAGGCAGGTGATCCCCCGCTACGGCGTGGAAGCCATTCCCGGCCTGGTGCAACTGCTGGCCCGGGATGAGGCCGCCGTGTGGCGGACCGCTTCGATCTGCCTGCGGGATATCGCGTTTCAACCTGCCCCGGTCGCGATGGATCGGCGCGTCACCGTGCCGCCAAGGGTGGCCGTTCAACGGGCGCTTGCCGAGGTCCTCGCCTCGGCGGACAACGAAAATCTGGTCCGCCGGGTCCTCAATCTCGTGCCCCTGGTCTGGGCGGATGAGGATGATCCCGCGCCCATCGCGTCGCTGCTCGGGCGTCCGGAACTGCGTGAAGCCGCCCTGCGCGCCCTCAACGAGACCGCCACCCCGGCGGCCCTGGACGCGATCGCGCGGTTCGCGGAAGATCCAACCCACGATCCTGGCGCCCGGCGCGAGGCCGCGCTGGCCCTTGTCGGGCGACCGGGATGGCCCGATGCCGCCGCGCGGGCCCGGCGTCTCGTGACCGATGCCGATCCCGGGGTGGCTGCCGCGGGCGCGCGTCTCCTGGCGGAATCCGGGGATCCTGCCGACGCGGCCGTCCTGCGCGCGGCCGTTGCCTCGTTGCCCGCGGACCTGCCCGGGCCGATCCGGTTTGAGTTCTGGGATGCCTGCCTGCGTTTTGCCGATCGCGCGGCCCGGGCCGGGGGGCAGTGGGAACTGGCCATGGCGTGGTTCCGCGAAATCCTGTCCAGCGCGCCCGATACCGTGATCGCTTCCGGGGCCATCATGGGGCTCGCGCGCTTTGGCGATGAATCGGTGGTGCCGGACCTTTTGATGGCGCTGCGCCGCGCCGACGCCGGGTCCCTGGAAGCCCCCGTTCTGGGTGCCTTGCTCACCCTGCGGGGACGGAACGTCGCGAGGGCTGTTCAGGCGCGATGGGAACAGTGGCCCGAAGATTTCCGCGCGGCCATCGCGGAACAGTGGGGATCCACTGGCGGTGACTTCGAGGCCGAATGGGTGAACGACCTCGCCCGGAACGCGGAACGCCCGGTGCGGCTCGCCGCCATCAGGGGCATGATCAGGGGACGTCGCCTTGCCGCCGCCGAATGCCTGGCAGCCGGTTTCGACGCGTTTCCCGATGAAGCCTTTGAACCGTGGGAATTGCCCTTGCGGATGTACGCCGCGGAAATGGCCTCGGGCGACGAGTCCATGAAACGGGCCGCTTCCCTGGCCGCGCTGCTCCTCGTCCGCCAGTCGAAAGACGGTGAGACCGTGGACGAGGCCATGCGATGGATTCGGGCATATCCCATTCCCGAGGCCCTGGACGTGCTGCGGGCTGAACTGAAGGAGGGAAAACTTTCCGGGGCGTCCGCCTCTGCCTTGGCCGGGCTCGCGGTCGCGCTGATGCAACAGGGTGACCGCGGAGAGGGTAGTGCCCTTGTCCTGGAGGCGTTACGCGGCGTGACGCCCGGCGAATCCGGGAAAATACTGGCTGCCCTTGCGGCCGCGGGCATGCCCGACGAACTGGCCAGCCAGCTGGGGATCCTCCGGAACTGGCGGATACTGGGACCGTTGCCCTGGGCCATGTCGGAAGGATTTTCCGGCCGTTTCTCGACGGAACCCGGGATCGATTTCGCGGCCTCCGCCGAAGGAATCCATGGTAGCGTCACGTGGAAAACCGTCTCGGAAACGGGGCCGCTTGGCGAGGTAAACCTCGCGGGCCTGCTGGGCATGGTGGACGGCGCGGCGGCCGTGGCGGTAACCGTGGTGTCGGTTCCGGAACCGGTAAAGGCGGTATTGCGCTGCGGATCGGATGATGGGCTGAAGGTCTGGGTGAATGGCCAGTCGGTGTTCGAAAACGATTGTGATCGGGGCATGGCCCCGGACCAGGACCAGGTTCCGGTCGAATTGAAAGCGGGCGAAAACCGCTTGACCCTCGTGATTACCCAGCGGGCGGGCGGCTGGGGATTTCAGGCGCGCCTGACCGATGAAGGTGGGGGACCGCTCGCGTTTTCCGTCGTGCCATGGTAAAAGGTTCCCTGACAACGGAAAGGACCGGCAGCATGAAGAGCACCTTGTGGATCGTGGGGACCGCGATGATCTTCGCCGCGGGACCGGCCCTGTCGGATAGCGCGCCGTTGCGTTTCGACCGGATGCGAATTGGCGGCGAGGCGGCAACCTTCGAGGCGGCCGCGATTTTCGACGTGGACGGCGATGGGGTAAAGGACCTTGTTTCGGGAGAGTGGTGGTATCCCGGTCCGGATTACCAGGAGCGGGTCAAGATCGCCGATATTCAGCATGTCGACACCTATTACGACGATTTTTCCAATTACCCCATGGATGTGAACGGGGACGGGCGCCTGGACATCGTTACCGGCGGCTGGTGGGGAGAAGAACTGCGCTGGCGGGAAAATCCCGGCGGCAGGACCCCGGGATGGACCACTCACGTCGTGGCACGGGTGGGCAACATCGAGCGCGCGGTGTTCCACGATCTTGATGGGGACGGTACCCCCGAAGTCATCCCCGTCACCCGGCCCGTGCATATATTTCGTCTTGCCCGTGACGCTTCCGGAAAAGGCGCCGGCCGGTTTGAGCAGGTTACCGTGGAAACCGACGGTGGTGGCGGGCACGGCATGGGGGCCGGAGATGTCAATGGCGACGGACATCCCGACCTCGTGTTCGCCACCGGCTGGCTCGAGGCTCCGGCGGATACCTGGAACATGAAAGGCTGGACATGGCACCCCGACTGGTCTTTCGGGCTCGTCAGCGTGCCCATCCTCGTGCATGACGTCAACGGCGATGGCCTTGCGGATCTCATCGTGGGGGAAGCCCACGGGTACGGCCTGTTCTGGATGGAACAGCGCCGCGAAGCCGACGGAAAGCGTTCCTGGACCCGCCACGACATCGAAACCGACCGTTCCCAGTTTCATGACCTGCAGTTATGGGATCTCGACAACGACGGCAGGCTCGAACTGGTCACGGGTAAACGGTTCTGGGCTCATAATGGTCATGACCCCGGCGCTCGCGACCCCGTGGGCGTGTACTACTACACCATCGATAACGGGCAGTTTTCCCGGCACGTCATTGATTATGGTCCGCCAGACCGGGCCAGTGGCGTGGGGATCTATTTCTGGGTTGATGACGTGGACGGCAACGGATGGAAGGATATCCTCGCGCCGGGGAAAGAAGGACTCTACCTCTTTCTCAACCGTGGCCCCATGCCCTGACCGGTATCATCAAGAAAAAAAACGCTGGTTTTCCGCGGAAAACCAGCGTTTTTTTCTTTACTGACTTGGTGGAGCAGAGGGGGATCGAACCCCTGACCTCCGCATTGCGAACGCGGCGCTCTCCCAACTGAGCTACTGCCCCAAGGCCCGTTAATCATAGCAGCCCCCACGCGCGATGCGCAACTTTCCACGGGGCCTTTTGCCTCGCGTGGGATCAAGGAATGTCGCGCGCCGCCGGGGGGAAGGGATTGCTCCCAGGCGAGCGGGGGGACTCGTCCGGGGCGCCACGTCACCCACGCCGTACAGGATTGTTTCCAGGCGAGCAGGAGGACTCGCTAAGATTTCTCCTCACTGCGTTCGTCGAAATGACAAGGTAAGGAGGCGTAGTTGCTTTTTCGGTGTCATTCCTGACGTAGTTTTATCCTGTTCCCTAATATTGTCATTTCGAGCGTAGCGAGAAATCTTTTTCCTCGCGGTACTCTTGTCCCTTGTCATACAGTCATTTCACTTGTACACGGTCATTTCTTCCCTACACTGTCATTTCGAGCGCAGCGAGAAATCTTTAGTTCTCACTAGAAACCCCAAAAAGATTTCTCCTCACTTCGTTCGTCGAAATGACACTGTGCTTTTTGAATGGCCTCCGTCGGTTGCGCCACGCGATGCAGCAAAAGGTCAAGCGGAGAAAACGTTTATCGAACAGATAACCGCTTGCGGGTGTACTGGTTTTTTGGGTCATTTCGAGTTACTGCTTGTGCTGTGTCATTTTCCACCGCCTTGTCATTTCACCCTTCCTTTCCTTTCACTCTACCTGGTCATTTCACCACCACACATTCAGTTCACCTGTACACGGTCATTCACTCCCACTCTGTCATTTCGCTCCCATACTTTCATTTCATCCCTACTCTCATTTCACCCCCACACTGTCATTCACCCCCACACTGTCATTCACCCCCACACTGTCATTCACCCCCACACTGTCATTTCGAGCGCAGCGAGAAATCTTCTCCCCCCGCGCTCCAGACCATTCCTTCTATTCCGGATTCATGCTCGCGCGCTTCTTTTTCAATGTTCGTGTCACCACAAAACGTACCCTTGACTCACATTGTTCCGGACCTCCCCGGAGCGTTAAAATTGACCCCCAAAGGGGAAGGGGTAACGCGCGGGGAATCGATAGAACGCAAGGAGGAACACGATGAACGGAAGACGCGCTTGGAAATGGCTGGCAGGCGCGACGGTGCTGGTCGGCCTGCTGGGAGTATGGTCAGCTTATGCCCGGCCGGTTCAGGATCATCAGTCCACACTGGAAGCGCGAGAATTCATGAGACAGAAACTGGCCCAGGCCCCCGACGCGGCGGCACAGGCCCCCGATAAAACCCCGCCGCCCGCGGCCCCGAATGCCGCCCAGGCGCAACCCCAACCCCCAAAGGAGCAACCCGTGAACCAGGAAGCCAACGTGGAACAATGGCCCGAAACCGCCCCGGACGTTTTCAAGGTGAAGTTTACCTGTACCAACGGCGAGTTCGTGATCGAATGCCACAAGGACTGGGCGCCCCTTGGCGCGGAACGCTTCTACCGCCTGGTCCGGGAAGGATTCTATGACAACGCCGCCTTTTTCCGGGTAGTGCCCGGCTTCGTGGTGCAGTTCGGCCTGGCCGCCGATCCCGCCGTGACCAACAAGTGGCGCAACAAGCGGATTCAGGACGATCCCGTCACGCAGAGCAACCGCGAGGCCTATATCAGTTTCGCGAGCGCGGGCCCGAACACCCGAACCACCCAGGTGTTCATTAACCTCGCGGACAACTCCCGGCTCGACGGCATGGGCTTCGCGCCCTTCGGCAAGGTGATTTCGGGCATGGAAGTGGTCAAGGCCATCAATTCCCGCTACCGCGAACAGCCCAACCAGGGCATGATCACCATGGAGGGCAACGCGTACCTCGAAAAGAATTTCCCCGGCCTGGACTACATCCGCAAGGCTGCCCTCGTAAAGTAACTTCCGAAAAAAAACGGCCGGCGGTCCGTTTCCGGGCAGCCGGCTGATTTTTTTTGAAGTACGGGGGATCCTATTCAGGTCTGTCCTGCGGGCGTGGGGGCCGTGGAACCGTCGCCCCCGGCGGCGGGAGAGGGGGATGTTGCCGTGGACGGCGTGGAGGGAGCCGATGTCTCGGACTTCTGTCCCGCGAGGGCCATTTGTCCCTGCCGCAGGTGATCCAGGGCCAGGAAAAGAATCCGGGCCGCCTCCTGGTCGGCGTGGAAGCCCGTGGAATTCTCGGCTTCCACGAAGTCAAGCAGGAAAGTCGCCCGGCGCTGCTCCATCTGGGCCGCGGTCAGCGTGGCTTCGTCCGCCCCGGCAGCCTTGGCCGCCTTGATGCTGTCGATCAGCGTCATCAGGGCGTCCATGGTCGTTTCGCGCATGGAATGGGTTTTTTCCTGGATACGTTCCGCCCGCGCGAGCAGTTCGTTTTCCGGGACCTTGTGACACGTCTGGCAGGCGTTGTTGATGTTCAGCAGCGGGCTGCGCACGTGGTGATCGCTGATCTTCATGGCGCCCACCCGCATGTAGGGCATGTGACAGTCGGCGCAGGCCACGCCCGCCCGGGCGTGGGTTCCCTGGTTCCACATCTCGAACTCGGGGTGCTGGGTCTTCAGCATGGGCGCGCCGGTTTCTTCGTGGGTCCAGTCCTTGAATCCCAGTTCATCGTAATACGCCAGGATCTGGTCGGCCTGCAGGCCCTTGAACCAGGGATACACCAGCCGCTTGTCCTCGGGACGGAAGTAGTATTCCACGTGGCACTGCCCGCACACGAAGGAACGCATTTCCTGGCGCGTGGCCATGGTGTTCGGATCGTAATTTTCGATGCCTTTCGCGAATTTCATGTAGTTGCGGATGCCCTCCAGGAATCCCGGGCGGGTGACCCGCAACTGCATGGTTTTCGGATCGTGGCAGTCAATGCACGACACCGGGTGACTCACCAGTTTCCGGGCTTCCGCGTAGGGCATTTTGCATACCTCGGCAAACCCCTTCATGAGGTCGCCGTTCCCCGCTTTCTTGTAGGGCACGTAGACCGAGGCGTGGCATTGGAGACAATTGCCGAACTGGGGTTTTTTATGCCGCTGGGTGTAGGTCTGGTCTTCCAGCATGTAGGCGTGACCCCGCTCTTCCCGGAAATCAATGGCGAACGCGTAGCCCGCCCACATCCGTTTCAGCCGGGGATCCAGTTCAATCTTTGACTGGGACACCACCATCCGGGGGTCGTAGGGGTCGGGCGTGTGAGGCAGGGCCTCGCTGCCGCCGAATTTCGTGCGGACCATGTCGGTGGTTTTCAGGTACTGGTCGTACTGCAGCGGGAAATTCTTGCCCCAGATTGCCGGGTCTTCCGTCTCGTCGTCCAGTTCCACCACCCGGTAAAACGGGTTCTTCGCTTCCTGCTGTTTCTCGAAGATATTGACCAGCAGGGCCGTTACCCCGAAGGTTACCCCGGCCGCGACGATCGCCGTCACCAGCACGATGACTATCCATTTCGCCGTACTGTTCCGTCCCGCCTCGCTCATGGTCGCTCTCCCGTTTTCTGGCCGATTGCGCGCACAGGTTTATTTCATGTGTCCAACGGTCTCGTGACACCGGATGCAGTCCAGCGCGTCAGGACCGTGCCCAAACCGGTCGATCTGCTGCACGATCGGCTCGTGGCAATACCGGCAGGCCCCCTCGGTGATCGCTCGGTTCCTTGGGGTGATCTGGATGTTGTCTGGAAAATGTCCCGTGGTGAAAGCCACGGAGTGATGCCAGCCATTCAGGGCCTTGGTCAGGTACTTGCCGAAAAAGTCGTGGGGGGTATGGCAGTCATTGCACACGGCCACCGCGTGATGGCTGCCCTTCTGCCACGCGTCCAGGTAATCCCGCATCACGTGGCAGTTCGCGCACACCTCGGGCGCGTTGGACATGTACGAGAATCCTTTCGCGTACACGAAGGTGTAGGACCCTACTCCTCCTGCGATTCCCGTCATGACCCCCGCAATGATGGTCAGCGGTATGAACAATCTCGACATGATCATTTCCCTTGACCGTGTGCGGATATATTATCACAAATCCATGGAAATCGCAAGTTTTTAAATCGGAATTATCACACTGATAAGAAATCGGTTTACGCTGTTTTTTCAGAACGAGACGAGAAATGAACTCAGGGAAACACGTTCCCCCGCGCCAGGAGGTAGAGGCCCCGGCCACACAGCGCGAGTCCCAGCACGGTCAGCAATCCCAGCAGGATGCCCCGGAACACCCGGGGCGGAATGTACCGGTCCAGCAGCGTCCCCAGGGCCAGGCCGACCGCCATCCCCGGCAGGGCAAACACGAGGTTCTTCAACGTGTCCAGGGTAATCAGCCCAAAGGCGCCATGACTCAGCAGGATCAGGGCGCCGTCAAAGAAAAAACACGCCTGCAGGATGGCGCGGAATGACTCGCGGGGCCAGCGTTTCAGGTCGCCGTAGATCACCAGGGGCGGTCCGTCCGTGGTATATGCCCCGCCCAGGATTCCCGCGCAGTACCCCACCAGGACGGCGGTCACGCGCGCCCGCGGCGAATGCCACCCTACCGTTGGACCACCTTCTGGATTCGCTGGATTCGCGGTATTCCCCGCGTCGTTGTCCGGCCCGTGCCGCAGGCTGAAACCAACGTATCCCAGGAGCAGCAATCCCAGCGCGCCAAGGATGGGAGCTTCCGGCAGCAGGCGTAATCCCATGGCTCCCGTGGGCACGCCAACCGCGCATCCCGCCATCAGCCACAGGGCCTCGCGCCACCGCATCCCCCGGCGGTTCTGCCAGAATACCAGCACGGTTACCGATGCCCCCGCCAGGGCCATGAGCGGCGCGGCGTGCCGCGGTCCAAGCACCATGGCCAGTACCGGCATGGCCACCAGCGCCGAGCCGAATCCGGCGATGGCCTGCACGCCCGCGCCAAGGGCGAAGGCGCACGCGATCAGCAGGCCCTCAATCATGCCGCCGCCTCGCCGCCGCCCGGCGGGCCCGCCACCGGAACCACGCCCGGACAATGCCCGGCAGTTCCGCCCCGGGATCCGCCGCGGCATCCTCCGGGCCGTCTTCCTGTCCCGGCGCGTACAGGTCCAGCAGGAGCCGCTGCAGGTTGCTCCTGACGACCCGCCGTGCCGGAATTCGGGCCATCAGGCCGTACAGGGGCGCGCTGCCTTCGCCCGCCAGCTCGGGATGGGCCCGCACGGTTTCCACCGCATGGCGCAGGTCCTCCAGCCAGGATTCCATGACGACCTCGTGCCCGGAATTCAGAATCAGGTGAATGGCCTCGGGCCGCTGTAACCGGTCGAGATGCCATCCCCGCTGTTCCATCTGGTCCGCCACCGCGTACATGGACAGGCCCGGGTCCAGGGAGCCGATGGCCATCACGCCCATCACAGGATTGCCCAGCACGCGCAGCCCGTCGATCGCGCTGACGCCCTGACGTACCCGGTCGGCGATGGCCATCACCCGGGCGGCATTATCGATGTATCCCTTTCGCCCGATCGATCGCAGGGCCGCCCAGGCCGCCGCGATGGGACCACCGGGACGGGTCCCCGCCAGCGTGAGTCCGCCGTAGGCCCCGCCACACCAGTCCGCCTCGGCGAATACCTGGTGCCGCAGCCCTGCCCGGTCCCGGTAGAGCAGCACCGACGCGCCCTTGGCCGCGTACGCGTACTTGTGCAGGTCAGCCGACAGGGAACTGACCCCGGGTACCCGGAAATCAAAGGGAGGAATGTCCCGGCCCGTTGCCGGAAGCCATGGCAGGAAAAACCCGCCCAGGCAGGCATCCACGTGGCAGGGAATACCCCGTTGCCGCGCGATGGCCGCGATGTCCGCCACGGGGTCGAGGGTACCGTACGGGTAGCAGGGGGCCGATACGATCACCCCGATGGTATTGCGCGTGATGGCCCTTGCCATGGCCTCCGGGTCAGCGCGAAAGTCCGTTCCGCAGGGCACCAGGCGCGGCCGCACGTCGAAATACTCGCACCCTTTCATCACCGCCACGTGCACCGATTCCGGCGCGACGATTTCCGGGCGGCGGATCCATGGACGAGTCTTCCGGGCCCGGTTGCGGTAATTGAGCACCACCAGCAGCAGGCTTTCGGTGCCCCCCGACGTAACGCATCCCGCCACCTGTTCGTCGCCGTGGAACAGGTCCGCCGCCATTTCGATGGTTTCCCGTTCCATGCGCAGCAGGCTGCGGAACGCCGTCGGATTCAGGCCATTTTCCGAAAAGAAGAGATTATGCGCCCGCTTGAGGAAGTCGGTATGTTCCGGCGCGTACTGGTAGACCAGGCTGAACACCCGGCCCTCCCGCCAGCGCGCGTCGGCCTGCCGGAATGCCTCCATCCGTCTCAGCAGGTCTTCGCGATCCTCTCCCGTGTCCGGGATCACGCAGCGTTGCCGGCTCATGGCGCGTTCCTTTTCCGGGGTTCCACGGCCGGATGGATCACTCACGCTCCGGCGGTTTCTCCCCGTTTAAGATAACCCAGCAGGGTCGACCGGATCCACGGCCAGTTGAGCGCGACATGGGCCAGCGCGAGGGCTATCAGCACGTACCCGCCATTCTCGTGCAGGATTTCGAAAGCCTCGTGGGACAGGGACCCGTGAAACAGCCCCGAGCCCGCCTGGGTCAGAAACGACAACGCCAGCAACGGATTGACCACCTTCAGCAGCATGTTGCGATTCATCGCGCGTTGACCTCCTTGGTGATGATCTCCTGGTGCAGGGCGCGGGCCGCGGCGGTCAGCCGCTCGCCACCCGCGGCCAGGTATTTTTCCAGCAGGGATCGCGCTGCCCGGGCATTTCCTTCCTGCCATAACAGCCGCGCGAGATACACCGCGGCGTCGCTGGTGGGACGGGCTTTGACCGAATCGTTCAGCCGTTTCCGGGCATCCTCAAGGTTGCCCAGCGCCAGCAGGGCTCCCCCTTCCACCCCAAGGGCGACAGCCCGAACAGCCGGGTTCTTTTCCTGCTCCGCGCGGGGCACCGTTTCCCGGGCCCATTTCAAGGCTTCATCGGCCTTTCCCGACTCCAGCAGCAGTTCCGCGTACGCGAGCAGTTCATAAACACCGGCCTGTCCGCCGTCGGCGAGCGGCTTCAGGATCTCCAGGGCCCTGTCCCGCTGACCCGACTCCACAAGGGACTGGATGTACTCCTGCCGGACCGACCGGACCTGCGAGGCTTGGCGGAACCCGATGGCCAGCGCCTCCTCGAAACGACGCGACGCCACCTCGTGCAGCAAACTGCCCCGCGCCGCCCGGGCCTCCTTGTGCAACAGCGAAGAGGTGGCGTTGACCGTCAGCCCGCCCGGAATCAGTCGGAACATCGCCCAGAGCAGGGCGAGCGCCACCACCATGCCCACGAAGGCTCCACCCGCGAGCCGGGCCACGCCATACCGGCCAGGCGCCTCCGGACCGGTTGTGTCCGGCGGCAGGTCTTCCTGGAATTCCCGAAGTAACCGGGCCCTGAGTGTCGACCACGACGAACCGATGCCGTTCTCCCGCGCGATTTCGTTCATGGCGTGCCTCCACCAGGGTTCCCGGGCCCGCTTTTGCGCTGGCGCGACAGTTCCCCGTATTCCCGGGTGGCCGCGCTGAACAGCCCGGAGCCCTGGGGCAGCGCGGCCAGGGCTTTTTTGTACGCGGCCAGGGCCTCGTCCAACCGGTTGTTGTCCCGAAGGCATCGCGCCAGGATCAGTAGCGCTTCCCCGTCGCCCGGTACCAGGGTTACGGCCCGCGACGCGGTCTGCAGGGCCTCGGATTTGCGGTTGAGCCCCGCCAGCGCGGCCGCCCGCCATGCCAGGATACGGCCCTGAAGGCCGTCGGGCATCCCGGAAGCACTGCCGAGTGCCGCCGCGAGCACCTGGTCCGCCTGTTCAAAGGTTCCCGACTGCGCCAGCGCGCGTCCAAGGGCCAGCTGCTGTTCGGGGGACCGGGCCAGGGGCGCGGCCAGGGACAGCAGCCACGCCATGGGGTCGCCGGTTAGATTGCCGGGATGGTTCAAGCCGCCGGCCGGGTCGCTTGCCTGTTCGATCGCCTTGAACGCGGCGTCGGCGTTCCCCGTGGCCAGTCCGGCGATGACCGGGTGGGCATTTGACGCTGCCTTGGCTGTCGCGCTGATCAGCCGAAGGATTTCCTCCCGCGTTCCCGGGATGTACCGGGCCATGGCCCAGGCCTCAAGGCGACCGGGTAGGGCCCGCGCGCCGTCCTGGAACAGGGTACGCGCCAGCACGGGATCTTTTCCCTCGCTCACGAAATACCGGATGCTTTCCTCGTTCGCCGCCAGGAACAGGTCCTGGTTTTCCGGCAGCGCGCGACGCAACAGCGCCCGTCCCTTCAGGATGGCGTCCACGATCCTGCCGGCTTGGCCGTTGTCCCCGTACCGAGTGACCACGCGCCAGGTATCCCTGGACTTCGGGTCCAGCTGGATCGATGCCGCGAGGTATGGCGCGCCGCGATCCGGATCGTTCCAGGCGATCATTTCGCCGGCCAGGGTTGTCAGCACCGCCGCGGGATCCTTGCTTCCGTATTCCAGGGCTTTTTCGGTGTGATAGGCGAAAAACTCCCGGAGGGACGGAAGGTAACCGCTGATCTGGCTGTTGTTCTGGCCGGTAACCAGGAAGAACAGGGCGGTCCGCCACTGGGCGTCGTGCACCGCGGGGAAGGGCTCGCAGAGGGCTTCCGCGCGGTTGCCGTACAGCCATGCCCGGTGCGCGAGCGCGCTGCCCTTTGGGAGATTCTGTTCCCGGTTGACCGCCTGGGCCGCCCAGCCGTTCATGGCCTGGGCGCGCATGCTCCACAGGCGCACGGTCCACGGTTCCAGGCGGATCGCCGCGGCCAGCGCGCTGTCTGCCTCGGCAAACCGGCTCTGCTGGAGCATCAGCCATCCAAGGCGCTGCGGAAAGGTAGATTCCCACGGAAACCGCGCCATCGCTTCTTTCAGCGTTCGTTCCAGCTGATCCTGGACCGCGCGCGGCAGGCTGGTGTTTTTCTGCATCTGTTCCACGACGGCCCGGGTGCGCAGGAGGGCCTGGTCACACTGGTAATCCGTCCAGCAGGTTTTCAGCGCGATCACGGCCAGCGCGGGAAGGGCCAGCCGGGGGATCCGGGTCCATGAGCGTGCCGTGTCCCCGTGGATCGTGGCGTCCTTGTCGCGCGTTTCCGGTTCCGTTGCCGTCCGGCTGCCGAGCCGCACCCCTTCGGTCATGCCTAGCAGGAGAAAAAAGAAGCCGCCGGTTACCGGCAGGTGCAGGTTGAAGCCGAACAGGCTGTCCACTGCCATGGCCACCGCGGCCAGCGCCGCGAATCGTCCGAACCGCCGCGTGTCGGCCGAGGGATGCCACGCCGCCAGCTGGATGGCCCCGGCCATGTGACGTAACAGCAGCCACAGGTACAGCAACAGGCCGGGCAATCCCAGTTCCACGCCAAACTCCAGGTATTCGTTGTGCGTGTGGGCGTTGCGCTGGTTCGATCGGGCGTACCATCGTTTTTCGTATTCCTGCCATCGGGAGGGCGCGTGACGGAAATACATCCCCGGGCCGTGGCCGATGATCGGGTGCTCGCGAATCATCCGCGCGGCACCCTGCCAGCCGTTGACGCGCAACGCGAGGGAGTCCTGGCGTGCCACCCGGCGGGTGAGAGCCTTGCTGAAGGTGTCGTGGGTCAGGGTCAGCAGCAGCAGCCCCGCCAGTATCGCGCAACCCGCGGCGAGGAAAGCCACCATGACCCTTCGTCGGGGCGCGATGATCGACGCGCCCGTCCACAGGACCCAGGCGGCCACGGTCACCGTCAACGCGATGGCGGCCGCGCGCATGCTCGTGGCCCAGAGGTGCCACAGCATCGGCAGGGCGCACAGCAGGGCAAACCACCTCGTGGGACGCCGGGCGATCAGGCCGACCGCCGCCACAACCCCCGTGATCAGCGCGTGGGCCGCGTAATTCGGGTTGCCGAAGGTGGCCGGAAGGGCCCGGTATTCCTCCACGTTGCGCGTGGCCCAGGGAAAGGGATCGAGCCCGTACCGCTGGGCCACGGCGTACAGGGCCGAGCCCGCCAGGGCCAGGATCCACACGCACAGCAGGTTCCATCCTTGGCTGGCGCGGGATACCGCCGCCATCGCCCCCACGCCCAGGATGACCCAGCAGGCCACCGGCGCGATGGATCGCAGGGAATACAGGGGGTCCAGCGCGCCCAGGGCGGTCCAGCCATGCCAGGCCAGCCAGAGCATGAAACCGATCAGCAGGTCCGAACGGGGCAGGGGCCCCCGGGTGTACACAAGGATGGACACCGCCAAGGCCGTTATCGCGGTCAGCAGGATCTTGATCGGCGTGGCGGGGTTATTGACGTAGGGCCACAGCGCCAGTACCACCAGGGGCATCCAGGCCGCAAGCAGCACGCGGATCAGCAACCCCTGCCAGTCGCCGGAAAACCCTGTGCCGGTCGGGGAAGACAACTTTCCGGGTGACTCGGCGACGCTTTCAGGTCTGGCGGTCGCCGTCGCACCGGAAACGGATCGCCCCTTTTTCTTTTTCACCATGAAACCGTGCTTTCCATGTTCGCGTCAGCCGGCCTGGCGTGCTGATCCGGTCGCTCAGGAGCCGGTAATCCGCTGGATGATGCCCGTCGTGGATCGTCCGGCCTGTCCCGGAATCAGGGCGATGCGTCCACCGTAGCCTTCCACCAGCCGCCGCTCTTCCTGCACGAGGGTGTCCAGCGTGTAGTCGCCCCCCTTGGCGTACACGTCCGGCCGCAGCAGTTCCAGCAGGCGGATGGGCGTGGGCTCGTCGAAGAACACGATGAAATCCACGCATTCCAGCGCGGCAAGCACGAGGGCCCGATCCTCCTGGGGGATGACCGGGCGGTTGGGACCCTTGATCGCCCGCACGGACGCGTCGGTATTCATGCCCACCACCAGCACGTCGCCCTCCTGCTTTGCCCGCATCAGGTACGTGATGTGCCCGGCGTGGAGGATGTCGAAGCATCCGTTGGTCCACACCACCTTCCTGCCGTCCCGTTTCAGGCGGTTCACCAGGATTTTCAATTGCTCGGGCGACTTCAACTTGTCCGGCCCTTCTGGTCCCCCGAGGACCGCGAGCAATTCTTCGTTGGCCACCGTGACCACCCCCGGCTGGGTGACCGCGATGCCCGCGGCGGCATTGGCCAGTTCGGCGATCTCCCGCAACGACGCGCCCCGGGCCTTGGCCAGCACCATGGTGGCCGCGGCCGTGTCGCCCGCCCCGGTCACATCTACCGCCCGAACCGGCCGGATGGGCACGTGCTCGATGGTGCCGTCCTGGCTGAACAGGGTCATGCCGTCCGGGCCCCGCGTGATGATCACGTTCCGGGCCCGTTCCAGCAGGAAGCGTCCCGCCCGGATCAGCGAGTCTTCATCGTTCACCTCGATCCCTGCGGCCAGTCCCGCTTCCCGGTCGTTCGGCTTGATAATGTCCACGCCCTTGAAATATCCCGCCCGGGCCCGCGAATCGGCCACCGTCACCAGGTTGTGCTGGCGGGCGCATTCCATCAGGGCGGCGTACACGCCGTCGGAGATGGTGGCCGAAACCTGGTCGCCGATCAGGATCGCGTCGACCTTCGGCGCGATCGCGCGGATCTTTTCGATGACCGCCGCCTCCAGCGTCCCGGAAATCATCTTCGGCCGGGGCGTGTCGGTACGGAGCACCTCCTGGATCGGCGCGTTGTGACCGCCCGCCTTGAGTTTCCCGTAGGTATTGGTGGGACGGTCGTCGGCTACCACGATTCCCGAAGTATCCACACCGCGGATTTCGAATTCCCGGCGGACGATACCCCCGTTGGCGTCGTTTCCGATGACTCCTACCATCGTGACCTGCCCCCCCAGGGATGCCGCGTTACAGGCGGCGTTGCCCGCCGCCCCGGGATTGTACCGGCGTTCCAGCACCTCGAACACCGGGATCGGGGCCTCCAGGCTGACTTCCGTCACCCGGCCGAACACGTTTTCATCCAGGTAGATGTCGCCAATGGCCATGATCCGGATCTGTCTGAATTCACTGACCAGTTGCTGCAGCCGCGTCGCGTTCATCAGGGCTAACTCCTCCCGCTTTGATGGTAGTCCGATCCCGGGGACGGAAGTGATGGTTGTGATCATGTGGGCGAGGAGGGAATCGAACCCTCACGGCCGTTGGGGCCAACGGATTTTAAGTCCGTCGTGTCTGCCAGTTTCACCACTCGCCCAGACTGCAGGTTAGTATACGGCGCGGGGCCGGGCCAGTCAATGCCTCGGCCGGCAGGAATGGATGAAAGGACGCGTCAGCGAGTCCGCCCCCCGCCACGGCTTCCCTGCCATCCGCCGAAGGGAATGAAGACGTGCGCTTCGACATGTCCGCGTCATGCCCTGCCACCCTCTGCCGGGGGAGGAAGAAGGGTGGGGGAGAGGGACCTCCAGGCGTCGAGGCCTTGCGGATGGAAAACGTTGGCGGGGCAGGGCCGGAATCACGGGACCGCCACGTGCCGGGTACCGCTTCATTCTGTGAGTTCATGTGAGGACGACCCGCGCGGTTACCGCCTCGCGGCAACGTGTCCCCCTGGCGGACGGGGTTTCAATACAACGTCTTCAGGCGCGATATGGCATCTCGTATCCCCCTGTGGTCGCAGGGTCGCGACCACGTTCACTGCCAAAAGTTACTAGAACCTCCGTATCCCCCTGTGGTCGCTGGGTCGCGGTAAGATTTCTCCTCACTTCGTTCGTCGAAATGACAACACTACTTGTCAACCCGTGTGGCGTCGACATACTCTTGTTGCGAACGGCATACTTCCTTTCGAGTCGCGTGCTGCCACTTCGAGCGGTACGTGTCATTTCGAGCGATACGTGTCATTTCGAGCGAAGCGAGAAATCTTTCCCCCCTTCTCCTGGTTTAGGTCCTTCCCCAGAATTTGTCCTGTATCGGCTTCCCATTTTTCCGAATGAGAGGACATCTCCTGATGACCATGGGTTCACGCGAAGATTTCTCCTCACTTCGTTCGTCGAAATACCAGGGAGACTTGGCATGGCAATGTTGTGCTGAAATGGCAAGGCTTAATGATGACAACGACCCTTTCGAGAGATCAGGCCTCAGGGAAAAACACCCCAGGCCGGAACAAAACAGCGTTCCGGGTGAAAGGTCCCCTTAACAGTATCCCGAAGGCATCTGAACCCGAAAACACCCCTTGAAACCTTCCGTGAAATCCGGCGACCCGAGCGCGCGCCTGCATGCCCGGAATATCTCGCGGGCTTCATGGCACTGACGCGGTTTAGGTTGACACCAACCGGTTGTGAATGGCGTCAAGATGTCAGGAGACACGCCATGTATCTGCATGAAGCGCAACTGGCTAACATCGTCACGTCCTACTGTACCTGTCTGGGCGGTATCCTGCCGCTGTTGTTCTGCCGATTGTACAGATCACAGCCCAGCCGGTGGCTGTTTGCTTACCTGTGCATCCTGATTACGGGCATCCCGACCGTCTGGTTGCATTCCATGGAGGGCAACCGGGTAGCCTCTTTCGCTGACGTGGGCACAACATCCTGCTGGCCTGGGCGATGATCGTGGCCGCGTCGGGCGATTTTCTGTCACCGGCCGGCCGGACCCGGTTGCTGGGTGTCATCACGCCGCTGAACCTCGCGGGCATTGGGTGGCTTGTCTGGGAGATTTTTGCCCCGGAAAAACGGCCGCTGATTACCTTTGGTTCCTTCGGGCAATTCTTCGCGGGCGAAGTTTTCCTGATCGCCAACGCGTGGGTGGTGGTCATTCTGTTTATTTTGGGCCGCGGCCAGATCCCCGCGAGGGCCAAGCCGGTTCTCTGGACCCTTATCACCACCTTTTTCGCGGGCATGTGCATGGCCACGGCAGCCAATCACGTGATCACGATGTACATTTTCCCGTGGCACGCGATCTGGCACATTACCGGCATGGCCGGTTTCCTGCTGCTGTGGTTGTTTAACCACATCCGCTTCAACGATCCGTCCCCGGCAGCCACGCGTCCGGCAGGCGCCCCGTGATCAGGGGGCATCGGGCAATTCCACGGGCACGCCCTTTTTGAGGATGACATATCGCCCGCCATTGGTGAGGGTAAGGGAAGCGTCCTCGTCATTGAACTCCCGGGCGGTCCAAAGGCCATACATCCGTTCACCCAGGAGGGCGTCCACCACCTGTTCACCGGTGGCCGAACGGAAAATAACCTTGAACCGGGGCGGCCGGTTTTCCGTCCGCAGGATCCCCCGCAGTTCCGCTGTTACACCGGTGACCAGCGGCGCGGACGGTGTGGGGGCACTTTCAGGAGAAGGGGCGGGTGCCGCGGGTTCGGTTTCCGTCGCGGGTGGTTTTTCCGTGGGGATGGCCTCCCGCGCTTGGTCCCGCGGCGGGACGGAAGGCTGACCAGGAGCAGGCTGGGACGCGACCGGTCCGGGAGGTACCAGGGGCCCATCAACTGGCCGAGGGTTTTCAGAAGGGGACGACCATTTTTCGCGATCAGTCCCCGTTTTCTGTGCGGGATCACCGGAAACCGGAACCGTGGCCGCCCGTCCAGGGGATGTTTCCGTGGACTTTCCGGTGGCCCGGACGGGAGACGACGCGGCAAGTCCCTGGACCACAACCCCCACGGCCAGCAGGGCCAGCACCAGGGTGGCGGAGGCGACAAACCGGACCATCTGGCCCGGCATACCCCGCAACACGACCCAGAGCAGCACTCCAAGGGATAGCCATCCGCACATGCCCATCAGGGGGGGCAGGGCTCCGGGAGCGGCATGCTGCAGTCCCCGTAACACCACCATTCCCACGGGAATACTCGAGACTCCCCACAAGGCCAGGATGCCGCCCGCCCTCAGTCGGAGGGTGCGTAGCAGAAGCGCGGGTACCACCAGCAGCCCTACCCCGGCGAAAAACCCGGAAAACAGCCAGGACTCCGCGACCCCTGCCAGCACCATGAACAGGAACGCCGCGAGCAGGGCCGGCAGCATTTCCAGGGAAAAGCGCTGACGTCCCTCTGGAGCCCCCAGGTTGCGAAACAGGGTCACCGGACCTCCGGGCACCTCCTCGGGAAACAGGGCGGCCAGGGCGTCCCTGGCCCACGCCCGCTGCTTGCGCAGGTCCGCGACGGCGGCGGCCAGCCGTTCGGCTATGGCCCGGGCGGTGTCCGAATCGGGCCCTCCCGCTTTTTCCACGGCCACGCGTCCGTAGTCATTCAGGGCCTCGATGTCGGTGTGAATGTCCATCAGGATTTCCCGCAGGCGATGCCGCAGGAACTCTACCCGGTCCATCGCCATGCGGCGGACACACCGGGCATCCCGGATACCCGATTCCCGCACGGCAAGGTCCGTGTCGCCTTCCCGAACGGGCGCGTGCCGCCACTGTTCTTCCTCCGTTTCCGCTTCGCGCGTGGCCCGCAATGCTTCGCGAAGGTTGTCGGTAATCCAGCTGAGCAGGGATCCGCGACCCGAGGGTCCCGCCGGCCATTCCGGCCGGATCAGGTCAAAGTCCACCTCGCCCCAGTCGCGATGCACGCTCCCCCCGACATCTTCCGGCAACTCCGCCCGTAGCCAGCCCCGAAGGTTGACGCGCTTGCGCTCGAGGACTTCCCTGCGTTCCCGTAACGCGGCGATCTTTTCAAAAAACTCGTCCGGCGTCAGCGACCCGGATCGGAACCTCGCGACGGTTTTGCCGATGTCTTTGAGGGTTGCCCGCAAGGCGTCGGACGTTTCCACGAGGGCTGAACGGAATTCACGGTCCAGTTTCCACCGGGCCGCGCGGGCCAGGCGCAACCAGCTTTCCAGGAGTTCGAGATCCTCCGGAGAGGTCGCCGGGTCCTTCCGCAAGTGGGCAAGGCGCGCCTCGCAGTGGGCGATCGCGGAAAGAATGACCTGCAGCGCGGGCTGGGGGTCCACCGGCCGGTCCTCGGGACCGGCGGCATGGGTGGAAGAGGTTTCCGATTCCGGGGCGGCAAAACTCTGGGCCGGTTCTTCGCGGAGAACCTCGGCGGATGCGGGAACCGAACCTTCTCGGGCGGCCGGTTGCTTCGACGGCAACGGACCAGGAGAGGACAGGGGAACCTCCGGCGGCGAATCCTCTTTATCCCCCTGGGGAACGGGAGTGGGATGCGCGGCCTCTGCCGGAACCGGTGCCCCGGGACGCCCCTGTGGCCCCGGTGGAGCAACGTCAGCCCGCGCCCTGTCCGCCGGCTCCGCCGCTTCGGCCGGCGCGTCATCCGAAATCGGCTTTTCAACCAGCGCGCGGGCCCGCTGCCCTGGTTCCCGCAGAAACTCCCGATGCTGGGCCACGTGAATGACCGGCCCGAACGCCGCCACCTCCTCCGCGTAGGGCATCCAGAGTTTCCGACGACACGCGGGACATTTCCCCGGCTGCCCGTACATGCTCTCCTGAATGGCCATCCGCTGCCCGCACAGGCAGACCAGCCGCGCCGGTTTCTCCGAACCGCTTTTCACCGCCATGACAACCCCCTAACGTCATTCGCGCCCATTCGCTTCGCGCCCATAAGAACACTACTCCTAACCTCTACAATCCGCCCTCATGTTTCAATTATAACCGGATTACGCGGAATCTGCCAGTATTCCATGCAATCGTGGTATGCCTCCAGAGAGGCGAACCGTTGGGAACCGGGGTGTCTGGCTCCTGCCATGGCCATAACAGGCTTCATTGGGACCGATCCCGGCCGGAGCAGCCGGGAACGTTCCGTTTCCGTCGCGCGGAATGGATACGATGTCCCGTGGGGGCATACCATGATCGCGAGAGTTGGATAGATGGAAACCAGGACGGACACGCCATATCCAGGCGAAAGAGAGAAACGGGAAACACCGGGCGGACGGGAACGGTCGGTCGCCATGCTTGCGTATTTCGGCCTGGGTACGCTGCCGGGATTCGACCGGTGGTGCCGCGGGAGGATTTCCGCGTTCAGCGCGCGTCACGTCGCCCGGGCGAACGTCCTGCTGGGCCTGCTGGTGCTGGTGACGGCAGGCTTCATGACGCTAGGCATAGCCTGGGGACTGGCAGATGCCGGGAACAGTGGAAAGACCGCGAGCCTGCTGCCGGACGAATGGACCCTGCGGCTGGTGTTTCGCCGGGTCGTCCTGGTCTGGCTGGTGTGCTGGACGTGGGGACTGCTTCACGCGGCGCGGGGCTCCATGGGCTGGTTGCCCGGCATCGACGGCCTTGCCGCGCGACGGGGAATTGTCCAGGCGTGCCGGATCCTGTTTCAGGCCGTCGCGCTGGGGTTGACCTGTGTCGCCGCCATCGGGGCGCGCGGGCTATGGTTGAGCCGGGCCGCGTCCGAATCCCCCCGGTGTTTTCTCCTCTACGAGTCCATGGAAGGCCGCCTTCCATCGATCCTCTTTGGTTTCGGGTATTACCCGATGATCCGGGCGGCCGCGGAATCCCGATTCCTGGGAGGCGCGGTCCTGTTGCCGCTGAACGAGGCGAACCTTGCCCGGGCCTTGCGGGAAGGGGAGTTCATTTTCGTGGGATCCCACGGCTCGGCTTCGGGCATTCTTCTGGCCGACCGGGTGCTGTCCCCGGCAGACGTGGCGCGGCTGAAGGGGGATCACCACCCCCGTCTGGTATACCTCGCGGGATGCCACGCCGACGTGGAAGGGTGGAAGAAGGCCCTCGCGCCCGCCCGCGTGCTGGCCTGGAACCGGCAGACCGGCACGGCGGAACACCTCGCGTGGATCTGGCACGAAGGTCCACGGGTCATCCGCGAACTGGATGGTCCGCCTGCCGCCGGAGATTCCCTGTCTGCTTCCCCGGCGCGGGCAGCCGATCCGGTTCCAGGTATCCGTCAATCCGACACCAGCACGGGAAGAAAGTTAAACGTACCCGCCCCGCCCGCTACCACGGAATAGATACCGGCTTCATCCACCTGGATGTTGAGTCCTGAGAACAGCAGGTCGCTGGTCGCGGCATCGTACACGCGCAGCTCATAGGTCGCGACGGGCAGATTCACGTAGGCCGATCCATTTCCGTAAGCCAGGTTGGACGCCAGCGTGGTTTCCTCCAGGGTGGCCGTGTTAACCGAAACGATCGTTACCGGCTGGAGTCCCCAGTTGGCGTGGATCACCCGTACTTTCCCGGAGCCAGCGGGAGGGACGGTCAGGTCATCCGGAAAAGCCAGCAGGAGCGGCTGGGCGGTAGTAACAAAGGTGACCGGCGTGGTGGCCAGGGATATGGCCAAACTGGCAATGGCCGAAGTCGAGCAATCCATGGCGACGGGCACCACTTTCACGGACAGGTTACCGGTCGGTACGTCGGCAAACGCCGAGACGTCTCCCAGGTTCATGCCTACCGCCACCTTGGATGCCAGGGTCCCGGAGGTTACGCACAGGTCCACGAAACCGAGACCGGGGGCAGCGTGGGCCAGGCGCGCCCTGGCGGGCCACCCGGGACAGAATCCATCACCATCGGGTGAAAAGTCTCCACAGTAGAAGTAGTGCCCGGCGTTGTAAAACTGGATTACCCGCAGCAGTTCTTCCAGGGAAATGACGAAATCGCCGTCCAGGTCGGCCCCACTTGGCGCGCAGGATTGGGATCCAGGATCAGGACCCGGCGCGAACCCGTCCTCGGTGGATCCGGGATCCGCCGCGCAGTGGTAGCCACCGGAATTGTAGAACTGGATTACCCGCATCAACTCGGTCACGTCAATCACGTGGTCTCCATTCTGATCCACGCCGTAATCGGGGGGAGGCACCTGGCAGGGCACGGGAGTCACCGTGAACTCGCACGTGGCATCGGGGGACGCGATACTCTGGTCCTTGACCGTAATGACAACCGACTGAATCGCGGTGATCTCCGTGCCCGCGGGCGGCGACTGAACAACCGAGATGGGGCCGTAATCATCGACCGCCGTCACGAGGGACCGGTAATCTTCCAGGAACCAGCGGCAATTCTCGTCAGGATAGACGACGGTGGAGGGCGCGCAGGCGGTAATAGTGGGCGCGGTGACATCTTCCACGAAAACCGCCGTCAGGGTGGTGGGGGTCGTTCCCACGGTATAAGTGAATTCGGGGGTGGAGGACACCACGGTGGCATTCTGGTCGCGCCAGCTGTCAAACACCCATGAACCGTTGATCCGGCCAGCAAACAGGTGCAACGGATATCCCGTGGCCAGGGCATACGACCCGTTGTAGGGAATGGTGTAACCCTGCCCCTGCACGGCAAGCGTAATCTCCGTGCCGGTCAGCGTGAAGGCCGCCCCGATGGTCTTCGGCTGGTTAACCGTGACCGGTACCTCCCGCGGACGGGTTTCGCCGGCAAGGTCCCCCCGCCAGCCGTTGAAATAACTCCCGGTGTCGGGATTGGCGCTGAAGCGGATTGTGCTGTTCGTGATGATCCGGTAAACACCCGTGTCCAGCGGGAACGTATAGCCCGCGCCAGGGCCTTCCGGGGGAAGAACGGTCAACTGCTGGGACTGGACCGTGTCGTCGGTGTAGTTCGCGATCATGGTCATGTTCTGGTTTATGGGGAACGTCAGGATATATTCGCCGGAGATCTGGGACCCCGTCCACGCGACGAAAGCAGCAGGGCTTCCGTCGGCGGGCAGGGCGGAAATGGTCACCGTGTCCCCCGTCCGGAAACCGTATTCCCCTGGAGGAGGCGAAAGATTCACGGGGTTCGAGGTGCCCGCCAACTGGATGGTCAAGGTCACCTCGGCCGGAGCGAAATGGGCCGTAATGGTCCGGTCACGGTCCATGGGTACATAGATAGCCGTCTGTCGCGGGAGAATGCCTTCGGGCACGTCTCCCGTCCAGCCATCGAACATCTGGCCGGCGTCGGGCGTGGCCGTGATGTACGCGTACGAACCGGCAAGGTACACGTGCTGGGTCCCGGGCGAGGGTGAGGACGGTGGTGACGTGGTGCCATTGCCGGAACGGATCAACGTGAGCGTAAAAGAGGGCTGGGCAAACACGGGCCGGATCTCGCGGTCGGCCGTCAGCGTGATGTTTAGGGGATTGACCGTGGACACGGTGTTTCCGGAACCGTCTACCCACCTGCTGAAATTCCACCCTTCCGCCGGCGTGGCGACCAGGGTAACCGGCGTATTCACGGCAAGTTCATACGACCCCACGGGGGGACTGACCGTCCCCACGCCGTCGGGAAGCAGGATGGAAAGGTTATAACCGGTCGGCTCGAAGCGGGCGGTCAGCCGCGTGGGATAAGGCGGCATGACAGGATCCGGAAAGACCCGCGCGATCTGGGTATACACTTCCTGGAACCCGCTGCCGAAGTCTGTCTCGACCGTCCAGCCCCCGAAATACATGCCCGCGTCCGGAATGGCTTCGATATGGGGGACTTGTCCCGGCAGCAGCGCGTACACGCCGGGAGCGGGCACCGTCTGGCCGGTCCCACTGCCGCTGGTCTGAATAATGAGGCTTTTCGCGCCGGGATCCGAGGCGAATACCGCGGTAATATCCCGATTTTCGGCAATGATGAAGGACAGCGTCAGGGCGGTGGAAAGGATTTCGCTCGTGGCGTTGTCGCGCCAGCCGATAAAGGCCACCCCCTCTGATACCGGGGGAAACGCGCTCAGGGTCACCGTCTCGCCGAACAGGTAGCCGTATGTGCCCACGCCCGGAGAGACGGACCCCACGATCATTTCTTCACCCTGGGCAGACAGCGATAACCGGTACTCCGCGGGCGCGAAATGGGCGACGAGCGTGCGATCCCGATCCATGGGCACAATCAACTGGGGCGATGTCGGATCCACGCCTTCAGGCAGGTCTCCCGTCCACTGCTGGAACACCCAGTCCTGCGTGCGCGGGACTGCCGATACGGTTACGGGTGAGCCTACCCTGAACTGGTTATAGGTTACTCCTGGCGATTCCGCGCTCGCGGGGGTGGTCAACCCGTTGGTCCCACCCTCCCGTGCGAGGGTCAGGGTGTAATTCGGGACAAATACCGCCGTCAGCAGGACGTCGGTAGTCATGACAACGTTCACGTCCACATCCGTGGAGATTACATCGGACGTGAGGGTATCCTCCCACGCCTGAAAACTCCACCCGGTGGCAGGATACGCCGTGACCGTCAATTCAGCCGTGGTGGTCAGGGGATAATCACCGGGGGGCAGACTGAGTGTACCCGCGCCCACCGTGGCCAGGGATAACATCGCGCCCTGGTCGACAAACCGCGCGGTAACGGATACATCCGCGTCCGGCATGGGCATGGACCATACCGGGGCGTACTGGACACTGGAGTTACCTCCTGTCACGTCAATCGTCCACCCGGCAAAATAACTGCCCACGTCTGGCGTTGCCTGCAGCGGAAACACCTGGCCGGGCAGCACGAGGTAACTGCCCGGATTCCAGACGATGGTTCCCGTGCCTGAAGACATCGGGTTAATCGCCGTTGTCAGGGTTCGGGTACCAGGCTCCGTATTCGAAAAATGGGCCACGAGGGTGAAGATATCGCTTTCGTCACCCAGGTTAAAAACGACGCTGAAGTCTGGAGAACTCCCCGTTCGGGTTCCGGTCCAGGTCCAGCCAGTAAACACGTAGCCCGAGCCTGGGGACGGACTCGCGGAAAAACTGACCGAGGAACCCGGGGCGAATCGATACACCCCCGGCATGCGAGATATCGTGCCCAGTCCTTCCATGTCGAGGGTGACTTCGGGACCACAGGGGTCCACGTTTTCCAGGGACACGGTAAAGCCATTGGCCAGCAGTACGGGCACATCCACGCAGACGGCGGACTTGCTGAGCGGGTTATCATCGAGGAAAATCTGGGTATTCTGGGCATGTCCCACGAGGCTCAGAAGGGGAATGATTTCCTGAATGAAGTTGCCAGAGAGATTGAGGTATTTAAGATCTTCCAGTACCGAAAAATCGATAGTTCCCAGTTCCGTTTCGGAAATGCCCGTTTCCGACAGGTCAATCTGCCGGGCCATGGCGAAACCGGAAATCACGTTCAGCCCCGTGACGGAATTACCTCGAACACCCAGCGAGAGACCAAAACGACTCCACAATCCTATGGGAAGCGTGGAAATGGCACTCAGGTCGTAGGACTGTCCCAAGTCGTTCAGAATGAGTTCGCCGAGGTTCCAGAACGAACCACCGCCAATGGTTGCCAGCCCCGTCTGGGTAACGGTGTTTACGTTAGAGGTAAAACCCACGGAATATAAAACTAGGGTTTGCAGTTGTCCCGCTGAGGAACCCGAAGCCAGCACGGAGATGTCGGCGTCACTTACCGCGCAATCCAGTAAAGCCAATCCCTTCAGACTGGGCAGGTTAATGATGGGCGTCCAGTTCGTGACGGGTGAGTTCACCAGCACAAAATCTTCCAGGGCTGACGCGTACTCCAGGCCTGTAAGGTCCGTTACGCCAAATAAATTGGGCACGGTTCCAGCAAAGCCCAGTTGGGTCAGCGTGGCCAGGGTTGTACTCTCAACCGTTCCCGGGATACCGTTGTCACCGATCAGGGCCTCAACCGCCGCTTCCAGAACGGGATCTGGCATCGATACGGTCGCTGCCATCCCTGGCACACAGCAAATGCCTTGCAGCATCAGCACACCCAAAAGCCACCTCGCGATTTTCATGGCTCATCACCTTTCTCTGTGAACACGCCAAGTTGACATGCCGGTTGTCTTAATCCTATCAGAGGACAGGGGCAGTGTCAATGGAAAAAGTGATCCTGGCACGAGTTCCTGCCTTCTTTGACTCAATGGAGCACCTTTCATTACCCTAACGCATGAAGTGGCGATTAACAAACTGAAAGGATCAGGTCATGTCACAGGTCAGCCGTATCGCGTGGATGGGAGGAATAGCCATGATGCTGACACTGGCTGGGAATGCCGTTGCGGACGCGGTGCCCCGACCCGAATACCCCCGGCCAGACATGGAACGGGCCCAGTGGCTGTCGCTGAACGGTCCCTGGGAATTCGCGGAAACGGATGATGATAATCTTGTCCTGGTGGAGGAAGGCGCCAATTATCCCGACCAGATTATCGTGCCTTTCTGCAGGGAAAGTTCTCTGTCCGGCCTGAACCGGAAACATTTCGTAAGAAACGTCTGGTACCGCCGGACATTCGAAGTGCCCGCCGACTGGTCCGGCAGGCGGGTGCTGCTGCATGTAGGCGCGTGTGACTGGCAAACGCGGATCTGGGTCAACGGGAAACCGGTAGGCGAGCATGTCGGAGGCAGTGCGCCGATCTCGTGCGACATCACCGACGCCCTGGTTTCAGGTCCGAACCGGGTGGTCATACACGCCTATGACGACGTCCGCACCGGACAGCAGGCCGGAGGCAAACAGTCGGAGCGGCCCGAAAGTTACGGCTGCCTGTATACCCGGACCACGGGCATCTGGCAAAGCGTGTGGATCGAAGCAACCGGCCCGACGTACATCACCCGGTTCAGGGTGTATCCCGAGCCGGCGGCCAAGCAGGTCCGGTTGACGGTGGAAACCGCCGGACTGCGGGATGGTGAACTGCTGAGCCTGGCGGCCGAAGCCCTGGCGGAGGGCCAAACCGTTGGTCAGGGTGAAGTGATCCTTCCCGGTACCCGGGGGGAACTGGTGCTTCCCCTGACTAAGATTACGTTATGGCATCCTGGCAAGCCATTCCTCTATGACCTGCGGCTGACCCTGAAATCCAACGGTACGCCCGTGGACGAGGTAAAATCCTACTTCGGTCTACGCACGGTGTCTATCCAGGGTAGGGCAATCCTGATCAATGGCGTCCCCGTCTTCCAGCGGACCATCCTGGACCAGGGCTTCTATCCGACGGGTATCTGGACCGCCCCGGATGAATCCGAACTACGGGGAGATATCGAACGATCCATGGCGGCGGGGTTCAATGGCGCCCGGCTGCACCAGAAGGTTTTCGAGCCACGGTTCCTGTACTGGGCGGACCGGCTGGGTTACCTTGTATGGGGGGAGTTCCCGAACTGGGGGCTGAACTACAAGGATCCCGCGGGACACCTGCCGGTCGTTAACGAGTGGCGTGAAATCGTGGAACGGGATTTCAATCATCCGGCCATCATTGGATGGTGTCCCTTCAATGAAACGCCCGCCGAGGCCGTGCCCCTGCAGAATACCATCGTGGACCTGACCCGGGCCATGGATCCCACGCGACCGGTACTGGAAAGCAGTGGCTGGACCCATGGCCACCCTGCCCCGATGCTGCTGGACGCCCACGATTACGACCAGAACCCGGAGACGTTCAGGGCCCGATGGAACAGCCGCATGAACGGGACCCTGCCTCCTGGTTTCGCTGGTGAACAGGTCCGCCGCATTCCGTTCTTTGTCAGCGAATACGGCGGCATCGGCTGGAACGTGAACGAGGGTGGATGGGGATACGGTAACAATCCCAAAACGCTGGATGAGTTCTATGCCCGGTTCGAGGGCCTGACCAGTGCCCTGCTGGATAACCGCTACCTGTTCGGATTCTGCTATACCCAGTTGACGGACATCGAGCAGGAACAGAATGGCCTTTACACGTATGACCGGCAACCCAAGTTCGACCTGGAACGCCTGCGGGCCATTGTCAGCCACCGGGCCGCCTATGAACTGCATCCGCCCGTTTCGGTGGAAGCCGCCGGGGAGACCTGGCTATCCCTCACGAGGGCCAATCCGCAGGGGAACCTGCAGCCCTGGCGCTACACCACGAAGGATCCGGGGGATGGCTGGGAAAAACCCGGATTTGACGATCGGAACTGGAAATCCGGACTGGGCGGTTTCGGCAACAAGGAAGGATCGCGGCGGAACATCCGGACCGTGTGGCGGGACAAGGACATCTGGTTACGCGCGACGTTTGCCTGGGACGGTTCGGATTTCGACCAGGCCTTTCTCGTCATTCATCACGACGACGACGTTCAGGTGTGCCTGAATGGAGAACTCCTTTGGCAGGCGGACCGCTGGAACGATGACTACCAGTCCTTTGAAATCACGGACCGGCTGAAAGCCCTGTTACGTGCTGAAAACACCCTGGCGGCGCATTGTCACCAGGACGCCGGAGGCCAGTTCATCGACTTGGGCATCGCTACCCGGAAAGCCCAGGCTGTCCAGCCCACAGACGCGTGGCCGGAACCGGGAACCATGTCCAGTCGCCCCTTCGGCGTGCTGCCTGATGGCCGGAAAGCCACCCTGTACCTGTTCACCAATCGCCAGGGCGCTCGGATGGGCGTTACCAATTACGGCGCCATTGTAACCCAACTGTGGATGCCCGATCGCGAAGGAAAAATGGAAGACGTGGTACTCGGCTACGATGCCCTCGATCGGTACCTCGCGAATTCACCTTACTTCGGGGCCATCGTCGGCCGGTATGGTAACCGCATCGCGAAGGGACGGTTCACCCTGAATGGCCGGGAATACCACCTGGCCACCAACGACGGCCCCAATCACCTGCACGGCGGCCTCAAGGGCCTGGACAAGGTGCTGTGGACGGCCGAGCCGGTCCGGCGAGACGACGCCCAGGGATTGAAACTGCGTTACCTCAGCCCTGACGGGGAAGAAGGATACCCCGGCAACCTGGACATCACGGTCACCTACTGGCTGACCGACGCCAACGAACTGGAAATCACCTACGCCGCCACCACGGACAAGCCCACGCCGGTCAACCTGACCCACCACGGCTATTTCAACCTCAAGGGGCATGACGGTGGCGATATCCTGGACCACCTGCTCCAGCTCAACGCGTCCCGTTTCACGCCCGTCGACGCCACGCTGATCCCCACCGGCGAGTTGCGTCCCGTGGCGGGCACGCCCTTTGACTTCACCACGCCAACGGCCATCGGGGCCCGGGTGAACCAGGACGATGAACAGTTGAAGTTCGGCCGGGGTTACGATCACAACTGGGTTCTCGACAAACCGGAACCGGGGGCCTTCTCGCTTGCGGCGATATTGCGGGAACCGGAATCCGGCAGGGTCATGGAAGTCTGGACGACCGAACCCGGCATTCAGTTCTATTGCGGAAATTTCATGGACGGATCTAATATCGGCAAGGGTGACGTTACCTATCATTACCGGAACGGCCTGTGCCTGGAGACGCAACACTTCCCGGATTCTCCAAATAAAAAACAGTTCCCGTCGGTCATTCTGAACCCCGGCAAAACCTATTCGCACCGGACGGTGTACCGGTTTCGGGCGGAATAAACAGTCCTATGCTCCCCCCTGAAAAAGGGGGGAGTATTTACGGTAAAATAAAAAACGATAAAAACAATTGTTATTTTCCAATTTTGCGTTTATAAATGGTTTTGCGGTATACTATTTTTCGGGAAGGTTACATGGAGAGGCATCAGCCGGGGATGAGGGTATGACAGAACAAAAACCCTGCTATCAGGACGTGACACAGGTCTGGCGCGGAATCCCCGCCCTCCTGTTCTGGTGTGACCCGCGGGGGCAGGTGCTGGGCGCGTCGCGCAAGGCTGAGCAGGTACTGGGCGCGTCGGCGTTTCCCGCGGACCCGGATCAGTGGATGAAACCCGGCACCCAGGCATCACTGGGTATTGCTCCCGAAGACCTCGCGGGTGGCACGGATACGCCTGGCACCCTGTCCGGCCTGATCGCGGTGGCGGCCCGGAACGGCCGGACCGTGACAGCCCAGTTCCAGCGCGCGGCCTCGGACGGCACCTGTCTCCTGACCGCGGAACCCGTTGACACGCCGGACGGCCCGATGGTCCTGTGCGTCCTCGAACCGGTACCCGGGGAAAGCGCGCTGATCCGGGAGGCCCGAGCGGCCGAGGCCGAGGCCTTGCGGCAGATGGAAGAGGCCGTGGCCCGGGCCCATCAACTGGCCGTCATGGCGGAGGCGGCCAGCGCGGCGAAATCCGCCTTCCTGGCGGCCATGAGCCACGAACTCCGCACCCCCATGAACGGCATCATCGGGATGGCCCAGTTGCTGCTGGAAACCCCGCTGACCGGTGAGCAGCGGGAATACGTGCATCTCGCGCTGCGGTCCGCCCAGGACCTGCTGAAGATTATCAACAACATCCTTGATTATTCTCGACTGGAGGCGGGCAAGGCGCGGCCGGAACGGGTTCGATTCAACCTGGGCGAACTGTTCGAAGACACGATGGACCGGTGCGCGCCCCTGTTTTCCGGAAAGCCGGTCGATTTCACCTGTTTCATCGAGCCGGACGCCCGGGGAGAATACCTTGGGGATCCGGAAAAACTCCGGCAGGTGATGATCAACCTTGTGGGAAACGCCGCGAAGTTCACGGAAACAGGCCGCGTCTGCGTGCTCCTCGAACACGCGGACCGTCCCGGCAGCCCGATCCGGATGCTCCGCTTTTCCGCGCGCGACACGGGTCCGGGGCTTTCCGTGGAAGCCTGCCGGCGGGTGTTTCATCCTTTCACCCAGGAGGAAACCTCTATCGCGCGGCGGCACGGGGGAACGGGGCTGGGCCTGGCCATCTGCCGCCAGGTCGTCCAGTTGCTCGGCGGTACCATCGGCGTGGAAAGCGCGCCGGGCAAGGGCTCGCTGTTCTGGTTCGAGGTTCCATTGGAGTTCGTGGAACCGGAACGCCCTCCCCGGATGTTTGCGGAAGACACCGTTCTCAGGGTGCTGGTGGTCGATCCGGGGATGGAATCGCGTCAGGCGCTCATGGCCTGTTTCCGGGAAGCCGGTGCCCGGGTGGATGGCATCGCGGACTGGATGGACGCGGAAGCCGTGCTGGCCCGGATGGCGCGGGAAGGAGCCTGCTACGATTTTCTGGTTCTTGGGAATCCGGGCAGTTTCCCCGAGACAGATCGACCGGATCATCCAGCCCTGGCGGACGCGCGACGGGTCCGGGTGCTTCCCGCGGGATCCCGTCCGCCTGAAACGGAGGATGCCGGACGCGTGGATTACCTGGTCAAGCCGGTTTGGCGACGGGATATTCTCCAGTTGCTTTCGTCGGACGCGTTGGACGGATGATCCGGGCAAAGCCTCCAAGGGGGTATAGTCGGGGCCCATGGGTGTCCGTGGTTGAATCCTGAATGGGGCAGGGGGTGACGTGAAGGATAGATTTATTGCGTCGCTCGAAAGGACACGTGCCGCTTGCGTGACATCCTGCAACGCGAAAGGAACTATGCCGTTCGCGATAAGGGCATGCCACGACGACCCTGGGTTGACCCGGCAAGGCTACCCTTGTTGACCCGGCAAGGTTGTCATTTCGACGAACGAAGTGAGGAGAAATCTTGCGGGAATCCTCTCTTACTTGGGGACCCCCTTTCTCCCACGCAAAGCGCCCTTTACCGGAAACGCGCCCTTTTCTTCTTCCGGGCGCGTTGTCTGGCAGGCGCGGGTCTGGTATAGTAACGGGTGGTGCAACCACCGAACAGGGAGTCCGGGTGTGGCTAAAGTCATCTACGCGGATTGGGACGAAACCCTCGGAAATCAGGTCAAGGCCCTCCTCAACGCGAATGGCCTGGAGTGTGACTGGGTAAAGAGCGGCCGCGAGGCCCTGAACCTGATGGAGCAGGATTCCGCTCAACTGGTCGTCGCCGAAATCATGATGCCCGACGTCAGCGGTTTCGAACTCTGCCGGCGGATCCGGGCTCTGGATCGCGGCTGGGAAACCCCCGTTTTGCTGGTCTCTTCCATGTCCGCAGAGGAAGAAGTGCGCCACGCCCTGGCCCAGGGGGCCGATGATTTCCTATCCAAGCCGATTCATCCGCCCATGCTGGTGACCAAGGTAAACCACCTGCTCAACGCCGATCCGCCGGTTGCCCAGCCCGACCCCGTCACGGGACTGTTCAACCACCGTCACATGAAATACCTGCTCCAGCGGCGCCTGGTGAAAAAAGAACCCTTTGCCCTCGTGTGCGCCGAACTGCTCAACATGCCCCGTTTCAAGAAAGCGGCTGGCGAAGAAGGCCGCAACAAGGCCATGCGTCACCTCGCGCGGATTCTCGAAGCCTGCGGCAAGAAGGTCCAATCAGGATTCGCCGCGGCCCACATGGGGGGAGGGCATTTCGTGTGTCTCATGCCACCCCAGTACGCCCAGGCCTTCGGCAAGTCGGCCTACCGGCTCTGGACCGAGCATATTCCCGAACTCTGCGACGCCCTGGGTATCCGGATGAACAGCGGCGAGGCGCTGCCGGAGGCGGTGGTGTACTTCATGTTCACCGGCAACCGCCAGGGCACGACTGCCCAGGAGTGTTTCACCCGGCTCGCCCAGATCCGCGGTATGGCGATCGCCGCCGGCCCCGGCGTGTTCCTGGATCGTCGCGGCCTCAAGCTGGAAGGAATCCAGGAAGAAGACTAGCCGGGGAGATGGAATCGACATGACCGACGGTATCCGGGTCACCATCTGGAACGAGTACATTCACGAGCGGGAGAACGAGCGGGTCAGGGCGGTCTATCCCGGCGGCATCCACGAGGCCATCCGTGACGCCCTTGAAGGGCAGCCGGGCATCGCCCCTCCAGGGGTGGCTACGCTCGACATGCCGGAGCACGGCCTTCCACCTGGTGTCCTGGGGAATACCGATGTCCTTCTCTGGTGGGGGCACAAGGCCCATGACAAGGTCTCGGATGCCGTGGTCGAGGCCGTTTGCGCGCGGGTTCTCGAGGGCATGGGATTTATCGCGTTGCATTCAGCCCATTTTTCCCGCCCCTTCAAGCGGCTCATGGGCACGGGTTGCTTTCTCAAGTGGCGGGAGCGGGAGCCCGATGGCGAACGGGAACGGATCTGGGTGGTCGAACCCTCTCATCCCATCGCCGCCGGCTTGCCCGATCATTTCGTCCTGGAACACACCGAAATGTACGGTGAGCCTTTCGGCATCCCCAGACCCGATGAACTGGTGTTCATCAGCTGGTTCGCCGGGGGAGAAGTGTTTCGCAGTGGATGCTGCTGGCGCCGGGAACGGGGAAAAGTATTCTATTTCCGCCCTGGCCACGAAACGTTTCCCATATACCATGACGAGCACGTGCGACGGGTTCTGGTGAACGCGGTGCGCTGGGCCGCGCCCGTGTCCAATCCCGCGCCCTGTATCCAGGGCAACAGGCCGCCCCTGGAACCCTGAAATATGCCGGTGCCCACCGGTTGCCGGCACGGAGAGCGTCCCATGACACGAAGCACCACCCGGGCCGTGATGTTCGCGGTAATCGCGATGGGTTTGCCAGTTTACGTGTCAACGGCTGGTGAACCTCCATCTCTCGCCCGGAAAGCCGAAATCTTCCAGGTGGACATGGAACGGCGATTCCTGCTCGAGGGGCAGGCCCTGTGTAAACTCAACCCCCCGCGTTCCAATAAGCCCTTTATTGATTACAACATGCCGGACAACGCCTACATGACCGGCATGTACCTCGCCTCCCTGTGCATGAAATACAAGGTGACGGGAGATGAAGCGGATCGCCGGAAAGCCATCGAGTCCCTCGATGCCCTGTTGCGGCTCTGCGAGGTGACCGGTGAACCCGGCCTGCTCGCCCGGGCCTTCTGGCCGGTCGATCGTCCCATGAAGGATGACGGGGTCTGGCGCCTCTCCCCCGATGGACGCTACAAGTGGCGGGGCGACGTCAGCACGGACCAGGTGGCCGGAGCCATGTTCGGTTTTTATTTCGCCTGGAACCACGTGGCGGACCCGTCCGCCCGGAACCGGATTGGAGCCACCACGGCCGCCATGGTGGACCGGATCGAAAGAGACGGACGCAGGATTCGGGACGTCGACGGTTCTTTCACCCGGTGGGGACGTTATGACCCAGAGCATGTTGCTTCGCGCGAAAAAATGAATGCCCTGTTGTACCTGCAGGTGCTGGCCGTGGCCGCGCAGACCTCTGGCCGGCAGGATCTGGTCGACCTCTATCGCCGTTGTGCCATCGATGAAGGCTACGCGGACCTTGCCGTCGAGGCCCGGCGTCTGCTGGACCCCTCCCGCCGTCCGGGGCTGGTCAATCACAGCGATGACGTGCTGCTCTTTCTGGCCTACGTGCCCCTCCTGGAAAGCGAGCGGGATCCCGTTCTCCGCGGCCGGTACCTGGCCAGTTTTCGCCGGTTCTGGCTTGGCAATGAAAAGTATCCCGGGGTCCGTCCCGAGGCCAATCCCCTGTATGCCTTCGCGGCGGCGGCGTTTCTGGGGGAAACTGCCGCCGTGGAGGATGGACGCCAGACCCTGCGCCTGTTTCCATTCCGGATCAAGTGGTCCAGTGAGGTCGTAGCGGCCTACGCTGCCGAGTTTGGCTTCAGCGAGACTGAACCGGTCAGTCCCCAGCCGTCACCGGGAACGCCGATTCCCGTGGACCGGCGGGCGAAAGCATGGTCCGCCTGGGTGCAGGATCCCTACCATGCCCCCTGGCGCGATTCCTTCCTGTACGAACTCGAATTCAATGGCCACGATTACCTGCTGGCCTATTGGTTTGGAAGATACCTCGGACTGCTTGCTTCCAGCGAATGACGATTTTTCACTGACGGCCCCGCGTTCCCTGGAAAAGGGGGTATAATCTAAGAAAACTGGAAACTTCCGGTAAGGACGGTTTCCATGTCGGGAGGCTAACCATGCGTCGTGCGTGCTCTCTGATGTTGCTGGCGGGGCTGATGGGCGTAGTGGCTCACGCCGGAGAGATCAAGGCGGGGGTGCCCGCGCCACCGGTGGAAGGGGAAACCCTCGCCGGGCAGGCGGTTTCACTGGATCAATTGCTGGCCGCTCACCCGAAAGCCGTCGTGCTGTTGATGTTTTCCCCGGGGACCGGCGAGGACCTTGCCCTGGCCCTCGAGGAGATCTACCAGCAGTATGGGGCCGAACGGATTCCCGTGGTGGCGGTCGGCCTCTCCCAGGATGAAACCGCGCTCGCGGATTTCGCCCGGCGGATGGGGCTTACGTATCACGTAATACCCGAAACCAGGCTGAAGGATGGTTCCTGGGCCCGGGACGTGGGCGTGCTGCCTGTGACCTGCCTGATCAGCCCGGTCCGACCCGCCCAGATCGATGATGTACTGGCGGGCGGCGGCGTTTCCAGCGTCAGGCTGATCCAGGCCCTTGCCGAGGATCTTTTCCGCAAGCGCGCCGACGAGGCTCTTGGCGTGGCCGATGCCGCCGTCAAGGTCGCCCCAGATGACGCGGAAGTCCGCCGCGTCCGCGCCCGCATCCTGGCCGATCAGGGAAAACTCGACGAGGCGGAAAAGGAATTTGGGGCGATTGACGATCCCGCCGGGCTGGCCGAGGTCGCGTTGAAGCGGGGGGACGCGGACAAGGCCATGGAAATCGCCGCGTCGGCCCCGGAAAATCCCCGCGCGGCTGCCGTGCGGGCCGAGGCGCTGGCGGCACGGGGACAACTCGACGATGCCCTGGCCGCGGTTCAGCAGGCCCGGTCCGCCGCGACTGGTGTCCGACCCTGGGAACTTTCCACCATCCTGAACCTGGAAGGGCGCCTGCTCCACACCAGGGGTGACGCCGCCGCGGCCCTGGAACAGTACCGCGCGGCCGTTGACCTGGACCGCTATAACGTGGAAGCCCTCGCCAACCAGGGCGAGACCCTGCGCCAGCTGGGGGAACCGGAAAAAGCGAAGGAAACCCTTGAGAAAGCGGTGACCTTCCGGGATGAACCCGCGCTGGCCGCCCTGATGGCCCGGGTGGCCGAGGAACTCCAGTGGAAGGAAGATACCGCCCGGCAGGAACAGATCCGCGCGCAGATTGAGACCCTGTCTGCCCGCTTCCGGGAGGCCCGGGAAAAGGATGCCGCCGAGGGCCGATCGCGGGACACCTGGACTTCGCCGCCCCTCGTGTTCGCCCTGTTGCCCGGGATCGGCGGCGGGGTATTTTTCGAGCGGGCCGGCACGGACGCCCTGGTTTCCTATGGAATCGAGCAGGCCTGGCAGGCGCAAAACGGCCTGCGCGTAGTGGAACGGGCCATGCTCGACAAGTTGCTCCAGGAACTTAATCTCGGGGCTTCCGACCTCGCGTCGCCGGACACCCAGCGTAAACTGGGTTCGGTCCTGTCCGCCAGCCACCTCGCGTTCCTGGAATTCGCCCGGTCCGGCGCGCGCCTGCAGGCCCGACTCAAGCTCGTGGAGACCGAAACCACGGAAATCGTGTTCCAGCAGGCTTTCCCGGTTGACGAGGCCGATCCCGCGTCGGCCGGACAGGCCATCGCCCGCGCCGTCTGGGAGAAAGTGGGCGCCGACCGGGAACTGAAAGGTCTCCTGGCGGATGTAACTGATAAGGAGCGCGTCATGATCAACCTTGGTGGTCGTCATGGCGTCAGGCCCGGCCAGTCCTTTACCATACTGGAGGAAGGCCCCCCGGTGGAGGCCGGGGGCCGGGTTATCGCCTACCGGAGCAAGCCGGTCGGTCACCTCATCGTGAACGAGGTAGAGGCCGAATTCGCCGTGGGTGCCGTTACGGCCATCCAGGATGGCGTGACGTTGCGCGCGAACATGAAGATACGCGGCAGGCTGGAATCTCCGGGGGCCGCGGGAGGATAAAGCCCGGTGAAACACAACGTCGGTGGGCAACGGACAGTGCTGGCGGGGGTCCTGCTGGGGGGGTGGCTCCTCATGGCGGTCGCGATGGCCCAGAACCCCTGGGAATACCGGACCCGGTATGTGGACGGACCCGCGACAACCCTTGAGAACCCCTTCGTCCTGGACAGCGCCCAGGTCAAATCCGCCTTTTACTTTCACGCCACCGCCGGCAAGCCGGTGCTGTGGATCCGCTTTGAGGGCACCTATGGTGATGAGGTGCGCCTGCAACTGGGGGTTCCCGCAAAGGCCGGGTACGCCTCCCTGCGGCCGGTCGCGGTGATCGCGGGGCGGGACTGTCCCGATCCCGGCCGGTCGTTACCCTTTGCCCTGCCCGATGGATGGGGCGCCCTGGTATACGACACCGCCCAGGTTGCCGTCACGGACGGTTACGAAGGATATACCGGTGCCCGGAGTTACCAGTTTGAAACACAATCCTTCACCCTGCCCGCCTCGGGTACCTACTATATCGCCGTGTATTTCCCCACCGGCCCCGATGGGAAATGCTGGGTTACCGTGGGCACGGAGCGTCAACCCCGTCTCACCGACATGTTTACCGTGCCCGTGAACGCGGCGGCGATCCGCGCTTTTTTTGAAATTTCTCTCCTCTCCGGCTGGGGCGCGACGCTGGACCTGCTGGTTACCCTCATGCTGCTGATCGTGGGCGTGATCGCGGTTTCCCCGCATTGAATCTGCGGAGTGATCTTCCGAATTGCGCGCGCGGGCAGGGAAGAGGACAGGCCTGGAGGAGACGCCAGGGTTGAATCGCCGTGATTTTCTGCGACGGATGACGGTTGCCGGCGTGGGCGGTATCATGGTGGGCACGGCCGGGCATGCCGCGTCGGCATCCTTTCGCGCGGGCATCGGCCGGCGGGACATTACGCCTCCCATGGGCGTATCGCTTGCCGGTCATACCACCGATCGCAAGGCCCGATCCGTCCATGATCCCCTCCACGCCTGCTGTATCGCCATGGAATCCGGAAACACCCGGGCCGCGGTGGTGACCGTCGACCTGTGCATGGTGCCACGGGACGTGTTCGATGCCGCCCGGCGGCTGGTGGTCGAGCGGTGCGGCATTCCCCCCGAGCATCTCATGATGTCCGCCACCCATACCCACACCGGTCCCGCCGTCACGCCGCTGTTTCAGAGCGACCCGGACCCGGCGTACGTGGCCGCCCTTCCCGGATGCATTGCCGACGCTGTGGAACAGGCGGTGCGGGCGCTTGAGCCCGCCGCGTTTGCCTTCGGATCGGGCACGGTTCCCGATGAGGTATTTAACCGCCGCTGGTTTGTCACGCCCGCGCTCTTGCGGCCGGATCCCTTTGGGAACACCGTCGATCGGGTCCGCATGAATCCTCCCCAGGGCGACCGGGGACTGGTCTGTCCCGCCGGACCGACGGATCCCGAGGTGGTCGTCTGGGGCTTCCGTCGGGCCGATGGCTCGCCCCTGGCCCTGCTGGCCTGCTATGCCCTGCACTACGTGGGAGGCGTGGAGGATGGCGCGGTGTCGGCCGATTATTTCGGGCGTTTTCGCGCGATGGTCGAGGAAACCCTCGCGCGCGAATCCGGCGGACGTCCCGTGCTGGCCATGCTCGCCAACGGTGCCAGCGGCGATATCAACAACATCAACTGGCCGGGGCAGCCCGTCCGGTATCAGCCCTACGAAAAAATGGAATCCGTGGCCCGCAAGGTTGCCGACGAGGCCTTGCGGGTCTACGGCTCGGCTGGCTGGCAGGAACAGGTGCCACGGGTGAGGGGACGGATGGTGGAGATCGAAGCGGGTGTCCGCCTGCCCCGTCCCGACGAGGTCGACCGCGCCAGGGCCATGCTTGCCCAGGTTGGAGAGGGACCCCTGAAGACCTGGGAAGAGATCTATGCCCGGGAAACCGTGCTGCTGGCTGACTATCCCGGGAAAGTCCGCGTGCCCCTGTATGTCCTGGGCATTGGCGATGCCTGCGCGGTGGGCCTTCCCTGTGAAGCCTTCTGTCGTATCGGGCTCACCATCAAGCGCGCGAGTCCTTGCGCGGGCACCATGGTCATTGGCCTGGCCAACGGCTATTATGGCTACCTGCCCACCACCGAACAGCACCTGCTGGGCGGCTACGAAACCTGGCGCGCCCGTTCCAGTTATCTCGCGCCTGACACGGATGAATCCGTGCTCCGGGCAGTACTGCCCCTCCTGAACGACATGGCCGCGGATGACCATTGATCGCGGAATCTGCCCGCGTGGAGACGCGTAGGTTGAACAGGCTGAAAAACGCGCCTGGGGCTGGTCAATGAAAATGCCGCATGGTTACCTGCTGGTTCTTGCGGGCTTGCGGGAGCCGGGGAAGCCGTGTCACACGATCGGGATTCAGGCGCGGGAGGGGAACAACGGGTATTGTCGCGGACGACCGGATCAGTGAATCCAGTGGCATCGCCCTGTCGCGCCAGGTTGAACCCAGGGTAACCGTGTTTTTTGAGTTTGATGACGGACCCAGGAACGGCGAAAGCATGGCCGTGGACGCCGCGCGGCAGGAAATCCTGCTCGTGTCCAAAGGCAAAAATTACCCAGATGAATGGCAACTCGCGGACCGGCGCGTCAGAATAGTACTAAATATAACTCTTCAGATATAACATATTATATAACTACTTAATCCTTTTAAATTTATTCCTTTAAGAAAAGACTTTACTTTTTACACAACTTGCATTAAACTTGTTAATAGAGGAAGCAGCGCGCGTGCCTGCTTCGGGTTATTACACCAACAGGAAGGGAATGGAACATGCGGAGAGAAAAGGTCGGTTTCACGTTAATCGAACTGCTGGTGGTGATTGCCATCATCGGTATCCTGGCTGCGATCCTGCTGCCGGCGCTGGCCCGGGCCCGGGAAGCGGCCCGTCGCTCGTCCTGCCAGAACAACCTGAAGCAGATGGGGCTGGTCTGCAAAATGTACGCCAATGAAGCCAAGGGAGCCTTTCCCAGCATTCAACTCTACGACTGCTATAACGCTTCGCTGTACCCGCCCATCAACAAGTCTTTCGCGATCAACGCCTTTGCCGTTTACCCGGAATACCTGAATGATCCGGGCTCCACCCTGTGTCCTTCCGACCCCTCCAACAAGGGCGTGCGGGACACCTACGTGGAGGCCAACGGCAAACCGCAGATCTGGAACGGTGAAGGCTATCTTCCCCCGCCTGCCGACGTGGAAGAAAATTTCTACCCCTGCGAACTGGACAGTTCCAGTTGCAGTTACTTCTATATCGGCTGGGCGCTGTACATCCCCGGCATTACCGATGATCCCCACAAGTTTACCACCTATGGCAATCCCATCGCGCTGTTTGCCGAAATGGTGACCTATTTCAGTTCCAAGCCGGGACTGGATCCCAACCTTGTCGCTGGCATGAATGGGGCCCTGCTCGAAATTCAGCAGATCATTACCGACACCAATCCCGCGACCCTGGGCCGGGTCAACGAGGACATCAAGCCCACCGGCGTGAGCCTCACGGTGTACCGCCTGCGGGAAGGTATCGAACGGTTCCTGATCACGGACATCAACAATCCCGCGGCGAGCAACCTGGCCCAGAGTACCCTCGCCGTCATGTCGGATACCATCGGGGCCAGTTCTACCGATGAAAACAGTTTCAACCACGTCCCCGGCGGAAGCAACGTCCTCTACATGGACGGCCACGTGGAGTTTATCCGCTACCCCGGTCCGTTCCCGGTCAGTCCGCTTACCGCCTGCCTGATGAGTTCTTTCTGATCCCGCTCGAATCAGCGTGACGGTTGCCCCCCGGTGCGGTGCCGGGGGCTTTCTCATGCAGTGCGCGGAAGTCTTTGACGCCCGTGCGATGGGACCGTAACCATCGGACAATTGCCCCCTTCCTGGAAAGGGCCCCCTTATCCCCTCCAGCAAGAAACCGGGGGATAGGGGGGAAATGGAGAGCGGTCAGGATCAGGCCGAAAGTTGCAAAGTGGACGCGAAAATGGGGGTCTGCACCGTGGCGACCGTTTCAAGAACCCGCGCGGGCGGTGGTGGGGTTTGTACCACCGCGTTCGTCGGCAGTTTTGGCGGCAGGGTGGCCAGCAGGTCGTCTCCGGCGGGATGCGTGTCCGACTGCCAACGCGAGATCAGCACGTCACGGTACAGCGTGGGGACCACGCCCGCCACGTCGAATATGCTGCCAGTGGGCAATACGGGCTCCGATTGGGACGGGATAACCTGTGGAGCCGCCGCCTTCGCTGCGCGGGGGGAATCGGTCGTCTGCATCCTTGCGGGTTCTCCATGCGGCTGCGGTCTTTCGATCCGCGCGTATCGCGTGCTGACATCCGTGTTCACTTGCATGGTTGCCATCCTGGCGTTCATGGGCTGGAACCTTCATGGTTCCGTAGTGGTTATCGGAATTTTCCCGCGAAACTTTACCCACCCTGGTCCTGATACTCGGCCCGCGCGCGGTTCATTGCCCACCAGCCATTCCCGCGATAGACGCGGCTGCGCCAGGGACGCGTGGGGGTAACTTTTTTGTGTTTCTTATGCCAGCGTGGTATCATGACATACCCACCGGAACCGGGGCGCCATGTTTCAGTCCATTTACGGCGAGAAATATTTGCTGAAACTTTTCCGGTTCAGGAGGAATAACAATCGTTCAAGGTGCTTGCAGTTCGAGGTGAACTGAAGATACACAAACTAACCTGATCGGTAGAAGGAGCAAGACCATGGTACGTCAGAACGCGGTGAAGATGCTGTATGTGTTGCTGGCCATGACGTTGGTGGTGGGCATGGCTTCCGGTTGCAAGCGCAAGAGCCCGCCCCTCAACACGGACCTGACCAATACCTCTGGAATGGAATCCACCTCCGGCGAGGGACAGCCCAACCTCGACCTGGAACGCCTGCTGTTCGAGCCGGGCAGCAAGTACGGCCTGCAGACCGTGTACTTCGATTTCGACAGTTCCGCCTTGCGGCCTGACGCCATGGAAACCCTGCGCCAGAACGCCGAGAAGATCAAGCAGGTGCCGGGCGTGGTCATTCAGTTGGCCGGTCACTGCGACGAGCGCGGTACCCAGGAATACAACCTTGCCCTCGGGGAACGCCGCGCGCTGGCCGTCCGGAATTACCTGATTCAGCTGGGCGTCTCCGGCGACCGGCTGGTCACCATCAGTTACGGCAAGGAACGCCCGGCGGTTGATGGTCACGATGAAGCCGCGTGGGCGAAGAACCGTCGCGTGGAATTCAACCGCGCCGTTGCCCAATAATAACCGTTGGTGGTTCCCCTATCGGGACAGGCTGCTGAGCGGGCGTGGGTTGCGATTGCCTTCAGGTGAAAGGATACATCGATGAACAGGTCGACCGTCTGGCTGATCGCCATGCTGGGTGTCGTGACGGTGGCGCTGACCGGGTGTAACACCACCGGTGGCCAGTTGGAAACCACCATTTACGACATGCATAAGCGCGTGGTCAAACTTGACAAGGACCTCGGTGATTCGATCACCAAGTTGAACGAAACGGCAGCTACCCTCAACGCCCGGGTGGATGAAATGGATCAGCAGACCCGCCAGTTGGGCCTGCAGATTGAAAACAACCAGAAGCGGCTGGACGACCTGAGCAAAGACCTCGCCCGGTTCCGGAGCGACGTCTACCGTCACCTGGGGATCACCACGTCCATGCCCGGCGCGGTAGGGGGAACGCCAAACGTTTCCGTCGGTCAACCGATGATTGAAACGCCCGGCGGCGCCACCACGCCCGCCCCGTCGGGGCCTGCCGCGACGGGCCGCAATGAACTGGTGGATTCCGCGCCCCCGCCTTTGCCGGCACCTCCGGCGGCTGCCCAGCCCGCGCAGGCACCGGCTGTCCCGGCTGCCCAGCCCGCCATGGATGAGCGTACCCTCTACGCCTCCGCTCAGCGGGCCCAGGAGTCCGGGGATCTCGAAGGCGCCCTGAAACTGTTCGACGAGTACCTCACCCGGTTTCCAAATGGGGAACAGGCCGCCAACGCTTATTTCTGGAAAGGCAAGTGCCAGTTGGATCTGAACCGTCACGCCGACGCCGTTCAGACGTACGAAACCTTGCGGTCCAAGTTCCCGAACAACACCAAGACCCCTTACGCCATGTACAACCAAGCGGTGGCCCATGTCCGGCTGGGACAGAATGCCGAGGCCGCCCGGCTGATGCAGGCGATTATCGACCAGTTCCCCATGTCGCCGGTCGCCGAACAGGCCAAGAACGATATCAAGAAACTGACCGGGGCTCGCTGAGTCCCGACTCCCAGGCGTTGCGTCAGGCGGCGTGTCCGCGAAGGCATGCCGCCTGAATTGTTTATAATATCGGTTCCCGGTCGTACCCGGGACGCGCGCGCGGATATCACAAGGAGGAGTGCTGGCGATGACGTATTACCTTGGACTGGATGCCGGTGGCACCAAAACGTTCTGTCTTGTTGGCGATGAACACGGTAACATTCTCGGGTTCGGCCGGGCCGGCACCGGAAATTACGAGGGTTTCGGCGTGGAGGCCGCCCGGCGGGAAATCGAAAAGGCCGTGCGGATGGCACTCGATGATGCCGGCATTACCCTCCAGCAGTTGACCGGTATCGGCATGGGCGTGGCCGGGGCGGACCTGCCCGATGATTACGTCATGCTCGAGCGGGAAATTTTCACGCCCCTGTTCGGAGATATCCCCCGGGTGTTCCGGAACGACAGCATGGGTGGGCTGCGCGGCGGTACCCGCGATCCCTTCGGCATCGTCATCGCCTGTGGCACGGGGTGCGTGTGCGCCGGCGTGAACCGTCACGGCAAGGAGGCCCGGGTCGGCGGCATCAGCGAAGACTTCGGCGACATGGTCAGTGGATCCAGCATTGGCACGGAAGGGCTCAAGGTCGTTTTCCGCGCCCGGGACGGTATCGTCGGGCCCACCCTCCTGACCGATCATTTTGTGCGCCGCGCGGGGTGTAAGGACGCCGATGAACTCTTCCATAAAATGTATATTCGCCAGATCTGGCATAAAGATCTTGAGCCCATGGCCAAGCTGGTCTTCGACGCCGCCTACGAGGGGGATCCCGCCGCCTGCGATATCCTGGAATGGGGCGGACGTTACCTCGCGGAAATGGTCATCGCCGTCGCCCGGAAACTGGACATGTGCCGGGATACCTTTGACGTTGTCATGACCGGAAGCGTCTTCAAGGGCCGTTCTCCCGTGCTGATCGATACCATGCGCGCCCGCGTGCACCGGGTCTGTCCGGAAGCCCGGTGCGTGCGCGCCCTGTTCGAGCCCGTGGTGGGCTGCTACCTCCTGGGGCTCGAACTGCACCACGCGATGGATGACGCCCGCTACGCGAACCTCGAAAAAAGCCTGGACGCCATGACCGCCCGTTGCGGCGTCTCGTTCCGGCCGGAGGCCTGAGATGAGATTGACCGCCGCCCATGTGCTGGTGGCCGTCGCGGCCCTGGTTACGGGGCTGGTAGTCTACCTCGCGTTTTTCGCGGGCGCGGGGCCCTCCGACCAGGCGGCCCCCGTGGACGTTTCGGACCCGGCCAGCGCTCCCGTTATCCAGTTGGACGCGGAAGAGGTGCGCCTGGGCACGGTGTCAAACCGGGAACCCACCGTTCACCAGGTAACCGTGCGCAACGCCGGTAAAATGCCGCTGGAAATCCGCGACGTCCGCACCAGTTGCGCCTGTACCCAGGGAAAGATGCGGGGCGGCGATCCCGCCGTTATTCCCCCGGGTGGTTCGGATGTCCTGGAAATCACCTTTTATCCCAAGCGGGTATACGGCTTTCATTCCCACAAGGTCCTGACCCTGTTCTCGAACGACCCGGCGCGCCCGTCTCTGGAACTACATGTCCTGGCCGACGTGGACCCGGAATTCGAAGTAGTTCCGGATGAAGTGGATTTTGGCACCGTTACCAAGGGCGTGGAGGCGACCCGGACCATCCGGTTCAGGCCGCTGCAGACGCCCGTGTCCCATGTTACGGGACTGTCCACCGCCCAGCCCGGACGGGACGCCGAGGGCGTGGATCCCTCGTTGCGCAAGTCCTGGTTGCGGGTGGAACAGGTGGAGGTACCCGCCTCCGAATGGCGCAACCTCGATTTCCCCGAGGTAGATATCCGCGTAACCATTGACCCCGCCGCGCCGCCGGGTGAACTCCGGCAATCCTTCTATATCTCCGTGGACACGCCCCGGTTTCCGTTCCTCATGGTGCCTGTCCGGGCGCTTGTGGAGGCTCCCTACACGATCGAAGGCGCGATCAGCCAGGGCCAGGTTTTCATACGGCAAGGTGAACCTTCCCCCGTCGTGCGTTTCCGGGCCGCGTCCGGCGCGCTCCGGCCGGTTTCCGTGGCGGCGGATCCGCCCGACCTGGTGGACGTTACCGTGGAAACCCCCGATGACGCCACGGTCGAGGTAAGACTGGCCGCGCGGGGCGGACTGCCCCCCGGGAAACATTCAACGAACCTGAAGGTGTCCCTGCGGAATGACGCCGGCGTGGTGTTCGAGGAACAGTGCTTCGCGCACGTGTACGTGGCCGGCGGTGGCAACTGATTCGTGAATCCCGCTGAACCGGAGAAAAACGCATGGTGCTTTTCGGTAGAGGATCCGGCGGTGATAAGAACGCCAGCGAAATTTTTCCCCTGCCCCCTCGAACGGCTTCCTGCGTGGTGTGCGGGGAAACCCGTTCGTTCACCAAGGTCTGGAAACGGGCGTTCATCATGCAACGTTGCCCGTGTTGCGGCATGGTCTTCGAAAACCCCGCCGCGTTGTATAATAAGGTCACGCCGGTATGTCCCCGATGTGGGGAACCTCTCGAACAGCCAGGTTTCGATTACGGCCTGTGCGACCATTGCGGGTCCAAGCATGAACTGATCGAGGGGGCCAAGCCGTCCCTGTTGCCGAACCTGCGACAGCGGCAGGAAATGAACCGTTTCGGTAAATCCAGGAGCGTGTTAGATTGATGTGGACCGATCTGGAACGACAATTGCGCGAACTGGCCGGTGAGTATGGCCAGGAACACATTTTCAGGTACTGGGATACGTTGGATACTGGCGCGCGCGCCCGTTTCCTCGAGGACCTCGCCCGCGTCGATTTTCCCCTGATGCGTCGCCTCGCCGAAACGTGGATCCTGAACACGCCGGAACCGGAACACTTTTCCGATATTCAGCCCATTCCCGTGATTCCAGCCGAGCCGGAAGACCCGGCCGCCGTGGCAGCGGGGGAGGATGCCCTGTCCCGGGGCGAGGTCGGCCTGTTCCTCGTGGCGGGGGGGCAGGGCACCCGTCTCGGGTTTCCCGGCCCTAAGGGGTGTTATCCCATCGGCCCCCTCACCGGGAAAACCCTCTTCCAGTATCACGCCGAGAAAATCCGCAACCTCCAGCGGCGGTACGGTTGCGTCTTACCCTGGTACATCATGGTATCGGAGACCAACGAAGCGGCCACCCGCGCCTACTTCCAGGAAAACGCCTGGCTTGGACTGGCCCCGGACCAGGTCTATTTCCTCAGGCAGCGCATGGTACCCTGCATGGACGACCACGGGCGCTTTCTGCTCGAGGCCGCGGATCGCCTCGCCATGAATCCGAACGGACACGGCGGCTGCATCCCCGCCATGAAAGAAGAAGGCGTCATCCAGGACGCCCGCGACCGGGGTGTGCGCTGGCTGAGTTATTTCCAGGTGGACAACTGGGCGGTCAAGGTGGCGGATCCCGTTTTCCTGGGCCACCACGTGCTGCGTAATGCCGACATGTCTTCCAAGGTCCACCGCAAAAACGATCCCCGGGAAGCGGTGGGGGTCCACTGTCTGTGCGATGGCGACTACCGGGTCATCGAGTACAGCGAACTCGACCTCTATCCCCAGCTCCTGGAAACCGACGAGGCCGGAAATCTCCGGTTTTTCGCCGGCAACCCCGCCATCCACGTCATTTCCGTTGATTTCGTGGAACGGCTCAACGCTCATTACGACGAATTTCCCTGGCACGTGGCCCATAAAAAGGTGCCATGCCTGGATGACACCGGCGCGCTGGTCAAGCCCGATCGCCCCAACGCGTACAAGTTCGAAACCTTCGTGTTCGACGCGTTGAAGTTCGTGTCCCATCCCCCGGTTGCCCTGGAAATCCGCCGCGAGGGCGAATACACCCCCACCAAGCAGCCCGAAGGGGTCAACAGTGTCGCGGCATCCCGACAGAGCATGGCAGACTACTGGGGCGGGTGGCTGGAAAAAGCGGGGTGGACGCTACCCCACGACGCCGGGGGGCACGTGTCGGTGCCCGTGGAAATCAGTCCCGTCTTTGCCCTGACCGAGCGGGAATTCCTGGATCGTGCGCCCGAGCCCAGGACCGTGAACTCCGGTGTCGTGATCGAAGCGGACGGATCAACGCGCGTAAACTGATCTTTCCCCGAATGACAGGACAGGGTGGCGGTGGCGGATACTCAAGAAAGGACATGTGTTATGGCAGACGGCAGTAACGTTTCGCGCCCCAGGCCTTCCCTGCTGCGGCGCCTGCTGCGCTGGACCATCCGGGGCCTGCTGGTCCTGGTCGCGATCCTGGTGGTTCTCTTCGTCGCGGTGTTTCACCGGGCCCTCTACAACCGGTTTTCCCTGTTTCCCCGTCAGCAGGCGGCCTGGGAGACCATCCGGGCCAACCACATGCCCGTCGCGATCAGCACCGGCTACAAGGAGTACCGCGGGATCATTCACAGCCATTCCTACCTCTCCCACGACTCCGAGGTGCCTTTTGAACACATACTCCAGGTCATGAAAGACGTGGGGCGTGATTTCATCATCCTCAGCGACCATTGCCAGGAAAACGACAACAACCTCTACGGATTGCAGTGGAAGGGCATCCACGACGGCAAGTTGTTCATCCAGGGTTTCGAGATGCAGGAAGGGTTCATGCCGGTGGGCCTGCCGGAGGGAACCGTCCTGAGTTGCAAGGATGACGCCGAAACCCTCGCCAGGAAGGTGGAAGAAGCCGGGGGCCGCGTCTTCATCATCCACGCCGAGCAGCCCCGGCGCTGGGAACTCCCCCAGATCCAGGCCATGGAAATCTACAACGTTCACCCCGATTTCATGGAGGAACTCAAGGGTGCCCGGTTGTATCGCCTGATTACCAACATCCTCATCAACCTGCGGGCCTATCCAGACCAGACCATCCGGGCTATCTTCGACCCGCCCGTGAAGGTACTGGAGACCTGGGACCAGTTGAGCATCAACCGGGACATCGGTGGTTTCGGCGGCAATGATTCCCACCAGAACGTCGGCATCTATGGCATCTATACCGAGGACGGCGGGCTCCTGCTGCGCCATGCCGAGGGCAAGGACCTGAAAAAATACGCGTTGAATCCGGTCACCCGGTTGCTGTTGCGGATATGCTGCGGACCGCTCGAACCGGGGAAGGAAGTGTTCAGGATACAACTGGATCCCTACGAACGCATGGCCCGGTTCACCTGCACCCACGTGCTGGCCCACGACCTGACGGAGGAGGAAATCCTTTCGGCCATCGCGGGCGGTCGCGCCTTCGTGGGGTTCGACATGATCGCCGACAGTTCCGGGTTCGTGTACATGGCCCGCAACGGCAACCAGAAAGTGGTCATGGGGGAATCGATTGATTTCGTCCCCGGCGAAACCACCCTCCAGGCCTTCTCGCCCCACGTGGTCCGCTTCAGGGTACTGAGGTACGGGAAAGTGGTACATGAAGAGGACGGCGCGTCCATGGAATGGAAGCCCGATCAGCCAGGCAAGTATCGCCTGGAAGCCTATCTCAACATCCTGGGGATCTGGACTCCCTGGGTATACACCAACCCGGTAAACCTCCGGGAGAAATCTTCCTGACATGCTCAGCAAACCGGTGGAGGGGCTCAAGCCCGGTGAAATAGTGGCCGAACCGGTACGGAACGCCGCGGGCGCGGTGCTCTGCCCGGAGGGATTCGTGCTGACCGAACAGGCTATCGCGCGCCTGCGCAACGCCGGGGTCACCACCGTGCGGGTGCGCCAGGACCTGGACAACAATGCCGAGATCGACGCGCGCCTGGCCCGGCTCGATGCCCGTTTCGAAGGCGTGACCGATCCCGCGCTCGCGCGTTTGCGTCGCATCGTGGGCGCGGTGCTCAACGGAATGAGGAACTGACCCATGTGCCCGGACGCGTCCCCCGAGCCAATCCGGAACGTGGATTTCGTCCGGCGGAAGGTTCAGGACCTTGCCACCCTGCCCACCCTTCCCGGGATCGTCCGCGCGGTGGTCGCGATGATGGATAACGCCGACGCTGGCCCGAGGGATGTTGCCGAACTGGTCTCTCACGACCAGGTCATGAGCGCCAAGATCCTCCGCCTGGTGAATTCGCCCCTCTACGGGTTTCCTGGCCGGATTTCATCGGTGTCCCACGCGCTGGTCCTGCTCGGGTTCAACGTGGTCCGCGGGCTGGTGCTGTCCATGGCCGTGTTCGACCATTTTTCCAGCCGGGTTCCGGGCCTGTGGGGGCATAGCCTGGGAACCGCCCTGGTGGCCCGCGCCCTCGCGCGCCAGTTGGGACGGAAAGACGCCGAAGAGGTCATGATCGCGGCCCTCCTTCACGACCTCGGCAAGGTAGTGCTGGCTCACCTGTTTCCCGAACACTACGCCTGGGCGCTCTCCATGGCCTCGGAGCGTCGCTGTCACGTGTCCGAGGCGGAACGCGAAGTTTTCAGCGTCGATCACACCCTCGCGGGCGCGTGGATTTCCCAGGCCTGGCATCTGCCCGCCCGCGTGGAGGACGTCATGGTGTTTCATCACACCCCCAGGGCGGCGAAAAACGCGCCCCCCGATGCCGCCCTGGCCCAGTTGGCCGATGCCCTTGCCCGGGCCATGGAATACGGCGATCCCGGCGATCCTGTCATGCCCAGGGTAGACGCGGACGCGATCAACTCGCTCGGCCTGGCAGACCTTCAGATCTCGAATGCCATTAAAATCGCCGAGGTGGAATTCCGGCAGGGCGTCGACGTGCTGGCCGGCGGCACCCCCAACCAGAACGGAACCTGATCCCATGTCCGACCGTCGGCCGGCCGTGATCCTGTTTAACATTCCGGACGCGTACGGACCCCTCCTGCGGGACAGCCTCGCGCGCGCGGGCTTCGACGCGCTGTTGACCGACGGCCACGTGGCCCTGTTCGAATGGATCGCCCAGCATCCTCCCGATTGCGTCGCCTGCTGGTACGCCCAGGACGATCCCCGTGGGTTCAGCCTTATCACCGAACTGAAGTCGGACGCGGCCTACGGGCACCTTCCCCTTGTGCTGTTCATGCCTCCCGGCGAACCCACCCGGGCCGACTGGGAAACCCTTCGGGCGGATGACTACCTCGTGTTACCCCGTGACCTCGACGAAGTTCCCGCGCGGCTCCGCCTGTGTGTCATCCGCTCCGCCCGGGACATCAATGCCAACCCCCTGACCGGCCTCCCCGGAAACCTCACCATCATCCGCGAAGCCGAGCGGCGTCTCCGCGAAGGTCGCCGCTTCGCCATGGCCTATGCCGATCTCGACCATTTCAAACCTTACAATGACAAGTACGGGTTCAACCGGGGCGACGAAGTGTTGCGCATGACCGCGCGTGTCCTGGCCAACGTCGTCCGTCGCGCCGATCACCCGGACGCCTGGCTGGGACACGTCGGGGGAGACGATTTCATCCTGTTGCTGCCCCCCGAGTTGATTGCCCGGGTATGCACCGAAATCTGCGAGTACTTCGACCTCGTGGTGCCCGACTTCTACGATCCCGAAGATGTGGCCCGGGGCGGTATCGAGTCCGTGGACCGGCAGGGTAACCACCGCTTTTTCCCCATCATGGGCTGTTCTATCGCCGTGGTGGACACGGGGCTGTGCGGCGCGACCCACATCGCCGAACTGAGCGCCCGCGCCGCCGAGGTCAAGAAAGCGGCCAAGAACATCGCGGGTTCCGCCTGGGTGCTTGACCGCCGCGGTCCCGCGGAGCCCCCCCTTTCGCCGGATCCCTCTTCCTGAAAAAGCGACGCGCCCGCCAACGTCAGTGACGGGCGCCCCGCGCGTTTATCCCGTGGTTCCCGCGTCAGAAGGAAATCTGCGCGCCCATGTACACCGTGTCGTAATCGTCGTCACCCTGGCCTTCCCAGGCCGTGAGGCCACTGCCCACGATGTAGTTACCCGCGAGGCCATCATCCCCGAACAGGTGCGCGTACGCCGCGTAGAAGAGCAGGTCTTCGGAATACTGGTATTCCGCGGAAACCGACACTTCCCAGCCGAGGTCCTTGTCCAGTTTACCGCCGCCGAACAGGGCCGGGTTATCGTACGCTTCATCCGCTTCCAGTTTCGAAACGAGCAGGGTCAACGCTAGGCATTCGGTGGGCTGCAGGTCCAGGCCCGCCGCGTACACCAGGACGTTGGACAACTCGGTGAAGTAGATAAATTCGGAGTATTCCACGTCCGAGAACAGGCGATTGAACGGGAGCGTGCGGTCATTGGACCACGCGCTCCGGTTGGGGTCGCCGCCGCTCAGCCAGGTGAAATTCAGGAAGGGACGGGGGGTCCAGCAGCAGTCGAAGGTGTATCCCACCGTGGCCGTGAGGCCGGGCGTGTCGTAATCCACGTCCGCCTCGCCGAAGCCGAAGGGACACGCCGATGGCACATCATCCACGCCGCCGAACTGCCAGGCGAACTCCGCCTCGTAATCCAGGTTACCGAACGCGCCGGCGGCCCGAATCCCGACCGTGTGCAGGTCTACCGGGAAGGCGGTCGTCGCGTAGTCATCGCGGACGTACATCCAGTACACGTCGAACACGTGATCTTCCAGCGCCTTGCAGGATCCGTAGAGCATGTACAGGTCGGTATCGTCCCCCGCGAAATCTCCGAACCGTTCGGCCAGCTTGGCCGCCACGGCATCCACGCTCCACGTTTCCGCGTCCCACGTCGCCCGGATCGCGTCGAAAGACAGGCCGAACACCGGCGAAGCGTCGCTGTTGTTGCCGATCAGCCACTCGCTGCCAAAAGTGAGTTCCTGGCGGCCCACCCGCAGCCGCAACGGCGTGTTCCAGATATTCGCCGCCTCGATGTAGGCCTGGTACACTTCCACGTCGTCCGTACTGTCCGCGCGGAGGTCGAGACCCCGGAAGTAGTCCGACCGGAAGTCTTCTCCCCACACGTCGTACGAACCGAACTCGATGAAGGCCGACACGTTATCCGTGAACTTGGCTTCCACGTTCAGACGGATCCACTGATCGTAATACGAGTCGGTTTCTATCGAATCGTAATCGTAGTACCAGCCCGTTATGGACAGCGATCCGCCAACGCGTACCTCCTGCAATTCGGCCATGCCCGTCACCGCAAGAAAAACGACTGCCAACCCTATCCCCCATGTCCGCATAACGTGTCCTCCTGTTGGTTTCAGGGCCATTGTACGGTTTGGCGGGTGCGCGCGCGCAAGCCGGGCTCAGGCCTCGCTCATCCCGGTCCGTCCACCTTCGCCGTGCACGTATCCATCCAGGCGAATCATCCATTCACCGAGTTCGGCCGCGCACTGTTTCAGGGTCGCGGCGGTCGCGGCGATCTCTTCCGCGGCGGCCGCGCTGGTCTGGGTTACCTGTTCCAGTTGGGACACGGCGCTGCTGACCTGGCTGATCCCCTTGGTCTGTTGTTCGCTGGCCTCGGCAACCTCGGCGGATACCACGGCCACGCGTTCCGCGTCCTGCACCGCGTCCCGCAGGATGGTTCCCGTTTCCTCTGCCGCCACGCTTCCCGCCTCCGCCGCCTCCCGGGACGCTTCCAGCAGCGAGGCCGTGTTGCGAGCCGCTTCGGCGCTCCGCTGCGCGAGGGCCCGCACCTCTTCGGCCACCACCGCGAACCCTTTCCCGGCTTCACCCGCCCGGGCCGCCTCTACCGCCGCGTTCAGCGCCAGCAGGTTGGTCTGGAACGCGATCTCGTCGATGGCCCGGATGATCTTCGCCGTTTCTCCCGCGGATTTCCGGATCTGTTCCATCAGGCCATTCAGGCGCGTCATTGCCTCGCCACCGTCGCGCATGGCGGTGCTCAGCGATGCCGACAGGTCCCGCAGTTCGCTCACCCGCTCATTGTTGGCTGCCGTCATGGCCTCGATTTGCCGGAGCGACGCCGAGGTTTCCTCCAGCGATGCCGCCTGTTCCGAAACGCCCTGGGCGAGTTCATTGCTCGCGTCGGCCGAGTGTTCAGCGGCCTTGCGCACCTCCTCCGACTTTTCATCCAGCGTTGCACTCAGGCCCGTGAGAAACCTCGCCTGCCGCCCGATGGTGATCGTGATGGCCACGGCCAGCACAAGCAACGTCAGCAATCCTAGGCTGGCCATGACCAGGCCCAGGCGGAACGCGCCCGCGTAGATCGCCCGGTTGGGCGCCCACGCCACCAGGAACCATCTCTGGGGAGCCCGCCCCATCGTCACCGTGCCGATCGCCGCAGTGCGCCATTCCCCGCTCTCGGGATCGTGAAATTCAAAGACCTTTTCCGTTTCTCCCCGCGTGGCCTGTCGCAGCGCGTCCGGCATCCCCGCGTCTTCCAGCGTCTTGCCGGCCAGGTCCGCCCGCGGGTGCCCAACTATGGTCCCGTTTTCCGTCACCAGCATCGCGCCACCCGTTCCCATGGGGCGAATCCCACCCACCATTTCATTCAGCGAGTCCAGGATGATATCCACGCCGGCCACGAGGAAGGGTTTGCCGGCTTCATCCATCGCGGGCGCGCACACGCTGGTCATCAGGATATTGTCCGCCTGGGGTTCCCGGTACGGTTCCACCACCGATTCCTGGCCCGTTTTCATCGGGATCGTGAAATAGTCCTCGTTCTCGCATTCGGAGAAATTGGAATACGTCAGTTTGACGGTTCCATTTTCTCGCAACGCGTAGGGCTGGTAATCTCCACCGGAATTACCCTCGTATTTTCCCGCGTACGCGTCATCCCGGCCATCGAAACGCCCGGGCAGCGTCTGGATCCACGTTCCAAAAAACAGCGGGTGTTCTTCCAGGATCCGGATCAGCCAGCCATCCATGTGTTCCCGCTGGCACTGTTCAGGGCGCAGCGCGGTTTCTCTGGAAGCCAGGGCCACGCTCCGGGCGATGGCCAGTGCCTCACCCAGGGTGTTGCTGGTCTCCCGGGCGTACTGTTCCGCCACGGTGGCCAGGAGTTGCCGGGCATCCGACCGGGCGGATCGGTAGGTCATGCCGTACACCAGCAGGGTGTTGAGCAGGAGCACGATGGCTGCCGCTCCTATCAGCGTGATCAGCAACCGGGCCTTGAGGGACAGGACGCGCATGACAGGTCTCCATCAGCGGGATCGTTTATATTTGCCGCTTACCCATTTTAACACGAATATACCGAAAAATTCAATTATTATAGAAAATAAAATTAATTCTGAATAGAAGAGAGAAAATTAAACCATTACAAAATCGCAGCACCATCCAGAACCCCAATATCTCCAAAGGTACAAAGGCAAACGAAACGCGATCATGCCGAAACCGTCTAAAAGGTTGAATAAGTATCCCGCTGGATCTGCCAAAAACTAGTATTCAGGAGAAACGCGCATGGTCAACCGATTCTGGCCCGCTGTCCTGGTATGGCTTGCCGTGGCCCTGGGGTTCGGCGATACCCCTTCGAGGGAATTCTGCCTCGTCCGTGATAGTCATCCGGCGTGTACGATCGTCACGGCGGAGCACCCCACGCCCGCTGCCCGGCTGGCCGCCCTGGAACTGCAGTATCACGTGCTGAAAATCACCGGGGTGGAAATACCCATCCGCAACGATAAGGATGCAAGGGATGGCCCCCGGATTCTCGTGGGAGATTCCATTGCCACGGCTACCATGGGACTGCGGGGCCCCGATTTTCCCCCGCAGGAGTACCTCATCGCGTTCCGCCCCGACACCCTCATTCTCCTGGGACGCGACTGGCAGGATACCCCAGAGAACCGGGCAGAGTTCGGGCGACCGATGTGTTGCGGAGATACCCTTGCGGATACCCGGCAGCGGATCGATTACTGGAAAACCGTCGGCATGCCGGAACGCGGTTCGCTCGAAATCGAACTCCCCGGCGTGTACGACGACCAGGCCACCTGCTATGCCGCTTACCACTTCATGGAACATTTTCTGGGCGTGCGCTGGTATGGCGCTTCCACCATAAGTATCGTGTTTCCCCCCAAGCGGGTCACCCTGGCCGTGAAAGGCGAAGATATCCGCCGTTCCCCGGCACTCAAGTACCGCGACGCCCTGTGGAGCGGCATGTGGCCGTTCATGCGGGGACAGTGGGGCGAAGTATCCCAATCCGAAATATGGCTCTTCTGGCGGCGGCTGAGGCTGGGTGGGGAGAAATGGGCCGGGAACCACACCTTCCATCGGAAAACCATTCAGGAAGTCTTGAATGATCCCACTTACCAGGCTCAGGAGCCAGGGCGGGGCACGCAGTTGTGTTACACCAGCCCTGTTCTCATCCAGGCCGTGGCCCGGATGGCCCGGGATTTCTTTGATGGTGAACAGAACGCGCCGGAGGGCTGGAAAGCCGTGGGAAATTATTTCGCGGTGGTGCCCGATGACAATAACCAGTTTTGCGCGTGTTCCGCCTGCCAGGCGTTACTGGCCGCTGGCCGGGACCGGCGATCCGGCATGTTCAGCAGCGGCATGGTCAGCGACTACTTTTTTTCCTTCGTCAACGCGGTCGCCCGTCAGGTGCGCGAAACCCACCCCGACAAGTACATCGCCACCCTGGCCTACTGGGATTACGCCTGGCCGCCCCGCGGCTTTACCATCGAGCCGAACGTCTCGGTGGCCCCCTGCCTGCATACCTGCATGTACGCCCTTCACAAGGAAATCCGCGAAAACGACATGGCCCTTTACCATGCGTGGCTGCGGCAGGTCAAGGCCCCCATGTATCTCTGGAACTATTACCACCATCCCATGGAAGCCGCCCTCGTCGGCCACTTCACCTGTTTTCCCAATGTGATGGTGCATACCACCGCCGAAACCATGCGCGGGTTCATCCGGGACGGCGTGCGGGGGATTTTCGTGTGTGGCGAGCAGGACATGCTGGAAGCCTACGTAATAGCCAGGATCTGGGACGATCCGGGTATAGACGTGGATGCCATGCTGAATGAATTTTTCCGCGGCTACTTCGGACGGGCGGCAGATCCGATGAAAAAATTCTACCTGGAACTCGAACGGATCGCCTGCAATCCCGCGAATTACCCCCGCCCGGCATACCGGCGCGGCGGCGTGGACTGGAAAAAGGTCGCTTGGGAATACCTGGGTACCGCCCCAAGAATGAAACGGCTCGGAAAATGGATCGACGAGGCCCGGCGTCGGGCCCGGACCGAAGACGAAAAAAGGCGGGTGGAATTATGGTCTGACGCCATCTGGAAATACATGGTGGAAGGCCGGGAAAAATACTTCGAGGAAAAAGAAAAAAGATAAAAACGAACCAACAGGGCTTTCCTTCCCCACCATAAGCACAGGCGCGAGGCAGCACAGGAGTCCACTTTCCCGTTCCGGGCACGAGGTGCGTCCCGCGACGGTCGGATCCCCACGGTATTCCCTTGAATCCATTGGTTTTCGGCGCGCGCGCAACAAGATGCCCTTATATATAGAGGGCAATATCACGTCATGACGCCGGAAACCCCGGAGGAAGCCGGCTGGAAGACGTGTTCCGGGTCCCTGGTAAGCGCGGTCATGCACGGAAACACCCGTTTACCAGTGGTTCCGTGGGACAGGATATGGGCCCTACTTTCAGGAGGATCCAGTCATGAACGAAACGATCGCGCTGCCCGAATGCCTGCTTGCCCGGGTACCATCCTGTGGGGAAGTCACCTCTGCCGCGTGGACGGCACTGGCTCGGACCCTGCTGCCCGCCTGTGGCGACCCGGGAAACATGGAAAATGATCCCGTCCGGGCGATCCACTTCGCCCACGTGGTTTCCCTGCTGCTGATGAGCGAGAAAATCGAGGCCCGTCTGTTTACGGCCTTCGAAGAAAACGCCGCGTCCCTCCCCTCGGCGACCCTGTTGCGCCAGGCATCCCTGTTCCGCCGGGAGGCCCTCGCCTGCCTGGAAAACCTGCGGAAGGAGGACGATCGGAAGCCGTGTGCCGATGCCGGTGCCGCATCGACCCCGCCGCGTGATCCCGAACGCGCGGAGGCGGCGAAATCCGTGCCACGGTTGGTCGCCGGGGCACCGGCGCCGCTGCCATTGAAAACTTCCCCGGGTTTACCGGGATGCTCCGTCGCTCTTGGCACCCCATGTGAACCGGCACCCGGCCAGGAGCCCACTGGTATAACCGCGCCAGGCACGGCATCCCGGGAACCGTCTTCAATTGCAGGGGACGGCGCGGACGGGACAAGTGTCCCTCCTCCGGGTGTGCGGCTGGAGACGGGAACCGGTACGCACGCCCGTTCCGTTTCCGCGGGCCTTACCCGGGAGCGGTTCATGGATGAGGTCCGGAGTAGCCTGATGACCGACCCCCAGCCATCCGGGGAAGACAAGGAAAAACGTCCCGCCCCCACCCGTCGATGGGTGAGCGTGTCGCCCCCCTCCTTCAGGGTGCCCGTTCCCGTCCGGCCGATCCGGCCCGTGAATCCTCCCCGAGGATGTTCCCAGCCATCCACGTGAAGGGACCACTCCGTCCGGCTCCATGCCGGAAGTTTCCCGCTGTCCCGGGGTTCCCGTGACTTGTGCCGCGGCGCGCCAGCGGTCCGTGGTCGGGGGATTGCGCGTCACGGGCAGGGGATCGGTAAGCCTTACAGGCCGCCCCGCGCGGCCAGGAAGGCCTCAATTTCCGCCCGCGTGGGGGCCGACGGTTGCGCCCCTAGCCGGGTTACCGAAATCGCCGCCGCCGCGCACCCGAACCGAATGGCATCCCGCAGGGATTTTCCCTCGGATAGGGCGGTGGCCAGGGCGCCATTGAACACGTCGCCCGCCGCCGTGGTGTCCACCGCTTCCACCGGGAACCCCGGGACCATGCCCTGCCATTCGGGATCACGCGCGTACACCCCTTTTGCCCCCAGGGTGATCAGCACGGTGCGGGGGCCCCGTTCCGCCAGCCGTTCGGCGGCCGCGGCGGCTCCCGCCTCGTCACGCGCGGGCAGTCCCGTCAGCAGTTCCGCCTCGGTCTCGTTCGGCGTCAGCACGCTGACCACCCGGAGCAGCGCCTCGGGCAGTTCCCGGGCAGGGGCGGGGTTCAGGATGGCCCGGACGCCGTGCCGTGCCGCCAGTTCCATGGCCCGTTGCGCCGTTTCCAGCGGAACTTCCAGTTGCGCGAGGACGCACGCTGATTCCGCGATGGCCGCTTCCGCGCCGTCCACGTCTTCCGGCGTCAGCCGGGCGTTCGCTCCCGGGGCCACGGCAATGCTGTTTTCCCCGCGCTGGTCCACCATGATCAGCGCGACGCCCGACGCCTCCCCGGCTGTTTTATGGACGTGGCGGACGTCGATGCCGTCCCGCTCAAAGCCCAGGATGGCGTTTTCCCCGAACAGGTCCTCGCCCACCCGGGCCACGAAGGTGATCTGCCCCCCCGCGCGGGCAGCCGCTACCGCCTGGTTCGCGCCCTTGCCCCCCGCCGCCATGGCGAAACGTCCACCCAGCACGGTTTCCCCGGGCCGGGGAATCCGCTCCGACTGGATGATCATGTCCGTGTTTGAACTGCCCACAACGACAATCTTGCCTGGCATGATCCGTTCTCCCGTTCAGCCACCGTAAATCCCGCGGTTACCGGCAATCACAAGGGCCAGCCCCGCCACGTAAAACAGGAACATCAACCCAAGCAATGGCGCCGTGCCTTTCGGCGCGCCCTTGAATTCCCGCCAGATGAACACCCCCCACAGCGCCGCCACCAGCGTGGCCCCTTGTCCCAGTCCGTAAGATATCGCGTAGCCTGCCGCGCCCCCGGCGATGATGCTGAAGGACATACCCACGCCCCAGATCGCCCCGCCAAGCAGGCCAATCAGGTGCAGCCGCGGGTTCCCCTTGCGGAAATAATCCAGTGGGTCCACGGTTTCTCCGCTCACCGTCCACCGCATGGCGATCGTGTTGAGAATGAAGTTGCTCGCTAACAGCCCCGCCGCGAAACAGACCAGCGCCGTGTACGGCGTCAGTTTGCCCGCTTCCGGCGCGACGAAATCCGTGGCCATGGCCGACGCCACCCGCCCGTAAAAGAACCCCATCGAGATGCCGCAGACGATGGAAATCACGACCCCCAGAGTCGACGTTTTCCGGTCCGTGGATACCCGCCGGTAGGCCAGCGCGTTCAGGATGATGGCTATCGCCACGCACGCGACCCCCAGGAACAGCACCACCGACTGGTATTTCGCGGGATCCTCCCGGAAATTGTCGATCACCCCCAGCACGAGCGCGAGGCCAATCCCCACCGGAAACGCCACCGACATGCCGGCGATGTCGATGGCTACCACCAGCAGGATGTTCGCGAAATTGAAGATCACCCCCCCAAGAAACGCGCTCAGCAGGTTCGCCCGGTCAGCCTGCGCGAGGTCCGCCAGGAAGGACCGGCCCTGCGATCCGAAACTCCCCAGGGTAAACGCGAACAGGAGGGTCAGCAGCAGGACCCCCAGCGCGTAATCCCAGTAGAACAACTGGAACTTCCACTCCCGGGACGCCAGTTTCTGCGTGTTCGCCCACGATCCCCAGCACAGCATGGTGATCACGCACATCACCACGGCCAGTCCGTACGATTGCACAATAACCATCTCCAGTCCTCCATGCCGGTTGACACCGATATCTTACCACTTATTATGCTATCGGCGCGTGCCGGGTGAAACCCCGCGTTCCGTCATTGCGGACGCGCCTTGCCCGCGTCGCCGGAAAGGAAAACATGGACCACGTACTGCTCGCCTGCGTCGGACAGAGAGACCTGCAGCAACGCCGGGACTCCGGCATGCTGGAGCCGTTAGACAAGAAGACGTTGCGCCAGAAAAGCGAGGAAATTTTCCATGAACTGGACGCCTGGCGGGAACGCCTCGCGTGTCCCATGCTCATGGCCGCGCTGCGCGAAATGACCGAAAAATACACGGGGCCAGGTAAAGGGGGAGAAATTCAGGTCGTCCTGCTGGCCTCGGATCAGGAGGATGTCTCCCACCGCCATAGCGACACGATCTATTGCGCCCGTATCCTGGAAAAGTGCCTGCCGTTCTGGACGAAAAAAGAACTGGATATAGCCATCAGGGTTAAGAAAGTCCTGGAACTCCACCACCGCCCGAACCGGTACGACCAGATGTGGGAAGAAATCGAAACATGGCTGGACAGGGCCAGGATGACCGACGACGCGCGCTTTTACGTCCTGCTGGCTGGCGGCACGCCCGCCCAGAACCTGGGCCTGCTGCTGGCCGCCGTGCGGCGGTTTGGCGACTGCGTGGACGTGCTGACCGTGGATGAACAGGCCACGCGCGCCACGCCGTTAAGGGTGGGCAGGAAACTTCTGCGCGCCTTTGAGGAGCAGAAACTGGCCGTTGCCCTGGAGCACTGGGATTTCAACAGCGCGCGCGGCGTGTTGTCCCCGGAATCTTCCGCCGCACGGTGCGCCAGCGCCGCCGTCGCCCGGTTGCTTTTCGATTTCGAAAATAGCCGCGATATCCTGGAGGCCCTGCAGGACCGCTTCAACAGCCCGCCGGAAGGATGGGACATGCTGCTGGACGAGACGCGCGCGCTGGCCCACGCGGCCCGGAAGGATGCGGGGGCAGATTCCTGGGGACGCCTGATGCGCGAGATCTACTGGAACGCCTGGATCAAGTGGCAGCGGGAAGAGTACGCCGATTTCCTGGGGCGACTCTGGCGCCTGCAGGAGGCGGCCCTGCAGACCGCCGTGTCCTGGGTGGTTGGCATCGACCTGCGCGACAAGCACAAGTCCGAAAAGAAATTTATCGAGTGGGTCCAGGGCATGCCTTCCCTGCTTTCCTACCTCAAGGACAGGGAGGCACCGGACAAGGAAATACGTGTTCAGTACAACACGATGGTTTTTCAGTACGTTCTGGACTGGGCCGTGACGGAGGGATCCCTCCAGCCGGACCAGTTAGAGAAAGCCCGGCGCGTTCGCGCGGCTGTCCATAAACTGGAACCCCTCCGGTCGTTGCGGAACAGGAGCATCCTGGCCCACGACCTGGAACCGGTGACCAGGAAGAGAATCCGCGACAGCGTCCAGGCAGACCCGTCCGGGGAAAACGGATCGGAGGATCCCGAAGCGGCCCTGTTCCGGTGGATGGAAGATCTGCTCGAGGCGTGGAACGCTCCCGCCGGGTCCAACCCCTACGCGCAATACCGGGAATTGATCAGGACCCTGCACCAGAACGGATGACATGGTGGGCCGTGCAGGATTCGAACCTGCGACCTTGTGATTAAGAGTCACCTGCTCTACCAGCTGAGCTAACGGCCCCCCGACCAGATCGCAAATAAAAAATGGAGCGGGAGACGGGATTTGAACCCGCGACTTCAACCTTGGCAAGGTTGCACTCTACCGCTGAGTTACTCCCGCTCGCGGTGAATTTATGCTAGCAGATCCCAACCGGCCATGTCAAGAGATCGCCCGCGGATTTTCTTCTGGGGCTGTGGGCGGATGGGGTTCCGCGCTGGAAACGGTTCGGGGGGGCGTCCACGCTCCGGATTCGGGGATGTCCTGCCGGAACCCCACGCACAGGTGGGGTTCGAGGGGATGATCCCGGATAATATCGCGCCCCGATTCCACCAGCGGCCAGTTCTCCGGCAGGCAGGCCGCGTACAGGTATTCCACGGCGATGCCCTGTTCCTGGAACTGCCGGGCAAGGTCCGCGGGCGGACGCATCCTGAACCGGTAATGCCGCGCGATTTCGGGCAGTCCCAGTCGCCGGTAGAATCGCTGGGCGGTCCGGTCCTGCGTCCAGTATTCCAGCCGACGGTATCCCAACCGTCGCGCGTCCGCCGCCGCCGCCCGCATCAGGGCGACGCCAAGGCCTAGCCCGGCATACTCGGGCAGCCGTCCAAATTCCAGCACGTAGCCGCCGGGCTCGTCCTTGAGGTAACACAACTCGCCCGGGTGGTTTTCGTACTGCGCGTCGAGCAGGCCGGCCAGTTGACCATTGACCAGCGCCACCAGCCGCGTGGACCGGTGGTTCGGGTAGGCAGGTCGTTCCTGGATCGTGTAATTCCAGGCGTGGGACAGGGACATGATGATGGCGTGAACCCGCATCCACGCGTCCCGCATGCTGTCCTCGTAAGGAATAATTTCAACCCGTGCCGTCATGATCTTCCGCTTCCGTGTCGGGGAAACCCGTGGGGCTGGCTTCCAGGGCCTGGCGGGCCGCTTCCGCCTGTTGCCGGAGCAGCGCCGCCCGGCGCGCGTCCCCGAGTTGTTCCGTCGCACCGGCCAGGACCTCCAGGGCGAGCGGATCGGCCCGCCACAGCCGCAGGGCCTCCAGCCCGGTCTCGATGGCCTGCTTCAAGTGACCTTCCGCAAGCAGGCGCGCGGCCGATTCGGCCAGCCGCCGGGCCCGCAGGGCCTCTTCCAGCCGCTCCTGGGGCTGGGGACGGAACTTGGCCATGAACAAGGCCTCGTTGCGGGCGAGCAGTTGACGGTACGTTTCCGCGTCGGGGTCCATGGCCGCGAAGGTTCGCCCGCCGTAATGGAACACGAACGCGTCTTCCGCGATGATCAGCCGCCACCCCGCGCGCAGCACCCGCAGGCTGTAATCGTCGTCCTCGAAATTGCCGATGCCGTACCGTTCATCGAACAGCCCCACGTCGCGGATCACCTGGTCGCGGATCAGCAGGCAGAACCCGACGAGCCGGGCTGTTTCCCGGCGGCGCCCGGCAAATGCCCGGGCCCGGGATTCGGCAAACGCGACCATTTCCTCGAAGGATACCAGGGGTGGAGTGTCGATTTGCTGGGAGCCGGACACGTTGTTGCTGACCGGTCCGGCCATGCCGGCGTCGGGCGTTTCCTCGAGGGCGATGCGCAATCGTTCGAGCCATCCCGGCGGGAGTAGCGTGTCGTTGTTGAGGAGCAGGACGTGTCCCGGGCGTGCCCGATGGATACCGGCGTTTACCGCGGCGGCGAACCCCCGGTTTTCGGGGAAATGGATCACTTCGGCGCCTGGCATGGCGTCGAACAGTTCGGCGGTGCCGTCGGTGGATCCGTTGTCGACGAGGATGAGCCGATAGGTATCGGGGGGGGTGTGGTCTGCCAGGGTCTGCAGGCACTGGCGGGTATAGGCGACCTGGTTCCATGCCGGGATGATGATATTGACCGGCTCGATCATGGACGCCTCAGAATAGTTTGCTCGAGTCGAGCAGGATGGTCACGGGCCCGTCGTTTACCAGCGATACCATCATGTGCGCGCCGAACACGCCGGTCTCCACCTGGAGTCCCATGGCGCGCAGTTTCCCGACCACCTCTTCGTAGAGGGGAACGGCCTTGTCCGGTTTGGCCGCGGCGGTGAACGATGGGCGACGGCCCCGGCGGCAATCGCCGTGCAGGGTGAACTGCGAGATGATCAGGATCGCTCCCCCCGACTCGAGAACGGACCGGTTCATCCGGCTGTTTTCGTCGGGAAAGATCCGGAGGTTGGCCACCTTGTCCACGATGTAGGCCGCGTCTTCCGGGCCGTCGTTCTCTTCCACGCCCAGCAGCACGAGAAGACCCGGGCCGATGGCTCCCACTACTTGGTTATCCACCGTTACGGACGCTCTGGCTACCCGTTGTACAACCGCGCGCATACGCGTTCCTTCAGCGTGGTATCAGTGTAAGAAGAACGTGGAAGATCGGTCAACCCGGCGGCGCGCGTCAGGGGTGATCCATGCCGGCCAGGGACTCGAGGATACGCTCGACGATGGTTTCGGCGGCCAGGGGACGCGCCAGGCTTCGTGCGGCCTCGGCCATGGCGGCCAGCCGGGCGGGATCCGCCAGCAGTTCCCTCAGGACCGATCCCAGCCGGTCGGCGTCGCATGCCGCGTCGGGGATGAGCACGGCCGCTCCCGCTTCCTCGAAGGCCCGGGCGTTGAGTTCCTGGTGGTTGTCCGCGGCGTGCGGGTAGGGCACCAGGATGGCGGGCTTGCCGAGCGCGGCCAGTTCGGCGGTGCTGGAAGCACCCGCGCGGCTGACCACGAGATCCGCGGCCACGCACGCGGCGGGCATGTCGTCGATGAAACTGAACACCCGCACCGGGAGGGACGCGGTTTCCGCCACCTGGCGCGCGGCCTGGACGGCATCCCGTCCGCACATCCACAGGTACCGCGCGCGGGGAGCGTTGCCGGCGCGGAGCAGGTCCTCCATGGCCCGGTTGAGGGATCGCGCGCCCTGGCTGCCGCCGCAAACCAGCACGACCGGCAGGTCCGCGGACAGGTCCATCCGGGCAAGGGCCTCTTCGCGCGACGGCGGTTCCAGGAAAGCCCGGCGCACCGGGTTACCCGTCACCACCGCTCGTTCCCGGGGATAGGGTCCAAGCGTGTCCGCGTAACTGAGAAAGATCATCCGGGCCCGGTCCGCGCAAAGGCGGTTGGCGAGGCCCATCCGGCGGTTCTGTTCATGGATGAAAGTCGGGATGCCCATCCGTTGGGCGGTCCACACCAGCGGCAGCGACGCGTAGCCGCCCACGCCGATGACCGCCCGGGGCTGAAACCGGTGCAGCCAGAAGTAACACCTCGTGATGGACCAGCCGAGTTTCAGGGCCGTCACCGCCACGCGGGGGGAACGGGACCGGGTCCACCCCTCTATGGGCAGGCCCCGGAAGACGATGTCCGCCGCGCGGCACATTTGTTTTTCGAGGCTTCCCGCGCGACCGACCCAGGTCAGTTCCAGCAGGGGATCACGCCGACGCAGTTCTTCCACGATGGCCAGGGCGGGGGTGACGTGCCCCCCGGTGCCTCCACCGGCAATCATGATCCGCATCAGTAGTTCCCCGCGGTTTCCGGGGGCAGGTTGAAGCCCTCGGGCATTTCAATGGTCGGCAGGATGTCGCGCGCGTGGCGGGGCAGGCACTGGCTGGCCACGTTGACCAGGACGCCCGCCATGGCCATGGTCACGATCAGCGAGGTGCCGCCATAGGACACGAACGGCAGGGGAAGTCCCTTGGTGGGCAGCAGCCCCGTGTTCACCAGGATAATGAACAGGGCCTGGACACCAATGGACACGCCGATGCCGCCGGACAGCAGCATGCCGAAACGGTCGGAACTGTTGGCACACACCCGCATGGCCGCCAGGAAAAACAGGAAGAACACGCACAGCACGGCCAGCGTGCCGATCAGGCCCGCCTCTTCGGCGAGGGTGGCGAAGATGAAGTCCGTGTCCGCCGCGGGCAGGTCACCCAGTTTCTGGGTACCCGAACCAAGGCCCGAGCCCAGCAGGCCGCCCTTGCTGAAACTGTAAAGGGCCTGGATTAGTTGCCAGCCCGATCCCGTCCGGTCCTGCCAGGGATCCAGGAACGCCCTTAAACGCTCCATCCGGTGCGCCGCGAACATGATCAGCGGCACGAGGGCCGCGCCTCCTGCCGCGCCTATCGCGCCAATGTAGATGATGGGGATGCCCGCGAAGTACAGCATGGCGAAGGCCGTCACCATGATCATGAAGGGGATGCCGATATCCTTTTCGAGAAAGACCAGGCCGGCGAAAAACGTGCCCGTGAGCACGGCGGGCAGAATGACCCTTGGAATCGACCGGATCTGGTCCATGCCCTCGCTCAATTTCGCGGCCAGCATGAGGATCAGCGCGAACCGGGCCAGTTCGGACGGCTGGAATCCGACACCGTAAATCCGGAGCCACCGCCTTGCCCCTCCGGTTTCCTTGCCGAAAAGCAGGACCGCGACCAGCAGCACCACACACAGCGCCACCAGGGACAGCCATTCCCGGCGGTGACCAAGACGATGGTAGTCCCGCAGGGCGAACAGGAAAAACACGCCCAGGCTGACCGGCAGAAACAGGCACTGCTTGGTGAAATTCCCCTCGGGATGGATGCGGGCAACGTCCACGCTGTAGATGAGCAGGGTGCCCAGTAGCGCGAGACCTATGGCGGTAAGGGCGATGGTCGCGGCCGTCCACTTCATCGCGGGTTCTCCTGTTCATTCCTTCCGGCAAGCCGGAGCACGAGTTCCTTGAAATGCCGGCCCCGTTCCTCGAAGTTCCGGTACTGGTCGAAGCTGGCGCACCCGGGCGAGAACAGCACGATCGCCCCCGGAGCGGCGTGTCCGGCGGCCAGCGCCACGGCTTCCGCCACGTCACGCGCGCGGCAGTGCGGCACCACGGCGCCGAACCAGTCGATGAATCGGTCCGCGGCGTCTCCCGTGGCGATCAGCAGCGCGGTTTTTTCGCGGATCAGGGGGGCAAGGGAGAGGTAATCGGCTCCTTCCTTGTGCTGTCCGCCGGCAATCAGGATAACCTGCTGGTCAAAGGCCTCGAGGGCGACGCGCAGACTGTCGGGGTTGGTGGACTTGGAATCGTTGTACCAGGCCGCGCCGTTGATTTCGGCCACCCATTCCACGCGATGTTCCACCCCGGGGAACGTCCTGAGCGCTTCGGCGAAGTTCTCCAGGTCCAGGCCGAACGCGTGGGCCATCGCCGCGACGGCCAGGGCGTTGGCGACGTTGTGGCAACCGGGCAGGCGTAGGTCTTCCCGGCGCGCGATGACCCTGTTTTCGAATCGCAGGCAAGTTCCGTCGAACCACGCGCCGTCCGGAATGACTTCGCGCGTGCTGAACCGGATCACGCGGACGCCTTCGGGTGGTTTCATCCCTGCGGTCCACGGGTCGTCGGCATTCAGCACTGCCGTGTCACCGGGTCGCTGGCGGGCAAAAATCCGGGATTTCATCCTCGCGTAGGCTTCCATGGTGCCGTGTCGCGCGAGGTGATCCGGCGTCACGTTCAGCACGGAGGCCACGACGGGGTGAAAGGTTTCGGCGGTTTCGAGCTGGTAACTGCTCACCTCGACCACGACCGCCTGGGCATCCGGATACTCCAGGACGGCCTCGGACAGGGGCCGGTCGTTGTTTCCCGCGAGGTCCGCGGCGGTACCCGCGCGCTGAAGCACGTGCCGCAGGAGGATCGTGGTGGTGGTCTTGCCGTTGGTGCCCGTCACGGCCAGCAGCGGGGCGGCGTGATATCGGCAGGCCAGTTCCAGTTCGCCGGTGACGGGGATGCCGCGTTCCATGGCCCCGCGGACCACGGGGGCGGCCAGGGGGACGCCCGGGCTCAGCACGAAAAGGTCGGCCTCGAACACCCGCTCGGTGTGTCCGCCGGTTTCATATGGCACGCCGAGGGTGTCGCTGGCCTGTTTCCACGGATTCAGTTTGGGCGTGTTGTCTTTTTCGGAAATGAAGGGGTGTCCGCCGAGGTGCCGGACCAGCCGGGCCGCGGCTACGGCGGAACGCCCCAGGCCGATCAGGCTGACCCGGGTTCCGGGACGCACAAGCGGTACGGGTGCCGCGTGGTCGTTCATCGCAGTTTCAGGGCTCCCAGGCTCATGAGGGAAAACAGCAGCGCGATGATCAGGAACCGGGTGGTGACCTGGGTTTCCTGCCATCCGGAAAGTTCGAAGTGGTGATGGAGGGGGGACATCCGGAAGAGCCGTTTTCCGGTGAACTTGAAGGAGGCGACCTGCAGCACGACGCTCAGGGTTTCCAGCACGAACAGGCCGGCGACTACCGGTAGCAGCAGTTCCTGCTTGGTGAGCAGGGCCATCGCGCCGATCGCGCCCCCAAGGGAGAGCGAGCCCGTATCCCCCATGAACACCTGGGCGGGGTGACAGTTGTACCACAGGAAGCCCAGTCCCGCACCCAGGATGGCGCCGCCGAACACGAAGAGTTCACTGGCCTCGGGCACGAAGGTGAGGTACAGGTAACGGGACCAGTCTGCGCGGCTGACCACGTAGGCGATGCCGGCGTAGGTGATGATGGAGATGGTGGAAGCACCGGCCGCCAGGCCGTCCAGCCCGTCGGTGAGGTTGACGGCGTTGGAGATGCTGATGATCACCAGGATAACGAAAAGGATGTAGAACGGTCCCAGGGGAATGAAGAGGTCCTTGAAACCGGGCACGCCGATGCTGGTGTGAGAATGGGCGCGGCTGGCGGCCACCGCGCGGGGCAGCACCGCCTCGATGAGCGCGCGATTTACCCGGCGGCCGTCCCGGCCGCTTCCGGCCCCGGGATTGGCGTTGAGCAGGGCTTCCACCGAGTAGGGCAGTTCAATGCCGCGCCATGCTTCGACGTCGTACAGGTCCGGCGTGTCGATCGCCGTGTTGAGTCCCTGGACCAGCGTGTTGCGGATGCCCGGGTCGGTAAGCAGTTCCGGGCGTTTCCGCAATACCTCGAGGGTACCCTGCGCGGCGGGTCCCATTCGCTCCCGGATCCGGGCCAGGGCCTGCTCGGCGGTACCACCCTGCAATTCCGAGACCAGCTGCTGCCAGTCGAGAATATCCCGCGTGGAGAAGGTGACCGGGCTGGCGGTGATGGGGCTCCAATAGAGCCAGCAGCCGAGCAGGGTACCCGCCAGTAACTGGCCCAGGAGTTTCGCCCGGGCGCTCAAACCGCTGTTGTGCTTGCGGATCAGCTTAATGTAATCGTCCAGGAACCCCACGCACCCCAGGACCAGGCACACCAGCACGGCCATCCAGAGCAGGCGGTTCTCCAGTTTTCCCCAGAGGGCCAGGGCGAAGAAGGTGCTGGTCAGAATGAGAATACCGCCCATGGTGGGCGTTCCGGACTTGGTTTTATGCAGTTCGTGGAGCGCGGCGACGTGTTCTTTTTTGATGGGTTGTCCCAGTTTTTTCGCGCGGAGGTATCGAATCACGGGAGGACCGACGGCCAGGCAGAAAAGAAAGGCGGTGATGGCCGAGGCGCCTGCCCGGACCGTATGGTAGGTCAAAACGTTCAATAGGTTGAACGTTGGAGATAGCCATTCCGCAAGGTAATAGAACATCATCCGCCTCCATTCCGTCGCGGGGCCGGGATACTTTCCGGGTGGGCTTCGCCCCAGCGCGTGGCGAGGCGGTCGACCAGTTGTTCCATGCGGGTGCCCCGGGAGCCCTTCACCAGTAGCAGGTCGCCTTGCCGGGCATCCCCGATCACGGCGCTGGCCATGGTATCGTGGTCCTCGCAGACCATCACGCGGGCCATGCCGGCATCCCGCGCGCCCGCCGCGTAATGCCTTGCGTCCGGGCCGAGCGCGTACAGCCGTTCCACGCCGAGCCGGGCGGCCAGGGTGCCGATTTCATAGTGCATGCCGGGGGCATCCTTCCCCAGTTCGAACATGGAACCCAGGGCGGCGGCCCGCGCGCCGGTTCCCGGCATTTCCGCCAGGGTTTCCAGCGCGGCCCGCATGCTGGCCGGATTGGCGTTGTAAGTGTCGTCGAGGACGGTCAGCGGTCCGATGCGCCGCACCCGCATCCGGTCGGCCCGGGCGCAGGCGGCCTCGACGCGTTGCTTCAGGTCGGGCACGCCGTGTCGCAGGCCCACGGCCACGCAGGCCAGCACGCTGGTCAACTGGGCCCGGACGGGCAGGTTGAGCAGGAGTTCGCCGACGGGATCGATCAGGGCCCGCAACCGGCCGTCGGCCAGGCGTTCCGCCGCGATCAGTCGTACGTTCGATCGGGGATCCGATCCAAACCGGACCACCGGTCCCTCGTGGCGGTCCGCCATGGCCGCGCAATAGGGATTGTCCACGTTCGCGTAGAATACCCCGCCGGGACGGAGTCCTTCGCGGATTTCCTCCTTGGCGCGGGCAACGTCCTCTATGGAACCGAAGCCCTCGAGATGGGCGGGGGCCACCAGCGTGACGATCGATTCGTCGGGGAGGGCCATTTCGCACAGCCGCCGGATTTCGCCCACGTGATTCGCGCCCATTTCGATGACGGCGAAGCGGCAGTCCCGGCTGATGTCCAGGAGGGACAGGGGACAGCCGATTTCGTTGTTGAAATTACCCCGGGTGGCCGCGACGGGACCGAGACCTTCCAGGACTTCCCGCAGCATGTTCTTGGTGGTGGTTTTGCCGCAGGAGCCGGTGATGGCGATGACGGTGGCATTGCTCCGGGCGCGGTGATGGGCGGCCAGGCGTTGGAGCGCGGCCTGGGGATCGTCCACCACGAGGCATACCCCGCCGGGCGCGCTGATCCGGCAGACGGCGGCGACGGCTCCTTTCTGGAAGGCGTCGGCAACGAAGCGGTTGCCGTCGAAACGTTCGCCGGTAAGGGCGAAGAAGACGTCGCCGGGCTGGATCGTCCGGGTGTCGGTAGAGACGGCCTGGAACCGGATGGCACCCTGGTCGGGGTCCAGGGGAGGCGCGCCAACCCACGCGGCCAGTTCCGCCAGGGTGTAGTCGAGACTCATGGCCGGAGCTCCTCGAGCAGGCGCGCGGCGACTTCCCGGTCGTCGAAAGCATGCCGTTGCGTGCCGATGATCTGGTAGGGTTCGTGTCCCTTGCCCGCTATGACGACCGCGTCCCCGGGGCGGGCCAGTCGCAAGGCCCGGCGGATGGCTTCCTCGCGGTTTTCAATTACTTCGTAATCGTCGTACTTGCGCTTACCCTGCTGCTGCACGCCCACTTCGATGTCCATCAGGATACGCAGGGGATCCTCGGTGCGGGGATTGTCGGAGGTGAGGATGACGAAATCGGCGAGGCCCGCGGCGACCGCGCCCATCCTGGGACGTTTACCCCGGTCGCGGTCGCCACCGCATCCGAAGACGACGATGAGTCGTCCCCCGCAAAGCGGCCGGGCCGCTTCGAGCACGTTGCGCAGGCCATCGTCGGTGTGGGCGTAATCGACGATCACGCTGAAGGGTTGTCCCCGATCGACCAGTTCGAAGCGCCCGGGGACCCGCGTCATGGAGGCGAGTCCGGAGGCGATTTCTTCCGGTCGCAGCCCGAGGCCGAAACAGAGTCCCGCGGCGCACAGGGCGTTCAGGATGTTGTAATGGCCGGTCAGGCGCATGCTGACCTTCGCGGTGCCGCCCGGGGTGACGAGCCGGAATCGGCTGCCGCCGAGATCCATCTGGACGTCTTCCGCGCGGAGGTCGCCGCCCGGTCCGCAGGTCAGGCAGGGCACGGGGGAGGCGTCGCGGAAGCGTTCCCAGCAGGGGTCTTCCCGGTTAACCACGGTGAAAGGACGCGGGCCGTTTTCCTTGGGGGGATGGAACCGGCCCACCCGTTCGAAAAGCCTGCGTTTCGCGCGGAAGTAGTCTTCCATGTCGCGGTGGTAGTCGAGGTGATCGCGGGTGAGGTTGGTGAAAGCGGCGGCATCGAAAAGGACCCCCGCCACCCGTTCCTGGTCCAGGGCGTGGGAACTGACTTCCATGACCACGTGCCGCTGCCCGGCGTTCAGGGCCATAAGGAACAACTCGGCCAGGTCCTCGGCGAAGGGCGTGGTGTGCGGGGCGGGCAGTTCTTTTCCACCCACGCGAAAGGTGATGGTGCCGAAATTGGCGCAGGGACGGCCCGCGTGGTTGAGTATGGCCTCGACCATGTGGGCCGTGCTGGTTTTCCCGTTGGTCCCGGTGATGCCCAGCACGGTAAGGTGGCGGGTGGGGTCGCCCGCGAGGGCGTGGGCGGCGACGCCACAGGCCACCCGGGCGTCGGGTACGCGCAAATACGGCAACCCGGCGAGGGAGAGGAGGTGTGCGCGTTCGCCGACAATGGCGACGGCCCCCGCGGCGGCGGCCTGTTGGGCGAAGTCGTGTCCGTCGGCGTGGGTGCCCTGTTCGGCCACGAAGAGCGCGCCGGGGACAACCTTCCGGGAATCCCGGGTGACCGCCGTGAACGTCCAGTCTACCGGTATATTGGGAGTGATGCCCAGTTTTTCGCAAAGTTCCCGGCCCGTCACGATGTTTCACGCTCCTCTTTCGCGTGGGTGGTTGTGTCCGCGGGATCGATCGGTGCGAGATCGGCGATAGGTAGCCATTCGCCGGTGTTGGAGAAGGTTAGGGTGCAGAGGGAGACGCTGGTCAGATCGGTTCCCGGGGGTGGGTCCTGCGCGACGACCCTGCCGGCGCCCCGGGCGTCCATGGGCAGGTTGATCCGCTGCAATTGCTCCCGGGCCTGTTTTTTGGTCAGGCCGATGAGGTTGGGCATGGTGTTCGTTACGCTCGTTCCGGGGGTCTGCAGGGCGACGAAGGACACGCCATCCAGCGGGGTTAGCAGGGCGTCGAGGGGCAGGGCGTCCTCCGTGGAAGGTGTCGCGTCGTGTTCGATCATGGTGTCGGCATCATCCACGACCTGGGATTGCAGGGGGGCCGGGGTGGGGGAGGGCGCGGGATGCCGATCGTTGCCGCCATCCTGGGGGGGGCTGGTCTTCCTGGCCTGCTGTTTCTGGTATTCGGCCACGATCTCGGGATCGGTGACGGGATCCGGTTCCACGCCCATGGAGGCCAGGGTTTCGGCGACCACCTCCCGGAAGACGGGGGCGCTGACGTACCCGCCGGTGTGCGGCCAGCCCTTGGGCTCAAAGACCACGATCGCGCCCACGATCCGGGGATCCGCCACCGGCGCGAAGCCGACGAACACGGCGGTGTGCCGGTCGGGATCGTATCCGCGGCCGTCTTTTTTGGCCATTTGGGCAGTGCCGGTTTTGCCGCCCACACGATATTCTATGATGTTGGCCTGTTTTCCCGTGCCCCGGAGCACCACCTGGTGGCAGAGCATTCTCATGGTTTCGGCGGTGTCGGAAGAGAGCACTCGGACCGGGTCGGGCGCTTGATGTTCGTAGGTGATGAGGCCTTCCCTGGAGATAGCGCGTTCCACCACGTAGGGTTCCACGAGAAAACCGCCGTTGGCAATGACGGCCATGGCGCGGACCAGTTGGAGGGTGGTCACGGATATTTCCTGTCCCATGGGCAGGGCGGTCATGGTCAACTTGGACCAGCGCTGCTTGACGTTGACGGGACGCTTGGGATGATCGGGATCCCGCAGGGGCTTGTACAGGCCCCGGGCCTCGCCGGGAAAATCGCGGGAAGTTTTCCGGTAGAAGCCGAACCGCTGGATCCATTCGTCGAAGTACACGGCGCCGATACGGCTGGCCACCTTGATCATGGCGATGTTGCTGGATTCCTCGAAACACTTGGTGAAGGGCGCCAGGCCCATTTTATGGTAGTCCTTGACGCGGTGACCGAAGAAGTTGGCCACGCCGCCCTCGCAGTCGATGATTTCATCGAGGCGGACCTGGCGCATTTCCAGGGCCGCGGAAGCCGTGACGATCTTGAAAGAAGAGCCGGGCTCGAAGACATCGTGAATCGCCCGGTTTTTCCGGTACTCGTCGGGGTAGGCGTTATAGCGATTGGGATCGAAACCGGGACGGGTCGCCATGGCCAGAATCGCCCCGGTGCGCGGATCCATGAAGACCCCGATGCCGGCGGGGGCGGAGTATTTTTCGAGGGTGATGTCCAGCGCTTGTTCCAGGCGGCGCTGCATGGCGATGTCCAGGGTCAGCTGGAGCATGTCTCCCCCGCGGGGTGGCACCAGGTCAACGCTCTCGGACGCGAGCATGCGGCGGTCCTTGTCGACCCGGGCGCGCAGGATGCCGGGCTTACATTCCAGGTACTCGTTGAAGACCGCCTCGATGCCGGCCATGGGCTCACCGGTGAACTGGACATAGCCGAGGACTTGCGCGGCCGTTTCCCCGAAGGGATATACTCGAAGGGGCTCATCCGTCACGTGAAGACAGTTGATGACAGGCTTGGGCGAACGCTGTTTTGCCTGGAGCATGTTCGGGGTGATGGTGCCGGCCAACTGGGCCTCGATAATGGGCAGGAGGTCGGGATTTTCCTGGATGGCGCAGGCTTCCCCCATGAGCAGGATTTCTTCCATGTCGTGGGCGGAAAGGTTTTCGGCGCGCCGCTGGATGGGGTTGGAACGGCGAGGTCGACCGGTAGTCGTGTCCGTTTTATAGGTAATGGTCTTGTACACCTCGTCCCGGTTCAGGTTGAGTTTCCGGCTGAGGTAGTCGGCCAGGCGATCCGGATCGGCCACCCGCTGGGGATCCACGGCGATGGTGGGCAGGATCCGGTTGCAGGCCAGGAGCAGGCCGTTGCGGTCGAAGATTTCTCCCCTTTTTTCCCGGAGTTCCCAGGTGCCCTCGTGAAAGCGGCTCTCCACCAGAAGGTTCTCGCCGGGGTTCAGGTGCAGCATGACCAGCCTGCCCGCGGCGATGAGGACGCCCACGGAGAAGACAAGCATGACGGCATTGACCCGTTTCGAGATCGGTGGGTGAACTGGCGCGCGTTGCCTGGCCGCGCGATCCACGTTGTCACGCGCGTTCAGCATGGTCGTGACTCCTTACCGGGCTTAATTTCTTCATAGGGGCGTGATCCATGCCGCGGGGTTTTCGTCCGGGACAGGAGATGCCGCGTTCCGTCGACCAGGAACTGGAACCGGGCGCGATGGCGTGGACACGGTTTTCTTTTCAGAGGTTACGCGTTTACCCGGGGCGCTCTTCTTTGAGTCGGCCCGGGGTTTCTCGCGCCGCTGTTTGGGGTCGTTGGTGCCGGCGGAGGCCGGCGCGTTCCGCGCGGGGACGACCGGGGCGGTGACCAGTGGGGCCTGGGTGGACGTTCCGGGGGCCGCGGGCGAGGGCACGGCGGAAGCCGTGGCGAACCGGGCCTGCAGCCCCTGGACCGGTTCCAGGGGCAATTCCCAGACGCGCTGGTCCAGGGGGATGGGCGGCACGGTGATCACCTGGCCAGGCTGTGGAGGACGCAGGCCCAGGGCTTGGGCGAAGTCCGTGGAGGTCCACTGTCCTCGCCTGCGGGCGAGGTCGGCGGTGGCGGTTTCCAGGCGACGGGTGGCATCCCGGTTTTGTTCAGTAAGTTGGTTGAATTCGTAGTCCAGCCGGCGCTTCTGAATGTTCAGCGCGATGTCGAGGCGAATGAACCAGGCCAGCGTGAACAGCGGCAGGAGCAGGGGGATCCAGGCCCATTGCGCCCGCCGGATTTCGCGGGGGGTGGGATAGCGTCGCCGGATCATGAGTGATCCTCCTCGCGCGGCGCCTGTCTTTCCGCCGCCCGGATCCGGGCGCTGGCGCTTCGGGGATTTTCGGCGATTTCCCCGGGGGTGGGCCGCAACGGCGCGCGGGTGAGTTCGCGCAGGACAGGCGGCCACACGCGGCGGGTTCGACCGTCGGGATCCCGCTCCAGCCGGGGCCGGGAGTACGTTCTGAACACCCGCTTGATGATCCGGTCTTCGCCGGAGTGAAAGGCGATGACAACGATCCGTCCGCCGGGATTCAGGCGGTTTACGGCCGTTTCCAGGCAGGCTTCGAGGGCGCCCAGCTCGTCGTTCACGGCGATGCGGATGGCCTGAAAGACCTGCCGGATTTCGTCGGGGGAGCCAGAAGCCACGAAAGGCAGGGCTTCACGCACGGCCTGGGCGAGGTCCGCTGTGGTTTCGAGGGTGCCAAGGTCGCGGCGTTCCAGGATCCGCCGCGCGACGCGCCGGGCGGGGCCGACGTCGCCATAGGCGCGCAGGACCTGTTCCAGGGTTTCGACGGACACGGAGGCCAGCCACTGGCGGGCGGAAAGGCCGTTGTCAGGGTCCATGCGCATGTCGAGGGGGCCGCTGGCCTGCAGCGAAAACCCGCGTTCCGGCGTGTCCAGTTGCATCGAAGACACGCCGGCGTCGATCAGTAGTCCGTCTATTCCCGTCCAGCCAACCATATCCAACCACCGCCCGAGATCGCGGTAGTTTCCCCGGAGCACCCGCGTTTCGGGATACTTTTTTAACATGTCTGACGCGCGCGCGACGGCGTTGGGATCCCGGTCCAGGGCCAGCAGGTGCCCTTTCCCCTCGAGCCGTTCGGCGATCCGCGCGGCGTGTCCCCCCGCGCCAACCGTGGCGTCCACGTAATACCCGCCCGGCTGGATCGCCAGCAGTTCGATCACTTCCCGGGCCATTACCGGCACGTGGCCGGATGGTCGCGGTTCGTGATTTCCTGAAACCGCCAGGGAAGCCTCGTACGGCCGCGGATCAGGCCGCGGCGGCGTTGCTGATGCCGCGGACCGCCTGTTCTTCCGTGTCATAGCAATGGAACACATGGTTCAGGCTCAGCATCCGCAGAAGCCGCCGGATGTAGAGGTTGGGGGAAGCGAGGTACATGTCGCCGCCCGCCTCCTGGAAGCGGCTCAGGCGGTCCACCAGCGGACCGCAACACTTGTTGTTGATGAACGCGACGCCCGCGAGGTTGAGAATAACCCGGTAACGCCGTTGTTCCAGGCAGTTGACCAGGGCCAGCAGCAGGGTGTTGAGGGTGGATTCCTCAATGTCCCCGCGAAGCCGCAGCACCGTAACCTCTCCCAGATCCAGCCGTTCGATCGCTAACACCGCGCGTTCCCTCCGTCTGTTTCCGCGACTGCCGTCCTGACCCCGCCGAAGATTTCGGCGGCCATGGTCTTGTAGGCCGACAGTTGCTGTTCCTGGAACCGTGACCAGCCCTCAGGGCTCCATATTTCCAGATGATCGTGGACGCCGATCACGACGGCGTTCCGATCGATTCCGGCGAACTGACGCAGAGACGGGGGCAGCATGAGCCTGCCCTGTCCGTCCAGGGAAACCCGGGAAGCGCCGCCCAGAAATACCCGCCAGAAATCGATCTGCCCGGGCAGGAGGGTGTTGCCGGGCATTTTTTCCTGGAGGCGTTCCCACATGGGCAGGTGCAGGCAGAAGATGGCGCGGTCGAACCCCCGGGTCAGGAACCAGGTTTCGTGCCCGTTCACCTTCATGATCTGCCTGAGGGAGACAGGCACCAGCACGCGGCCCTTATCATCGACCGCCGCTTCTGCCTCCCCGTAGTAAGGCGCCATGATGGATCTCCCTTTTAAACCACTTTTTACCACAAACAAGACATAATTTACCACAATCTCCCCCAAAAGTCAACAGAAAATCGGGGCAAATAAACCGAAAAGAGCGATAATTTTCCGTGGGGAGGGCAGGTGGGGGATGGATCGGCCAGGCATCCGGGCCCGTGGAGCCTGTTTCGGATCAGGCGACGACATGGTCCCAGCCGGATGCCCGTGGCCCCCGGGTGATGGAATGGGTAGGTTTCACCCGTCCGGGTTTTGCGTGGTCCGGGAGATAACCTGTAAAATAAGGTGTTACCGCATGCGGGGATCGCGCGGCGGGGGAGCATCCGGTTCACCCGTCCGGGGCGCGTTCTGTTACGTACCGGGAGATAAGGATCCGGCCGTGTTGAACTTTCTGAGGCATATTCCGGGGCTGTTTTCGCATGACATGGCCATCGACCTGGGCACGGCGAATACCCTGGTGTACGTGAAAGGCCAGGGGATCGTGCTGAGCGAGCCGTCGGTGGTGGCGATCAACAAGGACACCGGCCAGCCCCGCGCGGTGGGGATCGAAGCGAAGCAGATGATCGGCCGGACGCCAGGAAACGTCGTGGCGATCCGCCCGATGAAGGACGGCGTGATCGCGGATTTCGAGGTGGCGGAGGCGATGCTTCGCTACTTCATCCAGAAGGTGCACAACCGGCGCAGGCTGGTGTGGCCGCGGGTGGCGATCAGCGTGCCGTCGGGCATTACGGCGGTTGAGCGCCGGGCGGTGGTGGAAAGCGCGGTCCAGGCGGGCGCGAAGAAGGTGTACATCATCGAGGAACCCATGGCGGCGGCGATTGGCGCGGGATTGCCGGTGCAGGAGCCGCAGGGGTGCATGATCGTGGACATCGGCGGGGGCACGACGGAGGTGGCGGTCATTTCGCTGGGGGGGATCGTGTATTCGCGGTCGGTGCGGGAGGCGGGGGACGAGATGGACGAGGCGATTATCCAGTACCTGAAACAGAGTTACAGCCTGCTGGTGGGGGAACGGACGGCGGAAGAGATCAAGATCAAGATTGGCTCGGCGTTTCCGCTGAAGGAAGAACTGGAGATGCAGGTGAAGGGACGGGACCTGATCACGGGGCTGCCGAAGGTGATCACGGTGACGTCGGAGGAGGTCCGGGACGCGTTGAAGGGGCCGGTGACCTCCATCGTGGCGGCAGTGCGGGACACGCTGGAGCACACGCCCGAAGAATTGTCCGCGGACATCGTGGACCGGGGGGTGGTGCTGGCGGGCGGTGGCGCGCTGCTGCGGGGCCTGGACCAGTTGATCTCGGAAGAAACGAAACTCCACGTGATGGTGGCGGAAGATCCCCTGGGGGCGGTGGTGCTGGGCGGGGGCAAGTTTCTGGAAGAACTGAAGCACACGCAACCCGAGGATATCTGATGTCCCCGCGCGGCCTTAGCGGCGGCGGTGAAAGGGACGTTTCGTGACGGGTTTTCTCTTGCGGATGCTGAGCGAACACCGGCCGAAGGTGGTGTTCGCGGTGCTGGTGATCCTTTCGGTGATTTCGCTGCTGGTGGGCAGCCAGGGTTCCCTGGTGCAGCGGGGGCTATACCGGGTGGTGTCCGCGATCTCCTATCCATTCCTGGTGGGCCGCGAGGTCGCGTCCGGGGCGGGAAAATGGGCGTGGGGCCTGGTGGCGGGTTACGCGGAACTGGAATCGGAACGCGAGGCGCTGCGGGAACAGTTGACCGTGTCGCGGGCGGCGGCGGCGCGGACGCGGGAACTGGAAGCGGAGAACCGGGCGCTGCGGGACGCGTTGCGGTTTATCCGGGAGACGCCGGAACTGGTGCTGGAGCCGGCGCGGGTCCTGGAGCGGTACAAGGGCATGCTGCGGATTGATCGGGGGGCGCGTCACGGGATCCGCCCCGGAATGGGGGTAATCGCTCCGGAGGGCGTGGTGGGCATCGTGTCGGAGACCGCGGATTTCATGTCAACGGTGGCGACGCTGCACCACATGGACTGCCGGGTGGGGGCGATGGTGCTGCGGAACCGGCTGCGGGCCTATGACGGCGTGATCCATCCCGCGGGGACGGATCTGAGCGGGTTGTGCACGATGGAATACATTGACATGAAGGAAGAAGTGCGGGTGGGGGATCTCGTGGTGACCAGCCCCGAGAGCGTGTTTCCCGCGGGGCTACCCATTGGGCGGATCAGCGCGGTGAACAGCGTGGAAGGCTCCCTGTACAAGAACGCGGAGGTGACCGTATTCACGGATCCTTACCGCCTGGACATGGTGTTCCTGGTGAGGCGATCCGTGGATGATCCTTTCTGGCTGGCGGGCCCCGCCGCGGATTACCTGGACCTGTATGAATCGGGCCTGTCCGCGACAGGTGAAGCAGTGGCGGAGGGGGTGCCGAATCCCGATACCCGTCCATTGCAGGAGCGGCTGGCGCCATGATCCATGGATTGTTCTGGAAACGGACCCTGTGGTGGCTGGCGAGCACGGTGCTCATGGCGCTGATTCAGACGAGCTGGCCCGAATCCCTGAAACTCCAGGAGACGGCGCCGGACCTGGTGCTGGTGCTGGTGGTGTTCTACGCGATGCGGGACGGGGAAGAGAAGGCCATGTTTACCGGGCTGGTAGGGGGGCTGTACCAGGACATCGCGGTGGACACGGTGCTGGGGCATCACGTGCTGGCTTACGTGTGCGTGGGGTTCCTGGCGGGGACGTTATCGCTGCGGCTGGTGACGGAGCATCCGATCGTGAAGGCGGGCCTGGTCTTCCTGGCGGGGCTGACGCAGACCGCGCTGTTCTGCCTGATCCAGTACCTGCAGGAGCCGGCCCGAGGGTTGCTGGTGCCGTGGCTGGCGATGGGTGTTCCGGCCAGTTCATACTCGGCCCTTGTGTCTCCCCTGTTGTTTATCGTGGCAGGCCGCCGGAGGGATGATCATGGGATCATGATCCGTCCGCGGTCGCCGCAGGACGCGGGTCGATGACGCGGGTTCCCCGGGAAGAAGCCTACCGGTTTCCCGGGCTGGAAAACCGGGTGACGTGGCTCAGCGCGGCGGTGGCGCTGGCCATGGCCCTGCTGGCGGTGCAATTGTGGCGGTTGCAGGTGCTGCAGGGTCCGGAATACGCCCGGATTTCCGAGAACAACCGGATTTCCCAGAAGCGGTTGCCGGCGGACCGCGGGGTGATCGTGGACCGGAACGGGGAAATCCTGGCGGACAACCGGGCGAGTTCGGACATCGTGTTCATTCCGGGGGAATGCCCGGAGGACCAACGTGTACCGGTCTGCCGGCTGCTGGGCAGCCTGCTGAACGTGCCGACGGAATCGCTGATCAGCCGCATGGAAGCGTTGCGGGGGCAGCCGTTCACCCAGATCACGGTGAAAAGCGACATTACCAAGGCGGACCGGACGCGCATGGAAGAACTGGGCACGCAACTGCCCGGCGTGATGGTGGTGGCGCACCCGCAGCGGCGATACCATTTCGGCGAGACGGCGGGGCAGATTCTGGGGTACCTGGGGGAGATCAACCAGGAGGAACTGGACGCGCGCGCGGACCAGGGTTATTACCCGGGGGACCTGATCGGCAAGGATGGCCTGGAGCGGTATTACGAGTCACGGCTTCGGGGCCGGGACGGTTTCATGCTGGTGACCCGGTACGCGGCGGGTCAGCCCCAGTTGCTGACGGATAAACTGGGAAGGCCGTACATAGCTGAGCGGGACACCCTGGGACACATCCTCAATCTCGAGGCGCCCCCGGAACCGCCGCAACCGGGCGCCACGCTCCATCTTACGCTGGACATCGGGCTGCAGAAGTATTGCGAAGACCTCCTGGGCGGTCGCAGTGGCGCGATCGTGGTACTGGACGCGGACACGGGCGAGGTGCTGGCGCTGGCCAGCCGTCCCGGGTACGATCCGGCCGTGTTCGTTACCCGCGGGCGGAACGAGGAGCGGCTGGCCCTGCTGCGCGGTGAACGTCCGAATCCCATGACCCACCGGGCGTTCCGCGAGATCTACCCGCCGGGATCGGTGTTCAAGGTGCTGATGGCGGCGGCGGCCCTGGAAACGGGGGTTATCGCGCCGAAGACCTCGTTTTTCTGCCCGGGGCGGTTTTCCCTGAAGCAGGGGGGCCGGGACTGGAAGTGCTGGAAGCGGTCGGGCCACGGATCCGTGAGCGTGGTGGACGCGCTGGCGTACTCGTGCGACGTGTTTTTCTACAACGTGGGGCTGCAGCTGGACATCGACCAGATCGCGAAGTACGGGCGGCTGGTGGGCTACGGCGCGCCCACGGGGATCGACCTGCCCGGCGAAGCGGCGGGCGTGCTGCCGGACCGGGAATGGAAGGCGCGGGCGTACGCGGACAAGCCGCCCAGTGAACGCCGCTGGTACCCGGGGGACACGGTGAACCTGAGCATCGGCCAGGGCGGACTTTCCACCACGCCCCTGCAGAACGCGGTGATGATGGCGTGCGTGGTGAACGGTGGATACCGGGTGCGGCCGCGCCTGTGGCGGGACGCGCCGATGGAGAAATCGGAGAAGGTTTTCAGCGACGCGACGCTGCGGGTCGTGCTGGATGGGATGCGGAAGTGCGTGGAAGATGGACCGCCCCCCCCAACGGGCACGGGACACGCCGCGTTCGTTCCCGGCATGACGGTGGTGGGCAAGACCGGCAGCGCGCAGATCATGGGGCTGGAACATCATGAGCGGTACAAGTCTGAAGAAGAAATTCCGGAACACATGAAGGATCATGCGTGGTTCGTGGCGGGGGTGGTCGACCGGACGCCCCGGCTGGCCATCTGTATCCTGGTGGAACACGGGCACCACGGGTCTTCGGCGGCGGCGCCGCTGGCGAAGGGCGTGATCGAATATTTCTACAACCACCACGCCGAGTCGCCGGCAACCGGGGACTCGCCGGAGGAGAGCGACTGACATGGCTGGTTCCCGGACCCTGCGGGTACAGTATCAGGACATCACGGTGCGCCTGGTCAACCCGAGGCGGTTGAAACACCTGGACTGGGCCCTGCTGCTGGCGGTGACGGCCCTGGCCTGCGTGGGGTGGGTGGTGCTGTACAGCGCGTCGAAATCTTCCAGTGTCGAGTATTTTCAGCGCCAGGTGTTCTATTTCGCGGCGGGGCTGGGACTGGCGCTGTTTCTGTCCTGCGTGGACCAGCGATTCCTGCTGAGCCTCGCGCCGGCGGGGTACGTGGTGCTGTTGAGCCTGCTGGTGGCGGTGCTGCTGTTCGGATCGACGGCCAAGGGGTCGGAGCGCTGGCTGTCGCTGGGGTTTATCCGGATTCAGCCGTCGGAATTCGCGAAACTGGGGATGGTGTACTTCCTGGCGTGGTACCTGGACAAGCTGGGCCCGAGGATACGCAAGTGGTACTGGTTTCTGATCACCTTCGCGCTGGTGGGCGTGCCGATGGCGCTGATTCTGAAGCAGCCCAACCTGGGGACCGCGGCGTGCCTGGGCCCGATCACGGTGGCCATGCTGTTCGTGGCGGGCTGCCGGATCCGTCACCTGGTCGCGCTGGGGATGATCGGCCTGGCGGGACTGGGTTTCCTGGTGTGGGAAATGGCTGACTTCGATCCGAATGTGGAGCAGTCCCCCCGGACGTTCTTCGACCTGAAGCACTACCAGAAAAAGCGGATCTACGCGTTTCTGCATCCCGAGGCCGATCCGCGGGGGAGCGGCTGGCACACCATCCAGAGCGTGGTGACGGTGGGCAGCGGTCGCCTGACGGGCAAGGGCTGGACGCGGGGGACCCAGACCCGGTTGAACTACCTGCCGGAGTATCACACGGATTTCATTTTTTCGCTGCTGGCCGAAGAATTCGGCTTCGTGGGGGCCCTGGTCACCCTGGCGTTGTACCTGGCGTTTCTGCAGCTGGGGCTGAGGGTGGCGCGGGACAGCGTGGACACGCCCGGGTCGCTGCTGGCGGCGGGGGTGGTGGCCATGCTCGCCTTTCACGTGTTCATGAACATCGGCATCACGCTGGGCCTGCTGCCCGTGACGGGGCTGCCGTTGCCGTTCCTGAGTTACGGGGGATCGTTCTACATGACCACCATGGCGGGGGTGGGGATCCTGCTGGGAGTGAGCGCGTGGTCGCGCCTTGCCCGGGCCACGATGGCCGTGGCGCTGACGGGCATTGTTGCGAAGCCCGGCGGAGGTGGCCCATAATGGGCGCGGGCGCGGGAATCGCGGAACAGGATTTTTCGGGATCGTATGAAAAATAATTCACTGTACGTGAACGTGACGCCGATGGAGATCCGGATCGCGCTGGTCGAGGAGCACCGGTTGGCGGAACTGGTCGTCGAACGCGAGGAAAACCGGAGCCTCGTCGGCAACATCTACCGGGGGCGGATCGACGCGATCCTGCCGGGGATCCAGGCGGCCTTCGTGGACATCGGCGAAGGCAAGAACGGGTTCCTGTACGTGTCGGATATCGCGGGAACAGAGGGCACGGGCGACATCGAACTGGTGGACGGCGTGCCACGCGCGCGGACCAAGGCCGGCCGGGCGCGGCAGCAGCCCATCGAGAGCATGCTCAAGCGCGACCAGTACATCATGGTGCAGGTGGTGAAGGACAGCCTGGGGACCAAGGGGCCGCGCCTGACCAATTTCATCACGCTGCCGGGGCGGTACGTCGTGCTGATGCCCACGGTGAAAACCATTGGCGTGTCCCACAAGATCGAGTCCAGCCGGGAACGGGACCGGATCAAGAAGGTGCTGCGGGAGATCCGCCCGGCGGGGCTGGGGCTGATCGGCCGGACCGCCTGCGAGGGAACGAGCGAGGAAGCGTTGCGGGAGGACGTGGCCTTTCTGTCGCGGGCGTGGGAAGAGGTGAAGCGGAAATACGAACGGGCCCAGCAGGTGGCCCTGCTGCGGGAGGACCTGGGGCCCATCCTGCGGTACATGCGCGACCGCCTGAGCGAGGAACACGAGCAGATCATCATCGACGACGAATTTTCGTACGAGAAGGTGCTGTCGTTCCTGGAGCAGTTCGCGCCGAAGTTGCGGCGCCGGGTGAAACTGTACCGGGATCGGGAACCGCTGTTCGAGAAGGAAGGGATCGAGGAGGAGATTGCCAAGGCGCTGCGCAGGACGGTGCCATTGAAATCGGGGGGGTACATCTGCATCGACCAGACGGAGGCGCTGGTGGCGATCGACGTGAACACGGGCCGCTTCACCGGGAGGAAGCACCTGGAGGAGACCGTGCTGCAGACCAACCTCGAGGCGGCCGAGGAAATCGCGCGCCAGGTGCGCCTGCGGGACATGGGGGGCATCATCGTGATCGACTTCATCGACATGGAGATCGCCCAGAACCGGCGCAAGTTGCTGGAGACCTTCACGGAAGCCCTGAAGCGGGACCACGCGAAGTACACCCTTTCGGAGATATCGGAACTTGGCATGGTCGAGATGACCCGCAAGCGGGTGAAGCATAACCTGGTGAAAACGCTGTCGCAACCCTGCCCCTACTGCGAGGGCAGCGGGATGGTGCGCAGCGTGACGACGGTGACGTTTGACCTGCTGCGGCGGTTGCAGTCGCTGTTCTGCCGGACCCGGGAGCCCCACGTGATCCTGCAGGCGCACCCCGACGTGGCGCGGCGACTGCAGGGGGAGAACGCCGAGCACCTGAACCGGTTGTGCGCCGCCTTCGACCGGCAGGTGACGGTGGAGCCGCTGGATGGCCTGCACATCCAGGAATGGCGGGTGCTCAAGGCACGGAGCCGGCAGAGCCTGAACTGCTAGGAAGGAAAGAACCGGGGGATCATGGAAGAACGGTCTATCACGCTGAGGTGCGCGCGGGTGGTATTCACGCTGCGTTTCCTGGGGACGGGGGTGGTGTCGCGGTACTGGCCGAACACGATCCGGGGGGGCTTCGGCATGGCGCTGCGCGAGACATCCTGCACCATGAAACGGGAGACCTGCGAGGGATGCGCGCTGCGGCGTGAATGCGCTTACGGCTACCTTTTTGAGACGCCCATCGTGGACTCAGACGCCGTCATGCGGAAGTACACGAATGCGCCCCACCCCTTTGTCATCGAGGGCGCGCCCAGGTCGTATCCCGTGGTGAAAACCGGCCAGCAGGGGGAGATCAGCGTGGTGCTGCTTGGGCAGGCACACCGGTTCCTGCCGTACGTGTTCCTGGCGTTTCAGCGGTTGGGGCGTCGTGGACTTGGGCGCCACAGCGTGCCCTTCGAAATGGTGCGCGCGCGGGACGAGGGGGGACGGACGCTGTACGAGGAAGGGGATCGGACCGCGACGCTGGAGGAACTGGAGCCCCTGTTGTTGTGCCTTGAACCCGGGCCCTCCCGGTACGGGCGGTTCGCGCTGGATTTTATTACGCCGTTGCGGTTGCAGGCGGGAGGGCAGATCGCGCGACGGCCGGACGTGCCGGGTTTCGTGGCCGCGCTGGCGCGCCGGGTTTTCCTGTTACGCTATTTTCACGAGCAACACGAGGATAAGGAACTTGCGTCGTGGTATATGCCCGTGGCAGACTTGACGTGCGTGATCCACGCAGACCTCAGGTGGGAGGACATGAGCCGGATGAGCACGCGTCAACAGCGGGAGGTGCCCCTGGGGGGGCTTATGGGGACCCTGGAATGCGAGGGGGACATTGGTTATCTCGAGCCGTTACTTCGCGCGGGAGAATACGCGCACGTGGGTAAGAACGCGACCTTTGGGCTGGGTGGGTATCGTCTTCGCGTGGGAGATCAGCCGTGAACACGTATGAGGTGGCACTTGGAGCCCTGCTCCACGATATTGGCAAGTTCATGCAGCGGGCGTTTCCGCCGGGCCAGGGATTGAGCGCGCAGAGCAAGGGCATGGAGTCCCTGGTCTGTCCCGTATCTCCGGCGGGGTATGCCACGCACCGGCACGCGCTGTACACCAATGAGTTCGTGGAGTACCACTTGAAGTGGCTGCCGCCGGGCATGGACCGGGCGACCGTCGCCAACCTCGCGGCCTACCATCACAGGCCGGGAACCAGGGAACAGGAGTGGATCGCGAAGGCGGACCGCCTGTCGTCGGGCATTGACCGTCGGGACGACGAAGAGGCCGAAAGCGGGGCCCGGCGTCACCGCACGACGCGGCTGTGCTCGGTGGCGGCGGGCGTGGGACAGCGGGACGGGGGGCGGGAGTACACCTTTGCCCTGGAGCCGCTGGACGCGGACGCCGTGTTTCCGATGACCCGCGCGCCGGAGGAGGACCTGACCCGCGAGTATCGCCGACTGTGGGACGCGTTCGTGGACGAATGGGTCCGAAACCGGTGCGGTAATCCATTCCAGTACGTGGCCCGGGCCCTTGGCGTGCTCGAGCGGTACACGTGGTGCGTGCCGTCGGCCACCAACGCCCTGCCGGACGTCTCGCTGTACGATCACGCGAAATCCACCGCCGCGATTGCCGTGGCGCTGGCTGGCGCGCCGGCGGACGAGGAGAAACCTTTCCTGCTGGCGGCGGGCGACCTGACGGGGATCCAGAAGTACATCTTCGGGTTCAAGATGGGAGTGGGAGGGCTCGCGCGGCGCCTGCGCGCCCGGTCGTTCAACGTGAACGCGTTTACCCAGGCCATGCTGCTGCGCGTGCTGCGCCGCCTGGACCTGCCGCTGACCCAGGTGATCCTGATGGCCGGGGGGAAGTTTCACCTGTTGTTGCCGAACACGCCCGAAGCGCGGGCGTGCCTCGAGGAAACGGGCGCGGAAGCCTCCCGGTGGCTCCGGGAAATCAGCGGGGGCGAGACCGCCGCGGTGATCGCATCGCTGGCCCGGGACGAAAAGGAACTGGCGGATTTCTCCACCGCGCTGACGGCGCTGCACGAACGGTTGCGGGAAGAACGCGCCCGTGCGGGACGGACCCTGCTGATCCGGGATGGGCGCTGGGACGAGGAAGCGTTTGTCCTGCCGCCGCTGGACGTCCGGGATGGCCTGTGTGAATGCTGTGGCCGGCAGGGAGGACGGCTCCGGGAAGATCCCGACGGCGACGCGGCGGTGATATGCGACCGGTGCGATGACGACGAGCGCACCGGCGCGCGCCTGCCGAGGTGCCGGTACATCGCGTTTCACGACGACGACCAGCATGGGGAATATGCCACGCCGGCCGGGCGGTACAGCCTGCTGAGCGAGCAGGATCTCAGCGGTAAAGCCGCGCGGGAAGCCCTGCTGGTGCTGGACCTCGACGGGGCGCCCGACGTGGAGCGCGTACCGGAGGCGGTGCCGGTGGTGGGGCAGGTATGGGCCCGGTACGCGCCGCGGGACGCGGAGGGACGGCTGGAAGACCTGAAAACGCTGGCGGGGCGATCGAAAGGGGTGGCGTACCTTGGCTGCCTGAAGATGGACGTGGATGACCTGGGCTGGATTTTCGGGACGGGCACGCGGCTGGGCGGCGACGCGGGCAGGGCGTCCATGGCCCGGGTGGCCACGCTGTCGCGGACGCTGGACCTGTTTTTCAAGGCGCACCTGGAGCGGTTGCTGGAGGAGAAGTTCCCGGACGTGTACCTCGTGTATGCCGGTGGGGATGACGTGCTGGCGCTGGGGCCGTGGGACCAGGTGTTTGAACTGGCCCGGCAGATCCGGGCGGATTTCCGGAAGATGTCTGGCGGCAACCCGATCTGGAAACTGTCGGCAGGCATCGCCCTCACGCAACCGGGCGTGCCCGTGGTGGTGGCGGCGGACCACGCGGAGGAACTGCTGGAGGCGTCCAAGCAGGCGGTGGGCACGGTGCCCGCGGGGGGGACCGCCAAGCCGGCCGACCTGGCCATGGACGCGGTGCCCTATCCCTTTATCGGGAAGCGGGAAAACGGGGCGGCGCGGGAGGCGCCGGCCGTCGCGCCGAGCAAGGACCGGCTGACGGCATTCGGCACGGCCATGCGGTGGGAAGCGTTCGAGGTGGCCCTGCGGGAGGCCACCCGGTTGCTGAGCTGGATCGAGGACGGCACGGTGAACACCGCGCGGGCCCGGCGCCTGCTGCGCGCGGCCAACGGGTACCGGGCCTTTCAGCGGACCCGCGATACCCGCCACCTCGCGTATGCCCCCATGCTGGTGTATGACCTGAGGCGTAACTGGAAAGAAGAAACGGAAGCGCAACGGGAGGCAAAACTGTGGGCGGCAAGGCTGGCTTCGGCGCCGGATGCCCCGGGACTGCCCCGCCTGCGATTCGTGGCGGAATACGCGCTGTACGGCGCGAGAAAAACGGAACGTTCCACCGAGGAGGAAGCGTGACATGCCACCACAACAGGGTACCATCAGTCAATATGATCCGGCTAAAGGCCAGGGAAGCATCAAAACGGACAGCGGTGTTCTGGTCTACTTCACGAAGGACAGGGTTCAGGGGGGCGTGCCGCAGGTGGGCGCGCGAGTGACCTTTGAGACGAAGCGGAATCCCCAGGGCCGGGAGGAAGCCACCGCCGTGTGGACGCGCCAGGACACCCCTCGCGGGGGCGGCGGGCAGGGGCAGCCCCGGCCGGGCGGGGGCGGGGGCTCTCCGAGGCCGGAGGTCCCGTTACCCGGGGAAGTGGTGTTCGCCGACGGGTTCTATGATCCGAGCGGGTGCCTGCGGATGGAACTGTTTTTCGAGGCGCCGGAGTTGGCGGCGGAGTGTTTCCGGCGCGCGGGCCTCAAGGCGACCCAGTTCCGAATGCTATACCAGAGCTTCCTGGGCTTTGCGGCCCCGTTGCGGGATGGGCGGATGCCTTTCGAGAAGGCCCGGGAGCGGTTCGGCGTGTTTTACGCGGAACGGGTGGTGCGCCAGGCGGAGCGGGGGATGGTGCCGCCCGTGGTCAAGGCATTCATTGACCGGCATCGGGAGCGGATACTTTCCAGCAGGGAGGAAATGCTTGGCTTTTTCCGTTACCTGACGAACGTGTACTGTTATTTTGGGGACAAGGACGACAACCAGCGGCGCTGAGGATCCGCGCGGAGAGGAGATTACCCCATGGTCATCAAGATGAAAGACATCCTGGAATTCAAGGGCACGCTGCAGGTGACCGGCTCGGGCCTGCGCATCGGCGGCGGCAAGGACAATGTCGGGATTGGCGAGACGGACAACCCGATTATCCGGCATCCCATCACCCATCGGCCCTACGTGCCCGGCTCGTCGGTGAAGGGCAAGATCCGGTCCCTGCTCGAATCCCGGTACTGCCCGGACACGCAGCGCACGGGGTTGCCCTGCAAGTGCGGGGAATGTTTCGTGTGCCAGTTGTTCGGGTGTGGCGATTCCAAAAACATCCAGTCGCCGTCCCGGCTGGTGTTCCGGGACTGCCAGCCCACGGAGGAGACCATCCGGACGTGGGAGGAGGCGGGCGTCGATTCCGAGGTGAAAACGGAGGTGCTGATCGACCGGAACAAGGGACTGTCCTATGGCCGGATTGGCCCGCGGACGATGGAGCGGATCCCGGCGGGCAGCGCGTTTGATTTCGCCTTTTCGCTGCGGTACTTCGAGGGAGACAACCTCAGGGAATACCTGCTGAAGATGGCGGAAGGGTTCGAGCTGCTGGAGAAGCATTACCTTGGCGGTTCGGGTTCCCGGGGGTATGGCCAGGTGCGGGTGGTAGCCGCTGACGGCAAGCCCATGGCCGAGTACCTGCGGGCCAAGGCCGGAGCGTGAAACCGTGAATTCCTATCGGGATTACCGAGTGCGCCTGCGGTTGCGCTCGCCGCTGGGCACGCCGATGCTGGCGGATACGCTGTTTGGTCACCTGGCGTGGGAGGTGGCGCGGCGGGAAGGTCCGGAAGGGGTGTCGACCTTCCTGGAGCCGTTCCTGGCGGGCGAGCCGCCTTTCGTGCTGAGCGACGCGTTTCCGGAGGGGCTGCTGCCCCGCCCGATGCTGCCGACGGGCCGGATCCCAGGGGACGCGGAAAGCCGCGAAGCGTATGCCCGGATCAAGCAGGTGGCCAAGGCCCCGTTTCTCTCGGTGCCGGATTTTCTGGAGGTCGTGACGGACCCGTCGCGCGCGCCGGAACCGGTGCCGTCGCCGTGGCGGACGGTGAAGACGCCGCGGGCGTCGATAGACCGGGGGACGTGGACCACCACGCCGGGCGGACGCTTTTTCGAGACCGAGTCGCTGGCGCTCGCGGCGGGCGAGGCGGCGACGGGGGACGGGTCGCGCGGCCTGGACGTGTACCTGCGGGCCCGGGAAGGCTGGGAAGAGCGGGCGCTGACCCTGCTGCGGTGGGTGGCCAAGACGGGGTTTGGTCGCGACCGGAGCGTGGGGCTGGGCGAGTTCGTGGTGGAAGGCCTGGAACCGCTGGGGGACCTGTTTACCGGCGTGGCGGGGGCGGACGGGTTCGTCAGCTTATCGTCGTGGGTGCCGGCGGCGGGCGACCCCGTGGAAGGGCGGTGGCGCGCGCGGGTGAAGCGGGGATTCCTGGGCGAAGCGGCGGGGGGCGGGAACCCCTTCAAGCGTCCGCTGGTCCAGCTGGAGCCCGGCTCGGCCATGCGGACGGGAAGCCCGCCGCGGCCCTGCTACGGCCGGATGGTGCGGCATATCGCGCCGGGCATGCCCGAGGCGGCGCAGTACGGTTTCGCGCTGGCGGTGCCCTGTCGCTGGCGGTGAGGTCGCGGACGATCTTTGACACTTGAATTATTTTTGATCGTTTTCCGTTGAAAACAGTCGGGTTGCAACCGGAACGCGCGGCCGGGTAGCGGAGAAACCGGGAAATGGACACGGTGCTGTACGTCATGCGCGAAGGCGCGGTGATACGGCGACGGAGCGAGTCGCTGCTCGTGATGGACGCGGAGGACAAGCTGCTGATGGAAGTGGAATCGCGGCGCCTGGTGTGCGTGTGCGTGCTGAGTTCGGTGCAGGTCACCACGCAGGCGCTGGTGGAACTGCTGACGCGCAAGGTGCCCGTATCGATCTTCACCCAGTCTGGGGAGTTGCTGGGCGGGCTGAGTCCGGTGCCTTCGGGCAACGGGGCTTTGCGGCTGGCCCAGTATGAAAAAGAGCGGGATCCGGTGTTCGCGCTCGAGCGAGCCCGTGAGGTCGTGACGGCCAAGATTCACAACCAGGGTCAGGTGTTGCGGGAGTACCTGTACGAACGGGGACGCGATGAAAGAGTGCATGAGGTGGCGCGCGAACTGGACCGGCTGGCGACCGAATCGGGCGCGGCCGACACGATGCCCCGGTTGCGTGGGCTGGAAGGAGCGGCGGCGCGGCAGTACTGGTCGGTGTTTGGGCGCCTGCTACGGGTGGACTGGGTTCGTTTTACCGGCCGGGTGGCGCGTCCGGCGACGGACCCGGTGAACGCGGCGCTTTCCTTTGGCTACAGCCTGCTGACCCACCGGCTGGGTTCGCTGTGCGGGGCGATCGGGCTGGATCCTTACGTGGGGTTTCTGCACGAGATGGCGCCGAATCGTCCCTCGCTGGCCCTGGATCTCATCGAGCCGTTCCGGGCGCCGGTGGTGGACCGGTTCGTGCTCAGCCGGTTTAACCGGCGGATTTTCCGGCCGGAGCATTTTGTCCGGCTCGACGGCGGGGAGACGCGATTCCGGCGCGAGAGCCTGGAGATTTTTTTCAGGGAGTGGGAGGTAGCCCTGCACCGGATCCAGGCGCCGCGCCACTTCCAGGCCCAGGTGGAGGCAATGCGGTCGCTGTTCCTGGGGAACAGGTCGAAGCTTTTCCCCTGGCGGTGGAGCGCGCGGTAAGATGCGGAACTGGATCGCGGTGTACGACGTGACGGATAATCGCAGGCGGGCGCGACTGGCGCGGATCCTGGACGATTTTGGCCGCCGGGTGCAGAAAAGCGTGTTCGAGATCACGGCGACGGATACCGATCTGGAACTGCTGTGCCGTCGGGTGGCCCGGGTGATTCATCCGGAGAAAGATTCGGTCCGTTTTTACGCCCAATGCGGGAGTTGCGCGGAAAAGGTGGTCGATCTGGGCAATGACCGGTACAAGGCGTTTGAAATGCCCAGGGTGATCGTGGTATGTTGATCTGGGACTTGGAATGACAGAAAAAGCCTCAAAAGGCCGTCATTCCAAGTCCTTCTAAACAATTGGAGAGAAAGAAGTTGGTAAAAATATCAGTTTTGTCAACATGCCTGTTAAGGACGCCAAACAGGTCATTCCAAAAAATGAGCGCCTAAGTCTATACATCGCAATAAGTTGTGAGACATGCGGTCCGAATTGCTGCCCTGATGAAGAAGGGATTAAGACGCGTGCTACACTAGTTGCAGAACGAACGACGGACAAGAAGGTGTCCGAATTGCTGCCCTGATGAAGAAGGGATTAAGACCCATGGAAAGTTGAAATCCTTCATCCACATGAACTACACCCGTCCGAATTGCTGCCCTGATGAAGAAGGGATTAAGACACCACGGGTTCGCCACTGAGAATCTGATTAATTGCCCTGGGTCCGAATTGCTGCCCTGATGAAGAAGGGATTAAGACGCCCCAGAGCAGCACGTCACGCAGCGGTCCGTCCGGCACGTCCGAATTGCTGCCCTGATGAAGAAGGGATTAAGACGCGGGTCATTCGCCAGCCTCCCGATCCGCCTCGGCCTCCGCGTCCGAATTGCTGCCCTGATGAAGAAGGGATTAAGACCCGACAATGAACCAATCTCCCACGAATTCTAATCTAATCATAGTCCGAATTGCTGCCCTGATGAAGAAGGGATTAAGACACTGTACCAGTAGTTTGGGTGAACCACATGAAAAAATCTTGTCCGAATTGCTGCCCTGATGAAGAAGGGATTAAGACTCGTGCTCGCCGTCATGTCAGGTCTCCTTTGGTTTCTGCTCGTCCGAATTGCTGCCCTGATGAAGAAGGGATTAAGACCCGCCCGCGTCTCGCTGGGCCGCTCGGCGGCGACCCCATGTCCGAATTGCTGCCCTGATGAAGAAGGGATTAAGACACGTCCTCGAGGTGGCGCCCGGCCGCGAGGGCCAGGGCGGTGTCCGAATTGCTGCCCTGATGAAGAAGGGATTAAGACTAGCATGTGCATAGCCTGCCTCCTCACGCGCTCGCCTGGGCCGGTCCGAATTGCTGCCCTGATGAAGAAGGGATTAAGACGGGGAAAAATTTTGTCAGGCCGTCAGGTGGCCATCCTCAGCCACCCGTCCGAATTGCTGCCCTGATGAAGAAGGGATTAAGACACTCCCTTCTTTTCCCGCTACCGCCCGCCGGCAACGGGGTGTCCGAATTGCTGCCCTGATGAAGAAGGGATTAAGACACGGACACACACACACACACACACGGCTGGTCCGCACGCGTCCGAATTGCTGCCCTGATGAAGAAGGGATTAAGACTCAGGGTTGCAGGCGTCGTTGAACGCCCGCTTCACGCTAGGTCCGAATTGCTGCCCTGATGAAGAAGGGATTAAGACCAACGCCGGCCGCAAAGGCCAGCGTCGCCGCCTCATCGGGTCCGAATTGCTGCCCTGATGAAGAAGGGATTAAGACTCGATCCGGCATTCCCGGAAGTTCACATCCGGGAGGTAGTACCGAGTCCGAATTGCTGCCCTGATGAAGAAGGGATTAAGACAATCTCTTCCATCATGCTTATCTCCCTTGTTACCCGTCGCGTCCGAATTGCTGCCCTGATGAAGAAGGGATTAAGACTTGAGGGGGGGCGGCTCATCACACGTCTCAACCCGTGGAGTGTCCGAATTGCTGCCCTGATGAAGAAGGGATTAAGACTCGTGTCCATGCTGGAGCAGATTGAGCGGAAAAATTTTCCGCGTCCGAATTGCTGCCCTGATGAAGAAGGGATTAAGACGATTTTTCCCCAGGCGACACGTGGACAATGCAACCCGTGTCCGAATTGCTGCCCTGATGAAGAAGGGATTAAGACGAATCCGTGTGTGTGTGTGTCTTCGTTTTGTCCTGTCCGTTCGTCCGAATTGCTGCCCTGATGAAGAAGGGATTAAGACCAACCCTAATCTCCATTCGCAGTCTCCTTCGGTTCCCGCCGCGTCCGAATTGCTGCCCTGATGAAGAAGGGATTAAGACCTCATCGGCGCCTGAAGGCGGGCGGACAATCACTTCAATGTGTCCGAATTGCTGCCCTGATGAAGAAGGGATTAAGACCCGTCAGCCGCGTCGGGCAGGGTGGCCTGGCCATAGCCCATGTCCGAATTGCTGCCCTGATGAAGAAGGGATTAAGACGTGGACGATGTCGTTCATGTCGATGACTTCTCCGAAGCGTTTCATTGTCCGAATTGCTGCCCTGATGAAGAAGGGATTAAGACCCTATTCGAGTAGGGGGGGGAGCTCCCACGTTTCGAAGCGTCCGAATTGCTGCCCTGATGAAGAAGGGATTAAGACAAGCGAGGGAAGTTCCCCCACTCGTTCGCCCGGGCCGGGCGTCCGAATTGCTGCCCTGATGAAGAAGGGATTAAGACGCCCGGACCCACCAGCCCGTTCCGGCGGCAACGCCGGCCACAAGTCCGAATTGCTGCCCTGATGAAGAAGGGATTAAGACACGAAAGCAGACACAACACCCACAGACATGCCATACAGAAGTCCGAATTGCTGCCCTGATGAAGAAGGGATTAAGACCCTTTCGTTTTCCCGGTTGCCCATCAACCGGACACCCTTGCATGGTCCGAATTGCTGCCCTGATGAAGAAGGGATTAAGACTGGCCTTTGCGGCCGGGGTGGCCGCAGGCGGAGTTTGGGGTCCGAATTGCTGCCCTGATGAAGAAGGGATTAAGACCATTCCATGGCCCGGGAAGCAGAGATAACCCGGATTTCCATCGTCCGAATTGCTGCCCTGATGAAGAAGGGATTAAGACTTTCTGCCCAAATTTTGAGTTTAGAGTCTACCCATTCCCAGTCCGAATTGCTGCCCTGATGAAGAAGGGATTAAGACCCATGTTCTTCTCCCTTTTTTTTCCCGGCTACCCTTTAGCCGGTCCGAATTGCTGCCCTGATGAAGAAGGGATTAAGACTTTACCCAGTGCCCGGCGTGCCCCAGCATATGGGCGATGCCGAGGTCCGAATTGCTGCCCTGATGAAGAAGGGATTAAGACACAACCCAGTCCGAAACGCTCTCGAATATCAGCATGCCGTTTGTCCGAATTGCTGCCCTGATGAAGAAGGGATTAAGACGCCGAAATCCGCGAACTCTGCTCTTCCTCGGCCATTTTCCTGTCCGAATTGCTGCCCTGATGAAGAAGGGATTAAGACGCCTTTGCAAATTCAAGT